>Ga0180433_10000095_pt1 | contig 139034 bp, 104 predicted proteins | sample SS_ome_8_FD_132980 | JGI IMG/M metagenome (GOLD analysis project Ga0180433, IMG submission 132980) | Hypersaline lake sediment archaeal communities from the Salton Sea, California, USA - SS_1_D_1 metaG | ecosystem: Environmental > Aquatic > Non-marine Saline and Alkaline > Hypersaline >... | reverse complement strand
TCGTTGGTTAAGCATAAGAAATATGGATTAAGTTATGTAGGAGGAAGTAGTAGAGGAATGTTAAGTTTACATTCTGTGTTAAGTGGTGTTCGTTTGGCTCAGAATGTAAAAGTAGAGGATTGTACATTTAGGAGTTATTCTAGTGTTCGTTTTTCCTCTACTAGGGTTAAAACCCTGTAGTTTCCAAAACGAAATTGAAAATGAAAATAATGACTATTGGGAAATCGCCGTATCTATTAACGTCACATGCTCAAATTAATGGATTTTTATTACAGCACTTACATAATTCTGGTCACATGGTAGCCAGTATTGTTTCGAATCATGATTCGAGTTATTTCGTACCCGAAGAAGACAAACAGGGCAATCCTCGTCACTATTATAAATTTAAGGGGAATAAGATACCATTATTGCCCTTTATATTTAATAAAGAGCCTGCAGTTTTTGTTTATGAGATATTGAATATTTTTAAACCAGATATTATTATAACTGTAGGTGATTTTATTGATTGTACATTCATGAAAGCTGTAAAAATGTTTTGTGAGCATCAATTTAAATGGATTGCCCTTCTGGCTAATTATTCTTATCCTATTAACGAAAAAATTATTGAGCTAGTAGACAGTATGGATGCTATTATGTGTTCAAATATTATGACCGCTAATATGATAAAAGAATTATTTCAAAAAGACACATTAGAAACATGTTATATTGGAGGGTATCCAGATTCGGGTTCTAAACAGAACGATAATAGTAAATTTAGAATTATGACATCTGGCAAAAATGCTCAAGTAGATAATATTCCCATGTTAATGGAAGTAGTTTCAGAATTAACAGATGAGATTCCCAATATAGAACTTTATGTCCATTCTAATGTTTATGATATCGGAGATTACGATTTAAATTTAGTCCGAGAAAGAATAGATCCTGAAGAAAAGTTTATTAGATTTCCAGACAAATATGTGTCCTTGACTGATGGGTACTCTTCAGAAGAATATCGTGCAGAATTAAGGAATTCTGATTTATTTGTTTCTGCGTCAATGACTTCAGGTACAGGTTTGTCTGTATTTGATGCCATAAGTTGTGGCTGCGTTCCACTGATGAGCGATGTTGGATGCCATAAAGAAATAGCTAACGCAATTACTAAGTTTTGTTCCGAAATAGACATAGATGAGATCACAATACCGTGCATTAATATTATGACCATTGGAGAAACATATCTAGGGGTGTGTAATCCTAAGGAATTAAAGTATAAAATTCGTCAATTATACCAAAAGATCACGAAAAAAGGAGGATGCCAAGCAGGATTCAAGGAACTTATAAAGGTCCATAACCGAGAGGAGTTCTGGAAAACATTGGATAAGATTATTATGTGTAAAAATTCACTAGAACCCTCTATTTGTGTAGAAATCATAGGAGAAAATCGTCATGGCTGAGATTAATACGACTGATTATATAGATATAATGAACTTATATACTGCGGCTTCACAGCAACTGGTTGGTATATCAACGCAGTATTATGATGCTGCTTATGAAATAGTCATACTTCAAGCTTTTGATCCAGAAATAGATTTATTGTTACCATTTTACAATGCGTATTTATCTTCAAATACCGCTTATTCATCGGCTATTCAACCAGTTGTAAATGCGGTAAAAGAATTACAAGATCACGTTTTACGACGAGCACGCGATGGAGACGGATTGGCATACAGCACTATTAATGACTGGTATGAAGCGGAAGCTGCATTCCCAGACGCAGAAGATGGTGGTTCACCTGTTATTACATCAGAATTTGCATCATTATCGCAACAGTCAGGGCATAGGATTGAAGATGGAACTGGAACTGATACTAGAGATTTTGTAGCTTAAAAAAGGAATTGAATAATTAAAAGAACTAATATCAGTAATAGTAATATAAGGAGAGACATCAAATGCCATGTAGTGGGATTACAACTGAATGTCTAAGACCTGGTATCGAGTCAGTAGACAACTCCAGCGCGAATGAAAACATAGCACTCGTTACAGGTGCTCCGGAATCTGTATTTGCCCATATGGGTTGGGTAGGTTTCGCTAAATTAACCATTCCGGTACTAGATCCTCAAGGTACTATTTTGCGAGTATCGTCTGCCGATATTAATCTATCTCAGGATATTACTACGCCAGAAGTTATCGATGGACGAATAGATAGGACTGTTTATCAGTTAGGTCCAAAAATTGTTGAGGGTAGCATTAGCATGCCTGTTATTGCTGATGTAGATCCTTCAGTGGGGAGTCCTGCTGGATGCGTGACTGCGAGCCAGTTAACTTCTGGTACTGCTGCTAGTTTGCTGGATAATATTTGGTGTTGGGCTACAGCTAGAAGTCCACACGGTAGATTACAATATGCTGACGCCAGTTTTGATATTCGTTATGCTAATCACTCAGCATTCCATTTTGATAAATGTATTGCCAATACACTTAGTATGACTACCACACATTCTGAGGCTGTAACCTTTGATATTGACGTAATAGGAAGGTCTCGTACTCAATCTTTAGAGTATTTTCAGGATGATGTGTTTACTCAGCCAAATGTATCAGATTTCTTATCTCCAGCTCGTGTTTTAACCTGGAATGATGTTACAGTAACAGGTGTCGGCGGATGTGATGATGCATTTTTGTTTGGATCAGCACAAATCCGTAATTTTACATTCGAAATTAACAACAATGCTGATCGGTATTACTCTTTAAATGGTCAGTTATTTCCAGTAGACATCAATGTGTCTAAACGGGAAATTACAGGATCATTAACATTACTAGGACTTCAGGATGCTTTGCGTTTGCGTGGTGAAAATCAGCAGAATGAATTCACCCGAAAAGACGAAATACGCATGATGATTTTTATTGGAGACAATGCATCTTCTTCTAGAGATTGGACAACTAATTCTACTACTCCTCAAGGGGCTGGTTTTAATCCTATATTCTGGAAAAAATTTACGGGTGTAATTTTTCAAATTGAAACTATGGGACTTTCTAATGATGTATATGAAACCGAAGTAGCATGGATGGCACTTGGTAATGATCAGGAAAACTATTTAGCACTGTACCCAGGTAGCTCTTGCGTATTCCCTGCTTGGAGTTAATCTGGAACTAAAAACAACTAAACCTCCCCGGAGATAGTATCTCCGGGCTCGAACACCCGTCTTCATGGCGGGTGTTTCGCTATTCAGATATCCAATTATTAACTTAACTAACATCCTTTTTGTGTATAATTATTTAAATAGGAGATTAATATGAGCATATTAATTGATGCAAGTAATTTAGTGGCAATTCAAGTATTCTACATAGAAGAGAAAAGCAAGCATGGAGGATCTGTGTTTCATTTTATAAGGAGTCAGGACGAATTTGAGGAGTGGAAACAAAAAGGATATATAACTCAAGAAGATTTTGATAAATTTTCACAAACTCATCAACTGGAGCCAGGAATGCCAGAATCACCTAAACATGATCCTGAGAAGGTCATTCAGGGACTCCAAACCTGGTGGTCAAAAATGTCCTGGAAAGAGCACAATTCTATTTATTCTCAATGCTTGAAACAGGTAAATGGACCAGATGGAATCCCTCAAACTATATTAGACATGTTGTCTTTCAGGGATATGAAATTAAAAACTTGTCTTAAAAAATGGAGTTTAACCGATGGTGAAGGGCAAGAAATTCCTGTTTCTCCTATAGTTATTGATAGACTTGTTCCGGAAGTTGCTCAAGAGTTACTGTCTTCTTTTGAAAAAGTAACAGAAATCAGTGAAGACGACTTAAAAAACTAGACAAGGTGACACAAGATTTCCTTAAAGGAATAAAACCAGATCCCGGAAACCTTGTGTCACCATATATTTACGAATCAATATTAGCAGAGCATTATGGATGGAGCTTGGAAGATATTAGAAATTTAGAACTTAAAGATTTTTATGCTCATATAAGAATTTGTCTTACAAAAGACATGATGGACAAGGAATTTAATGCTTTGTTATCTGGAGCTAAACCAGCAGATGGCTCTAAGAAAAAGTTTGATAAAAACAAAGCAATGGACGGGGTTCCAAATAAGATGCAACAAAAAGGAACTGTCAGAGAGACAAGAACTGAAAAAGCAATGTCTTTTAGTAGTCAGGTTAAACCAGTAAAAATAACAAAAACTTAACAAGGAGAGGTATTATGAAAATAACTGTATCTAAAACTGATACTTTTGATGTAAGAGTGTATGCTTATTCTGTTGATGGAGAAATAGGAGCCACTCATGACAAAAGTGATCTTCCTGAAAACGTTGATGAAACCGAGGAAGTTAAATTTGTTTTTCGGCGTCCTAGTAATTTTGATTCTAATACTATTTTAAAAGAATCTCGCGTTAATGGCCCAGATGAATCAAACTTAAAATTAGATATATCATTATTACAAGATGCTATATTGAGAAAGTTATTAGTTGATTGGGACGTAAAGGATGACAATAACGAAAAATTACGCCTAACGCAAGGAAATATTAACATACTTCATCCAGATATAGCTCGTGCTGCTGCAAGTGGATGCATGGATAAGGTAAAGCTTTAAAAAATATCAAATTATCAGTAGAATTAGTAGTAAAATTATAGCAAGCAGCCAGAACTCTTTAGAACATATTATAGGAAGAGCCACTTCAAAAATAACTACCTCTATGAGTTGTAAAATTAACGGTATAGTTTGAAACAAAAATATGACACCCAAAACGAGAGCAACAATTAGCCATAATGACATTTTTACTTCTCCTCGGTCTGTTCTTCACTGTACCATATGTAGTATAACACAATTTTGGAATTTGTCAATATAAAACAGGATTTTTTGTGAAATTTTTTAAAAGCTAAAGCATGAAAAAAGAAAATGCATATCCTAGACCCAGAAGTTCGCCTATATCACCAGAGGTACAATCACCGGAAGTCCAGGGCACCCCAAGCTATGATGTGCCTAAACCAAAAGATCCAGGAGCATGGGAGGCTTTTAAAGGTGGACTTGAGTCTGTGAACAAATATAGGAGCCCTAGATTAAAATCTCAAGAATGGGCAGATTTAAGATTGACTCGTCAGCAATGGCTAGAAAAATACCCAAATGCAACTCCAAAAGATTATTTCAATTGGAGACAGTCAATTCAGCGGCGCAGAAAAGATCAATCCACGAATTGGTTTCAGAGGGCAATATGGCCTCTCCATAGATTCATTCCACGATGATAAAGGAAAATAATGGCTGATGATCCTCTAAATGTTCAACATAAAGTAATACTGGAATATGAAGAAAAAATCCAGTCTACACTGGCTTCTCATCTTGCGGGAATTCAAAAACAACTAGACAAACTCGATAAATCATCCAAGAAACACAGCAAGCAAACCAAAAGCTCTGAAACTGCTACTAAAGGCGCTGCAAAATCATATCAAAAAGCTGGAAAATCCATGGGCAAAATGACGTCCAATATGGGTAAAATGAGCAAAGTAGCATTTGGTATAGGAAAATCATTAGGGCTAGCGGGAGTTGCAGCTATAACAGCTAGCAAGGCTTTGTATGCTTTCTATAGAGCATCAAAACTTCTCGTAGAATCACAGGACATAATGGCTAAATTCGCAGCCCAAACAGGAGAAGGCTCTTTAGCTGTAATATCTCTTAAAAACGCATATGCAGATATGACAATAGGAGCAGATTTAGCCACTGTATCTGTTCGGAACTTAGTACAATCTATGTCTGATTTCGCGTCAGTTGGATTGCCTCAACAGTTATTAGCTTCCGAACAAGCAGTTCAATCAGCAGTAGGTACTCTTAATGATACCTTGGCTCAAATGTTTGACAAGTCAACCGCTATGGATATAGGCAAAGCTATATTCCAAGGAGGAATGAAAGATAATATTCCAGTTATGATGGAATTTATTAAATCTATAAATACTGCTCGTGAATCTGGCGGGGATTTAGCACAAGAGTTTGAGAATGTTGCAATGAGATTTAGAGCATTTGATGAGTCGAATCTCTTAGTTATGCAAGGAGCAATGAGAGAATTACAAATGCAGGCTCAAGGTGCCGGAGATGGTGGAGTGGCTGCATTTTCTGCTTGGAGCGAATTAACTAACAAGCTTTCCTCTTTGTTAGAAAATTTACAACAAACAATTATTGACACTTATGGATCATCATTAGCTAAACTTTTAGATACTGCTAATAAAAAATTATCTAAATTTGTGGTGCATATAAAAGACTGGGGAGATGCAATTGAGGAATGGTACACAATAGTAAAAGTCTATGCTCATAATTTTGCTGAAGTTTTTAAACAGATGTTTACTAAAACTATAGCTATTGGAGCAGAATGCTGGGCAACACTAGGAGAAGCGGTAGGTGAATTTTTATTATTAGTAACAGGTGGATTAAGTGAAACTGGAAGAGCTTTAGATGAATGGGGAGAAGAGACTAATAAGAAATGGCAAAAGGCTTTTGATGAGCCTCCTAATTGGCTCAATGTAGAAGAAGAATTAGAAGATTTGCAATATCGACGAGAAAAGGCACAAAACAAATTAGTAAAACTACAAAAAGATCAAACAGCTGCTACTAGAAAAACCTTAACTCCTTTGCAGGCTCTTGTAGTAGAACAAACTAAATTACGAGATCAATTAAACTCAGATATATTACCTTATGTAAAGAGCTGGACAAAAGCCTTAGAAGATGCAGTGAGCGTTACGTCCACGTTAGGAGAGTTAACCGCACTAACCGGATCTAATTACAAAGTAATGGGACACGAAATAGGAGAGTTTACTCGTGAAATAGGACGAGAACAATTGAAAATGGCTCGTCAACTACTGGATGAGTCTAGCGCCGAAAACCTCATTACGGCGATGAAACTAATAAATTCTATTCAAAAGGAAATTAAGCAAGAAGGAACATCAGTTGAACGAGAACAAAAACTTGCAGATGCTCTTAAAAAACAAGAAGAAATACTAACAGGGCAAGTAAAAGCATATTCAACTCTTAAGCAGTATATGAAAGACTATACTGCTGATGTTGAAGCAAATCTCCGTTTAACTGAAAAGTCAAGAAGTATTGCTGAATCTCAATTAAAGATAACTCAAGCAATATATGGTACTCCGGCTTTAGCAGTAGATGCTCAGTTGGCTATTGTCAAGACGATGGAGCAGGAAAAATCGCTCCTCATGGACAAGCTTGCTCTTCAAAAAGAAGCTATGGCTAATATGAGCGACGAAGATATTGCGGCTGGTGGATTGCAATTTGCCCAAGAAGCAATACTTGATATTCAAAAGCAAATTACCGACAAAACAGCAGAACAATTAAATCTTGTAAAACAACTTCGTGATGGATATTTAGATGCTATTCAAGCTCAAGCTTTTGGTGCAGGTCGTTTTAGTAAAATTTTAATAACTCAAGAAAAAAATCTTATGCGTGGTTTGCAAAAAGGAACAGCTAAACGAAATTATCTTTTAGGACAATTCGGAGCAGCAGCAGGAAAAGCCCAAGCGAGTGCATTGAGATTTTCTGCTCAAGGCATGGGGCAAATGACTATTGATGGTCAGACTATGACACCGGGAGGTTCTCTAAGACAGCAGGAGGCTAGAATAGCAGGGGTTGATGTCAGCCAAGCAGGACCAGCCCGAGAGGCTGCTAATATCGTCACAGGTATCGTTTCTTCGGCAAATAAAAATACCTACGAATTGGCTCGACATTATTCAGCACAAACAGATCGAATAGTAAGTGCTATTGGCAATCTAGCATCAGCTGGTTCTCAAAAAGCTGCTACTGCTTTAGGATTACAAGGAAGACCTGGAATAACAACAGCAGGTGAAGCTATGCGCCAGATGAAAGGAGTAGTAGGATATCCTCAAGTTGTTCCTGCTCCTATTATGGGTCCTCCTGCTCCTATTATGGGTCCTCCTGCCCCCACAGTAGGACCTGTTACTAAAACATCTGGTACCGCAAAGACCAATCCTATAGGGAGCAATAGTGGTAACATGCAATCTAGAATGAAAACTGTAACGCAGACATTAATGGCAATGGCAATCCAAATGGATGATATGAATAAAAAACAGAATAATATCACTGCATATGCCGGAAATCGCACTCATCAAATAATAATGTAACACAAATGTGATCAAATATGGCAACTGAACTACCTGGAATATGCGGACCTGCTAACAGACCATGTAAAATTGCTCACGCTTCTTCATATGGTAATAATGTAGGAATATATCCATTACAGTGTCTTCCTTCTACATTTACTATTTGGCATGCTACTTTCGCTAGTCAGTTTAGCCCTGCTTTACCATTAATAGGAGCAGGAACTCTTCCTCCAATTGGAGCTGGAATTGTTTCTGGAGTTTTCTCTGGTCTAGGCGGATTGATATTCCCAACATTACCAAAAACCCATACGTTTCAATCGCACCACTACGTTATTTTTGCTCGCACAGCAAATAGATTTAACATATCTCACACTGTTACTAAAGAAGAAGTAGAAAATATAGATGAATATGGCCAATCTCAAATAGATTTAGGTGAATATATATTTGATATTCTTTCTGCGACCAAAAACCCAGTTGATGATATTGAAAATCAAATTGCGTTAACAGACGCTGAAGAAGAGGCATTAGACAATGACCCTAATTGCAGCCAGGGATGTTCAGCAGAATCGATAGAAGACAGAAAATTTCGTAAATTATTTGAATTAAATATACCTAATAATCTATTAGTAGGAATAGTACCTAATACAGAAGGAGTAGAATATAGGCTGGACAATGGGTCAAGAAAGAGTAAAAGTGCTGTTGATCAATCTGGTTTAGGTGATTTAGATAATCCAAGTTATAGAGATGGTACCAGCAAAAAAGTAACCGTCCAATTTGCCAGGAACGCATCAACTCCTCATGACAGCGACGTAAAAGAAGGCGATGTATTGTACTTTAATTATGTTGCAGTTCGCGAACATTATATCAGACAGCGAGTAACTATAAGTTGGCAAGTATTTGATCCTGGTACTGCTGAATTCGCTTCTACATGTGTTTCATTACCATTGGGATACAGCATATCACATTATAGATTTTATGAATGGGAAACAGAAACTGATGCTGGACAAGAATCAATTAAACTAGCGGGATGGAGAATAGTAGAATCATTCAATTCTGATGTTAATTTTGTTGCAGCCGTTTCATCTGAAGGAAGCTCTATATTAGCAGATTTTATTGTAGGAAGACCAGATTTTGGAGGTATTAAAAAGCTTCCAGTATTACCGGGACTGTGCAAAATGTCTGAATTGCAGACATTTATAAGTGACAGATCTAATCTATCATATAGTGATTTTGTAAATAAGTATGGGGTTAACATTAACTTAACAGATTATGTTGACAATGGAGCATATCATATTAATGCTGGCAAGAAAGGCACTACCAATACTGTTTATCAGGGATCAGATTGGTTTCAACGCAATCAGTTTAGCAAATATTCTGACCGACTTCGTGCAGGCAGACATGTATTTTATAATGTTCATCCTAAAGCGTTAAAAAAACGCGATATTGATAAATGGGGAATAGAACGTTATTTAGCTATAGAAATTGAAAAAGATATACATTCTGGGAAACTTACATTTTTTCCTTTCATGGATGACCCAGCCGTAGATAATCCTACAGATGGAACTAATGAATATTTAGACCAATCTAATTTGGTATTTGATCCTATTAAGCCTGTTAGTTCTTATGGAGGAAATTTTGAAGCAGTATGTGGTTCTATTGGATCCTTTCCTACTAACCCCTCTGATGGAATTAATAGTTATCATTCTTTTGAAAGCAACAGAATAGATGAGCGCTTCGACATTGATACTCACGTATTAGTTGAGAGAAATTTTGCTGTTGGTGCTGGAACTCTTGGTCCTAATTTGATTACTATTGAATGTGCCGGAGGGGCAGGGGGAGCATTGAGTTGCATCTTAGACCCTTCTGGGAAATACGCTTTTACGTCTCATGCTAACGATGATAATTTTATTATATTTAATCCATTTAATATGAGTTATCTAGATCGGGGTTTTAGGAAATTAGTATTTCGACCAGATCAAGAACCGGACCCTAGGAAAGGAAATACTTCACCTTCTCCAGATCAATTTGAAGAGTTGTTAGGTTTTACGGGAATGCTGGGTGATTTACCGGGTTACCAACCTGGTAAAGCTGTTTCTCCTGCTACTTTTTCAAAATTAAGTGAATTAGTATTTAAAACCACAGATGTAGAAGCCCTTAAATCGGAGATTCCCGATTTATCTGACGATCAAATAGAAGAAATTACTTTTACCAATGATTCTAATTTGCAAATTTCTGCTTCTAGCGGGTATTTTGGATCTGTTAAAATTGTTTATTCTATATCTGATGGTGATGCAATCCAAAAACCTGGAGAAGTAATACTTTTGGCGAAAAAAGGAAGCTCTATTTCTGGAGTAATTGATTCGATATTTGTAATTGCAGACTCTAAAAAAACAACTCTTGTTATAGACTTTCGATGGATGAAAGCAGATAATTTTGAGTTGATTGGACCTAGAGTGGAATACATGAAAATAAAATCAATTACCGTTAAAGGTATATCCAATGATCGGGCTCACGATTTCTTAACAAACAGCAATAGTCACGGGTCATCAGAATTTAATCTTTCTTCGCGATTACAGGGTAGAAATTTATTTTTTGAAACACCAGTCACTACTATGTCTGAAGACAAAACAAGTATTGTATATATATTTTTTAGTGACGCCGATGGTGGAATTTCAGCAATTGCTACTAATGACTTTGGAATAAGTTGGTATTATCAGTATGGCATCATAGAACAAATTAATAAAGAAGACATTAAATATCCATTTGCGGTGACAGATTTTGATAGCAATACCTGTTATTTGTTTCACTTGTACAGGGATAAAATATTATGTAAAACTATTCCATTTAGCATGTTGCGTTTTGAAGATGCTAATTTAATTGAAAGATTTTCAGATATCTACACTTCAACAGATACCGCAGATTCCGATTCTGTGGCCCAAGAAAAAGAAAGCATTTATACAATAGAGGGAAATAGCTTACGACGACGCATTCCTTCATTTGTGGCTCAGGGAGACATGACCGATGTGGCATTTTTGGAGATTCTAGGCAAAACACCCGATGAGGCAGAATACCAACCTTTTGAAATTCGACAAATTGAGGATACAGAAATATCTGCTAGAAAATTTCCTGTGGCCAGATCTCCAGGTACCGCATTTACTAGTCGTGACCAAAAGGATATGTTTTTTTCTGCGTACCACAATAATATCGGAGAATTGAAATTATGGTTTATGGGAGAAACTTCTAATGGAGCTGAACTTCAATGTAATATAAGTTCAGATAATGGTCAGACTTGGTATGATTTTTGGGAATTTGCAGAATTTGGGTACAGTCGACTGCGTTATGATTCAGAGAAAAAAACTCAATTTATTAATCGAAGCATATCAGGTGATTATGTACCGAGCAAAGATGATACTGATCCTCAGAAATCAAACGAAATAGCTACTTTTGGGATAAATGTACACTGGTCTAGGCTCAGAAGGCATAAGATTAATACAGGAGATTCAACGCTATATTCTGAATCACAAGTATTGGATATTTCTTCTCCGTATTTATTTTATCAATCAGCTACTGATAAAGTATTTTTGTTTTATATATATCAAAGCTGTTTATTATGTAAAGTTTTTAGTGATTCCATTTTTGCTAATGCCGTTGACGCTCGGCAAAGTAATGCAAAAAAGGCTGGAATGGAGTTTATTAAAGAGATTATTGAGCAGCAAACAAGGGCTCATTTTATTGATGGATCATTAACTAGTATAGAATTAAGAGAAGAAATACATAGGCATGTTCAAGATGAAGAAAAGATGTCTGAAGGGAATATTATTTTTAGATATTCTTTTGTAGAGACATTCACGGATGACAGGTCTATTCCTGATCAACGAATATGCGCTCATGAATTACCGAATGGTTCAGCAAGAGTTTTTTATAAACATAATGATTCTAATAATATCCGAGCAGCAATATGGACAGGATCAGAATGGTGGGCAGAAGATCTCCTCAAAAGTCCAGCAGACCTTCCGGATATGGATAAAACAGATGATGAAGCCGAATTAGTAGTAGGCGGATTCAATAATACAGGGTTCACGGATTAAAATACAATGATCGTTCAATCTACTGCAAATTGCCGAACAGACGATGACCAACCGAGTAGAATCCCTGGAAATATTGGAACTCTTAATTCGGAAGTAATTATCTGGGATCATGACCCATTTTGGGCTCGTGCTACCCAAATGAATTCCTGGTTATTTTCTAATCTAATAATAGAACAGCAGCAAGAAAATATCCGAGATATGATATTTGAGGCTGGAGGGGCTCTTTTAAAACCTGTATACAAACTTCACGACATGTTTATATGTACTGTCAATCCTCAAATAGCATCTGAGGCAGAAACAGAAGGGCCTGATGATCCCGGAGAAACAACAGCTAATGCCGGAGTAGATTTTGTAGGATCTACTGCATCTGGAGTAGGAGAAGTTGCTCGATCAAAAATGCCTGGGGGGCAGATTTTTGAATGCAATGGACAAAATAATCCCGGAGCAGACCCTCCTTGTGAAAATATAGATTCAACTACCGGGAAAGATATGTTTTCTCATCAGGTTTGGAGATACATAGGTAGCCTTATGAATCCACTTGTGCCTATTCATCCCTCAGAATATTCTCTTTTATATTCTGAAATTCAAAATAAAGATATTTTACAAGAAGGTGAATTTCATTCGGCTCCTAGATTCGATTATCAAGAAGAAATTGAAGATGGCAAAAAATATATTATGCCATACCAGACTACAAAACACAGTTCAGGAGCCAGCCATTCAACTCATTGGACTTTGGAAAAATGGACTCCATTATGGCAAGGTGAAGATTTTTCAATAACCATTAAAATCCACAAAAATACCAATGATGCGGTGGATCCTAATGACGGATCTGTAATAAGTACGAAAATAGAACCATATAAATATCTTATGCATGATTTTCCGTCAGAGTTACCATCTCAGACTCCATTGGGGTTCGTGGACGGCATAAGTAACGAAGCCTTTTATGTGCGCCCTCAACAAGATAAACAAGGAAACGTCTCGGCAGAAGAACTGTCAAAGTCAAGAAAAGCCGCACGAGAGGCATTTGACTGGAGATACAAGACTTATATTTTAGTAGAAGTTGGAGTAAATAACGTTGATCATAGATATTTTATAGAATTGGTAAAAGGTCGATATCCTAGATTTTTGCATTTAGGAGATGAATGGGATAATGCCAATCGTCTAAAATCAGGTGTTAATACAGATCCTAATGATCAACAGGCTGGATTCTCTTTTATGCGCAAATGTCGTGAACTTAGCGTTTTCTACGATATAGTTTGTAATGAGCTATTTCGGAAAAAAGACTTCAGATTTACTGTTAGAAATCATTTAGGGCGAATAATAATAACCTTTGAAGGACACGAAGATACACCATGGGTTATAACTAGGCATGACAATGATCCGACCAGTGTGAATTTTGATAAAAAGTTAGTACCTATGGTAATTCCTGCGGCTCCCGCTAGAATACATGGTGGTAACATTTCTTGCGGAGTCAATTTCACACCATTGCAATTTATGCCCTCTGCTACTATTAAATTTGACAATCGTCAAGTAGATTCTAAGCAAGCTACTAACAACGATGTATATTTGACATTTTCTCATATGGGACAAAGCGTCATATACCACAATCCTAAGGTAGTAAAAGAACATTTTGATGATAAAAGATTTGCACATAGTAGAATGGGCTATAATTGTGATGCATATGTAGTCTCTGAAATTATTAAAAATGCAACTCAAGATATACGAATTTATGAAGAATATAGTCAACAGTATAGATTGTATGGTAAAGGATGGTTATTAGAAACACCAAGAACTGAAGAAGAATGGATAACAGAAAAAGATCCCGATACTTTACTTCCTTTGCCTCCTACTTCTAAAAACGGAATGATTGAAACCGCTAATGGAAATGTAAAAGGCACTCCAAGTCGCCTAGAAATTTTTAATGCAAGAGATCCCATATTGCCTTTCCCGTTAGAATTAAATGAGCAGACTAATTCCACATACCCTTATCCAGATTGTGCCGCAGTATGGGATGTTGGTGTTCGGTTGTCTGCCGGTTCAATGGCAGTAAATCCACCTTCTGGTCCTGATGCTTTGCCTATTCCGAATGATGGATTACAGGCAGCATTATTTGAGAATTCTGTGACTCCTATTGTTACAAGTTGGCAATTAATACTTTTAGGTGGTGGTAAACCATTTGGATCTAGATTCTCTGGAGATTCTTATTCCGAAGATTCTCCCAATGTAGAATCTTTTGATATTTCTCCATTAGTCCAAAAAATTACTGATAGTTGGACATCTGAAGACTTTTTTAGCATAAAACATGAAATGCAGCTGGAATGTTATATTCCTATAGAGTCAACTAGTGCTGATGATCCACAAAATTCTACCACAGAAGATGTTAATCTATTTGCTCTTGGCAGGAAATTATTGGCATTACATGACAAAGCTTTTTATCCTACTGTTTCATATTGGTGGGATACTGGAGTTGGGCACAGAGGAGTGATAGGCAATTCTCTTAATCGCCCTAGTGATAATCCACAAGGCAATGATATGCTTATTCAAATGACAGGTGTAGCATATGGCGCTCAACTCCAAAGATCTAACAACTTGCTAGTTATGAAATTTACTATCAAAGATTATATGTCTATTTTAGAAAATCAGCGTATTTTTAACTCGCCTTTTTTTGATGCAGTTCAAGATGTAAAAGCGGTTTATGAATTAGGCAAAATGGCAGGATTTGATAATTCCCCAGGCAGGTCAGTTGGCATTGATAGGCGTCCATTAGGGTATTTACAAAAAGTTTTGGATGATGGCAATTTTATTGGAGAAAGAAAATTTTTATTCAACGGAGAGGAAAGTCGCTGCGAAAGATATGACTTACCCGGAAGTTATGCCACTTTAGCTGAACCATCCATTAAATTCCAGAATGGAGAAACTTATGAATCAGCTATGAAAAAAATATCTCAACTATCTGGAAAAGCTTTGTATTTTGACAGATGGGGAGTATTACGCTTAGAAACTATGCCTTCAATTTCTGCGGCATTCTCGTCTGCGAATGAAGATATTGTTTTTACACCTGTATTTGATTTTGTTTCCACTCCTATTGCTAGATCAAGTAGTATCCCTGACCCGGATGAAGATGATAATTCTTTTACATTTAATGCCCAACGACATGCAGCTCACTTGGTATACAATGCTTTAACATACGAACGAAGTGTAGAAGATTGTGTAAATCAAATTGTGGTATTGTCTGCTAGTAATGATATAAAATTAGCTGACGGAAGTTCTACAGGGGGATTCATTGTAGAAGGATATACATTCTTTGAACAGATATGGGATCCAGAATCAGAGGGGTTCCTAGGTTATAGGAAACCATTCTATCAAGCTAATGGTGTTTTTGGGGGAATCGAAGGCGTTAGGAGTGGAGTGTCACAATATGCAAAAATGAAACACCCCCCAGTTATTATGAGTTTTGAAACATATGGAGTTCCCGGAATAAAAGCTTTGGATATTATTTCATTAGATGGTAATTTGGCTTATGTTACAGAAATTACTCATGATCTAGATTCCTCTACAAACAGATGGTGGATGCAGATAACGGCTGAGTGGCTAAAACCATTCAAAGGAGAGTTAGGATTCCTGAAAGCTCATGAGCCAAGTACAATAGGATTACCCTAAATGGGCTAGAAACAGCCTATAGCATTAAAAAATTTAAAATTGAAATCAAGAACAAGAGGATAGCATATTTGTTTTGTATATACATATTACTAACTTATACGGAGGTAACTAATGGCTACTAAAAGCGAATCACTAGATCAGATAAAAACAAAATCCATAACTCTCAAAGAAGCAAAAGCAAGTGCAGATCAACAGATTTGGCAAAGAACCTTTCGTCCAGATTATGATCAAGTCATGTTGCGTATATCAACAGCTCCTTTGAATTCTTTACGATACGGACAACCACCACCTTCAGTAACTTAAAAGGAGTATCAAATGTATAATTGGATGCAAAAAATAAGCAGCAAGAAGTTAATTGACGAAATTAACAGATGGGGATGGACTGAATCTCAATTGCGTAAAGATGGTGTATCTATATACCAAAATAGTGACCAATTTTTCATTTCTATAGGAGATTGGGCTAAATTAGATGTAGATGATATTGTTAAGGCTATAGAAAAATTTCATCCTGGAGCTAAAGTCGAATGGGATTATGAAGCAGGACCAGGAGAGGGCAACTGGGAGAAGATTTTTTAATGCTAAACATAGAAAGCAATGATTCAAAAAAAGAATATACTATAGAAGAAATATCAAAGAAAAATTCGTTGGAGCTTAAAAAAGCGATAGCGATAGCAATACAAAATGCAATAAAATGTGATGTAGTGATAACCGGAAAAACAGAAGATATATGGACCTGGATACTGGGGGATGATATAGATCAAAAAAATGTGATTCCCAATAATAAACAGAAACCCTGATAATAAGTAATAAACAAAAGAGAAGAATTTTCATGAACCGATGGACCGATGAAGAAAAAGTCATTTTATCTGATACAACAAAAACTGTAGCAGAACTACATAAATTACTTCCTAATCGTTCTAGATTATCTATAGAGAGCAAAACAAGAAAACTAGGATACAAGCGCCCTGTTTCTTTGAAAACCAGCAAAAACTATCAAGAACTTATTAAAAATGTTTTATTTTGTGAAACTATTGACGGAGAAATGCTAGGGGACGGTTGTATTGTTAAACAGGGTAATAATTATACTTTTGCATATTGTACTTCTAATGAGGAATATGCCAGATATTTACATGCGTACATTTCAGAACATACCAGGAGCAAATCTGTTATATATGTGCGCAATCCTCCTAAACCACACATGAACCCTAATGGCAGACTTGTTGTTTCGTCTACATCGTATCAATTCCGTATTTGTCATAAAGTTTTTAAGTATTTTTACAACAGATGGTACAACCCATTAAAAAAAGTTCCTGAAAATATAAAACTTACACCCACTACATGTTCTCACTGGTATATAGGTGATGGAACTATTAGTAATAAAAAATCGTTAATTATATCTTTGTCTACTGAATGCTTTACTAAACATTGTATTGATTTGTTGGTAGAAAATTTAAAAAAAGCTGGAATTAAATCTAAATTTTACAAAAATTCTAAAGACCAATATATTATACGTATATTTGCCCAAGAAGCTCTTAGGTTTTTAGAATATATTAAACCATGCCCAGTAGACTCATATGATTATAAATGGAACACAAATGGGTATCAAAAAAGGACTAATATATGTTTTTGTGGACAAGAGTTTCATTTCTTTGGACATACTGACAGAAAGATTTATTGTTCTGAATCATGTCGACAAAAACATAAACGTCTAAAATACAATAAAAAGTTATCTGATATGAAAAAAAATGACTTGTCTAATAATGCAATGACTATTTCGGATAATTCAGACTTTTACTATATTTTAGGTCACGTATTATGCTCAGGAAAGATAATATCAAAAAGTGTTATTTCCATAAAAATAAATGATCATGATTTAGTATCGTTTATATGTAACAAGTTGAATTGCACTGATAAATTTAATCTATACAACAATACTCTATCTTTTCGATCTAATGAGATGATAGACTTATTTAAAATTCTTGTTATTAATTTTGACCTCTCTGGCATATCGAGTAAATACCACGGAGATCTCCTACGAGGAATATTCGATTCATCCGGAATGATAAATCTAGCTTCAGATAATGGATTTCAAATCATATTACGATACAGACTCGCTGAAGTACTTAGTAAAATGATAGGCATTGAAAACAGTTCTTCTAGCATGATTAGAATTAAAAAATGTCACAGAGAAATGGTTTTTAATAAAATGTATATACATTCTGATGAAATTAGGTCTAAAAAAAAGTACGATCTATTTAAGCGGTCTGTGAATAGATCTCGAATTATCACTCCTAAAGACAAGAAAGGTAGATTTATTAGCTCAAAATAACTAGTTTTGAGCTTTAAAGCTAAATTATATGCCGTCTAGCACCAGATACTACGGAATAGGGTTCTTCGATTTCGGGGACAACCTAGGTACAGATTTCAGTGGGCAGGTTGAAATAGATCGCTTTGTCTTTATTGACAAGCAGCTCTATGGATTGATGTCATTGTTTGGAAATGGTGTAGTTAGTGGGTGGAATGTTACTGCCACAGAATCATTTACAATTGGCATTAACGAGGGATATGGTAATATTAATTTCATGGCAGGAAGGACCGCATTTCCTGTATCTATTCCTAACATACCACCTAATTCCATTGTTTATGTTTATGCTAAAACCAGAACTAGAACTTCTTTTACAGAAGAAATTGAATTTATAATAGATGCTAGTTCTACTTTGGCAGAATCTGATTTGAATTTTATATTATTAGCAAAAATAACCACTGGCAATGTATCTATAGAATCCATTGACGAAAGTGTAAGACAAGAAATAGGATTTATTGAATTAATTAAAGCAGCTATACGATTACACAAACATCGCGGAGGATCACTAAACCCGTCTAAAATAGATTTAGAGGAAGAGGTAAAAGGACAACTTCCTTCATTTCGCATCGCAGATTTTGACGCTGAAAAAATAACAACAGGTACTTTTGACTTAGCTAGAATGCCGTTATTAGACCATCAAGACCTACAAAATGTTGGATTGTTAACTCATCCTCAATTAGATACTTTTGTAAAATCCCTTGAGGCGAGCAATACAGAATTATTTGGAGAAATAGGGACTTCAAACTTGCTTCAGTTAATTATAGCGGCCAAACTCATATATGAAGATGTAGATTCTTCGTTCTATACAGGCACTAAAATTGATGAACACATGATTAATGAATTGGTAGTAATTCCTGGTGTTACTACTAATGATTACATAGATTTTGACAACACAACAGCAACGGTTGATTTAGAACAGCATTACGTTGAAGGAGTACCTCCAACTACCGGAACTTCGTTTTATGTAAATTATGATACAGCCCTAGCATGGCAATCTGCATATTCTTCTACTAACCTAATAGTTACGAGTGACTCTTTAACATTGGCATTTGATGAAGAACAAACAACCACTACGACAGTAGTTGAAAATTTTGAGACTGCTTCAGCTGCAGACGAGATACTCAGCACTGGGAATAGTGCTCTCCTTTTAGGCGAAACTATTTCACTGGTTAATAATGCTCAGGTAATAGCTGATAATAATGCTACTAATATTACTGAAGGGTTCTTTTCGGGAGAGTTCACACACAGACAGTCATTTAGGTCCCAATATGTCAAAACGTATGATTCTGCTGTAGATTGGTCTACTTATGATTCGTTCATATTTGAGGTTAAATGTCTTGATGATGTACATGGAGCTGTAAAGATTTATTTTACAGATTCTAGCAATAATAAAAGTCCTGATTATACAGTTTTAGATGTTAATGAAATTACTGACGATTTTGAAATGAGAGTAATTGATTTAACAGAAATCACATTTGCAAGTGATATTAAATCTTTTGTAATTTACTCTGATGACCTAGTAAATCCATTCGTTTATTACGTAGATAATATTCATATCCAAAGAGCTTTATTATTGCCTGAAGAAGGGACTTTAAGATTAAGATATGCAGCCAATACTCCAGTGGTTTTTTCTACCATAGAATGGACTAGTACAGAATTACCTGGCACTGAAATAGAAGTACGAGCACGTGCTGCTAATGGAAGCGTATTATTAAACCGGGCTACTTTCACGGGATTTCTAGAAAATGGCAATAATCTAAATCTAGAAGGTACTGATCTTGAAATAGAGGTGACATTTTTGCCGGATTCGGATCGACTATTAGCCCCACTTCTCAATACTCTTAGAGTCTTAATCTTAACCGAAGCTGAAATTGACGGGTTTGCAATTGACTCAGCCACAGAGTTTGCCCGTGGAGACACTGAAAACTCTGAAGTTTCAGGATCTTCAGTCGTGTTAGAAACTCCTATTTTTGTAGACTCATTTTATTTTGCTCTCAACGATGCAGTAAATCAGCAATTTGAGCAGACAAATGATGATGATACTACATCTATAGTCCCAGATTCTGATGGCGCCCAATTGTTTGGATCCAAAGACACTCCAATTGCTCCTAATACTATCTTTAAAGCAGTTGAAACATTTGGAGATGCTGCATCTGTCACTGAGCCAGGATTTTTCCAACCACGTTCGGTTAAGAGACAAAATAATCGAAATTTTGTTATTGCCGATACATACAATGATAGAGTTTTAGAGTTGGATGAATCTGGGAGTTTAGTGGCGGGTGTTGGGTCGATAAATTATCAAACTCAAACTACTTTTCCTATAGCCGCAAGCGTTGATATTCGTACTGGTATTTTATATGTAATTTGGAGCAGAAGCATATCTTTTAAAACTGTCAATGTGAGTAAATTAGTAATACAAAATAATTCTGGAACTCAGACGGTTCAGTTGATAAAAGATTTCGACAAAATACTTGGATTAACAACAGAAGAACTAAATGACGTAAATGCCGAAGGGCAGATAATGCCAGTTTATTTGTCATCACAGAATGCAGGATTGGCCCAATTGCTTCCGGCTCTTGATAGTCATCTATTAGCAAGCAATGGAATCTTACCTAACTCAATTGATGTTCAATCTGTATTCTATAAAGCAGCAACGGGGGGGTCAGCCCTGGGGATACATTGTTTTATTGGAAATTTTGCTTATATAGACGGCATTTTTGCTCCCACTTGGGCTAATAAGACCGAAGATGATGGTTTTATTATAGGGAATGCGTCTATTGCAATAAAAGAGTATTCATTCCCTAGTACCGTGACAGAGTCTATTAATAAAAACACAAGTCCTTCCAGCATTGTGGAGATTGACCAAAATAACAATATAGTTTTTGGTTCTAATTTAATGCAATTTTCTCCCTTTATACCAGGGCGAGTTCAGGAGTTAGACAGTTCGACTCTGTTGATTGGTGGAATTAAACCTGGCGGACAAGACGGAAACCCGACATCAAAATTAGATTTTCGTTCATTATTCGGCAGCAATGACCAGAAAAACACTCAGAAAGAAACATTAAAAGAGATATTTTTTGGGAGCAACAAGTCTCCGCATGTAGGTTCTGTTATTGTTTATGATCGAAGTGCAGGTACCACAGTATTTCAATATTTTAGCCCTGAGGGTGTTTTGGTTTCAGATGTAGATATAGATCAATCGGGACAGTATGTTGTCGCTGAAAGTAGTTTTGAAAAGTCAGGGAGAGTCATCAAGCTTGATACTGTAGGTAATATTGTATTTTCTTTCGGAGAAGGAGTATACAGCTTGATTAATGACATAAATGTCCAGTATGACGATTCAATTATGATTTCCACCTAACTCTTCTCTGTCCTGTATAATATATCATCACAAGGATTTAGTATGTTAAATTTAATATCAGCTAAATTGCCGCATTCTTACAGTTGTGTAATGATTAAATTTCCTGATGATCTGTCTAATAGGTTAAAATCTTGGTGCAAAAAACGTGTTCCAGATGAGGATGTTTTTAATGAAGACTCTAAAGGACGAGAAAATCAAATTCATTGTACTGTGAAATATGGACTACATACCACGAGTTTAGATGATATCACTAGTGTGTTAGACGAATTCAGAGCATTCGATATAGAGTTAGGAAAAATATCTAGATTTACATCTCCTGATGATTTTGATGTATTGAAAATAGAAGTTATTAGCAACAAATTGCACCAATTACACAAACGATTCAATGAGTTGCCTAATAGTGATGAATATGACCAGTATAAGCCTCATACAACGCTATCTTATATAAACAAGGGCAGTTGTTATAACTTGTCGGGAAATGATGATTTCGTAGGAGAGAAATTTAAAATACGTGATATTATATTTTCTACTCCTGATGGTAATAAAACAATATTACAAGTTGATTAGAAAAGGCAAAATTGTGCAGATTAATTACACCGCATATATGAATTCTACTGGATACAGTACAAGTTCTCAAGATTATATTTTGTCTATGTTGAGAGTAAAACCAGATTTGGACATTAAAGTACATTATGCTAATGGTAGCATTACCACCGGAGTAAGTTCAAACAGAAAACAGTTATTTTCTTCATTAAACAAGAAAGAGACTCGTCTTCCTAGTGTAAATATATATCATACGATACCCTCAAGATACAGGCATGCTCCAGGTTCGTCCAAACACTTAGGGCTATGCGTATTTGAATCAATCAATCCTCCGCAAGAATGGATTGATACAATGAATAATATGGATGGAATAATAACAGCATCAGAATTTAATAAGAGTACGTTCGAGGCTCATGGTCTTAAAACTAAGATAGATGTTATTCCACATTGTTTTGATCCTAAGTTATTTCACAGAGATGTCAAATCTCGTGGAAGATATAAGCAAACTACCTTTATTAGTATAGGAACCTGGAAAGATCGCAAAAACTGGAAACTACTAATACAATCATGGTATGAGGCTTTTGAAGCCAGAAATAATGTTTGTTTACTGGTGAAGACAGACAAACCGAATAAATTCAAAAGAATGGTACAAGAAGTAAAACAAAATTCTGTGTGGAGATCTAAATCTACTGCTCCAATTTATTGTGAAGAAAATCCTATCTGTGATTTCGAGGAGATTCCAAAATTCATGAAGAAGGGTGATATTTACATAAGCACTTCTTTGGGGGAAGGATTTGGATTAGGCGGATTACATGCTATGGCTCTAAATATTCCTGTTATTACGACTAGATTTGGTGGCAGTTTGCAGTATGCTAAACCGGATTTATGTACATATTTAGAGCCAAGCAAATATCGACGGGTAGCTATTATGGACAAAATTCCTCAATTATCTAATTGTATTTGGCCGCAGCTAGAGATGCAAGATGTTGTGAATAAAATGCGGTATGTTTTAATGAATGTAAAAGACAGAGAACAAAGGGCTGAAAAGGCTTATAAATCAGTTCATGAAAATTACAGCTATGATACTATAGGTAAACTCTTTTTAGAATTATTGGAGTTGTTATGAAATTAATTTTAGACCCTCCAAGCGGATTGGCTGATTCGTATTTTGATGTGGAATTTACGACATCATTTGATCAGATTTACGATCAAGTAATAATACGTTTATTTAATGATATTACTCATGATCAATTAGATATATTAGGAATATCTACCGGTTATGTAAAAGCAGGTAAAGAAGCTATTAGTAAAAATGTATCAGAAATTTCTGGTCATATAAATATATTTAATAACGATAAAATGAATAGAATGTTTAAAGCTTATAATTTTATTCCTATTAGATGTGAAGCTGAGATTACTCACAATGATCAAACTCACAAAGAAAGTGAAATAATAGAATTTTATAATGAAAACAAATCACTAGATGACACAATTATTCCTGTAGAATTATTAGTTTTAAGTAGAAATTTAGATATTATCAATAATGAGGATCTGAATATAGATATAATTGCAAGTGCTTATAAGAAAATAGAATTATGCATACGTTCTGACGATTCTTCATCTGAATGTTGCATTCAGGTATCTTGTCGAAAAGGCAAAACTAGTATTTCTATACCATCAGAATTTATATACTATGATCTAAATCTCAAGGAAAATTACCGAAAGAAGTATAAGTTCTATTATATAAAATATCAGGGAACTAACTTTTCTAGATTAGGCAGCAGGCAGTATATGTTAATACCGAATACAGAGCTTGAATTCTCATTACCTGACGATATTACTGCTCGTCCTCAGACTAGAATTACTCCGACAGGAAAACTGTATACTGGTGATTTTATTTTAAGTGATCGATATTTAGTATTATGTCCTAAGCTATACTCAGGGTTTGCTCGAAAAACAAAAGATGGAGCCAGAAAAGACGTTGATGCTGAGATGCTGCTTCATGAATCTCAACATATGAGAAGTTTAGATGTTCAGATTCGTCAGTTTTCTTCCGAAGAACAGGATGACACAAAACAAAAAATACGGGAAACTTCTCATATGATTCAAGAAGAAAATTTTCGCAATTCCAAGCAAACAAGACCACATATTAATCCAGAACAAGTTAGGCTTTTATCTTCCGTGGTTGGTGTTTATAATCAAACTGCTGAATCTTATAAAAAAAGTATGTATCAACAATTGCCAGCGAATACGGTAGCTAAAAATATTTTTCCTAATAAGAGAACGGGATGCGCCCCTTGCTCTAGAAAATCAAAGAATGCATAAATTACCTGAAAAAATCAACCTAATTAGAAGATCTATTTACCACTGCTGTAAAAGCTTAAATGTTGATGTGTTTTTTTGTGGGAATGGAGTCCTGTATGAAATTTTAGGAGATGGCAATCTCCTAAGAGATTTTACAATAGATGCAGTAATTACTTCAAGCATCACTCCCGATAAACTTTACTCATGCCTAAAAGAACGAATCAAGATAAACAAAGAGATAGAGAATTCTCCAGAAGTTTATCATTTTACTTCAGATGGTTATGAAGTTATATTAAAATTTGAAAATAATATAGATATTCATAATATTGATCATGCTCAGAAAATATCTAATATTTCATTGGATTTGAATTTTTATGATCCATATAATCAATCTTTTTTTAATCCTACAGAAAAAGATGCCGAATTATCAACTACTCTTAAATGCCTATCAGAAGAATGGGGAGCCAATGATATTATTTCTTTTATACGGTATGCTGGTACGTTAGATGAATTAGAAATAATTCCTGAGGAACTAGAAAAATTAAGAAACACATCATTATCATCTTTTAAAGAATCATATTATTTAACCAGAGAAGAAGTCATAGAGCAGATTCTTTTGCTGCCTAAACCTGGATCTGCTTTAGAATTTATTACAAGTACATTTCTAGATGGTGCTCCATGGTTATTTAGCAATCTCGCAGACTATATGATATATCTTAATGTTCCTATGAATGAAGATATAACAATTTCATCTGTATTTAAAAAAAATAAACTTGAGTTAGTGGATGTTTATAATGATTTCTTTTTATCATCTCTAGCATTCAAAGAAACTGCCGAAGAAATACACAAACGGCTTACCACAACTCTTAAATTATTATTTGATTCCCCTAACCTAGTGATACCAAAAGCTTATATCAGCAAAGTACAGGTGATGGCAGATGGCGTTTTGGGTCGATGTTGTTTAGGAATTGGATCATCTGGAACAGTATATACTGTAGCTTGTGGATATCCCATCGAAGAAACAGACTGTTCTTTGCCTATTTTTTGTACTCAACCAGGAGAAGAATGTTTATCGCAGCATCCTGCTTTTAGTGACACTGATTGGAATTCCATCCCTTCTCCTACTCATAGAGCATGGTGCCCTGATCAGATTTGTCCTCCTGACGGAAATATAGACTGTGTAGATCAAGGGCAGGGGAAAATTCCTGATTGTTTTGGCAATTATCCGTGTGATTGCAGTACTGAAGTTCCTCCAAGTCCCGACTACTGTCCCGAAGGAAACTGTTATTCCTGCGTTCCTTCTAACTGTGCGGGTCCTAAATGTTGCTGTTGTTCTAGTATTGATATAGTTTTTGCTACCAGGTCTAGATGTTTTGACAAGGTTTTCTATTCATGTTCAATGGACGGAGAGGGAGCGGGTGGCTGCGTTGATAATTGTGACCCTCCTGTTTTGCCTGAAGCTTTTCCCTCTGAATGTCCTCAGTGCCGCGAAGCCTGTGATTTTGCTTTAGGAGAAGGCGGGCATACATGTGCAGATATCAGCGGACACGGTGGATCTCCTCCTCCTAGCTGGTGGAGTTTTTCCGGTAAAGGACCATGTAACTGTTATGATCAGAGTCGTAATAACGGAGATCCAATCAGGTGTGTAGTTTGTGAAGACATGAAATGCAATGGATTAGTAAATGTTACTACTAGTAATTGCAATTACCAAATGTCTATAACTCCTGATAGTTCATGTTGTGGGACACCATCATTGGTAGATGCTGTATTTCTTATAGACAGTTCCGGCAGTATGGGAAATCATCAGAAAAATGTCAAGAACAATGTCAGCTCTTTAGTAGACCGACTAGCTTCAACGGGTGCTACTCCCCGGCTTGCATTGATAGGATTTGGGCAGGAGGCATTTCATGGGCAACCTGTGTTAGTATTAGATTTTACTACTGATGTAGATAAATTTAAACGAGCTGTTGGGAATTTACCCGTTGACGGTGGTGAGGAGCCGTGTTTTAGTGCGATAGAATTTGCAATAAATAATTTGCAGCTTAGTGGTACCAGGTCATTATTTTTCCTTATTGGCGATGAAATGGTTTGGGCAGGAGGTCCTATGCTGGGGCTTAATTCTACCGGTCAGCCTACCCAGCCAGAACTTACAGATTTGTGCAATAGTTTAGATATAACTGTAGTTTCTATTCAAACTCCAATGGATTATGATGGGGGTGGTAATATTACAACCAAATTTGATCCTTTGAAAAAGCAACTTGCCGAGAGCACGGGTGGTATAGATGCAGATATTGCTGATTCTTTTGCTGACATTGTAAATGATTTAAATTTAAATGTGTTTGGAGCGTCGTGTGATTGCCTGGACTTTACTCCTGTTCCGATATTGTTTTGTAGCGGAGGAGAAGGGGCGAATGGAGAGTGTTTAAATCCCACTACTAACATTCCTATAGAAATTTGTACAGAAGAAGATAATTCTGATTGTGACTGTAATAAAGATTTTGTATTTGATGTATGCGGAGAAATGGTACTAATTGAGCCGCTGGATGATACTATTAATTTGGAATGTTGTGGTGATATTGGCAATGGGACCGGAGGATGCGATTGTCCTACCGATGTTTGTCCAGAAGCTGGATGTTGTGGTATATGTGGAGATGTAGACGTATGTGATTTCGAATCATTATTAGCAGCTCAACAAAGTTTATGGTGTGAGTGTTTTGAATTGACAAAAAAAGGAGAAGGTGGACTATCATTTGTTGATAATGTTATATGTGGAAGTGATTGCGTATCTGCTCCTTTAGATTGTTCTATTAAAGTTCCAGATGGATTTTGTAACTTTGATATTTACACTAAAGAAGAGATATATGCTTCTGTCGAATCTGCATGGAAAGAATGTGTTACTGGGAAAGAAGACGTTCCTCCGTCATTAGCCACAGAGACATGCAAGCCGGAATGCGACAGGTTAGATCAAGTTATTGCAGTAGAAGAATGTGGCTCATTAAGAAATCCATCTGTTGCTGTTCTGAACAACGGAGTAGGGCTGGTTGCTTATGAGTCTTGGGAAGATAACAATTCGGTAATCAGAATATCTCAATTTAGGACTTCAGTCCCTGCAAAAATTTTACCCAACAACCCTGCTAACAAGGGCAGATTAGAACATTTTTCGAGGTGGTCGAGTAATCCTAAAGTTGCTAAATTGTACTATTACGAATCTCTTCCTAGTCATTTTATGAACGGAGTAGAAGAAAATGTATCTTCAGATACTTCGGACTTAGTTACTGATATTATAGTATTTAAAAATGGGCCATTACAAAATCAATGTTTTCCTTTGTATCAAAGTACCACAGAAGGACCCGTTGGCAGTGACGATGTCGGTAATTATTTACTTTTCATCCTTGGTGATGATTATGCTTTAAGCAATCCATTCCCTAGTACTGACGATGTGTACAATATAGAATGGTTCATAATAGACCGTGATGATGCTGGTGACAATTCATCAGCTACGGATACCGGAGGACTTACTGGTAGTACCATGGTAATACCGGCAGCTCCAGATATACCTCAATCTGATTTCTTAGCCAGTGTAACTGATGTTAATGAATTACTATCTTTAGGGGTTCATACTCACAATGGCAGTCCAGTACCAGTGGCTAATCCTTCTATTGCAGTAGCCAGAAATTATTCTAACGGATTAGAAAATTCTCATTTTGTTTATGTGTCGTACCAAGCACTAGAAGATGGAAAATGGAATATATATCTCCGGCAATTACGTTTATCAGAATACTCAAGAGATGTTCAGTTACAAATATTACCTGGAGAAGAGGTAACTCTAGAGTCTCTTAATACATCCGAATTAATTTATCGAGTAGTATGCGTTAATGATGACTGTGTAGAATTTGGCAATGATTTTCTTATGTCTCGGTCTGTAGTAATGGAAGTTTTAACCCTAGATAGGCGTGACGTATTTAATCAAGATTACATTGGGAAAACAGACCAGTGGAGTGGATTATGCTCTGGATCAACTGACGTATATCCCAAAAAGAAAGTTTACGCAAAATTTACACATTCGGTTGTTGCTAATAAATGCGCTGATCAGTTCGAATTTAACGAGATCTTTTACGATTGGCATACTGGAGATGAATTTACAATACCTTTTGCTCCTATAACAGGCACATCAATGTTTTTGCTGCTTCGTAAGGATGATGACAATTCTGTAGCTTTAGGACAAACAGATATTGTAGTTGGCACTGTAGAAATATCTTCATCTCAAGCAGGAGTGGTATGGTTTGACGATCAGGAAATTTCTAACTGGGTAACATTAGATACAACTTCTTTGAATATATTACGAAATTACAAAGGTTTAGATCGATCAGAACCTATACCGATAACTGAATTCAAAACAGGACATTGCACACATCCTGTAATAAAACTAAACAGCAATAACGACATATTTGTTGTTTATGAAAGTACCGAAACAGAAGTACAGCAGATTAGTTTGGCAGGAACAGCAACACCTACTAGCTCGTTGCCATTAGGAATATTTACTCCTAAAAATCCCGACTCTAGTTTAGACTATTTTATAAATTCAGATGACTTTACGTACCATGAAGATATTACTACTTCAGGACAAGGCGTGAATCAGCTGCCTGATATGTTTATAGATAGAAATAATATTATTCACTTGTCGTGGCAATCCAATAGAGACAATTACTGGGAAATATATTATGCTACATTGACAAACAATTTTGTTAACAAAAGAATTACTAATTTTGCTAGCAAATCATTGAAACCAAGCATAACAGGAGACGATGTAGGAAATATTCACATAGCATGGCATGATAACAGATTCGGTAATTGGGAAATATTAATGGCATACCAAGACGGAATCCGTATTTCTCCGTTATCAGAACAAGATCCTTATATGGCGTCTGCTCGCAATAAAAATTATGGATATGAGCATCATATTGATACTGTACCTTTAACGCTATACAATAATACCAGTGATGTTATTTGTATTAATTCTCTTCTAGTTACTTTTTATGAAGATAGACTTTTACAAAAATCTGTATTTGATATATTACAATCTGATTGGCCGTTTGCGTTTGAAGTGCCAAGCATACAGTCTGATAGAGTTATATATTCTTTTGAGGATTCAGAGTCAGAATTTGATAACTGGAAAGTAGAGACACCCCAAGGATTTCAGTATCCACTGCCATTTAAAAATTTATCTGTAAGTCCTGAGTTTGATTCTTCTATATCATCTGAAATCGAAAAAATTGTTACGACCATAGATGTTGAAGAGGTATATATTAGTTTTAGGGCCAGTGACATTCAAAATGACCCTAATGCAGAATCACAATGGACGAATTGGTCAAAACTATCTAAACATTGGGACGGAATAATTGGCGAGGTGACTCGATCAATTAATTACAGTGATTTAACTCGTTATGATGTGAGTGCGGGACAGGACACGGAAACAACATTGGAACTTGTTTTTGGGCGATACAAACAAATTCGTATGAATACTTACGATGATGTACTGTTTGAAGGAAGTGTAACGTCACTTTATATTCATTCACTATCAGGAAGATTCTGTCTGCCTCCAGGTGATACTACAACTGCATATTTGGATCTTACTCCAGATATTAGAGTTGACAACGAAGGTAATCAGATATCAGAAATTCCATTACCTCTTGACATAAACAAGAATCAAACATATTTCATCTCTGTGTCAGCTTTCACTGATACTAATATTGTGCAATTTGACGATCAGATGAAAAGCATTTCCTGTGAAACATGCAGTAGATCAGTGTCCAATTGGGATTCTACATCCTGTTCTATATACAGGGATCTTGCAAACAATGAGACAGTACCAATGTTTTTTAATGTGCGATTTAGATTTTTTGCAGATCCTTTGATGCAAAACTTGGTGGCGCAATTTGAAACATTCTCTTCAGATGATCTAAAATGCTTTACTGTAGCGGGTGATACTCCTGCCGATACTCTATGGTCTCAGGCAGGATACGAAATGCCAGTTGGTATTTCTAGAAGACTAACACTCTGGCCTCTTCTGTCAAATACAACCGGTTTGTTATGTGGCGTAAAATATTGGGTAGAGAGTACTATATGCTCATCTGATGGCGTGGATAATTCAGACGGTTGCGACAGGCTAGAATTAAATACGCCTTTAGTAACAGAGTGGATATGCAAATGCGAATCAGCCAGATGGGATGATAGGTTTGAGGATGCCCCAACAAACCTTAGACAAACTGTCAAATGGTCCAGTAGTGGAGATGGGTTTGCAGATACCCGAATTACCGAGACAACAAGTAGCTCAATTAATAATATTAATCCTACTATACAAATTAGGAATGATTTAACTGGAATTATTTTATACGAAAGTAACAGACAGGATTTCAACAAAGATTTTAATACTTGTTTACCGGATGATAACAAGTACCGCATATACGCTTCAGTCTTCTCTGTGTTTCCTTCTTATAATATGTATTCTAGCGGATCAGAGTCTATCAGATCCTTCAATGAAATTTTAGTAAAATCTGATATTCCGATTGTCCAGTGCAATGGAAGCAGCTGTAATGATAGTTTGATAAATATATCAGAATCAGAGGCTAATCCTCAATTTGAATATCAATGTGCTTTAGAGGGCAGAAACCCGGCATTAACATTAGATCAATATAATAATATTTTTACTGCTTTTGAGTCAATGAACGACCAGACTAAATGTGAAGAATTTACTGGCAATAAGGGACGAAATATAACAGTTCACACCTGCGGAGCTAATGCTCAAAATCTATCGTTTAATTTAGTAGAGACATTAGAGCAAGAAACGGAAGAATGTTTGTCAGAAAATATTTTGCAGGAAGTAGCTCCAGTTATAGAAGATAAAATAACCAAAAAAGTTATTAATGCTGCCAGAGTGCGGAATGATTATGTGGATTACCATATTACTAGAAATAAAAAATCATCATCTGTGGTGAGCCAATGCTCCATAATTCTTGAAGTAATAGCTGCTTCAGAAGTGGTAGCTATAAGAGCAAAAAATGAAGACTCTCCATCTTGGTCTACGTGGTATCCTTTCAATCCTGAAATTGGAGAATATACTATGCAGATACCGTGGGAGTTGTCTGTAGAGAGCGGAGTAAAAACTGTTACAATTCAAGCAGCTACTTATCAAGGGCTAAATGTTACGTTTGATACTACAATAATAGCTGATTATAAATCTATTGACCATTCTATTAAGTTTTTCAAATCTTCTTTAGTTGAACCTCCCGTATCAAGTGACAACCACACACCTGAGTTAGATGATTTTGATGTTGACATTGATAAATTGTTTGATTCGAGTTTGTCGGAAACTGATGAGCTGCCTATTTTAGAAGGCATTCCAATAGCCGGATTGCGCCCTCCTTCGCCGATGAGTGAATCATCTACATTATTAGAAACCACATCTAGCGAATACATATTCGTGCAATTTATTCCTAGTACAAGCTATTTGGATCAGTTTACTTCTGAAGAGTTAGAGAATCCTGATAACGCGTTAACTTTTGATGTATTACAACAAGGACAAGCAGATAAATTTTCTTTAAATACTGTATATCATAGTGGTTCGCAATCATTCCGTGGCGTCATTGATATTCGACTAGATAATAACGGATTACATCAAGACGGTTTGGCGTTTATTATTCCTCATTTTAAGCGGGATTGCAGAGATGCTGCGGTGAATTTAACCGGATCAAAACAATATACTCCAAATGCTTATAACATTATGGCTAGCCCAAGCCAAGTAGAAGGACAAGAAATACCTACGGATATTTTTGCTAGTGAGCGGGATACGACTGGGCAAATACAATACAAAACTACGATCCGTCCTACGGAGGATCCATATTTTATATTTGGTGATCCTAATTACAGATTGAAAGGGAATGCATGAGTAGTATTTTAGCAGAATCTTTTAGATTTTCGGATTACCGAGCCTGGAAAGTTAATATTTCTTTCGATTATGCCGAAAGTCATGATTCTATTTCTGTTTCTTTTCGCTGCAATGAAGACAACTTAGATGTAATTTCTACGTCTGTTGGCAGAATTACAGATAATCAAGTTTTTATGAAACCTGTACATGAAGCACTAATGTACGTAGATTATTGCAACTCAAACAGTATTCAATGTGTTATTGGGTATTATTCGGATAATAAATTATTATTTAATGATATATTGGTAGCTACCTTAGATAGTCACCCACAAATACAGGATACAGATCCGGGAATTAGATCCGTTGCTGTAGATAGCACTTCTTTTGAATCTAAAATTCAGGATTTTATAAACTCATTAAAAACCATGACTAGTAATTGGTCTGTTAAAATGAATTACGCAGGACATATTGCTTTGTCTGTAGAAAAAACAGGAACAGAAAGCATAGTAGTCAGCCTCGGAGAAGTATCTGATGACTTGCGAGCATCAGATTATCTGTTTAGTATAGATCCAGGAATTTCTACGATTAACATTCCTGAAGAAATTGTTTGGAAAATTAAAAAATCCATAGTGGATAGTTCTGATCAGTATTCTTCTAAAAGAATTGCTGTATGCGAGTTAGTAACTCCAGATTTTATTAAGTCTCAATGTTTTTACAAAGTACCAATATCTAATACTATTTTATTGAGTGAAATCCATTAATCATGAATTGCGTTTTTGGTCCATATAAAATTTCATCACCTTCATTCCCTAATATAGAAGACAATACCTTTGTAGATGTACATAAAACGCGGCGTATTGCTATTATGGCTACTTGTGATACTTCTATTACTGCTCCATGTGAAGGGGCCATTGCTCTTAGCCAATCAATATGTGGAGAGTCTGGCTGCAATATAAGATGGTATGAGTGTCCTGGAATATTAGGACGAACTTATACGATACTCCCAACACCATGCGGCGTTACTATTACGTCTTTTGAAGACGGATTGCTTTTTTCAGAAGGATGCAATGCTGCAGATTTCGGGTCAGCAACTTTTTGTTTTGGCAAAATATATACATCGGCTGGAGAATTTACTTCTAGTGAACCTCACATATTAAATTTTGAGTTTGATGGACACTCATTTACAGTGGAAGGAACTTTAGGAAGCTGTAATGAATTTTTACAATGTCATACATGTTCTGATTCAACTGGTAATGTTGAAACATTTGCTAGTTTGCCTTTACCTCCTCCTGAAGCAGAAGACCAAGATGTGACACAAACAACCGATGAAGAAGCTCTTGAGATTAAAGTAATTTCGACAGAAAATCAAACGGTATGGCATAATGTCCCATCTAATGAGATTGAATCAGGAATTCAGTGCAACAGCGAAGTTAATGTCACATCTTGGGGAGGAACAGTTCCATCTGGCCAAAATTGCATAAGTCGTGACAATCCATCTGTGGCTACTTTGCCCTCAGGTCACACTATTATAGCATATGAAGAACGAGATAGTACTGGATTAACTCAGATTAGAGTTGCGATCTTAAAAAGTTCTGTACAGAAAAATATAGTATATTCTAGAAAATTAAGTAAAGGGACATTGGTTAACAATCCTGACACTTCGCAACAAACATTTGAAATTTTTGAAGAGATGGTCGTTGAAACGAATGCTTCAAATGTTCCTATTAATAACTTGTACGTTGGGTTTCTGTCTGGTCCATTAGTTGGGGCTAAACCTAATTGCTCATCTAACTGTTTATACACAGTAAACGAGGTTACCAGAACTACAGAAAACGACAGAGTAAAACATACTATTATATTTACTCCTAGTGAGCCTGTAGTTTTTCCAGATCAGAATGATATTAATAATGTATCTTGGTTTTTAGCTGATGATGCCGGATCCGACATTCCTCCAGACTCATCCAATGTGATAACAACGCTGGATGAGGATTTGACAATGCATAAATTCCCTGCCGATGAAAGCGGAGTAAAAGTCCCAGTCGCAAATCCATCTATAGCAGTCGCCAAAAACAATCAGATGATTTCGTCAGAACAAAATATCTTTTTGGTATATCAAGCTTTTGAAGAAAATCAATGGAGAGTATATCTCCGGCAGATAGTATTAGGTGGAGAATTTAGCCATTCTCCTACTTATAGTGCTCCATATTTATTTACAGATCAATCACAAACAATAACAACCATGTCCGTAAATGATGTAAATGCTATTGAATTATCTGAGAATGTTGAAGTTTTCTCATCTGAAACTACTATTTTTGATGACACTTTTAGTTATTCTAATACCGAAAGTGTGTCATTAGAGTCCGTTTCGTCGTGGAATCTGATTGATATGCCTGATGATTACACTGTTGAAGGTGGCAATACATACTACTTAAATCAATCTATGTCACTTTGTAAAAACAGGAATCCTCCATACCCAACGGGTGGTTGTACCTCTGACAACAGTAATAATACTTGTCGACTAGAATTTGGTTCTGAATTATCTGGAGAAGACTTAGAATGCGATACTACTGGTAGTAGCAGATCGCCACAGCAATATGTAAAATCATTTTATAGTAGCTCAATTCCTGCTGAAGATACTGATGGCAATGGATATCTAAAAACTAAATTATCTGTTAAATTTTCTATAGAACAAGAAGACAATACTAAATTTTATCCAGAAGCTTGGCTATTAATGGGTTTAGATTCACCAACATCTGATGTGTGGGACTGTTGGAGAGTCAGAGTAGAACGACACAACGGTCCAGAAATTTTTGGAGTTGATCCGGTACTCACTGGACACTGCAATGATGATGAGTTGGCTCCATGTAATCATAATTGCTTTATAATTAGTTTGTACAACGGACTAAACGGTGGATTATTTGGTATATATACCAACAGAACCAGTCAAGATGGAACTAAGTTTGATCTATATAGACGCAAAGTCAAAGTTTGCGTACCTACCATAGACGGGGCTGGAGACTATATAAAAGCGGGATGGAACACGATCAGTGTAACGACATATTTGCGCGGAAGAACTCGTGTATTTAAAGTATTTTTAAATAATGACAACAATACGAACTATGAATTGGCAGAATTTAGAGAATTAGATGAATCGACATATGATTCTGTAAATCAAGTAGACAGCGAACCGATTACTTTTGGCAAATATTATGGATTCGGCTTTATAAACCATGATCATGCTCAAAAAACTTCTATAGACCAAGTATCACTAGTTGCATTAGAAGAAGATGGTACTAGTGAGCATATTTTTTACGAAGATTTATTTGACTATCAAATAGGAGACACTGGATCAAGACATATTATTAATTTTTCTGACGGAACTAACGTACTTAGATACTTAAAACAAACGCCTGCCGAGCCCAACACTGCATGGCAATCATTAGGTTACGAATATAGAAAATTAGCTCTGTGCCATCGTGGTCTAAATAGTACTTATGCTCCAATTAGCTCTGAATATAATCATGACCATTTAACTCTTACTCAGTTTGATACTCAGTTTATACAGTCAGAATGTACTAATGATTTTATTTCAGGAAGTTCTGCATTCTGGTCAATTTTAAAAATTAATGCCCCTACAGAATTACGACGCAACACAACGGCTCCTTTTGATCCAATACACGATATAACAATATATACTTCTTTTGCTAGAGGATATCACGTACCAGATGGTGATGACGGACAGTGGGGCAATATATGGTTTTTATTACGACAGGACAGTGTTGATTCGGGTTGGCACACTGGATGGAGACTGAGGGTTAGGTACTATTCAGCAGAAGGTACTTATAGGTATTTGTTGTCGATATACGACGGTGATTCTTCTACGGGTGATCCTGATGATACCCCTTATGATACTGCTGAAGTGTTTTCCACTTCAGAAAATGCCTTGTTTGATTTTACAGCAAACAACCAGACAGATCTTCCGTTATCATACAGGGAAGCAACTTTACCGTATTTTAAAGTAGATATAACAACATCTACAACTACTACAATTAGTATATCAATAGGCTCTAAAACTGGATCTAATATAGAGCCTTCTAATTATTCATATACACTTATTTATTCTTTTACTGGCTTGCCTAATAAACATTTCGGTACATACTATGGATTAGCTCTTATGAGCGGGGCATACGAAGATGAGTTTATAGAAATTGCTGCTGATCATGAGTTAAATAATAGGGATTTTAGAACTCAGCCCATAATAGATCATATCCAAATCAGAAGCTACGATGACGACCCCGCTCCTCCGACTGGAGCGTGTTGCAGAGCCATCGGAGGTTGTGAAGACACTACAGAAAGTAATTGTCAGTCTCCTGATGTGTGGGATGTGACTTCTACATGCCTCGCCAAGGATTGCACTGCTTTATTTACATATGGAGCTTCATGCCGAGAATCTGATGGGACATGCTTCTCGTCTACAGCTTTAGGGGTGCCTAGTGGATTTGGGAATTTTGTAGGAGGCGAATGGATAGAAGGCAAGAACTGTACTATTGGAGATGATGATTACAGAGATTGCTCCAATCCTACAGGTTCTTGCTGTAAACCTGATGCGACATGTTCAGATGGTTATACTAAAAATGAGTGTGAAGCTTATTGGGGAGACAATTTCAACGTTGCTTCGTGGACCAAAAATGGAAGCTGCTCCGATATTAGTTGCCCTTCACCTCCAAGCTCTACTGGGGCTTGCTGTATAGAAAGCTTTACTGGGTGTTATTCTCAGGTAACACGTAGCCAGTGTATACTGTTAGGAGGCGACTACTTAGGAACTAATACTGATTGTACTGATTGTGAGGGGGGATGTTGTCATAGTTTAGGGTGTGTGGATACTTATTATTACGATTGTCTATCTGGGTATACTAGTCCTAAATGGCAAGGTAATAGAACTGAATGCGTAGACATTACTTGCAGTAATCCGATGTCTGATTGCTGTTTTGATGACGGACAGTGTGGTATTACAACAGCAGACGTATGCACAATGATATTCGATGGGACCTGGGGCGAGGGGACAGGAACGTGCGATCCTAACAGTTGCGCTCAACCACTAGGGGCCTGTTGTGACCCATTAACTGGGAATTGCTCTCAATTAACACAGGTAGACTGTGAAACCCTGGGAAGGACATTTATTGCAGGGGCATGTGGAGTTGACACTTGTGAGCAACCTACGGGGGCTTGTTGCGTTAATAATGAATGTAGTCAACAAACGTCATCCGCATGTTCTGCTTTGGGTGGAAATTATTTTGGTAATAATACTCAATGCTTGCCAAACCATTGCAGTCTTGAAGATCCATATGTAGCAAGTGATGTGCGCTATAAGCCAGAAGACTTGTGGGTAATACAATCAGGGGATGACCTTGTTACTCGTGTGCTGTATCATATGCAAGAATACAATCTTGCTAGTAGCATATCCTTGAATGCCGAAAATGATAGTAATTCTGTAGATTTCATGCTTATGATTGATCATAATTTAAGTTTAGAAAGCGCTATTCAATCTATATCTGAATCCATCACTTCTTTGTCGTCATTGTTTGTTAGCAAGGGAATAGATGCTAAATTCTCACTGATTATATTTGGACGAGGAACTACTGCCACCCCTATACCTAGCGATAAAATCGAATGCACTTCTACTGGGCATGACAGCAATCTTCCATCTTTTATGTTTGACGCTCTTCAAAATAGTAATTATTGTAGCGCCGGTTTTGATGATCACCCTTCTCAAATAGATGAGGTTTCTGGAGGATGGACACGATCTGTCAGTGATTTGCAAGATGCTTTGAAATGCTGGTATGTAGGAGCAGGGCACACGGCAGCATATGCTGCTATACAATTCGGTATAGAAGATCCGCGATTTAACAATGAAACTAACGGATGGAGAACTAACTCTAGCAAATTTATCTTTCTGGTAACAGACAAGAGTCCTGATGAATGCAATTGTGATGAATGTGATTACGATAGTACTAGTGGCAGAAAATATACAAATTCAGAACAAGATGCTCTTTCATCTTTGGTTGACAATAATGTCGTTTTAATACCTGCTGTTTGTACTCAAAATGCTTCTAATGCTGGTACATGCTTTGGATCTGGAGGAGATTTTTATTCTTCATTATCAGTTTCTAGTGGATGGGAAGGTTCCATATTTAATGTCAACACTGATGACTACTCAGAAATATTTAGAGAGATTGGTGATGAAATAAATATAACAGTTCGCCAAACCACCTCAACAATTATGGAGAGATCTGAGCCTGGGGATGAATCTTCATTTTTGAAAAAAGCAGAAGTTATTATTACTTATGATGGCGATCTTTCGGATCTTTGGACATTTAATAAAACTGATTTCGAGTTTACGGATAGTCATGCTCCATTTCCTGGAACTACAACAAAAGAGCTTAGTAACTTTCCGTTCGACTTATATTCAGGAAAAATTTACGGCGTAGATCAAGTTCACATTCAGGGACAATCAGACAATTGGGTTTCTTTTGGTGAAGATGGAAGTCTACAATTTGATCATCCAAACGTAGGAACTAGAGCTAGTGCAGTATCAGATCCTATTCTAATGTCTACTGATTCCACTCGTCCTAAAGTCTTTGTAAATAATCGCAATCAAGTAATTGTTGCTTATGAGACCTACGACTCAGGAGCTTCCCAAATCTCCATGCAAGGTACTGGTGATTTTTATCAAAATTCTATAACAGGGCCTAAAGGTAGTAGATTGCAAAGATTTTATATTCCGTCTGATTTTTCTTTTAATCATTCTATAACTTTAGACGGAGAAGGCGTAAATCAACTTTGTGACTTTGTTATAGATAACAGTGATGTGACTCATATTGTATGGCAGTCAAACCGAGATGATGTGTGGGAAATTTATTATGCTAATAGTTATGACTTGTTCGAGCCCGTAAGAGTAACAAGTTATGATAGCAGATCAGCCATGCCTTCTATTGATATCGAAGAGTCAGGCAGCATATTTGTAGCCTATCATGATAATCGTTTTGGTCCATTCAATATAATGCTGGCATCAAAAACAGAAGAGCGCATTTTGCCATTATTAGAGCAAGATGCCTATATGGCATCAATGCGTAACAATTACGCACACTACACAAATACAATACCGGTAGTAGTAAATAATCCTATCGTAGCTTCATACATTTCTACAGGACAGCTTTGGGGATCCAAAACAGGTGATTCTCCTGGCAATGATGATGAAAATTATATTTACAAAATATCCCAAAGCTCTGGAGAACCCAGTGAAGGAGGAGACAGTGGCGTAGGAGTGCATCATATAGCATTCCATCCGGATGGTTATATTTATGGTATTCGCATTATAAAGGATGATACTAGCCAATATGGAAACGCAGCTCATGACCAGGCGACGTTATATTTAATTGACAGTTTTATAGATTCCGACCCCGAAATAACTCAAACTTCAACAATCGTAGGTGATCTTGATCTAGAAACATGGAACAATGCAGAAACCTCAAAGCAAACTGGAAGAATTCTAGGTATGGATTTTGATTCATTTGGAAGATTATGGATATATTTACATAATCGTGCTCCTGATAACGATGATCTTGCTAGTTTAAAATGGATTGATACCAATGATGCTTCTGTTAAAGCCGAGACTAAATTACAAGCTGGTGGAGTGTTTATTTCTGGACAGGAATCTACTTTTGGCGATGGAGACATGTCGTTCGCTATAGATAGTAATAATAATTTTTATTGGGGAGGAAAAAATTCAAATACAAGCAGTGTTATAATAAAAAGTACGTATCCTGTTATCACTAATAATATATTAGATCCAGATGGTCCTAAATTAGCGACAGTTAATGCAGGGTTCGTAACCACCTCTTTGCTGGATTCGCGTGATAGCAGTCTAATATCTATAAAATCTATGACATTCAATGAAAATGATCATATATTAATAGCCTCAGAAGATAATGATCTTTTTGTTTATAATACTATCACAGATACTTCTCAATTTTTATCTTCTTTAACAACAGATTCTTATGAGTTAACAGGCCCTTATCCAGTAGGCACAACATCTAGTATTGCCTTTTTGAAGACGTCTACAGACTCAGTAGTATCAGAAGGAGATTATTTTCATATTATTATAGAATTTTATGATAATTTTGCAATGTCTGGAACTCCGTACATTACAATAGATAGTAGAAATAATTTAGAAGCATTCATTACTGAAGAAAGTTTAGAAGATCCATACGATCCGTATTTAACAACTGGAATTGATGCCAGAGGAATCTACTTAAATGCAGGAGAGACAGGAATTGTCTTCTTTGATTCTACACAATTTAGACCAGGATACTCAAACTTGTCTGTCCCTTATAATTTCGTCTCTAATCAAACTTATTTTCCAAAAGTTTTTACGGTCAATTCGGTTAACGATATAAAAGATTCTATTGTTCAAAATTCGAGCTTCTCTTGTAGTAAGTGTAGTCAATTTAGCACTAATAATTTTAATTCTGATGGATGCTCGTACTCTTTTGTAGTCACCAACACTAGCGGATATGACCAGTGGTACAATTTCCAGGTAGATTTTTATGCAGATGTCCACAAGCAACACTTGCTACGAAGGTTCGAATTAATAGGGGGACATTCAGACTTACAGTATGTTGAAATTGACAATAAATCCGGTGCATCAGAATGGGGATCATCTGGATTGTACATAGCCCCAAATGATGCTGCTTTTGTACAAGTCTACCCGTCTTTAGATTCTACTGCTGGATTTTTATGTGGTGTAAATTATACCGTCCAGGTAAACCAATGTACAAGTCATTCTAGCTCGATAGAATGTTCTGATTTTGAGTTACTCTCACCCAATAATTGGGACGCAATAGAAGTGGTTTGTCCAGAGCAAATTTCCACAGATTTTACCCCAATAACTACCCGTCAGTCTGGTGTATACGAAACACAACCAATAGCTATCGGCATGGATATGCATAACATCGGAGATACTATTGCTATTGCGTATCGAACTGAAAATAATAATTTAGCGTACATTACTTATGACGGGGTTAAAACATGGACTAGTGATCTTGTTGCTCCTGGTATAACCAATGGTGTTGCTGGGTATATATCTCTTGGGTCTTCACAAGGCAGAGCATCTGTTGCATTTACTACAAATTCTAATGAAGGAAGCACGACTTATCATAATATCTATCTTTATAGCAGAATATTAGACGGGTCCAATTGGATTAACAGTGGAGTGTACCAAAAGGCAGCAACAAGCCTTCCATTTCGGCACCTTACAATATTTAACGAGACATCACCAGTTGCTCTTGTTACACCTAGACCGGCAAATAATTTAGAACTATATCATACCGGAGAAGTCTCTAGTAATCCGCCATTTAGTACAAAAGAAATTATTATTATGTATTCTCGTATTGGGGATTTTTGTGACACTGCTGTTATAAATGATTATCCTCATTGTGTTTTTTGGAGTAGAAATCAACCTTATCTAGGCATAAGACAGGGTGTGCCTTCGTCGGCAGGAGATGATTGGGATACGTTTTTAATAGACGGAGAATTGTCGTTCTCTCACGATACACAATATACGCAATGGGAAGCTCCGGGACGTCCTGCAATAGCCGAATTGCCCGATGGGCTAATAGCTGTTGCTTACATTAAGCAGGATGGAGCATCAATTAGCTCTACGTTAGTTACGGATCCCACTAGACGTACATTAGTATTCAAGACATTTAATGGCAGTACATGGACAAACATAGATACCAGAATAGGTCTAGGAAATTATAATAAAAGTTTATCGATGGAAGTTGTTAATGGGCAGCCATATATAGCTTATACAGTTAATAAGGGTGATGGCAAGTGTGATATTAAGGTAGCTATGTATAACGGATCCTCATTTAGTCACGAAGTGGTTGCTGAGGATATCTCTACACAAGATCCTCAAGTGGATATTATAGAGTTTCAATCTAGAGCAGTAATAGCATTAACGGCAAGCCCTATGGTGATTTATATGCAGCAACGCAAATCTTTAGCTTTCATCGATGATATATCATCAACTTTTTTCTGTGAATGTTCGAGTAAGATATTTTCAGACCGAATGACACTTTTGTCTGAATTAAATAGATGGGAATCTAGTGCTCATGGTTATTCTGACACACGTGTTACTGAATCTCCTAGCAATAGTTTAAGACCAAAAATAGCTGTAAAATCTACCGGAACTGCTATTATTATATGGGAAGACTACAATTGTGATAATGCCCCATGCATTAAAGCAGCAACATTTCAAGAAGCCAATCAAGATCAATTGCATTCTTCCGGAACCGGAAGTAGATATGACTTCGATTTAAAAACCACGGGGCAACAGCCAGACTTGGCTGTAGACGCATACGATCGATCTATTATGACTTACGAAAAGTCTATAGCACCGTCGGATGAGGGTTTTTTTGGTACACAAAGCACCAAAGAGGAATTACCCACCAATGAAGTGTTCAATAAAGTTTGTAATTTAGATTTAGAGCAAAATATAACAGATACTAAATCACTCTCAAAAGCTTGTAGTACAGAAGACATTGAAGCTAATGTAATAACAGTAGACGAATTTATATCAAATCAAATTGTTAAAAAAATACGAGTAAAGGATAAATTTGTTCAATATTACACTTATAACATTGCTAACAAATTAACGGCCATTGTTTCAGAATGTAATATAGAATTAGAGATTCATGGCACTCCAGAAATTGTGGCATTACGAGCAAAGAATGAGAATCAAACCACGTTTGGTACCTGGTGTCCGTGGTCTCCTCAACTAGGCGACTTTGTCATGGAAATGAAACATACTCTTTCGGCTAATTCTGGGATCAAAGAAGTATGTATTCAAGCGATGACTTACAATGGAGTAACAGTTCAATTCTGTGTTCCTATTGTAGCAGATTACGAAACAGTAGCTTTTGAAACAAAATTCTATAAAAACTCCTTCGGCGAATCTCCTGAAGATTTCCAGGCATTAAATGGGCTTGATTTTCAAAGTGCTGATTCGGAATTAGAAGAATTGCCACTATCTGAAGGTCTTGCGGTAGCCAATTTGGCTCCTCAAATTGACGGTGAATTAGTTTTAAATCCTACAGAATTGGTTGTTTTAGTAGAAATAATACCACATGAAGAACCAGATATTAATACCATATCAATAAGTTATGATGTCTTACAGCAAGGATCTGATGATTCTTCTAATTTAATAGCAATTAAAGGTAAAAATAATAATGGAAAAACTACATTCAGAGGATTTTTTACAATTAAAAAAGAAGATAAAGTATTGAATGTAGATGGTCTTGCTCGTATAAATCCTAAATTTCCACAGATTTGCAATGAAGGGATCAATGAAGGCGATGTAGGGTCTCTTAGCCTTTACAATACTGATAAGTATAATTTAATTTCTCGGGAAAATGAAGTTGAAATAACAGAAATCACAGATGTTTTAGAGTCTTATCGGCAGAATGTATCCGGACGGGTAGGTGTAAGTTTAGATATACGAAGTCAAGAAGATCCGTATTTTGTATTTGGAGACCCTAATTATAGCCTCAGAAAGAGAGATGGAGAGCGAAAAGGAGTCTTAGGTATTCCGGATATACTAGAAATAGAATTTGGAATCAGTCCGAGTGACCCGTGCTTTGGTATTGCCTGTCCTCCTGGTTATCGTTGTGATTCGGCTAGCGGTAACTGTGTAGAAAAACCACAAGGTGCTTAAAATATGACAAGTTACAGAGTAGCAAATTTTGCTGAATTAATAGAGGCTAATTCATCTGCGGGTGATGGAGATGAAATTCTATTCACTGCAAATAACTACACATCTACAGAAGCTATAACTTTTTCTAAATCTCTTGCTTTTAAACTTGATCATGGTATTACTTTAGCTACTATTAGTTTTGGTCATAATTTTTTAATAAATGGACAATCTGGAGGAACTACACAAGCCTGGACAGGCCCTTTTGTATTTTCCGGAACAAGTTCTACTACAGTAGGAACAACTCTTAATGGTCCTATTTCTTTACAAATGGATTATTGTACATTTTCTGGATCTACTAATTCTGGATTTGCTTGTGATGGAGATGCGAGCCATGCAGTAAGCTGTACATTGAATAATTGTTCTTCTAATGATAACGGAGATGATGGATTTCAAATCTACGGGACCACTACTGTAACTTTAAACGAATGTTCTACAAGTGGAAATTCTAGAAGATCATATAGCTGTTCAGGATCAGCCACCTTGACTGCCAATAATTGTACTACGTCGGGTGATGATAAAAGCTCTGTTTATTTAGACGATTCTGCTAATGGATTTTTCACTGATTGTACTTTTGGTTCGAAGGTTTCAACTGATCCACTTATTTATATTAACAATCAACTTGGTAGTAGCTCTTTCACTAGGTGTACAGGTACAAATGATCTTGGAAAATGCATTTTTGGAGATTCCGGCGTAGGCACTCATACTACTTCTACTTTCCGTGATTGTACTTTTACTAATACATCATCTACATCAAAAAGTATGGTATCTATACAGAGTTATGTAGATACGTATTTTTATGACTGTAAATTTATACAATCAGATTTTGATTTTACAGGAGTATCTGAAAATGACATAATTCTTACGGCGAATAATCTTTGGATGAGAAGATGCATCATCGATGCTTCTCGTAGTACTTCAAATCCAGGAACCGCCATAAATATGATTTATGCTGCTGGTGATATATGCGAATTGGAAGGCAACGTTTTAATTGGGTCTAATTTAACGAGCGGAACTGTCAATTTAATAAATCTTACCGGCGGAATAACAACGTCATCTCGTTGTATTCATAATACTTTGGTCCATCTTGATCGTGGGACAGAAACTGTAAACGGGCTAGTACTGGGTTGTAATACTGAAGTTCTTGGGAATATATTTTCTGGGTTTACTACTGGTGTTACAACTGCGGTAAGTGGGTATTATAATACTGCTAGTGGATATAACGTTTTCTGTTATAATTCTACAGACATTAGTGGATCTACGGCTAAATCTACCGACCAAGTAGATGTGCCGTATGACCCATTTTATGATATGGTTAATCATGATTTCAGGATAGTGGAAGGTTCAATTGCAGAACAATTAGATCCGTCTGCGGCCTACCAGATAGATCATCATCAAATTTCAACTGTAACTCGCGGACAAGGCAGTGTCGAAATTACTCTGTCTCCTTCCATTGATCAAGAAGATTCTGGACCAACTAATGCCGGAGCCTACAATCACTCCAGCATACATCCAGAAGTAACAATAACAGCGACTCCGTACATCGGATGGGTATTTGGGAGATGGAGCGGAGAAACTATTAGTTCAGATAACCCTTTTGTATTTACGTTGACTTCATCCTATGTTGTAACTGCTTACTTTTTTAGTGATATAACTCCTCATATAACTTATCCAAAAGGAGGAGAAACCTTTAACCTTGGACGAGTTAATGTGACATGGAATACCAATAATCCTCTGGCTTTAAATGAAAATCCATTATTATCCTATGAAATAGAATATACAGACAATTATATTGGAGAAGATTCGACGAACTGGCACTCTGCCAGACGGCGAATACCGTGGAATACCACCAGCTATGAATGGATTACAGGAAAGATGATTAAAAGTGATAGTGTTCGAATTAGAATGCGATCACGGCATCATGATGGATCTATGTCAGACTGGTCAATGATAAGCGGAAATTTCGCAATAAATGTTTTTAAAATTATTCCGCCTGTGATTGTGAGCCCTGTCTCTTATTACTCGTATACTGATTTTATATTGATAATATTAGACGAGACATTAACTACTAATACTTTTAATCAAAAAGTTAGATACACTTTAGAGTATTCTTCTAACGACCGGAATGTAGACTGGACTGTGATAGCAAAAGATATTCCTGTAGGACACAATACTATCAGATGGAATCTAGAAGATGTGGTTTCGGCGGACGATTATGTATTACGACTTACGGCTAAAAATTCTGCTACTTCTTGTGAACAGACCGCTGAACCTACGCCTGACCAGATTGCTAGGCGATTTGTATATAATCTTAAAATCCAACAGCCTGGAATGTTTTTAATCGACACTAAGCCGCCCGAAGCTATTCTAGATGTAGAATCTAGCTCAGGAATAACTAGTGAATTAACCCAAACTTTAACAGTTTTCGCGGAAGACTCTACATCTAATGTAGAGCAAATACAATTACGAGAATGTAATGCTAGTCAACAATTAGCTTTGGGTGATGTTTCTCAAGCAACAGGTACGACAGATTGTGAATCCGTCGAAGATCTTTTAAGTGGGAAAAATTTAAACTTTGATACCATTATAGGCAAGCCGCAGGGATACACTGCAAAAACTCAATGGGTATTTGAAGATGTAAGCGGATTGCGACGACTAGAAGCAATGCTTACAGACAGCGGTGGTAACAGCTCGTTACAAGCTTTACAAAAAACCTTTATTCCAGCTTTTCGAGCAGATACAGATACTATTAATGATATTATAGTTGTCAAAGAAATCAGAGACAAGCACAATAGAAGTGTAGATTCAAATACCGGAGTTGTAACAATTACGACTACTCCTGATGTGGATTTTGAAGTCGCATATATAGGTACTCAATCTGGGAAATATTGGGTTTTAGAACCATTTCCCAGACTGGTAGATGATCTAAATAGAGAAATTCATATTCTTATAGAATACTTTGATGTTGTATATATACTGACTTATGTTAATAACCAGGATACTGTAGACACAGGTTCAATATATCGGGATGATAAAACTCAAATTACTAATATTTTTGATTTTGATCAGGATTCATTAAGAATACCGAATGCTGTGGCTATATTTAGAGAAATTATGTACATAGGACTAGAAAATGGTGAGTTGTGGTCATTCAATGGATCTACGCCAACTTTAATTACCCAATTTGCTAATCCAATAACATCTCTAGTAGGTGATAATCTTTTCTTATACATAGGACAATCTAATAGTTCGGCATTCAACCTGTATAATGGAACAAGTTTCTTTGAGTCGAATTTGGAGCCTTAGAAATGTCTATTCGAATAGCTAGCTTTCCTGCCACTTATACTACATCTGTAATTGTTTCCAGTTCTACAATTGCAAATGAAGATACTTATTTTATTGGGATTTCGGAGTCAGGAGCAACAACTCAATATGGATTTTATAGCTGGGACTTTGCAACCTTGTCTGCTGGCGGGCATGTATCTATTTTAAACGAAATAGGAACCGGATCGATCGTAGGAATGCAGGTATCTTTAAGCTACAATAACAGCGATGATGCTAAAGGCATAGAACTATGCAAATACATAGGAGACAATCCCAATGGTGCAACTGGCAGCACTATGGTAAACAGTTCTACGAGATTCGAAGTTGGGCGCTTCGATATTGTAAATTCTAATCGAACAAATTTATCCATAGATCTTTTTGACTACAATCTATTTTATGAAACACATTTAGAGGTAGCTGCTTTAAATCATATTACTTTTGTTATGCGTCGTAGGGAAGAATTTAATAGTTCGGAAGGAGAAATAGAATTAGGAGGCAGGGCATTATTAGCAGGAGTTTCCGGTGATTGGAGAGCCGCGCTAGGCAGTGAAATAACTTCTCCTCCATTACTGGTTATCCAATATGAGATTCCCGAAGAACCGCATCCTACACTGAATATGAAGTATACAACTAGTGACCCTACGACTCCTCAAAATACTCCTGAAAATAGTTTAGGAGGATTTTTTGCATCTAATGACGTATACCCAAGTGGAGACATTGGAGAATCTATAAGTTCGGTACAGACGATAATACCGATTGATGAAGACTCATCGTTGCCAACAAAAACAGGATTAGCATCTATAGGTCCTGAAATTATAAAGTATTCAACTATCGATACGGCAAATCACCAGTTAAATAGCGTAACTAGGGCAATATCTCCAGCGTCGTCATTCCCTGCAGGGTTTGATTCTTTTAGAATGGCAGAGAAAGTACAGTATTTGCACAAAGACGACAATGATGTGCATAAGTTATTCAACACAAGGTCCGCTAGTGGCTTAATACAGTATAGGTGTGTTGCTATTACGAATGATAATTCAGAGCATGATTTTAGTTTGCAAGATGCTTTTATCGGAGTAGTTCAAAATCCGAATTCAGATGTACAGATACATATAGGAGTAGAAGTTCCAAAACACGATTCGTTTACTGGGGTAGCGGAAGCAGGGACATCTGAAATATTATTAGTAGACTCTACGTTGAATGAAGCTGCTGGATATGAGACGGGATTTTTTAATAATTCGTTTATTACCTTTCCGACACTGGGGTTATCGCGCGTTATAACTAGTTTTAATGATGGGGAATTTCAATTTGCCGCTACAACCGGTTTGGGAGTTGGAGTAAATTATGTTATATATCCTCATCCTTGTCAAATAATACCAAATGACGCGACATCACCTACCGATAATTCTGGTCGTTTTAGTGGATTTTCTGAAACTCAAGAAGGAATAGCCGTACAACTACTGGATCATAGTACGACTATGCAAGAATATGATATTTTTTATGTATGGATACGACAGACGTTATCATCCAATGCTAAATTAAGCGATGATACTGGAGCAGTGTTGTTATTTAGATATAGGGAGATTTAATTGTCAGGTCTATCAATAATAGGAACTGGAATATTACCGGTGGCTGGGGGTCCACGAACAGAAGTTGTTCCTGTATTACCCGTGGCGTCCACAGTTCCTCGATACGCCACTACGGTATTAGGGGTATGGAGATTTGATGGAGACTTAACTGACGAGGTTCAAAATAATGATTTTGTAGAATCAGGATTTGCAAATTATACTTATTTTCAAAAATTTGAATTATTAAATAATACCACGCTAGCTAGGGCTGGATTGAAGTTTGAATCAAATAAAACTCTTTCTATTTCGGCGGATTATTTATATAATAATTTCACTTTGGCGTTTTGGTACTATAGTCCTGGAGCAGTCGGTTACACTCGACACGTTACAACTAGAGAACTCGAACCAAAAGTAGCTCCAATAATAGCCAAAGCAGACTCAACACGTACAAGTGATAAAACTCTTTTGCAAAATGCTTCCTTTGCTGTTTGTGAAACCGCCTACAGTAAGACGCAAAATATGATAAGGGTCTATATATCGAGCAATGGCAGTGACGTATCTCATATTGTAGATTCCTACCCATATGATCCAGGTCTGCGGAATGTATTGATTACATTTGTTAGAAATCAAAGAAGACTTCGTATAGATATCGATGGAAAAACTGGAATATTGCACCCTGCTCCAGGAGGAAGCTTACAACAAACTGGCAGTCTTCGAATTAATGACATAGCTCCAGGTTATTTGGCTCATCGAACGCAACAAGTAGATTCTTATATGTTTGATCTGGTTTTCTCTAACTATGCTAGTACGGACAATGAGGCTCTTAAATATATGAGATATGGATATGAGCATATTAGTTACGAAAATCTATTTGATACGAGATTTTCATATTTTGGTATTGCATATTCGCAACCTTCGACCATATCAACTAATCAGATATTTGTTGATGGAGACAATGTTTTCGCCGCCAGAAGTAACGGAGAAATCGTCAAAGGTGGTCGTCCGGTATGGGATAAAGAATTTAAATACTCGGACAGCCGGAGTGTAGCTCTTTTAAACACAAGTGAAACAGATGGAGATAAAAGAGTCGTAGAACCCACAACATCTGGACTAATAGTCCAGGGAGCAACCATAAGGATCTAGAATGCCGTATATTGAAGACATTAGAGTTAATGGGCAACAAACCAGCATAACATCTCCTACTATAGCAGGATTGTACCCTGTTATTAGCTGGGACTATATTGAAGACGAAGCATCTTTAGTGCCATACTCGTTTGAAATACGAATAGGCACTAGTGCTGTCGATTGGGGTACTGATGAATATTCTGGGGATGTTATTTCTACTTCATTAATTTCTGGATCGAATTTTTATGAATATAGTAATACAGATCTTAATAGAGGGATAACATATTACGGACAAGTACAAGTTACAGACTCAGAAGAAGACACAACTCCCTGGAAGAACTTTTCATTTATTACAAACAATTTACCATTTGTTACTAATTTTTCTTTAAGCCCTACCAATCCAACATCAGTTGACAATCTTGAATTATCTTACACGTTTAACGACGTGGACAATCATGAAGAATCAGGAACTAAAATACGGTGGTATAAAAACAACATACTTGTTGATGAATATAATGATTTATGTATATTGTCATCAACTGCCACTTTGGTTGACGAGTCCTGGACGGTCAAAATAATTCCTTGTGATGGGTTGGAATTTGGAGCAGTGGTAGAGACTTCATCTGTAACAATACAAGATGTTGATACTCCTTTTCAAACAGCGGAAATTTTACCGTTAGATGGTAATGTAAATGATATTTTAAAGGTAGAATATACTCTTACTGAAACTGAATATATAGCATCATCTGGTACGGTAAACTTTAGTTGGTATGTTAATAGCGTAGAAATACCTGATACCAACAATCAGTATGTTAGACTAAATCTAGAACCTGGAGATTCGGTTACCACTACTTTGACTCTAATTGATACGGAAGGCTCAGAAGTAGCTCAAGCAATTACAGAACCATTAATTGTCAGTGATGTAGATTGGACCTTGAAAGATTTGACAGTAGATGAACTGCGAGAGTTTGTGACTATTAATGATTTGACTCCTATTTTAGAATGGAATGTAGAAAAAAATACGGCAGAGCAAGGTGATTTGCCTGAATACTTTAGAGCAGTAGTAACTAAAACTCCATCTTTACAGGGCGCCTTGTATGATACTGGAGAAGTTCAGTATACTAAGAATTCTTTTGCAATTCCCGAGAATGTCCTACAGCGAGGGCAAACATACCACGTTCATGTAGGAGCTTCCGATAATAGTCCTATTCCAAGTTCGAATTATCTGAGTCAACAAGTAGAAACTACGGGTTCTAGTTGGTCAGATAATGTGAGTAATACTCAGGGATGGACGATTGAAACCAAAGTAGGATTAGTAGGAGATACAGTACTTCAATTTAAGCCAGATGGAACTACTACAGAGATATCTACCGTAAAACCAGAAATAGGTATGCATATCCATGATGGAACCTATTTTTGTTCAATCACTTTTGCGGAATCTACTGTGACGTTTCATTCTGATGAATCAGTTACATATACTTTACCTAGCAAGTTACCAGATAATAGAACTCCAAAAGTCTATAGAATTTCCGGAAAAGGGAATGATGTTAAAGTTTACATGAATAACCAGCTCATCATAAATTCTGTAGGCACATTGACTAATGAGTCTCAATTGAAGAAAATTGAATATGGAGACATTTCTGGGAAATATCTCAATAAGGGCATTTTTAGCTTTTTTAGATATTCAACCTTGGGGGCATTTGGATTTGGTGATTCTATTATAAATGAGAATGTTTTTTATTTTCATGAAGTGGGAAAATTATCAGGTGGATCGATACAGTATGTGCATAATAATTTAATAGCCTGGCTCCCTGATGACACTGCAGAATCTTCAAAATTGATCGAATTCAACGAGAATAGTTCTGAATATTTTTTGTCCACAGTTGCTACAAATTATTCTCCTATCACCTGCATATACGTTGACGAACATAGAAATAAATATATTGGTACACCCAATGGTGCAAATGCGATATACGGTGAAAAACATGATCCTGATTATGAATTTGATACTTCTGATACCGATGTTGTAATAACATCGGCGGATTTTGATAGAATTACCACTCTTTCGTCTAGCCAGATATCGTTAGCGGAGCCAAATAACCGGGAAGGCTGGTTTACTATAGATAGTACCTTCCGGTCAATAGGAGAGAACGATCTATCCGACAGGTTCCAAACAGGAGATCCCTATGATCCGTACAGATATGGAATGCACAGTCACGCCATTCACTATTACACACAACGCTCCCATGGACATTCATGGTATGATAATGTAGATAATGAAAAAGGATGGCAAATAAGCTTTACATTTGATTTAGATTTATTGGAACATGACGATTATGTAGATCAAAATACTGACCATAAAGGATTTGGCGTTTTTATTAATGATGGAACTTATCAAGAAATTGTATTTTTCTATGAAGATCGCATTAGACTTTTTTATGCCAATGTATTTGTTCCTATTGTAACTACAACTCCTAGAGAGTATAGAATTGTAGGCAAAGGAAATAATTTACTTATTTATCAGAAGTTAGACATCCCTTCTGTTACATTTTATCAGTTGGTAGTCAATGGTACCGGGCTGTTTACAACTTTAGCATCTGCTACCGGCAACAGTCGTAAGCCTCGTATCGCATTTGACAGTTCTGGGCTATATCATTCTGTCTGGCATGACGACGGAAACAATCAATCTCAACTATTTTACAGTGTTTATGATGGGCAGTCGTGGTCTAATCCGGAATTGATAGCTAAATCGCAATTCAATATAAGAAATCCGGATATATCAGTTGATAGTTCTGGCAGAATTTGGGTAGCCTATGAAGATACATCATGGGGTGATACTGAGATATCTGTCAGCGTCAGAGACAGTGCCGGATGGAATTCTCCTACACGTATAACTAATTATCGAAGCAAAAAAGGTAACCCTGCAATAATAATTGATGGATTTGATAATGTGCATTTGGTGTGGGAAGACGATAGAAATGGGAATTCTGAAATATATTGGGCCCAAAGAAAAGCAGATAAGCAAGCTTGGATTTCTAGCGCTCAATTTGGAGAAGACACTTCCATTATGAGTCAGAATGATGAAAACAACCCGTATATTAGCGGCATGGTATCATTCAAAAATCCTCGTTTGGCATACCTTCATCCATATATTTGGGTAGTTGCATCAGGAAATGAAGATGAAAACAGATCGGCTATTTATACAGGGCTGTTTGACGTAGAAGAGAATGACAACTGGTCAAGCATAGGAGTTCCTATATTCAACGATGACGGGGAATTTTTAGGCAAGGGCATATCTTCACTGGCTAGTGAACATAATAAAATGTGTGTAAATCCTGATATCTGCGCAAATGACGAGTTAGGCAAAATTGTAATTGTTTGGGAAGATCAAACTGAGCCAGTTAGTCAGATTTGGGGAAGCACGTTTAACGGGCTCGGAACCCAAACATTAGATCCTTCTCAAATAACATCCAGAAGCTTTGATTGCAAAAAACCCACTTGTGGGTTTTCGGCATCTACCGGAGCTATTTTGTTTGAATCAAACAATGGAATATATTTGTCAAGTTACAATAGTAGTTCGTTTAGCTTTGTTGGTAGTCATAGCGGCGATAGTGACATTTTACTACAATCGGGATCTGATAGAATCATGTCAAATCCTGCCATTGCTAAATATGTACCATCTACTAATTTTATGATCGTATACGATTACACTAAAGATCGTGATGGGTCGATGTCAGACGTGGAATTTCCTGATTTTTCGCTTATTGGAGATGCTTCGGTTTCTTTAAATGCTCCTGGGTATCCGTTAAACCTAGTAACAACAAGCCTTAACTCAGAAGGAACTGTAAGCAATCTAGATACACGCGAATTTGCATTTGGAGACATGTCAGAAAATACTGGCATCTTGGCCCATTGGAAAAATATTCAATTTTATTTTGGGTATGATGCCAAGCCTGTAACTATTGGATCATTTAACAGCAATACAGTTCCTAATTGGGGCGATGATCGTATTAATGATTTGTTTGTAGATACTTTTGGAAATCTTGTAGTAGCCAAATTTGATGGATTAGTGTACCATAACGTATTCACTGGCGAGTTGACTGCCTTGGATGATTTCAAAAACAAACTCGTTACATCTGTAAAATGGGGAGGCAATGGAGCGTGGTTTGTAGGTACCAACGACGGTCTATTCTTAAGCACATCAGCAGGGCAAACTTGGACGCAGTTCGCAGGAACTTCCGGAATGGTAATAAACCATATTGACACAAATTCTTCAGGCAATGCTATTTGTGCGTCAGATAACGGGATAATAATAGCTCAACCAGACGCTACAATTGAGTTTATTAGTATTGTAGATATTTTCTCTACTCAAGTACCTTCCATTACTAATAATATCAGGACTATTGCTGTGGATGAAAATGATATTATATGGGTCGGAACCGACGTAGGTTTGGGTAGAATTGAGAGTAAAAAGAATGGTTTGTTTTTCAGCAGAAAAGATGGATTGCGATCTAGTTATGTTACCAATATTGCTGTAGTTAATAAGCACTTAAGATTCATAGCCACTGCTGGTGGTATAGACCGTATGCATGGTAGTAATTTTAGTAACCTTAACACTCAGTCACATAATATACTAAGTAATAATATTTCTTGTCTTAAATGGGTTGATGAGACTCAAAGTTTATGGGTAGCGTCTATGTATGCTTTACATGAAATAGTATTCAGAGATGCGGCTCATGAAATAATTGAAAATGAAACAGTACAATATGATACTACAGAACTTTTAACTGAAGACTCTTTTGAAAAAACAGTTTATTCGGTTTTAGACTTAGATGAGTTTGGTGACATTGATATTACTACAGAGTCAGTTACTGTGTTTTTAAACGACAATCCGGTTGATTTTGGTTTTGTTGTGGGAAATAGCGGAAAGTCTATCGTCTTTTTAACAGAATTATTACCTCAGGACAATGTAAGATTACTTGTGTCTAATAAGTTTTTAGAGCATCACGACTTCAATCAAACGGATATTGAAAAAAGAGTCGTGGGAGAAAAAAGAACTATAATAAACAAAATTATTCAAACGATAGAAAAAGCTCAAAATTTATATGTAACACAGGGTGATAAAAATCAAATTCTGCTAGACGGAGGAGAAACCAATTTACCGTATACTAGCGTCTTGTTAGACCGGGATCTGCCGTTTGGTTCTATAGAACATGTAGATACGCTATCAACTACTGTTATGAGATTCAAAATTATAGCGTTTGATGAACATTCTGGAATAGATGGATATGAGTTGTCAAATTATGAAAACTTTACAACAGATGGTGACACTCCATTAGAATTCCAGAGCCTTCCGTCAGATGGAATTGTAACACACAGCATCGGCGATAGCATAAATAATGTAATAACATCATTGTCATTTCCATCTACGACTACCATAAATAGCACCTCAGAAACCGTAGGACCTGGATCTGCTCTTAGTCAATGGACGGCCCAAGATTCAGATGCTCTTTTGAACCTTAGCATTAGTGATTTAACTCCTCCGGTTACATTCTTGTATGCTGCAACTTCCTCTCCTCCAATTATTTGGAGGTTTAACCCTGGTAACGAAACCTGGACATCTATTGCGAAATTAGGTACAGATAATGATCGCGTAGTAACGAAAATGAAAGAAATTAACAATATTCTTTATGTTGCAACTGGAGTTGAAGGTGGTGTAGGTACAATATATAAAACATCTGATGGTGATAACTTTCAACCAGTTTTAAGTTCAAGTTCTGGCGAATATTTTAATGGGATCGCAGCATCATCTGATGGAACTGTATATTTCGGAGATAGCGCTGGCACTATATATAGTCATAATGGAGAATCTTCTAGTTTGTCTTACCAAAATATAGGGGACTCTATAAATTCCCTGGATGTGTGGCAAAATCTAATAGTTGCAGCAACAGGTAATAAGGGTAGAATTTATGTAATTGACAATGAAACTACTGATAATTTTGTTGTATTTTCTGGCAATGATACGGACATTGGAGAAGTACACATACAAGACACAACGGTCGAATCGTCTCAAAATGCTATGGTTTATGCCGGGTCGGGTGATTTTACGACAATTTATAGAGGCAATTTAGATACATTTGATTTTATTAAGTCTTTTAGCTCTGCTAATAAAGATATTAGTAGGATTATCACAGTTAATAAAAAAACCATAGACAGTAGTGCGGATGATGAGAACGAACTCCAGACGATAGCAGCCGTTGGTGACAGTTTATTTAAACACCAATCTTCAGCATGGGAATTTTTCTTCCGACATGACGAAAATATTAATGATGTATTTTCATATGGGTCTCCTGGAATACTAGGGTACGATCAGCCTGCCACTGTTGGGGAAGGAATATATCTTATATCATCTAGTCAAATAACCAAATGGACGAACGTTATTTTGGACAAGAAAATATATTTACGACTGCGAGACAAGGCAGGAAATGTAACAGGAACTCCAGTTGTTGATCCTGTCTGTCCCGCAGAAGATGCCCCAGAAGGAACCCAATGTTGGAATTTTGCTTATTCTATTAATATTAAAGACCTTCAGACATTTATAAACGAGTCGAGAATAGTTGATATTGACGAATACGGGACTATATTATTTACTCACGACTCTCCTAATGACAGATCATTCTATTCTGCTGATGAGATCGATGAAGAGATAGGTACATACACTTCTGAAATACTAAATGGGTCCAATGATTTAGTTTCTTGGAAAACCATTACGTGGGATTCTACGGAGCCTACTGGAACTTCTGTAAATCTACAAATAAGGTATGGAGTAACAGAAGATGAGACTAGTGAAGCCGAATGGACATCAGATCTGGTAACAGGAGCAGATGGTTTTTCGTCCATAGAACATATAACGGATCAGTATATCCAATTCCGTGCCATACTACGCAGTAGGGTTAGAGACATTTCTCCAACTTTAACTTCGGTAACCTTAAGAAATCTAACCACACAAGCAAGTCATTTCTTTACTACCAACTTTATTATGCCTAGCCGTGTAGTAAAGGGTATTCTTACTGCAAATACATTTGTTCCGGTATCGTCGGATGTAGTTTTTGGTATTAATACTAAAAACAGTACTGACTTTGGGGACTATCAAATAATTGAGCCCAACAGAGTATTTACTACTACCCAGGGGCAGTTTGGAGAAGATTTTAGAATTGGGGCCAAGTTACTCTCCCCAGCAATACCTCAACTAACTGCAACTAGTGATCCAGACAATCCTTACGATGCTAGTTCTTATACATGTTCGGTTGATTTTACTTTTACTAACACAGATGTAATATATCAGAACTTCCATTTTAGAATTAGATTTTATAATGATATATTTAGGACTCAACTTATACACACATTCTTTAGTGGAAATGATCAGACAGGGTGGTCTTATGGTTCGGGTAGTAATAATTTCCCGGCCACCGGAATAACAGTAGGATCATTAGAGTCTGCTACTGTAAGTTTCGAACCATTAGATAATGTAGAATCTAATCAAAAATGGTATATTACTATAGAGTCTTATGATAGCTCAACTTTCGATACTCTTGAAGATAATACTTCGTATATTTGTTCTGCTTGTAACATTGTCAATGAATCGAATTTAATTTCTGAGTATTACCTTACAGGACTGCCGGAAACATTAACATCTGTACCTCAGTTTAGTAGCTTCACTCCTGATTATTCATTGCTGGAAAATAATATATCATTCTCGTCTACATTTGATAACTGGGTTACTTCTAAAGGACAAACGCTATCTGGATTCGTAGATAACTTTGCAGCTCGTTTTATTGGAAAAATCCAAGCGCCAGTTTCGGGCTTGTACACTTTCGAGCTGCAATCTAGTGACGGGTCAATCCTTTTTATTGACGGCGAAGAAATTATCAACCACGATGGAACTCATGGTTTTACAACAGCAACCGGATCTGTGAATTTAACTGAAGGATTTCATGATATTATAGTTCATTATTTTGATGGAACGAGTGATGCTGGATTAGAATTGCGATGGATTCCACCGGGAGATTCTATTGCTGTTGTGGTTCCTTACCAGAGACTGTTCCATGCAGTAGCCAGTGAATACTGCAATATTGATACTCCACGAATTTTCAACCTTGGAATGCTGTTTGAGTTAGATAACGGAGAAACTGTAAAAATAAATCTAACACCTTAAATTGTAAATGTTATACACGAAGACCTGGAATTAAAATTTATTACGAAATAACCACAAATGCCTATAAATACTGAACACTTTATGCTTGAGGCTTTCTTGGATGGCGACTCATATAGCGCCTTGGCTGACAAGCGCCGATTCTCAACCATAGACAATCAGCTCAATATGATGGCTGAAATTATTGAAGATGGAGTTATAAACGGTTGGGAAATTACACCTTTGACTTTTCCGAACGTACAAGTAACAAAAGGTGCTGGATTTATAGATGGATATTATGTAACTACTTTGGACGATCAGACATTTGAACTGGATGCCAATAGTACTTTTAATTTTTATGCTCAACATCGAGTGGGAATAACAGGGACGATTGGCCCTCGCTCAGATGTAGAAAGTGTCAGCTATGTAGATACATCTGCTCCAGCAACTCCAGTAGGGTTCTCTGCAGCCACAGGGACGTCAGATGCGGCTTTTTCTGTAGACTTAGAATGGACAGCTAATACAGAAGCAGATTTGGATCATTACCAAATATACCGCAGCATAGATCCTTCTGTGGGCTTTTCTTCAATCGCATCAGTGTCTAGCCCAAATACTAGTTATACGGACAGCACAGTCGATGAAGATACTTTATATTACTATAGATTATATGCAGTTGATCAGAGCGAATTTGCCAGTGGTTATGCATCTGACAGCATAACAACAGAATTGAGTGAGCAGTTACCACCTAACCCCTCGTCTGTAGCAATGTTACATTCTGAAAGTGCGATTAATATACTATGGAAGAGACCTAGTATTGATTTCGAAAATATTAAAGAATGGCTAATTACTTGTGTTGTTATAAACAATGAGCAAGAAGAAGATGCTAGCACAAAAACTCAGAGAACTGTAAATAAAGAATTGTATGATTATCGTATAAATAATCTAGATAATGGCGAAACTTACAAAGTTACCATACAAACCGTTGATAGTAAGGATAGACTATCTACGGGATTTTCTTTGCATGTAATACCACAACCTTCATCGGCTCCTCAAGATCCTATTTTGTTAGATTTAACACAAAGCCAACAAGTAGAGGATCAAATAATATTCAATTTAGAATGGACTGATGGGGCAGATGAGTATGATCCACTAATCCCGTATGCGTATAAAATATATCTTACTGTAGGTGACCAAGAAGAAAGCATGCCTATTTTTACCTTCAATACAGACTATCAGCTAGAATTGTATACGCTTGGGGATAATAATCAAAAATCTATTCCAGAAAATACTTTAGTAACACTTAGATTAACTGCTTTAACTAGTGATGGAATTGAAAGTTTTGGAATGTATACTAGGTTTGTTACTGACAGGTATGGACAGCCATTACCAGTGGCAAACTTATCATCGGATTTTAATTCGGATACTGGAAAACTTACCGTAACTTGGGACAATCAGCCAGACACATCAAATGTTTTTATTAGTGTTTTTGATGAAGCCTTAGATGGGACTTATTCAGGAATAATAATAGATCAAAGTATAGGGTTTATAGAACAGTATGTATTCGATGCAGAATTGAACCACAGGTATACAATTACTATCACTCCATATGATGTTGATGACGTAGCAGGTCCGCCTGACACTACAGTAGAATTAACATTAATTGCCGGTGGCGTTGACCCTCCATTTTCTCCTGTGTCTATATTTAGCCAACCTGGGGATCGCCAGATAAGATTATCATGGGACAAAAGCTCTAGTATTGCTACTGTATCGTATAGAATTTATCGGAAATCCGGATCTATTACTACTACTTTTGCTGATTGGGATACCGTAGACACAGTCCCTTATACCCAATTGGAATTTGTGGATTACGGACTCGAAAATAATAGCACATATTCATACTATATAACTTCGATTGATTTATATGGACAAGAATCTTATCATTTGCCAGATGGAGCCGTAAATCTTAATTTCATTGAGGATATTCCCCGTCCGTCAGGAATACTCACTGAACCGGATAATCTTTCCGTGTCTTTTTCGGGGAATGACATTGAAATATCTTGGGAAGCATTACTAGAAGAGTTTGACGCTTTTGTTGTATTTAGATCAATTAACAATCTTCACAGTTGGGAAGAAATAGCAACATTAGATAACAGTACTAATTCTTACACAGACAATGATGTTCCGTTGATTAATGGATACACATTTTACTATACCGTAACAAAAATTATTAATGACTCAGACATAGTAGTACAAATATCTAGTGTAGCTCCAGAAAATTCTATCTGCATTGGTGAATTAACATTAAACGAATCTAACTTTGGAACTCCCGATATTACGTGTAGACGAAATATAGCCAATATTGTAGATCCTCTATCTGAATGGACAAATCAATTTCTGCTGACCCATCTTCATAATAATATACTGTATAACCCAGAGAGAGTTGATCTTGAGCCAGAATTAATAATAACCGATTGGTCCACTATTGATGGTCGTATTTTTACGACAGAAGAAACAGATATCTCCGGCACTAGCCATGTTGTTAAAGTTGATGGCAGATTTCCTCAAACATTTTTTTCTATAGATACTACTAATAGGAGATTAATTTTTACAGAATCCATAGTTTCACTAGATAGAAATGGGAACATAAAAGGCGAAATACCTCAAATAGAAATGAGAGTATTAGGAGTCGAAGAAGTTCAAGGCATACTGCCAAACAATAGATTTGATGAAATTCATGCTCGCCAAATGCAGTATGGAAGTATCAATCTAGAACAATTGCCTTCTGTGAACCACGAGGGGCGAATAAGAGAAACAATGCTGCCTAAAACTTTTTTGTTGCAAAGATTTAGCAATCATACTTTTATAGTTCCTGAAGAAAATTATGATACTAGCAAAACATTTGGTGAGAGTACTACTTTTTATGCAACCACAGAAAGCGACGGGTTAATTGCAGAAGTTATAGATTTTGATCAGGAAGATGATGGGGATTTAGTAGCATTTAGAAATCCACATTTCTCTTCTACTTCTTTGCAACATTTGTACCCAGAAGATTACGCTTTTTCAACTAAATCTACTACTCCTAGTGGTAATCCTAATGTTGCTTATAATAGGAATTCGGATAACTTATGGCTACCTGGTACTGTGGTGGCATTTTCAGGCATTTCTGCAGGAACGAGCTTTGATACATATTTACGAGTACAAATAAATGCTCCGGCAGGTTCTGGTGTGCAATCTTCTGATTTCTTGGCACATTTTTTAGGTGCCCCTGGAGGCAATACTTGTAACATCTCCATATTAGACCCATCTGATGTCCCTTCCACGGTAGAATTGTCATCTGCAAATGCAGCAGGAATTAGGGCTGCAGGGAATTTAGATAATTTAACGATACCATGGACAGTAGTGCCTCCGGGCGTAATATGTGGTACTGCTAGTAGCCCGGACGTGAGCGAACTAGTTCAGGCTTTTATAAATACTCCTCAATACTTTCCGGGATCCTATGCTATATTTAAATTACAACATGTTTCACCGGTAATTGGATCTGCTTTGTCTGTTTTTCCTGGAGTTAACTATTTTGCGTGTGATGCTCCGCTTCTTAATTTAGAAACTGTTCGAGGACTAGCAGAGGTGACATCAGATGTTGCTTTTCAAAGTGAAAAATCTTACCATTTTAATTTTCAATTTAAAGATACAACATCAACACGATGGTGCAGAGTAACAACTTATAATACTCCAATTAAACCAAATCCAATAATAGATTTAAAAAAACGTTTACGTTTCAAAATGTTACTAGAATCAGGGTCTTTGTATGTATGTTTAGGAGTTAGAGAAACGGGACAAATAGATGCCACTACGGGCAGTAATGGAGGAACAACTGGACCTATAGAGTGGGTAGGAGCAGAATCATTCGTTACTGATGTAAACGGGAATTATTCCCCTGTAGGCAAGCTGGTAGAAGGGAAAGTTGGAGAATGGCAGGAAATTGAATTCGACCTTGAAAAGGATAATATTATTAGTTTCGAAGATGGAGATAATCTTCTTGATGGGTATTATGGAGTATTAGAGCATTTAGCTTTTACGATAGTTCCTGAGTCTACTGGGTCTACTGATTCTATTGATGTATATATAGACAAAATAGAACAAGTAGATGATGTCTTAGCGGCCGGTAGCAGTCAAGGAATATTAGTTTCTCGTGATTTTGGAAGTTCCTGGGAAACATCCCGACTGACTGAAACTCCAGTTCATGATTTTTATCATGCTACAAACAACAGGTACCTTTGGGCAATTTCTGCCAATGAAGTGTTATTATCTGTAGATCCAGCAAATTGGTTTTCAACTAGTGGACTGACTGGTACTCAATATATTCGTGATATTACCGAGGACGAACTGGGTAATATGTTTGTATCAACAGATAAAGGAGTTTTTTGGTTTGAAATTGCTTTAATTTCCACTTTTGCAAGCTGGAGACAAACACAGCCAATAAATGCATTTACTACTGATTGTTATGCTATGTATCATAATCCAGTTTCTTCGGGAATAGATGAAATTTGGGTTAGCACTGAGATTGGTATTTACAAAACAACGGACAATGGGGTATCTTGGGTTGATACTGACATGACAACTCAAGGGTTGCCTTCTTTTAAATTTATCAATATTAGCAGTGATCATGCTAGTCCGAATATTATTGCCATTACAAGAAAGCATATATTACGCAAATTGGGATCTGAATCCAATTTTAGCGTTATTGCTAATTTGGAAGTACAGCATAATATTTTTGATATTTGGAAAATGGAGTATTTCGCAGGTAGGTTATATATATCTACCGGTCAGGGTATTTATAGTAACGCTTTAGATGAACTCTTTGATCCTTCTCCTATTACTATACCATTTGAAAGAGTATTCCCTGGATTAGAATTCAACGGAACTGTCGGAGTTGCTTTTGGTTTAGATGCAGTCGAAGTAGACAGCCCACAAGGAACTACTAATCAGCTGTTTATTGGGCAAGAAAACCGCCTTATGATGTCTGATGAAAACAATACGCTTAGTATAAAAAAACAGTTTTTAAACAAAGAGATACCATCGTTTTTTGCAGATGATGACGAATTAACAATAGGATATATATACAATTCATTTAATAATGTTTTAATATTTAGAGAACCTCAACCTATTAATGTATATTACAAAGCTGCATACTTGCCTAGGAAAATATATCTGCCTATTAACGGATCGTGGTCACAGACCAATCCAGAAGCAGATATTTTTATATATGTAAACGGAATACCTAAATGGCTTGATTTTAAACTAGATCAAGATTTAATACTAAGTGAAGTGCAGACCATACAGGGAACATTGCTTCCTTTGCGAGGAACTTTAAATAGCTTTAATAGCCTGTATCCGGAATCAGAACAATATTTAGAATCAACATTATCAGATATTGTTAATATTGTTTCGGGAGGAGAAGGCAAAGGAACTGTTCCTTTGATTAACAATTCAACTATTGTTCAGTTTTTAGATGACTATACTAGATTTGTATCATTATTGACTAGTGATTTTATTTCTAATGCCAATATAGACACAAATCCTCAGATAATATTATTAGGTTTTTCAAGGCAAGAGCGAGAAACTAACAGTAGAGCGGAAGAATTAGAGAATAAAGAAGACTTTACTTCAAACGAATCTACAGGTATAATTGTAGATGCCCATGCTGGTGAAGTGGATTTTTTAACCATATATACTCAAACAACTAACCTGTCTGGTAGATTAGAATTTGTATTTAACAAATACGACAAATTAGAAATTTCTATATTTAATGCCAATATATCTAATACAGGAGAATTAACTCATAGAGAGCTTGAAGATGGTATGGAAGAAGTAAATACAGGATTATCATCAGGTTTATCTAGAGTTAATTGTACCAACCTAATAAAAGCGGGTATATTTTTAGAAAGAAATCATCATGGGCTCTTTAATGCATATAATGTATCTAATGTTCAAAGTAAATATAATGCATCTTATAATAATAATTGGTATGATATATACAATTCTACAGTAGATTATAATATAATAGAATCAGAAGACAATCATCCGGAATCTCGATTTTGTAATACAACCCATCTATTTAGTGAGAATCCGTATTTAGCCGGTCGCATATGGATAGGAACAAATAACGATATTTTACAATATACTATCAATGCCAATACTGGTGACATTGAGCTTGAAAAGATAGTGCGACCAGGAGATGGCTTGAGTCCTATGTTTATATGGGATATTTTTGTATTAACTGATGACGAGGATGATATTTATGTTGTAGCAGAAGATCAGGATTCCGAGATAGGACACATATACCGCACAACTGACAGTGGTAACAGCTGGGAAGATCTAGAAACTATAAATGTGCCATCTAAAATTTATAAATTTGCCATCATATCGGGCAATAAAGTAGTTACAACTGAAAATGGGGTCTTTTATTCTGACAATACATTCGGGACATGGTTCCCTGTTAATGTATCTCCTTCTGCTCAAATAAGCGCAAATTCTTCATCTTTAGAATCTTTTGGAAATAGAATTTTACATTTGGATCAAACGACATTTCTTGTTACAGAATCTAATAGGTGGTTTTATACTTCTGGTAGCGGAATAGACTGGTTCGCCGTATCAGGACAACTAAACAACAATAATGCTCAAGTGGTCAATAAAATAGTTCGTTTTAAAAATATAACCTGGGTCGCTACAGATCGAGGACTTTACAATGATGGCAATTCATTGCTATCTGATTCAGCTCAGTTTGGATTACAACTGATAGAAAGTACGGCCAGCAATTCTGATATCCCCATTAGTGATATAGCCCATGGTTTAGAGTCTATATACTGTTCTGGAATCTCTATTGTATATAGATTTATGGATAATGAATGGTCTAAATATGAAATATCTGACATAGTGGGCATCCATAAGATTTTATTATGTCCAATGGGTGTCAAAGACTTTTTAATAGTCATAGCTCACAATACGATACAAGTTCTTGATGTTACTGACGGGGAAGGTATTTTTGATGGATAATCTATTAACAGCTTCACGGCGACCATCGGACTCTACTGATGTATTGAGAGAAAATGTTACAATTTCAGCAGAAATAACAGCCATAGAAAAAGTTTCATTAAATTTAACAGTTACTGCTTCTAACTCTCATAATTTTATAGTCGGATCTGATGGTACATTGTCGTTTCAAGCGGCTAATTTTAGAGACTCTAGAGATTCATGGGTTTTTTCTGCATCAGATCACTACAACGGTGTTCCTGCATTAGGAACACCTCCTTGGGAAACGTGTGGTAGGACTCTGCAAAACAGAATACAGCAAAGATCTTATATTTCATCTTCCGATTCGGCCGTCAATGCCCCGTATATTAAATATGATTTATTCTTTGATACTGATGGAGTTTATGACTTATGGGGATTGGGTTTTACATCAGGAGGCAATGGTGTTTATTGGGAATTTGACGGAGATACCAGTAATATGCACCAATCATCTCTTGGAACTTATACTGGTCCTCCTCAGTGGACTCATTTTGGTAATTTTTTTACTTCTACAGGAGGATTGCATACTTTTACTGTATATTTAGGAGACGACGACTATATATTCCTTGATCAGTGGTATTTTACTAAAGATCGTAACTTTGACGCAACAATAAGCTCTTTAGGACAGGAGAATTCTCCAATATCTCCACTGTCAGAATCTCCTTTTAATACGTTTATAAAGACCCATGGAACGATAGCTGATGATGGAGATTTAGCATATTCATGGCTATCTTCAAAGGATATTATCGCTTCTGGAAAATATAATTATATATTACAAAATGGACCGTCCTCAACTGTTAATTATCAGTCATTAATAACAATAGATTTTTCACGGATAGGTGGAGGACAGGGACATTTCCCGGCGTGGGATTACGCCGTATTAGATGAACTTAATAGTGATACAACGTTCATTAGCACAAATTGTGGGCAAAGCTTTTTAAGATTTTAATATCAAATGGCTATAATCTTTGAAGACAATTTTAACGGAAGTCTCGATGCTTCTTGGGCTACTTATGATAACGTATATGGCACGCCAACTTTTACTTCTGTTTCTAACGAACTGGAAATCAAAGCTTCTGGGCACGACCAATGGGTTGATGGTGATGATTATGCTTGCATTTATCAAACTTCCATAACTGGTGATATTGATGTAAGAGTCAAAGTTACATCGATGACCCAGTCACTTGGAACTATAGATGATTTCTGCAAAGCTGGCATCATGATTCGTAATGATATTTCCGGAAGCGAAAGCAGCTTAGGATATATGATTTTAGCAGTCGTTCCTGATCTTGAACTAGGAAGCCCAGGAGTTATTTGGCAGGACGACGAAGACTCAGAACAAACAGGTTATTTAAATCATAATATTCCACATTCAGAATACAGACCGACAGTATCTTTACCTCAGTGGCTGCGACTAACCAAAGTATATACTGGTGGTTCTTATGAATTTAAAGCTTATCATTCATCAGATGGGTCCAGTTGGACTGCATTTGCTGTTGATTATGATCCTGAGTTTACAGAAACTTTAGCTAGCGCCACAGAAACTCAAGAAGTAGGACTGTTCGTATATGCAAACAGGGATGGTGATAGCCACCATTCTACTTGTACTTTTGATGATTTCTCAGTTAGAAATTTTGAGATTTCATCTAGCAGCTCACAAAGTTCAAGTAGCTCACAAAGTTCATCTAGCAGCTCACAAAGTTCATCTAGCAGCTCACGAAGCTCTAGCAGCTCACGAAGCTCTAGCAGCTCACAAAGCTCTAGTAGCTCACAAAGCTCTAGTAGCTCACAAAGCTCTAGTAGCTCACAAAGCTCATCTAGTAGCTCACAAAGCTCTAGTAGCTCACAAAGCTCTAGTAGCTCACAAAGCTCTAGCAGTAGTTCTCTTGGGTCATCTAGCAGTTCTCGAAGCTCCAGTAGCAGCTCACAGAGTTCTTCTAGCTCCCAAAGCTCCAGTAGCAGCTCACAGAGTTCTTCTAGTTCTCAAAGTTCATCCAGCTCCAAAAGCTCCAGTAGTAGTTCACAGAGTTCATCCAGCTCTCAAAGCTCATCTAGCTCACATGCTCCAGGTGCATCGAACGTTAGATTCTCATTCGAACTACATCAATTTGATTCCGCTCTTACGGCATATGATACAATTGAGACTGATCACCCAAGTCGCTCAGATTTGGTATATAATGATTTCGAAGATGGTACACATTTTAGAACCACTTCAACAGATGAAGGCTACTTAACTTTACAGTTAGAAGACAGGCTCCTGACCATTATATTAGATGAATCAGGCTCTATGACATGGAACGACAGTAATGGAGATCGGTATACGTACCTTAGACGATTACTAGGCAAATTAAGGGACACTTATCCGGGTAGCATGAGAGCTAATTTGATTAGCTTTGGAGGAGTTCCTGTAAAAACAAAACTTCTTGTAACTCAAGCGTCTGGTGATTTTCTTACAGATAAATCCAATCAACAATTAAATAACTTGTTACAACAAACCTTCCAAGATAGCTCACATGATTTCGCTGGAGTACGTGTAATAAGAAGGACTGACAGATACCCAACCCATCCGGCTGATGGGGTGGTTGTAGAAGAAGGTATTATAGATGCCGTTAAAGATGATAATCTTATAGAAGGTCAAACTTATTATTATGGCATATGGAGTTTTAACAAGAATCTACACTTTAGTACTGGGCAGTTCATTTCTGGTATACCGCGTGACAGAATATTACCTTATGGAGTAAACTTTGCTTCGTCTAATGCAAGAATACTTCCCGGTATTAAACGTCAAGATGATCTTAAGATTTTATATAACTTCGTAGAAAATTCCGGATCAATTGTCTATGACTCATCAGGCAATGGATTTCATGCTGTTTTAGGATCAGAAGTCATTGAAGATAATTTTTGGTTAGGAGACGGGGCTGCTGGATCTATTGATAATGGCGAATTAACCAAACCAGTCGGAGTTAGATTTGATGGTGAGTATGATATATTAGAAACAGAAATTACACAAAATGATATAGGTATTTCTTTAAGTGGAAAATCGACAACTGTTAATTTCTGGGCTTATAGATATCAGTCTAGTTCAGAAGCTTGGATAATAGGACTAACTCGAAAAGATGATCCGAATATTGTTAACTGGGCAATAGGAGTTGATACTGACGGAAGAGTAGGTATTAGTGTTAATGAGTTTACACCGTCTATTGAGTCCGGTTTTGATTTATTTACTAATAGTAGACCATTTATCCCTCTAGAAGAGTGGACTATGGTTACCATAGTTTTTGTGGATAAAACTTCTGTATACTGTTATATAAATGGATCAAATAATCTGTGTGATACAAAGGTATTAACTCCTCCTGGAGGTCTGCTAAGCTATCAGTCTTTATACGCTGATGTATTATATACTGGAGCCAGACCTTCAGACAGCGGGCATGCTTGGGCAGGAACGGATTTCTTCGGATCGATATCTAATATAAGTATAAGTAGCACTATACGCGACCAAACATGGATAACTGACACCTATAATACCGAATCGGTTATTTTTAACCAACCAATACAAGGAGCTGCAGAAAATCCTCCTGATAATACTCAGCGAGAAGTTTTGTTATCATGGGAAGTAGGGGGTGATTATAACTACGAAGGAGGGCAGATAAAAATAGTACGAAAGTACAGATATATACCTGTTCATCAAGATGATGGAGAAGTTGTACTGTTGCAATCCGCCGAAGTAGGTCAATTTTATTACTTGGATACTTATGATTTTGTAAACAATCAAGATTATTATTACAGAATTTTTACAGTAAATGCACTAAATAATTATTGTGACAGAATTGATGCTAGAGTTTTACCTGTCCACATTCCATCTACTCCATTATCTATTAGTGGCGAAACATTACTTCCGGTTACTAATGTTACAGTTACAAATGGAAACCAGAAGGTTATGTTAGAATGGAACAATCCTACTGATAGTAATTTTAGAGGTACTAGAATATATTTTGGAGCAGAGCAATTCCCAACAATATCTGTAGAGCAGCAAGGTGAGTTGGAAATTAGTAATGGGTATGAGATATTTGACAGTGCCAGTACTGAATATTTTGTTCATCGGAAAATAGGAATTACAAGTTCTGGTGTTGATATCCCATTAGAAAATTCCACTTATTACTTTTACACTATTGTGACCTACGACAAACTAGGCAGAGTGTCGCAGGCAGAATTTGCGACTGGAATTCCATCATCGCAATTAGCTACAATTTTTCCTCCCGAAGAAGTAAAAGACACTCATATAGAGATAGTCAATCCTACTACATTATCAATACAGTGGATTAGCCCTCTGGTAAAATCGGATAAATTGGAATTATTCTTCGGAGAATCGGCTCTGTTATTTGTGAACATAAGAGATATTTTCGGAGGGGACTTAGAAGACCTGGTTAATATTTCATTGCAAGTTTGTACGGATATTACCGATCGAGAACTTACAACTAAGGAGAAATCCCTTGGTGTTTTAGGAGCAGGAGATGCTCTAGATGGACCTTGTGGAGGGGGAGCTAATTCGGTTCCTATGATCAATGGGGGATGCGGACATAGCGCTCATTTTAATGATGGATGTAACGACGAGCGAGAAGATGCCGAAACGGTATTAGAATTTTCTGTAGTAGAAAGTGGTCTCATTAAGGGAATATTAACACACACATTAGATTCAGGAACATTAACCAGGCGCGAACGGTACGAGATGGATGTAAGAGCCCAGTACCGAGTGGTTAATCCAGATAACGAAGACGAACTTTTGTTTGAGCTAAATACAGAACCAGTACAAGTTTCATTTCAGCATCCGCTCCAGATGTCTTTGGTAAACAAGCAAAACCGGAAAATTAAGGTCCCTTGTGGTGATATAGGAGGAATCCGAGGCAAGACAATATGTCCGAGAGGCTCAACCAGTGACAATGGGTTAGATTGTGATACTAAAACAGTAAATGGAACTCATGTAAATGCGACTCGTCCTTATTTGGTTAGAGCGGAGTTTCAATACAAAGGAGCAGCACTTCCTGATGGTACAGTTGTACAGGTTTCTTTGTTTAAAAATACAGAAAACCAGCTTACGGAAAAATCTACCAGAACCTCAATGAAAGAGGGCTCCTATGTAACAACAGCAGTTCAGGAGCCGTTATTAAATTATAACGGAGTACCAACGGGCGATGTAGCTAGCAAAAGTATTGTAGACATAGAAATACCTGCTCCGGCATTGCCAGACAAAGTAGATTTGTATGTTAGTATAAATTATTTAGGATTTATAATAGATGGGATACATACAATTCAGTTTGTTGGTAGCTTATTTATAGAAGTTACTCCAGGACATCCGCGTCCTGATGGTATCGATGTGGCAGAGCAATTTGCTTTAGTGGAACAGTTAGATCCAGACAACCCCTTAACAAGAATTCCGGTCCCAGACGGGACTTTGGTTAAATGGGAGTTAATTAAATTACGATTTGCTAAAGATCGTCCATTCTATAGTGAAGAACCTATAAACCAATTGGTAAGTGGTATATTTTCTACAACTACTGGAGGTATAGCACGAAATGTATTCTTTGGACCTGTAGGTAATGTTCAAAGTCATACGGTCACTATAAATAATTCTCTTTGCTGTATTGGAGAAGAATATGCAGTAAAAGCAAGCGTAATATTAGATGACGAGACGGCAAATGATGCTATGTATGTGACTTTTCCTTGCCATGAAGAAGATGAAATCTTTGTTAATAAGAAATTCTTTTTCAACGCGGCTTCGGACGCAACAGGGCAAAGACCTAATTATGTAACATGGGGGGATGGAATATCTTTAATAAAATTCCAAATTGCTAAAGATTCCAATAGTATTACTGAATCTCAAATTCCTGGAGCAGATTGCTTTCGAGTTTGTGCTGCAAATTTCACTGGACAGCTAATACCTTTATCTGAAAATCAAATAGTTCAGATTACAGCTGCTGCAGAAATTCTTTGGGATGTAGAATTTGGGTCTGATACCGACACATCTGATGTAATAGAATATATATCTATAGCAGACAAAAACAATAACGACGCCATGCGTGCAAGGTATATTTCTGCTCATGATCCTATGGATGACTGGAATGACTCTCCTGGTATTATAACTATGGGATATTTTAATTATTATGGTAGTGAATATAGCCTGGATGGATATTTTAGAATTCCTATCGACATTCCTGTAGGACACGTAATACAATCTGCTAAAATAGTTTTCACCCAGCATACCCCTATGACTATAGGAGAACATGCGAATATCGAGATTGCGGCTCTAAATACTACTGAAATTAAAAATACAGATTTAAACGATGTTAATGCGAATACTTTTAGAGGATTAGAAGTTCTGCCCGGAGTTGATTCTGTATTTTGGAACCCTGATAGCACTTTGATTAGCGGAAAATGGGAAGAAGGATCAACTAGCTCTGAAAGTACTACTCCCGATTTAACGGAAATAATTCAAGAATTTATTAGCAGAGGATCGTATATTCCGGGAGACCATATAGTTTTCTACTTTAAAGACGTAAAAACCAACGGTGTTAATGGTCTTATTCAAATCAAAGGAGGATCTCAAGATTCTGAAGAACCAAGGCTTATCATAGAAAGCGCTGCTCCTGACGAAGTGTCAACAAACATAATATCGTGCAATTCTGTTTCTCCGGCAGAAGGAGAAACAACAGTTACAGCTCCTATTCCAATACGGGGTGATGTGACAGAATTTTATATGCGATACAATAAGTTTGTAGAAGAAGAAAATAACCCGCAACCAAAATCTTGTGGACAAGGAGGGCGAGGAGGAGCCGGAGGAGGAGGTCAATCTCTTTTATCTTGTGAATGGAGAAATAATTGCTCCTCTTATTCTGATACATGTTTTCCTGTACAAGGTACAGAATGGACACATGTTTCTCCAGTAACAGGAAAAGCATTGGTATTATTTGATAATGTTCCTCATTATTTGCAGGGCGGAGGAGGGTATACAGAAGGTATGCCTCCTATAATGATAGGATTCAAAGAGCCACTATCTTTGTACTTATTGGAAACTCGTGTCAATGGAGCAAGGCAGGCTACTCAGGAATTAGATGTAAGCGGGGTATCACAACACACTTTTGTTGTCGAGGTAACATTTGGAGCTGACGAAAACAATACTCCACGACCAGTCCCTGATGGGACTCCTATTGAATTGCAGGTTTCTGGCAAAGATGTTGATTTAGTAATACTGTCTGATTGTAGTGAAGGTTTGCCTGGTTGTAATATGTCTCAAGGTGGAATAGTATATACTAATAAAGTTAATGACCTGTTTATTAATCCTACTGGATCTAAACGGAGTTTAGCATACTTCTCTATAGCTCCTTTACCAAATGTTCCATTCAACGCAAAAATAAATGTAACTTGTCGTTATGATCAGTTAGGGACTGCAGAACGAGAAATAATCAAGTGTATCGAACTAAATAATACTGTAAACGTTCCAATACCAGAACCACCAAGTATTAGTGATCCTATAGCAGAACCTCCAGCTCCTACTACTGTTACATCCAATGAAGCTATAGTTTACAACACTGTAACAGATTATTACAGCACTGTCGACGGAGGTCAAATTAACCGAATTGCTCATTTTGGGGCCGGAGTTTTAACAGACAGTACATATGATATTTATAATGAATATATTAATTCTGGTAATCACATCTACTTATTTGGTGGATTTACCGATCATGATGTAAATGGATTTGCTAAAATATCAGCAACTAGCGAGGAGTACAATGTAGATAATAACGAATGGTCCTTTTTGGTAGATATGCCAACTGCACGAGCAGGTGGAATGACTTCAGTTAAGGATGATGTAATTTATTGCATAGGCGGACTAGAGCTAGATCCTATTTTACAACAGTATGTAGTCTCCAGAAAAATAGAAGCTTATGACATTAATTCAGGACAATGGAATTCTACTTTATGTTCAATGCCAGAAAATTATGGAGTAGCATTCGGTGGAGCTGAGGTTTTTGAAGATTATATTTATGTAACATGTGGTGTCACAGAAGTTATCAACAATAATCAGCCGAATACGCTCAATGATAGAATATTACGATATCACATTACTACTGATACTTGGTCTATTATAGTTCCGTCCAATCTAGATTTATACTCACGTATTGGAGCATTTAGTTTTCTAAGAAGCAATCCAGAGCCGTATAACAGTGATGATGTAAAGTATTACATATACGGAGGATCAATACCTAAAACAAATGCAGAGATTAATGCTGAATATAATGATAAATTCAATAAAGCATTAAATGATTTTAGATCGTTTATTTTTACTTCTTCGTATTTCTTGAGTTTAACAGAATCAGAGCAAGCAAAATTCATTGAAGACGAAGAAGAATCCATACAAGAAAGAATTATAATTCCACCTTTTGTGTATCCTTCATCTGGCTTTAGGTTTAAACCTGGATCAGAAGTAATAGACAGTAGTGGATTGTCTATGAACATCTCTGAACAACTGGATAGTGAATGGACTGTATTGCCTATGCCTCGTGATCGAGGACAAGCAATATATATACCCACCCAGGATTCTGTGTATTTTATGGGTGGGTCCAATCAGAACAAATCTACTACATTAAATCGAGTAGAATCTATTGACCTGTCAAACGGAAATAACACATATTCACAGCTAACTTCGTTTAACAGGGGAAGAGCACTATTCGGAGCTTTTAGTATTTTGGATGACATTTATCTATCCGGAGGATTAACAAGCGGACATGCTCAGGGATATATAGAAATCGATGTAATGCAAGGACCTGACTTAGTGGAAGCTCGCGGGTCACAAAGCTCTGGAATTGTAATACTTCTAAGAGATGATGCAGGAGAACTAATAACAAATGACATTAGATGCATGGTAAGAGGGAGATTAAAATTAGATGCCTTAGATGATGTCTTGTCGGACTTCCTTGCCAAACGAGGGGCAGACAGGGCTCTAGGTGGTGATGGAAGCGGCAATGCTCCAGATTCTACCGGGGGTGAAGTAGATGTAGGGAAGCTTATTGCTGCTCAAAACTCCATTATAAATCCTAATAGTGATCAGTTTCAGTTTAATGCTGCAAAAAAATTAGGTGAACAAGTTTATTTATTCCCGGTATTGTACAGTGAACATGAGATTACAATATCTGGAGGGATTGGAGGAGTAAATCTACTACCTCGATCCGAAGACCCTCTATCTGATTTACAAAAATTAGCAGAGTTTATAGACCAGTCAGCTTTGGTTCTAGATGAAAACGAAAGATTCGAAGGAGACTTAACCAGAGAAGAACTCCTGTCATTAGGTGATGCGTTAAAAACTGTTAAACTTCCACCGACAATACTCGATTCTAATGCTACACGAAATCTCTATGAGATAGAAACCATTGTTACAATTGTAGATGACTTTTACTTTGGTCAAACCGTCAGTGATTTTGATTTAAATATTCAAGAACAGATAGATTCAAGAATAGTAGAAATACTACAGCCTGAAGTCACAGAAACCACAAGCGAAGAGGAAACCACGAACACTGAAGAGACTGATGAAACTACAATTACATTTGGGGGATCCAAAGTTACCAGTAGTGAATGTTTCTTAGTTCAGCATTTAGCAACACCTGAAATACCTCAGGCGAATCAGCCTGCTCCTTCTGCTCAGTCGTCTCCTAATAATCCAGGAGGAACCGGTGGGTACAACCAGTCAGGACAGTGTTTATTCTGTAATACGTTATTACCTTTAAATCCTTCTACGCGACCACAGCTACCTACAACGATAGCTACATTTTATAATTCTGTTGATTGGGTTCCTCAAATCAAACAAAGACTAACTTCCGGGAATACATTAGATGAAGTGATTCAAGAACTAGATATCATAGATCACGAAATTCCTTTTGGAGCAAGTCAGTTATACTCATCTATGCAACAGGCTGCTTTAATTACTGCTGGTGATACATTCGAATCTACTAAAAAGGTATTTTATATAACATCTGATAATGCAGAAAATTACTCGTTAATAAGCAGGGATGAAGCTATTGCAGAAATAAATTCTGTTGATGGCGACGGAAATTCTCCGGTAATATACACGCTATTCAGCACTTCGTTCCCAATTACAATAGCAGCAGAACTGCAAAGAAATGAAGTCGGGGATATAGAAAAAATAACAAAGGCCACCAGTGGACAAACATCAACCCTTATATCGTCTGGATTTTTAGATCAAATTTTGAATCTTACAATAGGCGGGGCCACTGGAGGACTAGGATGGGGTAAATATAACAAAATTGTACAATTTAGTGAACTGTCTGCTATTACCGATATGACCATGGATTTTAATCTTCCATTAAATACACAAGGATTTGTGAGATTTAGATACAGTGATGATGGGTTCAATTATACAGATTGGAGCGAAAGATATGAAGGCAGTCAGAGTGTAGATTTTATAGACTTTTTTGCAAAAATGATTGAATTTGAAATAATCCTAACTACCGGATTTACTATAGAATCAAGTGAAGAATATGATTCAACAGCCACTGGGCTACCATTGTTAGTAAGTTTAACTCTTGGTACTTCCGGAGAAAAAGAAGATTATATTTTCTTAAACAAAGAAGATATCTTAACAAACGCCCAACAGGTTGCTGCTGTGTTTGAAGGCACAGTACCTACTAGTAGCACTGTAGAAATAGGAGTTGCATCGTCTAATTCTCATGATTGGAGAGATTTTCAGTCAACAGCCCGTCCTGCAATTGGCGAATTTGGGAAAACAATACTACTTGAAAGAACTAGCAACTCATTGTTAGTACCTTCGGAACCCTTGACTACGCGAGATGGATTGCTATTCAAGACAACTTATGGTTCTTGGGATCCTACATCTACTGCTACTCTAAATAGAGTATCTAACGCTGGGATCGAAACACCCGTTTTGACAGGTTTTACATTACATCCTCGTACAGGAGAAGTATATTTTGATCAGCGCCAGCCATTGGATTATGTTTTCAAACTGGCTATTGTAAATGATAACCAAATGAGAGTTGGACTTCGCTTACGCAATAGGTTGCATACTGATAATATTTCTGTACAAGGAATAGGATACATGTACAGCACCAACGAAATCAAACCAGTGGAATTATCTCAAGTGGCTCCACGAGCTATAGGAGCTTTTATTACTCCTACGAACCCAACTACTCAGGACACTATATTTGCCGTATATGACTATATTGACTTAAATGGAGATCCAGAGAGCGGAACGGTCATATCGTGGTTTAAAAATAGTGTTCAACTCCCTGAAATTCAAAATAACACATCATGGAGTTCTAAAGATTTAAGTTCTAGTAATAAATTAGAGCCGAATGATAAAATATATTTTGCAGTGACACCTAGTGATGGTAGAGATTTTGGGACAACCGTATATTCTCCATCAGTAGTAACTGTTGCTCAACCTCCAGCAGCGGAAGATGTAAATGTATATTCTACTCGTAATGGTAAAACTAATTCTAGGTTTGACACAGGTAGTACTTTCTCTTTGAGATATTCTTTTGAAGTAGAAGACGCAGGACCACAAGCTCTTGAAAATAAAACTGAGATTAAATGGATTGTTAATAATCAGACATTTAAAACCGGATACTATACCCCAACTGACGAACCACAAGAATTAGATCCAAGGGAATTAAAACCTACTGAAACTGGAGATGAAGGTTATCCATTTGAAGGACTAACTGCTCATAGTATTGGCAACGAAATAATAGTTCAAGTTACTCCTAAAACATTGCTTATTACAGGTGCTACGATTACATCAACTCCATTTTCGGTGGTAAATAGCATTCCGTTAGTATCCAATGTAACTGTTCTTCCGGACAACCCTGTAGCAAGCTCGCACCTACAGGTGACATACGATATAGATGATCCTGATATAATAATTCAAGAGTCCCCTCAGACTGATCAAAGCGAAATAAGATGGTTCTATAGTATTAACGGCGGGGTTGATTTTGTAGAAAATACTGATCTTTTCAACGAAAACACTGTTCCTCCGTTCTATCTGTCTGCTGCTTCTCAATGGAAAGCCCAGATTACACCATTTGACGGTCTGGATCTCGCTCCTCCTGTATTTTCTAATATTGTGACAATTCAAGCCGGGTAGTAGCTCGCCAAAAATTGTATAATAGAATATGCATCCAAAAACCGATATAGTATGTTTAGTTCATAATAATCTTCCGGTTACTGAAGAATTTACTCATCATTTATTTGAGAATACTTCAAATTTTCGGTTGATTTTCATTGACAATGCCAGTTCTGATGGAACTCCAGATTTTTTAAGAAAAGGACAAGCGGATGACAAATGGGATGTAATAACGTCCCCTGTAAACTTAGGTGTTATTAAAGGTAGGAATTTAGGAGCCAAATACACCAGCTCTGAATATTTTTTAAACATAGATAATGATCAGTATGTCGGAGAAGGATGGCTAGAAGGGTTGTATGAACTGATAAATCAAGGATACGATATAGTTGGTCCTGAAGCGTGGCAATTACTTCCACCTAAAAGCTCTGGAGCAGTAGTAGTTAATGGTAATTTATCTCAAGATAGATCCTACTTTCCATTTAAACACTGCGAGAGACCTAAGGATAAATTTACTTATATTGGATGTGGCGGAATGTTAATAAAAAGAGAGGTGTATAACAATATTGGTTTATTTGATGAGCAGTTTGGACCGGCATATTTTGAAGATCCAGATTTTGGATTCAGAGCGATTAAAGCTGGATACAAGCTGGGGTGGAAGTATAATAGTCCAGTATTACATCTCGGACATCAAACTTTTCACTATCAAAAACTATTCAATAGGAATGCCCAGTTTACCAGAAGTCTTAATAGATTCCGCAAAAAATGGTTTCCGTATTTTCCAAAACCTATACAGATGCCTTAAATCTAAAAAATCGAAGGAATGTACATGTCGCTTAAAATAGCTATTTGTGTGAATCATTTTCCCCCTAATGTCGGTGGAGCAGAAAAAGTAACAGAAGCAATCGCTCATTTTCTATCCAATTATCACAAAATTGCTGTTTTCACTCGAAGAACAAAAAAACGGAATCTTAAGAAACGTCCTTATAAAGTTGTAGAATATGTTCAGGGGGATTTTTCTACATTTCAAAAAAAGCTGTCTGATTATAAGCCCAATGTAGTTTTAGTTTATAGTGATGTGTTTGATTTTTTTAGACAACTATCTGTACAAAATAATCCGTTTAAATTAATATTAGCTCTATGTGGAGCGAATTGGTTATATTCGCATCCTAACTTTGTTAATATAATATTAAGAAATATGCCAAATATTCACCGCGTAATCTGCCACTCAACTAGAGAGCGAGATTATAAATTGTGTTCATATCAGTCTATTTCTAACAAAACGGTGATTATTCCTAATGGTATCTGGTTAAATGAATTTGACCGGGAATCTAAAACCAAAAAAGAATTAAATCCCGGTTTAAGTGATAAAAAATGGATATTAAATGTGTCTAACTTCTTTCCTGGTAAAGGGCAAGAGCATTTAATAAAAATCTTGTCTGGGATACCAGATAAAAATTTTGCTTATTTACAAATAGCAAGTGATATTGATTTCTCTATCGGTGAAATACTAGAACACAAATGGAAAAAAGCTTCTATGTCTCTGAAAAAACAAGGTGTGGAAGTCAGGTTACTTAAAAACTTACCGAGAGAAGATGTTATTGCTTATTTTAAAAATAGTAATGTGTTTGCCTTTACTAGTGAAAAAGAAGTTGCTCCATTGGTATTATTAGAAGCAATGGCATCTTCTCTTCCGTGGGTTGCTACGAACATTGGGAATGCGCAGGATCTAGAAGGAGGAATTTGCATTCCATCGCTCAAAGATTCACGATTTCACAGCGTTTTTGATAAAAGAACTATGAGAGCATTCGACAATGGGATACAAAACGCATTAAACACACCGCAACTAGGAGAAAGCGGTAGGCGTCAAATTGAGCGAGATTTAAATTGGAATAAAATATTACCGGAGTACTTAAATGTCCTCGAAGACTAAAATCCCAAAATTAAGTATTGTAACGTGTATTTATAATACCGAAAAGTACTTGAAAGAAAGTTTAGATTCTATTTTTAGCCAAACTTTCAGAGATTTTGAATTAATATTGATTAATGATGCAAGCACTGATAATACAGGTAAAATTATTCAAACATATGAGCATTACCCAGAGGTAACTGTATTACAAAATCAGTATAATGAAGGAGTACCTTACAGTCGAAATCGCGGATTACTACAGGCTGCGGGCGAGTACGTAGCAATTCACGATGCTGATGACATAAGTTTGTCCTATAGACTCCAGAAACAAGTGATGTTTTTGGACTCTAATCCAAATATTACAGTCGTAGGAGGTCATGCGATTAGAATAAGCGATCAAGGAAAAGTCTTAGGAAGCATGTCATACCCTCCAGCTCACACTATGGATGCATTCCGAGTAATAACTCGATTTAAACTCAATCCTATAATAGACCCATCCTGTATGTTTCGCAAGAAGGAAGTGTTAGATATTGGCGCTTACCGCATGAATGAAGAATTAAGAACTGTACAAGATTTCGACTTATGGTGCAGAATGCTAACCAAAGGTCATTTGTTGTACAATTTTCAAGAACCTCTTATTAAATATAGAATTAATCCCCAAGGTGTTACTAGGCTCAAAAAACAAGAGCAGGTTCAAGCAACTGACACTGTTTGGGCTGCGTTTAAAAAGCGAAATTTTCCTGATGTAACCATCCGGCCTGAAGCGTATCAGGAAAAATCCCTAATTAACTTAATTAACGATCCTAATAGTAAAGATCGTTAAATATTTCATGTTTAATTTAAAAGGAAATGAAAATGACACTATGGAGTGATGATGAATCGCAGATGCTTCTGAGTTTAAAAGAATCAGGTAAAAGTTACAAAGAAATTTCTATTCTATTGCAAAATTCTTTTGGTAATCGCATTTATACGGAAAATTCTTGCAAAAAGAAATGGAATGACACAGATTGGGGAGCTTTCACTGCTCAAAAGCAGCAAAAAATAGAAAAACTAGAAGAATATGAAGATTTAGAGCACGAAAAACAAAAAATTATTAATACTACGTTGGTAAATAATGAAAAGATGCTCAAAAAAGAAGAAGCCAGAACTCAGGTAATTATAGATCATTGTAAATCTGCAATATATAGGTTACCGAAACCTAAGAAATCTAATACTGTTTATTCTTACGCGCCAAGCTCTAAAAAATACAAAGCCGAGCATGTTGGTATTATTTTAAGTGACTTGCATATTGGTGAAGAGTTTACCATGCAAGAAACTGGAGGATTGTCTGAATATAACATTGACATATTCAAGCAACGACTTGAAAGACTAAAAAATACTACTTCTGAGATTATAGAACGACATAGAAATATGTACCAGTTGCCACATTTGCATATTTTCTGTTTAGGGGATATTGTAGCGGGGTCTGTAGGGTCTGGGGCCTGGAATGACAATTATGTACGACTTAGTATCTATGATCAAATATTTCACGGAGCCGAGGCATTGCGCGATGTAATTTCCACATGGTCTCATATGTTTGAAAAAGTATCTTTTTACGGAGTATCAGGGAACCATGGACGGGTTGGTAAAAGAGGGCAAGAAAAAATATCTACCAACTGGGACAGAATCATCTATAACCATGTTAATATTTCTTTGGAAAATTACCCTAATATAGAGTGGTTTATTCCTGAGGCGTGGTGGCTACAAGTTCCTATTCAGGGTCATAATTTTTACTTGTGCCATGGTGACGGAATTAGAGGAAGTATGGGTATACCGTACTATGGGGTAGAAAGAGCAGAATCAAAAATAGCAGGTCTCATGGATCAAAAGCCAGACTATATGCTAATGGGTCATTTTCATAATCCTGCCGAAATAAGAACTAATAGCGCTCGAATTATCATGAATGGGTCGTTCGTTGGAGGGGATATGTACTCTTTAAAAGATTTAGGGCGAGGATGTGTTCCTGAGCAAAAAATCTTTGGAATCCACAAAAACAAAGGAATCACTTGGACTTATAATGTCTACCTTAATAAGGATTAATAATGTCTAAAAACTCAATGTCAAATTGGTTGCCTTACTGGGCGTTATTACCAATCAAAAACAGGAAATGTAGTAAATGTAGTGCTAAATTTACCAGAAAAGATCTTATAGCCATAGGGATAAGAAAAAACGGAACATCTGTAGCTCTATATATAGAACATGAATGTCATGAGTGTAATTATCGAGCCATGACTATTTTAGGAAAGCAAAAAGAGGATACGCTAGAAAAGATGTGCTACGCTTTACTAGAAGGTATTAAACAACGAAAAATAGCTGAAAAATCTTTTGAATGGCGGAAAGAACAGATAGGCAAAATGACTGATAGTGAAATTGATAATATGATAAGCTTTATTCAAGGCGTAGAAACTCATGAAGAATTTTTAAAACAAATAGGTATTCCTCCATCAGAAACAAAGAAAAATGACGAAGATTAAGGATTTACAATTTCCATCATATTTTTTAACACATGAGGTGCAATTAAACCCAGATTTGGTATCATCACTACTTAATACAGAAATAAATGTCAATAGTACAGGAAATCCAGATTCTATTAAATTAAAAAATGGCAAAATAACCATATCTCAGCCATCTTCTATTTCTAAGTTTATATTTTCAGTTCTGTATAGCTTATTGAGCAAAGAGATTCGCAATTCCGAACATAAAGATAGATTAAGTTTAGGATTATCTTGTGCTTGCAAAGATTACATTATGAGTAATTTTAAACAGCAATACTCAAAACACCCTTCTGTTATTGTTAGTCCAGATAAATTGCCTCTTATGTCGGTTTTAATTCGTGACATTGTAGAGCCATTAGCAGGAAAAGCCACTGTACCTTCAATTTTATTTACTGAAACATCTTTTTTAGATACTGCGAAGATAATTACCACAGAAGATGAATTTAGTAGAGAATTCCATATTCCGCATAGATCAATCTCTATTCATGATTATCCATTTATTGTAGTAAATACTTCTGTCCGTAACACAGCTGCTCAGTATGCTCATTTGTTTTGCAAGATTTTAGAACTATCATACGGTAAAAAGAAATCAAATAACATTATAAAGAATATTCTACTGAATAAAAATACAGACATACTGCAAGCAACAATCTCTGTGGTGAAAATATTGCACGGTGATCCGGGATTTATGGTAGATTTCTTGAAATTTGTTGAATCAAATGTTATACTATCTAATAGAGAGAAAAATATAGCGGCAGAATTCTGTTCAAAATGTATAATGTCAGATAAATACCTCAAAGACCATATTAAGACAGGACAGCAGTCTAATTATAACCCTCAGGTATTTAAGCAATGGCACCAATGGTCAATGATAATGGGACTTATTGAAAAACAACTTGGACCCATGCGAGGATCAATGTGGCCTGCAACTGAAAAATTAAAGCCCACAGAAGATGTGCATAGAGAAATGATAGTTGAACGAGCTAACAAAAAAGGTAAAAATCAACTTAATTTTGAAGAACTATTAGAAGTTGCTCGTGATTTTTATGGACACAAGGCAAACCAGCCTGGTCTGTTATATGAAACCTTGTTAAAGGAAGATAGAATATGGAAAACTTAAATGTGAAAGACGAATCGTTAAAAAGAATAGGTGATATTTTAAGTGAAATTAGATTGGCAAATGCCTTAGTTGCTGAAGGCAAAGAAGTGGCATGTGATCGCCGACTTCAGGGTATTCGTGCTAAGATACTTAATTTTGTAGATTTTCTAAAAACTATACCGGATGATATATATGTGGCTCAAGAGAATAACACAGAACGAACAGAACAACATGAAACAGAGTAACTATGGTACTGGTAGTTCTCAGTCAGGTGGAGCAGGTAGCGATTTAGGCATAAGCTCCAATTGCCCGAGCGGTCAAGGTCAGTTATTTGCAATTGATTCAGAAATACTGGAACAAGATCGCAATTACAATAAAAGGAAACAAAATCGCAAAAAGATAGAAAGACAAAGAAAATGGCGTTTATCAAAAGATCGAAAACAACACCTGTAAAAGTTAAAGTAGGAACAAAAATGAAGAAATGTTCCGTATGTGGTAAACCGTTTGTACAGACAAAAGAAAATGTGAATACTTGTCCCGAATGTATCTCTGTTAAACACTGATTTTGAATATGATTAAATTACGCATAAGTAATATCTTTACAGATATTGATGGGTTCGTTCCGCCTGAAATCTATCAGTCTCTACAAAAAGACATGTCGTTTCGTCCTCAAGGTTACGAATTCAGTACGCTTTACAATAAATGGATTAGAGACAAAAACGGTAAACCTATACGCCGAATGTGGGATGGGTTTAAACGACAGATATGGAAAACCAGAGGAAGAGATACGTTCTACTTTCCGACTGGATTATTATCATTCGTTGTAAATCGATTCCAAAAACATGATCTACTATATGAATTAGTAGATTACAGAACAAAACCAGAAAAAAACATGTTTCTGGAATTTGTTGATTCATTTACAACTAGAGACTATCAACAGTTAATTGTAGATGATGCATGTCGCGTACAACGTGGAATTATCCAGGCTGCAACCGGAGCTGGAAAAACTCCCACAGCTGCTGGTATTATTAAACAGCTAGGTGTAAAGCCATTTGTTTTCTTTGTTACATCAATAGATCTATTAACTCAGGCCAAAGAAAGTTTTGAATCTATTTTAACAGAAAATGGGAAGCCTATTACTGTAGGACAAATAGGCGGTGGAGTTGTTGATATACGAGATCTTAATGTAATGACTATCCAAACAGCTGTTCGGGCTCTTGGAAAAAAATATGTTAAATTTGACTCGGAAGATTCTGACGATAAAACACCTACAGATAACCATAGAGAAGAAATCCTCAATCTTCTACATCATACTAGAGGAAGTCTATGCGACGAGTGTATAACAGGGAATTCAGTTGTAATTACAAGGAATGGTCCTAAATATATAAAAAATCTTTCTCAAAAAATCGGAGAGGAAGTTCTGAGTTTTAGTAGCAATAGTGTTGTATGGAAAAAAATAACGCATTTTTACAATCAGGGACTCCGAAAGACGATCAGAGTAACATTATCAAACAAAACGACTCTACAATGTACAGCGGATCACCTGATAAGAACAAGCAACGGGTGGACACAGGCAGGGAATCTTTGTCCCGGCGATCGAGTTTTGTGTTGTGCAAATGCGGATGTGGAAACAAAATTGATGTCACAGGAAGAAGTCCGAGTAAATACCCAAAGTTTATACTCGGACACCAAATTAAGCCCAGAACAACTAAGGAGTGGAAGGGAATCTTTCAAGAACGCTCAAGTCAGGCCCCATTATGTGAGTGTGGATGCGGACAGCAGGTCAAACTCCATTATGGGACCTTACAACTATTCATTGAAAGAAGAGGAAGTTGCGAATACAACAGGTTCGTGTTTGGTCATGACAAAAGACCTCAAAACTGGGATATTAAACTTTCACGGAATGAAGAAGAAGCAATACTCGGGACACTACTTGGGGACTCATCGCTGTCCTTTCCTACAGAAAGAAGTACAAACCCAAGAATGTATTGCAACCATGGACTCGTGCAGTCAGAATGGGCGAAATTTAAGTCTGATTACCTGGAACGATTATCTACTAAATACTGGGAACATATCAATGGAGGATATGGAGACTTTTCAGCATCTTATCGAACATCTTGTCATACAGAACTACGACGTGTCTACAATATTGCCTACACTGATGGTAAAAAACAAGTCACAAAACAATGGCTTAATAAAATCGGATCCATCGGTCTCGCTTGGTGGATTTGCGACGACGGACATGGCGGAAAAAGCTCAATCAAACTTCACACAGAAGGGTTCTCATTCGAAGAAGTCGAGCTTATGTCGAAATGGTTCTGTAAGAAATATGGCAAAACCACAATTCATACACGCAAAGGATACCATACACTCTACCTTGGAGTGGACGCAAGAAAAAGAATCGTACCCGAAATTAAAAACCATATCCCAAAATGCATGCAATACAAACTATGTAACGGTTAACTCCATTATAGAATGTGACAAAGAAGAGGTATATGACATTACCGTAGAGGATACCCATTGTTTCTTTGCTAATGGAATTCTAGTTCATAACTGTCAGCATTGGCGGGCGGAAACCTGCCAACTTGTTGCAAGAAGCCTTAAAGAATCATACTATACTTTCGGGTGTTCAGTATCTCCTGATTCGTTTTTGTTTGTGAAAGATAGCAATAATAATAAACATGCAACAACAATAGAAGATTTATATAACAAATATGCAAAAAATAACGAATCTAGGATCGATGTACAAAACTTATGGGTAGAAGGTGTTGATACTAAAGAACTATGTGTACAATGGCAACAAGTTAATAGTATACTCAAACATAGAAACAAAGGTCCTATTTTACAGGTAACCGTTCCTAACGGAACAATAGAAATCACATCCGATCATTCTGTTTTTGTTCTAACAAATGATATGAAAATGCAGGTTCGCAAAGGATCAGAATTAAGCAAGGGTGATATTTTAATTTCTCCTTTGTATAAAAATCATTCAGGATACAGACCTGACCATCAGTTAAAAGACGAGACTATAGATATAACTAAAATTCTTTTAGATAATTTACCAGAAAAGGAATTATCGAACTTTATCGCAGTAGGATATTTCCCAGAATGTAAAAAAATAATCAAAGGTAAAGTAAGTTCTTGTGATTTTTACAGATATTTTAATCGAAAAAAGTATCATTATCTTCCGCTTAATGTGGTAAAAAAGTATAATATATTCTCAGTTTTAAGCGAAAATGAATTCTACATCAAAGGTAAATGCAAAAGCAATTCATTTGCAAAAACAATTTCTTCTCTTGATTTATGCTTTTTGTCAGGATTAATATTAGGAGATGGAGACTTAGAACTTACACGAATTGGTATCTCTCTTGGTTCAAAAAAAGAATATGAGATAGTTTCTAATTTTATGCAAAAATTAGGACTGAAAGAACAATTGCACAAGAGAGATAAGGTGTATTATATCAGGTATAATAATCCTGTTTTAGCAGCTCTATTAAGAATATTAAAACTAGACAAAAAATGTTGTGAAAAAGAAATTCCTAAAGAATTCTTCTCTTTTGGAGTTGAGAGCCATCGACGTTTAATTCAAGGATTATTGCTATCAGACGGACATTTATCTAATGATCCAGATAGACGCAGAGAAACTTTTAACTATACTACACGTAGTCGTAATTTAGCTTCTGGTATTCATGCACTGTTTAGAATACATGGAACTTTAATATCAATTCAGAGAAGAGCAGCAACTGAACGATTTCAAACCAGAATTGTCAACAGGTGTATAGACAGAGATTTTATATTAAAATGCTCCACTTCATCCTCTCCTTTATTGGATAATATCTATGGACTGTCATTTTCTCAACACAAGATACCGACTCAGCTTGAGTTTATTCAAAAGATTATCAATAATAACAACGTTTATACAAACAAGAAATGCTTACAAGTAAATGAATTTGATCATATAACAAGCCTTTCTAGAACTACAAAAAAGCAAAAAAGAATATGTAGAAATTTTCGATTGCTACCTATTAAAAGTATAAAAACAAGAAATGAGGAATATGTATATGATTTATCTGTAGAAGGAACAGAGAATTTTTTAGCAAATGGTATATTAGTGCACAATTCAGCTACGCCTTACAGGGATGAAGGCGATGACTTAATGATACAGGCATGCTTTGGTAAAAAAATTGCCGAAGTTAGTGCCAGTCAGTTAATTCGAGATGGGTGGCTTATAAAACCACAAATTAAAATAGTTCATGTGCGTAATGCTCCTTCACAATTCAGGCAGTGGCAGCAATTGTACAAAGACCAAGTAACAGAAAATGATGAGTATAATGCTATGGTTGCAAGTATTGCCAATAGCTATGTAGAGAACAAAAGATTAGTTTTAGTTTTGATTCAGCAAATAGCCCATGGGAAAAGATTAGCTAAAGCTATTCCAGGCTCTGTATTCTTATCGGGAAATTCACCCAAACAAAAACGACAGAGCACTATAGAAAAACTTAGACGACGTGAGATTTCTTGTATTATCAGTTCTTCAATTTTCGATGAAGGAATAGATGTACGTCCGTTGGATACAGTATTGTTAGCAGGACAAGGAAAAAGCAAAGTTCGTGCTATGCAGAGAATTGGACGTATTTTGCGTCCGTTTGAAGGCAAAACAACAGCTACTGCGATTGACTTTAGGATTCATCAGCGATACCTGTTGGATCATTCAAAAAAACGAGAAAAGATGTACCGAACTGAACCTGAGTTTGAAATAGAGGAAATAGACCCTTGAAAAAAGTTGATTATAGAATAGCAATTAAATGGACTTGTCCTGAATGTGGCATTGTCAATTATAAATCATATCCCAAACAACGCATGGAGACAGTTAAATGTAACTGTTGTAAAGATTCATTTGTGTTATCTGGTTTGGATCCTTTTGCATATAGAGATGATCATTCAGAGGGTAAATCATGCGAGTCTTAAAAGAATTTGGAAATTCTAAGGACAGCCTAACTCCGTCCAGTCAAGCTGCAATACAATGTGTAGAAAAATTACCTTTACCGTATACTGGTAATAAGAAAAAACTTATTGCTAGTTTACACAGTTCTATAATAAAACATGAATTACAATTTAATACTGTTCTAGATGCCTTTTCAGGAAGTGCGACTGTATCTTATTTGTTTAAAATGATGGGAAAAAGAGTACTATCAAATGACCTGCTGACCTGCGCTTATATGAATTCCGTAGCTTTTGTTGAAAATCCAGGAATAAAATTAAGTACTGAAGAGACAGAATATCTACTTCATAACAATAATCCTAATAAGAATACATTCGTGAGAGATAATTATCTTGGATCCACTTATCGAGAGCCAGATAAAAAATGCAGATTCAATAAATTCACGTCTAAGGAATGTGATTTTTTGGATAATTTCAGGGCTAATATTAATGATTTGTGTGATAGACATCTCGAAGGACTAGGATTGGCTGCAAATGCAGCTGTGGTTATGAGGCTCCCATTTGGTAATATTGATCAAAGCATTGATATTCTTAAACATCGCAAAAAACAAGAGAAGAACTATGGAAAAGAATCATCACAAAAAGATAGACGTATTGGTATATACTATGATGATGAATACAATTTAAGATTCGACAAGTGGTTCTGTAAATATGTTGATGATTTTATGAAAGCTGCACCTCTAGATAAAACAGGGAGTGAATGCAAAATTAAAAGAGCGTCTATTTTTGCTAATTTACAACAACATGTTTTGCGTGATTGTTTTGTTGGCGGCAGATTAAACAATGGTCAAGTATTGGCAGAATTGCAATCTAGATTAGACCATCAGAAAAACCAATTAAAAAAACACCCATCTAACAACGGTTCGTCGGAAATGAATTTTACTACGCAGAGAGATAGAGGCAGAAGATCTGGAGAAGGCATAAAGTGGTGGACATTTGCTGATATAGATTTACCAGGATCTTGTTTGGCAACCAACATGGATGTTGTTAGTCTTCTCGGAAGTGATTTTTGTAACGTAGACTGTGCTTATTTTGATCCTCCTTATGGTGGACAGTCTAGCGATTATGGAACAATGTACCGTTTTCTAGAAGAGTACATTTATTCAGACCAACTGGAAAATTTACCACATATAAAGAATCACTCTCAAAAGTTTGTAAATAAGAAAACGTATGAAGATCATTTCATAGAAATGTTAGTAGCAGCTAAATCTATACCTCTATGGTTATTCTCGTATAATGATTCTTCTTGGAAAGATATAGAATATATTAAAGAGTTAATTGCCAGCCAAGGCAGACAAGTTTCTATAGAAGTATTAAATAGCGATTATAGATATCTTTATAGAAAACGACAGGGACGAGGAAAAGGGAAATCATCTAAAGAGTACCTGATTATTGCTAAGTTGTAATGATCTGATCGAAAGTTTTAAAGTATGTGTGACATACTGCTACTGGCGAGTCTGAGCACCGTGGCGCCAGGTCAACAAATCACGGGGAGATGGAAGACTCGAATGTCTCCCGAGACTCCACTCGTTAAAAAGAGGACTGAATAAGGAGGATTCTGCCAAAATCCAGTATAGGTTCCAAAATCCAGGCTCCGGGCAGGTTTAGGTTGATCCTGCATAAAATGGCTACGTCCTGGTCCATATGTGGCTTTAAGTGTAAACACAAGTCCTAACTCCTATACCCCTTGCTCTTTGTAGCATTGTAGTACATATACACTTATATAACATTTAAATAAGTGTATATTAGCAGGTTTAGCTAACGTTATTGGTAACGTGTCTTTGTGGTTTATTGTTAATGAAGTTGAGTATGTTGATGAATTCTAATAATACTCATATTTTATCTCTTACTTTATTAATGAATAACTACTATTCTAATGCTCTCTCTAGTGTGTTGTTCTGTTGTGTAGCTCTTTAGAGTGATTTAGAATTAAAAAAAGGATTAGTGCCACTGGGAAGCCATTGCGCTTATATGGTTTTGAGGCTCCTCCGGGTGGTGGTTTGACAGAGGTTTTGCGGTATTGTAGGGTGTAGTGTTATGGTGATGGATGAGCGATCGTTGATAATAGCCGCTATAAAGAACAAGTATAGTGTGCAGCTTGAGAGTTCGTGTGATGGTGATATTATTGACTTTGGTGGGTCAGATGCTGTTTTAGATCTGGTTAAAAAGCGACAGCGGTGTGTCAGGTTTAAGAGCAAATCTTGTGTTCAGTGGAATAATGCGGATTTTTTGCAGTATATTGATTTTACAATGAGGGAATTTGGTGTATCCAGGCTCTCTGGTAATACTCGTCGTGACGGGGATTGTATTAATCAGCTGTACGATTGTTTAGTGCGGAAATTGGGCTCGAAGATGAATAATAATGTCTTGCGGAGTTATATAGATTGGTGGTCGAGCATTCAGGCTCCTAAACTTACTGGGAGTGGGTTTCATCTTAGAAATTTAATGGACGATAAGTATGTAAGCAGGTTTGCTCAGAGGTACAAAGTGATACTTGATGAATCTGAAGATGAGGTAGTTTGTGCAACAGGGAGTATTGTGGAAGATCAGGAGGACCCGAGTGATGACTTGGGTATATATAGCATCGGAGGGCTGCCGCTGGTCGTTGTGAAGCGAGGAATGGTGATCGGGCATGAGATTGCTAAAGAAAAAGTTTTAGAGCCTCAGAAGGCTCTACAGGCTGTTTTGAGGGACCTGAGTAGAGAAGTCTTGGTAGATGTTTTGAGAATTACCCTCAAGAATGCTCCGTATCCTAGTAGTTATGAGTTTGATTTTATAGAAGTTGCAAATCCATTTTTAAAACAAAAAGAAATCACAGAATTTAGTGACATGTGGTCAAAATCTTATTTTAAGGACAAGTCTAGCAATGAGTAACAATTCAAGTGAAGTAGTATTGGTTTTAGATTCAGAAGGAACAAATTTAGGTCAAATGTCTTACAATGCGGCCCGTCAACTAGCAGAAGATCGAAGTTTAGATCTCGTTTTGGTTGACGAGAGTAATGTTAAGCTGAAAGTTTATAAAATTATGGATCAAGGGAAATGGCAGTACCTTAAGAAAAAGACCCGTAAAAAAAGTCATGTGCAAGTCATGAAAGAAATGAACTTTAGGGTTAGTATTGACAGGCATGATAGGGAAGTTAAAATAAATCACATTAAGCGTTTCCTTAAGAAGGGTATGGATGTTAAAATATCTGTACAGATGAGAGGAAGAGAGAAAGCTAATTTTTCGTTCGCTCAACAAAAAATGGATGAGATCTTGTCAGAACTAGAAGGTCTCATTCAGATCAAACAAAGGAAATCAAGCAGTTCGTTAATTATTGCCATTGTACGCCCCACTCAAAGGAAATGTGATGCCTCCGAAATCTCCAGTAAGCAAAGCAAAGAACTGCAAAACGTCGCTACCGGCTGACAAATCTAATGTATCTTGTGATGAACGAGATGACGCAAAAGAAAGAATGCTTGCAACCGGCGACGGGTCTATAGGGCGCAGTATAAATTATATGATTCAGAGTCGTTTCAAGATTCTGTACGTTCGTACTTTTGAAGAACGGCGGGTTGTGGATTTTTTCAGAGATCTGGCTGTTTATCGCGGGTCGGAGCTATTTCGATGGGATTGTGATCGAGGGTTGCTTGATGTTGAAACTAACAAAGCAATTACTGTAGATGATTCTGAGGTTCACGAAAGTCCTACAGCGGTTTTAGCTCATATTACTGATCATGTTAATAAACAGAGTAAAATCATTCGAAATAAGAAGAGTCAACCTGAAGAGAGCATTTATTTGCTTTTAGATTTTCATTTGTTTTTAGATGGAATCCCTCAGGTTGAACGTAAGTTAAAAGAGATAGCTGGTACAGCATCGAGCACTGTGGTTATCATTATTTCTCCGGTATTTGTTTGTCCTTCAACATTAGAGAAAGACATAACTTTAATTGACTTTCCTGTTCCTTCTTACAAGGAAATTAAATCATCTCTATTTAAAATAGGAAAAGAGATTTCTAACAAGTTACCTCAGGCTTATTCGCAAGCCAAAGACAACGAAGAAGATTTAGTTAAAGCTGCTTCTGGGTTGACTTTAAATGAAGCTGAAAATGCTTATGCTATGACAATTGTCAAGGATCGTAAATTTAACATAAGGACAATCCTTGATGAAAAGAAACAAATGGTGCGCAAGAGTGGTATTTTAGAATATCGCGAACCTAGATTTACAATGGATGATTTAGGAGGGTTGGATACACTTAAGGAATGGTTATCTTTGCGCCGTTTGGCATTTAAAGAAGACGCTCGGCAGTTCGGCTTGCCGTCGCCAAAGGGGATTTTGATATCTGGAATTCCTGGATGTGTACTTGGCAATACAAAAATTAAAATTAAAAAGATTTCAAATGAAGGAGAAATTAAAATTATCAATGAATAATAGTCCAGTGTCGGGGAGTCCGACGTGTAGGAGACTATTATGCGAAAGAAGTACTTTCCACCATTTACTAGAAACTGCCCTAAATGTGAATGTGAATTAGTATACACTAATGCTAAAAACAGAAATAGGGCTGGACGGCTTAAGAAATTATGTCGATCTTGTAGTTCGAAAGAAGTGAATTCTAGACCCGAGATCAAGGAAATTAGGAGGGAATCTGCTAAAAAACAAGCATCTATGAGGAAGTTTGTTAGTACCAAAGCTCTTCCTCCGTTTATTCGAAAATGCCCTAAATGTGAACGCGAATTAACATATACGACTGTTAAAAGTAGGAATAGATCCGAAAAGCTTAAAAAGATCTGTAGATCTTGCAGAGCTAAAGAAGTACATTCTAGACCTTATATAAAGAAGATGGTGTCCGAAAAATTTAAAAAGAAATTTGGAAGTGAAAATTCCTTTTTTGGAAGACACCACACAAAAGAGACGATAGAAAAATTAAGAAAAGTAGATCGCAGTTATACTCAGACGGAAGACTTTAGAAAAAAGTCAGCGAGACACGGATCTAAGAATGGGATGTATAAAAGGAATTTTTACGATATATGGAAAGAAAAATACGGCGTAGAAGAAGCAAGCAAAAAATATGCTGAATGGATTAAAGTTCAGTCAAAAAATTCGTCTGGAAAGAATAATCCCATGTACGACAAGCCTTCTCCAAGAGGGTCAGGAGGAGGTTGGGGCGGGTGGTATAAAGGATGGTACTTTAGGAGCCTTAGAGAACTTTCTTATATGATTAACGTTATTGAAGCTCAAAAGTACACATGGGAAAGTGCTGAGTGTAATAAATTTGCTATTCCATACATTAATTATGATGGAGTTTCTAGGACTTATCACCCAGATTTTCTGATTAATGGTAGAATTTTGGTCGAAATTAAACCGAAGCGATTAATGGAAACTCCTACTAATGTTTTAAAAAAAGAAGCAGCTATTAGTTTTTGTAAGAAAAATAATTTGGAATATCAGATTACAGATATTCGTATTATTGAAACAGAAAAGTTGATCGAATTATTTCAGGATGGAATAATTAAGTTTAACAAAAAGTACCAAATAAGAATGGAGAAAATATGCGAGTTGGCGAAGAGCAAGAAATGACAATAGCAGATTTTTTTGATCTTTGTGAGCAAGGAGGTACATATCAAATTGACACTCCTTATGGATGGAAGGATATTCCGTGCCTTTTAAAAAAGAGAGATAAAGAATCCTATAATTTGATATTTGAAAATGGTATTAAATTAGGATGTTCTGCCGATCATTATGTTTTAACGGTTAAAAATGATCAATATAATTGGGTCAAAGCCGAAGATTTAGATGTAAATGGTGACGATTTAATCTGCTTTAGGAATGATTATAGTCGTCTGGTTGCCAAGGAATATATTGGGGCTAGAGATACTTTTGATTTAGAAGTGGATGACGAGTCTCATAGTTATTACTCTAATAATGTAATATCTCACAATACAGGCAAGTCGGCCACTTGTGATGCTTTGGCTGATTTATACCAAATGCCTTTGCTGAGGTTAGATTTTGGTGCGATATTTGCCAGCCATGTCGGAGAGAGTGAAGCTAGAATTAGGGAAGCTCTTTCTGTGGCAGATGCAGTTGCTCCGTGTGTTCTCTGGGTGGATGAAATAGAAAAAGGCATTGGAGGAGTAGAGAGTAGTAATTCAACTGATGGTGGTGTAACTAATAGAGTGTTTGGTACAATGCTTACTTGGATGCAAGATAAACAATCTTTAGTATTTGTAGTATGTACCGCCAATAATGTCACAGGAATACCTCCAGAGTTTATGCGAGCGGGAAGATTTGACGAAATCTTTTTTATTGATCTCCCTGATGATGGACAGCGTGAGGAAGTTATTGAAAAACTTTTAACGCGAAAAAATAGAAATCCGTCTGATTTTAACATAGACAAAATTGTGTCAGCCAGTCAAAATTACACTCCTGTTGAAATTGAAAAAGGCATTGATAACGGTCTTTTTGTGGCTTATTCTCAAAATAAGAGAAATGTGACCACTGAGGATATCGTTAAATCTTTGTCGTCTTTTCATCCTTTGTATAATTCAAGACGAGAAGATATTCAGAGAATGAGACAGTGGGCCTTGGGAGAAAATGGATTAGGAGGTCGTGCTGTTTTGGCAAATTCTCGCAATAAATCAGATTCTGCTAATCATCAAGAAATAGAGGATACTGGTAGAATGCTCGATTTGGATATTTGAATTTAACAGTTAAAGATCAAGGAGTTTTTTGGGTTTCCCAATGAAAAGAAAACTTTCGTATTTAGAGTGGAGTGAGTGGTTTGCGAAGCAATGCAAAATATGCAACGGTTCGCAAATCGTTCATGTCGAGGGATCTCCTCGTCGTTGTAGTTGTCAGTTGATTGCAACGGCTAAATCAAGATTAGAAGCGGTGGATATAGTTCCTTCTAGTTTGAAGTATTGTAATTGGAGCGATTTTACAGGTTTGATTAAAAATAAAGGGGAAATACGAGGGTCTTTGACTACCGATAGTACTATTAAAGGACGAGATGCAGCTTTTGAGTATTGTTTTGGAGTTAAGTACGATCCTGAAATAACTAAAAATCCTGCTAATATTAAGCTAAATGATCGAATTGTAGACGGAAGGAATTTAGTCGTAGTTGGTCCTGAGAATTCAGGAAAAACTCTGTTAGCTGTTTTGGTTTTAAAAGAAGCCTGTAATGCTTATATAGTAGGAAAAAATATTCAATTTAAATGGGTTAAATTTCACGATATTATCAATAATGCAAGATGGGATACTAAGGGCAAAGATATTAATCATGCATTATTAGAAGATTTGTCTGAGTTGGATTTACTCTTTATTGACGGGATAGATGATTATCGAGGTGGTCATAATTCTCCTCCAGATCATATATCTATGAATGTATTGTTCGGAGCAAGAAGAATCTATAATTTACCTACTGTTTTTGTATGCTCTTCGCTGTTCTTAAAGTTAATGCACAAACCCGAAGGGTTAGAAAAGTTTGTTAATTTATTTGGAGAAGAATTCGTCCGGTCTATTTCGGATAAAAACAACACATTTATTGAGTTAAAGAAATCATGAGTGAACAAAATATAGATCAATCTCATATAGAAGTAGAACGTAAGCTGCTTAATTTAATGCTGCTTCATGCTGATGTTGTGGACGAAGTAATGGATGGTAATATAACTGTAGATTTCTTTTCAGAACGCCATCAACCGTTGGCTCAAGCAATCTTTTATACAGCTAGCATCAGTGATGGTAAGCGATTACTAACAGACAAGCATTATAGAACTCTATTAATTGAACAAGGTGGTAAAGGTGATATTTCTATCCCTATGCAGGTATATCACTCATGTCGGTATGGAGTTAAACACACTAATACTAAGGATGATTTTGATTTACTGGTTCGCCAGTTAATAGAAGCGTATGTTTATCGCGGTGGACTAGATGCAATGCGTAAGTTTAACACCAATGTATCTAAGATGGGATATGTCGGTGCAACTAAGCAGTATCGTGAAGATTTGGATTGTGTTCTAGATTTAACTGAGATTAAGAAGTCAGTATTTTCTACAGTAAATGAAAAGAAACTAGATTTTGTGGGACGTATAAAAGAGAAAAGATCTAATCCTCATGATTTAGTTAAATGTGGTATTAGCGAAATTGACAATGCTATGAATGTTGGTTTCAAAGCAGGTCATACTAGTTTGTTTATTGCTGCTACTGGCGGAAATAAATGTTTGGCCCACTATGAGAAATGTGTACTGAAAGATGGATCATGGGTTTCTGCATCCGATTTGTACATTAGGGCACGGCTAGGAGAAGATCTATTTATTATGTCTTTTAATGATCATGATGGGAGTCTTTATTATCAGCCTATTAGTCATGTGATATCAAATGGAATTAAAAAATGTTTGCGTATAACAACATCATTGGGATTTAAAGTAGATGTTACAGAAAATCATCCTTTTTTGCAGTCTCACGGATATACAAATGCAGAGCATTTGTCAGTTGGAGAACATGTGGGTATTGCTCAGAATTTAGAAGCAGTAGAAAACTTAGCAAAAACACAAAGTTCTATAGATTTAGACAAATTCTCAGAAATGGTAAATTCCAAAAGCAAATACTCTGATGTGGCAGATATCGTTTGGGATCAAGTGATCTCTATTGAAGATATTGGAGAACATCAAACTTATGATATTTCCATGCCATATCATCATAATTTTGTCACTAATGGGTTTGTTACTCATAATACTAATGTAATGCTTAATATTGCTTTAGAGTTATATAGAAATACAGGCAAACAAGTTTTGTTCATTCCTTTAGAAATGGACTGGGAAGATTTTGTAACTCGTATGGTAGCCAATACAACAGAGATACCTTATACGAAGTTACTAAGTCCAAACCTGCTCAGTGAGGATGAAGTTAAGAAGATAGAAGAGTCAAAACTCTGGGTTTATGAGAACTTTGGGATTATTGATGTAGAAGATCGTCTTTCTTTGTCTGGGCTTAAAAGAGAATTAGATAAGCGAATTAACTATTTTAAACCAGCACTGGTTGTAGTAGATTATCTATCGTTATTAAAAACTGAACAGAGATCTGGACTAAGGCACGATCTGGCACTTGGAGAGTTGGCAAAAGGTTTAAAATTCATGGGCAAGAGTTACGGATTTCATGTAATGACAGCAGCTCAGTTGGGCAGATCTGATATTAAGCGGATTCGAGAAGAAGGAGCTGATGCCCAGTTAGATTCGACTGCCGTTAAAGATTCCCAGGAAGTTCCATCTCATGCTGAATTTGTTTTTGCTATGACCAGTGTTCCTGATGAAGAAAACAGACTTAAACTACATGTTGTTAAATCACGATATGGGCCTCATGGATATACTAAAGAGTTGCATTTGAATGCTAGCATTTGTAAGGTTGCAGGTACAGAGAGTAGTGATAGTCCTATAGATTCGGGTAATTTCGGGTTGGATATAGAGCAAAAACTTAATACCCCTCCTGAAGTGGTTTTGGAAGACAAGGCAAAGAAAATAGAATTTCAAACTGTTGATTATGAATTGGACGATATTGGATGAGTAAATTAATATTAATGAATGACGTTTCTACCGAATTAGAGGAATCTAATTTGATGCCTGGGGATGACGATGTTCCAGCTAGCGAATTAGGCAACAAGCAGGTCGATCAAATTGTTCCTTATTTTTACTCGAAAATAAATCGCGTGGATATTTTGTTTAGTAGTGATGCTAAACGAATATTGAAATTAGTCCATAAACTTCGTTTGCAGTCTAAGGATAATCGAATTTCCAGTAATGATACTCGTAAGTTTAAAGGGTTACGAGAACGAAGTTTAGGTGTGCTGAATCGAAGTTTAATACCAATGACTAGTGATGTTTTTTGTCATTCTAGGATATTAGCAGAAGATGGTGAATCTATTCTGCAATGCAGAGCACGAGTAATGAATTGTTTGGGTGGTATTTGTAAAGAACACTCAACTAAGCGAATACTTATTGTTTCTCATCCTTTGTTGTGTCAGATTGCTACTAATGCCATTTTACACAAAGGACATACATTGTACACAGAGTTTTGGAACAAAAAAGGATCGTTTATTGTTTTTGATTTTAATCAAGGCAAGTATGGTCTGAAGTGGGAGTTTCACAGTGCATTCAACGCGATTGACGATTCATCATATTCTACAGAAGACATCTATAATAAGTTACTTAGCAAAGCTGGGGCACGAGCCGGTTCGGGCTCTTAGCGGAGGTAGGTTTGCATACCTGTGCCCTTTGCCGTGGCATTCTGAAACCAAGCCTAGTTTTTATGTATGGACTTTTTCAGAATATGAAAATTTTTATTGTTTTGGATGTCAATCAAGATACAACATAATTCATCTAATTTCACACATGGAAGGGACTCCTGTCCGTGATGTTATACAAAATCTATCCAAAGGGTTAGATTTATCATCGGCAGATGAAGTAAAATTTGAACAACAGATTTTAGAAAAAGGAGAGAAGGCTTTTGCGCCTCCGGATCATGCTGGAGATTTAGCATCTCACTTATTGCATATTAGCACTATTTGTAATGAATTTTTGAAAAGTGTGGAGTATGATAGCGTAGAATGCGGAAAGATGGATGAGTTGTGGAAAATTGTAGATGGAAATTTAATAGAATATAACATTGAAAATATTGAAAATATTTCTGAATGTATAGGTCAAATTATTGACAAACGTAAAGCTAAACTAAGTGAGCTAGAGAAGGTCAGGTTAACAGAACAGTATGCGAATGATTCTTAATTAACGAGAAAGTACAATGGGAAATACGAGTTGGGAAATACGGAAGGACGGACGGTCTGATCAGAAAGCTTCTACCGATGTAATAAGTGGAAATACTAGAGAAATTCAGGCATGTCCAGTTTTTAGGACTAGGTGTCAGAAACTTTTTAATCAAGGTAAAATTTCTTTTAATGTAGAGCATTTTGAGTCATTAACTGATGTAACAATCGACAGGACCGATGGCTATGTAGACAAAGGTGATTCTTATATTAGTCTTTATAGCCTTGATTTAGGACGACGCACCGGAAGGTGTGAATTCAAAATACAACCCAAGTTATATGAGAGGAATTCCAAAAGGCTAATGCCTAAAGTCGCTTTAAAAGAAGATTCTTGTAGGAGATGTATAAAAAGAAATCATCCTATTATTGTGGTTAATAGATGGAATCCGCTTGAATACAACGAAGAAACAGGGCACCCAACATGGCTTGTTCTTTCTGTTGATGATATTAAAACATTAGGAATGGACACTCAGGGTTACTCTGAGGCAATTGAATTGCGAGAATATAAAAATATGTATACTGGTGAGTGTCGTAAAGGGTGGAGACTTTTTGAGAAAAATATTCTTTTACCCAAATATAACAATCAATGGACTGACTGGATTACCTTTGATCCTGCGTATAATGTTAATATTATGCTTCAAAAAATTTGGGATGATTTAGGTAATCAAACGCCTTGATTAGGGAGATGTCAGTGCGCTCCATATTTAGATATCCTGGTGGTAAAACCAGAAAAAGTATTCAAGAACGTATTTTAGGTAAATTTCCGAAAAGCTTCAAAGAGTATCGAGAGCCTTTTGTTGGCGGTGGTGGTATTTACTTTGCTGTTAATCCTAACATTCACCGTAGATGGATAAATGATATACATCCAGGATTAATGAGTGTATATTGGAATCTGGCACGTTGTCCTGACGAATTTATTAAAAAGTGCAAAAATATTCTTCCTATACAACCAGGAGAATTAGAAGTGTCTACTAAAAAGGAAGGCAAAAAATATAACGCCAGATTAGGCGAAGTTTTTAAGCGTCTGGCTTTGGATGATAAGGAATGTCAGGCTCTTCGGTATTTTTTTATAAACAGAACTGTTTGGGCAGGGAGAGTTAATTATAATATTCCTTCGAGGTTGTACTACTCTAATCCCACAGGATGGAACATAGTAAATGGCACTCGTCTAGAAGAGGCTGCAAAACACATTAAAGGAACAATTGTAACAGAAGGTGATTATTTGCCTTTGTTAGAAGCTTCTGGTGAAGATGTGTTGATTTATTTGGATCCTCCATATTTAGTTAATACCAAAATGCCTAAAACGGATCAGCAATATCAATATAATTTTTCATTAGAAGATCATCAAGAGTTTGCTGCAGCTGTATTAAGTTGTAAACATAAGGTTTGTATTAGTTATGATGATGGAGAAATGGTTAGAGAATTGTTTAAGGGAATGAATTTCCATACCGAAGAATGGGTATATAGCGGTAGCTCTTTGTCTAAAAAGAAAACAGGGAAAGAAGTTTTAATTACAAATTATTAAGGAGCATGTAGTGGTTCGTAGTCCAATTCGTTATCCAGGTGGTAAAAGTAGACATACTGCAAAGATACTTATGTATTTGAAGCCAAATGAGCCATCATATTGTGAGCCCTTCGTTGGTGGAGGTAGTGTCTATTTAGCGAGTGGATTTGAAAATGCATGGATTAATGATATTGATTATGGAGTTTATGACCTATGGAGATTAATAAAAGAAGATCCAGATCATTTGATCAATCTAATTGATGAACATACGCCTATACTGGAGCACCGAAATGACAAAAAAAGAGTAAAGCGTGCCATTAGTCTTTGGCAGGAAGTTAAAAATGATGTGAATCACAAGATTTATTCTGCTGGTTATAGATTTTTGTTTTTAGTTAAAACTTGTTTCAGTGGGGTTGTAACTGGTGGTCCAACCGGTGGTATGAATCAAAATGGACAGTATTATATTACTGATAGATGGAGCCAGCATTCTACTATTAAAAGAATTAAAAAAGCTAGCAGTATTTTGCAAACATGCAAGATTACGAATTTATCATGGGAAGAAGTTTTAGTCCAAGCAGATAGAGATACGTCATTTTTTTTGGATCCGCCTTATCTAAAAAAGGGATCTCAATGTTATAAACATTCTTTTGACATTGACGACCATAAACGGTTGGCCGAAATGGTTACGTCGGGTAAGTTTAACTATGTGGTAACGGTGGATGATTGTGCAGAATTGCGACATGTATGGTCTCAGTGTGGAGTTCCAGAAAATAGAATGATTTCTGAACAATGGCTTTATTCTATGACTGCTTCTAGAAAAAGGAATCCGATAGGTAAAGAGTTGTTTATTGTCTGCGATGAAGCTTATAATCTGCGTGAATTGCGGAATAAGGCTTTGGTTTCAGTTGGTTTGTGTGAATGTTGAATTTTGTAAAAATAAGCGGAGGCGCAGCAACGAAAAGAGATGCGGTAGTTGATCTTGCTAGACTGTAATGGATGTGGAGTTTTTAAATGGAAAATAAAGGGAAATGTAGGGTGGGTTGTGGTGATTCGGCAGAAATGATTCCACAGAATTTAGAACCAAATTCTGTGCATGCCGTAGTTACAGACCCGCCCTACTGAGAGGTATGGTATTAATCTATTCGGACATTCTGATTTAAATTGGGATCAAGTTCTTCCTGATCCGGGTGTTTGGGAGGCTTGTTTTAAAGTTATGAGTCCTGGGGCTTTTTTGTTTGCTTTCGGACATACTAGATTGTACCATAGATTAGGATGCAATCTAGAAGATGCAGGGTTTATTATTAAGGATTGTTTGTGCTGGGGTTATGCTTGCGGAATGCCGCATAGCTACAATATAGGCAAGGCTGATAGTACTGATAAGTGGGATGGATGGGGTACTCAATTAAAGACCGCTTGGGAGCCTATAATAATGGCTCAAAAACCATTGGAAGGAACTTATATAGATAATGTGAACAAATATAATGTGGGTGGTTTGAATATAGATGAATGTCGCATTCCGTATAAAGATGAAAATGACAAAAACAGTATAGCTAGTTTCGAACATTTTACTAAAAAAAATTATGGCGATGACAGATACTTTTCTGCAAATATTGGAAATAAAAAGCAATGTAATATTCATCCGAATGGTAGATGGCCTGCTAATTTAATATGGATGGACCCTTTGTTTGTCCAGTATGATCATATTTTTATGGTTCCAAAGCCAAGCAAGAATGAAAAAGGACGAGATAATGTTCACGAGACAGTGAAACCTATCGAGTTAATGGAGCGGCTAATACGTCTAGTTACTCCTCGTCCATCAGTAGCTAATGAAGAGATATTTGTGATGGACCCTTTTATGGGATCAGGGACTACCGGGATTGCCGCTCAAAATCTTGGACGATCATTTTGTGGCTATGAAAAAGATCCAGATCATTTTGCTTTGGCAAAACAGAGATTAAAACCCAAAACAAAGTGTTTTGATATGTTTGCGAGGTGAATTATGAGCGATTTTGGTGATTTGTTTAAAGAATTACGGATTCAATGTGGACAAACTCTGCGTAAATTCTGTATTAAACACGACCTTGATCCTGGTTATATGAGCAAACTAGAGCGTGGTAGAGTTAGATCTCCTGATTCTATAGATCAGCTTAGGCAGTATGCTGGTTGGTTGGGCATAGGAGAAGATACTGAACTGTGGAAAGAATTCTTTTTATTAGCAATCAAAGAGCGTGTTAATTTTCCTGACATTGCATTAAGTGACGAAGAGCTAGTGGGTCGTTTGCCTATGTTGCGTCCTCTTGGAATGTCTGATAAGCAATTTAATAATCTTGTAGAGCGAATACGAAGAGTGTGACACAAAAGGAGAATATTTATGAAAGAAACCAAGGATACTGTGTCTATGGTGCCAGTCAAGACAGAGGGCGTAGTGGGAATTGTTGACGAATTGCGAAAAATTGCTGCCGAGGAAGCGTGGTTTGATGATAAAGAATTTATGATATATGATTATGCTGGCGGAAATATAGATGACGCTTACCAGGGTGGATATAATGATGGTAAAATAAGTCTTGCTCGTAAATTGTTACGAGAAATACAAGGAGACAAATAATGGCATGGAAAGAATTAAATAAAAGGAAATGGGAGCTTAATCATAAAGGGCAGGTACTGGCAACCATTTACGAAAAGAGTAAAGATCGTTACTCTGTTTATATAGCAGTGCCGTTGGTCTTTCAAAAAGTGCGGGATATCTTGGGTAAAACATATACTTTTAGTAGTTTTGATATTGCAAAAGAAGAATGTGCCAAAATGTTGAGAGACAAAGTTTTGAATTGGTCTAAAGCTGTGGTAGATTATTGCGAATCGCCTGAGGTATAATGTACTATGGACATTGAAGCGGTTTTAGATAGAAATTTTACTAGAATTACAGACAAGTATAAGAAGTTCTGTCTAGAAAAAAATAAGTGCAAGAAATGCTCTTTGTATCATCATTATGAGCAAACTTTACAGTCTGAAGGGAATGCTAAAGATCCTACGTTTATGGTCATTGGAGAAGGTCCTGGAAAGGAAGAAATTGAGCATAATCGTCCTTTTGTAGGCAGAGCAGGACAGAGATTGCGTGCTGAATTGCGAAAATATCCTGATACTTTTCGCAGAGATACTGTATTAATTAGTAATATACTAGCATGCAGACCATTGAATAATAAGTTTCCATCTAATGATGATTCGCTAGTGAAAAGATGCTGTGGTTTATGGGTTTATCGGGAAATACAATTATTACAACCTAAGGTTATTATCATTCTCGGTAGTCCTGCATTAAAGAATATTCGCGGAGATTTGTATATTACTGCCAATAGAGGACAATGGAAGTTTGTTAGGGAACATAATTGTTGGTCTTTTGCTACGTTTCATCCGTCATACGTGTTGCGTAGCGAGAATTCAGGGAAAGAGTTTATTTCAGATCAGTTTAATGCGGATATTAAAAAAATCGCTGATGGATGGCGAGATATAATAGATAATGACTACAGGGTTAATGATGGTCGAAGTAACTGATATTACTTTAGTAGAAGCGAATGGGAATTTCCCTACTGTTTGTAAAATCATGGAACTGGAAGGATGTCCTGCTGTTTGGATGATTAAAACTGAAGCATATGTTACTGCCCCTATGATTTCATCCCAGTTTATATTGCATTGCTGGAATGATGGGAAAGTAGTTATATTTGATGCGGCTCGTCCTTTAGCAGTGGAAACTCCTATTGATGACCTTCAACAGCTTAATGAATGGTGTTATAACAACAAGTGGTCTGATTTATGGGTGGATGATCGTCTTTTAGTAGAGAGAGGTAGTTTGTTCTATTGGAATAGAATGTATATGGCAGGATTGGTTCGAAATGATAAACTTCATCAGCAAGACGAAGACGAGCATAATAGATTAATGGATGCATATCTGAAAGAAAAAGAAGACGAGAAAGGAATATAAAATGCCTCTTAAAAGAATGGCTGAATATAATCGTAAAGATTTTCTTTATGAAAGCCCGGATGGCGATGAATGGAATATTACTTTGGTTGACACTGGAGATAGAAAATATATAGAATTACAGAAACAAGGTGAAGAAACAGTTAATACTTGGGATGTGGATATGTTTTTGGATATTGCTGATGCCGCCAGAAATGCCATGCATAAGCAGTCTTCAGTCAAGAAGCGAAAAATTAAAGGACCAAACATCATAGATCATCGAGATGTGAATTTGAATCAGCCGGAATCTATTCAGAATTCTGTTGAAAATTCTATGGAGCAAAGCGACTCCTCCGTGACTCCTGTTGAGTCTTTTTCACCCAATACTCCTAGTTCTCCAGAGTCTTTAAAAGAGGATGTTGAGGCTCGAAAGAAGTTAGCAAATCGACCATTAGATCCTCAAAAACGAATCAAAAAGCCAAGCACTGTAAGGGCAAAGGATCTACTATAATGGAATATGAAGTTCAATTAGCTCCGATAGATCGCATGACAGTGACTCCTCAGGGGTTTTTAGAACCACTATGCAATAGCTGTTCTGCTCCAGACTGTACCAACCCGATTTGCGAAAAAGAAGTTTCTATAGTGGGTAAGCTACAAAAAAATCGTTATTTTGTTACCAATGACTCTGTAATAAGACAAGTTGTTGCTTGTAAAGGATATGTGGGAGATGCAGCGCTACCGTCAACATCTTTGGGCAATGCATAATCGCCGTAGTAAGTTGCTAGCCCGTCAAAAAGAAGAATTCAATAAGGGAATAAAGAATATTCTGGATAACTCTGATACTCGCAAAGTCAGTGATTCTGAGTTTCCTAATGTGTGGTCATATATTAATAAGAAATTCCCAGACGTTGATTTATCAGGACTAAAAGTGTATATTAGTTCAGATGAGGTAATTCAACAGAATGGATGGCCTCAAATTGGCGGATGTTATATTAGAGAAATAGATACCATATTGGTAAAAGACAATATGAATTTCACCCAAAAAAATCCGAGTAAATTTTATAGATTAATGGATCAGTTATGTTCAATGAAAATAGATGTAGAAGATGTTTTGGTACATGAAATTGTTCACGCGGTTTCGGCTAAGCTGAATAGGGCATCATGTAAATTCCAACATATGGAAGAGGAATTTGTGTATACCAATTGTATTGACTTTTACACGCAAAAAGGCATGACAGAAGAGGATATTGTTAATAATAATTTGCTACCATTTTGTATCAATGATGTGTACTTATCCAGATCTGATATGTGTGATATTTTTAGTCAGTCCGGACTGTCAATAGAAGATGTCGAATGTCTAAACAAAGATGAGTTCGATGAATTTTGTAGTAAGCATGCTAATATTTTGGCTCCTATTATAAAAAACAAGGCTCAACAAAAAGGACATCAAATGATTGAGCTGTATCGCAAGTATGGATGCAGAATGAATATAACCAGTGAAATACCTGCTATAAAAGATTCAAGCACGCTGAGATTTTCTAGCTTGGATTTAGAAGAATTGTAAGCTTTTTGAGAAATGAGGTGGGACATTCCTACATATGAATATAATTGCGTAAATTGCGGAAATATAGAAATTTTCCATGGCATTAATGACGATAATAAAACTATATGTCCTCAATGTAATCATGAAGGATTAGAAAAACTTGTTACGTCGTGTGGGGCTATAATTATAGCTGGACGTGAGGCAAATCAATATGCAGATATTAAACAAGCAAAATATTGGAGGGATAAAAATGGCATAAAACATCGTGTAACTGATGCAGACGGACACACAGGCTCTGCAACCGTTACAAAAAAAACTGTGACTGATTCAATAGTCAAGTCACGAAAGCATCGTGACGCAAAAGAAGGCAGAAAGCAACGCTCAAAGCTTCAAGAGAAACTTGCAATTGAGCGCGTTAAACGCCAGACAAACAAATGAGATATATCCGCTACAAAACCGTTATTAGCAAGGTCTTTGATCAAGTCGTAGAAGATTCTGACGACGTGCAGAATCTTTTAAAAGAACTGAAGAGCAAAGAGATTACTTGTGCAATGCAAGTAGGATCTGGTCCTCGTCATGAGTTTGTTCGCATTCTGAATGTAAGTGATGATAAGATTACCTGGAAAGTTATTGCCAGAGGGGCCACACTGCAGAAATCTTCCCTTATTACTGATATTCAGACTTTAGAAGTAAATGTTTCGGACGAGACAATGACTGTGTTAAAACCAGAGTCATCTCGATGGTCAACCCTTGATACCTCGGAAGTGTAAAAATATGTCGATTGAATATGTTAGTCCTGTTATGGAGAAATACTCTCCGTCTGTTCCTATAGCTTTAGAAATTGGAGAAATTAATGATTGGGATTTTTCTGGCTCAGCAGATCAAATATTTCGTATACTTACAGTAATGGACCTAGCTAATCTTATTGATAGAAATCCATTTAGTTCTACAAAAGAAGTTAAGGCAACTATTTTTAACCTAATAAAAGATATAGACTTAAATTCAGACGAATTGCAAATATCAGAACAAAAATATATTCGCATTGAATTTCGCGATGAATTGTTATCATTAGAAGTTTTTTTGGGTGTGTAAATGTCTAACACCGAAGATACTTTAGATCGAATTGATATTACTGCAGATTGTCAATCACAATTATATGGTGATGTTTTAATACCCGGAATGGTTGAAATTAGTGGTAATGCAAGTTTTAGAAACTTGCCAGAGTATACGCCAGGTGATACTATAATTGTAAAAGTAGAAATGGTTATAAATTCCACGTGCGTTTCTGGAAATAATTCTACTGATATTTATACTCACGTAGAGTTAGTGGGCAAATCGATTTCTATAGAGTCATCAAATGGTTCTATGAGTATCAGTGAAGATCCACCTGAAGATCCACCTGAAGATGCACCTGAAGATGCAGGAGATACAGAAAATCACAATCGTTTTACCGGATTTATGGATAGTATTTTAGACTTGTAAATATCTTCGTACTAAAGGATAATCAGTAATGGATCAAGATGCGAAGTATGCTTATGAATATGCAAGATATGCACTGAAAGGCAGATTCTCAGAAGGAGAAGCAGATATAGCTAAAGATGCTTATTGTTCTTACTGGTATGCCAAAGAGGTTCTAAAAGGCAGATTCCCCGAAGGAGAAACCGTTATGGCTCAAAATTCACGTTGGGCTCTTGAATATGCTGAATATGTTCTTCAGGGTCGATTTCCTGAAGGAGAGTCTGTTATAGCTCAAGATGCACAATATGCTTATGGGTATGCAAGAGATGTGATTAAAGGTAGATTCCCTGAAGGTGAAGCATCTATAGCTAAGAGTGCAATGTACGCTTATGGGTATGCAAGAGATGTAATTAAGGATAGATTTCCTAAGGGAGAAGCATCTATAGCTACGAGTGAGCATTGGACTCTCGAATATGCTAGAGACGTATTAGGTGTTTTGGAAGATTCAGAATCTATAGAACAGGAATCTATAGAACAGGAATTTGTAGATCCAAAATTTTCAGAAAATAATCGTTTTATCGGGTTTGTGGATAACATAGATAAGATTAAAGATCTATGGGAGAGTTAATACTTAATTGAGAATTTGATTTCTTGGAAATGGAGGGTCAACTATGATTGATTTTGTTCATATACACAATCATAGTCAGTATTCGAAATTTGACGGGTTTGCTTCCGTTAAAGATCTCGTTTCTACTGCAAAAAAATATGGCATGTCCGCATGCGGATTGACAGATCATGGAACTTTTGCTGGTGCAATTGATTTTTTGCGTGAATGCAGAAGCCAAAATATTCGACCTATTCTAGGAATAGAAGGATATATTGCACGCAATCATAAACATCAAAGCAAAAAAGAACAGCCAGGTGGGCGTAAAGCTAATCGTCATATTGTTTTAATTGCAAAAGATTTAACTGGATTTCAGAATATTTGTACATTATCTCAAATAGCTTCTCTTGATGGATTCTATTATTCTCCGAGAGTTGATTTTGAATTATTGGCTAAATATTCTGAGGGCATAATTGCAACTAGTGCATGTATTAATGGAGTTATTAATAAATGCTTACTCTGTGATGAGTACGATCTAGCCAAAAGGGCTGTAGCTCATTTTAAAGATATTTATAGAGATGATTTTTATCTCGAAGTAATGTTTCATGGATTGCCCGTGGAACAAAAAGTAATACCTGATATTATTAAACTTTCTAAAGAAATGGACGTTAAAATTATTGCTTCTAATGACGTTCATTATATTAATCAGTCTGATTCAGAATTCCAGGAAATAATCACATGTATTAGTTCTTCACGAACTATTAAAGATCCGCGTAGATATAATTTCCCATATAAGGAATTTTATTTTAAATCTCAAGAAGAAATGGCTGCTATATTTGGAAGTATCATTCCTTCTGCTATGAGAAATACTTTAGAAATTGCCGAGAAATGCAATTACTCAGATATTGTCCTTGGGGGCAAAATGCTTTTGCCTGAATTTGAATTACCAGAAGGATATACCAATCCTTATGAATATCTAAAAAGCTCTGCTTTAGATGGATTAAAACGGTTAGGACTTGCAGATTCTACTCCACATGTAGAAAGATTGAATATGGAGTTAGGTGATATAAAGCTGATTTGGGATACTAAGCGCTTTGATTTTGCTACATATTTTTTAATTGTTTCTGATGTTATGCAGTATGCTAAGAAGAATTCTATTGCAGCTGGAGTTAGAGGGTCAGGATATGGATCACTTTTACTTAAGTGTGTCGGTATTATAGACTCACCAATTGATCCTATAAAATATAAACTTCTTTGGGAGCGGTTTTTGGGATTTGATTCAAAATTGTTCTTTTCTGAGAATGATTTCGGCATAACAGCCTAAAAACGGGGTTTTTGAAGAGTGCTAATGTTATATATGAAGAGGTGTAAGTAAAAAATAAATGGTTCCTCCCAATTATGAGAGGGTTGTTTATGAGATTAAGAAACTTCTTGCAGAACAAGATAATTGTATGGTACAATAGGGAGATATCATGAAAGATAAAGATAATAGTGATTTAGACGAAGATGATGACGAATTCGCATCTAATCACAAAATGAATATCAAAACGGGAGAGTATTTAGGAAACTTCGTTAAGGTAAATGGAAGGACTGAGCATTTTTCCTTTGATTCATTTTGTATGTGGCTAAAAAAACTAGATATAAAAGAAATTCAATTTGAATCTCAAGGCGAAAAACACTTTATAGAAGTTAGCCGTATTTTGAGGAGTTAAAGATGATTGAACATGAAAGAAGTTATATATTTACTTATAGTGGCGTGGATACTTTTTTACAAGAACAACAATTAAATGTTGATTTGGGGGACATAAATGCCGAAAGGATAGAAGACTATTATTTGCGTCAAGGTTTGCGTGTTCGTAAATCTTGGAAATCGAATAAACCTGTGTATTTATTTACCCGCAAAACAGGCAATAAGGCAGATGGGTACCGGTTTGAATTTGAAGAGGAAATATCTGAGGATTTGGCTCTCGCATTGTTAGCAGATGTTCAGTTGTTGGTTAAGAAAACCAGACATGTTCTTGAAGTTTCTAATGATAGTTATTTGGTAACATTGGACATCATTGAAAAGCCTATGAAAATAGCTGTAATTGAAATCGAGGCTCGTAATGAAATATCATATCCTGTGCCATTAGATATAACTAATAAGATATTTGGAGTGGATTTAAAAGAATGTCCTCTCTGCGCATTTTCTTTGTTTAATCGTCGAATTGGCATTTGTGGTGGTCCTTCTTCAGGTAAATCTGAGACCGCTAAAATACTATCCCATGTTTTAAATACTAATTTTAGGGCTAATGCATTTCATGTTGCTGAATTTGCCACTACTTTCATACAAAAATATAACAGAACTCCAGGGTTTTGGGAAGAATTTTTCATTTGGCACGGACAGCATGATCGGGAGCATAGGGCAACAACTGCTGATATAATCCTATCTGACTGTCCAACATTTCTTACTTACATATATCTTTTGCATTTGCCCAAGGAAAAATTCTCTTCTGTTACTGCCTTAGTTCTTGCGAAGATATACAAAAGAGCACTATTTGATATTGACTGGTATTCAGATATAGTATTTCTTGAACTTCAAGAATACAAGCAAAATAATGTTCGATATCAAACTGAAGAGGAAGCTAAAATCATAGAGAATAGGATCAAAATGTTTTTGGACGATCACCACATTTCTTACGGAACTTATAGTTACTCTCAATCCGATAAAATTCTAGCAGATTTATTTTTCGTCAATTGCTAGGTATGGTCTCGTATTGTACTGTTAGTATAGCCAGGTATGGTAGTCGCTATTGAAAATATAGTGCGGCTGCTTTAAATAGGAATATAGTCATGACTGAAATAGAAAAGAAAATTCTACAAGATGCAGCAACACATCCTGATTTTGACAAATCTAAATGTACAGAGGAACTGTCTCAGATGAATGAAATGGATATTGATTTGATAGGACAGCTCTGGGATTTAAGAAATTTAGTTTATGACAGGAAAAGAGTAATTGGGACTAAGAATGAATGTAACTCGTATTTGGCTTATTGTCTAGGTATTACTACCTGTAAACCTTCGCAGGATTTCAAATTAGAGAAACGCCGAACATATGGTCGTGCTGGGTTTCCTGATATAGACATGGACTTTGATTATGTTCGTCGTCAGGAGATTATTGACTATATTATTGAAAAATATGGTAGAGACCATGTGAGTAATATAGGTACTGTTCAGACATTAAAAACCAAAGCTGCAGTGCGTCGTACTATCAAGACGCTTGATCCTACTAATAGTGTTAGATATGACAAAGATGGCAAGGAAATCAAATCTAAAGTTAATGCTAATTTTATATTAGAGAATGAAATACTTAAAACGTTGCCTGGATTAATGAAACGAGCTGACGGAAGTTTTATTAATTCTGTGGATGATGCATATGATGAATATTCGGATTTCCAAAAACATATGGATGCTTATCCTGAGGTGCGTAGAATAGCAGCTGCTATTGAAGGTACTATTTCGGGTTATGGATCCCATGCGGCCGGAATTTTACTATCTCCTGTCCCGTTGTCTCAAATTGCCCCGTTGCATGTTACTACAATTCATGCAGGAGGGGATGAGGGTCCTCAAAAGGTTATTGCTACTCAATTTCCAATGGAAGATGTTGAGTTAATGGGGCTTATCAAGTTTGACTTTTTGGGCTTGTCCACAAAGACAGCTATTGATTGGGCGTGTAAATTTGTCAAAGAAGAGCAGGGTATAGATATAGATTGGAATTCAATTTCTGTTAATGATCCGGATACACTGGAATTGTTGAATTCGGGTAAAACTGATGGATGTTTTCAGTTGGAAAATCCCGGCATGAAAGAATGTCTCAAAATGATTGGGATTGATTCTTTTGATGATTTGGTTGTAGCTGTGGCTATGTATCGTCCAGGGCCTAAAGATTATATTCCTGAATTTGCAGCGCGGAAACGTGGCAGTGTACAAGTTGTTTATCCACATGCCTTGTTGAAAGATATTACTCAGTCAACGTACGGAATTATAGCGTATCAAGAGCAGGTAATGCAAGCTTTTATGACTTTGGCTGATCTTACTGCTTCTGATGGGTATGCTTTTATGAAAGGTTGTGCCAAGAAGAAGCCAGAAATCATTCAAGGGTATAAGCAGAAATTTTTTAAGGGAGCTTTAGCTCAAGGTATTGAAACTCATATAGTTCAGTCTATTTGGGATGATTTAGAAAAGTTTGCTGGTTACAGTTTCAATAAAAGTCACTCTGTAAGTTATGCTTATGAATCATTCAAAACAGCTTACCTTAAGGCTCATTATCCTGCTGAATTCATTGCAGCTCGGCTGTCTGTAGAAACTATTCGTCGTCATTTTGATGATGTGGATAAATATGAGCGTGATGCTGTAAAGAATTTTGGTTTTACTATAGAACCTCCTGATCTTAATACATCTAAACTACATTGGTCTATAGTGAGTTCTGTGGATAAGATTCTTCGTAAGCCACTTTTAGTTAAAGGTGTGGGCATAAAAGCAGCGGAGGATATTGTCAAACATCAGCCATATCGTGGGAAAAATGTATTATTATCATTCACCAAAAAAGTAGGTTCGTCAGTTACTACAAAAGTAATAGAAGCAATGAAAGATGCTGGTTTTTGGGAAGGTATTTCCAAAAAGAAGCTTCTTGCTGATTTCGAGCAAATCAAAACAGACAAGAAAAAAGGAAGAGGAGAGCCTGATTTCGACATGTTTCCGTGAAAAAGTTCAAAAAAAATCAAATTTTTTCATTTTTTTGGGAGTGTCTGGAAAAATCGTTGTATAATATAACAGAAATGAGCCATCTGAAGATGGCTTAAAAGGTTTGACAATGGGAAATTCTGTCTTAAGGATAATATGATGACAAAGAAAGATGTAGACGCAGATAAGCCAATTCGCACTTCTGTTATTAAGAAACAGATTAGAAGAACGCTGAGTACTGCTCCGTATGAGACAATTGTTATTGAAGATGGGTTTGAAGAAGTTATTGAGTGGAAAACTGTCAGTGAAAGAGATGCTAAAATAGAGAATTGGACTACTATACTTTTGCAGGGTTATAAGAAAAGTCATGACAGAATACTAGATGAATTGGGATTATCTCATAAGAAAGCCCATTTTAAGAATCCCAGCAGTGAAACCCAGGCCAAATATAAGCATATGGCAAATCCAGACAAGAATCCTGATAAAGAGCCAGATAATATGCGGGGATTAGATCTAGATAATTTGGAGACTGCGTAATGGCTACAGAGAAGCTATCCGTCGATGATATTAGTCATCTGTTTGAGATTGAACCCGGTCCTAACTTGGATAAGGAAATTCTGTCTGATCCTGATACTGTAAGGCCCTTTTCTGATCGGTGCGAAGATTTGCATGCTGTAGTAGAACCAGAACCTGTTTTGATTCCGGAGTCAGTAGCTCCAGTTCCATCTCCAGCTCCAGTAGTAACTACAGAGCCGGTAGTAGAGCCGGTAGTAGAGCCGGTAGTAGAGCCGGTAGTAGAGCCGGAGTCGGATAATTCAGATAATCCTTTGGGGTTGACGGGTTATAATTTAACGGCCTACAATGATTTAACTAAGAATTATCCACAGTTTTGTTTATATGATGGAACTCGGTCATTTAAGGGGTTTTATCGACATAAGGTATCTGCTCTTAAGATGTTGCTAGCTACTTTTCGTATTCTTCCTTTGCGGGATTATAGGTCAGAGCTTTCTGATGTCCGTTTGGATCATCAAGTGGGTAATGCCACTATTAGTCCTGATGTAATTCGACAGAAGATTGACGATGTTTTTATGGCAAGGACTCGTGTGGTTGAGATTTTATCTGAAGCTCTCAATCAATATCCTGTATGGGATAGACTAACTAATATGCTGTCTTCTAAATTATGGAAAGAGCATGAATCCAGAGGGGCTCATAAGCGAGATGCTTTATGTAATGACCATATGCTCGATATGATTGGTTATGTTGAGATGCTTAAGGGATTTATTGATTCTGCTAAAACTATTGATGGTTTTCTAAAATCTGCTTCGGATGGACTGAGTAGACAGTTGTCATGTGTTTTGATTCGTCATAATGCGGGAATATCTGGTGATAGTATCGCTAATATTCCCAACACTACTTCTCCTGTTGTGAATAATGATTCCAGGAGAGATGTTTCATCGGCGACAACATCTAAATTAGATGCTGCGTTAGATGAGCTTGATATAGTACCCGATGGTACAGTTATTTCAGAACCTCAGAATGGTGGAGCGTTAATACATCACGACTTCGGGGTGGCGCCTACTGATGATGAGTTTGCGGACATTGGTTAAAAACAAAGAAAAAGGAGAAAGAAATGTCGCTACCGGAGATTGATTGGTCGAATATGGGTTCGTCGAAGAATGAGAACAACGGAGATCGTATTGGTTTTTTGAGATTTGAAAGAGACAAGACTTATAGAATTCGCCCAGTGGGTAATGCTGTTCAGTTTTATAAGTTTTTCATTGAGAAAGGAAAACCATCCATCGTCATTAATCCTAAGCTGAAGGAAGAGGCGATGAAGTTACTGTCGGAGCATAGTGGAAATGAGCATAAGCCATCATATAAGTGTGCTATGTTTGTAATTGATCGTGCTGATGGGAATGTAAAAGTAATGGAAGGCGGTTTCCAGATTTTTGATGCATTTGCAAAGTGGTCCCAGGCGACTGGGATTCAGCCAGGACATGCTCAAGGTGGAGACTGGACGATTTCAGTGGAAGGTGATGGGGTAGGCGGATCGAATCCTCGCAAATACTCGACTGTTTTTCTTGGGGCTTCTGTGTGGACCGAAGAAGAACGTGCTATGATTCTGAAGTTTAAGACTGAAGAAAAATTGCATTTGAGTAATTATTTCCAGGAGACGCCTCTTGATCAGCTTCTAGAGAAGGCTTTTGGAGTGAAGTCTGATACGCCGTCTGACGACGGGCAGCCTACTGCTAATGAAGGGCAGCCAGTTGCTGCGGCTAATTCAGATGATATAGCTTGGTAGTGTAGTTTCGCAGGGGTGCCAGTTTAGTGCCACACACGGCTGGTGCTCCTGCTTTGTTTCATATTTTAGATAGGATAAGAATAATGTATAAAGACATTTCGGATGAAGCATTCAATTTGGCAATGAAGTCACTTGAGCGTGATTTTGGTGGAAGGTTTGCCGAAAAAGGTCTTCAGGAAAATGAATATGTATCGATTCCCACCGGTCACTCTGATTTAGATTCTATTCTTACTTGTGGAGACGGTGGGATTTTTGTTGGTGGAGTTTGTGAAATATTCGGAAACGAGGGCGGGGGAAAGTGTCTAGTGCGTGACACTTTATGTTTGACTCCAAAGGGTTTTATGACCATAGAGCAGATTTTTGAGAAAGCAGGTTGTAGGTGTGATTCTGCCAGGGGTTTTGTAGAAGCAGAAGTAGAATTGATTAATGGGAATTTAGAAGCAGAAACAACTAGTCATTTCTATAAAAATGGATACGGAACAAACTTAAACACTATTTGCATTGTTACAAAAGACGGATTTGTACTAGAAGGGACCCCCAATCATCCTGTTTTGGTAATGAATGATCAGGGATTTGTTGTGTGGAGACAATTGGGGAGCTTGCAAAAGGACGAGTTTGTTTGTATTTCTAGAAATATGAGAGTGTGGAATAAGGGTGAAAGTATTAGTTCTGATGAAGCGACTTTTTTAGGTTATTTGGTAGCTGAAGGGTCTTTGTCTAAACTGCCTAAGTCTTTTCAATTTACTAACACTGATTCCGACATGGTTGCTTTGTATTTGAAATCATTAAATAGTAGTCTTGGAGAAGATGCGGCTCAGAGTGTAAAAAAATATGGTGCTGATTACCAATTACCGCGCAAAAAATACGCTGAAGTTCTTTCTTCGAAATATGGATTTCAGCCGTGTCGAGCTGCGGAAAAAACTATCCCAGCGTGTGTTTTGCAAGCTTCTAAAGAAGCTCAAATGTCGTTTATTCGTGCTTATTTTGATGGGGATGGTACTCTTCAGAAAGAGAAACCGAATTTACAATTTTGTTCTGCTAGTTTAGAGTTGTTGCGTACTTTACAGTTAATGCTATTGAATTTTGGAATATATTCGCATATTACATCTTTTTATAATAAGACTTATTGTCGAGATTACTATGAATTAGAATTAGCAGGTGTAGAACTTAAAAAATATTGCGATGAAATAGGTTTTAATAAGAATAAGAAATGTGACAAGATAGTTGATGTTCTTAATGATCGATTTGACAGGGACTTTAACACAAATATAGATGTTATCCCTAATCAGAGAGTTTTACTTGATAGTTTATATTCTTCATTATCTCCTACATTCAGAACTAGAAAAACTTATAAAGTTTTTAATGATTTGTTGGTTGGCTCGTGCGAATTGACATATCCCCGTTTGTTGAAAATATTGGATGTATGCGAATCTGTGATGTCATTGGAGGATGGTGATTCTTTGTTGGAACATTCAAAGGAAAAGAGTCAAAGATATTCTCATGAGCTTCCTTTATTAGGACATTTTCACAAGTTAAAGGAAAATAATTTTGTATATAGCTCCGTGGCGAGTATAGAGAAGTCTAAAAATAGGACGTATGACTTTACTCTTCCGGAAACTCATAGTTTTTGGTCAAATGGAATGATTAGTCATAATTCGAGCCTAGCTATGCGTACTGTAGGGCAAGCTCAGAAATTAGGGTTACATTGTGCTTGGGTGGACGTGGAGCGAAGTTTTACTAATGAATTAGCTCGATTGAATGGGGTAAATACAGAAAGTTTAGTCCAAATTGATCTATTAAAAGGCAAAGATGAAGATATTGAGTTTTTGAATATAGATGAAGTTTTGGATAAGGTTTTCAAAACAGTTTGGTGTGGTGTGTTTTCTTTAGTAGTAGTAGATTCTGTGGCCGCGTTCATGTCTGAGCGGGTAGCTGATAGTAATTTTGATCCTAACAAGAAAGGCATGGGAGAAGAAGCTCGTGCTATGTCTTTGGGACTCAAAAGGATTGTACCTGCTTGCGCAGAAAAAGAATGTACAGTGATTTTCATTAATCAAGTTCGGGCTAAAATTGGAGAAATGTACGGTAATCCTGAAACCACTCCTGGCGGACGAGCTTTGAAGTTTTATTCCAATCAGAGGATTTCTGTTCATAAATCTAGTTCCAAGAAAGCTCTTATCTATCACAAAGATCCTGACGGAAACGAAGAGTTGGCTGGGCACTATTCCAATGTAAGGGTTGTTAAAAACAGGAAAAATAAGCCTTATTATGATGCTTTGGAAATTCCAATTTACTATAAGGAATATTTCCCAGATAATGCTAAACTATGTTATGATTTAGCCAGGAAACTCCAAGTCATTACGGTCAGGAATAATACTGTTACCTGGAAGTATGAAGGAAATTTTGTTCATACTTGCAATGGCGAGTCAGAGATGTTATCTTTTATACGTGGGATTGAAACAAAAGAGCCGAAAGAAATATTTTTAGCTCATTGCTGCGTAGAAGCAGAAGTCTCGGATAAAAATCAAAACCGCAAGGTTCCTATTAAGGTACCTTCTGTAATTACAAAGTTAGCTGAGAGTTATTTAGTTAAGCCTCAGAAGTCTTCTGAAAAACCTACCAAGAAATCTGGCTCTAAAAAGTCTTCTGAGAAACCCAACAAAAAGACCAATGTTCCTAAAGTTGATGACATTAAGGATCTCTAGTTTTGGGTGGTTTGGATGGAGTTTGAGGAAAGATTTAGTATTGTTAAGCGAAACGAGATAGTCGACAAGGCGTCTCGTTGTATATGGACAGAACAGGGAACTCCTGGTCGAGATTATTTGTTGAATCAGAGAGGTTTGTCTGAGGATACGATACGTGAATTTCGGTTGGGGTATATGCCTCGATTTGTGGATCATCAACTTCGAGGTCGTATTATTCTGCCTCTTTATGACCCTAGTGGAAATTTAATTGTTGTTGGATCGAGGGCAATTCAGACCAGTAAATTCCTACCTGTTTATTGGCACGAAAAATATGAAAAGCAATTTTATCTTTTCGGGATACATAATGCAAAGTCGTCGATTGTGCGTCATCAGTTTTGCATTATAGTAGAGGGACAATTTGATGTTTTACAGGTGGCTAATCATGGGATAAAGAATGTAGTTGGGTTATGTGGGAATAAATTAAGCGAAGTCCATGTCTCGATTATAGAGAGATATTGTGATGATATGATATTAGCTTTAGATACTGATGAAAACCAAGCAGGACAAAGAGGTGCTGCTAAGGCTGTCGCTGCTAATCAATATATGTGGGGTACAAAGAACGAGTGGAGCAGTAGCGTTTTTCCGTTTCCTCCTACGTTAAGTTCTTTTTCTTTTCCTTCGCGTAAAATTATGGCGGTGGGTTTTCCGGATAATACGGATCCTGACGAGTTTATACGAAAAAATGGGATTGACAAATTCAAGAAGATTGTGAAGGGTAAATTGTATGAGTTGCGAAGAAGAGACAGTAGTTGACATTGACCTAGAAGAGCTTATAAATAAAGCTATCATTGCTAAGGCTAAAACAGAAGTGCGGGATTATTCGCATTTCCATCCATCTGAGTTTGATAAATGTCATCGTAAATTAGTTTATAAGTATTATGAATACAATGGACTAGTTAGCTATGACCATAATGGCAAGTCAATGGATCCTGTTTTGCAACGTATTTTTGCAAATGGTCATTATCTGCATTTTCGTCTTGGTGAGAATTTACGTCAGACGGGGTGTTTAAAAGGCGTCTGGAAGTGTGCTTTAGCGAATCATCCTGATCATCCAGAGCAGAAGGTGTACGGTAAGGATCAAAAATTAGGCGTTCATCAGCCTGAGAAATGTGTATGCGGTTGTACGAAATTCAAGTACCAAGAGGTGGGGTTTTTAGATGAAGAGTCTATGATTGGTGGGCACGTTGACGCAATTCTAGATTTAACTGGACAAGTTGTTAATGGTGAGAAAATTCCAGAAGATGCTCCTGTAGAAGACAGTCATATGATTGTTGATTTTAAGAGTATTTTTTCGTTTGGATTTTCTAAATTAGCAGGACCTTCTCCTAGTCATAATTGTCAAATGCAGATATATTTGTATTTGTCTGGCTTAAAAAGTGGTAAATTCCTTTATGAAAATAAGGACAATCAGAAATTCCGTCAATTCTTGGTTAAGCGTGATGATGATTTTATTGCTGATAGAATAAATGAAGCAAAATTCTTAAAAAGGGTAGTTACTCATTTGAATTCCAAGGGAGAAAGAGTGATACCTCCTCGTCCCCGATCATATATGGAGCCTGTTGTTCGGAATAATTCAAAAGAATGTATGGATTGTGATTATAGAGCCCATTGCTGGGGACTTAAATAAATGAGAGGGCGGAAGAGATGTCGATGTCAAGGCTGCATTACTGTAAAGATGGTATTTTAGTTACCGATAAAGTATTGGAATATCAAAAAACTCGTAATTCTGAGTGTTATGCGTTGATTTATGATTATTATGAGAATTACAAAGAAAAGTGGTATGGTGAATTAAAAGACTATCTCGACTGGGATAATTTTAATTCTGATTTTGATTTTAAGTTATATCGAGCTATAGATACATTCGACGGTGAGCAGGCTAGTTATTTATGTAAGAAAAATGGATGGAAGCCTCACGGGTCCTTTAACCGTTGGTTTTATGCTGTATTGCGCAATTGGAAATCAAATGTCAAAACTTCTGCATTTCGTCAAAAGAAAAGACCATCAGTACAATGTCCAGTATGTGGTAGATATGTTCCAAGGATAGATGAGTTGCATTTGGCTCATTATAAGACTAAATCAGATTTACCAGTAGCTTTTCGCTGGGAAGAAAAAATTTATTCAGTTTACAGTTCTCCTGTGGGGCTTTCGGTATGTTGGGGTGATTACTCGTCGGAGAAATTAACTGATATTAACGATGGACGACATTTGAAACATAGTCGTTTAAAAGAGAAAGTTAGGTGGCAATGGTATACAGAAGATGGTCACCGAGGAGTAGTGTGTCCTTTCTCTAAAAAAATTGTTTCAGAATTAAATGACCAGCATCTCGCAACCCTTCCTTATGAATTAGGCAGATATGCTCGACCTTTTACCTGGCAAGAATTTGTAGAAGAATATCCTTATCCAGTATTAATTCAAGCAGAAGTATATAGTTTAGATTATCATTTAGCAGATGATGATCCGTCCTACCAGGAGAACATAATTGTCAAGTCTAAGTCTACCTCGTTGGATAGAGATGGAGTAGAAGATGATAATGTTTCACTAGAGTATGAACACGTTTTTCATCTAATTGACACCTATGTTGACGATGATACTGATAAGAAGATATTAAAATTAGTTACTGCTGGATATTCTGACGATGAAATATCTGTCGTTTTGGAATTACCTAAAAAGGAGATCCGTTCGAGGAAATCTAGTGTACGATTATCTGGAAAAGATTTACAATGTAGACTGGCTGGTGATGTATAATTAGGATATATTTACGTATTGGGTTTTTGTATAAGATGAAAGGAAAATAAATGGAAATGCCTGCTCCTCAAATGGATACATTTAAAGACAAAGAATCAGATCCGGGATTTTTAGTTGCTAAGGGTAGATTTTCTGGTGCAGATGACGAGGAAAGAGATAGTAAAGCTCGTAATCACAGGAATAAACTTGCTAATGCTATCTTTATGACCATTTCAAACTATGGATATGCGACTGTTAGAGCTATAGGAACTCAAGCGATAGCAAATGCTGTGCGGTCCATAGCCACAGCTTCTTCTTGGTGCAATAAAAAGGGAATAAAGTTGTATTGGGAGTCTGTGTTTGATAAAGGCAATTTAGGACCTATGCGTGACTCTTCTCATGTGAGTGATGTTACTGCGTTTTTGTTTCGTATTCGCAATTTTACTGATTCGGAGGGTGAATAATGTTAGATTTACGGGAATTATTGTCAGGTAATACCCAAGAAGGAACTTCTTTGGATTCGATATATGAAGTTGAAGATTTACTGCTATTAATTAGTGATATTAACAAAAAGATTGAGTTTTATAAAGAGTTACGTAGACATAGGACTGAGTCTATTGACTCAAAAGTTAATTCTTTAACTCAAAAAGGAACTGTTCTGCGGGAAATTATTCTGAATACCATGAAGTCTCTTGCTCCTGATGAAAAAACTGTACATTTTCCATCAGTGGGTAAGGTATCTCGTAGGAGATCTAAAGACGCCTGGGTAGTTGATAGTCCTGATGATCTTTCCGGTTTTTTAGATCAAAAGAAAGAAAAAGATGGGGTGGTTAAGATTTCCGAGTCTTTTGATAAGCGTAAATTAAATGCTTTGCTTGATAAGTATAAATCAGAAGGAACTATTCCTCCTGGTGTCTCCATTAAAGAAGGAAACGACGCCCTGACTGTTACTTTGGAAAAACCAGATAAAGATGCAAAGATAGAGGATCGTAAATATTCTTCGGATATTGATTTAGATGCATTAGATAGTTTGGAAGTTTAACATGAATCCATACGGCATAGATATATCACAGTCGAATTTAGAAGGACCTTTGGCGTCATTGGAGGTTTTGTATCAGGGAATGCCCAAAACTAGTGGCTGTGAAAAATGCAAAGAAGTTAATGGTGATAAGCATGACTGGTGTTGTGTTAATCAGAGTCCTAGTATGTACTATGTCGAATTCCTTAAGGTTTTTAAGAAAATAGGAGATACTTGGACTCATGAAAAAAAGGTAGAGATTCTACTTAGGGCAGTTCGTAATTATTTAGATAACTCTATTAACAAAGGTTGTATCTTTTATGGTGAAAATGGATGCATGGCTTATGAAGACCGACCCTTAATATGTAGGTTGTATGGTGTTATCCCTAAGGAGAGTTGGGATAAGAGATGGGAATCGCTAGAAAACGAGCAGGGAGAAGATTTTGATGCTATTGAGCAATGCAATTTGGTGAAATCGTCAGAAGAAATTACTCCTGAATTGGAAGGTAAGTGGTTTTTGCATACCCGAGAGTGTGAAAAGCGCATAGGTATACCAGATCATGTTATCAATTCGCATGATAACGCAGGCGGATCTTACAGGACTTTTCATGATCATCTTCTTCTGGAAATTTTAGGACCTAATGTTTTGGTTATGCTAACCGATGTTCGAATTTCTAATCCTTCTAAAGAAGATATAGAGTTGACTATAGAGAAGATAAGAGAAGTCTTATGAAATACAAGGTTCGTTGTCTTAATTGTAAATATGATGAAGAGAATGAGATGCTTGTTGTCTTGGCTTTTTGTGAGGATTTTGGAGAGCAGCGAATTTTTACGATTCCTCGAAGTGATTTTCATTATAAGAAAGAAGGTGTTGTTGCTCCTGTTAACGAGATGCTCAAATTGGCTCAAACAATGAAGGGTAAGCGTTTTGTTTGGGATTTACGCGATGATCCCAATAAGACAGTTATACCCGAAGGGAAACAAGATCAAATCGAAGCTGTTTATAAAGAGAATCTTGAGGACCAGTTGGATGAGATTGCCAAAGGGTTAGCTAGCGCGGACCGGAGGACTATAACGAGACTGGCAGATGTGGTTGAGAGGGACCGGAAAAGAAAAGATGAGCATCCTCCTACAGAGCAAGATATTTTAGATGAGATAATGATGAGGGATAAATTAAAAGAAGCCGGTTGGTAGGAGGATTTTATGTTTGTTACTAGGGTTATTACCTCAAAAAACTGTCCTAAATGTAAATTCTATACTAAAGTATTGTCGATGCAGAAATATGAATATGAGATTTATGATGCTGACTTGGACGAAAATAGCGAACAGTTGGACAAATGGAAAATTACAAGTATGCCTGTAGTACAAATTGTAGAACATCAGGATAACGGCGATTCTGTAGTTATGCATCAATTCGTTCCAGGGCAAATATCAACTCGTGCTATTGAAACTAAGAAATCTATGATAGCTAAACAGCTCAAAAAATAAGGAGTCACCATGATTTTTGATACCACCTTAACAAAAGTTGAACAAAATTTACAGAATAACCCTATGGAAGCCAATATTACATTAGGTACATTCGGTAATGGTGTGAATTGGACTTACAGTGATGGTCTTGAGAATAGTTTGAAGCAATTTGAAATTACAACTGGCTCTATAAATTTGGATATTCTCGAAATGCCAGAAATTCAAAAGTTTTGGTCGTGTAACCTGTTTATTACCCATTCCAACTAAAGGAAGATTATGCAACTCAATCACGAGCAATCTCAAGCCGTGTCTCATTTTGATGGGACTTGTATTGTTACTGCAGTTCCGGGGTCTGGCAAAACCAGAGTACTTACTTCTAGAGTGGTCCATCTTATTAAGAATCACAATATAGATCCCAGAAATATATTATGTCTAACATTTACCAACAAAGCAGCAAATGAGATGAAAGAAAGAGTTGTCTCTATGTTGTCAGATGGCTCAAATATTCAATCGCAGTCTGTTTGGATGTCTACATTTCATCGTCTTTGTTTAGCAATATTGAGAAAACATGGACATTTGATTGGAGTTTCTCCTGATTTTATAATATATGCCAGTAAAGAACAGGAAGATTTAATCGCTAAAGTTGCTCGCATGAATGGGTATGAAGGTATTTCGAGGGATGATATTAAGAAATTAGCAAAGGCAGTTAATGATTTTCGAGAGGATATGATTAGCCTTAAGGAGGGATGTCAAGAGTTAAATACATTAGAAGCACAAATAGTTGTAGAATATTTAGAACAATTGGACAAAATTAATGCCGTAGATTTTAGTGGAATGTTGTATAAAACCTGGATATTGTTAAATGAACATTCCAATGTAGCAGAATCACTCGCCAATAGATTTAAGTATGTATTAGTGGATGAAATGCAAGATACCAACCGTATTCAATATGATTTAGTTAAACGTATTGCTGCTCATCAGAATTTATTTGTTGTAGGAGATATTCAGCAAAGTATTTTTTCCTGGAGAGGAGCTAAACCTGAGAATTTGGATGATTTAAAATCTGATTTCGATGATGTACGAGAAATAATATTGCCAAGAAATTATCGTTCTACTACTCAAATACTCTCTATGGCTGAGTCTCTTATTCGTAATAATAATAACGCCAGTTCTGTAGAATTGATTTCTGATAAAGGAGATGGAATTCATCCATATATTGTGAATTGTAGCAATCCTGAAGAAGAAGCTAATCATGTGGCAGAATTGATAGCTAAAGCAAAACATCAACATGGTTTTAAATGGAAGGATTGTGCAGTTCTATATCGACTGAATAGTATGAGTCGTTCTGTAGAAATGGCATTACGTTCTCAGGATATTCCATATCGCATTGTGGGAGGGTTCTCATTTTTTGACAGAAAGGAAGTTAAAACAGTTCTGGCATATTTATCATTATTGACTAATGATTGTGATACAGTGTCTTTTAATAGGGCTGTTCAGGATCCAAAGCGAGGTATAGGCGATTCATTAGTGGGCAAGTTGGAAAGACAGGCTCAGGAGTCTGATATTTCCATTTTGGATGCATGCGGATTTGTTGACAATATACCTAATGTAAATTCCAAATACAAGAGAAATCTTTTGGAATTTGTGAAAATGATGCGCCGATATAAAGATAAGATGGATAACGGTGAGAGTTTATCTAAAGTTGTTAGTGGGATTATTCAGTCATCTGGCTATTACAATGCATTAGAGAAGCAGGCAGAATCAGATCACAAATCTGATCAATCTCGCATAGATAATGTGGACGAGTTGGTGTCAAGCATTGAAGAATTTGAAGAGCAGAATCCCACTGGTAATTTAGGTGATTATCTTCAATCTGTTCAGTTGATGTCAGAATTAAAAGAAGAAGAGAAGGATGATGTTGTGACTTTGCTGACCATGCACAGTGCCAAAGGATTAGAATGGCCTTGTGTGTTTATAGTAGGTGTGGAAGAGGGTTCCGTTCCTCACTATAGGTCTGTACAGGAAGGATCTATAGAAGAAGAGAGGAGGCTTATGTATGTGGCTATAACCCGAGCTGAAAAATTATTACACATGAGCCACTGTACTGTTCGTAGAAACAAGTATATCCGTAGAAGTCAATTTTTAGATGAGATTAGCTATTGAATAGAATGAAAGACCGGCAACGAAAACCAATGACTAAATCTACTGACTTGAGCAAGTTTGTAGATATACACAAGGGTAAGAAATGTTTTGTGTTGGGGGCTGGTCCAAGTATAGGGTTACTGGATTTGACCCCAATTCATAAATATCCCGTAGTATCAGTTAATAGTTCGGCTCTTCTTCTGCCGTGGATCGAACCCGGAGATCCGCTTATGCGATTTTGGGTGTCTACTGATATATTGGTAATGCAATGGGATTATTTCTGGCAAAAAGTAATTCAATTTGATTGTACTAGGATTGTTAGAAATTCATGGTCTAGACAGATGAATAAGTGCCAAGGTGTTAGATTTCATTATTATGCACCAAGATGTGGAGGAGGAGTTCCTAGGGATAAAAAGAGTGGACTTTTTGGTGGCAGTTCTATTTTGTCTGCTATAGATTTATCAATTATAATGGGTTGTTCTGAGATTTATTTATTAGGAGTAGATCACAGAATGATTCATGGTAAATCACATTTTTGGCAATATTGGGACAAGTCAGATAGACCGGTTAGAGAAGGAAAGGGCAGAGATTTTATGCCCTGTCAAAGACAGCAAAGTAGAGTTTTTAAGTCGAATATAAATACATTTAAAGTTGTGAACAAATGGGCTAAATCTAATGATGCTCAAATATATAATTGCAGTACTATATCTCAGTTAGAGACTTTTCCTAAGGTATCTCTTGAGGAGGCATTATCGTGATTCCAGGACCTTCTATGTCTATCGCTGATATGCTTAAAACTTTAGACAGAACTAAATCAATGCAAAAATTACAATCGAAGCCAAATATTGTTACTTCAGAGAGAGAAGTAGATTGGAGTAAAAGAAAAGAAGAGAAACATAGACTGTTCGTTAAGTATACGCAGATGTTGTGTGTTTTGGCCCTATGTTCTTTGTTGGTAATTATCATTCCTTTATTTCTTGTTGCTCCCAGCGTAGGTAAATCTGTATTTATTTCACTTCCGCCCATGTTGATATTGGTCCTTAGTTGGATGGTGCCTACATGGTTGTTTTTCTACAAAAAAGAGTTACTATTTTCAACGACTATTTGTGCTATACCTATTAGGATTATAGTGGCAGCCGTGTTTTCGTATATTATTTATACTTATGCAGATGGTATTATTTTTAATGTATTTTTCATTGGCATGATATGGCATTGGGTATTGTTTGCTATTCCGGAAATGTTTATGTTGCATCATTTTTCTAAAATTAGGTGATTATGTGAGAAATCTTGAAGAGTTTAATGGAATACATAGAGGGAAGACGTGTTTTATAATTGGAGCCGGAGCATCTGTTCATTTCCAAAATTTAGAACCTTTAAAACAACATGTAACGATAGCTGTCAATTCAGGGTATGTCGCAGCTAATTGGGCAAGCTATTTTCTGTCGGATGACTGGTAGCATAAAACACTGGTCTTACTATTTTAGGGATTTACGCGCATCACAAACCACTATTGCTTTGTTGTATGAGGATAAACTAGCATCTTCTGCTCATTGGTTTGGTGATCGAGCTGTCTTGTTTCGTCATAGAAAAGGGATAAATATTCCAGATAAGTATATTCATAATGATTCTAAATTTCATATAGGAGAGACTAGAAGTTCGCTAGGTAGCGCTATTATGATTGCCCGAATAATGGGATGTTCTGATATAGTATTATTAGGAGTAGATGGGTGTCGAAAATTCGGCAAGCGTTATTTTTGGCAACTGGATCCACGTCTTTCGCTTTATCGTGAATTTCCCTATAAGGTGCCCTTTAGAAACGATGGTGTTCCGGTCGATAAATATAAAAAGTGTAAGTTTAAAGGTCAAATAACGGATTACGATCTTGTGGACATTAATAGGTCATGGGATAAATTGGGTAATGCTATTAATAAAAAATGCAAAGTGTATAATGCTTCTCCTATAAGTGTATTAAAAATATTTCAAAAGATAGATTTAAAGGAATTTCTTGCAGGACAAGCATTGTAATAATCGATTCTGTGTCAGTGCCAGGCAGTTCAATCATGGTAGCTCGCATTATGGGATGTTCTGATATTATAATGCTAGCGAAACTAGTGTTTTGAGGGTTTTTCCGAAAAAGAATTTTGATATGATTATTGAGGATTTACATGGATCTTAGTAAAATTTTATGTATTATTCCTGCACGTGGTGGCTCTAAGGGTATTCCGCATAAGAATATGAGAATGTTAGGTGGAATTCCTTTGGTCGCTCATTCCATATTACATGCTCGTCAAGCAGGATTTGCAGTGGAAAATATTGTCATTTCATCGGATGATGACAAGATACTAGAATGCGCCTCTTACGGGGCAATCCCATTAAAACGCCCAGAGGATATTTCCGGAGATAATTCGTCTACAGAATTGGCTCTTTTGCATGCTTGTCGTAATAGCAAAAAGGACATTCAGCATATTTTATTGTTGCAACCTACTAGTCCTATTCGGTTTCCGGATTCCGTGAAGGGATTTTTGGAATTTTATTTATGCAATAATTATGATAGTGCCGTAGCAGCAACTGAGTTTCATAACTTTTTTTGGTATCTTGAAGATAAGTGGAAATCTACATATACACCAAACAAAAGACCAATGAGGCAGTCTATGGAATTTAAAGATAATTGTTTTTTTGAAAATGGCAATATGTACATTACTAGTGTTGATACATTGAATGGTGAAAAATGCCGAATAGGAGGAAAAGTAGGAGTGTATCCTATTTCGGAGCTAGAAGGAATGCAGATAGATTCGCCGCGAGATCTGTATTTGTTCGAAAATATATTTGAAGGCACTATAATAAATATGACGGGAGTAGAAAATGGATCTAACAATAACCAATTACCCCATTCCTGTGGTGGTAGCTGAAGTAGGAGCCACGCATGCCGGATCAATAGAAAGAGCCAAGTCTCTCATTAGGCTGGCTAAGTTAGCAGGGGCAGATTATGTTAAGTTTCAGAAAAGGAACCCAATTGAAAGTGTTCCAAAAGAGTGGCATAATCGACCTCATCCAAATAGTTCTTTTTCGTATGGGGATACTTATTTAGAACATAGATTAGCTTTGGAATTAAGTATAGACCAGCATGGTAAGTTAAAAGAATTTTGCGAGTCCATCGACATTGGTTACGCCTGCTCGGTTTGGGATTTAACTTCAGTTCGAGAAATAATAGGACTGTCTCCTGATTTTATCAAAATTCCTAGTGCTTTTAACAGTGACTTCGATTTACTCGAAGTCTTATTTAAAGAATATAATGGAGATGTTCATATATCATTGGGTATGTCGACAGATGAAGAGAAAAAGAATTTATATGATTTTATATCTAGTTCATTGGTTGGTGATAGGGTAGTATTGTATCATTGTACTAGCGAATATCCGTGTTTGTTTGAACATCTATATCTTTTGGAAATACGCAATCTGCATGGTTTGCCTGCGAAATCCTTAGGTTTTTCGAATCATGGTTACGGGATTGCTGCCGATGTTGCAGCATATGCTCTTGGTGCGACATGGATAGAAAGGCATTTTATTGACGACAGGACATTCAGGCATACTGATGCGAGTTTTTCTCTAGAACCTTCTGGACTATGTCGCTTAGTGAGAGATTTAAAGAATATTAGAAAATCTTTATTGTACAAGCATGAGTTGTCAGCTCAAGAATTAGAGCAAAAAGATAAGTTGAGAAATTAGTTAAGTTTTGGAGAATGAGATGATTAGGTTGTTTTTGGCTGATGTGGATGGATGTCTGACTGATGGAGTTTATCATACTGACGACAACGGTAAGATTTCTAAATCTTTTTACAGTAGAGATTTTCATGGTATGCAACAGTTGCATAAATCCGGTGTGGCGGTTGGTATTGTAAGTATGTCTAGCGATAAGGTTATTGTCCGTCAGTGTTATCGATGCGCAGCTTATATTGAACTAGAAGTAGGAGCAAAGGACAAAGTAAAAGCTGTTCAAGAGAGATTTTTAACAGATTACAATAAGGATGAAGTAGCGTACATTGGGGATGAAGTTTTTGATATTCCTTTATTGGAAATGGTAGGTCTTGCGGCGTGTCCTAGTGATGCTCATTCGGAAGTTATTTCAAAATTAACACATAGTGATAATGGAGTTGTTTTGAATAATCCAGGCGGAAGAGGGTGCGTTAGGGAATTTACTGATATGGTACTGGAAATCAACAGGATGGAGGATAGATAAAGTGATTAAGGAATTGTTACATGAGCACATCAAAAATAGTCATGCTCAGCGTGAAGAAAATTTAGATTTGAACAATCTTATGTTCCATCGAAAATACGGGATGTCGATTCAACTACCCAGTAATTGGTCTTATATGGATGCTCTTTTGGATGTTCTTAATACTTCATCGCAAAAAAAATCGTTAATAATTTTCCCTTCCACGGTGATGTATCATACGATTTATAAGAGGGTTGAAGACGAAGGTTTAGGTGGAAATCTGTCATATGTATCTTGGCATGAAATATACACTGGGATGCAAATGACTTCTAGTGATGTCAGGCACATGCAAAGAACTAAAGCTCTTTTGATGGATTCTGAACTGACATTTTTTCTGGATCCTCCTCCTATGGTCGAACTAGTAGATCAAGTTCGTGGACATACTAATGGGTGTTTAATGGTACTGTCGAGAGGCGATGGAAATGTCTGAGTACGTTTTAGTTAATTGTGAATATAATGATCCTGGGTGTATTAAAGCCTCTCTTAAAGAATTGGGCTATGAATATGAAGAGCACACAGAAGCAAAAGGATTAGTGGGATACGAAGGTCGGGTTCGTAAACAGAAAGCTAACATTATAGTTAGAAAGAAGTACGTTGGATCAGCAGCTAATGATGTTGGGTTTAAACGTAAGCCTAACGGGGAATATGAACTTATTATTAGCGAATATGATAGTCGTAAAGGTTCTAAATCCGCGACTAATTTTCTTGAAGAATTAAAGCAAATTTATGCGAAGCATAAAAATTTAAAGCAATTAAAGAAATTAGGAACCACTATTTCATCTGTTAAAAAAACAACTGATGGCCGAATTAAAATAAAGGTTATAGTATGATTTGGTTGATCAGTGACATACATGGATGTTTTTTTACTTTACAGGAATTGCTAAAGAAGATTCGATCTGATGACAGTAATGCTCAGTTGGTGTTTGTGGGGGATTATGTCGACCGGGGAATTCACTCATCTAAAGTTGTTGACTTGATAATACAAGAACAGAAAAATGGAGCGTATTGTTTGCGAGGAAATCATGACGATGTAATAGATTGGATTCTGAATGGGAGTTGTAAAAGTGATTTGACAGAAATGCTTTCAGGTGAAATCGATTTAGAACGTGTTGGATGGTGGTGGATGGCAAATGGACTTAATCCAACATTGACTAGCTATGGGTTAAACAGTAGTAGTTGGGTCAACTTAGAAAAGGAATTAAAAAAGTTCAATAATATAGTACCAGATGCTCATAAAGAATTTTTTCGGGGGCTAGATTTATATTGGAGCAATGATACGCATTTTGCTTGTCACGCTTATTTTACTCCATATTATGAACCACCTAGTGATTCTGTATTGTTTGAACGAATGGACGTTGTTATGAATTCATTGTGGACTCGTTTTCCACGAAAATCAAAAGGGTGGAATCCTGTAGGCATTGATGTTGATGCAATTTGGAGTAAAATAGGAGTATTTGGACATACTCCTGTTAGTTACTATGGCGAAGTAGCTCCGATTCGACATGGCAAGATAAGAATGATAGATACATGTGCTTTTTCTGGTAAAAGTCTTACTGCATATTGTTGCGATAATGATGATTGGATTTCACAAAACACCGATAGTAGAGATTTGGAGAGTTAAATGGACAGCTATAGAATCGCCGTAGGGTGTGACCATCGAGGGTTTGACTCAAAGATAAAAATATTGGAACTTTTTGTCGGGGGGTCGGGTTTGTTTTCAGATGTTTTGGACTTGGGGTGTTATGGAGATCAAGAATCATGTGATTATCCGGATTACGCCCGCAGGGTGTGTGCTTCTGTTATATCTGAAGAAACCGATAGGGGCATTTTAATTTGTAATACTGGAATTGGCATGTGTATGGCAGCTAATAGATTTCCTGGCATTCGTGCAGTGTTGGCAGTTAATGAAATTACCGCAAAGATGTCTCGTAGGCACAATGATGCAAATGTAATTTGTTTATCAGCAGAAAGTGGTTCTTGCACTGCTGGTTTAAGCTCTATTCTAGAAACATGGTTTACGACTCCGTTCGATGGAGAGCGTCATGTCGCTCGTATTCAAAAAATGGGATGAAAATATTTAGCATTTCTAAAAATAATTCCAGGAATAGCTTGACAGCGCAGTAGAATATAGTATACTTTCAGTAGCTCGTCTGCCATGCGTAGAAGGAGTTCAGATTACGTTTGAAAAATAAAGACGGAGTCGATTTTTTTGAGCGTAGTCTTTTCGGGGCTGAATTGGATTCGACCAGGTATCGGAGGTATTGATTGCACGGCGAGGTTGGTCAACGGGCCTTGTAAAAGTTGACCGCAATTAGTTAACGAAGCACCGCTTCGAATGGCTGCCTAGGCAGCCCGTCCTGGCTTGATTTCTCGCTAGAGTCAAGGGCGCAGCAGCGAGATAAGTGACAGACCTGCTCGACCTGTTGCTGACAATGTAGAGTCCTCTAGCGGACGTACCAAGTGGTTGTCACGCCCGAACAGGGCGTCTGTTGTTGAATTATTGCTGGCGACTCAACGCAAAATCGAAAGTGACTAACCGTGTAGACGTTAATATCAGAAGTGCTTTGGGACGGGGGTTCGATACCCCCCAGCTCCACAAATAATAATGTTCGCTTTTTGTGGTGAATATTTTTGACATATTTTTCAAAAAGTTGTTGACAAATCCTTCAGATGTGTTATCTTGTAAGGGACAGCTGGCAGCGAGTGACTGCTGGCAATTTAGTTTAGTGATAGGAGATTATTATGTTTAATTCGATTTGGATGTGGTTTGTGGGTCTGTTCGTGGCTACGGAGTTCTTCGGTTTTAGTTTGCCATTTTTCGGCGGCTAAAGCAGTAGTCTAGCGACACAGGGGCCTCGCAATCCACAGGGTTGTTGAGGTCCTATTTTTTTAATTGGAGTAATTATGGTTTTTACATCAAATGGAGGTCTCGCATATTAAGGTAGTTAATTTAGTCAATTAATAAGGAGACCTGATATGCGAAATCGTAATCCGCAAGAAAGTAAAATAAAAGATTTGCGCCGTATTGCTCGGGGGCGCTCCAAGAGAACTGTTTTTGGATTGTTTGACAAGTACAATCCTGAAATAGCCAAATGGAAGTATTGTTGGTGTTTGTCTTTGGAGTGGTCCGAGTATTACCGAATTCAAGATGATTGGGCAGCACGTCTTGCTGGACATTGGTCCGCGATTGGTGGCGCTCCTCCGTCGTCATATCGGCGCATGTACAATCGGTTGAGCAGGGCTCGACAGAAAGATGCTCTGCGTAAAGCAATACAAAATGACGACCTGGATAATTTTTGTATTGATAAGCCTCGAAGAACTATTCGTTGTGACTATTATTAATGGGAGAAATGGCCGAGCGGTTTAAGGCGGTGGTCTTGAAAACCACTAGACAAGCAATTGTCTCGGGGGTTCGAATCCCTCTTTCTCCGATATCAGGAGCGTGATCGTGAAATTGCAGCAAAATTGGATAGAAGCAGATAGGAGGGTATTTGGGCACAAGAAGAAATATATACATGGTGCTATGAATGGAGATACTGGCATTATTAATGGAGTAAAAGAGGAGAACAAAGAAGATATTTTTTATATGCTGCTCTTTTGCTTATGTGTCCCTCAAAGCAAAGCTATTAAAGCCGATGAAGCTATAGATATTTTACGCGAAATAGATTATTACCATACTAACCTTTCTCAACAGGGAGTCCTAGATATACTTCAGGGCAGAGTGAGGTTTCATTCTGTCAAGTCCAAAAGAATTGTAACTGCTCGTTCTCTTGTAATCGAGAACGAAGATTTTTGGCTGCAGCTTAAAAAATATTATTCTGAATATGTAACCGTTCCTAATGAGTACATGCGCCAAGGCGTATTAGAAAGTTCCAGGAAATATCTTATTTCTAAAGTTAATGGCATGGGCATGAAATTAGCTAGTCATTTTCTCAGGAATATAGGAATGTCTGGATTGGCTATATTAGATGTTCATATTTTAGATGGACTTAAAAAGCGTGGTATTGTGTCAAATGAAGATATATTAAAGTTGAATTATGATCGTTATACTGCAGTGGAACAACTTATGATCAGTTATGCTCAAGAGGTAGGAATAACGGTCGATGAACTGGATTTCCTCTTGTGGAGCCAAAAGACCGGATATGTATTCAAGTAGGTTGAACTACCCCTCCCGCAAGGGGAGGGGATTCCTAATTCACAGAGGAAACTTTAAGTGATACAAAATATACCACTCCAGAGGTTAGCCTCTCCAAAGGCGTTAGTTTGCGTAGTTCCTACGCTACTTCTACTCTTAGGTAGACTGCCAGAGTTTATTTTCTTCAGGTTCTCTACCATCAAGACTTATTGGTTACGCTTGACTGTGTTACTCTCTGGAAAAGTAGAGAACTACTTTAACTTCTTAGGTTTTACCTTGAGAAAGTTTAACAGTTTAACTGTTTTGTTCTCAAGAACCACATACCTATTAACTTTTAAAAGATCAAGATGCTCTGTATTATACAACAAAGGAGTGCGTCAATTTAACCCTTCCACAAGGGAGGGGGAGGGTTGATGCAAAAGACGATAAAATGCGACGTTTGCCCTCGTGGTTGTTTGGTTAAAGAAGGTAATAGAGGTAAGTGTGGAATATTCCACAATACGCATGGGCATATGATCAATTTGTATCATGGACATTGTTCTAATGTGTCTGTGGAGCCTATTGAAAAACGACCGTTGTTTCATTTTCTGCCTGGATCTCAATTCCTGTCTGTGGGATTTTATGGATGTTCGTTGAATTGTAAATACTGTCAAAATTTTTGGGTATCTCAAGAATTTTCTGACGGCTGTGGTGAATACTATTCTCCTGCTGAATTAGTTGACCTAGCCGAGTTGACTCATGCTTCTGGTATTGCTTTCACTTATAATGAACCCACATTGTATTATTCTTATATAAAAGAGGTAAAACAAGAGATTGATCGCATTTCAAGTCCGCTGAAAATTGTTTTAAAAAGCAATGGATTTGTAAATGATCATATTTTGTCAGATTTGTGTTCTTGCGTTGATGGGTTTAATATAGATTTAAAAGGCAACGATAAGGATTATTCTGCAATTTGCGAAGGGTCTCTAGATAAAGTTTTATCTTCGATTGAGTTAGTCTCTAGATCGGGAGTTCATTTAGAGATAAGTTATTTGGTTCTTCCTGATCGTATTCATGATGTTGAATTTAATTCAGGTATCTGTGACTGGGTAGTATCTTTAGGCAGGGATATTCCGGTCCATTTGCTTTATTTTTATCCATTTCATAAAATGTCCGGAAACGCAGCTTATTCCGCAGAGGATCTAGTACGATTGTACGATATGTTCTCCTGTAAATTGAATTATGTATATATATCTAATCGTTATGATAATTTAATTAGCTACCGTAACACAAAGTGCTCTATATGTGGTAAGACTATTATTATCAGAAATAGCTCCACTGATATTGTTCAAAAAACTTGTTGCCACAATTCAATTCCAGGTGTTTTTGCTTAGTTTTTCATGTATAATTAATACATGGACGACATAGCTGTTAACGCCTTTACCAGCAATCATCAAATTTCAACAGAACAGCTCAGCACGGTATGTAAATACCGACAAGGGGCTGTTTGTTGTCGTTATATCTATTTTTCTGCTCAGTCATTCGATTTTTTTTGTGCTAAAAATATTCCAGAATTACGAGAAAAAATAGACAGCATAGCAGATGAAATGGCTGCTCAGGGCGACAATTGTATAGGATTGTCATGAGAAGAGAAAAAGATGTACGAGACCACCGAGAAGCCTTACGACGCAAGGCAGCTGCTTTAAGAGAGCATAAGCGTAATAAGGCTCGGAAAAACATGCGCGGGGAATATAATAAACGAGTCAATCGAGCTAAAAAAATAGCAGAGAAGGCTAAACAGGTGGGTGCAGTTGCTAATAAAGAATTTTCCATCGCTCCTTTTAAGTCATTTGATAATTATGTTTATTCTAAGAGCAAAGTTAAAGTTTGTCACCTAATAGACAGTTTAGGCATGGGCGGTGGACAAACTATGACAATGGAACTTGTAGGTGCTCTTAATCGATATTATGGAGATCATATTGAGAATAAAATAGTTTGTGCTAGAACTAATCCTTCTAAGTGGGATAAGACATTTTATCAGTCTTATGGGGTTGAGCCTGCTGTAATGCGAGATAAGGATCTTTCTAAATACTTAAAAAAGGAAAAGTTTAACATTGTTTTGCATCACAGACTGGCTATCTCTAAATGTATGCGTCCATACATTCCTGATAAAATGAAGTACATTTTATTAAATCATACTTATCATCAATTGTCCAGGATGAGTAGTTTCCTTAAATGTGATTTATATATATCTGTATGTAATTATCTCCATAAAAATACCAATTTTCCATCTTTCATTCATCCTTCTCGTATGATGGTTATTTTGAATGGCGTGGAAAATGATTATCTAGACAAATTACCTAATGCTAATTTAGAAGGATCTTTTAAAACAGGACGATGTCATAGGATGGTTCAGACTAAGTTTAAGATAGATTCTTTAACATGGCTAGAAAAGAAGGCCAGCAAACAAATAGAAGGGTTATCTCATTATTTGATTGGACACTGTCCAGAAGCTAAAAGAACTTGTAAAAAAATGACGACATGTAATTATGTTGGAGCTATTAATAAGCGCGGTAAAAAAATGTCTATCATTAAAGGATTAGATTTATATTTTTATGAGACATTTCAAAATGAAGGTGCGAGTATTGCAATATTAGAATCCTTGGCATGTGGAGTTCCCGTCATATGTAAGAATTTTGGAGGTAATATAGAATTAGTAATAAATGGACATAACGGGTTTATAGTAAAAACCAGAGAAGATTTTTTACTTAGAATGAAAGATTTAGCTGAAAACCCCAAAAAATTGCAATTAATTAAGGATAGAACTTTAGATGATTTTAATTCTAGATTACATATAAAGCATACTGCTGTGAAGTACATGCAGATATTCGAGGCTCTTGTATGAAAGTCTCAATATTATCTGCCTGTTTTAACAAGGCTAAATATATCATTCCATGCATAAATAGCGTTCGTGAGCAAACGTACTCTAATTGGGAGATGATTGTAGTAGATGACTGTAGTACGGATAGTAGTTGGGATTTATTGCGACAAATAAAAGATAATCGTATCACAGTTTTACGTAACGATAAAAGAATGTTGTGTTCTTCTACTTATGCCCGTGCTTTAGAACATGCTACTGGAGATATAGTTGGGATTGTCGATGGAGATGATATCCTTGTAAAAAAAGCAATGAATATGATTGTTAAGCGTTATAGATGGAATCCTAAAATTGATCACATATACACTCAGTTTCATTGGTGTAATAAGAATTTGCAGAAATCCAGAACGGGTCTTTCTGCTTTGCCCAAACGAGGCAAGTCTATAGTTGATATGGTTTTAGCTGGACAACATTGTTATTCGCATTGGAGAACATTTAGACGCCACTTAGCCTCTAAGGGAGTTTTGTTTCCGGAGGGATTGGAAGTGTCAGTGGATAAGAATTTAGGATTTGCATTGGAGGAATTGGGTCGTGGAGCTTTTTTGAATAGGAAATTGTATTTTTACCGTTATTACAGAGAGAATATGTCATTAATTCAGCCTAAACAACAAAAAGATACTACAATACGACTAGCAAGAGAAAGAAAGTCAAAGCGAAAAGAATTAGGTATTAAGGTTTTCCCAATAATGGAAATAAAATGAGATTATCTACATCGCATCATTTTAGTTCGTCTGGACGTAGAGGTCTTCAGAAGTTTGGTAACATTCTTCTGGAGGAATTAAAATCTAGATATGGAGTCAAGATAGTACCTGAGAGCGCCAGATCAGATATTCATCTTACAGTAATTAGTGGAAAGTTAAAAAAGCGAGCCAAGAATATTCTTAGGATTGATGGTGTATATTATGATGTGATACGTCGATCTATGAATAATTCTATAAAAAGAAGTATTGAAAGTTCTGATGGAGTCATTTATCAAAGCAAATGGTGTCGAAAATTTGCCACGACAATGCTTAAGACAAAATCCAAGTTGTCTACTGTAGTTTACAATGGAGTGAAACAGTCTTGTTTTCAAAATCTGCCAGTAGCTCAAAAAGAGTTTGATAAGGCATTTATATGCTGCGCTCATTGGAGAATCAATAAGAGGCTTAAGTCTATTGTTCAAAGTTTATTAGAGGTACGCAAACGCACTGGTGTAGATCTGGGAATGTATGTTTTAGGCAAACCTGATTACAAGCAAAAGTCAGATTATATTAAATATATTGGTGATGTTAAATCGGTGGCTCCGTTTTACGCTGTCGCTGATTATATGTGTCATATATGTCATTTGGATGCTTGCCCTAATGCAGTTATAGAAGGGCTATCTGCGGGATTGCCTGTTGTGTGTAATAATATAGGAGGAACTCCGGAAATTGTTGGTTCAAGTGGAGTGCAAGTAGAATTGGATCGTCCATTTGATTTCCGCTATATAAAAAGAATGGATGATGTCGGTCCTAATTCGGTAAATACAGAAAAGCTCGTTGAGGGTATGGTTCAGGTAATGAATCAAGACTGGCAAATAACTCGTCCCGAATTAGATATATCAGCATCAGCAAAAGGTTATTATGATTTCTTTGTATCTTTGTTAGGTTAAAGCATGGACGTAACTGTAGTCATTAGCAATTTCAATTATAGTAATTATGTTTCGTCGGCAATAGAAAGCTGTCTGGATCAATCGTACCCTTGTTCTATTATTGTAGTAGATGATGCTTCTACGGATAACTCTTGGGATATAATACGTGGATATGTTCAAGATGGAGTAAAAGCGGTTCGTTTGGCAAAGAATAGTAATGGCAATGCCAGGGGAAAGAATATTGGAATCAGTTTGAGTAAAACTCCTTATATTACATGCTTAGATGCCGATGATATGTTACTTCCTGATTCGATCAAAGATAGGATTCCTTTTCCTCCTGATATAGATTTTGTTCACGGGTGGTCTATATTCTTAAAGAGTACTGATCATTACGCCGGAATTCTTAGTTCCACTAATGTTTTATCGCGTAAATTTCGATATAATGAGCGTCAAAAGAAATTACAAAAAGAAGAGGAAGTGAGATGGACGTGGGCAATTGAGGCATCAACCGTATTGGCTCACAGGTCCCTTTATGAAAGGTTTGGACTATATGACGAGGAGATGCGATGGTCAATAGACAGAGAAATGTGGTGGCGTTGGTTGTCACATGGGGCTAAAAAATCAGTATTGCCAAAATTTGTATCAATCTATCGTCGTCATGAGGATCAGTTAACGCAAGACAGGAAACGAAAGGATCCAAAGTTATGTTCTAGGATGTTAAAAGACCGTCAAAGCTCACGTAAAAATATATCTAAAAAAAATACAATATTAATGGATAATTATAACATTGATAAATATATTGAGGAAATTTTGTCAAGAACCCCAGGATTAAAATCCTGAGGCTTGAGTGTGACGGCACTCAACGTAAGTCTTGACTAGACTGAGAAGAAAGGAGAGTAAATTTTTCTTCTACGTTAAAAGAGCTATTAAGTACCAAGAGATACCACCCTAGTCTCTTGCTCTACGCTAGAACCGTTTAATAGCATGTTTCTTTTAGAAGAGAAACTAAGCTTTTTTAACTTTGTCGAAG
>Ga0180433_10000094_pt1 | contig 139056 bp, 241 predicted proteins | sample SS_ome_8_FD_132980 | JGI IMG/M metagenome (GOLD analysis project Ga0180433, IMG submission 132980) | Hypersaline lake sediment archaeal communities from the Salton Sea, California, USA - SS_1_D_1 metaG | ecosystem: Environmental > Aquatic > Non-marine Saline and Alkaline > Hypersaline >... | reverse complement strand
CCATGCCTACGCCAAACTCCAACGCTAAGCCTGGACCCATGGTCTCGTATGCCTTACGAAACGCCAGCTTCAAAATACCAGTTGGATTCGGTTCCCATCCCATACTCTTCTCCTTATCCCAGTGACTTGATCAGATCTTCCAGCACAGCCACACTTCCCAGCTTGCACGTGCTAACCCATCGGTGATTACTTTCCACAACCGCTTCATACCAATCCTCATTCTCTGACATCTGTTGTAGCAGTTGCGATAGCCCGTTATAATCTCTTGTCTGTCCATAGAATTCTCCAAAGTTAACAAACGATCCTCCAGGCACATAGTCCTGGATGTTGTAGCATCCCATGTAGATCGGGATCGTCCCCGCTCGGAAGCAGTTCAAGATCCTCTCTGTCATGAACCCCTGTGTCCAGAAGGGATGATACGAGGATTCCAGGCACAGACAGAACTTGTACTCACTGATCTTACGCAGCTGATTTGGATGACTGTGATGGATAGGTGACTCCACCTCACCCTGATAACAGCTGCCACCCCATTCACGATCCTTCGGAGCCCACACATGCCGAACCAGATCACCGCCGATGTTCTGCATGACCTCATTCCGCAACCAATAGATGCAGCCTGGACGTCCATTCTGATACACGTTGTTCAGGCAACACACCCCATTGATCTTCTCCTTAAACGGCACCCTCTCGGCCAATGGCGCTGGAGGATTACACCCCAACACACCCTGCACCAGATGCATGTTCAGAATGGGCTTATACATCTCAAAGAACGCCGGATTCCACGTAATCACATGCTCATACTGACGCAGCATTTGCAGATCCCAGTTCTCAGGCATCCCAACGTATGGCTCTCCTGGGTAGAAGATGCGGTAGCCATTCTCTCGACTATGCACCTTCCCATCGAATCCCTTCCAGTTGAAAGCCACATGCGGATATTGCTCATTCAGTCTCGTCCAATCATCCATTTCTCTTCCTTCGATAGACCACCTTTGACATGAGGCAGGTTGAGTTGTGGTGGCACGGTCTCTTTCCCAATGTGTAATCTCGACAGTACACCTCATTCACAAGATCATACGGACACTGAATGATCTTCCCGCCAATGATGTAGTTCGCAAAGTTGCAGTGACAATCTGGCAATGTCTTCGTTGATTCAAACACACCGCGCTTCGACACATGAATGTCCATGTCACCCTCATACTGCCACATGAACTGATGCACCAGCTCCTTGTACTCAATGACTGGCATCGTCAGATCCGTATCATCGAAGAACTCCTTTCTCGGATTGTCCAACTCACGTAGGCTGGAGATGAAGAACACCTTGCACATCCCAGTGCTCTCCACCGATTCCGCTGTGGACAACATGTCCTCCACTGTGGTGGTCCGTGACACCATGAAGTTCGCATCGAACGGAACCTGTGCATCCATCACATTGTGAATGCCCTTCCCCGGATGGAATGTGCCATACAGTGACACTCGCAACTTCGCATTGTACTTCGCAAATGCCTCCCCGCTGAACCCATCCAACTTGCGACCGTTCGTGTAGATGGTGGTCTTCAGTCCCAACTTCTGATTGTAGATCAGCATCGCTTCCAGATGAGGATGCAACAAGGGCTCACCACCCAATAGGTTGATCTGCCGCCCACCACGTCTCCAGAACACATCCACCGCACGCTCATACTCATCCAGGTCGATGTCCACGCTATCCTTCATCACCTTACGAGCAAAGCATCCTGTACACTGCAAATCACATCGATTCGTGATGAAGATCTGAAGCGTGTATCGCCTGCTCAGTGGTAACTCTTGATATTTGTGCCACGGAAATTTCATGCATCCGCTCTCCCACAAAACTCAATTGTCGTCTCTAAGAACACTTTGCCGACACATATCTCACCCTCGCCCACTATCGTCTCTGCCACACCCTGTGCAGATGAAAGCAACTCAAATGTCATCGCATCCTTATCAAAGTGCGACCACTCCTTACCCGTCCAAAACCTATGTTCATCAAAGACCTCATCACTTGCAAGCCATGGATCTGTCTTTTTGGGAGGTATCACCGCCATGACCACAAACTCAAAATGCCCACCTCTTATCCATTTCATACGCCGCTCCCCCACTCACGAGTCTTGTTCCGGAAGAAGTCTGCTGGACTCTTCGTCACAAACAACTGACGCATAGCCAGAAGCTGCTCCGGAGTACAGTCTGTCGCTCTCGGATGCCAGGGATGAACCGCAGCACATGCCGCATCAGGAACCAAATACACACCCAGATGGTACAGCCGACAGAACATATCTGCGTCCTCCCATCCATAGCTCACATAGTCCTCGTCATACCCTCCGATTTTCTGGAAAACACTGGTGGGCGCTGCATATGCATAGTGGAAGTAGGTCGATGGGTTTACCTGCCCATCAGCCAACTCAATGATCTCCTTTGCATGGTACGCATTCTCAGCCACCATCGGAATCACAAGACGAGTCAGAGGCATATGCTCCAACGCCCAATTGACACCACCTGTCACCTCCAGCATGTCTTTCGTGCGATGCTCAGGCACCACCCACACCTTCCCAGCTCGCCACGGTGTGTGACAATGGATCGCCCGATAGATGAAGTCTCCGGTCATGATGACCTCTCCATCCTTCTGCAAGGTGATCTCACTCTCATTCCGTCTCAGGAAGTAATTCCGAATGAACGCGCCGTTCCTCGGCCCCTGATGGTCATGGAGCAATGTGAATGATCGCACATTCTTATTACGCAGATGCGACCAATTGTGATTCACATTGTCATTTCCGATCACCAACAGATAATCTTTGGGATCGACCTTCGTTCGAATCTGATTGATAGCAAACTCAGTCAAATGAGAGTGTGCGTAGTTCGGCATGAACACGACCAACTTCTTGCTTCGTGTCTCTGCCCAATCAAAATCCTGCTTAACGTCCAAGAGCTTCGCCATCGTTCACATACCTCAAAAGGTGACACACGATATTGTCATAGTCTCTATACGTTTTTTCCGTGAGAAAGTTCTGTGCTTTCCCCGCTTCTGGAGCGCCCGCATACCAATGAATCCCGATCACATCCGGCTGAATCACCTCATTCATGAATCGACCAGCAGGCTCTGTGAAGATCACCAAAGCCGCACGTGTCGGATACACGGTGCGAATATCGAAGTTGAACACATCTGAAGCCCCCATATCAATCACCGTCTTGTAGAACGGAGATCCCACACTCTGGTATTGCTCCAGGTTGATGTTGTTTCGTGCCAGCTCAAACAGCTTCGTGTAATGCCGATTCCCCGGCGCTCCCGCCAGGAACCCAATACTGTGGTATGGAGGCCCATTCGCTGGCGTAGGGTCCTGTGTAGGCCCACCACGACGATAGCAGAAGTATGCCGTATGATCCGTCTCCCGCAACACCGCAGACAGAGGACGATAGTAGAGGATGTCAGAATCACTCCACAAGCCTCCGACCGTAGACAGCAGGTACAGGCGAATGATGTCAGACTTGATCACCTCAGGCAGGTCATTAGAGAACCCAATGGCCTCCATATCGAACGGAGCCACATGGACACCAAGATTCTCCAGCCGATCCATGTAGTCCTCTGTGTCCAATCCTTCCTTATTCTCAAAGGTCACCCATGACTGAGTAGTCGTCAGCTTCTTTGGCACATATAGCACCATCCTCCAGTCCGGATTATACTTCCGGAAGGAATACAGGGCCATGTACCGCAAATACGGAAGGACCGATCCACCCCAGTAAAAGAACGCCTGCTTAGGGACAAATCTCATAGCTCACCCTTTCTGATCTTCGTCGCACTGATGTCCTCGATAGCTGCATCCAAGCGAATCTCACGAATACCATAGCCCACTCCACGACCATAGCATACCTCTGCGATGTCCGGAATCACCACCACCTCCGCATCCGGGACCTGCTCTTTGATCATCGCCCTCCGCTCCGCAACACTGTATGGGTTGCTCTCCGAAATCTCCGTGTCACGAATGCCGATGAGAATCTTCTTGCCCTCTTTCCGCACCTGATCAAATAGAGTCTTATGTCCCTCATGAAGAGGTTGCCACCGACCAATGAACAGGCTGTACTTGTTATCCTTCAACACACCCAAATGCTTTCGGATTGTATCCGCACTCTGCTTCACTCCAATGTAATCATGGTTCACCATACAGAACCCACCTGGATTATCCATAAACTCTTCGCACGTAGGCTCCTCATAGAAGTGACCTTCACGTTCCGGCATTGTGCGCTTGATGTAGATCCACTCAGGGTCACATACATTTGAGATCTCTCTCCGCACTTCACGCATCGGAGCAATGACTGTCACCATCACATCATGGTGCTGTGAAAGAATCTTCGCCAACCGAGCCACTCTCAGATTGTGCTCCCGACGATCTTCTCTAGAAAACCCAGCGCCCAGCGAGATACTTTCCCGCATCTCATCACCATCCAGAATTACGCAGTTCCAGCTCTTTTGAATCTCCCTCGCCACCGTCGTCTTTCCAGCCCCAGACTGTCCTGTCAACCACACTATCCTTCCCATTCTTTCTCCTCCCTATCCAATCCATCCACAAGTGGAAGTGGTAATACAACACGATGTTCAGCAGATTAAATGCCACACTTGTCCCTATCGCTGCATGCCACTGCCCAGTCATAGCAAACACCACGATTGCATGTATCAGCACGTTGTGCAATCGATACAAGATCCCTTGAACAAACAAACCCTTCATCCCTGATCTCCATCATCGCAACATCTCTTCCATCTTCGCGTAGATCTTCCGATTTCGTTCCCACAATGGACAACCACCCACGAGACCGGGATTCTTCGGATGCCACTGATGCACCACAAACAAACCATTCGACGTACTGTCAATGCACACGCGAAGCTTCTTTCGAATGCGAAGCAAGAAATCATTGTCCTCGAAACAGTACCCAAGAGCATATGCCTCATTGAACCCGCCCAACTTCTGAAGATTCTTCGTCGTAATGCCCGCACAAAAATGATACCACTTTGGAAACGCACTTGGATGATGATACCACTGTTCCTTCTTGAAAGGCTGCACGATACTCCGCACCTGCCCTCCCACATTGCCCCCATCCACCTTCGACAAGAGCCCATACTCAGCCTCCGTAGAAGCGTAGCAAGGAGCTGCCACATAACTGCCTGATCCCACACGAGAACGCATGTCACGCAGAATCGGCCCCACATGCACACACTCCGCATTCTGAATCACCACCACGTCCCCAGTGACCTCTGCAAACCCCATATTGTAAGGGACAGATGGGTTGATCCAGTACTTCTCCTCGTTCGACACCTCCACCAACGTCACTTCTGCGCCAAGCTCCTCGATGACAGTTTTGGCCCTCAGGCCCTCATCCGAAGCATCATCCACCACAATCAGTTCCAGATCTGGATCACACTGCTCCAGGATCGATTTCAGAGTCAACCGGAACTGATTCGGCCTGTTGTGATATGTCATTACAACGCTCAGCCTCATTTGTCACTCCCACCTTCCGAAATGGAACATAGCGATTCAATCTACTCATCTCTGAACAACTGAACACCTGCACTCCGTATTCCTTACGCATCACCTCCAAAGCCATAGGATATGGCACCATGAACTCTTGCAATTTCGCATCGTACTTTCGCCTGTCTCGATCCGCATAGTCCTTATGAAAATGTGTGCCTCCCACAGTCGCACGAAAATCATACCCAAGCAAGTAGATCTCTGTGTATCCCAGCACCACGGCCAACTGAAGACCTGCATAACCTGAGTCACTTCCACAATGGAAATCATCAAAGGAAGGGCCGACACCACCATATGCTGCCGCATGCACCACACGATCAAACGGGCTCAGATCATATGTGATACCATGCGCATTGTCCACAATGTGACGCTCATCCAAAACCTGCAACCGATCTCCACTGAATCCCACCACAAAGATCTTATCTGCTGGATGCCGAGAAAACTCACGCCGCTTGTCCGTGCGACACTTGTCACCTGTGATCCCATTTCGCAGAACCCATGTATAGTCCATGGTCACGAAGTACTTTGCATTGGGGAGATGAAAGAGAGACTGATTGACAGCTATCACATCCTTCCCATTCAACCATGAATAGTCGAATGTGGTTAGGGACGTACCGCCACCAACAATATAGCATGCCTTCTTCATTTCTTCCCACCTATACGGAATTAGACACCAGACAAAAACCCACCCCAAGACCGCTTCTCAAAGCATTGCAATGCACTGTCTGGGTTGAGGTTGAAAACAGAAATTCCCATCGCACCCAAGCAAGGACCTATCTCCTCAATGCAGTTCCGGAAGTTCTCCAGATTCCGCAATAGGCTCCTGATTGTTCCACGATCATACCCCTCGTGACAATGAGTCTTCACTGCGTTTCCATTCTCAATGACCTTGAAATCATATCCCAACAATCCAATCTGAGTACACCCAAGCGCCACTGCCAACATCAACGCTCCACACCCAGAATTGTTACCCTTGTAGATGCCCACGCCTAGGTCCAGACTCACCGCCTTCTTGCCCAGGTCCTGCACTACATACACGTTCTCATTGAACACTTGCCGCTGGGCTCGCATGAACACCTTGATCCCATCATACTGGCTCCACTCCCGATGAAGCTCATAGTGATCCTGGGACGGCTTACGATTCAGTTCCACCATCTCAAAGAACGTGTGGTCCATGGAATAGTGAACCTCAGACGGGTACAACTGAAACATCTTGTTGATCCCAATTGTGTGAATCCCATCCAAAACCCCAAAATCAAATCCCTCCAAGCTGGGACCTCCACCGAGAATCACACACCGCTCACCTCTCCAAGCACCAGACGGAAGCACATCCGACACTGGACGTGCCTTGCACGGCTTAGGACCTATCCTCTTCACAACGGTTCCCCTATGTGTATTGAAAGACATGCCCACTAGCTCAGCTCCACCGCTTGCAGATATCTCATATACGATGAGCCATCTTGGTACATGATCACCTGATCCCGATACCACTGCAAATCAACTGTATGAACCCCAGCCGCCAAAGAGGCATAGTAATTCACATCCAGATTCACGTAGCCCTGATCATCACCTGTCTCCAACCGACGAGTCCACTTCACTTCCCCATCAATTCTCAATCGGAAACTGTTGTAATACCGATCCGCACCCCAACGCAGTGGCACACTTCCAGTTATGTGAACAATGCCACCAATCGTAGTGATGCTCACGGACATATCTGTGATGGTAGCCCATGCCGCTGTGTTGTAGCTGATGTTGTCCGTACCTGTGGACTCAATCATCTGCGTAGTGCTCGACTGGGGATAAGCCAAAAAGGATCTAGCATCCGCAATTCGATCCCACGTCAGATCAGTGTCACCATTGACCACTGTCACCTCAGCCAAGACCATCTTCCCACCATACGCTGGAGCCGAAGGACTCACTGCCTCAGTGCCCTGTGCAATTGCAATAGCTCCTGCGGAAGTCACATAGACTAGATCGATACGGGAATTCGACGCAGAAGGAACCGCAAACGGACCCACCTTCTGATCCCCAATCCGCACCTTAGCTGATCCCGTATTCACAGTGCCACCACGCACGCGCACATACATCTCAGACGCCGTTGTTGCCTCCACACTCAGATTCCGCTCCAACACCATCGGAAACGTTCTATCTGAGTAATCAAAGCTGCTCAACGTGGCACCCTCAAACACACACTTGCCAACCACGATATCATTTTGCTGACGCGCAGAGAGACTTGCAATCGCATGCACCTCCACATAGTTCGCCACCAATTCCGCAAAAGACCAACGGAGAACCAAGTATGGAGTAGCAGATGAAATCGATCCACTGTCCAATGTAGTCGAATCCAGAGTAGCAGCTGCCGCTGTTCTCACATTAACCTGAGCACTCCCATCTCGAATCTCAGCCACCATAGCACTCAGTGACACCCTACTATCAGTGACCCTAGTCAGATATCCACCACTGTAAATTCCGACCGGAAGTTGGTCCAACAGCCGCTTGCCCCAATTCGCAGCCTTCGCTTCCTGGAAATAGCCCCAGGTGATTGTCTGTGTTCCATGATTAGTTGATCCCATCTCTTCTCTCCTATCTGCCAACCATTGCAATTGTGCATGCCCACACATGCGCATCCGCTGCCGAGGCATCCTGTGTGATCACTTCCAATCTCAAAGTCGTATTAGTGGCCGGAAGAATCAGGCCCTTATACGAAAGTGTGTTGTGCGCTGCCGGATCATTTTCGATCTCACATCGTGTGATTGATTGGTTGTAATCATCGTCTGCAAGCCACCAACTCAGATCCCCAGACAACACATGAAATCTTGCTCGCACCTCTGGAGAACTGGTTTGCCTCTGGAACATGATTGTGTAAGACAGCTCGTACAGGCGACCAGCCGGAAGCGTGAAGATTCCACCATATGCCACTGTGATGCCATTTGAATTGATCACTGTCCCGTAATTAGTCAAAGCTGTCCACGATGTGTTTCCACTAAGCTGATGACCAATTGTCCTTGTCAACATATAGTATGGAGCTGATCTCTTCAAGGCACCCGCCGAAGATCTCTCAATGGTTGTTCCATCCACCTTCTCCTGGCCATATGTCACATGGGGACGCACATCCTTGATCATAGATGCATTGATGCTAGTGGTTGTGCTAGTGATAGTCACCTCAGCCAAGACCACCCTTCCATTATACAACGGAGCTGTAGGAGATGCCGCTGCCACACCCGATGTATCCACGCCAACAGTGCCAGTGGTAGGATCGATGTACACCAAGAAGATCTGGCTATTTGATGCAGGAGCCGTCAATGCGTCCGTCAATTGGAATGGAACCAAGAACGACTGGGCATTGTCCTGAAAATAACCAGGATTCACATACATCTTCATGCCTGTGGCCGGAACCACCTTCAATGAAAACTCCTGTGTATTCGGGTATGATCGAGGATGAGTACTGTCACCATAATCAAACCCATTCAATGCGCCTCCACCTGTGAACGTACACTTCGCCACCACTAGATCAGTGGACACGATGCTACCACTAGCCACCGCCAAAATCTCCATGTAGTCAGCTGTGGTTCCAGTATATGACCACCGCAGAATGATGTATGGTGTGGCCGATCCAACTGTCACGCTCACGCTGGTAGTAGTCGCCACCCTCACCTGATGTGTGCCATCACCGATCTCACATACCAACGCCGACAAGCTCGCATGGGTATTGTCCACCACCTCTAGCGCACCACCCTCATAGATGCCCACAGGTCGGACATCCACAAACCGTCTGTTCACCTCCGCTGAATTTCCCGGAGCCCCGTATTTCAAACTCAATGTCTGATTTCCAACATCAGCAGGCATCGCACTCTCCTCTAGCTAGACAAGTCACTCTTGTACACTTCCACAACCACACGCAACTCTTCATTCGCTGTCTTATCAATCTTGGGAAACACACTCGCCAAGACCAACGTGTCTGTGCCACCCACATACAGCCCCAGCTCCGTGATGCCACTTTGCACCGTCGCTTTCGGTACAATGAACTCAAACGAGACCTTTTCCGCATCAAGAGTAATATCCGATGCAGCAATCGTTCCCGTCAAAACCGGATTCTGAATATCAAAATCCGTTGCCGACACGTCACCACCATAATTTCCAGTCCCCAGCACCCACTTCGTAATGGACTTGACAAAGCCCTCATCAGAATTGTCAAAGGTCATTGTCCCACCATCAAAGGTCCAGGACCCACTCGTAGCCTCATCAAAGTACTTCTGAGACACCACCCAATTACTCGTGATCCTAGTGAAAATACTACCACTCACCTCAATCGTATTCCCACGCTCATCCGTCTTCGGATTCAAAAAGATGATGTAATGAGGAACTGTATGAACTGGACGAGTCTCCTCGACCAGCAGCACAAAGTTGTCACTCAAACCAGCGTACCACAGGTAGTTCTGCGATCCATAGACACGAACCCGATCCAAAACCACCTCCGCACCAAAGTGCGGACTCTTGTAGTACGTCGAATCAAATCCAGGTGGATTCTCATCCTCATCGCCCACAAACCACTCCGTCAGATAGAAATTGACGTAGTCATTCGTATACATGTCCCAGATGTTAATAGCCAGCTGGTTAATAGCGGCAATCACATTGATCGAATCATACGTGCCCTTGACCTTGTACCAATCAATGGCATCCGTCAGGGTCTTTCTCAATTCAGCCTCCGTAGAATCATCCTCAGGAGGGAATGTGACCCCAATCAATGCACCCAGATACCGTATATACGTTGTGGATGCGACTGTGTTCGGTCCCAACAGCTTAATTATGTCCTCATTTTTCGTCAGCCAGTTTCCGACCTGAATCCCCAATTCCGCAACCAAATCCTGCAAAATCTCCGAATTGTGGAATTTCATCGGAAACAGAGGCATCAAGTCTAAAGGCAGATCCGCGATAACATCCACCTCAAACTCATGCTCCATCACCAATTCACGACCCACAAACGGATTGTGCTGATACACCTGCTCAACAGACATCTCAGCTTCCGCAGTGATCTCCCTGGAGTCTTCCTGATCCAAATAAAATGACTGATCCAAGTACCAAGTAGCCACGGCCTTCTCCTACGTTCTATCAATGTCTAACTGCAAATTCAAGATATTATACGTCACAGGGTCCGAAGGAAGTGGAGCCGCCGACCACGTGATCACCATAGGTGTTGTGTCAGTGTATCCCAACACATTTGTCGCCCGACACGTGTATGAGATCGACGTTGGAGACGACTGCGCTGGGGGAGAATATGAAGACCCAGTCTCCCCAGTAATCGGAGATCCATCCGCATACCACTGCAATGTTGGTGTGGGAGTACCAGACACTGTCACTGACAGTGGCGTCGGTGTTTGATCCACGTACAGACTTTGACTTCCTGACTGTGAGTCAAAGGATGGAAGAACATATCCACTTTCATCGCCCCACAATTCAAACTTAAGACTGGCTGAACCTGCTGTCCATGATGACCCACCATCAGCACTTTCCCAGAAGTCTCCAGAACCCCCACCAGCTCCATCAACACTGAAACTCATATCACCATTCGCACGTATCACTATCGCATATGTCCCAGGGACCAGGATAGGTGTGGTCGAGAAGAAAATATGAGCAATATATCTGGTTGAGTCTGCCCCTGCGTTAACTGCTGTCCATGAGCCGGAACAAATATCTACACCATCAGGCTTCCCGTCTCCGTCCACCGCCTGGAGAGAAATTGTCATTGTGCTTGTCTCGTACTGACGACTGACCCACAAAGAGACGCGACCGGGCTTCTTATACTCAGACAGAGTGAATGTCTCTGCCACCCAATCCGTCGCATTCACCTGATCCGCAATAGTTTCGGTGGTATATTCATCCAGCTTCTCAGATGCAGGAAAAGCCCATGTAACTGATGGGGCCACATCAATAGCATACAAAGCATCCTCTTCATCTGGACCATCCAAATCCACCACACAGTTTATGGTATCTGTATCCTCATCCCACACATACAGATTACCACCGTCACCTACGGAAGATAGAATGAATACTTTCCCACTCTCTCCATAAAGAGCACATGCACGAATTGTTTCCTTTGAAGGTGGACCTACATGGTTGTACAGCTCCGACCCAGCATAACTGACCACGCCAAACCCATCACCGATGACATAGACCTGATCAGAGTCTGATTGATCCACCACCATCCCACACTGGTACACTGTGTTTGTGCCCCACCCAGTCATCGTTGTCTGGAATTCACCCTGAAAACCACCAGCACCATCCTCCGCATGCCTTCGAAGTGTTGCCTCACCTGGATGCCATGAAAATACCTTTCCAGTAGATGCCTGTGCTAATGCGTTGATCCTCTCATTATCAGATACCTGAATGTACTCATCAAACACCTCATCATGAGCACTGTCCAACTTTCGGATGATGTAGTAGTCCGGACCAGACACATTGTTCTGATATCCATACCAAGTATTGCCATCATCGTCAAAAATGCAAGCATACGCCCCATCTACTGTTTGCGTCTCCTGATCTGTCACAGTGAAATCAGAATCTGTCCAATACAAGTCTGCTGTCCCACCACAGGATACAGTATTCCCACTGCTATCAACAGACATGCTGTAGATAGACCCAGATGTCACCCCACCACTGACGTAAGAACCATCAGGAGCCAATTTCCATATATTCCGAGTGCCATTTCCATCCCCATTGTCCCCAGATACACCTGCAACAAGAACGTTACCACTGGGCAAAATCTGAACACTGATGACATTGGCACCCGTATCATACGCCCAAATCTGGACCCCAGCCTCATTGAATCCCCAAACAGACTCATTCCCTGAAGATCTCACTCCCCCCATCACAAGGGCTAGAGAGGATGAGCTGACAGTTACTGTTGCAATAGAAGATGTGGCTGACCCTCCATTGTTCGTCACCGTACAAGTGTAAGCACCCGCATCATCATCTGTCACATCTGACACAGTGTAAACATTGCTAGTGGCCCCGGAGATGGGTGACCCATCCTTATTCCACTGATAGGAATAGCCACCTGTCCCACCTGATGCAACCGCTGTGAGAGACATGGTGTACCCTGTGTACACGGCTGTATCCCCAGTAATTGTCACACTAGACGGAGCCACCTCAGTGATGGAAGGGAAGTCCGCTGTATCCCATGTGGGCGACCCGTACTCTGTCAATGATGTACCACCTTGGAAGTCTACGCCACTATCCACCAAAGGGTAGTACGCCACCAGATTGGCCGCCTGAATCGCAGTTGGGTTTGCACCCGCTGCAAGCTGGGCAACCTCTGAGTCACTAAGCGCCACATTCCACACAGCCACATGGGCCATCTTCCCGTAGAAATGCTGAGTGGGAGATCCGATGGTTCGAATCCCAACCAGGAACTCATTTCCGTTAACTGGAGTCTGACTTGTAGTGTCAGTGCCCTTTGAGCCGCCATCAAGAAAACAAGCCCTACTAGCGGCACCTGTGAAAACCCCACACAAGTGTTGCCATGTGCCATCTGTGTAATCAGTGGTTGTGTATGCAATTCCCCATGCACTTGCATACGAGCCCGCAGCACAGTTGTTTGTAATTCCACGCGCCTGCAAAATATGGGAGTCGCCACTGCCTTCATGACTTGTCACTGCGTAAATATTGAGATGATCCACCGGCTTAATCCATACAGCCATAGTGAATGGGTACATCGGATACGCAATCAGCTGTGCGCCTAATGCCAAGTACTGACTTGATCCATTTAATGAAAGTGACATGTGATACTCCTACTTCATCTTGCACTTAACGGTCAGAATGATTGAGTCCCCATCAATGATGGTCCTCTCCACTCCAAACGATAGAACACCAATCAAAGTCCCTGTGTTGTCTGAAGACGTACCTAAGAATGCCCCATTCACAGGACCCAAATCACCACCCGATGCGGTAAAAGTAATGTCTACTGACACCACTCGCCAATCGTCTTCATGCTTCTCCAACGTGGGGAAGCCCACATCAGATCTCAACAACACCTGCCTTGTGTAGCCATACACACCAGATGTTGGCTCATTCGGAAGCGTAGACAATACTGTCGATTCCGAAATGGAACCGTTGTACATGCCCACATAGAAATTGGTCATTCCGAAATAGTTTGATGCCTTATCCCTATAGAACGAGTCCACAATGGCTCGCTCTCCCTGGTCCACGAGACGATTCTTCTTGTCCGTGACATTCCACAGAACCTGACCATCTCGCATGTGATTCACTGTCCATCTCTGCTCAATCATCTTTCACCTCACGAAACATTGGAAATGCTTACAATATCCACATCCTGAAGTTTACAAATCTGCCGGAACGTTGGAACAACATTCCCATTCTGCGCCTGTTGATATCTCACATACACCGCAGTGGTCCCAGCCGCCGTAATCAACACCTCACCTGTGCTGTAATTAACCGTGCCAGAAACACCCGAAGCTGTGAATGTCCCCGTCCCATCATACTGATCCACATCAGTGGCCACATAAGTGCCATCCACAAACAGACGAACCGTCCCCGGCTCAATCGATGTCACCTCCAGCAAGGCCCCCCAATCGTATGATGAATTGTAAGTACTCGACAAGGTCTTGTAGATCTCCAGATCCATATTCGCATACGCCACTCGATCCAGATCGTCTATCGCCGCCAACACATTACTGTACTTCACTGTCGTCCCCAATTTCGTTGTATCTCCCAACGAAAACTGACCATCCAACGCTGTCTCAATGTCAGCTTGGGTCTGAGACAAGGATTCACCTTCCGCAGCCATCACCCACAACCGAGGAATTACATAGATAATGACAGGAGTCACATACTCGTATTTCACCGTCAGCATGGATTTCGCATACAAAGCTGCGGACAGATTGGACTTGAACACCGAATCCGGAAGCTGCCACTCCTGTAATACGACGGAGATCTTCACTTTGTTCAACATTTCATAGTCTACTGTAGTCCCAGCCGCCTCGGCCTCCTCATTCTCGCCCCACACATTCACGTCAGCCACACCTGAGTAATTGCCAATAATGCTGATAAAGTCAGCCCGATTAACAGCCCTATCACCCGTCTTGAATACCTGTGGCGCTTCATAGCGGATCTCCTCAATGCTCTCCTCATCATCACCGCCCAGGAATGAGCTGGAATTCGTGACAGACACATTCGATACAACAGCACCATCCTCATCATAGATCGCATCATTGATAGTGGTGATGTATCCAGTATTGGTCACATTCCCATCCAGACCATCAGACTTCACATACTGAATGCGAATCACTGATCCAGAATCCGGAGCCTTACCATTGATATCATCCCCGAATTGGACAGTCACGGTTCCGTCCATCTCATCAATGACACGGAAATGCTCAGATGTCACTTCACTTGCATAGAATGAGGTGACTTCAGTCCATTCCGTCCCGTCCACGATCACCCGTAAAGTCGGATTTGTCGTTGATCCAGAATTCTCCACATTCGTATCATTGACCTCATATTCCTGATTCAACGATCCATCAGATGTGATGTCCGTCTGGATCAATTCTCCCTGGACACCTTCCACTGTCACTGATGTAGCGCCCTTCTCGATTGCTGCACTGGCATTCGTCAGGAACTTGACACCAGATGAATTCTGACACTCCGTATACTTCGGAATGTACACAATCTTGCTCAGCGCCAAAGGAATCGAAAATGTGAGATTTCCTGTAGCAGATGACTTCCGCTTAGGAGAGTAACCAATCAATGAAACCAGATTCACAACACTGGATCTCAATCGTGCTGTTGGAAGATACGACTCCTCCGCTCTCCGCTCTGTGTAGAACAGTCCCATGTTCAGCACATATGCCATCACCTCCAGAATCACCTCACCTGTACCAGATCGATACAGATCCTTCCAAGCATTTCTACTCGACATCCGATCCTGCAACTGAGACACAATGGTATCAAAGTCAAAATCCACATAGGAAAGGGTATTGGTCGCCATCCTATTCTCCTCTCATCAGAATCTCGTGTTCAAAAATCGAACTACCATAGCCCTTGATTCGAAACTTCACCACAATCGCTACCGCACTTTTGTCAGGATCGGTAGTCGCCCGCACTTGCTCCACGGACACACGATCATCCCACCGCTCAATAGACTCTTTCACGTCATGAGCAATAAACTTCATCAATGTGTCATCGATGTTCTCAAACACCATGCTACCCAGATTCGAGCCAAACTCTGGAAGCATGACACGCTCCCCCTTCTGTGTGCGCAGGATGTTATCAATGGAACCCATCACAGACGCAACATTTGTCACAATCTTGATGTCACCCAAACCATCCGGAATAATGCTCGGATGCAGATCTGACCAAATCACCTCAATCTTTTCACTAACAGCCATCGTATACTCCTACTCATGCGCATCACACAATCGCAGTGATAATTCCATTCACCACTGTAATCGTCTTATTGCCATCTTTGCTCTGAAATGTGCCACTCACTCCTGCTGTTCCACCCGTCAAATAACCTGCCACAGCATCAACCGTCCCCTGCACCTCTGTGTCACCAGCCACTGCCACGTCACCACCAACACTCAAGTCCCCACCCACAGATTCGTCAGCCGAAATACTAACACTGCCATCAGACGCCACATGGATAGTCCCACCAGACGGCATAGCCACGTGAATCACCTTGTCCGTATCATCCACATAAAGTGTGATCCCCTGTGCCGTCTTCACCACACGCCGATCTGGGTAATTTGTAGTCCGCTCTGTGGGTAGCCCATGTGTTCCGTCAGGAGCAGCTGCGAAATACACCGGCTGATTGTAATCTTCACCCTCAAAGAACACCCACACTATTGTGCTCACCTCAGGCACACAGAAACATCCAGCCCCTGATCCAGCCCCACCACCAAACGAAAACGGCATGGCAGGCACGGCCCAGGGAAGATACTGTGTATCAATGCCCTCAAACAGCCCACACACGTTGACACGCACACGACCATACTGCCTCGGATCGGCATTGTCCACCACCGTGCCCCGATAGAACCCACTCGTTTTCCATGTGCTCTTTTTGATGTCCATCACTTCTTCCTCAATGTGGATTCCTTCAGTGTCGTACTATTCTCTGTGTCAATTCCACAACGTGCCAAAAGTAGATTCGTCATGAAGGTAGAACCAAGAATATGGACCACACGCTTCACCATCCAATACCCAGTATTCTGATACGCACCGAACAACTCTCCATAGCCCATGGCATCACTGAACACCACCTTCACAATGTCCCCAGGTGATATATTTTCCAATCCCCATGTGCCTGCCCACATATGAATCGCTTCCGTGTTCTTTCGAAAGAACATGTTCTTGAATCGTCCCTCGAACGTAGATGAGAAGTCATTCGAACGTCCCGCACCCAGAATAGTCAAGCTGTCCGTGGACCTGTCACTATCCACCAAGTAAAACTCACTCAACGATGGGCAATCACTGAGAGACACCTCCGAAGATTTGCACACACCATTGTCAAAATCCCAATAACTGTACTCCTGCTTTTGTGCGCCAAAATCTGCCAGAAACTGCGAATTATCATAGATCCGATGATCAGTCACCGGAATGAAATCCTCATAAGGCTTGTAGCCCACGATCAGATTAGCCGACACAGAATTCACGAACAGCTCACTGATACTCTTGAACACAAGCACCTGTGCGCCTCTGACATTCTTAACAAAGCAGTAATACCCAGCCTCCCCATCATTCCCCAAGAGATTATCCCGCAAGTACATCAGCATCTTTGCGTTAGTCCAACTAGGCTGAATGAATGTCTTATCTAGTGACAAGGACGATCCGACTTCCGTCTCCTCAATCCCCAAATCATCATTTGCCATTGTTTCCAAATTGGTCTTCAGATCCCCTGTGAACTTGCGACTCCACTGCTTAGTGATCAATTCAGGAACACGCAACAAACCAGAAACCTCATAAGTATCTGAATTCAGAATCCGACGACGCTTCACCTCGAACTCAAACAAATTCAAGTTAGACAGATCCTCACTTCGTGTGAACTCCAATCCAATCACATTGGACGTCTTATCATAGGGCGCAATGTGTGACAAGATGTGCGTTGCATCATGCAGCACCATCTTAAACGTAGGCAGCAGTCGATCAATGTCCAACGTAATCGTCAGCTCTTGGATCATCTGCGGATAGACAGGCACTGTCTTTCCACCCACCGTCACATTCAATGTGTAGTTCCCTGAGAAATTCACTTAGGATCTCCGCAATCTGTACTTCTTCTGGAAGTTGTAAATGTCGATTCTATTCGGCACCGTCAGAACTGTCCCAGGATCGATGTCCACCAAAGGATTGCTGATATCATTCACCAACATCAGCACCCACCAAAACTCTACTGTACCGTACATCTTATGTGAGATCTTATCTGGACGCATATCGTCCTCACCCGTCACACGATAGTAATCCGGATCATAGGTCATCTCGAAGTTGCTCAATGGATTATACAGAAAATCCAATTGAGGAACATCATCAACCGTAAACTTTTGGTAGAAGTTCGACCGATTCATTACTCAACTCCCCTAGACAATGATGCACGATTGTATGCAGATTTCAGACTCTCCACTGTCGGCATCTCATAGGTCTCAAAGATCATGCTCACTGTTGCACTAACGGGCTCACCTGCCTCCGTAAACTTCGGAGGAACCAGCAATGTCACCTCTGACACGATCACATTCCAGAACGTCACAAAACTCCCCAGCTCAATGACGATCAAATCTCCACCCTTGAAATCATCAAAGAAATCAGACGCCTGCTGCACAGCCTTGTTTGCCCTTTTGTATGTACCCAATTTCTCCAGCAAAAACGGAGTAGGACCTGGAGGCCCCAACAACGGAACCTTCGATACCGCCTTGTCCGGATCAGCTGTGTACTCTGACGGCAATGCCAAAGACTGAAGAACTCGACACGGTTCAAGCACCTCCATTGTGGCATTCTCCACAGCCTCGAATCTCAAATTCAATGCCATAATGATCGGAGACGCCCCAGACCAAATTCGTCTACTCACCGCCTTAGAGATGAATGACTTTTCACCCTTCGTAATGGCCTGCGTCAAGATGTTCCCAATAGCCAATGCGTTCGTTGGTACAATAGGTTCCCATCGTGATGACACCTTCATCTGAATGTCATCCTGCATGAGCCCAATCACTTTGGCGTTGTTACGATACGACGTGATCTTCACCTTATACGCATCACCAACAACGCCCCCATCTGACACGTGACCATAATAGGTCATGCCACGTGCAGCTTCCGTATTCGTACTGCCCACATCCGCAGAGAACACATTGCTCTCTGGCTCTGGCACCACATTCTTTACCGTTCTCTCTCCTGGAGAGATAGGATTGATGTCCCTAGGATCAGCCATGATCAGTCCTCAAGTCCCAAACGCCCATTTGCTTGCTCATTCAACAATGCATCACCTGAATCATGTAGATTCGGTGGGAACATCGCACCAGTCACTGGATACTTCTCCGCTGCCTCACGCTCTCGGCGTGCCATGTTCTCATTGGCCTTTCGCATCAGTTCGATCTGCTCAGACATATTCTTGTTCAACTTCTGCATCTCAGAGGCCAGTGTGTGAGCCGATGGATCAGCACCACCAGCACGAATGATCTCGTCACGACGCTCCACCAACGAAGGACCAACATCCGGCCCCAATACGACCTCCCTCAGATCAGCCAACACGCCACTGGCACCCGAACGAGTACGTCGGCGCTCACGTTCAATACGCTGCTGTTCCTTGGCCAAAAACTCAGCCATATTCCGAACAGACATGTTAGCCTGCTTCGCCACAGACACGATGCCTTCTTTCTCAACCACCTTCATCCAATTTGAATAGGACTTCTCAGCCAGCTTCAGAGCCTCCTTCTCAGCATCCTTTGCGCCCAGCCAACTATCCACCGCCTTATGCAATCGCCCAAACTGATAGACCGCATGGCCCACGCCCACAGCCAACAGCGCAATCCCAGCACCCTTCGCAATCAACGGAGCCATAGCAGTACCCAGTAGAGCAAAGTCATCGACTGTATCCAGAAGTCTCTCCTTCAAATCAGCCACACGTCCCTTACCCTTCCCACGCATGTCTTTCAGTACGCTCAACAATTCCTTTGTGTACTTCGCACGATAGGCACCCTTGTTCCAGAAATCCATCAAATCACAGCTGCACTTCCCAGCACCCACACGACCCTCCAGATCCATGGCACGCTTTGTCTCACGTGCCACTGTCCCTGTGATTCCAGACAAAGAAGTTCCCATTCCACGCGCCTGTGCGAGACCTTCCAAATCCTCACCTGGCGCATAGGCTTTCAGTTTACTGGCAAATCGACGCTCTTGTCGTTGTCGGAGCTTCTTACCCAGACCACCAGCAATACCCGCCGCACCTCTTGCCACATCATAACCAGCACCCAAAAGTGGGGCAAAAGGACCCGCAAAAGTTGCCGCTGCTCCACGAGTCAGCTTACGGCCCAATTCTAGCGTCCCAGGAGCCGTTCTAGCCAAGAAATCCATGACACCCTCCCTCTGGGACCCTGCCGCCTGCTTCACGCCCTTACGGACGATCTGGCGCGTTATATTCAGATCCTTCGCAGAGATGCCAACTTCCCGCTGAACCTTGTCCAATCTCTCCCGCAACGCCTTGACCTGAGCCGCCTGTTCCATCAAAGCATCCTTTTTCTCCTCAATCTGACCAGTCAACTCATAAATCACTCGTGCGTCATCCCGATCAATACTCTTATTCTGCAAGACACTCTCGATAGTCCCGCGAACCTTCTGCACCAACATGACTGCATCATCGATCTCACGCTTCTGAGGACTGGCCCCATACATGGATGACAGTGACTTGAAGAAAGCCAAGTAGTCTCTGGTGTATTTGGCATGCAAAGCACGAAGCACTTTCATACTGTACTGATCCACACCAAACACATTCTCATAATAGAAACGTCTTGCTGCCATCCTATTTTCCCTTCATCTGCTCAGCTTCATCCTGCAACTGCTTTTGCAATCGACTATCAAACCAGTCCAATATCCGTGAACTAGTGTTCCGTAAATCACTCAACGTGAAACCCGGAACCCGATAGCACAGCCGGAACTCACGTTCCAAAAGTGTCTGTAAGGGCTTGACCATCTGGAAAAATGAAGTCAAGTCGAAAGGGAACCTCAACGTCCTCCTCATTCCCACACTTCGGACATTGGAACTTAGTAGACATGTCCGGTCCATGGTACATCTTCTCATGCCAAGATCGAATCGTAGCCAGATCCTTGGCACTGAACTTCTTCAGATCATACATCATCTCAACCACGGACTTTTCCGATACGATAGACCGTGCCCACTTGAACAAGTATGCCTCAGCAGCATTCGGAAACTTTTCGATCTCGATTTGATCACCTACCGTCAGTAGACGTAGGTCAACGGAACCACCAGACGGAAGCACCAGATGATATGGCTGTGCAAAGTCCTTCGGCAATTCCACCTTTTCCAGCTTCGTCAAATTGATCATGGGCTCGATGGACTCCAGGCAATGAGTACACACAGTTCGTACCTTCATATGCTCATTGTATGAATTGACGTACTCCCAGAGGATGATGTACAGCCGATCACCAAGTGTCAGCTCAGTGACATCAATTCCCCGCACCACGTCACGGAGCACCTGCAAGTACTTGGACTCCACGTTCACAGGATTGATCTGTGCCAACACGATCTCATCACTGCCCATATAAGGACGGACAGTAATCTCCTCTTGACTCACGCCATACGGAATGCATCTAGACGGCAACTGAATTGGAAGAAATTCACTCATTATTCTCTCCGGTCAAAGTGAGTGATTACAGAGAAAGACCTCCTTGTGTTAGGATGTTACCTGAAGCAGTAACAGCCCCACTAATTGTCCCACCTGCACCACCTAACAAACCTACTGTTTTTGCAGCTATATCCCCAGCCACATTCGTCACGCCCTCTCGGATAGATCCGATCAGACTGGTCATCTCCACCTGATCCACTGCAAACTCCACCACATACTTCACCACATCCTCGTCACCATAAGATAGATCCACAAACGGCTTTCGAATGGGGAATGCGCCTCTGATTTCAAAACGCACAGACTCCACATATGACCGATCATACATGGCAACGAACATGTTCTTCTTGTAGTGGTTCTTTGGGTAGTAATAGCCGCGACCATCGACCATCAAATGATACCATCCATGGAAATAGCTCAGGACCGAATTGTCCACAGGAGCCAAAAAGACCGCCTGAAATGTGCTAATGTCCTGCATCCCCGCATAGAAACGTTGGAATGCCCCATACTTCAACTGAGACAGCGCAGACATTCCGTAATCCCCAAACTGAACATCCTGGCAATACTGGGACACGAATAACCCAATATTGCCATTGATGTTGTGAGGTAGCAAGAGCTGCCAGTTATACTTCCTCTGAAGCATCCACGTCTTGGACAATCCAGAAAAAGCCACTCCAGACAAATCAAATCCCAAGGTCGCCATTAGTCCACATGCTCCCAACGGTCGTAACTAAACGTTGCATTGAAGTAGATTGATGTATCATCCTCATAATTCAGAGGCACATCATCCACATTCTGCACGTACATACCAATTGCCTTGATGGTCATCCAGACTTCACCCTGCATACTCAAACACCGCAAGTATACATCAGTCTTGATAGACACATCCGGACCTCCGATACCTGTCCTCGCACTGGTGATCGCTTCCGACCACCCATGAAGTGCATCGAACACCTTCCTGTCCGTACCCTCAACGAACGTCATTGCCCACGTGTGTGGCATCGTCAGCTTTCCAGGAAACTTGATCCCAGGTGTGCCCTTGAATGGAATCAAAATCTCCCCATGACTACGGCCCGGAATGACCGTAGTCTGACAGCGAAGATCCATCACATCTGAATCCCCTCCACCAATCGGATTGGTGAAGAGCATTTCCCACAAGTATGTCTTTGCAGGATTGGTCAGATTGTTTTTCAGAACATCAGCACTCATATCAGCCATGATACTTCTCCTTCTCAGCTAGAATCCTATCTTAGAAAATCGCCCCACGATCAATCAGCTCCTCAAAGGTGGCACCAGTGGTCGTAACAACAGTCTGAAGACGGATAAACTCAGCCGCACGTACCGGCTTCACAAACACATCGACACGCAGTTCATTGTTGTCAATGACTGCCGATGTGTTGTTTGTGCTGTCACACAGCACGTGATACCCATCATCCCCAGCCTCCGTCTGGAATGCGCCCTGAGTAGACAGCTGCCCAAGATACTCATCCAACAATGCCGTCGCTCGGAACCTAGTCGTTTCATTGTTTGGCTCAAACACAAAGCTTCTCAGTGAGATCGCCATAGCCTTCTCAATGATGATCAACATTCTACGAACGTTGATGCTGCTCAATGCCGAGAACTTACTCTGGAGCGTCTTCTGCCCCCAAATCACCGTCCCTTCTCCTCGGAACATCTGGATCGGATTGATTTGAGCCTGATACAACGTATCGCGCTCACCCTCCGTAAACACATATGACGGCGTAATCACGTCCAACTGTCCACGATTGAAACCAGCTGGCGCATACCACGTATACGCCACGAAGTCATTGTATGCCATCTGAGCCGCCGCATGCCCACTCGGTGGAACATAGATCAGCAGATCATTGTAAGGATCATGAATCTGAACCCACGCCGCATACATGGCCGCATAATTACTGTTTGCATTCAACGTCGTATCGCGGAATGTCACCATGTCAGTCACAGACTGGACTGATGCCCACGGAATATCCAGCAATGCAATACAGTCTGCACGTGCTTCCGCAATAGAGATCATCTTATTCTGAACCGCCACAGCCGTCTCACCACCATTGATCAGGATACGAACATCCACATCATCCGGATTCGCAAACTCATCCCATCCACTCGTCAGATCTGAAGAGCTGATAGAACTTCCATCCGCACCTTGAGCCAAAGCCAAAACTGTAGCTTGCGCCTTCGGTAGAACTGTGTCAGCAATGGCTGTATTGTCCGCAACACGGATGTACTTGCTGATGCCGTTGATCCGATCCTCCAGATTCAACTGCTTCCCAAAGCCATCCACCTTGGTCTTACGTGAAACCTTGAACAGCTCCACCTGCTCATCTTCCCCATCCTCGTTGGTGTAATACACCACGATCTCAAAGGTGTACTGGTCGGTGATCACCGTATCAGAACCCGTCTTGATGTTCTGGATCTTGATCTTGACCTTATTGTCCCACACACCAGGATCAGCCCCAACAATCTGGAACAGAACATCATCATCCAACCCAGAAGCCACGCCAAACGTCGCACTCGCCTTTCCACTTGAAATGGCTGCATTCGCTTCCGATGATGTAGACGCCATGATATTCACACCACCATACAAGGCACCATTCGTCACACGCAAACAATACAACTTGTTACCTTGTGCCAAATATGCCAACGCAGCATAGTGCATGTAGTGTCCCGAACTAGGATTAGGCTCACCATAGTTCTCGATGAACTGCTGGGTATTCGTAATCAATAGGATCTCGTCCACGCTCCCCTTCGCTGAGTATCCCACCAGCGCGGCTGACGAACTTGCAAGGGCAGGGACCACATCCGACAAATCCTTTTCTGTAGCGTAAACGCCTGGACTCAAATAGATCGACATCCTTATTCCTCCTCAATCTCTGTGCTACCTCAACTCTTTCTTGAGCTTCACACTAACAATGAACTGTTCCGTATAGTGCCTGCCACTCACCCCAATGTAGTCCCTGTAAAAGACCACCTTCGTCAGGCCCTTCTTATCCACTGACCATCGGCCAAACATCTTGTTCACACCGACATCCCCCAACCTCCTATCCATTTGCTGTGGTGTAACTCTCCTCTTTCCCCTAAAGTTCTCTGGGTCCTTATGGTGAATCGTGAGCTTGCCCCAGCGTCCAATGCGTGATAACCAGCCGGGAACTGTCACGTCAAACGTGCATGGAAGAATCTCCGGATCAGCCAACTCATCCTTGAGTTTCTTCACCTCTGTTGGTGAGAGGATTTCATACAGATGAATACCCGCAATCATCTCAAACAATTCCATCAAACACCCCACTTCTCGACAATACCATCCACTGTCGCATCCACCAACGTCTCCACAAAGTACAGCAATGTCTGATCATTCACAGAATCATACACAGCACCCGTACTCGCAATCGTATACATCTCATCATTCGATGTAGACTCCACGATCTTCACCTGATCACCCACAGCAAAGTCCGTCGCCCAATCATTTGCTACCGCAACCGTATTGGCAGTCAAGTCCACGCCCACAATTCCATACTGCTGCACACGATCCAATCGCAATGCTGCTTCCAACTCCGTGTCCTGCGATGAATCCTCTACCACAATTGAGCTGTAATCTGTTACAGAATCCTTATCGTACACCGTCAAGCGAACCTTGTTGATCACAATGTCTGACCCATCTCCCGCCTTCAATACCCATGCATCAATAGCCAAAGGCATGCGCCACACAAAGTACTTGCCAGTCGAATAGATCTGCTCGATATCTGACTCATCCACTGTCTCAGAAAAATGAAACTCTGGGTCCAGTGTATATGTGTCATTGTAGGTCACTTCAATCTTCGGATTATCGTGTTGCCACGTCGTATACTGCTCAATCGCCTGATAGATCAGATCCAGGCTTTGACTCCAGAACCACACGCCGTATGCTAAGTCCAATGGACTCGCTGTGACGTTGATAATGTCATCGCCAGACTGCACATTGAATCCACGGCGCGAAACAACACTACGCTGACGAGCCCAACTGAAGGCCGTCCCCATTCTCCACACGTTCGCCGCTGGAACACTCAAATAATCCCTTGCCCGTTTCTCCGAAAACTCACGAAGCGCCAAACCCTTCGGACAGATGCACACAGACAAATTGATCCGATCTGCGTCCGCATCGGCCAAGCTGTTCCAACTGAACACAGACTTGAACCGATCAAACACCAATGATCGAACCGCAATGTCATATCCTTGAAGGAAACTAGCCATGTGCCTGTCCCAAAATCTGCAAGAAGCAATTCATCACCAACCGCTCAAACTTCACTTCCAAGTCAGTCATGTACTTCTTGAACCACTCCTCTGCGAAACCCTCTGGACCCACTGGGAGCCCACGTCCTCGATCTACAACATAGTCATTGTGCATCTTGGTCGCAGCCAATGCCGCCCCGACCCACACATGATGTCGCCGCTCAATCGCATAGTCGAATACCACCTTGACTTTCATTCACCTCTCCCAAATCATGAGTAGCTGTCACTTTCTCTTTGATCTCATCAAAGTTCTGCACATCCACATTCTTCATCTCATCATTCGGAGCCAGATGTGTAACTGCACCACCATGACGAACAGGGATCGATGTATCGCTTGCGTTTTTCAAACGTGATAATCTCATAGCTTCTTCCTCCTAGGAGCCGCCGAATACGCCTTCAGCACCATCGCATCATGCATTCCACGCACCCCAATGTTCACAATCTCAAACTCCTCAGCTTCCGTAAAGTTCGCCGGAATGTACTGAGCATTCAACTTGAAGTAGCTATGCTGAACAATGTCCACATTCACCACCTCACCACTTTGATTCGTTGCCTGATGCCCAAACCACACCAGGATCGGCAAAGTCTCTTCCGTAAAAAGCCCAAACTTCTTCAACCGATAGTTGCTTGGATTCCATTCCACCCAGCAGTTCGCAGAGTACTGCGTATGCACATAGTCCTCCGGAGTAGAGAAGATGTCCTTCTTCTCCGCAGTCGCATAGCTTGCGTCCGTTGGGACATACAACTGACAGGGAATCCCTACCGCCAACAACACACAATCCAAGTGCTGACGAAGAACATCCACTGTCCGCTGAGGTATCTGTCTACTAGGCATTGTCCATCACCCTAATCTGAATCTTCGGCCCTTCTCCCTCACCTGTGATGAACTCATAGATGAGACTCCCATCTTCACCATCTTCCTTTGAAGAGTACCAATATCCTTCCGGCAACGCGCGTGCCAGGGGATTCACGATGCGCTCTTCAATATCCTTTTCATCCATTGCGGGCTTGCTGTCCGCTGCCTGCTCGAATAGGTTCTCAAACTCCATCAGTCCACTCCCAGGATATCCTTAACAATGTCCACTTCGTCCCCCGTCACCTCACCATCATCAGCTGCCACATCCTCCAGGTCACCGATGACCTTCAAGTAACGATATCGATCCATGAACTTGAACAATGCATTTGCGTCGTCCCACTCTTTGCTCAGCTCTGCATCCTTCATGGCTTGATCAGGAGTCACTCTGCTGGCGCGCTTTCGAACATCCACCATCTTCTTCCGCTCACCATACAACTTATCAATATCCTCCTCGATCTCCTCCAACTTCGCCTTCAGCTTCGCCAGCAATTTCTCCTTCTGCTCCTCAGGAAGATGCTGAACAGCTTTCGAGATTGTCTCATAGTCAATCACGTCACGCTTCAACTCTCCCATCAATAGGTCAGCGTCCCCAGCCAGATCCTGAAGTTCATCGAAAACATGTGAGAAATCATCATACGGATCGTAGTCTGTCCCTACCACCTTCGGACCCTTCAACCACTCATCCCGCACCACATGATACACGCCATCAGACGCCATGTCCTGTGACTCATTCGTCTGCAAATAGACCTCGATAGGGTGCTCACCAACGAATGCGCCCAACTCTTCTCGGTTCGCCTCGAACCACTTCTTCACCTCAGCCCTTCCATCCTCATCGTTGAACAGTTCCTCGTCCTCAGCCAGCACCACATGAACATCAATATCGGCCTCATCAGAGTACTGATTCGTGCAGATGGAACCCACGATATGGATAGTGGGCTCTCCATCCTCTTCCTTTGCCATGCCCACGATGTCCCTATCCGGGTATTTATCTAGAAAATCAAGAATCTGTTCCTTGACCTCTGGGCGCAGCACATAAGAATCCTCACCCTTCGCCTCCCACACCTGAGGATCTAGGCCCTCTCGTGGGAAATCGATTGAGGATTCTACGATGTGAATGAAGTCACCGAACATCAACTCATTCCTTCCAGTTCCTTTGCCATCCGCTCCATCTCAGAAGCATGCGTCTTTTCCTTCTCAGCCATCTTGGCCTTCAGCTCCGCTTTGCGAGTCTCCGCTGCATGATCCTCTTCCTGCTCGTCCACACTCTCCTCGACCAAAGACAGGGCCTTTGGCACCACAATGTGGCGTAGATAAGCCTGACGAACGTCTCCAGGCTCATTCATTGGATCAACAAGGTCCTCCAGCGTGCTCAGAGCATCGATCATAACGTCCTCATCCGGCCACTCATTCGGGATAGCACCCTTCTCTACGGCCTGACGAATCGCATCCTGCTCACGGCGATCAATACCCTCAATCTCACCCACCAACTCCAGAATACCTTCCTGAATCTGCCCAATAGGCAGAACATCTCCAGAGTCGCAGTATAAGCATATACGCTCATTATTGCGAAATGTTCGGCAACACTCGTTACAAAGATGCAAAGGATGTGCAACATTTTCCTTGATATCCTTTGATTCCTTTGTCTGCTTCTTATCCGGCTTGGCAGGGGTCTGCTCCAGCTCCGAATCCTTGACCTCCTCCGGAACCTCCTCAGTCTTGCTCTTCGCCTTATTCAGATCATCGTCACGGTAGTCCTCCATGTTGTAGTCTTCCGCATCGATATTAGGATCATCCTGCACATGCATCGTCTGAGGAGCCTCTTCCGTGTCTGTCATGGACTCCCGGATCTTTCTCATGTCCTCATACAGGCTCGTCATGTCGGTCTCAGTTGGATCAAACATCACTTGTCCTCCTTCTCATCCTTTGTCAAGTCCAGCAAAGTGACCTTCTCTGCATCAATGTCTGTCCAGCCACCCTTGCCCTTGCCCTCCCAATCAATCAGTTCCTTGACCTTATCTGTAGTGAACATCCCACGTGTCCATGATGCAACGCGCGTTCTGCGTCCGACCTTATACATCGGCTTCACGCAGATAGGCAAGGAGGCAAATCGACAATTCAACAACTTCTGCACAATCCCTGGAACCGAAGGTCCCTTCAGGACACAATCCAGAATCGCCAACGCATGCTTGTCCTTAGGCAGCATTGAGATTCCCTTTTCCGATGTTAATCGGTTAAACAAATCATCCACACCAGTCCCAGCATTGGATTCCGCATAGTCACCCAACACTCGCAACAGTCTCTTGTAGATGCTGACATCCTTAGCCTCTAGAATCTGTTCACGTGTCATTCCGTTTCCTCCTCAGCTCATCCTCAACTTCATCATCCACATCTACATCAGTCGAATCGATGATAGCATGCTCCAGCAGCTGCAACAGCCCTGGTGTGAATCGTTCACCCTTTGGGTATACCACATTCCCAACGCGCTTTATTCCTCTGGCCAGCTCTTCCCACCGATCCAAAACATCTGTATCACCGACATAGATTGTCTCCGACACATTGTACAGGGGATCTAGAGCAGCCTCAAAGACCATTTCAACTCCCTCATGAGAACTGTGCATCCGTGTCCCATACAGATAATCATTCGCCTTGAACCCATCAAATGAATTCAATGGCTCACGCTCTGCCATAGCCTCAATGAGCATCTCCAGATAGCCACGATCATTGCCATACTTCTGCAACAAAGTACCCGCCAACTTCTGAAGATCCCGAACCTTCTTCTCCACAGAAACCAATGGAGCACCCGCTGTCAGGTATCGATCCACGCCAAACCGACTCTTCCACAATAAAGCATCCCGCTCTACGAAATGGAACGGATCGCCCTCGAACAACCGTGTCAGGGACGGTTTCAAGTCCTCACGTAACTTCGTCATGTCCTCGTCCATTGCCTCCTCAAGCGATTCATGGAACTGCGCCGCCAAACTCTGCTGACGTCCCTGACCACGCAAAATCCTTGACAAGTCCCTTGGAGATTTCAAATCAATCACATCACCACGCTTATCTAAGTCACTCTCTGTGTTGGACTCATCCTCAATCACAACACGCGCTGTATTGTGCAACTTCGCCAATCCCTGAAGAGCAATAACTTGATCTGAATTTGGAGTCCCCTCATAGTCCAAAGCCATTTCTCGTCTTGGATCAGAACTGATACGAATAGCCCCAGTATCCTTCAGCTCACCATAATCACCCATGGTCAGTCCCGTCAAGTGCCCATCAGGCATCGGAACAAAGGTCCCGTCACTCAACAACCAAAACTTGATAAAAGGCTCCTCTTCTATGGTCGAGTTGACCCACAGATCCTTCTCTGATGTTGCCGCTTCATTGTCATCCAACAACTGCTGCTGCACATCTGGAAGATCATATGCGCCCTCTTCCATCTGGGCCTTCTTTTTCTTGCGCTTCCGAGCTGGCTTTACCACGCCCAATTGAGACGGAAGGTACGCCACGTTATCCTCCGTGGTTGTACCCTCAGAACCTGGAGCAGACACCCCAGATCCAGCCTCTTCTTCTATGTGATTCAAAAGGTCATCGTAACCCATCAGTCACCTCTATGCTGTCCAGATCTTCCGCTTGTCCTTGTCCTCTTCGTCCTCATCCTTTTCTGGCTCTTCAGGCTCTTCGGTCTGATCTGGTAATTCCTCTTTCTCTGGCTCCTTTCGAGCCTTAGCCGGGCGCTCTTCTTCCTTCTGAGGCTCCTCCTCACGCTCCGGCTTCTCCGTTTCAGGTTCCACCTTACGTTCAGGCTCTTCTTCCTTCTGAGGCTCCTCCTCGCGTTCTGGCTCCCTTTCAGGCTCCTTCCTAGGCTCCGCTGCCCTTGGCTCTTCCTCAGCCTTAGCGGGCCGCACAGGCTTCCGTACAGGCTCTTCCTTAGCTGCCTTACGCTTCTTCAACTCCTCCCCAGCTCTCTTGAACTTCTCTGCCTCAGCTCCAGCTTCCTGCTCGACCTCACCAATCAGCTCAGGATAGAAATCGTTCAGCCACTTCGCCACCGTGTCCGCATAGAACGGCAGTGCCTTGAACAGATTCTGCAAGTGCTTACAATGAGCACCATATTGTTTTGGATTTCGAACATTGGGAGCCCGGTTCTCAGGGTCCCCATACTTCGCATCATACTTCGGACGACTCAACACATAATCGCCACCCCAGTACTTCTGAGCAGGACAACTACATTCCAACTGAATATCCGCACGCTTCAAGAACTCACGCGACAACTTGTTCAGGTTGACCTTCGTCCGATCCTTGTTCCACAGCCGTCTGTCCGCAGCCAGCTTCCGCAGCAAAGGCTCCACGCCCTTGAAATGCAACACGGCATCGTACCACACATCAGACTTAGTGCCACTGTGAATCTTCCACTTCCATGTTTCCTGGTCCACATTCTTCAGACGGAGACCGCCCTTATCCTGGACAGCCTTCACCCGATCCGGAAACTGAGGGAACAACTTCCCAATCGACTTCTGCTTCCTACGAATCTGAGATGCAGTAGCCTCATCCATGTCAAATTGTTCAAACAAATCGTTGAACACGTTACTCTCCTTCTTCTTCGTATGGGAATGCGCCAACAGCGCCCTTCATCGCAATCCGAACCACCTTGCCCTCAGCCATATCTGTGAGGAACGCCTCCTCTACCTCGATGCCCCAACGAAACCCATGCTTACGAACCGCATTAAAGATCCCCTTGCACACCTCATCAATATTCTTACACGCCTCAAAGTCATGCTCCATCACATACTGAGTAATGTATCGCATCCCAATCACTTGAATCGCCTGATCATAGTCCTGCACATTCAAGATTGCCTTCCGTGGATGTCTGATCGAATACACAATACCACCACTCACATAGATGGTCTTCCCATTCGTGGTTGTCAGCACCTGCTCAGGTAGGTCGATGACTTGTGACACCACATTGACCTTCCTCACATTCTGAAACAGGGGACAGTACCAATACCACCCTGGCTCCAAGTCCTTTACCCTGCGTCCAAATGTCACTCGAATGCCTGACTCGTCTGGTTCCACAAAAGCCCATCTCGGAAACCAACAGAACACTTTGTCAAGAACATTCAATACCCAGTGCATTACTGTCTCCTGATGAACGCGATCCACCTTCCGTTCGCTGCCAGATCCTCCTGAAGCTTCTCCATCTCAGCCAGCCCCTCATCTACTAGAGACTGACCATCAACGCCTCCAGGCAGAATCATATTCGCCTTCCGAAGTGTATTACCTTCCACCTGCTTCACCAACGCCTTGAAATACCGCAGCAACCAATCATTGATGTACTCATCCTTGATGTCTTCAGACTTGGTGATTCGTCTAGTGCCCAACACAAACACACTCGTTGTTCCGCTCGGCAAATTCACGCAGTACAGATACCCGCCTTCTTTTTGATCCTTCGCTGGCTCAAACGTCCATCGAAAATTTGTCCCCACATAGATACGGTAATTTCGGTATGCCTCAGACTGGAGAATCATATCTGTGGTGTAGTTGTCCAAAACCATCACACCCAACAAAGACCACATTGGATGATTGTTCCAGATCCAATCCGTAGATCTACTTGGGTAGACCTGGGCTACTTGTTTGATCTCCGGAGGCAACTGCGCTCTCTTCTGAGAAGATGTGTAAGACACCATGGTAGAGACACGGTATGCAGAATGCGTATTCCAATATCGGATTGCATTCTCCAAACACTGCTTGAGTGTTGCATCCTGTGTCACCAGTGTCAATGGGGCAAACTCAGCCTTGATCCAAGTCAAGTACTTGGTTGTGTTTCTCTGACATGCCAGATCATCACTTGTAGCGCCATACATCTGTCCCTTATCATAGTCTGTATGCCCTGCCACCACATACTTGACCCAATAGGTATAACCAAGCCCATCCGCTCCTGCTGGCTCATCAAAGGTGTAGGTATAAGTTCCTACTGATGGGTTTGACATGGCTACGCTGGCCGCTACCATGATCGCGTTTGTGTCGTTCCTCTTCACACCCCAAGATGCATCCGGACTCTCCAAAACCACAGATGTCGGATCGTATGGTGTTCCATTGGAATTAGTGAATGTCTTTGTTATTGTCACCTGACTCATCTGCACCACCTATCACACATGATCGATTTCACTAGTCCAATCGCCCTCGTCTTCCTCTTCATCCTCCTCTGGATCTTCCTCCTCAAGCTCCTCCATAAGCTCTTCCACACTGCCCACCTCTGTCAGATCTTCCTCTTCCAGAGCTGCAACAGTGACCTCATTCGGAATCTCCTCTGGATCAATCTCCACCTCTGGATCATTACTCAACTCCAAAAACTGCTCCCCATCATGCAAAGCAGTTGGAAGCCCATTCTCCATAGGTACAGGGATCACTGGAATCATCTTGCTCTCCATCGCACCCTGTGGCGCAGGCTTGATCACGCCCAGTGACACATATGCATCAAACTCCTGCATATTCTTGAACTGCACCAACTTCACTTCACCTTCTACCAACCAGTGATGACCCAGAACCGTGTTGAGTGATTGATCCTGGAGGGACTTGATCATCATCTCCACCATCTCATTCTCTCCTTCTTTCTATATAAAAAGCAAGAGGGGTTAGGCTCCTAGCCACAAACCCCTCCTTGAACCCCCTCTGCTTTTCATTCACACTTACTCATCGATTACGTACCCTTGACATAACCACCAGCCAAGTTCGCAATCGTACCCTGACAGAACAAACCAGCGTTGATGACCTTGAACGCAGCCGAACTCAGGAAGCCCTTCTGCGAGATCAGGTCACTGGTTGTCAGCGTCGGAGTAGCGAACAACGGAATGTACGGACAGTACACGAATCCAGCGTAGAGGTACTGATCTCCACGGAACCCAACGGTGTAACTGTTGGTGCTCTTGAACGGATTCTGGATGACCGTAATCTGGTTGTTCAGAGTACCGATCTCCATCGGACCAGTAGGCTTAGTGTCCGTCTTGACTGGACTGAAGTAATCCTTGCCCAGCTGCTTCAGGACTCTCGCAACATTGTTGCCAACGACGGCGAACGTTGCGATACCTCTCTTGGTCTTATCGAAGATCAAGTTCGATGCTTCTTCGAACCGATCAATGAACTCTTCCTTCTTGTCCTTCCAGGTTTCACCCTCCGATGGACGAGCATCCCACTGGGTGATGGTTCCAGCCGAACTTGAAGAGGCCGCAGCCGTATCAATTCGATCCAGACCCTCCTGGTCGATGGTGAACTTCACCTCGGAACCCAGGTACTTGACCAGTTCACGCTCTAGGTCGATGCCATGAGCCTTCTGCAAGTCAATCTGAGCACCCAGTGACCAATCAGCTCTCAACGGATAGTCTACCGCCTCAACGGCTGACTGCGTGACGCTGATGTCCACTTTAGGCACACCATCACGACGATCATACGCATCCTTAGGCAGGTCGTACTGATAGTCGTAAGTCAAGGAGATCGTAGAACCAGAAGTCGCACCCGAAACCGTGATGCTGTACACACCAGCCGCAGTGATCGTACCACTGACAGTGTAAGGAGACACGCTCGCAAACACACCAGCCGCACTACACGTACCGATTGTGGTGTATGTGGTTCCGACCTTCATCTCGACAACACAGTTCTCCAGATTGATCAGACCAGGATTGTAGTCTGTGGTTCCTGAGTAGGTCCCGTCGCCGGTTCCCAGACTCTCACGCTCAACGCTCGCTCTCGCGTAACGTCTTCCAGACTTACTCTCCTCATGACCAGTGGTACTTGACAGCATGGTATCACCGGCAGTGATCTCACCCTTGGTGCTACCGTACTTCACGTCAAGATAGAACACCGCACCGATTCTACGGTCCAGCGCCTGGACAACCGCCACCTTGTTCATAACCAACGTAGGAATCAAAGCCGCGATCACAGGAAGCTGAACACCCAAGAAGCTGATGTTGTCTTCCGTAGTCGTCTCAAACAGATTCCGTCCCTTGGCCGCTGACTCAGAGATGCAGTTGTACAAACACTGAGCAACGTTTCTCTTCTCATGCATCGTAATAGGACGACCCTGAGTCTGCTCCACATACTTTGCAACGCTATTGACATAGGGCTTGATCTGAGGGAGATTCATCAGACGATTACGTCTGTTCTCCATCAGCGTAGCTTCCTCTGCCACCAATTCCGCATAACCTTCCTTCAGCTTCATACCTTCACTCCTTCTTAAGAGGTAAATCCGAATCCTTCGAAGATCTCACCGACCTCCTCATCGACACGTCGTTGTTCTGAATCAACCTCAGGATCGACCTTCCGTACAGCAATTTCCGTGATCCGATCAGAGTGAATTGCACTCCGTCTCTTGGCCTTGGTAAGCCGCTCAATCAGCTCATCAACGTCCAGAAGTGTGCTGCATTCTCCGAGTAGTGCTCGGACATTCTCGTGAACCTTCAGTCTCGACTCTCGCAAACGCTGGTCGAAATACTCACCCAAAACAGCCATCCTTCCTTCAAAGAATGACTCATTGCATCTGTCTTCTATGTCAGCCTTGTGATCCTCATCCAAACTATTGACACGTTCCTCAATAGCTTGAGACTTGGTCTTGGCTTCCTCCAGCTGGGCCGCAGCCTCACTGGCATCTTTCGCTTTGGTTTCCAGAACTGACCGCAATCCAGCCACTTCCGTTCGCAAGGTCTCATTACGCTTCAAGAGCCGCGAACGAACTCTCTTGTGACTTTCATTGGCTTCTTTGACATGCTGCAAAGTGTGCAACGCTTCAAGCGCCTTATCGCGTTCAGCACGAACGCTGGCCTCCCGGATCTTCAACTCTGTCACCTCACGTACAGATTCCGCGACAGACGAAGCGGAGGCTTCACTATCATCTACGCTCTCCGTTGCACTTTGTTCGCTCTTTTCTTCAGAATCTGTCACATTTTCTGAAGTTTTCTTGGATTCCTCCATCTCCTCTTCATCCTCATCCTCGACCCCAATCTCGGAATCCACGTCCTCGGGCTCACCCATAGGCTCCTCATCCATGTCCCCAGGTGCCTCTGGCGCTCCCAGATCATCCTCAGGTTCCACAACAGGCTCACCCTCCAGCTCGCCGCCAAGCTCACCACCCAGCTCGCCACCCAGCTCGCCCTCAGGTTCAACGGCAGGCACACCCATACCTGTGTTCCCAGGCTCCTCAGGCATTGCAGGAAGCTCAGGCTCCATAGCCACAGGAACCACGCTCACGATACCCTCAGGATCGATCCCAACAATCGTGTCCCCATGAACTTCCACATCCGACGTTGCTCCATCTTTTTCTACAGAAAGAGAAACGTTCGTCTCATCAATACTCTTCACCGTCGCCGTATGATCGCCGTAGTGCAACGTGTCGCCTTCCTTCAGACGCTCATCCTTGAACAAATCTGCCAAAGTGATATCTGATTCCTCAACACTCACCGACTCCAAAATGGCCTCGGCCAACTTCTTGTCACCTTCCTTCAACTTGTCCATCTCACGCTCCACTGTTTCCTTAACATTGCGACGAACGTTCATCGGTGCCACATTGAACGTACTTGGATCAGCCGTGAAGTCAGTTGTCTTGTACTGATATGCTTCCGGCACGACACGATGAAACTTCCCACGATCATCCTCAGCCTCTTCCAGGTCACCCTCAGCGCGCGTACTCATGCCCACCTGCGAATCCGCACGCAACAGACAATCCACGATACGGCCCATTGGAGTGTCCAGAACATCCACCGTCTGGTAGACCTTTCCGTCATTCTCATCAATCCACATCTCATGGATGATATGACTGGTCTCCCTCAGATCTGATTGAGTTTCTGCTGGGTGCTCTGCGTGACCATAGAGATTCCGGTTCGACAACTTCTCCTGAAGTTCCTCATTCCCCAGAACACGCTCCCAAACGGCCTTCTCATAGATCCTTCGGTTCGCATTCATCTCATCGATATTGCAGATGGGATATGTAACACGACACAACACTGTCTCAGGAAGCTTGCTACGATCCGACTCTACGATCTGCACTTTCCCATGTACTCTCTCAGTCAGCAACATATTCCTTCTCCTCCTATTGATCGTGACTTACACTGGATAGATCTGGCACAGGTCAAAGCTATACCATTCCTGATCCACTTCAGCCTCATTTCCTGTAACCTCCACTGCGTGCTCCGTGACCTTGGCCACCTTGACACACTCATAAATGACCCGCATGTTCTTATTCGACATGATTGTCACTTCCGTTCCCTCCTTGATCTCATCGATAGTATCGACGCTCTCATTCAAGCCCAGAAGCTCACTCGCCAATGAAAACGCAGGATCAATCGATTCCGTCACTTCCTCAGTGACTTCCTCAAACTCCTCGATCTTCTTCTCCGCAACCTCAATTGATGGATAAGCTTCCTTGACCGCACTCTTCACAGCCTCACGCAAGGATTCCAAAGTTCCCTTGTACCATGCAGGAGCTGATTCATACTGAGCAACACGCGCCAAAGCATTCCGTGCCTGATCCTCAGAATTGATTGGGAAGTGATCCTTATCATCACGCACATTCTCATGTGTGGACTGGAAAACACACTCTCCACGATTTCGAACCTTCGCATCTGGGTCCTTCTCCTCATCCACAGGCTCATCCTCCATCGGACAATCCTCTCCAGCCTCCTTGCGCTTTCCTTTTTTACCCTGATAAGAACCTGTACCATCACGTTTCCCAGGCTCATCCTTGCCCTCTTCTACCGCATCTTCCGATTCCTCAACTTCCTCCTCTACCTCGTCCTTACACTTTTCATCTGCTACTTCCTCTTCCACAGGCTCTTCAGCCTCTTCAACCTCAGCCCCTTCGACCGACTCCTCTGCCTCCATCACCACGTCAGCCGCAGCCATGAATCGACTTGAATCAAATCGTGGATTATCTTCCTTGAACATCGCAGCCATCATCTTCGCCAAAGTAGAAGCGGCAGCACGATCCTCCATACCCTTCATCATCTCTGCGAACTTGATGTAGTACTTCCGTGACAGGGCCTCATCCACCTCGGTAGACTCCGTCGCCACATGTGTAACCTGCTCTCCCCCAGGCTTCTCAGCCAATTCCACAGCCACCATATGCTGCTTAGATTTCGGAGGCTTAAATGCAGCTATTGCCTGCTTCTTTGCACCATACAATGAAGTATCATAGATATCCATCTTCTTACCATTGTAAAAAGCGACATACCCATTCTTACCCTCATTATCCCCCTCAGACTCCTCGACCTCTTCCGACTCAGCAATCTTCTTCACGGCAGTCACTTTGTCAACGCCCTTACGCTTGAGCATCATCCTCTCCGCATCATTATCATCCAAAGCCTCAACGCGCATCTCGGCCTCTTCCCCATCATCCTTCAGGTACTTCACCAAATACACGTGCTTGAATTCACCCTGCTCCTCAACCTTCGATTCTTTCGTATCCATCTCATCCTCCCTACCAAGTGAAATCTCATGATAGTTTCCATGGTCTGAGACCACCCATACGGGAGGCCAGAACTTATTATCTTCCATCCACTCACGTGCAGCTTGACGCGCCTCGTCCTCGTCATTGAAAGTTCCAATCACCTTTCCTCCAGCCTTCACCTGAGTCTGACCACCCAAAGATCCTGCTGGTGACAAGAAGATATCATACTCTTCAGGCTCATCCTGATGTTCCTCTTCGCCCTCTTCTGACCCCTCACCACCAAACTGTGCCTCCAATTCCTTATACATCATCTCTGCCATCTCACCATCATCCGCAACAGACGAATGGCTTGCGCCAGGAGAATACTCAGACGTACTCAAAACCGAATACAGATTACTGTTCTGCCCACTGTGATAGTCACTGGCATACCAGTACATGGCCGCTTCCATGTCAAACTCAGACCCTTCCTCATCCATCAACGGCTTCAATGCATCCAGCATCTCTTCACGAGTAGGATCTTCGAACTCTGCACTCTCTGACACCTTGGTTCCACTTGAAGCCTCAGCCAATGCCTCAAACTCCTCCTGTCCCAAGTTCGCCAGTGCATCCTTTGCCAACTCTTCAACGCCAGATTCCGTCAAAGCTCCGTCCTCATGGAACAGCTCAGCAAACCCTGAATCGAAACTGAACTCTCGCCCGTTCACACTAATGACCGTAGCCTCAGCTCCCTCATCCACCAACTGAACATCGAAGTCATGGCCATCAAATTCAACTCTCTTTTCAGTCAACTTCGACTCCATAGGACGCATCAGTTCTTTCTTCTTCTTGGGACTCTCCATCTCCTCATCTCCTTCATCGTCCAACTCTTCCTCAAAGTCACCCTCCCCCTCAGGTGCCTCCACATCCTCCTCAGCAAATTCATCCTCAGCACCAAGATCGTCCGCAGGAAGATCATCACCAGCCAGCTCTTCCTCCTCATCCTCCATATCATTGACGATCTCTTGCTCAGCTGCTGGAATGATATACTTTACGATGACCTGACGGTCAATCTCAGAGATACCAACATCACTATCGCGGAAAACAGTGTTCAAGAACAGACTCATATCTGTAGGCTCGATCCCATTCTCTTCAGCTGAGAACAACTGGTTCTCTTCCTGGTCCACAATCTTCATGTCAATGATCTCACCCTGATCATTCTTCTCTGGGACCATGTAGAAATGTGTGTCCTCGGACTTGCCCACATACTCCTTGTCCTCTGGGACAGGAATCTCAGCCTCGTCCTCCATGAAATCTTCCTCAGGCATCTCTTCCTCAGGAGCAAGCTCCTCATCCTCATCTTCCACGAAATCTTCCTCGGCCCCAACTTCAGCCTCAGGTTCCTCCTCGAAGTCCTCTTCTTGCTCATTCAACATGTGTGCCGCTAGAAGATGTTCATACGATTCACAAATGATGTCCTCATCCTGCCTCATGGCTCGCACCCAACCTTGTCTGTAATACGAAATGTAATCTGTGCTCTCACCAAGAGCATCATCCAAGATCTCATCCCAATCAATGGAACAAGGATCTTCACGCTTATCACTCCCACATCCGACCTTACATGTGTCACACTTCCCAGTGTAGCAACAGAACTTGCCCTTCTCTTCTGGGGACAGCTCTGACTTGATTCTCTTGAACAGCTCCTTATGTGCAGGAGTCCCATGCTTCATGTCCATAGCCTTGTCCTGCATCTCCTTTGGAAGACGATTAACACGACCATGGAATGGAGTCACAATGTCCACTTCCGGAACCTTCGCAAAACGAATAGCTTCCTCAGGATTGAAAGCAACTGTCCGAATCCGCACATTCTTCTTTTTCTTCTTCAATGCCACAGCATCTTCCAATGACAACGAATTGCTGTGAATGCCGTAATCCTTCTCCAGATTATCCACGCTCAGATTTGTAACACCAGTCCGATCAGCCCACTTCTTGACAAACTCTGGATCTTTTGAAATGGCCTTGATCTGTAGACCGATCTCGTCCGCATCCTTGAACAGAGCCCCCAATGACTCATCATCCTCTGGATTGTAATCCGAGAATGAGTACAAACGAACACCACCAGAAGCATTGAACTTCTTGATGTTCTCCGGACTGAACAGCTTACGCTTTCTCTGAAGCGTCCCAGGCTTATACTCCACACGACCTGAAATCATGGACGGAGTCTGTGCGCCCATCGTAAATGGTGACTTCCCCTGCACAATAGGCTTAGTCTTCTTGTCCCTCTTATATCCAGGCCCAGGCACATGCATCCACTTACGCGCATCAATGTTGTCCTTCACCTGCTGCAAAGACAACCCACCCTGCTTCATGATACGCTCAATCCACTTAAGTGCATTCTTACGGTTATCCTCCACGTAGCAGTATCCGCAAGGTTTCCCCCTCTTTCGATGTGGGCACTCCATATCGAAATCAATCGAGACCCCTGTCTTCCCATTGTTTCGAATAGGATCAGACGACAAGTTCGCAGATCTCAAGAAGTAGTTGTAGGCATCCTCAATCTCAGCATCCGTAGGATCATGTGGAGACTCAGCTTCCTTGTCCGGATCACTGTCATCCTTCACATCGACCTCATCCTTCTCTCCGGTATCCTGAGCAGCCGCATGCCTCTCTTCTTCGCTCTCCTCTTCCTCCTGAAGGACAGACTCACCCAATGCAGCGCGTACCTTGTCCTCTGGCAGCACATTATGAGTGGAATACATGCTCACAGCCTTGTCCCAATCTTCCACGCCATACTTCTTCATGAATGCTTGAATATCATTCTTCAACCATTCAGAATCCGTCTCATTCAGATGGAACTCGTGTGACTCTCGAATACTGTCCACCACCGAAAACAACCTATCAAAGTACGCTTGCCGATCCATCGAATCTCCTTAGAATCCAAAGATTGATCCCTGCTTCAAGGTGTATGTGTTCTCCACATCGTCCGTATTTGCCGCCACACTGCCAGCCTTCCTGTAGACCACAACATCATACACACCCTGAGGTAAGTCTGCCGGAACCACCACTGGAAACTGCCCTGTAGTCCCATCCTCAACTAGATCCACTGCTGTGTCAACCCATGTAGGACTGTTCTTCAATGCCTTTGCCACGTCATCCCAAATAGAGCTGTCGCCCTTAAAGACGAACCGAACATAGTAGCTGTTCCCGGTGTGGCCCAACGCATCATAAAAGATACGTTCCATCCATGATCCACTGATTTGATTTCCACCCAAAGCCATGTCTTATCCTCCAAATCCACGCTGCATCAGGAACAGCATAAGTCCAACCACAAACGATGAAATCCCGCCCAGCGCCGCTGAAGCACAGATGATAGTCACCACCCAGTGGTGATGCAAGTGATTCGAAAACTGCTTCATCATCTGCCTCATGGTCAGGTGCATGTACACCCGCCACTCGCCGTCCGTCATTGATTTCACATCTACTGTTTCACTGTCTTCCGGCAACACCAGTTCACTCTTCATTGATTCCTCCTGACCCATCTATCATATGCTGTAGCTGATCTCGCTCGCGCCGTGTAGCTTCCAGGTCAAACTGCTGATACCGCATCAGGACTCGCATCAGCCGCATCAAGTCCAACAAAGCATCCATGTCATCTGTCTCCTCCCCGACATCTTCCAACACATAACAAGTGTCCGGGATAGCCAAGCACTCTCCTCCGATGTTTATCGCACGTGCCAATTCTTGTCGCTCGGCCTTATTCATGTCACTACTCCTCATTCGGATCGCCACGAGAGGCTTTCCAATTTTCGTAGTCACTAATGTCCATGCCAAGTGCATCTTCCTCATCGAAGTTGTGCCACGGCTCGACTTTCCTCAATGCTTCCAGTGCGTTCCAAATCACATCATCACCCATGACATGCTCCGGATCTTTCAGCCACCCTTCCAACGCCTCTGGCTTGTTCTCACGGACCCAGTCATAGACACTTTGTGCTGCGTCTCCACTGCGCACATCTGATGCGAAGTAGTATTGATCACTCAAATTGTTTGCTAGGTTTTCCAGGTCTTGAGCTATCGCATCATACACTGCATCGTTGTAGCCGTCCACATCCTCTTCTACTTCCCTAAGGAGTCTGTTGTAGTCACTGTCCATGTGTCCCTCACCCATTCAAAAGATTACCTCTATGAGGTTGTGCGCGTTCTCTACACACAAAGAAATTTTGCGATAACTTTCGCTCACCATCCTCAGCAAAAAGACCAACCCATGTCCCTGACTGAGTGAAATCGACCTCAAACCGATACAGTCCATTTCCCACATCATCCAATGTCACTTCCGGAGCCCACTTTCCAGTGGGACTCAGCATCAATGCTGTCACCGTGACACCTTCTTGGAATGCTGTAGATCGATAGTAGATCTTGTGGCGACCTGGAGGGTATCTTTCAGCCATAAGCCCTCCAGCCTCTAACGCATCAGCTTACCATAGGTGGCGTATCAATTGACCCCACCGAGCCCTGAATCGAATCAATCTTACCCTCCATGGTATCCAATTGAGTATCCATACCACCGATCTGTGTGTCCAATCCATCCACAACTGAATCGATGATGTCCACCTTGTCATCCACGTCCTCGACAGCCACACCCACTCCAGTGACATCATATGTGCCGACAGAGTATCTCTTAGTGACTTGTCCAGATCCATCATCCAAATGAATAATGGCCTGCCATTCGCCCATGGTATCAGGAGTGAATTCCCCCACATAGGTTCCAGAAGATCCTCTCTCCGTCAATGTGAAATCAGGAAAGTTTGAATCCTTAGACCCGTTAGGAAGGTAGATTTCGACTTCAACTGTCTCTCCAGATGCTTTGTTTGGTGCTTGATACAAAACCGTGATCGGTTGATTTACTCTGTAGTCCCTCTTACCCATCCTTATCTCCTTCTCCTAGACAACCACGTGCCCTTGAACTCGAACCCTGAAACTCGACAAATCCGTCAAGTCATCCTGAATCAGAAGCTGAAGCTCCTGATCATTGTCCCCATCCAATCGGATAGCAACACCGACCGCCGCTTGACCAGCTATCTGAACCATACAACGGAAACCGTACTCACCACCTGGCGCTTTCGCATGATACTCCTGAACATTGCACGCCATACCAAGATCTTGATTCGTCTTGACATTGATGATGTTCACATAGTTCCCATCATACTTGCCACGCAACACACATCCCTTTGACAGTGCCGCAATGCCACCAAATTTCCCATCATCCATTGCAGTCGCATCAGCAATCGCAACATAAATGCGTGTGACATCCCACTGAACGCCCGCATGTGGCGTGACTCTTGCAATCTTGACCGTGGTCCCATCTACAGCCAAGTCATAATTCACAAGATGCGTATCAGCATTCACTGTGAATGCTGCATCCAACGGAGTGTCCAGATCAATCAAATTGACTGTCACCCCAATAATGATCCCTTCGTAGTACTCTGTGCCCTCTTTGATGATTATCCCATCACCAACCACCGCTCCATGCCCCGCCTGAAGTGTAATCTGCTGATCTTCTTCAGCTACCCCAGACGCCAATGTGACTGTTGCCTTATCGATGTGAAACCAATACCCAATAGCCTTCGATGTTTGGTCTTGGAGATTAACAGCTATACCACCGTTCGGCTCCTTCTGGAACCGAGCATTGATAAGTCCTCCCATGACCTATCCCCCTATTCAGCCTCCTCCTTACGTTTTCCGCGACCCATCTTTTTGTACAGCTCTTCGTCTTCTGGATGGTCGCACTCACCCGCCTCCATCCTCTTCAGCTTGGTGTAATACAGGGGATCTCCCTTCAGATGATCCTTCGCAATCTCCAACGCTACCGCTGGATTACTCGTGTGCTCCAACTCATGATGCTGACCCATACGAAGCTGCTCTGGATCAAAATCACCATCCTCTGCATCATCAGCGTCCCCACCTGCCAAGAAATCATCCGTAGTATCATCCTCTTCCTTCTTTTCCTCTTCCTTCTCTTCTCGATCCGGATTCCTCTCTGCCTTCTTGTAGAGATCGTCTATGGTTCCCTTCAGCCCTCCGGACCCTCCCTCTTCCTTATCCTTCTTTTCCTCGTCTTTCTCTTCCTCTTCATCCACCTTCTGATCCTCATCGACGGCATACTCAGCGCCATCCTGATCCATCTCCTCCTCATCGACTTGACTCTCGTTCGTCTCCTCGACTAGATCAAACTGAAACGGAGCCTCCGCATTCTCCGTTTCATTCACAGACCACTGAGAACCATTGTCTGCCACGATCCACCACTGATCGCCCTCATAGACCACGTCCCACTCATTGATATCCAGCGAACGGCCCATGTCCGTATTCTCAAAAGCAATACGAATCTCCTTCTCTGAGTCCACAGGGCACATGCCCATATCTTCCTGCACCTGAGCCAGCAAACGATCATAGTGAGATCCACTCGTGTTATCCATCAGTCCCTCTCCAATCCATAGATTTTGTCGGTAGCCTTCTCCAGGATAGAGATGGCCAGTTTCTTGTACTCCCAGTTCCCTTGCTTAATCTCCAACAAAGCATGAGTCAACAAAGAAGTTGTGGCAACCGCCTCTGTCACTGTCCCCACACCGTGACCCTTGGCCAAACGCTTCAAGGTGGTATGAACACTTTTGCCCTTCAACTTCTCCATCAGCTGCTTAAGAAGCTGTGCCTCAGTTGGCAATTGCTCCAGTTTCTCTAGACATGCCGATAGCTTCCCGGCTGCATAGAGTCGAGAAGCTTCGGTCACTACATTATCGTATCGTGTCCCTCGGAACGTTTGCTCCGCTTCCAAGAGACGCATCTGTGCTTTATTCATCCGGACACTCCCACTGGCAACTCGATTGGATCTTCACATGATAGGATGCCTTCCAGGACTCGATCCGCTGGCACCAAAAAGCACAGGCCATCATGCTGCACAAACAACCACACGAACATCCCAATGAAGTTCCCATCCCTATCGAAAGCTGGACCACCAGAATTCCCTTGATTCCCTGGTGCATCAATCTGAATGTATGAATCAATAAAATCGTATGGCCCCATATCCAAACGATTCACACAACTCACGATGCCAGATGAAACTGAATGCTCATTTTTCTTTGGTGTGCCCATCAATAAGACCGGCTCGCCCTGAACCACTTCCTGATCCCACTCTGATGTAGTAACCGGATGCAGATCCAGGCCCCCTGAATCAAACCAAATGAGCCCCACATCCGGACAATCCCCATATGGGTGAGCCACTTTCAGCACGTCTCGCACTGTCCCATCAAAGAACCGAATATACATTCTCTTGATTTCATGTGCTCCCTTTGCCTGCACATTACTCACTACATGTGCAGCTGTCAAGATCAATCCGTCTCCAATAACCATCCCAGCCGCATACCCTTGAACCGGCTTTCTAGTAATGGGATTGACATGAGTATACTCTGTAAGCACAGCCACAACAGAAGGCATACGAAAAGCTGTGACACGTGAACTCCAATCATGATTCAAATGCTGAAGCCCATTCCGCAACTGCATGTCCCGACCATAGGACTGGTGTTCGATGTTGTTCATGCGCTCACGGTGCTTCATCATCCCCCAGTTCACATACCCCAAATTCCCTCCAATGACGATGATCATCAACAGGACAAGTGATGCGATTCGCTTACTCATGGTTGCTCCTCCGATGTGAATGTGACCTGTTTTTCTATAAAAACAAAAGAGCCCCACTCAAGGCTCTTTCGATTCTAACGTCACATTTCAGGTGTTTTCGCATGTCCACCTTCCGTAAACAGACCTTTTCCGTCATCGCAGATACTACCTATACGCCACAACAGAAAATATGTTCGCTGTTTTTTGGAAATTTGTCAGATTTCTGAAACTTCCACCTCTCTCAGCTCCACCTCAAGGTTCTTAGGTAGTGCCTCAACTACACCTGTCTCCACTGAACACACATAGACCATGTCCTTCCGGAGCACCGGCTGATGTGTGAACTCATCTGTGACAGTCAAATCCAGGACCTGCATCAACTTCTGGCGATGACCAGCCGCCACAAAAGCAGACCCAGCATCCACTGTCTCTAACTTCACTCGTGCATGGCTCTTCATATTCACTCTCATTTCAATCGTCTCCTCAAACCATTGACAATCTTAGCCTTAGACCAATCGGTCTCCTGGAATGCACACTTGACAGGATGCAAGAAATGATCGATGAATAGCTGCACGTATTCATCTTCCTTTGACGGATCATACATGGGACCCAATGCAGATGCCGTAGCTGCCAATATGGCCTTCCGCATTGCATCTGTCTTGATCTTGCTCTTGATTCTCATTTCAGAATCCCAATGATATCTGTCTCCTTGACCAAATGCAGCTTATCCGTGCCGATATCCACCGCGACACCAGTCGATGCAGGGAGAAGAATCTCATCACCCACCTTCACGATAGGATCGATGAACGTGCCATCTTCCATCGCCGTCCCCTGCCCGACAACTCGCACCGTCGCCTTCTTGAAGCTGCCCTCACGCACCGAACCAGGAAGCAACACGCCACCCTTGGACTTCTCATCCGGCTTGATGTACTCCACCAAAAGACGGTTCCCAAACAGTTCGATACCAGTACTTGTCTTCTTCGCCATTACAGACCTCCTCGACGCAATCTAATGATAATGTAGATGAATCCAAATCCATCCACCAGTAACTTGAAACCCAACCACACGAGAAACAACTTGTCCATACACCTCATTTCGTCAGCTCCTACGACGCCTCCTTTGACTCCACGCGAACTGCAAGCGGAACACGACAAAAACCAGCAGCCGTTCGCTTGCACACCCAAACCACCTCCCGATCCTTCACACCGTCCACAGCCGCCAGCTCAGTCACAGATGGGAAGAACAATGTCCCACCTTCCAATCGATCCACATACCGCAAATCCATAACTGGAAGGTCTTCCACATCCCCCACCTTCACCTCAGGCGCACGTGTGGAATCCATAAATGACCTTCGCAACGTGTCCTCCAAACCAAGCATGTACAGCTCCATCAGTTCCACAATCGCCCCATACGTAATGGACATGTGACGTGTTTTCACTTGCAAAGACACCAACTGCCCCTTAGGATCGTTCTTCCATCCTGTCATCTCACAAAGAGTCGCTATCTCAGTAATCAGCTCCTTTGTCACCTCTGCCATCTTATCCTCCTACAGTCGCATTTTTGGCCTCATCTGATACACTTTTGCCACCAGACCCACGGAACGCAACACCTCCAATGCATCCTCAGACACCTGATGTGAATAGTTCACGCTGATCAAAGCATGCACACCACACAATGTCCCTGTCTCACGCGCAGTCAATGGCTCCGACAACTGCCGTTCAATATAATGCACAGCACCTAGCGCAGCATCCAACTCAGGACCCTCAGCTAATTCTCCCTCACCTTCCTGCCTAATTGAAAACGTGAGATCCAACACGTCATCCACAAAAGCCATAGCCTCCTTGACCGCTGGCTCATCCATGTAGTTGTCCAGCAATAAGTGTGTCCGCTTCACAATCTGAGACCGACGATAGAAGGATGATCTCTTCCACACCATGTTGGCACCCACCGGGATAGCTGCTACGATCAGTCCCATCTTCAACATCTCACGTCGCGTCATCAAAAGCCCTTTCCAAATAGAAGCTCTAGTTGATTCAGTATCTGAGAAAGCAGCTCCAAGCCGATCTTACTAATCACCAAAAAATGACCTAGCACAAGCAGGCCCACTACACGAGACGAAATCACAGCAGATCCCCATCCACTTCAGACACGCCACCGTTCTCCGCAATCTTCTTCTGCTCATACGGAGTCACCACCCGGCGAATGAACTCAGCCAAGGCACACGTGAACACACCACACAGGGCATTGAGGTTCACATACCGAAGCCCGCGATTCTCCACCTGCCGATGAGTCAGCTTCGTGAATACATAATTCAGCTGCCCATCATCCAACGCCGGAAACTGGTCCACAATTGCATCCAGCTCAGGACGGCTCTCTTGTGTTATGTACGGCATCCTTCTTCCTCCTCTTCAAAACCTCTTCTCTTTCCAGTTCAAGATACCAGCGTATTAGAGCTGGTGAGCAAACCGGAGCTGATCCTGATGAAGGATCAGCTCCGCGATTTCGATCAGTCGATCTCTGTCGGATCATCGCCCTGCCTCAATGCCTTGCGTACCTTCGCACGCTCCGATTTGTGTCCCTTCTTACTCTTGGGCCTTGATCCACCCCACTCACCACCTTGATCACGGCGATTGCCGCGACGGTATGTCCTACCCATTCTTCTGGCCTCTCTTCTTCTTGATGCTCTTCTTCGGCTTCTGGAACGAATCGATGTACTTCTGAGCCATCTTCTTCTCTTTCGCCGTCAGCAGAGAATCCTCCACCGCATTCGTCAAACCACACACCGAACACTTGAACTCATACACCGGCTCATCCGAACCCATCAGGATGTTCACGCACTCGAACTTATGTCCGAATCGTGCTTGGCAACTGACAGTCACTCCAGTAATCTCACCCAGATTGTTGTGACCATGCGCCAACTCGATCATGTATCCTTCATTACGCTGCACGATACCCTGCAATGCCGCCAACGAATTGACAAGATCGACTTCCGTATCAACCAAACCCATGATACGGGCCTCATCCAGTTCAGCCTTCTTTATCAACTCCTTGAAGAGACGATTCTTGAACGTATTCAATTGCCTCTGACGAACCACGGCCACGCGCTGCATGTCCTCAATGATCGCATCCTGCACCTGGACCTCCCTCTGTAGATCATTCATGTGCCGTGCTGCCAACACACAAGCCAACATGAACAGCAAAAAGAATGCTCCCAATAGAACGCCCACCATTGCAATCTCCTCTCAATTCAGTTCAGGATAAGGGAGGCTCACATTGAACCTCCCACTCTTATTATACGCTGTTACAGCTGCGCCCGAACGCGAATTCCCTCAAAATTCCATTCTTTTGTGATTTCGCCGTTCTCGAAGACAGTCACCAACTGATCTTCACCACCACGATCCTGCTGCACGGTACTGAACCCATGGACCCCACGGAGAAGCTTCAGACGCCCACGCTTAGACGCCTTGCTGCCATCAATGGGATCTTTGTAGATATCGTACCACGTGCCGTCACGCTTCTGGGCGCTACACTTGAACGCGAACCGCTGGGTATCCCGATTGATCTTCTGGAGTAGCCCACCGCCCATGCCGAACGTGGCAATGTTCTCGACGCTCCAGCCCGCATCCGTGATAGCCACCAGGATCTCCTCGATCTTCTGCTTGTCCAGCCCATCACCCCATAGGACCTTGACCTTCGGATTGATGACCCTGTAACCCTTGCTGTTGAGTGAGCCACCAAACTTCTCCCAGAGGATCGCCAGCAATCGCAGCACCGTCTCCACCGGATCTCCACTGTCAGGACGCACCACGAACACACCGTCACGCTCCAGGATCTGCTCACGATAGGTTCCACCGATGATATTCTCCACGGTGTTGTAGATATCGAAACTGTCCGACACCACACTCAGGATGCCTGTAGGATACGCCTCCAGGAGCTGCCCGATGATCCTCTCTTCACCATCCGGCCCCAAGGAAGTCATGACGCTGTGCTCCGTCGCCGGAACGCTGAAGCCAGCTGCACCCTCGTGACCGTAGTATTCCTGTGCCGCGACGAGCGCCGCAACCGTATCCGTCCCCTTGAAGTTGATCAGGTGTGCGAGACCACCGATAGCCGCAGCCTCGACACTGGAGACACCACGGAATCCGAAGTCATGGAGCATGAAGTCCAGAGCCCCATCGTTGTCTGCGGTTTTTTCTGTAAAAACACTGATCATCTTCTTGACTTCACGGCTCAACGTAGCCACCGTGCAAGCATGCCACACGTGACACAGAAGAGTTTCCAGGTGATTCGTCAGTGGCGCACAGTGCGGACACGTGTTCTCCACCGTCATCATGACGTTGCCCACCGGAACGACCGTACCCTCAGGGACTGCCTTGATCCGGATCGGAAGCTTGCCGTCATGGGCGAACCAGATGTGCTCCCACATTTTTCTATTGAACAGATCCTTGCTGCCCAAGTGCTGCTCGACCAACAGCTCAGCATCATCGATCTTCGTCTGGGTGACAACCATGCCCTCCAGGTATTCCTTCAGGAGATACTGAAGGCCGAAGAACACAGTCGAATCGAACTCCGCACCCTCACGAGCCTCGAAGTAGCTGTAGACCGTTTCCGTATCCGGCTGATACTGCTGCCAATGTGCCAACTTGTAACTGTCTGTCGTCTGAATGATGTTCTTTCTCATAGTTCTGTCCTCCAAAACTTTGCATCAACGCATCTATTTGGAATTCATGAGCATGTCGTACAACGGACGATGCTCCTCAACGATCTTCTCTCTCAAACCTTCCACCTCGATCCAAGCCAGCTCCGAAATATCATCATCCGGCAAGGGTCTGCCAAACATGTGCTTGGCCTGGAAAAAGGCTGTCACTGTGCCATCCAGCTCCCGACGATACCGCCAGTCATCGATAGGACAGCTGCCCACATACTGAGGATCTGTGATCTCGATATGGGCCTCTTCCGCGACCTCCCTGCGACATGTTGCTTCCAAGGATTCCCCAGGACTGACGAAACCACCGATGAAACGATACAGCTGCTCATTGGGCTTCTTCGCCACCAGAAGATGAGTACACGCCTCATTCCAGATAGCCACGTCCACTGTGGGGAATGTTGTCGGATGCCGATTGTATGCTGCCCAGACCACGCCCGCACGGAAACATGGATGTGACTTGACATGAGCGCCAAGCTTCTTCCGCACTATGGTCCCTGATTGGTACACCGACTCCTCGATTTCTTCCGTGTCATACTTCCCTGTGTAGTGATCGATGAAGGATTCACGTCCTCCGTAGAGCACCACCGTCGCCATCGGCCCGACTAGATCTCGGATCTGCTGGTCCAGGTTCTTGCTCCACACGTCATCCGAAGGCACGTCCTTGATATACAATACGTTTACGTTCGGATACCCGTTGAGAATCATCTGCTTCCGGGATTCAAAGTCCAGTGGGTTATTGCGCGTCACCCTCGCTGGAGATAGACCCAGAAACAGGAGCACCTTCTCGTGCTTCCGCACCACACTGTTGATCAATTGCTTGTGTCCCTCGTGCAGCTCATCCACCTGGAATCGCCCAACGAGTACACCGACTTCTGCCACTTCCTGATTCATACCTGTCTCCTTTCGCATCATCGCATCTAAAGAAACAATTGTAGGTCTCTTGGTCCTCATTTATTCCCCAGCAGGGAGGACTCCACGATGGCTGGGCCAGATGTCTTCATGTCACCTACTTGGAAGACCAACGAATAGCGGGGGCGGGATTCGAACCCGCGACCTTCAGCTTATGAAGCTGCTAAGCTACCACTGCTCCACCCCGCTGCTAATCTGGGTGGGTGGATTCGAACCACCGACATCTCGGTTCCAGGCCGAGTAGGCTGACCAAACTGCCCTACACCCAGTCAATCTCTGTGGCTGGATTCGAACCAGCGACTTCTCGGCCCCAAACCGAGCGACATACCAAGCTTGCCTACACAGAGCCTATGTATCCTTCCCGAACAAGCTCGTCCCATTTCCGTTCGACAGAAAAATGGCGATACTCGATCAAGCAGTGATCGAACCCAGCCGGATACTCAGCTGGCACCAACAGATCCTCAAAGATTCGAACTCTGACCCTACGGGTTGGAACCGCAGATGCTACCGTTACACCAAGGACCTGTGTATTCACTTTTCAAATCAGAGTAACCTAATCAGCCGTCCCCAGTCCACCACTGGTCACCAACCTTTCGGTTACTCCCTAGGTGGAATCGGAACACCTGGGATCGAACCAGGAATCTCGCGGTTATCGGCCGCGCGCTCTACCAGTTGAGCCATGCTCCGTCACATAAAGTATACACTCAACTACGCATGGATGCAAGAAAAGTTCGCCTATTTCTCAGATTTTGCCAATAATCTATCGATTACGGGCCTCAAACGAGGAATATCATCCACTGTCTCACAGTAGACCACCGGAATCCCGGCCTCAATCGCTGCATCGATCTCACGCTTCATCCCACCTGAAATGTAACTCTCAGGGGCAAAGATCACGATGAAGTCACGCTTCTTGAGGATGATGATATCCGTCTTCAAGACCACGTCCTCAGACAGATCGTGCTCAAAGAACGCAGTCATGACAAACTCATTGTGCTCTGCTGGCACATAGAAATCCACCTCTGGGAACGCTACCCGAAGCTGCTTAGCGAACTCAATAGCCAGCTGCATGTTGGCCAGCTCATCATCCTTTGTCGCCTTTGCGCCCAACGAACCACGGATCGGATGACTCACATACACTCTCATCGTCACTCCTCCTCATTCAAACAGTAGCGACACATCTCCTCAACATCACACCAGCAACATGGTCCCACCATGGCGAAGCACTTCGGACACTCTGTAGTCGGATCGTAAGAGAAGATCTCAGCCCCACACCCATCACACAGATCATTTTCCTCAGCCTCCGCTGTGCAATCCGCACACAACATATCACCACTGAGGCACGCCGAACACAGATCGATCCCACACTCAGAGCATGACTCAGCCTCCCTCAACAGGATCTCATCTCCACAGTCATTGCAGACTGTCATCACATCGCCGTCCATCATATCTCCTCTGTTTGAAAATGCGGATAACCGGGACCATATGTCACATCATAAGACTTGAACCCGTCTGTCACTCGAAACTGCACTGCCCCATGATTCACCATCTCTTCTGTAGTACGATCCTCTGCCATAACACCCGCACCAAGCTCCTCCAGAACCTCCACCATCTCAGCGCGCAATTCTTTCGTATTATTCTCAAACAAGAATGGCTTTAACGCCATATGTATCATCTTCGGATCAATCACGTTCCAACTCCCCTCTTTGCTTCTGCGCCACCTCTACCCACTCTTCCACAGAATAACCACGGCCCTCTTTCCCACGTCGCTCAGCCACCTCTTCGTCTGTCGGCAAGGGCAGGAAGTCCCATGTCACGCGATAGGGCCTCCGTGTTTCAAATGCAAGCTGTTGTGTAAATAGAATCCGATCCTTTTTCTTCAAGAACAACACAGCATCATCCACCGCCACATTGATCCCATGGTCCAGCCACTGTGATGTCGCCGCCAACATCACATTCCAAATCACACCTTCCGTCTTCGGATCATAGATGTATTTGTGATGGAAGATCGTCCGAAGTGCATCAGCCTCTACGATCACAGCCTCATGCTCTTCAGCCCATTTCCGGCACGCTGTAGACTTCCCGCTCGCCACAATCCCCACAGGGATGTACAGTTCAAGGTCTTTCATCTCTTCTCCTGAATCAACAGCTCTTGGCGCACCCGCATCAAAAGCCTTCCCAGCATGTTTTCTCCGACTCCTTCACAAACACCCCAGAACGTATCTCCCCAAGTATTGTCCTCCTGGATGTACTCCTCAATCCCTTTCAACCTCTCAGCCAATTCAGGATTGTAATAGAACTTCGCGCGCAGCAAAGAGAGCATAACATGGACTTTGATCTCCTCCCAATCCTCTCTCAGAGATAACTGACCACCCAAGCGCTTTGCCTCCCCTGGAGTCTCACACTCCAGAATGAGATCCGCATACTTCAGATTCTTCGCAGCTTGATATGCATGCTCCACAGTAGGCCAGCGCCTGCACTCCCACCGAAAAGATGCGGCATAGAAGTTACTCAAGAATGCATAGTCACCGCGAAATCTCATCCCCAAGCCTCCTCAATTCCTGTATTGATCTGCGACGAATCCGCTCAGCCTCCACATAGGATGGCTCACCAAATGGATCACCGCCAGATAGTAGAGCTGCGTCAATGTGAAACATCCGTGCTATCTGACGCTCCATCTCCTCGCGTACCTCGGCCAGATTCGTTAGAAACTCTAATGGCTTCAGCTCTTCTTGCACGATTATACACCTCCAGAGGTACTAGACCTTTGAGCACTTGAATCCACCACCATTCCCAATCCATCGTCATCTCCTAATGAGGGTGACAGGAATCGAACCTGCACCTTCTGGTTGGAAGCCAGATATGCTAGACCGTTAAACACCACACCCCCTAGAACTTCACTGGATCAGTACCTTCCCGATTCTTCCATCGGAGCACACAACCCATGCTACCCACGGTAGGAACACAGTGAATCACACCCTTGTCATCAAGGACTCGATGTGTGCTCCCACCCTTACGCAAGAACAACTTCTTCGGATTGTCAATCCGATAGATTCTACCGCCCCAGTCGTACTCACGCCACAGCTCATCTGTCAAGTCACCCACAAACATGTCCTCACTCATCCTTTTTCTCCTTTCGACAGCGCGGCACAGGGACGATATGAACTGTCCCTGTGCCACCGCCTGTACTCTATCTCACACACAAAGTCACCTCTTTCTCTGTGACTCATCGGCCTGTCGCGCCACTGCTGCGTCTCGCTCCAAGCCCACCATCACCATCATGTAGTCCAGCTCGATCATCACCAGACGTAGATCCCTATCGGTGGGATCTGTGCTTTCTTCCCACACACCCACGTCACTTTTCAAGAGACCGAGCCAGTTTCTGGTCTCCATAGACACCCATGGCTGCTCAAAAACCTTCTCACCCATCATCAGGATGCCCTTCTTCGCACCGAATATGCAGCACTTGTTCAGGGCTCCATTGACTTGTTCCATTTCATACGGAGAAGGATCATGGATCACTTTCTGCGGAGCCTTATTCTCATCACCACAACTAGGGTCGATGGGTCCAAACAACATCACTTACCCTCCCACATATGATCCACACGCTCCGTCACCCGGTTCTTCTCCCGGAACACCATGTCCAGCACCTTAGCCCGATGCAAGAATGTAGCATTGTCATGCTGCCCAAGCTTCATCTGATGTGACTCCTCAGAATCCACCCCATACTCATGCAGTAGCGTGACATACTGAATAGTCAAATTCGCATTGTCCGCAATCTGCTCTGTAGACCTGATCACATCCACTAGCTTTTTTATAGAAAAGAGTAGCACAATGAACGCAACCACAATCACAACCGGCCCCAAAACTCCCATACTACCACTCCTACGAACTCAAACGCACGATTGTTCACCAAAATCAGCGACTACGATGAATAGTCATCAATCGGTCATGTAACGCGCGCTCCATCCGACTCATGCACCCATAGGCGATTGACGCCTTGCCCACCAGCACCACGATGAAGCCAGGAATCATCCCCAACTCAAAGAAAACCGCCCGGATGATGCCCCACACCACCGCCGAATTGTTGACACCCCAGTTCGTGACCGCTGCCATGATGCCACCATACAACATGACATAGATGCCCAGCCAGAACACCAGACCGATCCCACCCAGGATCAGCAACAAACCAAAAATCACAGCGAACTTTCTCATTTTTCTTCTCCCACTGAATCGTCTTCGATTTCTCCGGGATTCCCGGAACGCTTCTCCCAACCCTCAGCCCAAGGACCATCTTCTTCCTCAGGCCCACATTCTGCATCGATCTTCTCCATTGTAGGACAGTGCTTCGGGATCACGAACGCCTCAAACCTGCGCCCCAACCCCTTCTCAGGCTGCTCTCGCAACGCTGGCACGAAGGTGAAATTGTTGAACCCCAACGGGATTCCACCACTGTAGACTGCCTGGAGATCATCCATGTAACGACCTCTGGCTCGCCCACAGTCGCACATCTTCCACTTCTTGTCTGTCAGACTGAAAACCCCATGACAGTGCGGACAATAGAGCAACTTCATCGGCTACTCCTCGGCTTAAACTCCCAGGTAGCGGAGAAGGTGAAGCCCTCCCACGCATCCGGATCTCCACGATACGTCTCCTGCGCCCAGCCCACAGTCACTGAGTCAGGAACCACAGTCGCCTGCTTGTCAGCCCCGATGCCCGCACAACCACATGCACCGAGCGCCACCAGAATCAGAACACACAGCAATCGTCTCATTTCATTCTCCTCACACGCTGTCAGGCACGCGCCCGACAATTACAGGATTGACTTCCACCACATCGTACTTCGCTGCGCCACCAGTGGACCCGCAATGAAAATCCCAAATCAACGGAACACGAGAAAACCACTGCACGCACTGCAACACACCATCAGCCACCAGTCCATACCACATCTCAATCTCCCAAGGATAAGAATGCTATGATCTCAACAGGCTGTGAACCATCCTTCACATGCTCCAACACGCCACTCTGTGTGTAGGCACTCAGAAGAATCTCAGGACTTTCCTCTTCCAACGCCTCTCCCACCATGCAGCGAACCTCATAGCACCACTTGCCGAAGCTGTAGCCAGCTGGGAGAGACTCAATTTTCTGGAAAAAAGCCTCAGATACCAGATGGAAGCAGTAGTCTCCACCGCCCAAGTCGCTCATAATCACGGCACACTTCATTTCTGCACCTCGATCTCACCTATCACCGTACCATTAGGGTCCAGGAGCCTCCGTATGCCCTCCTGCTCCACGATCTCCCACTGAGGGACCTCCGGTGCCCCCTCCTTCAACTCGTACCGCTTAGGCGAGCTATGGAGCCCCATACGGCATTGTATTGATCCGATAGACAGCACCAGCAGGGTTATCGCCACACCCAGAAGGATCGTACCCGGAGTATTCTCATCCAGCTTCATCGGTTCCCTTTCAGAAAAGCCCCAATCCGCTTCAGAAACCGGCCCACGGCCTTCAGAGCACCACCGATCACCGTAAACACAATCCATGCCACAAACGCTAACACCGCAGCACACAAAGCCAGCAGAAACGCTGCCATCGGAAGGGCATACGGCAACACGGCCAGAATCACAATCACCAACAAGATACCCCACAGAATCGCCATCTCACATCTCCTCAACGCACAGGTTTCGGACGAGGAATGCCATTCCGCTCACCGATGGCTTCCACCGCCTCTTTGGCTTCCTTCAGGCCCGCATGTGTGGCCTCACGATACAACTTGATTGCCGGAATCTTGCGCCCACTTCTCAGCTCCGCAAGAATCCGCTCCTCCAGATCCGAAGTCAGATTGAGGAAGAAATTCCCCAGTCCCGCTCTCTTTACCGCACTCACAAATTCCTTGGGATTCGTCGCAATCAGATGCATGAGCAACAAAGAGATTGCCGACTGACTGACCTGACCTGATGTAATCGCATGGTAGACACCGAGCGACTGGTTCTGGGCAATTCGGTTCTCCTGGATAATGCCCATATCCTCAGCCCTTCGCTCCAGTGAAATCAGACGCCTATCCAAATCAACCAGATTACAGCGTGCTGTCTCCAGAGCACTCTGCGCCGACGCTCGCTCTGCATTCGCCACGTGCAGCTCCTTCTCCAACTCCACAATCCGATCTTTCAACTGCTGTTTCGTAGGCTGATTAGCCATCTTCATTCTCCTCAGGGTAGGTAAGGTCGGTGAAGATCCCAACAAAGGTATCTCCAAGATGAGCCTTGTTCGCTTGACAGATGAAGATCGCTCCATACCTGTCAGCGTTGGCCCCACACACTGTACACCGTACTGCGTTTTCTACGACCTCTTCCATCGTCTCTCCAAAGCATACACCAAATCAGCTGTGTTGCAAATACTTTTCCAGCCGATCCAGCAATTTCTCTGTCGGTATGATTGTCGCCCGTCCCTGGAACTCACTCTCCACGAAGTAGCCATCTTGCTTCAGCTCCACACAAGCCTCTCCATTTTTGATCAGCCCTGTGCCAGAATCAGGATACAATGTGCAGAACGAAAAAGCCGAACCATGCCTCTCCAGATTAGTCTTACACGCCTGGATGGTCTGAGCCACCATAACCTCCTTCTCACAGGAACCCATGAAACTCATCAAATCCCACCCTGTCTTGACCTTCTCCGCGATAGCCAGTATCCGCTCACGCATCAGTCCGTCTCCCGATTCTGCCCATCTGCCAGAGGATCGTCATCGTACCACTCGTCCTCCGGATAGTCCTCTGCCACTTGTCGGCACAGCTCAATGAAACGCGCCCGCTCACGGTCCTCAGCTTCACTCATCTTATCATCATCCAGATGACTGATGCAATCCTCCATGTCCTGAATCGTGTTGTGAAATCGATAGTAGACTACACTACCCATTGGGAATCTCCTCATCAGTGAACATCGGACGATAGAATGCCTCCGGGCAATTCTCATCGATCCACCTCACCACCGTGTGCCGCACACCCATCCAGATCGCCACAATCATCTGAGGAGGATATGCCGTTAGCGGCTCCTGCCACACCTTGTCCTCGATCTCCGGATGAGTCTCCTTGTAGATCTTCATCACGGCATCCACGTTCTTGTCAGGCCACAAACCATGCTCGGCCAACAACGTTCGAATCTTCTGCTCAACGGTCATACGCTCATTCTCCAAAAAGGTTCGTTGGCACATGCAAGGAAACCGCAAACACCTAATAACCCACCCACCTCACCTATAAAGGCAAGATGACGGCGAGACCAGCTTTTAGGTCCCGCTTTGGCCCGCGACAGCCCGACCGATTTAGGAGCTACCTCGCGTAGTAGAACTCTCCCTTTGTCGGCCCTGAGCCTGCGACTTCCCTGCACATACCAAAGAACATTCCGCTGATGGCAACTAGGTCCCTTCACCCACGCCCGTACTTTCGAGCTTCCCACCGCAACGCGACTTCGAGTCCGTCCACGGTAACCAAGCAGTGACCCCACACTGCCGAAGCTCGCCACCAACTACCCACGCCGCAACCATTATCGTTACGCGACTGCCAACGCCCTCGCCTGCCTCGGCCTCTTAAAGAAACCGAACTTCGGATTGTCGTCAGCCTGCACCACATTCGCCACAAACGTCACATGAGCGCCCACCGGAAGCTCACCCAAGGATTTGGGGACCGAACCCCACACCTTGAAGCCACGGTCATCCTGCACAGTCATCTTCAGGACCATGCCGAACTGAGTATCGCGCCACTTGACCGACAGGACCTCACCAGTGATCTGAATACCATTACCCACGACCACATCAGGAGCACTCGCCTCTTCCAGCCTGCTCTGCTCAATTCTCTGCCGATACCAGAAGTTCTTGATGGCCGCTACAATCACCGCAGCGCCCTGCTTCTCGCTCAGACTACCGAACCGATTCAGCTTGACCTTGATGTCATACAGGAACTCATTGTCATTGACCAGCTCACTGTTCAGAATCGACATCACGACAGGGTTGTCCGCTCTGTAGTTTCGTTTCGCCATGGTTCAGCTCCTCAAAGGGTTTCGGCTTACACTTAAAGTATACGCCATATGCCTTGAGAAGCAAATCATTTTATGGAAAAAGTGCGTCCTTCATGACATCGATCTCTTCCTGCAACGCCGTCAGGTCCTGGTAGATCTGCTGCTTGTCTACGCTCATGTCCGCAAACAGAGCACGAACCGCCAGCATAGCCTCAGCAAACAGCCTCCTCTCCGCTCTCCCATGTGCCATTGGATGGTCCATCAGAAGTCCTCCTCATATGGCTCCAGCTTCGCCAGCGCCTTCTCCACACCCTCGAACGGTCCCCATCCACCGTACTCAATCCGGAGCCCGTCGATGTGTGCCGCCACGTCATCAATCACGCCACGAACTGAATTCTCTGAGCACGCCGACAGGATGATAATCCCAGCTCCCGGATGCAACTCAGCCAGCTTACAGATGGGACTGTACATCGCGTGCATCCGCAACATATCACCCACCGCTGACATGTCCAGGACGTAATAGTCAGCCACCAGATCCACAGCCTCAAACACCGACTCCACCGCCTGCGCCCGATGCCCCTTCTGCTTGGCCCAGCGCACCCACTGCTTGCGGTTGTCTGAGTCGTCATCTATGAACACAAACCTCATGGCATCTCCTCGATCTCATTGAGCACAATCGTGAATTTGTTATCCGGTATGCCCGGAATGAGTCTCCATGCCTCATCCACCTTCATGATAGATTCCTTCCACGAACGTGCAATCACATTCAAATTGCACGAGATCGTAGCCGCTTTGTGCTTCAGCGTGAAATGAAATCGCCACTTCTTCATAGTCCCAGCTCCTTTTTGGCAGTTTCCCAGTCTACGAACTCCAGCTCGACCACCTTGTTCAAGACCGCGCTCATCCATTCATGGTCGTAGTCATTCTCAGTCGTAGTCAGATCCTGGACCAGTGACACAATTTCCATGCTCGGAGCCCCGATCTGATCTTCCGGCCCATAGCAACTGCAATGTCCGATGTTGGCCCAGCCGAACTTCCCATCCAGTTTGTATGCAGCGCAACCATGACCCTCCCAGGACCCAGTCTCGTACCAGTACACCAGCCAATCGAAGTCAAACCGATCATAGTCGATCTCTTCCGGCCCCACCTGGAAGACTCTCATCTCACCAGACCGATACTCTTCGCACGACCCATCAATCGGAGTCTCCAGCTGGCGATCCATCTCCTTGGCCAAACGGGAACAAGGGTGCTCCCTCGACAAAATCAATTCCGCAGCCCACTCCACAAACGTCTGCACAACACTCTTGTCCAGTTCGAATTTCATAGTTCCTCCACCTCACCTTCATAGATCAGCCACGTTTTGCCACAATCGCACGTGTGCGTCAGCTCGATTGTCCAGTGAGCATACACATACGCAGGATACTCGTGAAACTTCCCGCACGTGCAAGTGTAGCCTTTGGGCAGCTCCTTACCCATAGAAGCCACCGAAGAGCAGCAACAGCTGGAAAATAGTCGTCAACAGCAACTGCATCAGCACAGCCACTATCGATGCTGCCGGACCCACACCTTGACTCTCGCCATGCTTCGCCATCAGCACCATCTTCCAGAAGAAAGCAAAGACACACCAGATGATCACCAAAATCTGCGGAACACCCATATCAACCTCCTCAGTCAATCAGCTCTTTCAGTTCCATGTAGTAGAAGCGGACTTCCAACAGCCCGTTCGCATGCCCGTATTCCCAAGCCAGATCCCACAGCTTCTGCGCCTTGGAATGGCCCACAGTTCCCTGCTCTTTCTCCAGAGCCTGACGGAAGTCAGCACCATCCCGACGTGTGAACTCGCCACGATTGACACGTGCGTGCAGGGTCTCCTGAACTTCTTCGTACATCTTCCCAGCCAACTGATCTATTAACTTCTTAGGCATTTGCCAAGCTCCAATTGATATCCACCAGCCATGGGAAAGACAGCTTCGACTGCTCGCATGGCTCGAACCCATTCTCATCCAAGTACTGAATCACTCGCTCCCTCTTGAAACTCTTGGTGATCTTGAAGGTCCGGATAAACTCATTGTCCAGGACCACGCTGATCGAATGACCAGTCATCATCAATCGCACTAGAGTCTTCATCTTTGCTCTCCTCAAAGGTTTCTCGTATACCCAAAGTATACGACAAATCTCTAGGGATACAAATGGTTCAGATGAAAAATCTCACAGCAAACCTGATTGATCCTCTCACGGTCAGGCTCATCCGGTAGACTGGATCTGATCAGAGCCTCCTCAGCCAGCTTGAACAGCCGATCAGCCTCAGCCTTGACCTTCTCCAGAGACCACGCCCCACGCTTGATAGAGACGATCTCCTCAGCGTCTGGACGATGAACCTGGAGCCTACCCGTAGACAGCAGCTCGATCCCCATCCGCAAGATCCGAATCAGGTGCGCTGCGTTCTTCGTATCGAACCCGAACCTCTCCACCAGCTGTTTCCTCTTCTCACCCATGTAGCCCCTGCATGCAGCGTGCTCCATCTTGTGAAGCTGCCCATGAGCATACCCAACGAAATTGGGATAGCACTTCTTGGTGACGAACAGGTCACGATTCTCAACCAAGAACTCCCCTGCCGCCGACAGCTGCATGTACATGTTGGGCTCCAGGAACAGGCACGAGAGGACATTCGGATTGCCCTTCTCCAGGAGTCTGACGAACTTCTTCAGCTCGTAGAAAACGATGTCCCACTCTTCATGGATCAGCGTCTTGGTCCCACGTGAACCGTACTCCTCCAGCCCATAGTAATACTCCATGGGAGGGATCACGATACCAATCGCATCTCTGTCATCGATGGAATTAGGATCATGGCTGGGCCGGTAGGTCCCATGGGAGATGCTTCCCCGATAGGCCAACAGGATCGCGTGATCAAACGAGAACCTCTCTTTGTCTTGAACTTCATTCGGAATCATTCATCTTCTCCTCGATCTCAGCCAACACCCTCTTGGCTCTGTAGACATGGCAGTCTTCCCTTGATGCCAAATTGTGTGCCTGACAAAATCCATGATGATCATGCCGACACTCGCCCTCCAGATATACCAAGTCTTCCAGGATACCCTTCATCTCTGCAATCAGTTCCCAAGTCTCAGCGTCCATCAGATTCCCTTTTCAATTCGTCCCACTTCTCTGTGTTGACCGCCTCCATGAACTCCACACACGCTTGTATCTCTTTATCAGGCAATGTTGAAGGCCACTCCAAATTGTACTTCAGATCCCGGTTGACCGTGAACTTACCCTGTTGCACGATTTTCAACAGGCCGAGCACAATAGAATCCAGGCGCTGCTTCTCCTGGAAGGCAGACAGTGCCTCTTGGTATTGCTTCACCTTGTCCCAGAAATCATGTGTCTCACTCTCTAACATCTCTTTCTCCTCTCAAAGGAAGGCATGGGGATCGAACCCACAAGGCCCGTTAGGGCTCGCCTCCGTAGCAGGGAGGTGCCGTCGCCAACCTTCGGCTAGACCTTCCGCTATGACACCACGACCAATGAGCAGCAACCCTTGTCACTGTCCCAATGCCCACATCGTTCCTCAATGCACTTCTCTCTGTACGAATCAATGGGACCTAAAACACATCCATGTGCCTTGTCCCGCTCCAAACTCAACCGTGCCATATGTATGCATAGATCTTTCATCCTACTCCTCCCACTCAGGCCCACACTCACTGTAGAAGTCATGAAGCAGATCACCCTTCGTTGGGTATGCGATGCTCTGCACATCCGGATCGTCCTCAGGACTCACGCGCCAACCTTGCTCATCTTCAAACAACGTGAACGGCTCGACGTCATCCAGCATGATTCTTTCCACGTTCTTCATCTCTTCCTCCTCAATCAAACACGGAAAACAGGAACACACCCAACGATGAGAACTGATCCTGTCTCTCTTTAGCATGCATCTCAAGCATGAGATGAATATCAGTCACCCGAAGATGATCCATGTCCACTTGTTGAAGATCGATGCCCAGCTGATCTATCTTAACTAGGATTTGACCAATGCAGATTGTATCAGCTTCGAACGGATTACAACCTCGCAACATATGAATCTCACCCACATCCGGACAGTCTCCTGTATAGAGATCCTCTTCCAGTTGACACGTCCACTCCTTGTCCTCTTTCGTGTATGGCTTGTAAGCGCCGTACATGAGATAGATTGTCATCTCTTTCTCCTTTCAACGGAGGGTGAGGGGATCGAACCCACAAGGCCCTTTAAGGGGCTCGCCGGTTTTCAAAACCGGAGCAGTCGCCAGCCTTCTGCTTGACCCTCCATACTATTAAAACGCTCCCTTGCCAGTTATATCCCTGGCTGTTCTGGAACCCAGCAACCACGTCGCTGCGCCCTCACTGAATCCCACATCCCTCAAAGCCTTATACTGACTCCGGTACACGCTCTTCAGTATCGCATTCATCAATCTTCTCATTCTTCCACGCCTCCAAGAAAGCCTCTGCCTCTTCTTTCGTGCCCCAGTAGCCGGGAGCCCAATGCAACGCTTTGAGATCATCCTCCAGTGTCACACCAAAACCAGGACTACAGTAGCCAGTGCTCCCATTGATAGTGCCATCCTTCCACAGGTAGACAGCTCGTTCGCCCCAGTTCGTACAGATGTACCATCCGACAAGGTCCTTGGTGAAGCTACTCTTGTAGGAGCACACCCGGAAGCCCTTGCCAATCAAAGACAACATTCTCTTCTCGATCTCCACCCAGCTCATATCACCTCTCCGAAATGGCCATCAGTTTGTAGTCGCTCGCCCATCGTATGGGAGGCGGCTCAACGTGAACCTCAAACCGCCTGGCGCTCTTACAGTAGTACACATACGCCAGCCGCCCAGTTTTGTTCAGGAAATCTTGGGCACGATGGCACGCATTGACGAATCGCTTATCCATCGTCTTCCTCGTTTTCTTCCAGATCAGAGAGGAACGTTTCCTCATCCGGAAGGTCATCCAAACTGTACGTCTTGATCAAACCCACAGGCTTGTAGCCATCCTCGTTAGCCTCATTACCAAACCGCCCAGGCTCGCCCCTGTTGAAGCCCTCGTAGACTTCCAGCACATTCTTGTCCAGATCCAGGACATAGGCGAACTCGCAGAACAGGCCGTCTTTGGCGAATTCCTGACTGTTTTGCACCAGGATCTTACCGCCCATCGCATCGAAGGCGCTCGGCAGATCGTCCTCACCATCCAGCTTCGACGGAGGAGTATACCAGCTCTTCTCCTCGTCCTTCTCCACAGCACAGTTCAACGTGTCTGGGAACCCCTGGATGAACTCCAGAATGTCACCGCCCATATCCCGATTCAACTGAGGGAACCGTCGCCGGAATCGATTCGACACGTCCAGATCCACCAGCTCATCATCACGGTCGTCACCAGCTTCCCGATAGAACTGCATCAGTTGCTTCTCAGTGATCCCTTCCACCAGCTCCAACTGCTCCAGGAACTTGGCCCGATCAAACCTCTCACGCAGGAAATTCAGGATCTCCACACCCTGGCCGCTGGGATACCCATCCCACTGGCAATACTGTGCCACGACACATTCGTCGTTCAGAACCACACATGTCAAATTTCTCGTGCCCATCACATTCTCCCTACACTCGATGCTGGTTGTGATGACTTCCCTGTGCATGGTTTGCGCCGCGAACCCGCAGCTTACAGTCCGGACAGTACTTCGTGCTCGTGCGCTGAGCCTTACACTTGCCCTTCATCTCCGGACGACAGTACGTTGCACCCTGAACTTTCTTCTTGTCCTTCGCCATCAAATTCTCCTTGCCAAAGCCTCACGTTCACGCTCAGCCTTCCGTGCCCTACGATTCGCATCCAAGCGCACATGCTTGCACCCATACTGACGTCTCGTGTCATCTGGGTAGCTTGACGTTCGATTCTCTCCCTCACCTTCCCACACGATGCCGGGCAGCACATCATCCGGCAGATCGAACTTAGACAGGTAACGAAACCCATCATAGTTATCGGTCCTGTGTAGAACCTCGTGAAGGACCGCGATCATCCCACGACGAGTCTCCGGACTGCACGTGCTTGCCGCCAGCATCTCGTTCACGATCTCCACCACGTCATCGACCACAATCGTCTTTCTCGTTGCCATCAGTGGTTCTCCTCAAGTATAGGCGTTCGACCGTTCCGCTCTGCCAGCACCAGCTCCAGAGCCTCCTCCAGGGTATCCACGAGCTTCTCACGGAGATGCTTGGGTGTGCCGCCGTTGGTCACGAGAAGCTTCCCGTCCCCACGCTCAAGCACCACAAGCCCCACCTTGTGAGCTACCCGCCGAACATCATGAAGTTGAAGAGTCATAACACACTCCTGGAACAGCACCATTGCTACCTAAAGTATACCACAGATCTGCTAAGGTACAAGGTCGCATTCAGCTTTTTCTGCAAAAAACTTTGCCGCCTCCAGATAGTCCTCGAACACCAGAACCAGCTGCTCATCACCGCCGATCATGTTGATGCGCCCGTGCTCATCATGCAGGAACACCGAACCCTCCGGATACTCGACATTCACCTTGCTATCCGTCGCATAGATCTTCAGCTCAGTCAGGAGTCTGTACCACTTCTTCCCAGCTGGCTTGTAGACCTTCGACTTGTCCGGGACTTCACTTGCGGGTAGAATCACTTTGATCTTAGCCATGCCTCGCCTCCAAAGTCACACGTGCCACCAAGCACCTCCACCAATTCTGACGGTACTCCTCTGTCCGAGCATTGGCGAACTCATAGCCCGCTTCCTCGACAGTCCCATCCTCATGTGGCCACAAGAAATCTGCCTTGTACTTCTCCACCCCAGGCACGACACCAGGAACCACGAACCCAGACAGTTCATCCGCTGTGTGCAGCTCCTTGATATAATGAAAGCTGCCATACCACTCCTGATTTCCAATACCATGGGGCTTGTCCACACCAGAGATCTTCTGGATGCGCTTCACAGCTTTCTCCTTGCTGAACCACAAGGACTCCAGCACCATCGGCCCACGCCCCTCTGTCATGTCTATGTTCTTGTACACACCGTACAGTATCATATGCAACCTCCACAACAGCCCTGTGGTATCTCCTGATTCACCATCTCCTCTACGGCTTCCTTCAGCTCCTCAGGGAAATCCTTAGGCCAGTCAGTCACGGTCCAATCACCATACTCCACGTGCTCATCCCATTCATCATCGAACCACACACTCCCACCTGAACTCAGGCAGAAATCAGGGAACACCCACACCTTCTCCACGAGAGGCAGACCGATGCTGGTCACCACCTTCAGCGTTCCGCTGCACAGGTTTGGATATGCCCCATCGTACTCTATGCTCTTCACCTTCATCCTTCACCTCATTTCCTCGGCCTCGGCAACTCCAATTCAATACCCTTGTACTTCCGAACCTGCTCAGTTCCATTCTTGTAGTAGAACTTCACATGGTAGATATAATCGCCTCCCAAGCTCCGGCCCACCTTCATGACCAGACCCTGATCCGTACCAAACCGCATCTCCACAGTCTGCCCCACTTTGAACAGGGGCTTGGGCGATGGTTTGCTGTCGATGACCACAAAGAAGCCAGTCACCATGATCATGATCGCCACGACCATGACCACGATCCATTTCAATCTGCGTGTCATTTCTCGTCCTCCGCAGTATTCCGTGCAATGTCCTTGCCCAACTCATTCTGCCGTCGCCCAAGCAGCTCCAGAAGGTTCTCGGCCTTATCGATAGTGCCAGGGACCGCCTCCCGGTTTCGCCCATGCAGCCCGATCTCAATGCTAAGCAACAGACGAATCACGATGATCCAACACTGATACTTGATCCAACTACTCATTGTTCATCCTCCTGAACCAATTTCAGCTCATATTCCTTGTACCACTGATTCTGGTAGAACGGGAGTATGTCGCTTTCTACGTACACCTTCACCTTGTACTTCACACAGTCCTTCTTCGGATACACACCGATGACCATCCCCTCAACCCCAGAGATCTTCACCTGCACCTGCTGGCCCTCCTGGTACTGGGCAGTCTTATTCGGTCTGCCATCACAGCCCACCAACACCATCGCCACCAGTAGAACCAGAACACACAGAAATGCCTTAGCTCTCATCTTCGATCTCCTCAATAGTAGCCACCGTATGATCAAATCGATCCTGGACCTCATCGGTCCCATCCAAACGCCCGACAAAGAGTGTCCCATTGCACAGATCTGCAATGGCCCTAGTCACCTTCATCTGACTGTATGGACACTCCATGATGATCCTGTACTTGGCCATCAGTCCAACACCTCCTCAAGAAGCCACTTCAGCTCCTCTCTGCTCGTCTCCAGGTTCCGCTGAGAGGCCGCACAGTTCGGATACTCATCAGATGCCCTACGCGCCGCTCCCAGCTCCTCTATGGCCTCAACTATCTTGTCCAACTTGTCCATCGTCATCCTCCTCGTAGATCTCATAGCCCATGGACAGCAGGACGAAGCTGCCCTCCATCCGGTCCAGAGCCTCCGCGATCCCGCCCTTCAGCTCATCGAGACTGTCGCCCACCTTCAGCTCAGAGACAACCGACTCCACACCCTTCATGGAGATCCCGAACATCCCAGCTCCCCGGTCATCGATCTTCTTGGTGATTCCCTCAGGAACCATCGCCCAACCACGCGACTTGGCCACCTCAGTGATCAGCTTCTTCATGTTGACGTAAGGCATGACTACCTCCCGATCCCCAGTTCAGTCTTGATGGACTCGATCAGCTCCAGCTCTTCCTCGAAGTGCCTGAGGTTCATCAGAGCATTGCGGACGTTCTCTTCCTCCAGGCCCTTGTGAGCAGTCAGCTCGCCCAGAGTCTTAGCCTCCTCTTCCCTCTGATGATCGATATTGTGGCACGCAGCTCCGTTCAAGAGACTCAGCAACGTAGCCACCTGCATCTTCGACTCTTTGCCGTTCACCGTGATTGTCGCAATGTCGTTACCAGCCATCTTAGCGCACCTCCCCAGTCGCCTGCTTCAACACCTCAGCTGCGTAGTCCAGGTCATCGTCATTCGGACGACAAGCGAACCAGCCACCATTCTCACGGAACCCACAGTCCAGCAGCTTGCGAACACACTCCAGGAGATTGTCTCGCTCCGAAGCACTATGCCGCTCAGCCTTCTGGGCCTCATAGAGCCTCGTCCGCTCTTGCTGCTCGTGCCTCTGGCACAGTTGCAGGGCAACGCTGTCTCCAGGCTTGCACAGCTCTGCACCACAGATTCGACATTCGGTTGCGGTCTCAGTTGCCATCACACATCTCCTCAAAGGATTAATGTACACCTAAAGTATACGCCATCCTGGAGAGAATGCAAATCAAAAATCAGGAATCGCATCCGGATCATTCACCATCTCCGGATCATGCGCCGATACCGTGCGAGAGATGTACGTACTGTACAGGCCCTCACAGTGCTCGCATCTGAGTATGTACAAGTGGCTCCCATAATTCTCCGCATTCCGCATTGGAATGTCAATATCCACCACCTTGTTGCACCTAGGACACTTCATCGTCCGCTCCCATCACATCTATCGGAATCAGCTCATACACCAGCTGGCCCCACCACTGCTCATCGTCCAAATCAACCCACCGTGGAGCCTCCTCGAAGAGCACCTTCCGGTTCTCAAAGTCCACCTCGATATTCCGGACCTTGGCCAGGAAGCCGATCTCACGTTGCTCGGTGACGATCCTCTTGACACCCTCGGCATCCTTCGCACACCGGCCCCGAATCGCACCATCCCAGTAGCCATCTGTTGACACGATCCACACCATCATTTGGAATCCCCCTCAAGACCGTACTCCGCGATAGCTGCCAATCGTCCAGCCTTCACCGCCTCACGTATCGCAATCCGCAGACAGTTCCCGCATGGCTTCACCGAGATTATATCTCTCACCTTGGTTGCCACCACCGGCGCTCCACATTTCTCACACCATAAATTCTCCATCAGGCATCCCCACATAATGGCAACCGGACCACGGCAGACCCTTTTCCTCCGCTGTCTCCTGGCCCTCTTGTAGACACAGGCTGCGATTCTCTTCCACATCCTCAGGCTCATCGGAATGGTACTCAGCCACACACTCAGAACCTACGTAGATCCGCATCCCATGTTCGTCATACTCTCCGTGAACGTACATCACTGCCCCTTCTTCATTCGAGCCAGCACGTCAGTCCGCAGCAGCTGCATGATGTGCCAGCCCCGATCAAAGTCCCCAGCATTGCTTGCGTAGGAGATCAGGTAGCTCACAGCTTCCTCATCCGACAATGCTACGATATTGTCCATGATTGTCTGTCGCTCTTCGGGCTTCAGCATGACTCAGCTCCTACATCAAAGATCCGAGATCGCCCCACGGCATCCCGCTCGACCACTGCTTGTGTATCCGCAAAACAACTCATCACCTTCCCCTAACAGGACAAATCACAGGGAGCATCACCGCAGGTCTTGCACTCGACAGGAGAATAGTTGCAACCCTGCTGCGCCTCACCATCCACGGTAGGACCTCCACACTCAGGACAGATCCCATTGACCTCGTCATCTCGATACTTCCAACCATCACAACAGCTCATCGTTCATCCTCCTCTGAGCCCTCTCACGAATTTTCCACTTCACAGACTTGGGAGACCGCCCCTCAATGATTCCCTTCTCCAACAAGCTCTTTGCCAGCAAGCCTGAATATGCCATAGCGTAGGAAGGTCCTCGATCCTCGATAGCCTCATCGACCATCTGCACATCCCTTGCATCCCAATTCTTCCTACAGTTAGACCAAGCATTGTGGTACAGCCTCATCTCTTACTCCAAGCACGCCTCTATGCATCACGGCGTAGAATTCCACAAACGCTATGGCAGCTGCAACCAACATGCAGTCTACGATACTCATCGTTCAGCCCTCACACCGATATCGATACATCTTCTTAACCAACTTACTCCACGACTGACCCACCCACGCCACGATCCGGAAGTTGTGCTTGTGCAGCGTCAGATGGACATGATTGCCACCCGCCAGCTTGATCCACACCTGATCCCTGCCCTGTAGATCCTCTTCTGTGATCGTCAGTGCCAGTCGGTCAAGTTCCATATCTCAGCTCCTCAAAGGGTTTCAGCTTACACCTAAAGTATAAGCCATATCCCAAAGAATGCAAATGACTAATCGTCCTCTTCGATCATTTCCATGAACGTCCGAATAGCCTCATCGATCTCGTCCACCTCGAACACCGCAGGCCCTTCGGTGCAGTATCCGTTGTACACGTTGATCTCATCCCCAGACTCAGAGAAGAAGTTGCTGATAGACAGGTCATCACCGTCCACCTCAACCATGTCCGTCTCCATCAGAGCCCGCTTGATATCCTTGTGCGTATTCGCTACTGCCTTGCCCAAGCAATCGATCAACATGGTTTCATCTCCCTCGAACACAGCACGTTAGGGCACCTCAGGCAGGAGTTGCACCTGCTTCCCACGGTCTCTTGCGGAGAACACCTCAAGCCGATCAAGCTTGGCCGACAACTGATCAGGTTATCGGATGGGGTCGCCCAGTGGTTTAGTAGCATAGACGCACCTCAACTACGATCAGTCTCTGAGGTATCCTAACATGCTGTATTCAGTTGTTAAAGAAAATGCCGTACACTAACCAAAGTATACGGCATCCGTTGCACAATCCAAATTGTTTTTCAGAAAAAATCACTTCCCATCTGCGAAGTGGCTCATCCTCCCTCCGAATCGCTCAAACAACTTGTCATGGAACTCATGTCCGCTCTCGGCAATAACACATGGATTGGACGAGCACGCAGTACCCTTCCCATCCAGGCCAAGACCTGCCCACGCTACGCCCCACGGAAACGCCTGCTGGTGCGTTACGATGAACGGTCTGCCCACTGAACAGACACACACTTTGCCCACAAGACACTCTCCTGCTTCCGGCATTCTCATGATACATCCTCCTTACAACTCGATCCAGATAGTGCGGCATATCACCTGCACCCACAGAGGCACTCCCTCCGTGTTACCCAGATCACCCCTACTTCACATATTCACTACGACTTCCAGGACTGTCATGTTCTAGATGGAAGTCAAATTCCTTGAAGAATACGTCATTCGCATACGTGTCATCCGCATGCTCCGCATCCCGGAAAAACCGACACAGCAACATGGCGCTCACCCCAATCGTATTTGCCACCGCTGACATGTCGATATCTGGGAAACTCATCAGGTAATGCTTCCGATCCACCAACGTTGTGTCCCCACCAGCCACGACTCCTGTTGTGTAGATGGTGGTCGTATTCCCATACACCTCTCCGATACCTGCCAACGAGTACTCCAGCCCAAACCTCGGCATCTGACCTGAACCACCAGCACCATTAGGCGCGAAATGTACGTGCGGATGAAGCGCACTACCCTGCTTCCATGCGTGCAATATTTGTGTCGGAAAGAATGCCTCATTCCGAATCGTGGGCGAGAACGACAGCGCCAGCACTCCAACGCTCCCAGCACTCCCACCGATCAACCCTGTCGGCCATGTGGGTGAGCCTGTGAGAGACATATCCTCTCCAGCCCCAATCGTACAATCATTGTCTACCGTTGACCCTGTTCCCTCATCGTAGTGGAACATGGCAATCACATCTGACGCCTTCGTCACACCTGTCGGCACCGTCTGCGTTCCAGCTCCGCTATTCCATCTCTCTGTAACCTGAGAAGCAGTCAAGGCCACATTGTAAAGCACGGTCTCGTCTATGATCCCATTGTAGTACTGCGTACCATTTGTTCCTATGAGAAGATCTGTGGTCTGAGTCCCAAACACCGTGCCCACGAATACGAAGCTGTCCACCACAACGTTGTCCATGTACACTGTACAGTTTGTATCACTGCCACTCTTCTCCAGCACCACTACTAGATGATGCGTCACGCCAGATAGTGTGACCACACCCGTCTGTTGGAATCCAGATCCCTCCATCGCAACCCGGATTCTCCCGTTGCGGATCTGAACCTGTACGTAGCCAGAACGGTAAACGATTGGACGGAACCCTGTCACGGTATCTGCTGAGAACCATGTCTCCACAGTCAGATGACCATTGGCATCTACATCCAATCCTGCATAGTCTCCCACGGTCCCGTACTGCGTGCTTCCATCCAGCTGAACAGCATACGATGCGCCTCCAGCCCCATCATTCACCACCTGCTTCCACTCTGGAGGATTCACACCAGCAAGGATCACATCATTCGCAGACACGCGAAGATCATCCCAGTATGTGTCCAGGTACTCCACCTCGGACATCCGATACTTGCTGGAATTAACCAACTGACTTCTGAACCTACTCACATAATCCGTAAACCCCATCCTTAGTCTCCTTTACCATCCAACCTACGTCCTGTATTTGGTTCCACCTGAATTCATCACTCACCTCCCATCCACTCGCTCACCAGTGTTGGGCCTCACCTGAATGCATCGGTCATCCCAGCATTCGATCATTGCATAGTCCTTCGAGTTAGTCACTTCCAGCTCCGGTAGCCCATTCGCCTTGAGCCACTCATGCACCACAGAGATATCAAAGTCTGGCGCTGATGCTCTGGCTGTGAAGATCTTGACTATCTTACCTGCCGCTACCCACTTCTTCACACGCTCCAGCATTGCAGGCACCGGCTCACCAATGTGGTCTGCACCCTTCCACTCATCGTAGTGTGCCAGCGTCCCGTCCAAGTCCACACCTATCCATCCCATATCGCTCTCCTCTGGTTCCTCTTCCATTTCACGAATCATGTAATCGAACTCATTCATAGCGCATCTCCGTCATACCCTGGAAGGTCTCTTCCATCCCATGGATCGCGTTCTTCCTCATCGTCTACTTCCACTCCCTCAAGAAGCTCATCCCATTCCTCATCCCACACCTCATCCAGACTGTAGCATCTGCCACCTACTGGCCAGTCTCCCTGAGGCAACGTCCTCTCCGCTCCGCACAGCAGACATCGATACTCTGAGTACCACATGGCCCACTTCGGCACCTCAGTCTCCAGCCCACACGTTGTCCATGTAGAGAAGTCCCGCACATGGTCCCAGCAATGGAAGCACGGATACCCTACATGCATTGCGTACTCAAGACTCATCTTTCTCGTCTTCCTTTTTCTTCTTGTCCTTGTCAGAGCCAAACCGTGCCAGCTCCTGTTTGTTCACCTTACCCTCATACGGCTCACTCTCGTGAATCGTAATGTCCTCTGGATTCTCTGGCCTGGAGAAGTAGGTACATCCATCTTCATCCTCATGCAGCCAGCATGGATCGTTGTTGTCCTCGTATGTCTTACCTCCATCCTTCGAGAAGCACGCCGGGTTTCGCCTTGACTGCCACAGCTCCTCACTCACTTCCATCCACTCATCCGGATTGTCCGTCAACGGAGACAGTGGCTTCCAGTTCGCTAGGTTATCGAAGATAGCTCTGACCATCGCAGCGCTCATCCCGGAATGGTTCTGTGAGTCAAACACATTGACCAGATCCAACACCGCTTCACCTAGCATCCCATCGTAATCACTGTCAGCCTGCAAGAGTCCAGCCGCCTTGACTTCATTCTCGGCCCATCTCAGGAACTGACTCTTCGCTTCGTTGCAGAACCGTTCGACGTCATCCATGCACTCGTCAGGAATGTGAACAGTCTCTAGGATCTGATACACTGCCGTTGCCAGCTGACCCCAGGTCATGTCCTTCTGTCCCTTGACATATGCCAACTGCACACCGGCACTACCACACTCTACCAAATCCCTGAATTCATCCATCCCTAGTCCTCCTTAGTTCCATTCAAGTATCTCAATGTCCTTCGGATCGAATGCCACGAACGCCCAGCCGGATCTACCCTTACCAGCTTCTGGCTCTACAAATGCGGCTCCATCATATCCATTTTTCTGTAAAAACCTCACGAACTCTTCCCCGTCCTCACCGTCGAACAGCTCCCATGTCTCCACGGATGTGAGCCACTTACGGTTGTAGCCAGCTGCCTCCCACTTGTCATCCAGTGTAGTGTCATGCTCCAGATCGATCACCTTGTCCAGATGCAGCTTGACCTTTGCTACGTTCTTCCCGAAGTCCCTTGCCAACTCCTCGTCTGGCGCAAAGAAGAACCCAGTCCTCTTGACTGCCTCTGTCCCGAAGACCGTACTCACCTTCCCACCCGTCTGCTTGAACCTATCGAATGGCTTTGAATTCGTACCATGATAGACCACGTCTGGGACCTCCACTGTCTTGGCCTCTACTATGTCGAGCGCCTTCTCGAACTCGTTCATTTCCTATGCTCCCGCAACTCCATTGTTCTTAGAAATGTGTACATATTCTCTGCATCGATCTCCAAGCCATGCATCATACATCTTGGACATGGACACGCCGTCTTCGTACAGTCACCGCAATGCATCTTCACTTCATCTGAATCCCTGAACCGCTCCCACTCCTCTATCAGTTTCATACTTCGGATATCCGTGATGTACTGATCCATATGAATGCAGTACGCCAGATAGAGCAGTCGCTGATACAGCTCCTCATCCTCATGCGGTCCCGGCCTATGGAAGCATTCGCTCATGCCCATCTCCTCAGCCAGCTATTGGTCCATCTGAAATACTTCCCACGACCGTACTTGATCACCCACCATGAAGTCGAACGCTTCCAGGCTCTGGGAATGTTCAGCCCATAGTGCAGTGGCTCCGCTGTGAGACCTTCCACCTTTGCACAATATGAACATGTACAATCAGCCTCGTGCTTCTCCACCAACACCCAAAACCATCTTGTCTTCCAGCTCCGCTTCTCCCTCATTTCCTCATTATCTCCTCGTAGCTATCGATGTCTGTCTGACTGTCATCTGGATGAGGTTTCACATTGTAGCCACACTTGGTTCCCAACTCTCCACCAGCCTTCTTGTGTCCGATGTTCGCCTCTTCCCAATCCCGATCTGGATCGAAGTCTACCTCCACATCATGCAGCGCCTGCTTCACCCTCCTCCGGAATGCACTCTCGTTCCACTTCTCCCACTTCTTCGTCAGCCACACCCATGCGTGTTTCCGTCTTGACCTGCTCATCGTTGCTCTTACTCCTAGGCAAATCTTTCCACTCTGATCTCTTGGCCTTCTTGACCTTCACACACCAGACCTGCATATCCCTGTGACAACACCAGCCTGCACACATCATCAAGCCCTTGGCTGGTGACACCAGATGCAACTGCCCATCCGAGCACTCACCACACCTGCCTGGGATGTAGAACTTACACCGATACCACCATGGCCTAGTCAGCTTAGGTGGGTGATACGCCTTGCTCTCCACTGGTAAATGCTTTCGTTGACGACGACGTTTCTCTTTCTGGCGCTTGTTCCTGTGACCCATCAGGTCAGCCCTCCTGGCTTACATACTTCTTGGTCTTTCGTTTGTGGCAAGCCACGCACAATGTCTGAAGGTTCTCAGGCTCCAGCGTTCCACCCTCTGCGTGCTCCACAATGTGATCCATATGCCACAGCGTAGTCCACCGGCCCCACGTCGGATCGGTGTTGAATCCACACTTCTTCATGGCCAGCAGCAGAGTCTCCAGCACATCCTTGTAGTGCCACTTCTCCTTGCTGCACTGCCTGTACGTATGATTCACTAGGCTCCGCAGGATCTTCAGCTCATGATCCAGCTCCGTTGTATCCAGCCCACACTCTTGGCAGATTCCATTCTCACGCCTCTCTAAAGCATTACGTGCCCAGTTGGAATATGTTCGCTCCATGGCATTCTTTGAGCACGCATCACTGCACCAAGCTCTGTACCTATTGCCCTGATTGATCCGCTCCCCACAGTAGCGACATACCCAGTAGCCCTCACTGTCCTTAGGCAGCTTGGGATAATTCTCTTCCAGCCTCTTTGTTCTGCTCTTCGATTTGCGCTTGGGCATCCTCAGCTGCCTTTCTTTCCTGGATCGTTGGACCGTAAGCCTGACGCATGTGCCCACACCCACCGATGCACGAACACGGCTGAGGAGTATTGGCTACCATCCCCAGACGTTCTTCTTCAGTCTGCATGTACCTGACACCGGGCTCCGTCCCGACTGGCCCACCCCAGTAGTGCTTACGATTCATCTTCCTCTTCTGGTACTGCCATCTCCTCCATGCTCTGGTCCTGCGCATCACTCGACTCCTTAGCTCTCTCCAATGCCGTTTCAATGGCCTCACTAAAACCACATCCACCGTTGTAGTACTTCAAGGTGTATCGGTATGAACCATCCGACTGCTTCTCTGCCACATAGACGTCATCGTATGGGTCCATGTCATCATCGTCCACCTTGTAGATCACGCCGTTGGCCACCACATACGACATGTAACCCTCATCACACAGCAGCTCTTCGTAGTCACTGTGCCACTTGTCCTTCTCCCATCCATGCTTCTCGCAGATCTCCTTGGCCGTTTCTTCCAGGCCCTTACTCATGTCCAGTGGATGCAACACACCACTATGATATTCAGTCTCACTCATCCCAAGGCTCCCTTCAGCTCTTTCCACGCCGTCTGACGCTCACACTGTGCGTCCTCACCTCTCTGCTCCCTCAACGCTACGTACTTCCGTGCCACCTGGATGACCCGCCCAGCACACAACAGGCAATAGCCCTCCAGCAAATCCCACTCACTTCTCGGCTGCTTACACCGCTTACACTTGATCTTCTTCATCTTTCTCCTCAGACTCACACTCCTCATACAGCTCGTCCATGGTCATCTCATGAAACGGCTTATTCGACTTCCTCGTCCGTGACCTCTCTGATCTGTGTCTCTCCATACAGACGCTCCCATTCTTGCTGGCCATGTTCATAGACAGCCACGACCCTCTCCTCTTCCTTGCCCTCATCCAGCTTCAGCTCCACTAGCTTATCGCCCACAGCCCATCTAGGTGCAGGACCTGTTTCCCACTGTACTGGTACGAAGCTACTCAGGTCATGGTTCCGTGAAATTCTACGATTCAGCAATCTTTTCTGGAATGCCTCTTCCAGCGCCAATGCAGCCTTGGCCTTCTCACCTACCATCTTGTCAGGGCTTCTCACGAAGTCCTCGATGTGGAAGTCTTCCAATCTCAGGATCTTTCTGGACAGATAGTCAAACATCTTCTGCTTGTCCAGCTCACCCTCACCCACAGCATTCTCTGCCACACTGATGAACTTGTCGATGGTATCCACGCCAGCGTCCAGGCTCTCCCGCATAGCCTCTTCCTCAGCTGTAGATGTCTCACCCATGTGAACCGTGAACAATGTAGGATCTGGGTCCAGGTTCATGTAGGCCAGATTGATCTGACACATCCTGTAGATACCCTCGGTCAGTGCTCTCTGCAAACGTCTCGCGTTACGTGCGAACCGAATGTCCAACGCCTCCAGTGCCTCACTACCCAGAGCACCAGTGGCCTCGTTCACCCATCCACCCAGCAATGACATAGGTGTACGCAAAGATACAGCCAGCTGGTTTCTAAGCTGCTCGACATCTACGATCCAACGGATGTCCGCTTCACCACCAACCTTCTCGTATGCCAGATCTCCCACGTCACCCCAGACAGGAACGAAAATATCCTCCATCACACTGAATGGATTCTGCCGACTGTCGTAGTATGGGTTGTCCGGATCTGTGTCAATGGCTCTGGCTCTCGTGATCATGGTTGCATACTGATCCACCAGCGCCGCCACTGCCTCAGCACTACTCTGGTTCACCGCCAGCTTCCAGATGTACCGGATGATACCTCTGGTGATACGTGCCATCAGCAGGCTGTCCTCTGCCAGTCTCAGTCTCTTGTAGGTCGGAAGTGCATTGATCAACAGGCTCGTGCCATACCTTGTAGTCAGCTGGTATGTACTTTCCCCTGTGATGATGTTCATGCTGCGTACTTCCTTCTGGTTCTCATACGCACTGAACCGCTTCTTCTTTGCGCCCAACAGACGGAAGTGTACCCAGTCCCACGGAGGCATCAGCTTGTAGGCATCGTTCTCATGGTAGCCCTGACCCTGTGATACTGAATTCGGTGTGTTCGGAGTCCAGTAGAATCCAATCAGCTGACCCTTGTAGTCAGCTCGACTAACAGAGATAGGATGCTCATTGTCATTAACTGCAACGATTCCCATCCCAGGCCCAGCCTCTGGACGTACAAACAGATCTCCGAAAGCACCAAGGTTAAACGCCCAGTCATAGATCCTCTCCTCCATTCCGATTCGGTCGAGCATGTCATTCAGCTCGTTCTCATACTTGTCTGAATCCGCTGTGATCCACACTGAGGACTCATGCATCGGGCTCCAGGCGCTGGCCACATCTGCGTACAGCTCCATTGAAGCTCCCACCATCCAGTGGTCCAACGCACGTTGCAGCTGACCATACAGGCTCAGTCTGTCGTAGTTCACCTGGATGCTCTCTTGGATGGTTGTGGTCAGTGTGCCCTGTGAGATGCCGATCTTCTTCAGCAAGTCGATCCCATCCTTGTCCAGCCCGTTGACTACATCCTGTGTTGGAACATAAGGAGGCTTGCTTGTAACGTCCCTCAGTATGTCGAACTCATTCTCCTCAATGCGAAACGGATTCCTTCTCATCCTGATCTCCCTTACTATTCCCTTTTTCTATAAAAAGACAGAAACCTGCGAACAACCTACATCTCTATACGTAGCCGCTCACAGTTTGTTCTCTACCAACTATCAGCCCACATGGGATAGTCCTCGTCGTCCTCATCGTAGTACATGTCACCGCCCTCAAATCCGCAGCACCCATACGCCCTAGCGTACCGATCCTCATCGAACTTGTGCTGGATGAGCATTGCTGCCGCTCCCCTGTCGATGTGCTCCCTCATAGCCTCAGGCAGATGTGGCTCCAGAATCTCCCACTGCTTGTCGGTCATTGGCAGGTACTTCCACTCCATCCGGCCCTCGATCTGATGAAGCTCCACTGCCCTCTCCAGGATTTCCTTTGAAAACAATCCCATGCTATCCCTCACACATCACATTGTCCACTTCCCAGTCTATCATGTCGATCTCGATCTCATCCACAGCGTGCTCCCACGGATGTTCCTCTGCCTCCTCAAGTGATTCCGCTTCCACCACCACAGACTTCCTGACAGTAACTGTCATCTCCACTATGAATGTTCGCTTAGCCATCACTCACCTCCACATGCTCAGCTTCCACCCTGTTAAGATACCTCATGATCATGCCCACCGAAAATCCCTCCACATCAAGAATGAGTCTCCCTCTGCTAAGGCTTAAGACATCTCCGTTGGGCATCTTCTTCCTAAGGAGATCATAGGGCATATCGTAGATCCAACCCGCCTCCTGTGCCACCCTCATAACCTGATCGTCACGTTCATGCCATGGGAACCTCATTCCTCCTCCTCCTCTGTATCCACCCACCTCTGAGTATGGTTGCTGTAGAACTCCAGGCGCTGCCACTGCCCACAATTGCTACAGTACCTGGACCGGCTTGCCCATCTCACCCAGCGCCGATGATATCCCATCCTGCATAGCCACAGCTTGAACTTGCTTCTCTTAGTGAACATCAGCCCCAGTTCTCCCCAAAGATTGCCACCACCAGACCTACCACTACAGCTATCACCAGCGCCAAGGCACCCAGATACACGTATGGTCCACCTGCCTCATAGATCCTCTGTGCAATGAAAGCCAGCCCCAGCACTATCTCCTTCGCTCCCCAGAGCACCGCTGGAAGCAGGACCATGGTCAACATTGATATCCCGAACCCCCTCAGGAATCTCCTTACGTATGGCCTCCACCTATCCCATGTGGTCACCTCCCACATCTCACTGCCTATCACGTCCTCATGCATGGTATCCTCTCGCTCTCATCCAGCATTCCTCACACAGCTTGATGTACCCTCCCGGCATAGCGAAGGCACTCACGGTCATCTTCAGCTCCCCGCACCTATCACACTCTCCCATGCCCATACATACGCCCTTCTGGTACGCTTCCAGTGCCGCCCTCTTGGCCTTCTGTCTCAGCATGCCCTCGACTACCGTCATTTCGGTCAACCCTCATTTCTGGCCCAAAAACAAACATAGGGTACGTTCTATCCGACAAAACCACCCAGAAAACGTACCCCTCCACCTCTATATAAATATCTCGACCCCTCTCTGTTCGGAAAAATCTGAGAATTTTGCAATTTTTTTTACTGAATCAGTGGTGGACTCACCTCTTTTGCGTTGGGTAATGGGCACCAATCTGGCAGTGTCTTAGTGGCCTCAGCCGACTCCTTTTCACTCACTCCCTCCTGTGGAATACGGAACCCTTCTGCCTCTGGATGGTGACAATCCCACCCTGAATCATAACTCATTCCGTAGTTGCAATCATACCTACAGAAGGGACAGTCACCGCATTTTTCTATTAAAAGGTTGAGTCTTTTCCCCATGTCCACTTCGCTCCCAACACCAAGCACACGATCAACAGTACGCCCAGCCCCATCAATGCCGAGCCCACAGTATCAGCCAATAGACACCCACCAGCCAACAACACAGCCGCCCCTATAGACGCCACGATGAACACCATAGCCACCAGGAAACTCTTCCCTATCCACTCAAAGATCTTCATCTCACATACCCTTTCGCCTCTTCACTCGTGCAGTCATCATCCTGGCGCTGATGGTTCACCTTGGCTTTTTCTAGAAAAGCCTTCTCCACATCCTCGGCTGTCATGCCCACCGCCTGCGCCAGACTCATCCAGAAGAACAACAGATCTACCACCTCTTTCCTGGCTCCCTCCTGATCGTGTAGTCGGAACCTCTTGCCGTCTCGTGCCTCCTTGTACCAGTGCTTCCAGTGGGTACAATCCTTCAGTTCCTCTAGCTCTGAATACGCTCCCGATATGAAGTTGTTCACCCAAATCCCGGCCAACTGCTCATCAATCTTCCCATCCTCCAGAAAGATATCCTCGGCCCGGAACCCGCACCTCACGTTCAGCTCCTGCTGCACCTTGAACAGCTTACTTAGGTCTACCATGCTTATGCCTCTTCTTTCTCTTCTCCGGGTAGTGGCACCACTGGCATCTCTTGGCATCTGCCTGGATCATCAACCCGCACTTGGGACATCTTACGGACACGTCTCATCTCCTCCCTCAGCATATCCAGCTTATGGTCTAGGTGGATGAACGTACACATCCACAGCGCCACCGCTCCCACCATAATCGATCCCGACGTGAAGATCCCTTCCGGATTCCCAAAGCAGAGCATGCTGAGCATCGCACACAGCAGCAGGAATGAACACTTGTAGAACATGGTCAGCATCTCACTGTTCATAGAAAATCACCCTCACGTCCTTCTGCATCAGTTGCGCCTTCTCTATAGTGTCTGCCGTTCCTCTGGACTCTCCATCCCAGAACGCCACGATCAGATCTGCACTCTCCACGATCTGAGTATTCCGTATCATCCCTGCCCGCTTGCCGTATACATCCCAGCACGCTGGTATCTCTGTGAAGTAGAAGCCCACGTCATTTGCATACCTGCCCGCCAAGCTGTCAGCCCCACGTGCTCCACCAGAGATGACCAAGACACGCTGCCGATCCTCCAGACGATCCCAGTCCAATCCCCACTTCAGGCCACACTCACCCAGGATACTCCCCATCCACCTGACCATCAACTCATAGTCAGTGAACTCCCTGGACCCAACGATAGCCACAGTGTATACCTGCATCACCACGCTCCCAAGTCACAGATCTGAGCCACCGCGAAGGCTCCAAACCGAGTCTCCACCTTAGCCTCACCACCGCCCAAGAAAGCAATCAGCTTCACAGGCTGACCGAACCAATCGTACTCTTTGCCAATCTCTAGCTCTTCCATCTCAGCTCATCCTATACTTGGTTTCCCATTGATCTCGCTCTGCTGTGAGAGTCACAATCTGCTGTTCTAGCTGTTCCACTTGCTCACGCAGCTCATCTCGTTCTTTGCGTAACAACATGAAGTGCTCATCCCTACACTCAGGACATACCATGCTCCCATTGTGACCTTGGCATCCAAAGTTGTCACACCCACCAGGAACCTCATACTGGTACTCATAGTCAAGGAGGAGGAAAGCGCCCTCTGGCACCTCCTCCACATTGAAACTGAAGCCACCATCCGTAGAGATGCGCCCACAGATCTTGCCAGTAACCACACCCTCACTGTCACTTCTGCCCGCCAAGTTCCACTCATCCTGGAGCACTTCATAGATGCAGATGTTCTCCAGGCACACCAAGTCCTTACCCATGAGATGGCCGCTAATCACCATCTCCTTACCCACATCGATACGCTCACGCTCCACCACAGCCTTGGCATATCGTTTCGATCTCTGCCCTGGAGGAGCCACATCCGGCTTAGGTGTTGTCGGCTTACTCTTCACCCCACCACGCCTAGGTCCAGGACGGACAATCCGCTCATTGCGACATTGCTCCGCTGCCGCATCATGCTCTCTCCAATCTTCACGCCCATGTGCCATTACCTTCTCCTCCTTCTACTCCACGCATTGATGCACTCGATCAAATCGACCTTGAGAGGGGAATCCTTCCCCTCCCAGATCTTACGGGGGACCGCAATGACTTGACAACACCGAGAGCCGTAGCACCTCAGCACCTTGCTCTGTGCATCCCACTGCATGAACATCTTGTTACAATTCGGACACTTGAACATCCTTCACCTCACTCAAACGTGGCGTTGTACGCATCCAGCACCTTGGCCGCTTCCGCTCGATCTCTGAATCTCCCTTGGATATGAAACTCAAGCTTCGACGTCACCACACTATCATGCACCGTACCATCAGCCCACAGATACTTATCCCCTGTAGTGATGTACGCATATGGATGATCCTGCAACACAGCTTCCTCAATAGTGAAGTTCAGCTTGGGACGGTACATGGCAGGTGTGGCCTTCTTAAGTGCCGCACCCCTCTCTTCCCCAGCCAGCCACAACTTGACCTCTTCAGGAAAGTCAGCCCACTGGAATTGCTCCACGCCCGCGCTCTCCTCATGCACAATCACAGCCACCTTGAAAGGCTCACGCACGTACTCCGCTGGATACAGTGAACGGGGAACACGACGGTAATGAAGCTGCCCCACATAGACAAGGTATGCATATCGAAGCACATCCTCCACATCCTCACGAAACACCGTGATGATACGATACACATCCTCATAGCCCTCATGGGATCTGATCCACCCCTCCAACTCACGAAGACGGGAGTCGAATTTATCAACCGCCACCCACATCACTCATCCCCCTCAATCAGCTTGATGCCCATCAACAGAGCACTCACTTCCTGGTAGGTATCCTTCACGATGATCTGACCACCTGGAAGCATCAACATGCATGCTGGCGTTCCAATTGGCTGACCATCTGGACCCTCGATCTCACTTGGAACTGTGTGAGGCATGATACCAATGAGCGCATCCAGATTGATCTTGGCCTTCCCCTCGATCACTGCCACCCGCTGCTGGTCCACCTGTCGCATCTGAACTGTAACGAACTCATGTAATCTCATTTCTCTTCTCCTACAATCACTTCGGTTTCTTCCAAGTGCCTCTTCGTCTGCCAATAGAATGTCTCACAGTTCCGACAGTCCGCACACTTGGCCCCATCATATGTCCCACAGATTGTCACCAACCTGCCACCAAACTTCTTCATGTGCTGAGTACACTGCCTGATGTACTCTTGCGTTGGGCACCAGTACGAATTGATCGTGCGCTTCTTCCAGACGTATGCAAGATATCCCCACCTATCATCCAACTCTATGTGGAACCCATCTCCCTCCTTCTTCAGCCCAGGAGGATCTTGACTATAATACGCCATGAATGTGAGCACCACTGGAATGTCCTTCGCCGTCCAGCACGCCACCGCATGTTCAACCAGATTCCAATTCGTAGGTGACACCCGTAGCCGCACGAACATGATCCGATCATAGTGCTGTTCCTTCTTTGGCATGAGCTGCTTTGTCTTGCCCCTCTTGTTGACGATGGGACACCAAGCTGGCTCCTCCTCTTTCCCGTTCGCCGTGAACACCACAGGTCCAGGGAAGTCAAACTCAGGAATTGATGTGTTGAAGAACACATGCTTGTACTGCTTCGCCGTCTCCAGCACCAGCTCCTTCTGCACATTTGAATCATGTCCCGCATTCATACGCACAATCCCACCACCCACCTCTTTAGATGTGGGAATGTCAGGCTTGTCGATATCTGAATAGAAAGCTCCTGGGCGATTATAAAAACACTCCGGGCACCCATTCGGACACTTCCCAGTCTGCGGACGACATGACCACAGCCTACTGCCATCTTGCTTCGGATTCTTCTCAGCCATTCTTCTTTCCTCCAGGAAGGAATGCTTCCGGTATCTCCGCACACACAAACCCACCTGCGCCCTTGTGACCGCCACCATCAAACTTCTTCGCCACCTCAGACACATCCACTCGCTCATCGGAGTACAGCCGTATTGTCACACCATTCCCATGTGGCACCACCATGATGCAGATATCATAGTCCTTGATCCGATCACCAAAGAACAGAGAAGATCTCATCGTGGAGCAGTAAATGATGAAGCACTTGTGCCCTTCCCACTCCGTCTCAAATCCGAACTCATCACACGCAGTCTTCGCCAAGCTGTTCCGGAACTCCACACAGTTGCGACCAATCTGTATGATATCCTCTGCCACGTAGTCCGGATTCCGTTCAAAGCCCAGCAGATCCTCCCACACCATACTCGTAGGATCACAGTCAAACAAGTTCAGTCCTGTGGTGAAGTATGTAGAGGCCGGGTAGATGGCGTGCGTCCATGTGTCATAATCACGAATGAGCTGCAATGCCTCTGGCATGTCATCAGCCACCTCTGGATACAGATGCTGCCACGTCAGGGAGCAACCAGAGTCTGGACCATCACACTTAACCACAGCTGTGTACTCACCCACATACTCCTTCATCTTCCCAGGAGTAGATGCATGGTGATCGATCAAGGTCACGTCCTTGGTGACACTCAGGATCTTGTTCATGATCTCTGGAGGAAGACTGTAGTCCACGATGAACACAGTCTCATTCGGCAACACATCGCGGAAGTCATGGGTGTGGTAGTTCAGCTCCACGAAGTCCATCTTCCCTGTGCCATCCTTCACCCACAGTTGGTCCGCAGCCTCGTAACGGATTCGCACGATTGCAGCTGCACATCTACCATCAGGATCATTGTGATGAAATACAATCATTATCTCGCCCCCAACCATTTATCCAAATACGGAAGGAATGTCTCATGCATCCACACTCTCGTATCCTCCAATGTCTTATCTCGATTGTCCAACATCAAGTCAAACTGTCGCTCGTCTGCCAGAATGGGGAAGTACATCCCATCATCTATGTTCCTCAATCCATTCTCCACCATGTACGTCTGCACATGATCCAGCGCCGTCTCACTCGCATGCTGATCAACTCCCGCAAACGGAGCCCGCATCAATCGAATCACGAACCCGTCCATATCCTGCACAGCCTTCAACTCATTGGGGAACCGCACATCCGGCACGAAGATCACATCCGCATCCGACTCTGCTACCTGTCGCTTCCACGCATTGATCCAACAGTCTTCCCACAAGCCACGGAACCAGTCGGTCCCAATCACCTGAAGCACCTGCCGAATAGTCTGACCACAAGGGAGCATCCGGTTCTTTGTCTCATCTGACTCCAGATCTGCAATCGTCAATTCCCACTCCCACGGCGTAAAGCAATCAATGACCGTGCGCTTCAGCTCATCGGCCATTCGGATAACTTGGACGTCACCCATCTCTGGTCCGAGCATGTCCAAGAATGTACTCTTGCCACCCTGCTTCTTTGCGGAAGCGCCTAACACAAAAGGTCCACTCATTCTTCTCCTCCTCCAACATCCTTCCGAGTTTTCTCTGCCTTCTTCGCCTCTTTGTATCCCTTACTTCGGTAGTCTGTCTGATAGAAGCCAGATCCCTTGAACAGGATACCAGCCCCAGCTCCGATCAACCGCACCAACTTATGCTTCCGGCAACACGGACACACCTTCTTCGACTTATCCTTTATGCTCTGGAACAACTCAAAGCGAAACTCACAATTCGTACACTTGTAATCATAGGTCGGCATTTGCAAATCCCCTCACGGCCATGTCCTGACGCAATGTCTTGAGTAGCTTCTCTTCCCAATGCACGATCCCATGCAGTGTCTTCCCGTAGTGCTCAGCCAGCTCCCGAACAGAAATCTCATCCACGAACCTATGATACAAGAAGTAGAAGTCTTCACGTGTAATGACACCAGTACTAATCAGATGGTTAAAAAGCTCACGCACTTCCACCTGACAATGCATGGGAGCATCAGAAACACTCTCCTCACCATATAATATACGACGTTGGGTGGAGAATCGTCTCCTAGATTCTCGAAATTTTTTGCCAATTTCAGATTTCACATAGGCAACCACCCGCATGCGAATCTCATCATCGTCATAACCCTCAGGGAGAGTCCCCAATGCTCGAATCAATCCGATAATCCCAATCTGATACAGATCATCAAATTCCAAGTCCACCACTCCTTGGTAGCTCCTCAGCATGTGGTGAACCACACCCAACACCACACCATCTAACAGTGTCACCACATCATCCAGCGCCTCAGAAGAATGACTTTCCTGATACACATGCACGGTCTCTTCCAAGTTGTCCATCGCCGTTGCCATTAGTACGTCCTCCGATGTAAGCCTTTCATTTTCTGTAACAATTTTTCATATGAACTCATGTCCTCAGGAGACATCGTTGACGGTGCGTCATCCTTTGGACCATTGAATCGTTTCACATCCAGCAATCCCAAATCATTTTCGATCACTGGAACAATCGGCTTCATCTTCTCAAGGATGGCCGACATTACTTCTACGTCCGGAGGCTCCTCTGTGTTCTTGATTGCTGAAATTACTGACCCAGCCACAGCATCTGCACAGTCCTTCGAACCACGTAGCACCACCTGCCTTTGACTACCATCCTTCAGCGTCTCTATCTCTGGCACCTCTTCTGGGTGATCGATCCGATTCTTGACCTGATCATCTTCCAAGTGCTTCAACTCAAAGAACAAGTAAGGATGGAATGGTGTATGCCACCGCTGCTCAAACACCATGTTCCGAAACTCACGGTAGTACTGTGGGCTTGTGTCCATAGACAGATGGTCACAGTTCATGCCTGCACGCTCCAGGATCTGCTTCCCATCCTCAGTGCCCACTCGCAGGTCAAACGTACACAGGTGAATGTTGAACTTGTATATGTCTCTCAAGTCCAAAATGAACTGACGGATCTTATGCTGAGGAATCCTGTCCCCACCTCGTGCTTTGATCCTCAACACAAAGTCTGTCTCGACAACCGCCAACTTCTCCTTCTTGAATGTCCCATCGGGCAACTCACGATTACGTTCCGTCCAACCCTTCAGACACGACATGGCAATACCTGTCGCATCACCCTCACCAGAATACGAAAAGTCCTGGTGAATGAATCGAGGAATGTTGCGGGGAACTGTGATGCTTGTGAAGTCAATGAACTTCGTAAAGTCAATGTCATCATGAAGCCCAACCTTGATGGTAATTGCCTTCACCGGATTCCTCACATCCCTGTCCATGCACACTGCGATACTACTCTCAGCTGGAAACAACTTGGTAGATCGGATGTGGGATGTAGAGATGCCCGCCACGTCTCTCAACGCTGTCACGATATTACGCTGGAACACATCCTTTTCTTCGATAGGAACGATGATCGTCTGGAAACCCTTCTCCCGAACTTCTTTCAACTGAGCACGAGTCTCAATGATCACCGGAGGATTGTACGGGTCCCCAATGCTGACCATGAATCCCTTACCACAATACTTCCTACCACGTCGCCCAGCCTGCGCCTCCCACTGTGGCATGTCCACCACACGGATCACAGGAGAACTCTGCATCTTCGCAATGAATGTGTTCAAGAATGACACCCTGTCCTGCTTCGATGCCACCAAGAAGAACCGCCCGCGACACTTCCCCTGGTAAACGAAACGACTCTTCAGACGCTCGTAGGCTGAGTCGAAGGCTTCAACCACACGCTTCTGGTGCTTCTCACTAGCCTCTGGATTGTCTACCTCATCCATCAACGCCGCGATGACGTCAAGACCCTGGACACCAAACCCTTTCATCAACGGAGATGCTACACGAAAATCGATATGTGGCAGACGAATGTATGGATTCTCCTTCGATCCCAACTTTGTTCCGATGTTCAGGAACCATGGAGACGACAGAAGGTACTCCTGCAACAGGCCGTACCCACGACTGTCTGACATACTCTTCGTCAAATTGAAAAAGACCACCGTCAGTTTACCCAGCTTCTGGGCTCCAAGGGCAGTCTGTGGATCTCGGTAACACAAGATTCGATAGATGACATAGCACAAGGCTAGGATGGCAGTACGAGTCTTACCAATACCAATGGCTCCAGTCAGAACATGAATGTACTTCTGGTCCCCATTGAACATCTGGCGCAGTTCCCAGCGCCATCTCGGCCACACCGTACAGTACCCTTCCGCATCATGCGTAATGCTCCCCATGTATCGTGGATCATCAATGAACGTATCAATATCCACCGGCACTTCTCGATAGAGTCTGTGCATCAGAGCAGCCTTAGCCGCCTTCCTCTCCCTACGTGTTAGTCTTGTGATTCCCCTGATCTTCATCCGTATCATCCTCGAATTCCACCGTCAGCTCCAGATCACCATCCAACATCATCTGTGCATCACGTGGATCTAATGCGTCCAATTCCTTTTGTAAGTCTGGATCAATGCCATCTGGCTTCTGCGGAGCCCTAACACCATCCCCAGCTGGCAACGCCACAGGTTCCTGGCCGCTCACCAGCACCCCTTGACCACTCCGCTTCTGAAGAAACCCCATACCCTCCAAGAACCGCATCGTTAGGTCCTGCTCTCGCTGAAGCTTATCAATCACCTTCAACTTCAACCGCTCCATCTCCTTGTCCATCGTCTCCTTCGTATCACATTGCTGATCACACTTCAGACACAAAGGACGATCACTCTGAGGATGCGTTGTCACTGGTGCGCTGCAACAAATAGACACCGTCTTGATCGAACGATCATTGTACTCCTGAAGCTGCCTCGACAACTGATGCTGCACCTTTGCAGACTGAGCAATGAACTCCTGAGCAAAATGGTAGCTCACCCATCTCAGATTATCCTGACGCACCTCACGTCGAAACTTCCGATAGACACGGATCACATACTGGTCCGACAGTCGCACCCCGAACTCACGCTCATAGTCATCAATAGTATCCCGGATGACTCCCCGGTTCCTCAACAGCGCCAGTCGCAGCCGCTGTTCAACCTCAATCTTTTGTAGGTCACTGCCCATGAATCCTCCTTAACATACTATACGCTCTGGAGATAAAGATGTTCACAATGCCAGCCCATGAATGTCACGAAATCCACAGTACACAACCTTATGCATCTCTCCATCCAGACCCTCCATCAAGACATGCCATGGCACACTATGATCAAAATACACCCGACAGCCCGGAACCAATTCCGTTGGTGATGGGAACCACTTCATCTTCTTTGTTTTCTTGTCCTTGCCCCAATAGCCAGGACCAATAGACAGCAAGATCCCAGTCCCATCCTGATGCTCCTCACGGAACTGTTCAGGAATGTCCAGAATCCCCAACTCCCCAAACGTAGTCGGAGGAGGTGTAGGCCAAATGTACGCGATGTGCCTTGTAGCCTGCACGTGAAACTTCAGCTTACCTCTCTTCGTATGAAACGGAGATTTGATCTTGGTTGCTGTACTCATAACTTGTCTCTCCATTCGTCTGTTGGCGTTCCGATCAAGGAGATCTTGTACACGGTTTCCTTCGGAGGCCACTCCAACTCTATGTCACAATTCAGCTTCATTGTCTCTGTGAGATTCACACCCATTGCCTCAGCACACTGGGTAGCCACGCACTCAGGATGACCATAATAACCATCGTCATAAAGTGTGTTGAGAAAGCAATCTTCTAAATCCCGGAGCCTGGACCGCACTGTGCCCTGCCAATACAAACAACAATAACACTGACGCTCCGACCACTCCGGATGCAATGCTTTCATCCTGCGCGCATGTGACCCAATGTCAAACCTCATCCACACCAAATGGAAAGGTTGATCCATACGAAATGCCGCTTCCAACTTTGGACACCTCGGAGGACACAGATCCTTCTTCCCATAGTTCGGACACCCTTTAGGATGATTGGGGTAAGGGAGCCTGCATAGTTCTCCAGGCTCCCGATCCAACATCACCAGTCTCACATCTTCTTTGAACCACATCAGACAGTGGCCCTCACCTTCGCCACCTCTTGCTGTGTGGACGCATCCTGTGCTCTGCCCAAGCACGTCTTCATCAACTTGAGAATCTCATCCGTCTTCGTGGCTGCATCACCCTCCTTCGTTAGCAACGAAGTGATCTGATCCTTGCCCTTCATGATCTTCTCAACCCCCGTCACCACCTGAGCAAACTGCTGATCCTTAATCCCCAACTCACCCTGAACTGACGCCACCGCCTTCTGGAAGTCTTCCTTCGTCATATCACCAGGACGCTTCCGGAACAATCCCAGTAAGCCTGTAAATGCGCCAAGCCCACTAGCAGTCAATATAGTAGAGAACGCACCTCCATCCGCAAAGAGAGCCTCCTCACGTTTCTGTGCATCCTCCAAATTCTTAGTGACAATTTCATTGAGATGATTGTAGCTAATGACCAGATTCTCAATCTCCTGCTTCAACACAGTATGCCGCACCTCATAGGCCATGTCCACGTATGAGTCCAACTTCAGTGCCTTGTGCAGATTAGCCCAGCCCTTAAACTCGTTTGGGTCTGCCACCCCTGACTCGACCACAAACTCCACAGCCTTCTTGTCAATCGATGCCGGTGTGATATACGCACTCATGCTCGCACATCCCACACCCACTGCTGCCGTGAGAGCTGACAACACCAACACCAATCCAATCAACAGTTTCTTCATTGCTCTTCCTCCTACTTTACCATAGTCACTGTAGCGGTTCCATCCGAACGTGTCACTCTGAACGCCCGATCTGCCATCTCAATTATCTTGTTATCGTGTGTCACGATGATGAACTGGATTCCCAACAGCTCATGGAACTTCTTGATCATCTCCACGAACTGATCGATCTTGTTCCGATCCAGATTCTTTCCTGGCTCATCCAGCAGCATCACTGGCCTTGTCCGATGCTCATGAATAGACCAGACCACCACACGCAAAACCATGGAAATGAGATCCAGCATCCCACCACCGACAGCGTCTTCCTTTGTCGGCAACCGGATGCCATTCTCCACCACGAAGAACCTTGTCTCTGGCTGGTTCCGCACGATCTCCGTCTGAATCTCAAACACGTAGTCCGCACCGAACACCAACTGCAAAGCCTCCGTCACCATTCCCGCGATGTATCCCTCGAACTCCTCCTGCGCCAAGGTCCCTGTGATGTTCATAATCTCCTGAGCATCTGTCAAATCAGCCACCAGCTGAATCAGCTCTTCCACGGCCTCAGACTTCTCCTGAATCTTCCCCCTCAGGTGCTTGATCTCAGCCTTTGTGTCGGACAGTGCTTCCTCATATCGCTTGATCTGGCTCATCACTGCCTCTCGGAATATAGACACGGATCACTGAATTCAAAGGAAGCTTCTTCGTTGGAAACACAGCTGGCTGTCGCAGAGACAACTTGCACTCATCGTCACCCTCACCATTGTAGGTGTGCCAGTAAGGCTGTCCCGTACTCTGATCTGTACACAAGATTGCATACCCAGCCAAAGACCAACGACCGTCAATGTCACGAACCTTCGCCGCTCTTTGCATCTTCTGCTGCCTGGAGGATCGCAGCCATCTCCCTATCCAACTCACGCATGGAATCTTCATTTGCATCCAACTCCTCATCAAGCTCATTCAGTTTCGTCTCTGCCTCCGCGATGCTCTCCACTTCGAAGTCACTCTTCAAACTATCGAGCAACGCTTTCTTCTCCCCCTCACGACGAGTCTGATCCTTGAGCAGTTCATCAATCTGTGATCTCTTTCGTTTCAGACTACCAACAATGTCTGCCATCTCATCTCTCCAACTTCACTGTAGACTCTGCGATTACTCCTCGCACACGGTCCCCTGTCTTCCGTTGCTCCATTACGCGAAGCATGATGTTCTTCCATCCGATCTGTGTAGCCTTGCCCAATTGGAGCTTGCGAATGAATTCCTCCAACTCAAGAGGCTCATGCTTCTCCTTACGCTCCAGGTCCATGACCTTCTCGATGGGCTCACATGGGACAGGGATGATCTTGAACTTTCTCTCCTGCGTGTCAAACGAGTAGACCGCAGGCTCGTGTTCCATGTCTGCCTCCTTCAGTGTCTTTCTCATCATGACACCAGGATTCAGTATGACCCTGTTCCCCACTCCATCATCAAACCTGTAGTGATAGTCGCCACAGCACACCAGATCAAAGTCTGGATACTTCCGAAGAAACGACCGTGGACCCTGAAGCTCATGGCCTGGATACAACGGACGATCCCCAATCATACGATGGGTCACCAAAACCTTGAACCTATCATCATCCACCACCTGCGGAATATCCTGACCAAAAGGAGCACCGTAAAACATCACATCCTCTTCTCCAAACCCAACTGGATCAGCGCCCAACAGTCGCACCACACCAGCTGCTCGCAACACCTGTAATGGAGAATTCTGAATGGTGCTCGCCGCATGCGAAGAGAGATCATGCTGCCCATACACACAGAGAATCTCTCTGCCTGCCCACCGAATAGTATCTATTGCCATGGCCGTGACCCTATTCGACACCGCATACGAATCGAAGAAGTCACCCACCTGAATGATCACATCACAATCTTTCAGCAGCTTCAGAGATCTATACAACTTGATGCGACATGTATCTAGATAGTCCGCATCCTGCCTTCGCTCCGGAGCCTTGCTATGAATATGTAGGTCGCCTAAGATCCCAAGCTTCATTGCTTCACTCCGATGCGACCCTGAGTCGGCAACAACTGTCCGTGCTTCAATGCTGCTGCCAGATCCAAAGGCTTGTAAGCTGTATCCTCCAGCGCGAACAGCAAGTGCTTCGGAGTCAACACACGCAACAGTGGTGCTTCCCAATAGTGTGGAGAATTGTTGTGGAAGTGCCCATGCACATTGAAGTCCACATCACCGAATGAACTCTGCCCAATCTTGATCGGCTTGTGTGACAACAGCACACGGTAGTACCTGTTCATCGGCTTCTTGATTCCCTTACGGTAGACTACGTTCACCACCGCACGATCCATGACCGCAATGAATCCATTGTCCAGATACCATGCAACCGGGAACTTATCGTGATTCCCACGAATCAGGATCTTCGTCCCAGGCAGTCCCCGAATCAAACCAGAGAACTCACCCTTCTTGTAGAATCCAACATCACCCAGGTGATACACCACATCCTCAGGCCCCACCATATTACTCCAGTTCCTCACGATCAGAGCAGTGAAATCCTCAGGACGACCACACAGCTCGGTCATCTTCGTGTGAAACAAGTGTGTATCTGAAATCACCCACGTCTTCATCATGCATCCTCAATCAATCTCTCACGTGATTCCTCAGTCAAGGCCACACCACAGTGCGGACAGTCCGTCAACTGTGACAACAAATCCCGCTCCTCCTCACGCAGCTCTACCAACCTAAACTCATCATGCTTCGCACTCTTGTCCAATGCAATCAGACGCTTGAGGGAACCATCCAAATCATCCGATCTACCCATGTTCGTTTGATATGTGGCAATGACCTTCTGCACATCTTCCAGCAGCCCCTCACGAACCTCAACTGCCTCCACATCCACCTCATCGATCCGTTCCAGAGCCGTTCGCAACTGGAACCTCTTATCATCTATACGTTCCCCGTCCTCAATTAGTTCGTCCATCCTCTGAAATAGACCCTCCGCAACCTCCTCCGACACTGTAGGTGCGGCTTCTAGATCCTCTAACCGCTCCACAATGCGGCCCAAAGATTGGTGCTCACTTTGAATCGCAGCATTCCGCTCTTCCAATTCCTTGTACGCCTGTATGCATTCCTCCAGCCTCTGAATGTCCAACTGCTCTAACTGCTCCAGTTCCTCCTGCATCTCCTCAAGATCCTGCTTCGTTGTAGTCAGGCATCCTTTGGTAGACCGCAGCCTAGTAGAGATGTCAGAGGCCACAGTTGTCAGATCATCCAGACCTGTCACAGATCGCAGATAGGATGCCACGTTCCCTGGTGAATCCTGCAACAAGAAGAACGATCCATGCTGTGTCTGAAAGTTCACATCAGACAAGCGAATCAGATCTGTCACCTTCTCCGGAACCCCAGTCCCAAAAGCAGTGAACGGATCGGGCTCACTATCCAACTCGTACTTGCCCGTCTTCGCTGTCTTTGTCCGTGTCACCACACCATCGTCAAACTGAAGCCGAGCATACGTTCTCTTAGTGCCTTTCTTGATGAAGTCACTACCTAACGGACGATTCATATTGAGCCAATGGAGCAACCTACGAATGGCAGACTTCCCCACATGAGAGTCACCCACTATCGCATTCACCCCAGGAGACAGATCAAACACACTGTCCTCATGAGACTCAAAGTTCTTCACATGAATCTGCTCAATCATCCGTTGCCCCTACGAATGGACGCGCCAACACATTCACCGGGAATGCCTTGGTCACACGGTTGAATATCTTGATCTGATTTGGAGGCAGATCTGACATGAGTAGAATACCAGAGCGCAGCTTCATCTCTGTCACCAGCATCTTCCCCAACCAGTACGCATCAATCACATCTGTGCCAGGACCATCCACATCATCACTCTTGCCCTTGACCTTCTTTGCCTTGAACAACGTGTCCGGAAGCTCAAACCCATTCTCCGCTGCTGCCTCACGCATCTCCATCTTTGTGGCACGACCGTGACACGCAAACATCTTCACCGACATGGGATCGTGGATTCTCATCTTCCCACTACTCGCATAGATCTGGTCCTTTAGTAGACCAGTCAGCTCGGCAATCTGCAACAACCGATTCGTACTACTCATTCCCTGATGAATTGCATACCCCTCCACACTGAAGTATGCATCTCGAAGACCATCCGGCACCGCTCGTAAGATGTGCTCTGCAAACAAGTTACGGTAATTGAACGCACGCCTCACATCATATGCATGTGACGTCTCATCCTTTCCCTTCTTCATTCCTGTGAGCACACCATGATCCGGCTCAGCCGTCACGTACTTCTTCACGTCATGGAAGAATCTCCATGAACACACCTCTCCCTTGGAATCAAAAAAACAGAACCCTCCATGGTTCAGAGAAACGTCACATCCGATGACTACCATTTGCGTTCCTTTCTGGGATCGCTCGCGTACAAATCCTGCCACTCTTCCCAGGCTTGCTTACGCAACTCATCTTCCCAACCATTCTCCTCAATGACCTTGACCCACTTCTTGATCGTATACTCCTCACCCTTGAACTGCACCTTCGTAGTGAGTAGCATCAGCTCTTTATCCGTACACCCTTGGCACTTAGCCAACAGAACCAGATTCGAAGAGATGTCATCCAGACCATAGTCATACTGAATACGGAACAGCCCACCACGGAACGCAGGGCCGAACCTAGTCTTGACCACCGTAGAGTCTACCCACGTGCCAATGTTCACCTTCTTCGCATTCTGAATCTTGGCCTTGCCCTTCAGGTAAATACGCACGGACGACCAGAACTCCAGACCCAATCCACCCACTGTGGTCTCAGACGCAAAGGGAGACTTCACATTCGCACGTGTCTGATCGATCACCAGGATGGTGATGTTTGCATCCAACGCACGACGTCCCCATGATCTCAACCCAAGGTGAATCTGCTTGGCGCGATATGCTCCGTACCCCTGCTCATCCATCTTCTTGTCCTGCTCAATCTCCGCAGGCAACACAGTGATACTGTCCACCACCACCAGCCGTTTCGGGATCTCTACCGTCTTTCCCTCTTTCTTTGCTTTCGCCTTTACCTTATCCACCTCAGCCACCAAGCCACCGATGTTCTTGTCGAACAGCTCTTCAATCGTCTCCGAATGCCACAGGTGGAACTTCGGATGCCGCATGTCCATCCCACACATGGTAGTGAATTCCGGATTAATCGACCGCTCTGTGTCATCGTAGTATGTCTCGTAACCTGAGCGCTGAGCATAGCCCATGGTAGTGTAAGCAAACAAGCTCTTAGCTGTGCTGCTGCCACCATAGATCTGTGTGATGCGTCCAGCTGGCAGACCTCCAGGAAACCGATTGGCAACCGCCAAGTCCAGCTGAGTACAGCCGGTCTGAATCCAATCCTCTACTGGAGGCAGATCCAACAAGTCACACTCCTGTGACAGCTCTTCAACCTCATCACAAATGTCTGCGTCTTTCTTCTTTCTCGGCATACTAGTCCTCGTACACTGTGTCCTCGTCATCCCGATCTCTCTGACGACGATTACGATTCCGCAGCTCCACGATTGCCTCCATGTTACTCTCGCTCTTGCGTCCCTTCATCGAACCCACATCACCTGAATTGTAGTACCGATGTACGACCAACTCGACCAAGTTCTTGAGCATAGCTCTACGCTGCTCGGCTGCTGTCTGAAGGATAGACAATGCGTCTGCTGCCTTGTTCGCCTCAATGTGATCACGGATTGCTGCCTGCGTGTCAGGATGTGCCTGAACCGCTGCCTCAACTGCCTTGTCCGTGACCTTATCCAACCCATATGTCTTGGGATTGGTACGCATGTCACCCTTCAACTTCGCCTTCACGTACTCAACATGCTCTTTCGCCTTCTTCGCGTCAGACCGTGCCTCAGATGCCAGCTCCCCAATTTGACAGAACAGGAGTGGTTGTTGAACACACTCCTGTTCCAGACCATCAGGATCAATGGAGAGTTGACCACGAAACTCACTCAGGTGCGATTTCAACTCTTGCTCAGTCATCCTCATCTCCACTAGGCTCATCCAAAATCTCATTCACTCTGGATGCGGTTTCATCGGACGGAGCCTCTGCATCACTGCTACGTCTGCGCCGTGAACCAGAGTCCTCTTCCGCATCCTGAGACCGACGACGACGGCGACCAGTGCCCTCATCCTGAACTGTTTCCTCAGGCTGATCCCCCTCATCAGAACGACCACGACGACGACGCTCACCACCCTCTGACGAATCACTGCGAGAACGACGACGACGCTCGCCACCCTCATCCGAACCACGACGACGTGAAGATGTGCCATTAACCGCCTGGGCCATCTCCTCATACGGGGTCTTCTTCAGCAGCTCCTCGAAATCCTCAGGCGCATCATCCAGCCAGTCATCCGGAATCGGCTCATTCTCATAGAACCGGAACCCTTTGTACTTCGTTCCCAATCCGGAACCGGAACGGGTGAACTCAATGTCACGTCCCTTGTCCGGATCGCTTGGATCAATGATCCCATGACGACGATCCTGAGACAGCTCCGCGATATTGTCATTGACCACCACTGGAGCATCATACCAACGCAGGCCCTTGGCTTCCGTATCCTTGGTCTTGATGTCCACCACCAAGAACAGATACCGCAGCTTGGGAGCCAAATCTTTCAGCGCCTCATCATCCGCATTCTGCTCCTTCATCTGCTCGTACAACTCACAGACAGGGCACGGCTCACCAAACATCTTCCGCAAACAGATGAACGTACTCTCATCTGCCCCAATCTTCGTGTGAATGTACACCTTCTTACCGAAGTAAGGAAGATCTTTGTATGTCTCAAACTTCGGAGAGATGATACGAATCGCATTCGGCCCATTCTCCGTCTTGTACTGCGAAATGCCCAAACGATCCAGCTTCGTTGTGTCCACGTAGAAGAACTTGCTCCCTCCACGGTTGTTAGCCTCACGCTGCTCGTTCTCGATTGCCGCTGTACGATCTCTACCTCTACCCATAGTAAATCCTCCAATTGTCCTGACAGTTTGACCTAACGTCGCACCATTCGTGTTTTCTTTCTCTCATTCCGTGCCGCACGTCTACGCTTCTTGTTACCCTTCTTTGGCTGGCCCATCTCACTACTCTCCAAAACACGCCTTCACAATCAATGCTGCCAAGGCACTCTTGCCTCCATAGTACACATTCACGGAGAAGATTCGAATCACCTTAGCGATATCCTCTGCATCTTCTACGTTCTCACACTTGCGAAGGTTCGTCAAAAAGAATGTCAATAGCGCTTTTCTCAGTCGCTCTGGATCATCTTCGATGATGTAGTACAGGGTCAGGATCTTCTTCCAGTCCCGCCTACGCTTCTCCGGAACCCGCAACAACATCTTCCCCAACTCGATGATGTTCGAATCCTTCTCCGTCCCCTTGACGATCAACCGAATCGCTGTATCCAGATCCTTCTCATCATGAACTTTTTCTAGAGAAACGAGAGCCTCACGAGGACACCCCTTGGCAATCATAGCCACGGCCTCAAGGACTTGCTCCTTCACGTCCCACTCCATCGCCTTACATGCCCGCCTCAGGATCTCCATCACCTGAGCATAGGACAGCTTCTGTACGACGTAATCCGTACACCGGCTCCGTATCCCCTTGATGATCTCCTTCGGTGCTGTGGTGCAGAAAATGAAGTACGCATCCTCTGGTGGATTGTCTGTGATATCCAACAGAGCCTCCTGGGCCGCTGGAGTAAGCTGATGACTCTCATCTAGAATGATCGTCTTCGGAGCCCCATCTATCGACGTCATGCGGCAGTGTCGAATGATCTCCCGCACTGTGTCAATCCCACGAGTGTTCGCAGCATTATATAGAAAAGTGCTCTGCTCCGTTGACCCAAACATTGTAGCCAGCACACGAGCAATGGTGGTCTTGCCACAACCATACGGCCCATGCAACAGGTACACGTGAGGACGCACGGTGCCCTTGAGCGCTCTACTCAGGGCACCGATGGTCTCCTCATTTCCTACTACTTCTTCCAGGGAGGTTGGTCTCACTAGTTGATACAACATAGGGAGTCTCCGTTACAAAATCACCTGATGACACTTGTCACACATCGCATAGTCCTTGGTCATCTCACCCGCCACCAGCTGTAAGTCACGTGCGGATTCCTGAGACAACGCTTGGTTGTGTGTACCTACAGCCGTCACTGCATTCCACACATCATACATGGTCTGTGCGCCCATGCCATCGTTTTGCTTCGACACTTCATCCCGAATGATACCTTGGGTACGAGTCGGAATCCCGAACTTCCGAAAGATACTCTTCAGTGTGCAGTCCAACTGACCCACCACACCGATCTCGGTGAGCTGCTTGATCCGATTGAACTCACAGTCCAGTTCCTTGACACTCCGATCCGCTGCTGACTGAGTCCACAAAGCAATGTCATCTGTGTTGTTTGACCGACGTGACCACTTGCTCAGACTCTCTGACGTGATAGCTCCATTCGAGCACCACTGACGGAAGATGTAAGGTGTGACCTCCAATGCCTTCGACCCAAAGATGCTGTTCTGCACTGAGATCCCTCCGTACAACGGGTCTCCGGTCTTAGGCTCAAAGGTCTTGTTCAGAACCACACAGAACCGAGAGTAGTTCAGATCAGTGGACACCTGATGATACCCCAACACCTCTGTGTCCTTGACACCGGCCAGCACATTGTCATGCAACATCATGTTTGAATGGTAGTCCGGTTGATTCTTGTATGCACCCACCACCTTACCATCACGCAGGAAGAACCGCATCTTATTTCCAGGAACCCCACACCAATAGTTCAAGTGCTCCCGCAACATATGGTACGGACACTTCTTTGTGTAAGACGCTGGGATGCCGATGCACGTTGCTGACTGTGATAGTCCTACGTCTGTGAGCTGGTGCTCCTCCCCCAAAATACTCACCCTCGCTGGTTGCCCATTCATCACCTCTTGGAACTCAACTGCCTCCGCTGAGCCAAGATCTACATCCTTGTGTGACAACCCTTCCGTTGGCTCCAATGTCGCCAACAACTGCTCTCTCGATAACAAGTTCAACTCTGACATATCTTTCCTCCAAATGTCTCCCACCATACTATCTATACTGAACTGCGCTGAAGATGTTCTTAGCTTTCTTACACGATTTCCACTTTTTCTATAGAACCGCATTCCATGCAATCATAGAGATGGAACTTCGTGCCACCCTCTTTGACCTTCTCATGCGACTGACCTGTCTTATGACAACACGCCGCACACTCCCGGATAGCCAGCTCGTGCATGTCATACCAGTTTCGTCCCACTTCCCACTCAAAGATCATTGGCACATCACGCTGCCACTCAAACCATGGACGCACCATGATCTCATCCACCATCGGAACAATCTTAATGATCTCAGTAGGAACCGCATCGAATGTGACACTGTCATGCACCTCAATGATCGGCAAGGATCTGATACCTTCCTTGACGAATCTCTTCTCCACCAAATCCTCTTCGATGTGAATGATTCCATTCAACACCAAATGGAACGCAGGACCCTGGATCGGATAGTTCACCAGCTGATTGTAACTCAAGGGACCATGGCTCCGGAACCCAGATGCACCCTCCAGGTATCCCTTCGAAACATAGTTCTTCCGGTTACGAATCTGCCACTCACGCACCCCAGCAAACTCATCCCAGAACTGAGCCTGCACCTTGAATACATGCTCCTTACTCACGCCCAATGGGGCCATGTTCTTGGCGATAGAGTCAGCTGTTGACCCAAAGAACGACGCAAAGACAAACAGGTTCTTCGCCCAGAATCGCTCCGTAGGTCTGTCGATCTCAGACTCATCCTTCTCGAATAGCCTAGCCGCCCACTTCAGGTGCATGTCCACACCTTCCTTAAGCTGACGGATCAGCTCCGGGTCATTAGAAGCCATGGCGATAATGCGAACCTCCAACGATCCCTGGTCACCCTCCAAGAACACCCTTCCTTCAGACGGGACAATACACTTCCGGAACTTCTTCAGCTCCTCATCATGCTTGAACACATTCTGAACATTCGTATCCGATGCAGAAGATCGATACGTTGCAGCCCGATTCAAGTTGTAGTTTGGGTGCACATAGTGATCAGAACTCATCACCTTCCGATATTGCTCCACCCTCTCCAGCGCCGAACACGTATGTCGGAAACCAAGCACACCATTCACAAACCGCCTGACTGATGCGTTCTTTGTCTTAGCTTCGATGGCTCTCAGATTCTTCTCATCTGTACTGCGTGACTTGAATGGAGGCTCAATCCCATACTGATCATAGACCACCTTGGCCACCTGTGCAGGAGAATCCGGATTGAATGTCTCACCCTTCTCCAGCTCCACCGCCTTCACTTTCGCATCCGCATACAGTGCCTTCAAGTGTACATCCTGCTCCACCTTGTACTTCCTCTCAAACGCACCCAGCTCCTTCATATCAATTCGCACACCACGAGACTTATAGCTGGCCAATGCACGAGCCCCAGGCATCATCAACTTATAGAAGAAGTCCCACAGATCCTGATGTCGCTCAAAGAATCTCTTCTGCTTCTTGTATGCCAGCATTGTGTACCGCGAGTCCAATGTACTGTATGTCACCTGATCACTCAACGGCGCATCCAAGAAGTTGACCACATCCAAAATCTCCTTGTAGTCATCGCCTCTCATCTGAAACGCCTGGAACCCCAAGCTGGTGGACTTGCTGTTGCAGTACATCACATGGGCACCAATCATCGTGTCATGCACCGCATTCACTGCCTTAGTCCCAAAGAACTTCCTAGTCCAAGAGTCTTCCATGTTCAAATTCTGCACTACCTTAGGCACATCACTCTTGAGCAGCTGCGTCAGGGACTGACAGATGTAAGACAGCTCCACCTGATTGAAATACGGATTCCCCTCCTTATCCGGCATGTCCAACGGAATCATTACCCCATAGTCAGGAGCTGTAGCAAACGACACACAGTAAATGGTAGACCCATCCAAATGCGCGTGAAGAGAATTTGTTTCAAAGTCATACCCGAACGGATTCCCCTGATTGATCAGCTCCTCAATGTACGCAATGGCCTCATCCGGATCAGTGATAATCTCACACCCTTCTCGATCCAACGGACGTGGGAGCTTCTTCCCTAGCTTCGCCACACACCGTGCCAAATCATACAGGAAGAGATTACGATCATCCGGATTGAACTTGTCATTCATTCGTGCCAGATGAAACTTCGGACTGTAAGTGCCGCCCACCCAACACCCATACTCATGGTAAGGCAACACCTGCCCATGCATCAACTGTGAATTGAACTTGACCTTCTTCAGGTACTTTGGCTGAATGACAGCCTTCAGTGACAACGTATCCAGGCAGATGATAAGCTCTGGTCTCACCTCTTTGATATCAGCCAACAACCTAGACCGACAAGCCTTCACCTGTGTATCTGTTGGGTCCTTCTCCTGCCACTTGTTCTTCATACCAGGGAAACAATCCACCACTGTAGTGCGGACACAATCCCGATCCATATCGATATTCAGCTGCTTCAAGGACGATCTCAGCAGATCCCCATCACTACCCATGAATGTCAATCCATCCCGATCATCCACACGACTTGGGGCTCCACTCACAATGAGGATACCCTTCTCACCACGCCCGTAGCGCTCCACCTTCGGAGATCCACAGGACTGGTACAGCTTGCATGTAGAGCAGTCATAGACCTTCGCTGCCTTAGGTGTAGACTTACGCGCCCCACGCTTCGCTCTTCTCAGCGCCTTCCCTGTGTCCTTCTTCAAATCCGGATTGATATCATCTGGAAAAAAGAATGCCTTCTGCTTAGCCACGCTATTCCTCCCTTGTGCGAATCAAGTACTCCGATTGACCGTAAGTGAACATCACCACCCCATCCTCTGAGTAGAAGTCAAACGAAGTACACTCCTTCTCCACTCCATCGAACAGCACCGGATTCGCAAAGAACCCAATCTCCCTGTCCCCAATATCTGCATCCATCTCCAGCGTTTCCTGAAGCACGCCCAGCTCACTCTCCGACACGATAGTACACTGTGTCCCTGTGAGCATCACCTCAAACTCCTGTGCCCCAATGTCCACCTTCTTCTGATACTTCCCATGCTTCGCCAACACATCCAAAATCCTGTCACCGTTGAATGAAATTGTCACCGGCTCTGAATCTGGAAACAACCTACGCAAATCTGGATAGTCATCTGACAGTAGAGATGATGTGATCACCGTCCCATCCGCAGCCTCAAAGTTGATGCGGGTCCCTGCATAGATCTTCCCACCATTCAGGTCCATCCCACCAATCGCCTTGATGAAAGGTAATGGTACAGACCCATCCAATGTCACCTTCTCCTCCAGCTTATGACGAAAGATACGGAATTTGTCACAGGCATATAGGAACTCACCCATCGCCCGGACTCCACACAACGCACGATCCGCTTCATCCTTCGACACGCAAACTGAACTCGCCTTCAATCCAGCCACAAACTTCTCCAGGTCCCCAACGTCCACCAACGGATCAGTGATCGGCACCTTGTTCAATGGCATCGCATCCTTGAAAGTCTTGAAGTCCATCTTCAAACCATCAGATGTGATGTGCAACTTGCCACGCCGCAACACGATCTCCACTTCATCAGCACGCATTGTCTTCAACATATCCAACAGAGGCTTACCGGAAACCACACATGATAGATCCAGTTCTCCTGGAAGTGGGGTCTCCACTTGAAAACTCAGATGCCCACTACGCACTGTCCGACCATCGAAATACAATGTGTCACCAATGATCACACGCTTCAGACAGGCAATCAATTCGTTACGACTTACCTTCATCTTCATCCTCTTTCAAAATGTTAGCGACGTAAGTCTTTGATATCTCTATACTTATGCTGTTCCGACCCAATCGCTTGCACACCCGATGAACTGTTCCACTACCGGCAAACATATCCACAACCATGTCACCTGGATTCGTACTCATCAACACCATCCGCTCAATCAGAGCTTCCGGATGCTGATTGGAGATCCACTTACGACGTTCATGGAATGTCCCACACACTCTCGGAAACTCCCACACATCATCCGGCACCTTCCCAAGAGGATTCGCCCGCTTGTCCTTGTACTTCAATAGACGCGCTGATGGAACCCGAATGCAATCCGTATTCCACTCCACATCTTTCTTACTGAATCGCATCAGTGGACGATACCCATTCCCACAATCTGTCTTCCGATGCTGCCCAAACGTGAACCGCCAAAGTAGGAGGCGGTAATCACAGAGATGGCTATAGTCTGCTATATAGTCCTGAGCTGAGAACTCAAGCGCAGCTCTATGTGTGTGATATATGCTCCACCAAACAACGTCAGCCCAATTGCTCCGCAAAGACATCACCAAGCGTTGCCACAACCACGTTCGATACTCATGCACACTCTTCCATTGCTTGTCATCGAAATCCGCATACTTCATCCCCAAGAAGTCCGGAGGATCAGCAAACACCATACGCACATGTGGATGCTCTTTCCGAAGATCACTCGCCACCTCTCGACAGTCACCGCAGATTACCTCATTCATATGATCATCCACTCCTCTCCGATTGCCTCACGGATTAGTGTCCACATCTTTCCATGTCCCAAACTGTCCGGATCTTCACCATCTGGAAGCTGGAGCACATACACCTCAGGAATGAACGGCCTGAAGTAGTCCGCTGCCTCTCTCGCCTTCCAGTATGCATCTCCATCCCATCCGAACACCAACTGCTGCACCTTACTATCTATGATCCTCGTCTGCTGCTTCTCTGTGATGGAGGCCCCAAACGTACACACCGCATGCTCATTCACGCGCCACTGATCCATCAGCCCCTCAGTCAACACCATGAGACCGTCTTCACGTATGTCATCTAGTCCATACAGATAGTCCATGTCATTGTCAGAGTTTTTGTACTTGACCATCGCACGCCCTGTCATATCCGCAGCCTGAAATGCCACCAACTCCCTATCCTCATAGACAGGGATGATGAGTCGATTCATATACGGCCCAGTCCGACAGACACCACACTTGCGATCTGTCAAATCCTCAATGTACAGATCCCTACGCTCCAGATAATCATCGATCAAAGGAAAGTCCATGTCCGCAGTCACCTCTATGAACTGCCGTGGCAATCCCAAGAACTCATTCTTCTCTTCCTTGGTAGTGGACAACTCCTCACGTCGCAACATCCGCTGAACCTGTGACACTGGATCATCTTCCAGGAACACACCCATGTCCTGGATCATACGCTCACAGTACTCCAGCTTAGAATGCGTCAGAATAGCCACCAAGAAAGCGAATGAGCCCTTCTTGTTGCATCTCCAACAGTTGAACTTCATCGTCTCTTTGAAGATGCCACAGTGGTTGCTAGGATCAGGACCTAGAGGCCCACCCATAGCACAGAATGGGCAGTTGACGTTGATCGTATCCGAACTAACGTTCTTACCCTCTGTCCAATACTCAATGCCATGCTCAGACAGCACATCGATTATCACCTGCTCATAGTTCATGTCACCTCACGATTGGAGGAGGGATGAGCCTCTCATACCGTGTGTTATGAGAGGCCCTCATTACCATGTCATGAATCTTGTCCTTGCCCCACCCAAGATCCAGGAGCTGCCGTTTCAGCTTCTCCATTCTTTCCTCAATCCCACCCTCTATCAAATCGTGAAGATTCAATAGATCACGCATGTACTGCACTATCGCTCGTTCATCCAACAGATCCACCTGCGCAGGATCAGGAAAAGTCATAACACATCCTCCTATTGATCATCCTCTACGTCACCGATGCCCTTCTCACGCTGCTTGTCCTCCTTGAGTAGGAACTCGTCACTCTTGAGCTTCAGACATGACCAGCGCCCATATTCATCCTCGAACCAGACCACAATCCCCTCTCGGATCGTGTCCGCATCCAACACGGACTTGCCCTCGGTCAGCTGCTTCAAGTCATTCAATGACCACGGCTCAGAATCGAATAGATCCACAATCCAATCATTGATGAAATGACCCTCACCCAACAACGGAGGACACTCCAAGCCCAACTCCACGGCACGATGGTATACCATCTCACGTGGCAGATCCACGCAGAAGCCGTCTGGTGTGGTGATGGTGACACGATACAAGATCACTCGATACTCACTCGCCTTGCATCCATATGAGAACCCAGACTGAATCTCAGCCCCAGTCTTTGAATGCCCGAAGATCTCATAGTACACCTGCTCACCCTTCCGCAGATGTGGAGCCAACTTCTCCTCGATCTCCTTACGCACACCAGGAATGTGAGCACCAATGTGGTCCACACGACGTGTCCCACTAACCACACGCCACTCCTCTGTCACCTTGGGAGCCCAGAACTTCCACCACGGACGCTGTGTCTTGAACAGCATGTTACCCGTCCGAGCTGAAGTCCCATGGATCTTCTCCTCAATGTACAGAGTCCCATTTGGAATCCGATGTGACTCACGGAGCAGGTGCTTCGTGTCCCAGTGCTTCCAGAACATCTCTGACACCGGCTCCCGAACTCTCTTCTTCCGAGACCCAGGCGCACCAGGAGTACGATGAGGCACCACGTACTTCTCACAGATCTTCACACCATTCACATGGGTAAACTCGTCACCTACCTCCAGGTACTCCGCAACCCCAGTGTTGTTGATAGACTCCACCAGTGTGTGAATAGAGGCAACTGAAGCCACATACCCATTCGACATCTCACCACGGAATCTCTGCGCCCGAACGCGACCATTCTTACCGAAGTAGCCCTTCACGCTCGTATCCGCATTCAATTCCGGATTCGAATACAAGTTGTTATGGCTCAGGTACTCCGGAGACAACCGTAGATTGCTGTCGAAGTACACCATCAAGTCACCGTCTTTCGCATCCAGACCGACAACCACCTGATCACCCACCACAGTAGCCAGCTTCAACCGATCTGCATTCGGATGCGGACGGACATTCTCTAGCCGCACGACCAACGCATTGTTAGATTCCGCTTTCTTCAACATCGCTTCTCTCCTACTTGTTCAGCTTCTCCTGAATGGCAGTGAGACGAGCATCATTGAACTCGCAAATCTCCACAAGACCCTCAACTGCCTCCGTCAACTTCATCCACTCCAGAGACGACTTCTCTCGATTGCTCGCCTTCTCCAGCTTCGCCCTGATCCCCTTCAGCTTCTGTATCACTTCTGTCGCCATCTTCTTCATCCTCCACTGCCAAACCTTCGATTAGTGCTTCCATATACGCAATGCGCTCCTCACGATCCGGGAACGCCTTGTTGATCCCGACCACCAGATTCTGGTAGATCTTCATCTCCTCGGCCATCTCTTCCTGAGCCACCTTCTTGGGGAACGTCGCTGCCCGATCAAACGCTCGTCTCTTCTTGAACTTCGGTCCACGCTTCTTCTGCTTCTTAGCCATTGGTTCCTCCATAGTCACTCATGTATTCGTTGAACTCTTTCTGCAAGTCAGCACGAGGCCCCTGATTCGCCTTGGTCCGCTCGTCAAAGGTATCACGCATGACCAGCTCAATCACCGTTGTCTCCTTCTCCTGCCCATCTCGATGCATCCGACCGATACACTGCTTCCTGGCTGTCGGAGATACCACTATGTCATAGAATACCACGATCTCGGCTGAATAGCCCTCCCAGGACTCCCCACCGCACTTCGTATTGCACACGCACACCTGAACCTCCGGGTCCTCCAAAAACGCCTTCTCGGCCATCCTACGCTTCTCTGCGCCCTGCCCGCCCTTGATCGTCACATAATTGATCTTGGCCTTATCCAGAGCCTTATGGATGACCTCATCAGCCCCGTCATACTGATAAAATACGATGATCTTTACCGGATGGTCCTCTATTATCTCCATCAATGTGTCCAATTTCGGGTTTTTCTTCAAATACTTGATGCGTCTCTCCTTACGACCGTCAGGACCGTCAACGTCGTAATAGAAATACCCACCCAGGACCTGCTTGTACTTGTGCGACTTCTGAGACGGCTCGCTGATATCCACCTTGACCCCATTGACTGTGACATAGGGTTTCTGGATGATCTTTGCTTCCCACTTCCGGAACTCGTCACTCGCCTCCACCTGCCATACCACCTCATTGCAATCCGGCAAGTCCGCACACTCCGACCGCTCGAACAACAATGTCACTGGTGACGCCATGTCAAAGATCTTCATCTCTGCGCCTTCCTTTGGGTCCCACGTGTAGAATCCTTTCTTGAAGAAATTCAACCGATAGCGGAAGAAGTTATCTCCCAAACACTGCCCCTGATCAATCGCCTTGTACACATTGAACAGCTCCAGGAGACTCTTATCAAACGGAGTCCCAGACAGCCCAATGACATGCTTCGCTCTTCTACTCAGCTCACAGCAAATCTTCGATTGCAACGAATCGTATGACTTGCATCTATGCGCCTCATCAAAGATGATCCCATCGAACCCATCCACGAACTGATTCGTGTCCATGTACCACTTGCAACCACGTTTGGCCTTCACCTTACGACCATACACGTACTTCAGGCCCTCATAGTTGATGACGTACACATTACGATCCAGAGCCAGCTTATCAAGGCGCTCTTCCCTCGATCCAGATAGAACGACTCCATTATATGCTGTCCATTTCATGTTGGATTGCCATGCCCCGAATGATGACGTCGGACCCACAACCAAGATCCTGGGACACTTCCAGATGTGCTCCATCACATAGTAGGCAGTCGCAGTCTTCCCGCTCCCGATAGGATGCCAGAACGCAACTCTATCCTTCCCAACTGCGAACACCATGGACACCTTCTGATGCCATCGCGGAGGCCGCAAGAACTGGCAACAGGACAATGCCCAATCTAGCTTCTCTTCTGGTATACTCTTGTAGTTCAATCACATGCCCTTAAAATGCGTCGAAACCCACACCAGCTTGTGGTGGGCTCTCCATTGTCTCATGTGATCCACATCGAACGTGTAGTTCACTTCCTTCCACACAAAGCAGCTCTTCTCCTGAAGGTAGAATATCTCCAACTTTGAATCATACACAATCCTCGTGCTATGATTGAAAGGATCTATTGCAATCAATTCACGCTTCATGGTAGGTCTCCTAGTTCTTCGACTTCATCGGCCAAGTCTTGTACGCAAACTGCCCAATGTCCAGATTCTGGGCGAACAAACATCCTACGAACTGAGGACCGTGTCTGTTCGCCATAACATGGGCGCACATACGATTTCCATTGTCTCCCACCTGAGAGATGCCAAGCGCCAAGTCCACATTGCCGATCTTCCGAATGTCCTCAGCACTGTCTCCCTGCTTCAACTTCGACCTCTTCAATGCATCACGTGTCACCTGGGACGCAATGATCATCAGGAATTTCTTCTCGTCCGCGAGACCCTTACATTCCAGGTACATATCATTGATCACATCGTTTCTCTTGTCCGATGACGGCAACTTCATTTTTTCTGGATAATCGTTGATCACCACATCTGGGATGAAATCCTCATACATCTCCAGGTACTCCAGATACCGACGCAGCTCTCCCATTGTGCAAGTACCCATCGGATATTTTTTGATGACCAGCCGCCCACCGAATCGGGCCGCACGCTTACGCACACTCCTCACCGCCTCCAGGTCATGCGTCGTCTTTGGGTAGATCTTCCGGGTCTGCATCACATTCCCATCGTCATCGATCTCCTCGAAGTCCACGCCATCGACAGAGGCATGCTGATCATTCGATAAGCTACCGAACCCACGGTCATACCGCTCTTCTGTGTCCTCCAACGACAGCTCGTGTGAAATGTGCAACACGTTCAGCCCACGCATCAACGCCCTGATCCCGAAGTAGATCAGTGAGAACGACTTCTTGCCCTTGAACCCACCGAACACACAAACCAGATCCGTTCTACTCATCGGACGCTTCAGGATATTATCCAGTGTGTCCAGCCCCAACGGCAGGATCGGTTCATTCGCCTTGTCTGGACGCATGTACGCAGGCAGATCAGCCTTGAAGTACTCACTGCCCACCTCTTCCTTCTCTACGCCCACACGCAACGCTGACTGCATGTTCTCACGTGCCATGTCCAGCTTGCCCATCTGCGCCAGCTTCATACTCTTGACCACCGCCAGCTCGAACTCACGTGCCTGGACAAACTGATTGATCCGCGACACCACATACGCGACATTCGGCTCCTCCATGTCATTCATCCGCTCGACGTAGGTCAGGAAGTGGTGCTTCTTATCCTCATCCTTCGTCTCCAGGAACGACACCAGCTCATCATGGAAGTGCTGCCCAGGAGCCTCTTTGAATTGCATGAAGTACGAATAGCACAGCTGAATAAGCTCCTTCGTAATTGACGATGAGAAGTATTCCGGCTTGATAGCCGAATGTGCCATTTTGATGAAATCAGTGCTGGTGATACACAGGTACAAAAATGAGTCTTGAATCCTCTGACTCAGAACATCATCCTTCTTCATCCCTCTTCTCCTAGACGCACAGTATAAAGACTACCGCAGCTGCAAAGATCGCAAAAAATGTGCCAAACCAAATTGCCAACACCTTATTACTCGGCTCGTAGTTATCCATTCCGTCTCCTACGCTTTGAAATTGATCACTGGTGGAACGTCCAGGTGTGTCATCCGACAAGCCTGAATCCACCGACGCACCATGGCCTGATGCTTGGGAGACTGCATGTGCATGTCCCTAGCATGCTGCCCGTAGAACTTGCATCTACAGGCACTGCACGAGCCCACCCACGGCTCCTTCTCCTGCCCCTCGATCTGAACATAGTAGGGCTCGATCCAAGCCTTCGGTATGCGTCTCAATTATCTTCTCCCTCATCTTCCATCTTCGTGAATGTGACTCTCTCCGAATAGTAGCCGTTCGACTCACCATACCATCGGATCGTCACCGCACCCTTCGCTGTAGCCAGATCGTAGAACGTCCACGTGAAGCTCTCACGCCAGTCCTCTTCACGCTCATCCTCACCCTCCGGATCTTCGTTAGAACTGACATTCTCACGTGCCGTCAGGATCGGAGATCCAATCAGATCCTCCAGATCACCACAGATGTCCTCGATACGAACAGACTCACAACAGTCCTGTATGTGGAACATCAGGAACCGCTCACCGTCCGTCGTATGGAAGGTCAACGACTCCTCATTCTCGTCTCTCACAATACTTGTCAGGGTCTTGCCCACTAGCTCGTTGATACTCATGTTGCGTCCCCAATAAAGGAATTCACCAATGCTCATCTCATATACCTCCTACGCTCCACATGCATGAATGTTCGCTAGATAGTCTGCATCTGGCTCAAAATCGTGCAGATGCTCACCAGCGCTCCCGTCATCATTCCAACCAGACTGACGATCATCCCGATCAACGCTCCATATGTCAGCCAGTCCTGAAACTTCGAACTCTTCTGCTGCCTCCCACCTGCAATCAGACCGATCACAATAGCCACCACGGATAGTCCCATGAGAACCATGCTCGGCCCAAAGATCGGATCACTCAATGCTTGTCCCATCGTCATCGTCTCACCTCCCGCTGGCGACGGTCCAGGAGATTTGTGTACGCATTCGCGTGCCACAACAGGACGTCAATCAACTCATCACGGTCCATGTCACCAATGCGTTTTCTATTTAATGCCCACGTGGCATTCAGCAGCTCTTCTTTTTCCATCACACCGATCCTCCTCTCAAAAGCCCAACCGGCACAAAACTTGTCGCCACTGCTCCGGAAGCGTAGCAATCTCTCCAGCTCCTGAATAGGAACCCGCCAGGAATCCGAACCACGTCAGTCATTGGCATTGTCAGTCCTTTCTCTGGCTTGTAGATGATCTTCCGATCACCCATCTTCATCATGAGAAACTCGAACTCTCCCATTTCCATCACAGCGCTCCTATCACATTTTCTAGATATTGTGGCAACAACACATCCCACGTATATCCGCTGTTCATATTTCCTGGATGAACCATGTCACCCTTCTCTCGGTAGTGCTCCTGGAGACAATTCTTCAGGTAGCCGATCAGTTCATCAGCGCTCAAGCCTCTATCGTTGTGGATATCGATGAACGCTACTACGCGCTCTGCTGCCTCGATAAACTTCGGGACCTGATAGCGTGCAGGCTTCCATTTCGAATTGTTGATCAGCCACCCATACGCCTCAATGATCTTCTTCGTGATTTCTGGATTCTCATCCGGCAACCCACAGGCTCCTGTGGAGCCTCCATTCATCGCATGCTTCAACGAATCGAAGTGCTTCCGGAAGTTCCCACCAGACAGTATCTGGCCCTGCCAGAACTCGTCCTTCTGGCACCATTTCAAGACCTTCACAGCCTCATCATATGGAACGGCATCTCGCGTAAGTAGCAAATCGAAATCCTTTGCCCACCTACGTAGTGAATCCTCCTCTTTTTCTGGAGAAAAGAACCGTGCGATCCTACTGTAGAACTTCTTGTTCCTCCGGATGAAGCCCAGTAGAGCACTCGCTAGAATGTATCCGTCAGTCTCTACCCGGTCCTCTGATTTCGTGGTCGTCGTCCCCTCTTCAACTTTACCTGTTTCTTTTACCTGTTCTTCCTCTTTATATGGTACGACATCTGTGTCGTACCCCCCTGACACCTGTGTCGTACCCCGGCACGTCATCTGTGTCGTACCCAAGTAGATCTTTCGGTCTCGTTTTTCGTCCAGTTCTACCCGGATGTGCCCGGATTTGTCCAGTGACTGCACTATGCGTTGGATCTGGCGCTCACTGACTCCAGTCAACTTGGCTAGGTAGCCATTTGTTGCCCAACTGTACCCTTCACGCTTCGCCAATCCGGCAATCACTCCGTAGATGCACTTGTGGGACCATTCCAGTTCCGCATCATGCATGACGCTGGCTGGGATAATGTAGTACAAAGCTCCACTACCGCTCATTCCCATCTCCCTTCGGGCAGTCCTCAGTTGCAGCCAGATCCACATCCATCGTGTCCCAAACACGATTGCATTTCGTGCATCGCAGCTTGCTTGAGTCCTTGCATTTCGTCAACTCATGACTCATTCTTCTCCTCCAATGACAAAGGGCTCATCTATCAGGTCCGAGATAGCCCTGTAATCTTCGTACTTCTCCCCAGTCCAGACCACCAGGATCATAGCGGTCATTCCGTTAGGCCGATCCTCATACTGATAGTCCAGAAGGCCCTGCTCATGGAGCTTCAGGAACCTAGACCTCATCTCACCTTCGCCGTATTTGTGGATAGACTCCTGGCACCAAGGCTTAAACTTCTGGAAGTAATCGTCCGCTGTAGCAGCGCAGATCGCCTGTACGTCACGGCCACACTCGCCGTTGATACCTCTTATGAACGCTGTTGGTAGTGGAGGAGCCTTGCCTTCGAACCCGATGAACGCGAAGAAGTGAACAATGTCATCGAACTCAAGCATATTCGACTCATCCGTCATTGAATCGTCCCTTTCATGTAGACCGCTGTGTTCACTGGAAATGTCATCAGATCGAGATCCTGTGTCTTGGCCTCTTCAGCCGTCAGGAAGTTCAACAGTTCCTCATTCTCACACAGGAACTGCATCGCATCTGTGAAATCCAGCACCATGAGACGTGGCTCATCCTCGAACCGATAGATGATCAGATGTTGTTCTTCACCCATTTCTCTGCTCCTCTTTCAGTTGCTTCTTGGATACGAAACGTCCACTACTCGTGTCACCGTAGACCTTGCATTTAGGGCATTCGTACATGAGTCTGGTAGTGCCACACTCTTTGCACTCTACACCGCAACAGATGCAATATCTAGGCCACCTAGGCACTCTGGTCGAATTCCCTCTCCAGACGCTGGGCGAACACGCTCCGCTCGACACGGTCGAAGTGGTACAACGTGTCAGGGTAAGCTGCGATATTGCACAGCTCTTCCATGCAGGCGTCTTCCACATCCGTAGGACTCGTGACCTTGATCATAGCATGCTGAAGTGCAACACGCTTTCCGACCAAATGGTTGTATTTGTCCACCGGATTCTGCCGAGCCATACCAGCACTGAACAGCTCCCAGATCGGACGGGTCTTTGTCTCGTCCTTCTCACAGGCTTCTTCGCCCTTGTACAGGTAGACCTTGCAGATGGTTGTGATTGTGGTACGCCCACCACGGCGCGGCTCCACTTCCTTGATGAACTGAACTCGGAATGTCTGACCGTTCAACTTGACTATCATCTCATTCTCCTTCTACGTAGAGGTTAGACGTCTTGTTCGCCGTCTTCTTTCATTTTTGCCAACACGCGACCAGAAATTTTCTGGGAGCATTGGCCACACACTTCCAAGCGATGACATAGTGTGCCACGCTTGACCCACCACAGCCTCTTACAGCCTTGACACAGGATCTGAACCGACTTCTTTTTCTCTTTAATCACTGCCATCACTCGTCTCCCACACCCATCTAGATTCATCATCAGTAGAAACATATGTGCCGCATCTACTACATTTGACTTTCCCAGCCCCATAACATGAGGACTTGCACCAAAGCCATAGTATGTGGTTGCAATCACAACGATGCCCACACAAATCTCTATTCGGCATCACTCGTCTCCAAAAACAGTCAATGTAGCCTCGTGCAAGAAGTTCTTCACTTCCAGATCCCACCACGCATTCAGATCTGTGTATGACGGAGGATCGCTCATCGAACGACCACCCATGCAATGCTCACACGTGATGGTCACACCATCGTATGAGAAGTAATCATGCCACCGATGACCACGGAGCACGAGAGTCTTTCCGTCTTTCAGCGCCTGAACAGCTTCTGCATAGGTCAACATACGAGTACGCTCCTAATATTGTTCACGGCAAATTGTAGTGACGACGAAATTCCTGCCATCTCCACCTCCACAAACTCTACCGGAGGTTCCTGCGTATGATCTGTCTGCCACCCATTCACCTTCACACCCTCATAGATGTGGTTCTCTTCATCCAAGTGAATCGCCAGATACGGATTGTGCTGAGCCCGGTTGTCAAAGATATTCCTGAGTACCCTTCGCAGGTACTCACGTGTGCAGAAGCAGACCTTGTTCAGGCCCACAAAGTCATCGATGAAGTCACCACCAGCTTCCTCGATGATCCTCAACCGGCGCTCGTCTGCTATCTGGTACTTCATTTGGATCTCCCACATTCGTCACACTTTTCTTTCGCAGGGAGGACCCATTGCGGAGTGTTATGCCCCAGCAACACCTCTCTGGTGTACCCATTTTCTGTAAAATGCTTCGTCCGAGCATTCCAGAAGAGCAGGAACGACAGCACGAGAATCGTCACACACGTGATCACATGCTTCCACAACTTCAAAGCCGCCATTTCTTTATTGTCCATCATCTGTTCTCCTCAGTTAAAGGCTAGGAGCCCGTTTAAGGCCCCTAGCAGCCTCTGTAATCCACGATCTCACCCCTTGAGTACTGCGACGGGCTCTAACTCCACAATCGCCTTCACAAGGTCCTTCTGGTTCTCCATGACCACGTCAATAGGCTTGTACGCTCCAGGAGCCTCATCCAGGTCTCCCCGGTTCCGAACTCCATGCACAATGCCCTTCAGCTTGGTGATCTCCTCACCCAAGTCCAGCTTCTCCTTCGCTGCTGATCGAGACATCAACCGCCCAGCCCCATGGGAGCACGAACAGAAGCTCTCCGGATTCCCCAAACCTTCCACGATGTATGACTTCGTCCCCATAGATCCAGGGATGATCCCGATCTCGCCCTTGTAAGCACGAGTCGCACCCTTACGGTGAACCAGGACGTTCTTCCCAAAATGGTGCTCCATAGCCGCATAGTTGTGGGCTATATTGATCGGTGCATCAAACTCGATGCCCTCGAAGTTCCCACGGAACGTGTCCATGATCGCATACATCATGTACATTCTGTTCTTCAGAGCAAAATCCACACACCACTTCATTTCACTCAGGTAGTTCTGGCCCTCATCAGAGTCCAGAGGCAAGAATGCCAGCTGCACGTTCGGAGGCACAGATGCCTTCCACTTCTCATTCAACTGCTTCGCCAGATCGTTGTAGTACTTCGCCACCTTGTAGCCAACGTTCCGAGATCCTGAGTGAAGCATGATCCAGATGTGACCATCGTCACCCTTCTGGATCTCGATGAAGTGGTTACCGCCACCCAACGTCCCCAGCTGGAACCGCGCTGCCTCATGCTGCTCAGCCACAATAGACTTCGCCGTTCCGCTAGTCAACTTACCCCAAAGCGGAGGCATGTCCAGCATATCTACCTGGAAGCTGTGATGGTTCCGGCCCATCGGGATACGCTGTCGGATCTCAGCCAGGATAGGTCTCCACAGGTTCTGAGAAAACGATGCACCAAGATTCCAGTCTTTCGCCAAGAGAGAAGTCTTGACCGCACACATGCCACAGCCAATGTCCACACCAACGGCATTCGGGATAACCACACCCAAAGTCGCCATGACACCACCAATGGGCATACCGTACCCACAGTGACAATCAGGCATAGCTGCAATCCACTTGTACGCGAATGGTAGCTGCGCCAGGTTGTACAACTGCAACATAGCCTGAGGCTCAATGTCCTCGGACCACATCTTGATTGGCAACATGTTCTTGTGTGCTTCAACTCTCATGGTCATTCTCCTTACACATGGTGGGTGACCCAGCTAACGGGCCACCCACCGCTCGACGGACCCAATTCTTAGTTAGCCGCAGGAGGAGTCACGAGCACACTCGGAGCCTCACCAGCTCCACCCATGTACCACTGCGGATACTTGCCGTCCCACACGTCCAGCCGCTTCAGCTCGACTTCCAGCTTCTTCAGCTCCAGGAAGAACGGATTCTCATTCGCCTCTTTCGCAGCATCATTGACCAGACGCAGCGCCTGGGCTTCACCCTCAGCAATCTTGATCGCCTTCTTGGCCTCACCCGCACCCTCTTGCTCCAGTCGCAGGTTCTTGTCGGCCTGAGCATCAAGCAACGCCTTGGCGACGGTCTTTTCCTGCTGGGCAATGAAGACGTCATCGATGGCCTTCTGGATTTCCTCGTTCTCATATAGGAAGCCACCAAACATCGACACGGTACGAATCGTCACACCGACCTTCGCGTAGAACGATACGACGTCGTCCTCAACGGCCTTCTGGATGGTGTTCTTCTTGTCACGCAAGGTATCCAGTTCGTCCTTGGCACATTCGATTGCCGCGACCTTCTGAATACGTTCACGGATCTCAGTGTCCATGACGCGAGCCAGCGAACCAGACGGATAGTAGTAGAGGAACGTTGCCGTATTGGACTCCTCGACCATTGCAGTACAACCGAACCCAACGCTGAAGCCTACGGAGTCAGCCGACTCGACCTGGATGGATTCGTTGTTCTGTGTGGTTCCGGTATTCTCATCTGGAGTCCACTGGCGAGTAACAGGAGTACGGTCCACGGTGATGACCTTCATCGTGGGAATCCACTCACCCTGCCATCCGAAGCGCCCAGTCTTGCGCCAACGCTGGGGAATCGTGATCCGCTTAGTGGCGACCTTGGCCTGCTCCAGATACTCGATGGAACCAAACTGAGCCTGCCCAGTCTTGTTCGCACCTTCCAGGGGCACGACGAACGCCGTCTCGTTGTTCTTGATTTCCTTGATCGGATCAACGCGCACCTTCTTGATACATCCGACCCCACACGTCGCCAGCATCACCAGTGCCAGCACCAACAGAATGCTTCTCTTCATGTTCTTACCCTTTCCAAATGCACACAGTTTGTCTTTGACACGACCACACAGCCGCATCACCTATTTCTTCGACTTGCCTGCGACCAACACAGTCACGCCTGTAGCAGGCAACGCCACACCGACGCACGCCACCAACTTCAACAGCTCCAGGTTCCGGGTAGCATGGTACGGCACTTCAGAATCTTCGACCTGCTGCACCGCGATCTCTCTAGAGACCTGCTCACCTGCGGAGCCTTGGATGAGCCCAATGACCCCAAAGGTCACGAGCCACAGGAACAACAAAAACACCAACTTCTTCATGCTCTCTCCTCTCAATTGACGCCCAGAACCCACCTGAGCAACTCGATTGACGTCTCTACCCTACGCAAGGCAGACATGTTGGTTTTCAACTCACCATCTTTCGCACGAATCTTCTTCTTCAATGCAACGGACTTGATGTACAAGTCACGCAACGTCTTCTGGATCTCCTTCTCGGTTCTCATGGTAGTTTCTCCCTTTCACACAGTAGATGCTCTCGATCCCTCGCATGGTGAACAGCAAGTCCAACAACTCCTCAAGCATGGTGGTTGCCGTCAGCAGCAGCTGCTTGTAGAATGTAGCTGGCGTGAATCGGAATGCGTCCCGATACGGCAACACCATCTCTTGTTCCAGCTCCGGATACCGCTCCATGAAGTGCAAAACCAGCACCTCGGCCTCATCCGAATACAGAGTCTGAAGCTGGTATTTCAGGAGCACCCTATTGACCACCTTCACCATGTTGTGATCTTTAATTCTCACGTCTCTGTCTCCACACACCGCAAACACAGACATAGTTGCGAGCACGTAACTCGGCACGCATATTCCGCAGACCAGCCGGATTGTTTGTCACCAGTATGAACGCCGATGGATAGATGAATCGGTCAAACATCCACCGCAACAGGTCCATCCCACTCTCACCTGGACCCAAATCATGATCCATGTAGACAAGGTCGAAGTGGTGAGGACCATTCAGGATACATTTCGCCATCTCAGCAGTTCGTGCTATGGCATCCACACCCTTCAAGTCACGAAGATCATCGATCAGTAACTTTCTCAGTCCCATGATCCCATCGCCCTCAGTGCTCGTTCCATTTTCGCTTCGAACAGCTCGCGGAACTTCGGATGATCGATGCTGAACCACAGCGTCTGTATCACAATGACGCCGACCAGCGCCCGCAAGCGCACATCCACATGTCCACTCTGAGTCCACTTTACTCGTGCTGTCAACAATGGATGATCGGCATGAGTGAAGATCAGCCTCGTGTTCACCCCCTCCACCTGTCTTGCATACAGGAAGTAATCACGTGTCATCATCAGATCTATCACTTGCTTCTCATCCATACCTAAAGTATACCTCAGAAAAGCCCACGTGCAAATGAAATTCCAGTTTCAATCGCAGAACTCACCGGCCCCCAACCAATATAGGCCAGGAGAATCCCGCACAACACCCCTTCCAGGAACCTTAACATTGTCTCACCCTTCTCGACCTCGGAATCGTAGCTCTTGCCACAGCGTTTCAGTGCCGACGATGGCTGCATTGATATGCTCGTGCTTCTTGCCCTTCGCCGTCGCCTCCTCCGCTGCATCGATAGCCTTGCCCACCACCTTCAGAATGTGACGGGCCTTGTCAAACGGAGACGCCTCTTTCTTCTTGCGTTTAGCCATTCTTGCCCATCCTCTTTGCTCTCAGTTTCTTCTCCAGCTCCTGGAGAAGCTTGTCACGGTTCCACTGGCCATATCGACACAGCCAATCATGCTCAAGCTTCTCCAGGAGGGAATTCAGTACGCTACCTCGTTGCCCAGGAGACATTCGCTTCATCAGTCCCATCCTCGACAGCCACAGTAATATCGATCCTTGTCACGGTCACCTACCAGCTCGAAGAAGGGCAACTTCTCAGGATCAGACGGAGCCTCTTTCCGGCAGTAGGTGCAGATTGCCATGCGTCCAGACAGATCAGGCACCTCTTCCATGGGCTCCCAGCAATTGTGAATGCCGCAACCCCACTTATCACCCTTCATGGCATGCGCCGCACAACCACACCTCATGAGCTGCCCGGATTTAGTCATTGCTCTTGACCTTTCGAATTGAGATACTCGGATCACCTAAATCCCTCATCTCAAGGATCTTTTTGTGGACCTTGGCGAAACCAAGCAACTGATCTGTGTTCCACGACGTCTTGCCTTTGGACCAAACAGCCTGAAGCCTTTCACCCTTGACGGTCTCACCCAACACGAGCACAGCGTCCTTGACGTCCACAGTCGCATCTTCGATCATCTCGGCATTGGACTCGATCTGAACCTGGAGAATGTCATACTTCTTCTGGGCCTTCGGATTCTCGGCCAGCAGCTTGGCAATCAACTTTCGCTGCTTGTCCTGTACCAGAGCCTGGGCTTCCTTCAGCTCACTCAGAGCTGCCAGCTTTGCCTCAATGGCTCTCACTTTGGCATTTCTCTTCTGTGCTGTCATGTGTTTCTCCTCAAATTGAACAATATGTGCCTACACCTATAGTATACGACATATTTGGAAATGTGCAAATTCTTTCCGGAAAATTTGAACGGGACCGGAAGGATTCGAACCTTCAACTTACGGCTTAGAAGGCCGGTACTCTATCCGTTGAGTTACGATCCCTATTTCAATAGTCCATATCCATCAGGCACCCAAAATGGACTTGGACCTCTTTGGTCTTGCATGGCTTACCACCAGGAGTCTCACACCCGACCTTGATAGTCTCGTTGGGCTCCTTCCCACCACACAACCAACAGACCTCTTTCTTCTTACTCATAGTCCCGAACCTCCACACCAATTGGAAATCTCGGAATCCCTTCATCAGTCAGTTCCTGGTACTTCACTGTGAGCATCTTGCCATAGTAAGACACACGATTCTTCCACGCTTCTCTGCGCCACTCGTAAGTTCCCATCGGACGGGCCTTGAACGTTCTCTCATCCGTAGCCGACACACGGCACACCCAGATCGGTGTTCCTATGTCTTTGCCCTTGCCCTCAATCGCACCCACGATCTGATACTCCGCATCATGGAACTTCTTCAGCTTGAGCAAGTCACGACCACTGCGCCCATGCTTGTAGATACCATTTGGGTTCCGATAGATCAGGCCCTCGTATCCTTGGTCGATCCACTCATCTAATTGATTCCACACCTCTTCCACCAAATACAGCTTGGGAGTGACCACCCAATAATCTCTCACCACCTCTCTCACAATTTGTATCCTCTTGTGGAACGGGAGATCCGGAAGGTCCTTCATCCAACAGTCATACACGTGGTACTGCAACGTGGCAGAGATCTCATACTTCTTCTTGACCGCTGACACTGTTTCCTGAAATGTGGCATTCGGAAGCATCAACTCACCATCCAGCACCAGCCCCCTAGGCCACTGCATTAGAGGATACCGCTCCTGAAGCATGCGTGTTATATGGGGCTTGTGTTCTTTCAGATTTCGTGTCCACGCCAGTGTCCCATCAAACAAGCACCGCACCCCATCCAGCTTCGGCTGAACATAACAGGGGAACGTAGCCTTCTTGTCTTCGAACTTGTTCGCCAACATCGGCTTATCCATCAATTGCTCTCCTCAAAAGTGAACTTCGCTCCACACACTCTACACTGACGTGTGTCCGTCCATGTCTCCTGCCCATTTGGATGATAGTGTATCTCTGTGGAATGAAGGATGGGCAGGTTCCCATCAGGGTCATCCATGTCCTCATACTCATTGTATCCCACACCGCAATCACAATGGAAGTCTGGGAAACTCCAGTCTCCAGTCTTCGCCATCTCTAGATCAATCTGTGTGCGCACGCTTACGGAGAAAGTAAAGCATGTCACTTCACCCTCATCGATACATCGTTGCAAGAACTCAATCCGGTCTTTGTCTGTAATCATCTGCTTCTCCTAACGAGCCTGCCAGAATTCGAATCTGGGCTTGGAGGATCAAAGCCTCCGGTGCTGACCACTACACTACAGGCCCAATAGACCTGCTACGATTCGAACGTAGATCTTGGGAGTCAGAGTCCCAGGTGCTAACCATTACACCACAGGTCTAATTACATGCCCGGCCAATCACGATACCATGGGCAATCATTATTTGGATTCAACTCACTCGGATGCTTGATCGGAATCTTATCACATTCCGCATACGATCTGGCCAACTCCACATTGTTGGAATGGTAACATGCTTTGTCCGATCCAAACTTACACCCGTTACAGTATCTCTTTCCCTTCGGTTGCCAGCCCGTAATAGCCTTTGCCACCCTCAACACCACCACAGTGGCCACCAAAACAACTGGGATTATCAGTATATCAGACATAATGCTCCTTTCAAAGCCGGTGGAGGGATTCGAACCCACAACCCCTCGCTTACAAGGCGAGCGCTCTTGTCCATTGAGCTACACCGGCACAGTGGGAGTAGCAGGACTCGAACCTGCGACTTACCGGGTAAAAGCCGGTTGCTCTATCCAACTGAGCTACACTCCCAGGTGCTCACCATTACACCACAACTGATCATCCATAGCCTGATCAATCGCCGTTCGCACATCATTCACCGCACCTTCCATACTCGTCTCATGAAGCCGAAAACCTCGGCCCGTCGTAGACCCACGGAGGATGCACTTTCCAGTATACTTTTTCTTCTCCAGCTGCTTTTGCAGCCAATCTAATCGTTGTTTGTCTGTGAACATGTCACTCCTCACGCAAACATTGCCAGCCCTTCACCATAATCATCGGTGTGAACGCCACACCGAATCAAATCCTTCACTTGATCCTCAGTGATCAATGGGGCCAAATCTTCCAGAGACACATCCAAGAAGATCTGATCGTGCTCAGCCGCACTCACCATGTCCGTTGTTCCCTCTCCACCCAAGATATCATGCAGCATCAAGAACGCACAGATATCCGGTCTCGGATGACGAGGATTCTCGATATCCTCGAACTTGAGGTATATACTGTCATCAGCATCAAACAGTTCGCACATTTCTTCCACGGTCATGTCATTCCTCCTCAATAGGACGACGGCAACGTTTTTTGTTCTCCTCCTTCTTCCGATCCTTATGGACTCGTGAAGGTGGAGGCATCTTGCCTCTTGGCAATCTCGGTTTTCTCTTTGGCTTCTTCATAAGGTGTTCGACGGGATTCGAACCCGCCCCCTCAGCGTCACAGGCTAATATGCTACCACTACACCACGAACACAACTCCCCCGGAAGGACTCGAACCTTCGCATACTCGGATTAACAGTCCGAAGCTCTACCAACTGAGCTACAGGGGACTCAAGACCAAGGTGGGATTCGAACCCACATAAGCCGGGTTGCAACCGGCTACCTAAGGCCATTCGGACACTTGGTCATCGCTTACTAGTCCACTCTTGGAAGACTGCTTCAATTTGATCCCTTGTCATTGCATGTCCATACTCAAGGACCAACAACTCCACAGCTCCAGGAAACATCACATCCACACTGTGGACGTCACCAAAGTCAACTTCATTTGAACCGTACCAGTAATCTAAATCACTTTCCATTGCCCTTTGAAGCTCACTCATATCAATCTCCCCTCATTGCACCGGAGTGGATTCGAACCACCACTGAACCGGGCTTAAACCGGATGCCTCTGCCGTTGGGCTACCGGCGCTTAATCAGATCACCAAAAAACCAACCAAAAAGAAAGCAACAACACAAAGCTATAATCTGCCCCATATCAATTCTCCTTTCAATGCCAGCTGAGGGTATCGAACCCACTCGGCCTCTTTACGAGGATCAGGGTTACAGCCTGAGCCGCCTCCTTAGCAGTCTACGCTGGCGTTTGCTTCTGGACTTGGCTTGCCACACCTTAGAGTACTCTCCAGTGTGACCTGCTATGTGCTCTGTCCTAGGGCTTCACTACCGCTACCCATTCGCAACCGTAAGCTCGTCAGCTTTCGTGGACTGCCAGAATTCACCACTTCAAACGGTTTCCAGAAGCAATGACCCCAGTGGGAGTCGAACCCACACTAGACTGGTTCTAAGCCAGCCGCCTCTGCCAATTGGGCTACAGGGCCTTCAATGGGAATGGGAGGACTCGAACCTCCGACGCTTGGTACTTCACACCAACGCTCTTCCAACTGAGCTACATTCCCCTAATGGACCGCGATGGGACTCGAACCCACAACCCCCTGCGTGCAAAGCAGGTGCTCTCCCAATTGAGCTACGCGCCCATATGTGACTAAGCTGTCTGGGGTTCATCCTTTCGGGTAGCATACCAGACGATTCTCATCCCTTTACGGTGCTCAATCACAACAGGACTAGCAGGACTCGAACCCACAACGCGCGGTTCGTAGCCGCGCATGATATCCATTTTCACCATAGTCCTATTCAATCACCGACCTTGGACTCGAACCAAGAACCACCTGTGTGTAAGACAGGCACTCTACGCAATTGAGCTAGTCGGCGTAATCACGCTGGGGAGACTCGAACTCCCAACCTTCGGATCGACAATCCGGTGCTCTAACCAGTTGAGCTACAGCGCGTCACTACATAGACAGTGACTCCCACCTAGTCTACACACTTACACTCATCGAGCCCCATCGACGCCGATGGCTGCATGCATGGCTCTCCTGCAAGGGGTGGTTTTTCAGTGACGTCACCTGATCATCTCAGTCGCGTTGCGTCGCGCTGGAGGTTTGGCCCTTACGTAAGCAGGCGACCTCCCCTGAGATTCTCAGACTCTTACTGCCTATGCTTATTCACTTTTCATTAGCCCAGGAGAGGATCGAACTCTCGGCTGATGGCTGAGAACCATCAATGTTAGCCACTACACCACTGGGCCGCTAATGGCTTAGGAGGGAATCGAACCCTCACGCCCGAAGGCACTGGTGTTTGAAACCAGCGTGTCTGCCTAATTCCACCACCAAGCCGAATAGCCCAGGAGAGGATCGAACTCTCGTCTCAGGATCGAAAGTCCTGAATGATAACCACTACACCACTGGGCCATACCAGGCGCTCTACCAGTTGAGCTACCACTTACGGCCCCTGTCCGGAACAGAGCTTTGCCATAGTGGGCAGGATTCGAACCTGCAACCTCCCAGTCTTCGTGACATTACTGTCAATAGGCGCGGGAGGAATCGAACCTCCAACAATCCGGTTAAGAGCCGGGAACTCTGCCAATTGAGCTACGCACCCATCTGAACTCAGGTCTGTGCCTGAGTCACGTTGTCTTTTTCTCGAAAAACAGCCCGCAACGTCCGTGCCCTACCCACAAACTCCTCCAGATGATCGTACTGCTTGATGAACGCATCCACCTCATTCGAATCCGGTCCATGTCTGTGCAACAATGTAGTAAAGTCACTGATGATCGTCAAGTGCTGCATCTACTCTCCTTCGAAACTAACCAAATCAATGTCACCGCCCCACGTCTTAGCGGCCTCTTTGTCCTTTTCTGCCAGCTCAATGCCAGCTTCCATCAGCTGATCATCGGCCACATTGTAGCACGCATCTTGAAACGTGCCGTCAAGCTGATCTATGCCAGCACCAAACACCTCAACAGCTGCCTCACGTGCCAATCGTTCTCTTTCTGTCAACATAGGGACTCCCTAAATCGAAAAACACGGTTTACTTTGCTCTATACACAGTATACACCCTAAAAGTTCAGATCAAAATGAAAAATTCGGAAAAATTCTACTTGCAAAGCCAAAAATCTCCGTTATACTTTGGATGTACAGTGCAATTTGATGGATTTACAGTATTAGATGAAAGGAGGACCCTATGAATCGTGGCTGAGACGAAATCAGTCGCAGTGGGGGCCGCCAGGGACCCTGCAACGGCCCCTTTACGCTTTTCTAACCTCTTTTAGGAGCCATGTGATGGCAAAACAGACGCATCAACGACCAAACAACGACAATCGGATCTTCGAGGCTGCGGAAACCGGCCAAACGGTCCTCTGTGCGTGCAACAAACGGCCCTGTGAAGGTCTTTGCCGCGAAACTCACCTCAACCGCAAGCGTGCGGACAGCTCGTGCTGCCCTGCTGCCTATCTGCCGCCCAAAAAGAGACGTGAACGGCGGTTCCGAGAGGACGACTGATGCATTACTACGACTACGTTCCCCATAGATTCTCTGCGGCCTCTGTTCTACTGATCAATGAGGCCGATGAGATCATCCGCGAGTACCAGGACCAGGGATATGACCTGACTTTGCGTCAGCTCTACTACCAATTCGTGGCTCGTGACGTCATTCCGAACTCCCAGAAGTCATACAAGAGGCTCGGAAGCATCGTCAACGACGCCCGATTGGCTGGAATGCTACCTTGGGACGCGATTGTAGACCGCACACGCCAAGTTCAGATGAATTCGCACTGGAATACCCCAGGTGACATCATCTCTTCGGCTGCGGAAAGCTTCCAGATCGATCTACGTGCCGATCAGCCCAACTATGTCGAAGTCTGGGTAGAGAAGGAAGCTCTTGCGGGGATCGTAGGTGGAGCTGGAGAGGAGCTGGACGTGCCTTACTTCTCTTGCCGTGGCTACGTGAGCGCCTCGGCCATGTGGAGAGCCTCCCATAGGTTCCTCCGTGCCCAACGTGATGGGCGAGAGCTGCACATCCTGCACCTCGGAGACCATGATCCCAGTGGAATCGACATGACTCGTGACATTCGGGATCGTCTCCGGATCTTCAACGCCCATGTGAACGTCCAACGCATCGCTCTCAACATGGATCAGGTCCAACAGTACGGACCTCCTCCGAATCCTGCCAAGCTGACCGACAGTCGCGCCAGTGACTACATCGCTCAGTATGGGTATGACTCTTGGGAGCTGGATGCACTGGACCCATCTATCCTGGATGACCTCATTCACGACCACGTGGATGAGCTGACAGACGCCATGCGTCTCCATGCCGCCCAAGCGCGACAACGACGCTACAAGAACCTTCTGCGCCAAGCATCCGACCGATGGGATGAAGTCGTAGATTTCCTGAGGAGCAACGATGACGAATGACGAACTACAACAGGCCCTTGATAAACACCATCAGATGATCGCCTCCCTAGCCTATGGTTGTCTCCAAAGGATGAGGAAGCCCACCTTCCACAGTCTGGATGACCTCATCCAGGAAGGTCACTTGAGATGCATCCAACGTCTGCCCAGCTTCGACCCAAAGAAAGCTCCCCTCCAGACCTACATCTACCGCTGCGTAGTGACACGATTTAGTGATCTGGTGCGGGGCTCCTGGCGTAAGAAGAATGACGATGGACTATACAAACATGACCAAGCTACCGAAATACGGATACGCCAGAAAAATTCGTTTGCATCCTCTCCCATATGAGTTATACTTTGGGTAGAAAGGAGCAACGCAATGGACGACGAAAGAACATTCTGGCAAAAACATCCGATCCTGTGGGTTGCTGCAACGACACTTATTGGGACCTTGGCGCTTCTGTAGGAGTCTGTCATGACTACGACCACCAAAATTCGCGTTTCCATCGACACTGATAGTATGATCGAGAATCCGACTGAATATGATGGTTGGAAGGTCTACAGCTTCAACCGTCGCCATGTCAACTTCACCCATCCCACCGACTGCGGATTCAAATGGGACAAGGCCACAAGCCGCTACGTTCCCACCGTAGCCCTGCAACGGAAGTTGAAAGTCGGACGTGCCTTCATCCTGTCTTACTATGAGCACGGACCCTGCCGCTGGGACATCTCTGGCACCTACCAGTACCCGGATTCCGAATGGGATTCCAGCTCCTTCGCTGGCGTTCTCGTCTGGGAGCAGCCTGCTGCTGATCTTGGACCCAGATCCTATGAGAACCGCAAGAAAGATGCCACCGGACTCCTTAAGATCTACACTGACTGGTGCAACGGCTGGGGCCTCAAATACACCATAGAGAAGGTCACCTTCGACGGGGAAGAAGAGATTGACTCTGAGGATCTCGATTCTTGCTGTGGCTTCTACCATTCAGATCTGGAACACATGAAGCAGACAATCTCCCAGAATCTGGACACCTGGGGCTTCCGCTTCCAAACGTCCGATATCGAAGTGACCGGAGATGCTGGTGTTCACACCATCCTGGATTGCGGAAAAACTATCCTCCATGAAGAATAATTCAGCCTTTTCATTTGTATTCTCTTTCATATGGGTTATACTTTAGGTAGTTGAGGACAACAACCCAAACTTTTGAGGAGACAGAATTATGGCACACGAAGTCGAAACCATGTTTGCAGCTCGTCAGGTCGCTTGGCACGGATTGGGCAAGCTCGTCAAAGAGGAACTGACTGCCAAAGACGCCATCATCGCTGGTGGACTGGACTGGAAGTGCGAAGAGCAGCCCCTGTTCCTCAGTGGGCAGAATGAAGTGGACGGCATCAAGGTTGTCGGACCTTCCGCTCCCAACCACAAGGCCATCGTTCGCACCACCGACAGATCCATCCTCGGCGTTGTCGGCAAGGGCTACCACATCATCCAGAACAGTGACTGCTTCGATTTCATGGACGACGTCGTCGGCAGTGGTCAGGCCATCTATCACACCGCTGGCTCCCTTCGGAATGGTCGAATCATCTTCATGACCGTCAAGCTTCCGGACGACGCCAAGGTTGGTGACGACAAGATCGAGAAGTACATCCTGCTGTCCACCTCACACGATGGCTCCAAGAGCCTCCAGGTTCGCTGGACTCCCGTCCGAGTCGTCTGCATGAACACGCTCGGCGCTGCCCTCCGCACTGGTGCAGACAGCATGATGACGGTGCGCCACACCAAGAACTACCAGACCAAGGTAGGTCAGGTCCGTGAGGTTCTTCAGCTCACCGACCACTACTACAAAGTCATGGAAGAGGAGTATAACCGTCTTCTGGACGAGCAGTTCTCCACCTCCCAGATGCAGACCCTCACCGAGCAGCTGATCACGTCGGAAGGCGAAGCTTCCACGAAGACCAAGAACAATCGCAACAAGGTCCTGGAACTCTTCCACACCGGACGTGGGCAGGCTGCTGTGGCCAACACTCGCTGGGCCGCTTACAATGCCGTCACCGAGTACGTGGATCACTACGCCACCACTCGCAAGGTTGGCGACACCACTGCGGGTGAAGCTCGCATGAACTCAGTCATCTTCGGCGCTGGTGCTGGCTCGAAGCTGAAACAGAAAGCCTTCAACCTGCTGAAGGTAGACCCGAAGATCCAGGAAACCGTCCTGGCCTAACAGAATTACCGTCCTAACGCCTTGGACTTAGGGCTCTCGGAAAGTGCGATCCGGGAGCCCTCCTTTTGAAGCCTCTCGGCCATTCGGTCGCAACCCCGGATTATTCGAACGGCATTTGCCGGAATCCGGGGTTTTTCATTTGCATCCTCCCTCATATGAAGTATACTTTAGGTATACAGAGGACCTTTGAGGAGATCAGACATGGCAACCAAGACACGAAAAATGGAACTGATCGACGAGATCGTGAATCGCACAAGTGAGGGATTTGATGAGGCGACCTACAGAGAAGCCCTGAATCAATACAGTGAGGAGCTTCTGGCTTACGCACTGGACACCCTGAATCGCTGAACCCACATAAGACCCTTGAGGAGAATCGAAATGGAACGCAGATATCACATGAACACGAACGACGGTCGCTTCGTAGAGATGCCCTTTACGACAGTGGGACTGGCCTTTCTCCATGGCCTCCGCAAGGGCCGCTCTGATCTGTTCAAGTATCAACGGATCACCGAAGTTCTCCAAGCCTACCCCAGCAAAGTTGCTGTGGGTGAACTCCACACTTACGGTCTTTGAGGAGTCATGAGATGAAGTGCCCGAAATGCAAAGGCTACGACGTGGACGTTTGTCCGGAACTGGATGCTGACTTTCAGTGTGGCGAATGTGGTCACAAGATCAAGCGCCGTGTTCGCCGTAGGACTCGCCAGCAGAAGCAGCGCACGCTGGCGAAGACCTGGATCTAATATACCTCCTTTCTTGTTGTTGGGCTCCCTGAATTTCGATTTGGGGAGCCTTTCATTTGCAGGAAGCCAAGGAAGCTGCCCTAAGAGACATTGATGTAATGGAGATCGTGACCATCGAGCTTTCGTGATTTTCCAGAAAAGTAGGTCCCTTGAACTGGTGAAATCCAAGGGACCTCCGGAAAGAAATGAGAGAAGCATTATCTGAGCCCCTCAGAGCCGATTTGAGGGGCTTTTGTTTTCATTGGTCCCAGACTCCCCTGAGCCTGAGATCGCCCGCTGGAGCCTGCCAAAACGCCTCTGAGAGGCTGTCTGCTACTCCTCGTCAAGCACGTGGGTCAAATATGAGCCAATCAGGCCCTCTTGCTTATGCCACAAGAAGCTCTGAGCCGCTCTGTCCTTGCCCACATATCCCTGCTGATAGTGCCATGCGTCCGTACTGCATAGCGATGGAATCACCCGGACGCTCGTCGCGCCAAATGACTCAGTTGAAATGAAGTCCATTTTCTTCTTCTTATGGACATGCCCGATATGAATCTCTCGATATTTCGTATCGGCCCAATCCCTCGTGTACTCGTCCATGAAGATCCTAGGCAGATCCCTAATCGCCTCAGCGTCACCATGTGTATACCCAATGAAGTTCACACCATAGCGATAGTGCTTCCTCGAATTCGGAGCACAGTTGACGCTCACGTTAGGATCGTGCGTATGCAACGCATCCAGGACCTGCGCCAGATAGTACGATGACTCAGGGTCATGGTTCCCTGGCACCCAGAGGATGCTCACAGGAGCCACTTGCCGACACAGCTCAACGGCCCGAATGACCGCCATCTTCCCTGCCTCAAACACCTTCGCAAATCGACAATCACAATCCAGACGGTTCTTACTCTTCGGAGTCGTCGCTGTCGGATCGTTCAAGTGGAAGAAGTCCTGCCCGAACGGGATCAGGATCTCCTCGATATTGTGATTCTGCACCTTGTTCAACAGATCCTGCACAGCTCTCAGGTAGAACCGTTCCGCGATCTTGATATCGTAGTCCTGGCGAGTCTCGTATCTCCAGGCCAACATGCCGAAGTGATGATCATACAAGCAGACCTCCAGCAAATGCGGATCAGTCACAGGCTTGTATGTCACTGGTGTGTAATCAGGAGCAAAGCCACGAAGACGTTCCACTAAGTTCTCCATGACTACTTCCGGAGCCTTGTGGTTCTTCTTCCGCAACCATGCCTTGACCTGATAATTCGTGAAGGTCTCAGGCACCCCTGTCCCTGTCTTCTCTCCACCCATGGTGACTTCCCACGAGTTGACGATGTGACGCTCCACCTCCCAAACTCCCATGTCCACGTCGGACACAGCAAGCAAATCCTCCAAGGTCTTGATGTCCAAAGATCTCGTTGTGATAGTGGCCGTATCCTGGCCCATGTCTTTCTTGATCTCCTCCACAGGCTTGCCCAGAGGAGCATTCATCCACTCCTGATCAGCCTCGTCTGCCCCATGCTTCTCGATGTAGGCCAACGCTCGTCTGACACGGCTGGGATGCTCACCCAGCTCCCTGGCGATGGACGCACGGCCCCACTCAGGATGCGCTTCTTTGAGTTTCCTTACTCGTGCTCTTAGTTCGTTCAACTCCATGTGTACCTTCCTCCTTATTCACACACTGCCTGATGTTTCCGGTGATACTCCAAGACTCTATCCCGGAACTCCTCAATCTCGTCCCAATCGCACTTCCAGATCTCCGATGGTACACCGTCCATGCGTAGACACGGTTTCCCATTCTCCAGCTGACGTGCCAACTCAGCCTCAGCTCCTCCGGATCTCTCCCAGAAATGAGCAAACAGCCCCTGGCTCATGTCACCCAGTGTGAAGTCTGCTTCCAGCACATGGTCGATTGTTACGTAGCCATGGCCCAACAGGTACTGTACGATGCGATCATACGGAGCCACCGAGATCCACTCGATTTCCGGTACGATGACCTGCAACGCATCAATGTTCCGTTTCGCCTTGGCACAGTTCGCTGCCATGTCTTCCATGGTAGCCGCATCACCCTTGTTCCCACGAATGGGAATTGCGTAATACACTTTCGGTCTAGCCATTGTCACTCCTCTCAAAGCATGTTACGTCTCTTCCTTCCAATCCTTACTACGCCACCACGCCTAACCGACGTCGCCGGATGCCTCTTCACCGATCCCGGCTTCACCATGACTGGGTCAGGCTTATCAATCTCCTTCTTAGGTGGTGGAGCATTCCGCACTGTCCTCGATGCCTGATAATGCTTGATCACAGGCTCCTCTACGTCAGCCATGTAATCAAAGATCGTGCAGTACTCCTCAGGCAGGATGAAGTACGGATAGTCACCCGCCTTCAGTGCCCGATCCAGCCCCACCTGATCCCACAACTGCGGATGTGGCTTGCACTCCGCAATCCACCGATCAATGATCTCGTGTGTTGTCGCACAGTTCTTGAAGTACAGTGTCCCACTCAACAGCTCAGGCTTCACATGTTTCCGACGCCTGCGTGAATGGTCCAGAACGTGTGCTGCCAGATACGCATCGTCACGCTCATCATATTCATCGAACAGAGACGGGTATTTCAGGAACTCCGCATCCGCATCCACATACACCACCGACTTCGGGAAATGCTTTGCCAGCATCTCCTGCACAAAGTGGGGCTTCCACTGGGTGTTCGCATACCAATCACCCTTCGGTTGGATAGGAGTCACGTCATAGGTCAGATTGAACCGCTTCATCGACCGAATCAGCCGCTTGACATGCTCCTCATACGGAGTCCCCACTGTGAAATAGGCTGTCACTACGTAAGACATGTCACAACTCCTTGATTTGATCTCGAATTGACGGGATCATCAGGCGATCATTCAATGGTAGAACTGTCGCAAGTGTCCGGTTGCAATCTGCACCGGGGGCACATGGTTCTATATCCAGTTCGAGACCAAAATGTTCGCTCAAAAGTGATAAAAGTTCGTATTTTGTCACGATATCTGAGAATACATGGAAGATTCCCTTTTTCCATAAATTACCCTCCATGATCTTCTCGCAGATGCGTGCATATTCGTTGGTAGTAACGCCATTCCACCGATGATTCGTGAATCCACGCACCTTCTGCCCAGCCTGACTCTTCGCCCACGCAATCAGACTTGCGTCCTTGTGCAGCTCATTGCCAATGATGCTCGTTCGCAGCGTCATGCACTCCGTAGACTCACCCATGACCTTGCTCATGCCATACAGATCCTGACAATCATGTGCATCTTCCTCAGTATAAAGTCCCTTCTGGCCTGAGTAGACACAGTCAGTAGTGATATTGATCAGCTTGATCCCATTCTGATTGCAATACTCCGCGAGAACGTGCGGAAATACCGAATTGATCAGCAGCGTGTTTGCCGCACCTGTTGATTCAATGAATGGCTTGATGATCCCCAGGCAGTTGATCACATACTCTGCCTCTCTGGGGATCTTGTGCATCGTGTACTTCTCGTGTGGAAGCCGAAATGACATCCACTTGCCCGGATACATGGGCTCCTGCACCCCATCGTCACTCCGACACGTCAGGAGCACCTCGTCACGTCCATAGATGTTCTGCATATGCTGCCCCACAGCATTGCCCAGCATTCCCGTTGCACCCAATACGACTACCTTCATCTGTAATCCTCCTGCCAAAGCCCTTCTCCGAATGCATCCCATTCCAGACGATAGTCATCACCCCTGCTCTCTTCCATCGTAGTGGTCGAGAAGAACATCACTATCGTATCTGCTGTCAAATTCATGAATCCGTTGTAGTACCCAGGTGGAATCCACAGCACCTTCGGTGTGTCACTGGACAGTGTCACCTGTACCAAATCTGGATCATGCCCCACTACGATGTGTGGAGTACGAGAAATCGGAATCGCCTGGATCAGCGCCGCACCTTTCGGCACATAGACATACTTGCCCTCGATCTTGTGACCATGCCATGCCCGAATAAACCCAGCCGCATGATTCTCCACCTGATAGAACCGCTTCACTCCTACGAATGCGAAGTCATTCACAAACGACAACGGCCCACGATCATCCACGAACTTCCCACCACTGATAACTTCCGGTTTCTCTGTCATAGCCATCTCCTGTATGTATTCTCAATGTGCAATTGATTGCTATAGATCGGACTGCCCAAGTTCTTGATTCGATTGTGCTTCACCAAACTCACAATGTCATGTACACCATTGATCAGCTTCCACTGTGGTGATGGTGCATCCAGAACTGCATGCCACCGATCAGTCGAGACACGGTAGTTCCGCTGGTCCTCGAACATCATCTCCACCGTCTTCACCTCACACTCCGGAATCACCTTCTTGATTTCCGTTGCAATCTCGTGAATGCGAAAGTTCCCCGCACTCAAATTGAACAGACCCTTCAGCTTCGGATGATTGACCGCATACCGAATGGCCTCACCCACATCCTTCACGTGAATCATCGGTCTCCACTGCTCACCTCCAAACACTGTCAGAGGCTCACCACATGCGGCCTTCTTCGCCAGGATGTTCGCCACCAAGTCCAACCGGATACGTGAGAACAGATCACCAACACCATACAGAGTCCCTAGCCGAAACACCACACTACGATCTGCTGCATGCTCCAGGATGTACTGCTCAGCCTCCAGCTTCGTCTCCGCATACACTGACAACGGATTAGGCGCAGCGTCTTCATCGATGAGATCGTTGTTGACCCCATACACACTGCATGTACTCGTGAAGATGATTCGTCCATCGTAGTTGTCCACCAGCCACTTCACCGCATCTGCATTCACAGCCTGCGTCAAGAACGGATCAGCCGCACACGCACCATCACCCACGATAGCTGCCAGCCACACCACTGTGTCAAACTTCGGTAGGATCTCCAGTAACTTGGACCGATCCCGGATGTCACCGTACACGAACGGCACATGCTTCATGAACCGCTCTTCATATGCCAAAATGTCATACACGGTCGGATCTGGATCACAATGCTCCCGCGCTGTGTACTGCAACAGGTCTGTCAACCACCCACCAATGTACCCGGCACCACCTACCACTAATGTATTACCCATCATCCTTCTCCTAAAAGAAACTCCTTCTCTTTCCTTTCTCCTTCGGCATATCCGCATGTGGAACAACCGATTCATGCAACATCTGAGGATCGTTGTTTCTGAATCTCATGCACGCGCACATATGCAAATCATGAAATGACTCAAACGGAAGACAGTCCATGGTTCCCTTGCCTGTGTAGATCGCTGGGTAGGATGCGTAATCAAGTTGCAAATCGTCATACGCCCTCGTGAATCCGATCTCTATCCCGATCCCATTGTAGTTCTCCATCCCATACTGCATCATGACCGTAAACTGCTTCCTTGGTGCTATCGCAGCTGGGAAACACAGCGAATACTCATCCCGGATCTCTGGCAGCTTCACCAAGAAGTCACCATCATCCGCTCTAATCCAATGCGTCACATCATTGATGTATGCCAACCGCTGCTCTCTGCCTGGGCGCTCCACGAATCCCGGAACATTCAACAGGTTCTCTTGATGAATGTGCGTATTGTAATTGATCCAGTTGATCCCAAACCTGTTCCACAGAGCATACAAAGTCTCCTCTGTAGGAATCCGCTCGATCACCACATGGTCCTCACAGTAGAACAGGAACTCATCGTCAATGTTCGCCACACCACGCTTGATGTTGTTCAGCATGGCCCGCTCTCCCGTACACTCGCCCAACACGACCGTCCAACCCTTTGGAGAGTACCGCTGACGGAGCACATGCTCACAGCCCACCACATCCGGCTGTAGGTCGATGGAGAGCACCTTGGTATTCAGCGTCTCAGACACCGTGTTCGCACGATCAATGGAGTCCAGGAGCCGACACGTCCAATCCAGACGATGAGGCAGATTCGTTGTGATAACCAGACAGCCGACGCTCATTATCGTTTCCCCTTGCACTTACCATCATTGCCGATTTCAATCAGGCTGGGACATACGCACTCACCATTCCGATTCGCTACACAGTCCACAACACCACACTTCACCGTGGGCATATTCCAATCCCTCGACGTTGGGAATCGCCCACCCGTTCTATTGTGGTCCATAAGCCCATGTTTTTCCATCACGCCTCCTCCTCAATGATTCTCACGATTCTCTCCGCTGTCTTGCCATCGCCTAGCCACTCCAAACCCATGGGACCATCCTGATCCAACCATGCCATGGATTCTTCAAACGATCTCTGATCCATGCCCAGCATAAATGAACATCCTGCATTCATCGATTGGGGCCGCTCTGTATAATCACGTGGCACAATCACCTTTGTGCCCAGCAATGGGGCCTCCTCTTGGGCCGTGCCAGAATCTGAGAACACAAACAGACTGTGGTACTGCGCCTCCAGAAATTGCTTGTAGGACATCAGTGGAACAGGTCGCACTCGATTTATGCAGATGTGGTTCTCTGACAATGCTCTCATTGTTCGACCAAAAGACACCATATGCACCGGCACATTGTAACGATGAGAGTAATCATTGGCATACACCATGATCTGAGCCAGCCGCTTCCGGTCCTTAAAATTCTCAGGACGATGAATGTCCATGATGATATGATCACGCCGAGAGGGACCCTGAGCCCTCAACTCCTCTGCAATAGGATCACACACCTCCCTGATAGTATTGCCTACCACCCAGATTCCCCACGTGTCAATGCCCTCATTCAACAACTGCTTCTTGTAGTCCTCATGATAGACAAAGTGCATGTCACAGCAATGGTCACAAACCGTGCGATTGATCTCTTCCAGCATCCGACGATCATAGGACCGCATGCCAGCCTCGATGTGGCCCAACTTGTACCCCTCCTTCTTCAGGCCCACCGTGCAGATCACCGAATTCGTGTCACCTAGGAACAGGATCAGATCCGGATCTAGGTTCTCTGCACGAATCAGCTGAATGACCGCCTTGGTGATGTCACCCGACAGCTCGAAGTGCTCCTTGCCCGGAGCCCCACAACCCAGATTATAATCAGGCTCGCGTATCTCCAACTCATCGAAGAACACGCCACTCAACATCTTATCGTAGTGCTGCCCTGTGTGGACCAAGATATGCTCGATACTGTCACTCTCGTCCAGTTTCCGGAAGACTTCTCTCATCCGGATGAAATCAGGTCTAATTCCTGTCACCGTCATCACTGTTTTCATCTCTTCCCTTTCCGTCAAACCGTTCCCAACAATAGTAGTACAATGCAAGATCGTACTGATTGTGCTCCATAGCCAGCTTCTCTGCGTTCTCAGGTAATGGGGCCTTCTCTGTCCTCACATTGTCCTTCGTCGTATTCTGCATTGGGACCTGGACACCAGGATCACGTCCCATGACCTGGAGCATCCGATCAAACGACGCCTGCATCGTCATCTGGAAACCCACAAAGTCATACCACTGATTGATGTTCGCCACAGCTCTCTTGTACATCGCACCTGTACACGACCCAGTCAACGTCGCAAAGGTCTTATTGATATCATTCGGCCAGCCACTGATCATTCGTGTAATCAGGTTGTTCCCAATCACCGTCTTTGTGCCCGACACAAACTCCTCAAAATCATGAACACCCTCATGCGTATGCACCGAATTCAGTCTCCACCAATACTGTGTGTACCACTGCGAAATCACACGCTGCACAGGCTCCCGCATGATAGTCACATAGCGGCATGGTTTCTTTGTCGCCTGATGAAACCCAAAGTTCACATGCCCTGTCACCAACTCCACAGACATATCATGCTGAACAAAGAACCGATGATGATCATTCGGATACAGTCCCTGAAACGAGTACATGTTGCCCGTACCAAACACATTCCGAAGCGCCGTTGTCACTGATGTACCACCCACCTTAGGCAGGTGTTGAAAGATCCACATGCCTACTCCCATCCAAACTTATCCCGACAATACTCATACAGCTCATAGTCCAAGCTGTTGTTAGCCTCGATCCGTCTAATCTGATTCGGAGTGGGCTTGACCGGATTCGTCATCTTGTTATGATGACCCAGATGTGGAAGCTCACGCCCCAAAAGCATCCCGATCCGCTTCACAGACATATCCAAACACTCCAATGCGCCCACGAACGGATACCACTGATCAATATTCCGCTTTGCTGTCTCCAACAAATCCCTGGAGCATGGAGCCCACTTCAGCTTCAGTCCCGTACTCTCAGGACCCAATAGCCCAGCCACCTTTCGTGTCATCAGATTGTGGGACTGTGTGAATGCAGGATCATCAATGAAATCATCGAAGTCCCGATAGACACGCCCAGAATTCCACAGATCGATGTTGTGCTGGACATATGTGTGGCGCTCATGCCATGCAAAGTGTGACACCACTCGTGCCAGAGGATCTCTGAGGATCGTGATGTATCCCTGGACGCCATCAAAGAACCGATGTATGCCGAACAACAAATGTCCCCGCACCATCTTAGTCTTCTCTGTCCATCCCTCCACCACCTCCGGAGTATGCCTATTCGGAAACGTCGTCGTCTCCAAAATCTCCTCAGGCTTGTACGTTTCATACAGGGCATTCTTCAAGGACATGCCGCCTGTCTTTGACATATGCTGAATGATCCACATCTTAGCACTCCGTTACTACAAGGTATCTCTGATTCAGATTGTTGGTCTCACCCAACACGGCCTTGACTCCATTGGCCTCGGACCACTGTTCCCATGCCAAGTGCTCACCCCACTTCTCTGCGCCCTTCCCAATATCGATAGGATCAAGCCAGTCATCAAAGTAGATCGGAAGACCAATACGAATCATCGGCTTGATGAAGTCCAGCACCTGGATAGTAGACAGATGAATGTCCACATCGATATTGACGAACATCAACGGAAGACTCTCCTTCACCGACAATAACTTCTGTTGCAATTCCTCAGTCAGTGTGTCCGCATAGAAACCCTTCACGGTTCTAAACTGCTCATTATCTGGATCAAGCCCAGACAGCTGCATGTGCTCACGCAAAATCTCTTCCCCATATGCAAAGCAGCCCTTGCCATGCCGCTCTGGAGCCCACACACCATCGGTCTCTTCCGGCAGGCCCTCAAAGGAGTCAAACCCCATCAAGACACACCCCTCTGCCCAATCCTTGATCTGCTGCGCCTGCCACACATAGCTATTGCCCATGCCTACGCCAAACTCCAACGCTAAGCCTGGACCCATGGTCTCGTATGCCTTACGAAACGCCAGCTTCAAAATACCAGTTGGATTCGGTTCCCATCCCATACTCTTCTCCTTATCCCAGT
>Ga0180433_10000093_pt1 | contig 139723 bp, 122 predicted proteins | sample SS_ome_8_FD_132980 | JGI IMG/M metagenome (GOLD analysis project Ga0180433, IMG submission 132980) | Hypersaline lake sediment archaeal communities from the Salton Sea, California, USA - SS_1_D_1 metaG | ecosystem: Environmental > Aquatic > Non-marine Saline and Alkaline > Hypersaline >... | reverse complement strand
CTTGAGAAGAGCTTATGTTCATAATATTATGATGAACAATATGAAAAATTGAAGGTGTCGTTGGTTTAGTTGTAGTGCGTTCTAAGGACTTCCACCTTCTTGAAAGTTATGCGACACCGTAAAATATATGTTTTTTATACACTTTTTAACACATTACTGAATATATTATTTAAATCTTATCTGTGAGTTTGGAGCAATGATTGAACTCTTGACTCCAATAATACTCCTTGTCATCGGAATAGCACTATTGCTGTTTTCCAGCGACAAGGCGGTTGGGCTTTCTTCCGACTTTGCCAAGGACCTGGGAATCTCCCCGTTCTTAGTGGGAATAGTGGTCCTGGCTGCAGGAACCTCGCTCCCTGAGATTGCAAATTCATTATCTTCATCATATGCAGGACATGGAGAAATAAACGTAGGAAATGCAATAGGTTCATGCCTTTCCCAGATAACATTGGTGCTCGGAATCCTTGCACTTATAGGGGGAAAGGAGATTACCAGTGGAAGAAAGGACATAATGCTTCTCGGAGGCTGTGCAATACTTGCAGGCATGCTCGCACTGCTGGCCGTTGAAAAAGGGGTGATAAACCAGCTCGATGCGGCAATCCTGATTTTCGCTTATTTCATACTGCTTTTCATTACCCAGAAATACTCTGTGAAGGAGTATGTCATGCATATGCCCAGGCCGAATATTCACAGTGTTCTGCAGCTGGGGATGATTCTTCTTACAATAGGGGGAGTGCTTGCAGGCTCATGGATGATTGTAAGTTCTGCAATTACCCTCTCCGAACATCTGGAAATCCCGTCATATCTGCTGAGCTTTTTCGTAATTGCAGTGGGCACTTCACTGCCTGAATTGGGAGTAGGGCTTGCAGCAGTGAGGACAGGCAGATTCGAGCTCATCCTGGGCAACATCATGGGAAGCAACATAGCCGATGCAACCATATCCGTAGCTTCGGGACCTCTGCTCTTCCCGAATACTTTTGATGCAGGGATTGCAACGCTGAGCGGTTTATACATGCTTATAGCGTCATTCATAGTAATAGCATTGTTTGCCTGGAAAAGGAAAATAACCAGGACAATGGGACTGCTCTTCATCTTGCTGTATCTGCTTTCTTTCCTGGTGCTTCCAATGTTTGTTTAAATCTACTCTCTAAGCCAGTCTGTTACAAGTTCAAGCAATGGCTGGTCTGTATCTTTTGTTGCATCAAATAAATCTGTTCCATGGGCTGATACTCCCTGGTATATCCTGCTTTTCTTGTTGTCTGACGGGCAGCTGTTGTAAATCTGGTTTGCAGAGCTTGCCGAATAAGCATCTTCAGAGCCGGCAGTAACATAAAGCCTGTGCAGATAGATTTCAGCATCCTCTATTATGTCGAAATCCTGATATGCAACACCGGGCGAAATCATTACAACCCTGTCAACCTCTCCATGGTCTGCAGCATAATTGAGTGCAACAGAACTTCCCATGCTTGCGCCCACTAGGTAGAATTTGCTTGCATACGGTCTTGCCACACTGTAATAACTTTTCACAGCTTCAAGGTCGTTTGGCATTGCACGGAAATCACCTGTCTGGAAATTACTGTAATCCCCCCTATTGGTGCTTTTCCCATGTCCCCGCATATCAAGTGCAAGAACATCTGCAGTCGGGAATGCATCATGGAGCAGGGGCACAAGTTCATCATAAGTGCTCCTGTCCTTTCCGAGTGCAGGAATCAGTATTATCAAAGTGTCGGGATAGAATGCTCCTTCCCTGCTTGCATAATATACTGTTCCATAAATATCCCAGCCGTCTTTTGTCTCGAACATTTTCTCCTTGTGTTCTATGAGGTCAAGCGGGTTGGGTATTTCTTCCTCCTCAGGAACCTCTTCCTCAGGAACTTCTTCCGGTTCTTCACTGACAGGTACGTTTATCACTATTTCTTCAGGTTCTTCAGCAGGTGTCTGGGGTACTACAGTCTCTCCTCCGTTTTCAACCTCTGTCTGCACGCATCCGAACAGAAACAGGATTCCGAAAATAAAAATTATGGCTTTCATGTGTTAAACTCCGTAGGTAGATTTATAAATTTTCACTGGATTAAAAATTTCAGGTGACCCCATGCTGACTTCGTTGCTTGCCAGAATGAAAGAAAAAAAACCAGAAGACAATGTTGTCAGTATAACTTCTGCAAAAAAATCAGAAACCGCAGAAGAATTTGTAAAAACTGCAGAAGCGAAGGAATTCGTTCAGAAATGGACCAAAAAAAGAGACAAGCAGGGAAGAAGAATATATACGAGAAGGGGCATAACCGATCTGCTTTCAACAATACATCCGCTGCCCGGCCTTAAATCAAACAAAGATGTTACCAAGACCGCAGAACGACTGCTGCTGGGACTTAGGGGAATGGACGGACTTCAGGGTTTCCTTGCAGGATGGAAAGCAAAGACAGAAGGCGTAATGAAAGGTGCAAAATCAATACTGAAAAAGGCTGCTTGAAATGGGCGAAGCTGAAGAAACTGAAATAAGAACAGAAAAGGAGCTTATTGAAGAGGGTATCTGCCCTGTCTGCAATGCAAAACTGAAGCATGCAGAAGGCTGCCTGGAATGTGTCAAATGCGGATGGAGTCTTTGTCTGGAAGCATAATTTTGTAGAGGTTCACATGTCTTGTTTTCACTGCTCTAATCCCAAATGTGCATACTAACAGGTTTTCCGCTTATTTTGGTCATTTATCACAATAAAAACACTTTTTACTATTAACAACCACAAACTATTTAAAGATGATTGTTTCTATATATGGATGATGGTGTAAAAAGATGGAAACAAACAAATGGCTCCCGGTAAGCATCTACAGATTCATTCTTACGGTTGCAAGAAGGACAGGTGCGGAAAGCATAAAAATAAGGGCGATAGTCACTGATGGTGCTGAGATTGCAGTCTTAAGGACAAGGGGAGAAAAATATCACCTCCTCCCCTATTATAATATAGAGGAAGATGCGGAAGGCGAGGATGTTGAGAACGCGATAAAGGAGATAATTGGTAATGCAGGGCTGGACATCTCATGCATAAGCAGGTATCTTGGCAATAAGAATGCAAACTGCTTCTATTTCGAGGTTCTTGTCAAAAAGAAGAAAACCAGGAACATAATATGGGTGAATAAAGACGAATTGGACAAGCTTAATATCCCTGAAGAGGAAAATAAGGTTCTGAAGGCCTATTTTGCCGAAAACACAAACTGTTATAATAAATTCCGGGCAAATAAGTGAATGCCATGGTAGGTCTGAAATATGCCTTTCTAGTTTTGCTTATCCTAGGAGTCAGTTCTGCGTATACCTCATCCGGAAATGCATTTTACTGCAATGGCTGTGATGATTGCACTGCTGCTCTGAATGATAATGCGCATAATATTGTTTATCTTGGGAAAGATATCGTAATGTCCGGCGAAGATAAAATATGCATAGAACGCCCGGAAAATTTCACAAACAAGATTTTTGACTGCCAGGGGCATAAAATTACTGGCAACGACGGCATCATATTTTCTCTGGATGAAAATAATGGCAATACGATCAGGAATTGTGTGGCAGAACACTTTCTTTCAGCTTTTAATCTTAATTTCTGTTCCGGCAATATTCTCGAAAATAATCTTATGTACGGAGGGCACATGGGAATCAGAATATTCTATTCTTTCGATAATAATTTTGTCAATAATACTGTTTATGACGTAGACTTCGGTTTAGATTTTTATAATTCAAATAATAACGATATTAAAGATAACACAGTATATACTGTTAATCTATATGGGTTTTATCTTTCTGAGAGCAGTAACAATTTTTTTAAAGACAATACAGCGTACAACGCCCATTCTGGTTTTGTTACCGGAAAAGATTCGGGCAGCAATATATTTTATAGCAATACCGCATACGATAACGAGATCAATGGATTTGTTTCAGTGTATCTGACTGCTAATGATTCTTTTACGGGCAACAGCGCTTATAATAACGATGCTGGTTTCCTTCTATCATTTTCATCTCAAAGCAGATTGAACGGAAATAATGTGTGCGGTAATAACATTGATATTTTGGTTTTGGATACAGATTCTACGACTGAAAACACCAATCTTGGCAATGGGAACATCTGCGATTCGGTACAAAGCTGGAATGATGAAGGGGCAACCGGTTGTACTTATGCGTGTTCTGATGCAGGGACGATTTTGCCTGATGTTGTACCGGATAAAAATTATCTGGATAAAGGTCCTTCGATACTTGATTCCATTCCTGGAATTTCGGAGGAAGAATACAACAAAACATCCTATGAAAGCAGATGTGATTATTCTGCAGGGCGTTTTATAATAGCAACATCCTTCAACCGAATTTGTGATGATGACTGTGAATATGAAAGCGCGGTATCAGAACTTGCACAAGCATTGAACGACGACTGCTATACTGTTGAAATAATAGACCTTGACTTGGGTGGAACCTGGAGCACTTACGATGAAGCAAAAACCGTATCAGAGAAAATAAAGCCGAAACTGAAGGAGGTGATAGGGGATTATGAATGGGGCACCTATCTTTTCATACTCGGAGACTATTACACCATTCCTCCCTGCGTGTATTACGATGGGGTTGAGAGCAGCCAGGGATTCCTTTTCTTCGGTGGGGAAGATTATTACTTTCTTTCTGATGACTGTTATGGAACTGATGAGGACGGGCCCGCGGAAATAGTGATATCAAGGCTTCCGACACCAAGGGAATCGGCTGCAGTCGCATATCTTGACAGAATGACTGAATACCACATCAGCAAAGCGAATGGAATTTATGGTTTAAACAAGGAAAGGCTTGAAGACAAATACGGGCCAAGAAGAATCGGGAATGTCATATGGTACTATCTCATGTCTTCGAGGGACCAGTCCTTGCATGCAAAAGGTCATCCTGAGATAAAATCCTACGAAATACCCGGTCCGTCTTTGTTCGGGTTTTTTGATGAGCCCGGGGAAGAGCCTGACATGGATGCATACCCGATTCATTATTACATGCTCCATGGGAATTTCAAGAACACCAGATGGTCTACAGTGGATAATGTCACCGGAGTTACAAACAAGGACACTTTCCCGTATCCTTTCGCAGTTTTATCCCTTGCCTGCTACGGAGGTTCTTTGTATGGAGATGCCTCCATTCCTCCGATGTGGATGTTCAATGGGTATACTGATGTGGAGACGGTAACCCCGAACGTGTTCATCGGCTCAACAAGAGTATCTTATTTCGGAAATACAAAAGACGTGCCTGTCGGCAGCGACATATTTTTTGAGGAATTTCACGGAAATTTCGATTCAGGAATGGAGATCGGAAATGCTTTCCTTATGGCAAAAAAGGAGGTTTACGGTTATGACTATGACGGCAATCTGGTCGTCGGGTTGAGGGATTTCATATCATCGGTAAAAGGAGATGCAAAAGTAAAGGCCATAAACAGAAAGGTTGCGCTCGAATACCAGCTTTACGGGGACCCTCTCCTCACAAAATGGGATATGACGCAGGCAGGTGAATGAATATGAAAAAACTATATATTTTCCTTGTTCTTCTTGCGGTAATGCTGCTGGCTGCCGTATATTTTATCAGGGAGTTCAGCCGTTTTGACAAAGCTCCTGATGGAAGCGAATGGGAAGAATATCTTCGTGAAAAAAACATAATAGAAGAAGGCTCAACCAATATAGTGATAGATGATAAAAGAGAGATTGCACCAGGGGTCCTATCCTTCGATGTCAATCAGAAATTGTTTTCAGGTTTTACGAAGTATACCATGGTCTATGTGGATATGGACAGCGGTGAAACGGCAGAGATTGTTTCTTATGTTACCACTGATGAGAAACCGCCGGATACGCTCCACGATTATTCGAGGTAAAAGACAGTAATATTTAAAACATGTTACTTTTAATCAAAAATCAAGGCGGTATTTATGAAAGATGAGAGAGTTAAGAACAAGGCAGGAGCACTAAGGCAGATCGAGGCATCTGACACACGAGTTCATTCTGTAATTGCAACTCATTCAAGATGTGTAGCTGAATGGAGCAGATTCAGGAAAGCTCCGGAAGAACTGTTAAAGGATATCAATTCAATAAAAGTACTCGACAACGGCAAAGAGGACAAAACCAAAACACTGGAGGCAAGAAAACAGGCATTTGAGAGAACCTATGGAACAAACTCCAGAAAATATCATTTCTCAGAAGAAAAAGGCATTGTCGTGGTGAAGAAATAGTTTTAAACCTTTCTTATCCATATCTCTAAGCTTCTTGTAAAAGAGCGTCCCGGCGAGAGTGGGGCATATGCTTTACTCGATTTGCGGGCAACGCTGAGGAAGGTGAAAAAATGGACATACGTAAACCTAGAAGAGGTTCAATGGCTCACAGACCCAGAAAAAGAGCCAAAAGTCAGAATCCAAGAGTATACTGGCAGCCCGTGGAAGATAAGAGAGTGCTCGGTTTTGCAGCATATAAAGTCGGAATGATTCATATTTCGCACATAGACAATACCGAATCGCCTACAAAAGGGCAGGAAGTGGCAAGCGCTACGACAGTGCTTGAAGTCCCCCCAATTGTCGTATACGGCATAAGATGCTATGATAAAGCCAATTCAATCGGAGACATACTCACCGATGATGAAAAAATCATCAAGAAACTGAAAATAAAAAACAAGAAAACAAAGAAAGTTGACGAGGAAAAAGCCAGGGATGTAAGGCTTCTTGTCTATTCCCAGCCTGAAAAGGCCAAGTTCGGAAAAAAGCACATAGAAAAGATGGAGATAGGATGCGGGGGAGCAGATGTAAAGGAAAAGCTTGAATTTGCAAAATCACTCCTCGGAAAAGAGCTTAAATTCTCAGAGGTTTTCAAGCCGGGTGAATTCGTTGATGTTGTTGCAGTGACAAAAGGAAAAGGATGGCAGGGGCCGGCAAAAAGATTCGGAACAGCACTGCAGAGAAGAAAAGCAACAGGAAAAAGAAGGCACGTCGGCTGTCTTGGTCCGTTCAAGCCCGGATACGTCATGTACACCGCACCGCAGGCAGGCCAGATGGGATATCACAGGAGAACGGAGCTGAACAAGGAGATACTCAAAATAGGAGATAATATTGATGAAATCAATCCGTCATGCGGTTTCAGCAGCTACGGATTTGTAAGAAATGATTATATAATATTGAGGGGCTCTATACCGGGTCCTGCAAAAAGACTGGTAAAGATAAGGCTTGCAGCAAGGAAACATGGAGCGGAAAAAGAACCGCAGATCAGCTATATAGCCAAGGAGGCAGGAGCATGAAAGGCAGCGTATATTCACTTGACGGAAAAGTTGCGAAACAGATAGACCTTCCAAAGTTTTTTGAGGTTGAAAAAAGACCTGACCTTGTAAAAAAGGCGGTATTGAGCGAGGAAAGCAGATTATACCAGCCGAAAGGAAACTACAAATATGCTGGTATGGAGACCTCAGCAAGATACAGAGGAAGGAAAGAGGACTTCGGAACCACAAAGAACATGGGTATTGCTCACAGGCCGAGAGAAGTTCTTCCTAAGGGAAGGTACGGAAAGGTGAAAAGAAGCCCGAGTGCTGTGAAAGGAAGAAGAGCCCACCCCCCGAAGCCTGAGAAAAAGATAATAGAGGAAATCAACAAAAAAGAATATTCAAAAGCACTGAAAAGCGCAATAGCATATACTGCTGACAGGAAAATAGTATGTGAAAGGATGAATCTGGAAATAGGTGCATCCCTTCCGCTTGTAATGGACGATTCACTTGAAGGACTGAAAAAAACAAAAGAGGTTTTAGGAGTTCTCAAGGCGCTTAATCTTTCGAAGCTTGTTGAAAAAGCAAAGAAAAACGGTGCAAAGGCTGCGCTCATAATCGTATCAGAAGGAAGTGTTCTGAAGGCAGCATCAAACGTTCCCGGTGTTGATGTTGTGAAAGCAGATGCATTGGAAGTAAGGCATCTTGCCCCTGGAACGCATCCGGGCAGGATAACGATATTCACTGAAAAATCTCTTGAAGCGCTTAAAGAGAGGCTGGAGGGGAAGAAATGATATTAATAGCTCCGATAAAAACGGAAAAAAGTATAGCAAAAATAGAGATTGAAAACTCGCTGCGTTTCATTGTTGAAAATAACGCAACAAAGAAGCAGATAAAAGATGAGGTGGAAAAGACCTTCAATGTAAAGGTTGTTTCCGTCAATACGGTAATTACTCCAAAAGGGGGTAAGCATGCGGTAGTGCGCCTTGCAAAAGAATTCAAGGCTGACGACGTTGCCGCAAAGCTGAAGATGATTGCATAAGGTGCTCTGAATGGGAAAAAGAATCAAAACGCAGAAAAGAGGCGCAGGAACTCCGAGATACAGGTCTCCCAAGAAAAGATTCAAGACCGACCTCAAGTACAGGAATTATGACGACATTGAGAAAACAGGAGTGCTGGCCGCAAAAGTGCTTGAATTCGTGGATGACCCTGCAAGAACAGCTCTTCTCATGAGAGTGGAATACGACAATGACGAAAAAGGATATCTTCTTGCACCTGAAGGAATAGCAGTGGGCGATGAACTGGACGTAGGAGTCCAGGGAAAGATGAAGCTCGGAAGCGTTCTTCCGCTTTACAGGATTCCAGACGGTACTTATATATTCAATATTGAAAGGACTCCCGGAGACGGGGGCAAGATTGTAAGAGCGGCAGGCTCTTATGCAACGATAGTTTCAAAGGAAAAGAACGCTGTTTTCATCAGGCTTCCGAGCAAGAGAACAGTTATGCTTTCAGGAGAGTGCAGGGCGCAGCTCGGGGTTGTCTCAGGAGGAGGAAGGCTTGAGAAACCGCTCATAAAAGCAGGAGCAGCCCATTACAAATGGAAAGCTAGGAACAAGCTCTGGCCCAAAGTCAGGGGTGTTCACATGGCAGCATATTCACACCCGCATGGAGGTAAACAGCACCATGCAGGCAAGCCTACAACGGTTGCAAGAGGCGCTTCACCCGGTTCAAAGGTGGGTCATCTCGCAGCAAGGACTACCGGAAGAAGGAAGGGTAAGAGAACCGCCAAGACGGAAGAGGAGTCAAGAGGTTGATGATTTATGGTCAGAAAGGATGCATGGAAAGGTGTTGACGAAGACAATATCAACAATGTTAGCATGGAGGATTTCCTTAAGAAAACGACCTCCAGAAACAGAAGGACCCTGAACAGGATGAAGAAAAATCCAAGACTCAGGAAATTCATGGAAAAGGTAAGCAAAATCAGGAAGGAAAATCCTAAGAAGATGATAAAGACCCAGATAAGGGATGCCATCATAATTCCTGAGTGGGTAGGACTTACCTTCGGGATTCACAACGGAAAAGACTACCGGAAAGTGGAGATAAGCACAATGATGGTCGGGAAAAGACTCGGAGACTTCGCGCACTCAACAGGAAGGGTACTGCATTCAGGTCCTGGTGTTGGTGCAACAAGAGGTTCGAAGTTCGTACCGCTGAAGTGATGATTATGAAAGGCTACTCAACAGATTTCGAAAGGGAAAATTTCGCCTGCGCAAGGATGGAGGATACGAATATTTCCTTCAAGGACCTTGCTGAGGTCTGCGGAAGAATAAGGGGAAAGAATGCAGACTGGGCAGTCGGTTTCCTTGAGAAGGCTTCAAAAGGGGAGATACCTGTCCTTTACAAAAGGCATAACAAGAAAATCGGGCACAGGAGAGAGCTTGGGGGACAGAAAGGAAGGTATCCTAAAAAAGCAGCAACCGCTATTCTGAAAGTTCTTAACAGCGCGCTTGCGAACGGAAGAATCAGGGGACTTGGAGAAACCTATGAAATTTCGCATGCTTCCGCAAACAAGAAGATGGGCTATGGAAGAGTAGCGCCGAAAGGAAGATGGGCGCGTTCTGACTTTGAGACTGCAAGAATAGAAATAGTTCTCAGACCGCTTGAGGAGATTCCGAAAGGAGTTGAGGTAAGGGCTCCGGTTAAAAAAGAAGCAAAGAAAGAAAAGAAACCAGAAGCAAAGAAAGAGGAACCCAAAGAGGAGAAAAAACCAGAGCCGAAGAAAGAAGAGGCTCATGTGCACGAAGCCCATCACGGCAAGCCAGCGCACGAGGCTGCAGAGCATGGGAAACACGAAAAGCACGAAGCGGATAAGGAGCATGTGCACGAGGCGAAGAAAGAATCTGATGTTAATAAAGAGGTGAAGAAATAATGCTTTACGAAGATAAACTTATTGAAGAACCGTTGAACCGGTACAAGCTGATGAAATTCCTGGAGAGAAAGCTTGACAGGGTAGGCCTTGCAAGCGTTGAAATCCAGAGAACGCCGATAATGACGAGAATTACTCTCGAGGTAATGAACCCTGCAAGGATAATCGGAAGAAAAGGCAGGTTCATCAACGAGTTCACTGAAATGATAAAGAAGGAATTCAAGATAGACAATCCGCAGATAAGCGTTATCGAAGTAAGAGAGCCTTATCTTGAACCCAGAATGGTGGCAAAGAAGGCAACAAGATTCATTGAAACAGGAAAGAAGGTAAGGGCTGTTCTTCACTACATGCTAAGGGAAATAATGAGGGCAGGCGCAATCGGCGCCGAGATAGTTGCTGCAGGAAAAATAGGGGCAAAAGGCGCAAGGGCTAAAAGCCTGAGAGTTTCTGCAGGTTACATTCCGAAGGCAGGAGAACCGACAAGGCTCGTGAGGGAGGCGCACATAAACGCAAACACCAAATCAGGTGTTATCGGAGTGCTTGTGAGAATAGTCCCCCCGGGTACTGTATTCCCTGACAAGAAGCCTGAGGAAAAGATAGCACTGCCAAAGGTAATCGAGTCGGCAACAGACATAGTAAGAAGGAGAAGAGAGGAAGAAGCCAGACAACAGAAATCAGAAAAAAAGGAAGCTCCAAGAAGAGGCCCCCCCAGAAGAGGAGGTCCCTCCAGAGGCAGAAGGAGGTTTTAAAATGGCGGTAATAAAGAAAAACGATTTGAGAGACATGACTCCTGCTGCTGCAAAGGCGAAGATAAAGGAGCTGGAAAGTGCGATGCTTGAACTTCAGAGTGAAGGAAAAAGGGAAAAAGTAAAGCCGATTAAAAAAGCCATTGCACAGCTGAAGACTCTTATAGCAAATCCTCCTCCGGCAGAAAAGGAGAAGGCTTAAATAATACAAATTCCATAGAATGTCATAGGTGAATATAAAAAAATGGCAGAAAGATGTCCTAAATGCGGAATGCCCAAGGACCTGTGCGTTTGCGAGGTTCTTGAAAAAGAAGGAGTAACGAAAATCAGGGTTTACGTAACAAAGAAAAAATTCAGGAAACTTGTAACTATTGTTGAGGGGATCGATTCCTCGCAGTTGAACCAGACCGCCAAGAGTCTTAAAAATAAACTGGCGTGCGGCGGAACTGCGAAAGGAGGCCTGATAATCCTTCAGGGAAATCATAAGGCCAAGATTCCTGAACTTCTGAAAAAACTCGGCTATCCGGTTGAGAGTATTGAAGTCTCATGAGGACGAAAAAGAATATTCTTTATTCTACTTTTGTCGGTCTTACTGTAGAGATAGTCAATTCCAGCCAGCACGACCTGATTGGTCTGAAGGGAAAGGTAGTCGGAGAGACAAAGAACCTTATTATGATTGAAAAGGAAAATGAAAAAGAGGTAAAAATCCAGAAAGTCTCATCCGTTTTCCGTTTTACCCTTGATGATGGGGAGAAAATCGACATTGAAGGGAAAAAGATAGCATTCAGGCCCCATGAAAGACCTAAAAAGGTATAGCACCAGTGTATTATCATGCTTCGGATAACTTTTCTTGGTACAAGCGGTTCAGCTCCTACTGTTGAAAGGAGCATGCCAGCCATAGCACTGAAATATGAAAAAGAACTGCTGCTTTTCGACTGCGGAGAGGCTACGCAAAGACAGATGATGAAATACAAGACCGGCTATGGAAGTGTTAATGCGATTTTCATTTCCCATCCGCACCTTGACCATTACCTTGGAGTGTTCGGGCTTATGGAAACATTGAATCTTATGGCAAGACCGAGGCACAAGATACATGTCCATGCATTTGAAGGTTTGGGAAAAAATCTTGAGGAAAGATATGATTTCGTTGAATGGCATGGAATGAACGAGGGAATTGTTTACAGCGGGGATGGATTTGCTGTTGAAGCATTTCGTGTGAAGCATACAATGGATTCATACGGATTCATATTCAGGGAAAACGACAAAATCAAATTCAATGAGGAAAAGGCGCATAAATTAGGATTAAAGGGAAGAATGTTCACTGAAATCCAGAAAAAGGGATTTGTGAAAACCGGAAAAAAGAAAATAAAGCTTGAAGATGTCAGCTGGGTAAAGAAAGGGATGAAAATAGTTTACAGCGGGGATGCTTTTCCGGATGAAAGCCTTGCCAAAGCAGCAAAGGATGCGGACCTTCTGATTTGCGAGGGAACACTTGACCCTTCGATGAAAAAAGAGGCGAAGGAAAGATTCCACTGCACCATGGAGGATGCTGCAAAGATTGCGAAAAAGGCAAAGGTGAAGAAACTGGTTATTACGCATATAAGCCCGAGATATTCTGATGTAAAGGAATATGAACAATCATTAAGGAAAATATTCAAAAATACTGTCTTCGCTTATGATGGTATGAAAATTGAAATCAAATGAGGTGTTATGATGAGAGGTTTGATTTTTGGATTTCTTATATTGGGAATTATTTTTGCAGGATGTATATCAGAGCCTGCGGCTCCTGAAGAAAATGCAACAGAACCGGCAGAGATTCCTAATCCTGCTGCAGAATACTGTGATAAAAAAGATTACGGATATGAAATAAAGACAAATGCTGCAGGAGAATACGGAGTATGCAAATACAACGGAAAACAGTGCGAGGAATGGGCGCTTTACCGAGCTGAATGCTGTCTGACAGACGATGACTGCAGATGTGATGCCGGCCTGACAAAAACATGCCACGAAAACCAGACATGCAGCTGTGTTTCGCCTGTTGAAGAGCCTGAAGAAGTGCCTGAAGAGATTCCTGAGGAGGAGCCCGAAGAGGAAGAGGAAACAGGCCCTGAATATTCTGACAAAACAGTGGGACAGTTCCTTGAAGACGGAATTGCCAAACTGAATTCAGAATTCTACAAAGCGCATCCAAGCGGTAATTTCACTGTGGAAACATACACCTGGATTATCGGAAATGTTGATATAAAGCCCGACCAGATTCCGGTGGGTGCTGCAGACCTTGAGAGTTCTGTCCTTTTCAACAATGAAAAAAACAACAAGCTAAGGGGATTCGGATTCAAGGCCTATGTTCCGGCCGAAGGCGGATTTTCAGAGGCCAGGGCAATAGCGGTTTTCAATGCAGGGAACACAATGCTTGATGTTTACCAGTCAGCAGGCATTGACATCAAGATAGACTTCTATCCGTTCAGCAAGAGTCTTCACTATTGTACGATAACCGGCAAGGAGCAGTATCTTGCGGAAGATGAGAGCTGGATAACGAACTATTATTTCAGCTGCGAGGACAGCGGTCCTCTGATAACCTGAAGACTTAAAAACAATATTACAGTATTGTAAGCATGGCAAGATTGCTTGCAATCTTGACTGTTCAAAAATGGAGTTTTTGAAACATGCCTGCAGAGAAACAAAAAGAGAGGCCGGACCAAAGAAGCCTTGCAGCACAGAGAGTGGTCACTTATATCGCGCTTGCCCAGCAGAATGAAAAACTCTGGGGAGGTTTCGTAGTCTTCTTAGGTACTTTGTTTCTGTTGGGAGCAGTGCCTTTCTACCCTATTTATCTTGTCCCCCTGCTTGCACTGCTCTGCGGAGGGATATCCTATTTCAGCAGGCCTCCGTTCGGCACCCTTCTCGGTCTTTTGATAGCATTTCCTGCAGTGATTTACCAGTCTTCTGTTTTCGGATGGCTGTTCCTGCTGATAATAGTTATTGCATTGTTCGAAGCGTTTGAACACTGGCTTGAAATATCCGTACTTGAAATACTTATAGCAGCCCCGTTCAGTTTCGGACAGCTTCCGTTCCTCGGTTTCATAACAATACTGGGAATGGTTGTTGCAACATTGTATTTCGGCTCAAAAAGAAGCATACTCATATCCATACCCTCGGTTCTGATGATACTGCTTCTTTCATCATTATGGCATGTTGAGAACAGCGCATTCATGCCGATTAATCTTGATTTGTACACCCCTGACAGTGCGCTGAAATTTTCAAAAGCAGCAGTGCCTATCCAGGATATAGGAACAGCGTTCGGAAATGCTCTGGGAAGTTTTGCAAGTGTTGACAATGCAGGAAGGTTCTTTGCCTCTATCAGTGTTGCAGGAGGAAACATAATTACGTTATTGATAAACGATTCAGGACTTGTGCAGCTGATTGCATGGGCTCTTGCGCTTTACATCGTCAGTTATCTGTCCGGAAAAATAAAGAAAAGGTCCCAGATTGTTTCAAGTCTTGCATTAATCATAGTCATTCCATTCTATTATGTTGCAGGAATATTCTCGGGAACAGGCTTCAGCATTGAATTTGTCGGGGTTATTGCGATTTCAATTGTTGTCCTTGGGGTAATGGAGCAGTTGGGAGTTAAAATATCCCGCGAGTCAGCGCTCAGAAGAGAGGAAAAAATGAAAGCCTATGGAAAATTCGGCATGAAAGACATAGGCGCAGCAGGTGCTGAAACACTTGCTGATGTAGGGAATTATGATGATATCAAAACAGAACTGCAGGAATCAATACTTATGCCGCTTGAGAAAAAAGAAATAGCATACACCTACGGAATAAAACCCCCGAGCGGAGTTTTGCTGTTCGGCCCTCCGGGTACGGGCAAGACAATGCTGATGCGTGCGCTTGCCCATGAACTGAAATACAATTTCATAGAAGTAAAATGTTCGCAGATTTTATCGCAATGGTACGGGGAATCGGAAAAGAATCTTGCAGAAGTGTTCTCAAATGCAAGAAAAACGGCTCCGACAATCCTTTTCTTTGATGAGATAGACGCAATCGGAAAGAAAAGGTCGGAATCAGGAACTGATGAGGTTACCCCAAGAGTGCTTACAACATTGCTGCAGGAAATGGACGGCGCAGTGAAATCAAAGCAGAGCGTGATAGTTGTCGGTGCAACAAATGTTCCGAACAAACTCGACCCTGCATTATTAAGGCCCGGAAGATTCGACAAGATAATCTACATGCATCTTCCAGACCTGGAAGGAAGAAAGATGATATTCGAGGCTACAACAGCCCAGATAGGAAGGAATCTCGGAAAAGATGTTGATTATGATGTTCTTGCAAAAAAGACAAGCAGGTTTTCAGGGGCCGACATAAAAAATATTGTTGTTGAAGCCAAAAGATTTGCTGCAAAAAGGGCTGCAAAAGCAGGCTATGTTGTTCCTGTTGAAATGAGCGATTTCCTTTCGATAATAAACAGGGTGAAGCCGAGCGTTACTCTTGCGCAGATAGATGAATATGAGCAGTTCAGGATTGACTTTGAAAGAAGAGTGGGGGCAAAGAAGGAAAAGCCGGAAGAGGAAGTAACCGGATGGAAGGATGTTGCAGGACTTGAGGAAGTGAAAAGAGCACTGCTTGAGGCAATAGAAATTCCGCTACTGCACGAAGACCTGATGAAAAAATTCAGGGTAAAGCCGAGCAAGGGAATTCTTCTTTTCGGCCCTCCAGGTACAGGTAAGACATTACTGGTGAAAGCAGCATCAAACGAGCTGAATGCATCATTCCAGTTCCTGAGCGGCGCGGAGATAGTCAAAAGAGGGTATCTACAGGCGGTTTCCGTAATCAGGGACGTATTCAACCGCGGAAGGGAGAATGCGCCTGCAATAATATTCATTGACGAGATAGAGACCTTTGCTCCTGCAAGAGGCATGGGCGGTTCCGAGGTAATAGGACAGCTCCTTAGCGAGATGGACGGAATGAAAGGAGCCAAAAACGTTGTTGTGATAGGCGCCACGAACAAGCCCGAAATGCTTGACGCCGCAATTCTGAGGCCCGGAAGATTTGACAAGATATTCTATGTTCCGCCTCCGGATAAGAGAACAAGGGAAAAGATATTTGCAATACATCTTTCTGAATTTGCAAGAGGGGTTAATCTTGAAAAACTGGCTGACCTCACACCGCACTTCACAGGCGCAGATATCGCATCAGTATGCCAGGAGGCAAAGATGGCCGGATTAAGGTCAAAGCTTGCAGGGCAGGAGCAGCCGATAACGACCGACACCGTAGTTGAGATAATAAAAAGAAGAAGGCCTTCGGTTACTGCAAGGATGCTTAGGGACTACCAGCTCTTCCTTGAGAAATACGGGGAAAGAAAGTGAGTTTTTAATCCTTTTTAATCAATATTCTATTCATGGTATCACGGAGGAGTGCAAAATCAAAACCTCAGATGGAGCCTGGGGTTGACGATATCAGAGGTATGGAACCGGGTGCAGAACTTATGCCTAAACTTATTTCAAAAAATACAGCAATAAAGGTGCTTGCAGATTTCATGGGAAAGAAGATAACTCCTGAACTGAACAAGCTGATGAAGATTCCGAAGGAAATTTACCTTCTGCGGAGAGGACAGAATTTTGTTTTATCAGACCAGAAGGATTTCCGTTCTCTTAATATGATAAAAGCGCTGTTCGGAGGTCCTGGCAGAAGACTGGTATCCCTTACTGCAGGATACGGGATAGAGGTCAGGCAGAGCACCAGCCACACCTACATATTATTCATAGACACTTCAAGAAGACTGGCGGTGAAAACAACTTTATCTTCAATGTATGAGGGGGAAGCCGGATGGACCGAATTCAAAAATGCATTGAAAGCTGCGATAAAAGAATCAGCTAAAATACCGAAAACAGACAAAACATCATTCATAGTCTTTGAAGATGATATGCTGAAAAAAACAGACCTTTCCGTTTACTCTTAGGGCAGTCCGCCGACATTGTCCCCGATTTCCTTTATTACAGAATCACTTGTCTTCTCAAGTATTTTCGCCCATCCTTCAGGAGAAAGATTAAGCATTGCCTCAAAGCATGCTATGGCGCCGGTCTTCATTGTTTCCATGCCAAGTTTTTCAGTGCCTTCAAGAATGATTATGTTGTCCCCTATTCTTTTGACTACTGCAGCGCCTTCAGGAGCGGCTTCAACATCCGAAACCTTCTGCACATTGAATTCCTTTCCGTCAATGCTTACTGTTTTCCCGGCTTCTTCACCGGGTTTAAGCGGTGTCATATAATATTCAGTATCCTGCTTTATTCCGCTGATGCCTTCTATCGGATTATCAGTTACAATCCTGTCTGCTTCTGCAAGGAACTTATAGCGGCTGTTATCGATATTCAGGAAATACGAGCCTTCCTCCCCTGAAAATTTCCCTCCCTCCAGAGGTATTCCCTTGTTGAGCGCAGCAGCATCGATAATTCCGAACGGGCTTCCGATTCCCACATCGCCTTCATAGGATTTGTACTGCTCTATTATTGCTTTCTTATATTTGGCGTTGTCTGCATGATTATTGAGCCATTTGTTTACCCCTTCCATGAACGGGCTGTCTTTTGCAAAGAATGCCTGGATATCGGCTTTTTTGGGTATTATCTTTCCTTCTATTCCGAACATCTTGAATAGTATTCCCGCAGTTCCATGCACTGAATTATAATGTCCTGATTTTCCGATTGCCAATTCAGGTTCTCCGGTCATTGAAAGCTTCATCGCATAAACCCCTGATGCATCAAGGTCTATGCTGCCGAACCTGTACGTATAATATTTCCCGTTTTCCTCAATAACAGTATATCCGTTTTTCCTGAGATGTTCGGCATTGGCCATCACTGTTTTCGCATCCCCGGTAAGCTCTATCTTGAAAAACCATACATTTTTCGCTGTCCTGTCAAGAGTGCCGGTCGCGAGCGCTGCAGCCCAGTGCTCTCCAAACAGCTTCTTTACTTCATTGAGATTGTTTCTTACATAATCTCCGAGAACGCTATTTGTCAGTACTGCAGTCCATGAACTACCTGCATCAACATCGAATTGGATATCCTTTCCTGCAATGCTTACCTCCCCGTTTTTAATTGCTGCAACATCCTCGGTTATGAAATATTTCTTCTCAACCCTGTAGAATTCACTCGGTTCTTTGAGATGTTTCTTTTCTTTCATCATGAATGTCAGGTATTCGCCGTCTGCTATTACTTCAGGAGTGATTGCCCCTGATTCGCCCATGTTCTTGACTCCCTGCTTTTCAGGAGTTCCATCCTCTATCTTGAGATATATTTTTTTGGTTACAGGATTTGCATCCGCATCATACATCAGTTCACCGCTGGCCTCATCCAGAACATGTATGGTAATCTCATAGGCCCCTGTTGCACCGTCAAGCTTGCCAACGCCGTCCAGCTTTCCGCCGAGCTTTTTGGATTTCGGAATAAGGTCAAAAAGTATGGTCTTCAGGGAATCATGAGTTCTGAATTTAGCCGGCATATCCGTCATCATTAAATTCAGCAGTTCCCATCTTGCCTCCACTTCCGGGAATAAAAGTCCTGGCGACTCTTTTACAGTATCCATATACGTGTCCAGGAAGAAATGGAAATCTCCATATACGTCTTCAATAATCTGTTTATTTTCAATGAGTGTGTTTATATCCTTCAGAACTCCGAAAGCCCCGTCCAGTTCTTTGGTATTCTTGCAGTATTCTATCAGTGCTCTCCTGTCTTCCGCGGATTCTAGGTCAAGGAATGTATCCGCCAGTTCCGCAACTTTTTTCTTTGACAGTAATTTTTTATTGCCCTTGAGTATTTTCACAGCCTGTTCTTCGGTTACAGGAGGCTTTTCAACTGCTTTAGGAACTGCTTCTAATTTTGGAGGTGCTGGTTTTTTTGCAGTTTTCTCATACATTATGTTAAAGAGCCATTCGAAAGAATCTGCCCTTTTCTTCCCATATTTCTGTTCAATCTCTTCCACTGCCTTTTCTCTTACACGGGCTACAAATTCGGCATCTTTGTCTGCAAGTTTATTCATAGCCAGGCCGAATTCATCACCTACTTCAGAAGGATCTTTCCAGGATTCAACCAGCTTTTCCACTGTTTCCTCCTCACTGAATTCTTCCCATATAGTTGGTACGGCAGAACTTCCCTTTTTCTTCCATTCAAGACTTACCGCGTCGTACTGCTTTTCAGCATCCTTTTTCTTTTCATCAACGAATTTTTTGAAATTTGTTTCTGCTTCATTCCTTTCAGCAGCAGTTAATACATGCTTTTTGCCGGTTTTACGTTTATAGCTGAATATATCTTTGGGGGCATTCAACACCTCTTCTTTAGTGACGACTTTTGACAGGAGTTCGATAGCCCTATCTTTCGTTATTATCCCTGTTTCGACAGCTCCGTATAAGGCGTTGGCTATCTCCGTTCTATGCGCTTCGGTATCCACCACATAGGCAAGATGCAGTTCTTCAGGAATTATATTGCTTTCAGTAAGATGGCCCCCCTCTTCCGTGTATGTGGTCTTTATTTTTCCTTTTCTTGAATCATCTATGATGATATAATAAGGACCGTGGCTGCCTGCTGCATCGCTGGGAAGCGCCCCGTGTGTAGTATCCGTCAGGGTCCCATACATTCCTCCGCTTATTTCGCCCTGCAGCATGATGTTGATGAGTGTATTGAAACTGCCTGCCTCTGCCATTCCGACCCCCTGGGCCATAATTTGTTCTTTCGCTCCCTTCTTCATCAGGGCTTCATGCGTTTCCGGCGTTGCTTTTATTCCCTGCGTAATTGTCGGGTCTTCAAAATACGGTTTAACATAATCAGCAGGCGCTGCAACTTTAACCTTTTTCTCTTCTGCTTTCTTCAGCGGAGCTTTTTTCTTCGGAGCTTTTGGTGGAGGCGGCTTTTTCTTCCATTTCTTTTTCTTTGCAGCTTTGGAAACAGGCGGAGGCTTCTTTTTCACTCCCTTACTAAATATTTTTTCCGCCTTTTCTGCAATTTTGTTTTTCAGGACCTGATTGCGCTTCTTTCCAAAACCTATATCCAACAGTTTCATGCCTTCAGGCATTTCAGCCAGCCATGCAGCAGGAGTCTTGTTTGCAGGGTCTATAAAGACTATTCCTGATTCTCCTCCGCCGTACCATCTGCTCATAGCCCCGTCAATTACGGTTACTCCCATGTCAGGACTGAAGGCAAACGTTTCATTCGCTTCATGGCCTACATAAACACTATCTACTCCCAGCGATGCTTTCCATGCATCGAATTTTTCCTTTAATCCAGGAGTTGCCGCCGGATTCGTCGGATCCATCAGGTCCAGCCACTGGGATGCATATGCTGCGGAAAAGTCCCCTGCATCTTTCGCATTCTGCATAATAGTTGCATCATTGGAACCAAGGTCTCCTGTAACTGACCAGTAATTTTCCGGAAATTCGAATGTTTTTGCAAAGTATGCATTAAGCTCTTCGGGAGTGGTTGCACCAAGAATCGGTCCTCCATGCGTAAACAGATTATTATCTATTATCACTGCTCCCTTGAGATTATCCATCCAGCCGGTATACCCGTCTTCCTTGAGCAGTTTTACCATTGTCTGCCATGCATCCGCCCCCTTGCCGGTTGCCTCAAGGAATCTCGGGTCGTTTGCATATCTCTTTTTTATTGCTTCGTATGTTTTTTTGACTCCTATCCGGCCGTATCCTATAAATTCAATGTCAAGAATCTGCTCCACTTCTGCGGTTGTCTTACCGCCGTATTCAGACAAAAATCTCTGGAATAATTTTTCATGATTTCCTGAAAGCGAATGCACAATCATATTTTCTCCTGCATTATCCTGCATCCACATTACGACGTCCATTACTTCCAGGGGCTGTCCTCCGCGGTCTATATAATCTCCTGTAAACACGGTCTGCATTCCGTCATGCTGGACAATATCAAAATTCTCGCTCAGCCACGTATGCATTTGTTCTTTACTCATGTTCTCTGGTATTTCGATTATATTTCTCTTGCTTCCATCCTTCAGCGTGACCTCAATTATATTTACTTCTTTGCCCGGTTTTGCCTTAAGTATGGGAACCCCTGTTTCAGGATTGTCCTGTGTAAGGAAATAAAGAAGCCTTCCTGCATCCCCATGAACATCACCGATTGCAGCAATTGCGCTCGCGCCTTCAACTTTTGTTACATAGCTTTTTCCGCTTATCTCATCAGTATAATTCTTTACTTTCGGCGGATTCTCTTTTGCAAATGCAATAACCGCCTCGCCTTCAGGGGTCAGCACCGGCGCCGGCGGGACTACAGGAGCTTTTGCAGGCGGTTTTAGCAGTGCCTGGTATGCCTTGCGCGCTTTGTTTCCGTTGTATTTCGCATATTCAACAAGCAGTTTTGCATCTTCAAACCTTCCGGCGTTTTTAAGATAGTTGATTATGTCCCTTGCCCTTCTGATACTACGGTTCGTGCCAATTTCAGATGCAATATATTTCAGCGCGATTGTCGCCTGCTCAGGAGTATATCCGAGCTTTTCTGCAATTTCTATGAATGCAGGGTCAGTGACCGGAACATCAAAGATCTTTTCCTGAACAGCAGGGTCTTTCACCCTCACAAGGAATTCAAGATTTTTCAGTGTTGCAGCATTGACTTCAACATCAAGGTCATGCGCAACAGTATTCTGGAATATCTTTGCTTCAGCATCAGCAAGCGTCTGCCCTTTCTTTACAGGTATTACCTGGACATCGACCTCAAATGCAGCGCCTTCAAAATTAACAGCCTTTTTAATCGCATCCGCATCGGGCTTTGCCTTTCCTTTCTGGTACCACATTAAGTTGCCGAGATATACTTCGTCCGAAGGCGATATTCCGAGAGCTTTGTTAACCCCTTCCGATGCCTTGTTTCCAAGCGCATTCATTCCTTCATACCCGAGTATGGTGTTTCCTTCGGAGAATGAAACCATTTCCCAGAAGCTGTATCCTTTTCTTGTACCAATGTTGACGAATTCTTCAAATGTTATTGTCTGCCCAAGCCCGATTTTTGCCTGGAACAATCTGTAATCGGCACGCAATCTTTCAGGAAGCTTGGTCAGGTCCTGGTTCTTTATCATTGTGTTCAGTTTGGCCTCCATTTCAGCCTTCTTCCCTTTGCTCGGTTTTATTATTGTCTGGACAACATAGCCGTCTTCGAATGTTGCCTGCATATAATTCTGTGACTGGGGATCAAAATCTGCAGAAGGCTTTAGCTGCCCTTCCTTGTTTCCTATTCCCATTGCATCCATCGTTGCTTCTATATGGGGCATCTCCGCCTTGACCGCCTCATTGTAGCCGCTTTCAACTATGTTGACCTTTCCTTTCTTTTTCGGAATTACCTGCGCTTCCGAGAAATCCATTGAAAATGCCGTCATTCTTTCAATTGGATTCTTGTCCATCGGATAATTCTTTTCCGCCCATTCATTGAGGGTCATTGTAGTATCTTCAACACTGACAAGGTATCCCCCTCCTTCTATTTTCTTTCCTACTACCGAACGTGCATGCTCTTTTGCAGCTTCCATAATTTCAGGAGTCGGAACCTTTTCTCCGATAACCACGAACATTCTTTCATCGCAGTTGCCCTCCCCCATCTTTGCAATCGCAACATCATACCCCTGGTCATTAAGATAAGTTTTCATTTCAACAAGCATATCATCAAGAACTTTCCTGCTGAGAACATCTGCAGGCGAATCCTTTGTGATTTTTACCTCATTGCCGGTTGCATCAATGTATGTGCTTCCTTTCACATGCTCATTGTTCAGACCTGACTTGTCTACTGCAATGACAACCATGTTCAGTTCTTTTGCATCGCTTGATTTGGCAAATTCGATAACCCAGTTCTCAACACCGTCCATCATCACCGTCTTCTTCAGGATTACGCTTTCCTCTGTTCCTGCTATGTGTATGATGTCACCGGGCTTCAATACCTCTCCCAACTCTATTTTTGCCATTACCTGTGCTGTTGCCTTCTGTTCGATTTCTTTAAGAGAAAGTTTCTTGACAGCGGTTCCGACTTCCTGCGCCCCTTCCTGCTTCGGCGGCGCCATGTAAGCCGCATCTTCAGCAGAAGTGACTACCGCAGATTCTTTCGGCGCAACAACGCTGTATTCCGAACCGACTGCAATAGGCATGACATTTGCTTCTTTCTTGATCACTGACCCAGGATCCTGTGCAACCGTCTTCATTGTTTTCAGGTTCGTACTCATATCCTCGTTCATAAGCCCTGTTTTGATAAGATATTCAGGCATATTGAGTTCTGTTCCTTTAGCCTGTGCAGCCTGTTTCTCATAAAGGTAACCGCTGAGTATGCTTGTTTTCGCATCCTCATTCAGCGGAATTCCTCCTTCTTCAACAGAACTCATGAATTCGCCCCATATCTGCTGTTCAGGAGCATCGAGTTTTGTCTTGACAACAAAATCATTCATTGCAGCAGCAGGCTCTTTCAGGATGTTCTCAGACTGTGTCTTCCATTTCGTGAATTCAAAATAATCCTGCATTGTGAAATCAGTAAAAGTATCCTTCATGCCGGTGAATTCTGTTATTATCACCGTCTCCTCAATAATATCAACAGGCGAACCGTTCTTTTCACGGTTTGCCTTGTATGCTTCAAAATATGCAATATCCGCAGGCTTTGCTTTTGAAATCAATTTGGATGACTGGTATGCCTCCTTTGACATGAAATGCATTACCGGGTCGTCAACAGGAGTTCCAAGTGTCAGCGCCTCTATATACTGCGCTGCCTTTGAACGGTACTGCATTGACGGGGGTTTGCCGGCGCGCCTTGCATAAAGACCAACCTGTATACCTGGCAGTATCTGGTTCGCAAGCATGAATGCAACCTCAAGTCCTGATATCTCCCCTGCCTGCATTCCCTGGTATATCATCGGTGCATCAACAATGGCACGCGCGGTTCCAAGGACAAGAATTCCTGTTCCCGCAACCTCCATTGCTTTCTGCGCCATCTGAACATTTTTCGGAAGTTTTGTTGCTGCCTGCAGTGCCATGCTTCCCATTGCCATTTCCTCTACAACCAGCCCTCCGACAGGAACCGCAAACATGGCAACAGCCATTCCGATATCAAAACAGAACAATCCCTTTTCCCAGGAGTTCATATATTTCCATCCGCCGCTCATCTGGTATGTTTCAGTAAGTCCTGAGGTTGCTTCGGCAGCCATGATTCCTGTTGCAAGCAATGCACTTGTTCCTGCGGTCGGAACAGAAGCTGCAAACAATGCTCCGGTCCCTACAGTCATTGTTCCCATCCTTGCAATTCTTGCACGGCTTTCCCAATCCATGAATTTGCCCTGATAGTATTCTATATCGGTCATTTCCTTTGCTTTTGCCTCTTCCTTCAGTTTTTTTATGTCTTTTATGCCGTAGTAGGCGCCGATGCCTACACCTACCACCGGAATGAGTGAAGTAAGCGCCCCTCTGCCATAAATCTTCCCTACAGCCCATAGGATATCTCCTGCAGACAGCCCGTGCGTTTTCTTTTTGAGCGCAATATCATCTCCCTTGGCCATCTTGGTTTTTGATTTGCCCATGTCTCCGTTTATTGCAGCTTCTCCTGCAGCAGCATAATTGAGGGCAGCATCAGTAGTAATGCCAAGAAGATTTCCCTGGGCTTTTTCTGAAAATAATTGCGACCATACTCCGCCCGGACCAACAGATACTCCTATAAGCACAGAACGCATGCTCTGGAATTTTGCATAGGATTCCTGTATAAGCGCAAACTGTTTCTTGTCCTCTTCATTTTCCGGGTCGAATGTATGCTTCTCAATCGTTCCTTCCTCCCAATTGACAGAGTATCCGAAATTTGCCATACTCACAATGGCATCTGCCTCTCCAAGCTCTTCGGCAGAAGCTTTCAGTTTTTCCTTATCAAGACAAAATGCGCTCAATGCGGTATACTCCCTTTCCCTTACGTCTTTCACTTTCTTCGCATACCCAGCGCCGTGCTCTTCCATGAATCCGTCGATATCCTGCCAGTTGTTAAACATTGTTTTTGCAAAGCCGATTCTTTCCTGCGCTGTTGCCTCAAGCTCCATGACTCCTACGCCTTTGAAAGTAGCAACAGCCTTTGAAATCGTTGATGCATTCTGCGCTGTCTGGTGAAGCTCTACCGCACCGTTTATTTCCATACCGGCCATCTGTATTGCAGTTGCGCCTGATTTTACAGTCTGTGCCAGTGCTTCTGTTTCAAAATCAATGGCAGTCTGCGCATCAACAGCTCCTGTCGATGCCATTTCCCATAAACCGGCTGCGGTATTATAACTGTCGGCAAGACCGCTGAACGCCATTGCAGCCTGTTCCGCGATGCCGCTCTCCTTGAAAATAGTCTTGTTCATCTCTTCCCGTTCATCCTTCTCTTTGTCTGATTCAACATACAGGTAAGCCGGCTTTTCCTCCATTTCACCGGCGTGCTCCGAAGCCCATGCAAGATATCCTGCAGCCTTTTTGTTCGCCCCAGCATTCGTCGCATACTGCTGTGCAGCTTCGTCCTTCTGCATTTTTATGTCCGCATCGGTTATTTTCACATTTCCCTGTTTGCTCTTGCCCTGCTTGTAGTACACTGAAGCCATTGAAATATCAGTGCTGAAATGGTCGAAATCATATTCCGTAATCCCAGGAGGTGAAAAATCAGCAACAGCTTCAGGAACTTCAGGAAGATAAGCGGAAAACGGGGATACGATTCCCTTGGCTTCATCTCCTTTTGCAGCATAAAGTTTTTTCTGTTTATCAATAAGTTCATCCTGCTTTTTGTTTGCATTCATCCAGGATTCTGCGCAGATAATCAGTCCGCCCGCGACATCAAGGCTTTTGGAAGCTGCGCCGAAATTCTCCTGTTCTATCTGCTTCTTCGCTTTTTTCAGGTTTGCTATCGAAACAAGCAAATCGCTGTTTGCATTGTCTATATTGTCCTGCTGCCCTGGCTGGAGCACAGTGCCGAGTACGGGCTGGCTTTTGTGCACGTCTCTCATCCTCAAGGCCAGCTCTTTTTCTTTTTCATTGTAAAATTTCAGGAGTTTTTTCTTTGTTTTCTTTATTCCTTTCTGTTTTTCGACCGCTGCATTTCCCTGGTCAAGCAGACCCTGTGCCTGCTGTTCATAAGCGAGCACTGTTTTTTCATCAAGAGGAACAGGTACTCCTTTTTCATCAGCAAGAACATCGCCGTTCGGCTGTATCATGTATCCGTTGCCAAGCGCATAATAAATTTTCATTGCACCAAGAAGTTCTGCGCGTCCTGATGTTTTGTTTTTTGTATTGATATACATAACTGAAGAATTGTACTGCTTTACCGCAAGCATGAGCTTCTGAGAATATGCAATCTGCGCATTTCCGAGATTTGAATATTTTGCAGCCTCCTCCATGTTCCCTTCTGCAGCAAATTTAAGCGCCTTGTCTATGTTTTCCCTTCCCTGGCTGTACATTTTCACTGCAGCATCGGCCATTCCCATTACGTATTCGTAGTCGGCGCCCTGGTTTTTGTATTTGGCTTTCTTTGCAATTGAAGTAGTTGAATTATAATCAGAAGCAAAGGTTGCAGCCTCAATATCAAGCCGTGCATTTGCCATATCGCTGTTCATCTGGTCAGGGGTTTTTCCAAGAACATCAACAATGCTTTTTCCTTCCTCAAGAGCCTGTTTTCCTGCCTTGATGGTCATATTCACCGCGGCCAATGCGGCCTTTGCCTCATCAGTTCCCCTGGCCTTTGACGGTAGAAATTTTAATTCAGCATACATTGAAGCCGCATCAGCAACATAAGCTGCGCTCGTATAATCCTTGCTGTTGAACAGCTTTATTGCAAGGTCGAAATTATTTGCAGCTGCCTTGCGCGTTTTTTTCACTGAAGCAACCATTTCGGGTTTATTTTTTTTCTCATAATAGCTTATTTTCTTGTCAAGGCTTTCAAGCGTTTCAACCTTGGCCGTATAAATGCTGACTATCAGTCCTACAGTTTCAGCAGTCGCACCATCAGAAGTCATGCTTTCAACAAGATTCTCCTGCTCGCTTTTGCTCAACGAGCCCATCAGCGAAGCGCCTCTTGCAAAATATGCTGCTTCGGTATGTTTTCCATCCTGGGTAAGCGTAAGCGCATGGTCAAAAAGTTCAAGCGCATTATCCTTTGCTGTTTTATTATTTTTCAGTTCAACCGCGCTTTCCATCATTGCGGTGGTTATCTCGTCAGTTCGGTATGCAATGGCCCCTTCTTCTTCAGTAAGCATTTCACCGGCCATCACCTTTGCTTTCATATCTTCCATCCACAGCAGGCTCCGGGTAACAATCTCTTTCTCCTTTCCGCCTGCATCCAGCTGCTCTGCCTTTAACAGATTGGATTTATCCTGAATGGAAAAGAACTGGCTCGCAAGTTCGATTCCCCTTGCAGGGTCTTTCTTGACAATATTCGAAATATTTGCGATGCCCGCCCTTTCCTCATCGGTTGAAGCAACAGCATAACTCCTGAAAAGCTCTATCTGGTATGCTGCAGAATCGACGTCCCCTTTTCCAAGCGCAGCATATCCGTTTGCAAGGAACATGTTTCCCGTTTCCCTGTGCTCGTCGCCGATTATTGCAAGCTCTTCCGAAACGGATTTTGAAAGACTAAGAGCCCCCCGGAGAACAATAAGCGAATCCAGGTCCATCTCCTCGGGCTTGAGTTCTTTTGCTGGCTTAAAATCAGATGCGAATTTTATCAGTTCGGTATCCGCGCTTTTTCCAGCTTCATTGACAAGGGTAAGATAGAACTGCTTGTAGACTTTTTCGTATGTTGTTTTTCCTTCGGCCAGCTCGCTGCTCGTAGAAACTATTCCTGCCCTGTATTTTTCATCAGAGCTGAATAAATATTCCTGTGCCATGAAAACATGCAGTCCTGCCTCTTTATTCTTTCCGTCAAGAGTGCTCCCGACCGCATTCCCGTATATCGTGCCTAATGCTTTCTGTGTTTTCTTTTTCTCAATCTGTTCTATTTTTTTGAACGCTTCGGTAGCGATCACTGCAGCAGAATGAACATTCTCAATCTCCTCGCTGCTTACGCTTCCCATTGTTTCCTCATTGGAAAGCCTTTCCCTTATGTCTTTAAGGCGCTTAAGCACTTCGCCGGTCTGTTTTTTCAGTTCGCCCGTTGAATTTTCATAAATATAGGTAAGCTCCTGGATCATTGCATCGCCTTTGACCGCAGCCTCAAGGCTCTGCCTGTTTGCAGTGCTTTTAGTCTCATCATAGATTTTCTGGAAATCATTCTGCACTTTTTCAACATCTATTTCCTTGCTGGATGTAATATCGGAAACAAAAGCAACAAAAGAATCCGAAAGCCCGGGATTCGCCCTGTAAATTTCAGGATATTTCATGTAAATTGCCGCAGAACTCATCAGAATGTTCGCCCTTTCTGCTTCACCCTTGCTGTAGAATTCGTATGCTTTCTCAACGCCGTCTATAAGTTTTGAAGGGGCTCCGGCAACCGCAAGCTCCCTCTGCATGGATATTATTTCGCTGAGCAGGCTCATCTTTGCCTGGGATGCCTTAATCAGATTCATCGCATCCTCATGATTCCCTGCTTTTTCGGCCTCCTGTGCAGCCTTTATAGTCTCCTCAATATCTTCTACTTCATCCCTGTACCTCTGCTCGCCCATCACTTCCTTTTCCTTGAGCTTGCTCTTCTCAAGGTCTGCAAGCATCCTTTCCGCTTCATGCTCAACATCCATGGGAAGCTGTTTCTCAAGGTCTTCGGCATAAGTTGATAATTCAGCAGAAGCAGTCTCTGCCTTCTGTATCTCGGCAGCAACTTTCTCCTCTTTAGGCGTTAACTCGACAACCGGCTTCGGAACAGCGGGAACCAGACCTGCAAGTGCTTTCTCAGCCTCTGCAACCGCCTGTTCTGGTTTCAACTGTTTTTCAACCGGCAATATTTTCACCTATGCATAAGTATGACATATTTCAGTAAACTCCCTGAGCAATGCTGTCCTCTTGCTCCGGTTCTCCCGTTTATTGATTGACAGCAGCATCTTTCTCTCCCATTTTGACAGCTCAAGATGGAATCTTTTCAGATGCTCTATCCTCGGCTTTAAGCTGAACGGCTTTTCCTTTGAGGAATCCCATACTGAAATCGCCTTTTCTATTGCGGACAGGGTTTTGTTAACACGCTGTATGGTCTCATTTTCTGCAACCTCTACATTAAATGGATTATTTTGCGGCATACCGAGCACCGTCGTTATATTATACTAAAATAAGAATAAATAACAATAAATAACAATATATAGGCTTTGATGTCAGGATTTTGCCTCGTATAAGACTCTCTTCCGCTCTGCCTCAAGAATATCCGGATCATATGCAGGGTTTATGAAATCAAAATAATGCTCCTCGATTTTTATTCTCCCGTCAATATCAGTTCTTTTGGAAGTTCCCATAAGAAGATAGGAATGCGCTCTCATCCATACATATGTTTCCTCTTTGAATTTCGTATAGAATTCATTCCATGATTTGCTGAATTCTTCTTCGGATACAAGCAGGTTTATCTTTTCAAGCGCTGTTTCAGCGGAAACAAGATAAATTCCTGCACCGTATTTTTTGCCCCTGTTGTACATCGTCTGCATTATATCGCATACATACCATGAAAGGGCTATCTTGCCGAGCAGTTCATCCTTTGCTTCGCCTTCATCCATTGATTTGAATTCCTCAAGTTTTTCGTTCAGCAGTTTTTCCTTTTCAATTTTGAATTCTGCAAACAATTCATCATAATATTTTGTTTTTCCGCCTTCAAGATGGCCGTATTTGCCTGCAAGCCGGTCCGCCTTGCTCTCAGCCACTCCCTCAATTCTTTCCAGATAATCATCTTCATCATACGGCCCGAATCCTTTTTTCCATGCAGAACGGTTCTCTCCGGTAAGCACTTCCTCCCTTATCCATTTCAGATATTCTTTTACATAGGATTTCATATCCGTTATGTCAGTATAGCTGGCCCCCACAACAGTTGAATATATTACCAGGTGCTGTTTCAGGCCCTTAAAATCCTCAAAAAACTCAGCAGATGGTTTTGCAAGCTGTTCTTCTGACATGAATCCGTCCAAAGTATCCATGAATATCAGGGCATCCTCGGCATCCGCGGTTTTTTCAAGCATCTTTTTTACATTGGTGAAAACATGCGAAACAACGGAAAATTTTACAATATTCCCGGAAAACTTTGCAGGATTGTCCGATTGTTTGATAAGTTCAAAGAGCTTTTTGTCAAGAAATAATTTTTTCGAGGCGATGAATTCCATCATTTTCTGCTCCATTTTTTCCCTGGCGGTTTTTCTGGAGCTGAAGCTGCCCTTTCCATCATCTTCACTGGCTCTTTTATCGGTCATCGCCTTCTTCATAATATCGCAAGAATATATTGTGGGGAAATGTTTTAAAAAGTGTCTATAAGTCCTCTCAGAGCATTTTGTCTATCCTGTCCCGTACATCGCCGGCATATCTCGAAAGCAGTTTTGTTTTCTGCTCCTCGCTCCATATGTTTTCAGGCACAGGAACATCCTCTGCCCTGCATTCCTCGCTAATCTGCCGGTATGCCTCCTTGTAGTATGCACTGAATTTGTTCATTGCATCGTCAAAAACACAGTGCATGAAAAGCTCTTCAACAACCGCCTGCGACCTTGTTCCGCCGTATTTTTCAAGCTTTTCCGCAACATCCATAAGATATTCAGTCACACCAAGTTTAAGCTCCCAGATCAGTCTTTCCTCATCGTCTATTTTATTTTTTGCAATCCCTTCTGCAACATACTTCAATGTTCCTTCAAGGACCTTTTCTTTCATGTCCTCATATCTCGCATCCGGGTCGCTTATCACAATAAGGGCTTCTGCAGGGAAATGCTTTATCTTTTCCTCATAGTATTTGTAAAGCCCGTATCCTTCGGGATATCCTATGTGGCTTGTCTCCCATTCCCTCATTCCGAAAAGCCTGCCGTATGCCAGTACAAAAGGATATCTCTCATCATATGCTTTCTTGATTTTGGACTGCGGACCGTCAAAATAATCATCTGAAATGAATTTGTTCGTCCATTTGAGTGCCTCATTGACCGAAGCATACAAGCCGGCATCATCGGTCCCCTTCGCCTTTTCATACATCTGAAGAACAAAATGATAATGACAAAGCATTCTTGTAAGTTTTATCAGGTAGTCCATTTCCTTGTCTTCCCTGAGTTTTCCTGATTTGCCTCTGTATTCCTTTATCTTGTTGAAAAGGTACGCTCCTTTCTCCTTTACGAATTTTTCTACTGCTTCCTCAGTGCTCTTTTTTCCTTTTGGCAGTTCTTTTTTCCCCTTTGCTACCGAAAAAACTTCCATAAGCGCCTTTGCATCTGTCTCTGCTCTCTCCTTGTATCTTGCGAGTTCTGCCGTCGGTGCACCCAGTCTTGCTACCTCCCGGAGTCTGTCTCTCGGTGAAGAGAATCTGTCGTTTATATTCACTACCATAACTATCATTTTAGTTTCTACCTGTTTTAAACCATTTCCCTTGTCTTTTTAAATATTTAGTTTAAAGTCTCTAAGGTAAATTCTATTAATGAGAGGTGAAAAAATACATGCTAGACGCAACTATACTTGCATTGGGAGCCGGAGTGATAGCTCTGCTTTATGCAGCGTATCTTGCCAATAAGGTTGTGAAGTCACCCAAAGGAACACCGAAGATGCAGGAAATCTCAGGTGCTATCCAGGAAGGTGCGAACGCATTCCTTATGAGGCAGTACATAACGCTGGTTCCCATAGTGGTGATATTGTTCGCGGCAATCTACTACTTCGTAAACTCAGGTACGGCGATTGCATTCGTTGTCGGTGTTGTTTCTTCGGCTTTGGCCGGCTATATCGGAATGCAGACTTCAGTAAGGGGAAACGTAAGGGTAGCAGAGGCTGCGAAAAAAGGACTTTCAGGAGCATTATCAATAGCTTTCAGCGGCGGTGCGGTAACAGGCATGGCGCTTGCAGGCCTTGGATTACTTGGTCTTGGAGGGCTTTATCTGTTTTTCGGAGGAAACCTTGCACCGATTATAGGCTACGGATTCGGAGCTTCATTGATTTCACTGTTCGCCCGTGTGGGTGGAGGTATTTACACTAAAGCAGCGGACGTAGGTGCAGACCTTGTAGGAAAGGTTGAAGCAGGAATTCCGGAAGACGACCCGAGAAATCCCGCAGTAATCGCAGATAACGTTGGAGATAATGTTGGCGATTGCGCAGGAATGGCTGCAGACGTTTTCGAATCTTTTGTTGTAACAGTGATTGCGGCAATGATTCTCGGAGCTGCAATGGGTGTTGATGCATACGTAACAATACCTCTGGGAATAGCAGCGATTGGAGTAATCGGAAGCGTAATCGGCTCATTGTTCGTAAGACTCGGAAAAGGAAAGAAAATCATGAATGCATTTTACAAAGGAATAGGAGCAACCGCAGTAGTAACATTGATTCTTACCTATTTCTATGTTACGAGCGGTGTTGCGGATGTTGCAGGAGATAATGCAATAGCTCCAATCAATCTATTGCTTATAGTGCTGGTCGGTATTTTCGTGACAGCGGCAATGTTCATGATAACAGAATACTATACAGCAACGAATTTCAAGCCGGTGCAGAAAACTGCAGAAGCGGCAAAAACAGGTGCAGGAACGAATGTGATTACCGGCCTTGCGGTCGGTCTTGAATCGACTTTGCTTCCGGCGTTGGTTGTAGTTCTTGCGATAATAATCTCGTTCAAGCTTGGTGGCTTGTACGGAATCGCGCTTGCTGCAGCAGCAATGCTTTCACTTTCTGCAATCGTGATAGCCGTGGATTCATACGGCCCTATCACGGACAATGCAGGAGGAATAGCGGAGATGTCAGGGCTTCCGCCTGCTGTAAGAAAAGTGACGGATGCGCTTGATGCTGTCGGAAATACTACAAAAGCGACTACAAAAGGATTTGCGATTGCAGGTGCTGCTTTAGGTGCCTTGGCATTGTTCGTTGCATTTGCGGATGAAAGCCATCTGACTGAAATTAATCTGCTCAATCCCGCAGTTGTCGTAGGTCTTTTCCTTGGTGCTTTGCTTCCGTTTGTATTCTCTTCACTGTTGATGACTGCGGTCGGAAGAGCTGCATTCGAAATAGTCGAGGAAGTAAGAAGGCAGTTCAGGGAAATCAAAGGGCTTATGGAAGGAAAAGGCAAAGCAGATTATGCAAGATGCGTTGACATCAGCACGAAGACTGCATTGAAAGAGCTTGCACTTCCTGGAGTAATTGCAGTTGGTACTCCATTGCTTGTGGGCTATCTGTTTGGAGCTGCAGCATTGGGAGGACTTCTTGCAGGAGCGATTGCAAGCGGATTCCTTATGGCTTTGACCATGTGCAATGCAGGTGCTGCCTGGGATAATGCGAAGAAGCTGATTGAGGAAGGAAAGTTCGGTGGAAAGGGAAGCGATGCACACAAGGCAGCGGTTGTAGGAGACACTGTCGGAGATCCTCTGAAGGATACGTCAGGCCCTGCACTCAACGCTTTGATAAAGGTGCTTAACACGGTTTCCCTCGTCTTTGCAGGAGCTTTGATAGCAAACTCCCTGGGACTTATATAGTCCTTTTTTCTTTATTTTTCAAAACTAGATTCTGATTATTGCATCTGTGAATAATTCCAGATCCTTCATCGTCTTTCTCTGCATGTCATCCTTTGTGATGAGATAAAGCGCCTTTGTTTTCTTTTTCCTCACAGAATTCACTACCTGATGGATGAACCTTATGGTGTCGATTTCCTCATTATACATAAGAACCATCGAAATGCTGTCAAGAATAACAAGGTCTACATCGGATTTCAGCATCTTGTCTACTGCTTTTGTCATGCTGTCAAGGTCCCGCGAAGTATGAATAACATTTCCTTTTATTGCGCTTTTGCTTTTCCCCCCGCTGCATTCCATGATAACAAATTTCTTGGGGTCAATTCCGGATTTCTCAAGATTTGCCAGAACCACTTCAGCAGGAACTGCAAGAGTTATGAGCCCTATCTTGCCGTATTTTTCAGAGAGGATCATGTTCAGATCATTAGCAGTGCTCTTGAAGCTTGAGCTGATTACAAGAACAGAATTCTGATTGTTCTTAACGGTGTTGAGTATATGGCTTTCAAACAATCTTCCCAATACCTTTCGTTCCATATTCATTCCACCAGTTTCTTCAGTTTTGCCTTGAAGCTCTTGATATCAATCGGCTTCTGGAAATACGCTACGGGTTTAAGCTTTTTAACAACATCTTCCCCGGTTTCACTCAATTGCGCAACACTCAGGAATGCAACTTTCTGTTTTTTAATCTTCGAATCCTTCCTTATCTTCTCAAGAACTTCCCTTCCTGACATCTCAGGCATGAATATATCCAATAGAACCAAATCAAATTTTTCTTTCTTCAAAGTTTCAAGCGCTTTCTTTCCCCTGCTGACTGTTTTTGCTTCATAGCCCATGCTTTCAACCAGCATTTTGATTGAAGTGAGAATGTCTTCTTCATCGTCGACAATCAGGATTTTCTTAGCCATCTGTTCACCTTCTTTTTTGCTTTAATGGGGAGCGTAAATATAAAAATCGAACCCTTTCCCGGGCCCCTGCTTTCAGCGCGCATATCCCCGCCGTGAATTTCAATTATGCCCTTGGAGACGGCAAGCCCGAGGCCCGGTCCGCCGTGTTTCCTTGTTATTGTCGAATCAGCCTGGAAGAACGGTTCAAACACCTTCTCCATGTCCTTCTTTGAAATTCCGATTCCGCTGTCCTTCACGCTTACTCTGATGAAACCGCCTTCTTTTTCCGTTTTTACGGTTACGGTTCCTTTTTCAGGAGTGAATGCAAGTGCATTGTCCAGCAGGTGCCGCATGACCTGCTGTATTCTCCGGGCATCGCACTCCACTTTCGGAAGATTTCCATAATCGGTTATAATCCTGATTCCGTTTTTCTTTGCAGTACTTTCAATATATTTTACTGAATCCTTCACCAGAACATTCAAATCCGTTTCCTCATATTTAAGGCTCATCTCCCTTGCCTTGATTTTTGATATCTCAAGCAGGTCGTTTATCAGCCTCTCAAGCCTTTCGCTATTCTTAAGGACAATGCCGAGCGCAAGCTTCTGCTCTTCAGAAACCTTTCCAAGCGAGCCGTCAAGCATAAGATTAACCTGTGTTTTCAATGGTGTAAGAGGTGTTTTCAGTTCATGCGAAACCATGCCCAGAAGCCCTGCCTTTATCTCCTTTGCTTTTCTTTCCTCAATCTCCATAAGAAGCATCTGTTTCTCGCTCAAATCCCTTACTATTGCCAGAATGAACTTCTCCCCGCGGATATCTATTATTTTTGCGTTGATGTCCACAGGCACTGTCTTTCCTTTCTTGGTATTCAGGACCGATTCGAATGCAATTTTTCCTTTTTTCTTCAATTCGCTGAACCCTTTCTCATATATCTCCCTGTTCTCTTCGGGCTGCGCGCCGATAATCTTCTGCCCTATAATCTCCTTCTTTTTGAATCCGAGCATCTGTTCTGCCTTTTTATTGGCATCAACAACCTTTCCGTCCAGTCCGATTAAGAAAATCGCGTCATTGGGCTGTTCGAACAGCTGCCTGAATCTTTCCTCGCTTGCACGGAGGGCCTTTTCATCCTCCTTGTTTCCGATGCTTGCCCCGAAATGCCTGGCAACCGCATGGATAAGGTCCTCCTCTTCAAGACTGAACGGTCCCTTGTATTCTTTCGGCTTTTCTTCCAGATAATAAACCTCAATAGCGCCTGTCTTCTTCCCGTCTATCCTGATGCTTGCACTAAGCTTCCATTTGGTCTGCCTGAAGTTTTTCGTTTTGAATTCGTTTCCGTTGACCGTTATTCTTGCGCATGCATCATCAGGATACTGGAATGCGGGCGGAAGCAGTTTGACTGCTTTTTCCAGCATTTTTTCCATGGACATATCCGTTCTTTCGGTAAGCCGTGCGCATTCATAGAGGCAGTTCATCTCCTTTACACGCTCATTCAGCCTTGCATTGACGGAAATCAGGTCTTCATTCGTTGTCCTGAGCTCCTCCTCCGAAACCGTTAATTTCTCAAGCGCTTCCTTCAGTTTCTGTTCTGCTTCCTTCCTTAATGTAATGTCCTTGAATATCCCGCTCGTTGCAATGAATTTCCCGTTCTTCATGAAAGCATTCGCGCTTCCGATAAGAAATATGTTCTTCCCCTTTTTCGTTACGAAAACTGCTTCTATATTTCCGAATGATTTTCCTCTGCAGACTTCTTTGAATATTTTTTTGCACTGCGCGTGATAATCTTTATGAATTACATCCATGAGATTCAGCTTCTTTACCTCTTCATCGGAATAACCGAGCGCTTCCTTCCATCTCTTGTTGACGTAGTTGAATTTGCCATCCGCATCTACGCTCTGGATGAGGTCATTCGCATTCTCAAACAGGTCCCTGAACTTCTCCTCGCTCTCCTTCAGCGCCCGTTCAGCCTCCTTCCTCCAGCCGATGTCCCTTGCGGAGGCCACTATTCCGACAAGTTTTCCATTCTCGTGTATGGGCGCGGTTCCTGCTGAAATCTCATAAGGAATCAGCTCCCCTTTCCTGTTTTTTATCTCAATCTCGAACGGAGGGGTGCTTATGCCCACGAATTCCCCTGCTATTGCCTTCACTATTTTGGGAATGTACTTCATAGGAACGTAATTCCTGAAACCGCTTCCGATAATATCTTCCTTTTTGTACCCTAATCTTTCAGCCATGTCATTGATTGCGATTATTTTTCCGGTTTTATCCACCCCGATAAGAAGGTCGGGGTAATTGTCAAAAAGAGTCCTGAATTTTTCCTCGCTCGCCTTCACCGCCCCCTCAGCTATCTTCCTTTCGGTTATGTCCCTTCCTGAAACCACCCTCACCTTTATGTCCCCGTCTTCATGCAGTGAGAATCCTGCCCTGGAAATCTCAACAGGAATCAGCTTTCCTTTCTTCGTTTTTACCTCTATCTCAAACGGCTTCCTCTCTTTTTCGGAAAAACCGAGAGCCATGTTCTTCAGGATGACAGCATAATATTTCACAGGCACGAAGCTCCTGAAGCTCTTTCCGATTACCTCCTCTCTTTTATAGCCGATGCTGTGCAGAAGATAATCGTTTACAAGAACCATATTTCCTCTGCGGTTTATGCCTATGAGAAAATCAGGATAATTTTCAAGCAGGGTCCTGTACAGCTCTTCGCTCCTTCTCAGTCTTTTTTCCGTTTCCTTGAGCCTTGAAACATCCGTCATCGAAGCCATTATCACGGGCGCTTTTCCTCCCTCCTTTACAACGGACGCAGAAAGAATTACAAAAAGCTTGGAGCCGTCTTTTTTCCTTCCTTCGAATTCGTCCGTCCATTCTCCTTTGTCAAGCAGGATTTTTCTTATCATGGGGATTATTTTTTTCTTCTCGACAAAATCCGTGGCAAGTTTTCCCACCACTTCACTGCTGTTTTTGTAGCCCCACATTTTAATGAAGGCGGGATTTGAATATAATACCCTGCCGGTTATATCGGTGAATATAATGCCGTTCAGCGATGATTCTACCGCTTTGCTTTTGATTCTCAATTCTTCATTTATATCTTCGGCTAAGGGCATCCAACTACACCCACAAATCTGACGTTAAATTTATATAGACGCGTATCATTAATCCCGGCGTTTTTCATCTTTTTTTGCCTCTTCCGGTTTCACTTTGACAGGCAGTGTAAATGTAAATATTGTTCCTTTTCCGGCACCGGGACTTTTCACCCAGATTGTCCCGTTGTGCGCTTCAACGATGGCCTTGCAGATAGTCAGGCCAAGCCCTGTTCCCTTGTATTTCTTGGTGGCCGGCTGCTCTACCTGGTAGAATGCTGAAAATATCTTCGGAAGATGCTTCTCCGGTATTCCTATTCCGTTGTCGCTTACGCTCACTTTAACATCATGGTCTTCTTTTTCCGTCCTGATCGTTATGGTTCCATTTTCAGGGGTGAATTTCAGCGAATTGCTAAGAAGGTTTATCAGGACCTGCTGAATCCTGTCCGGGTCGCACATCGTATTCGGGATTTTCCCCTGCTTTACGGCCAGATTTATTTTCTTGTTCTTTGCAGTCTCGTGCATTGTCTGGACCGCCTGCTTCACAAGCGAGTTAACATCGACTTTCTTATATTTGAACTGCATTCCCTTTGATTCAATCCTTGAAATGTCAAGCAAATCATTCAATAATCCCTCCAGACGGAGCGCATTCCTTAGAACGATGTCAAGGCCCTGTTTTTGTTTATCAGAAAGTTTTCCGAGGTCTCCGCCCATCAGCATCTCAAGCTGCATCTTCATAGGAGTTATCGGGGTCTTCAGCTCGTGCGACGTCATGCTGAAGAATCTTACTTTCATCTCATCCAGTTCCTTTAACCTCCCCATCTGCTCGTTCAAATCCTTCATCATGTTCAGGAGCGCGGTACGCGAATCCTTGATTTTCTGTTCCTCTTCGGCGAGTTCCCCTGCCTTTTCCTCGGATGCCTCCCTTTCTTTTTCAGTATCCTTGAGCATGTTCGTGAGCGCACGGGTCGTTTTCTTCAGCCTGGCTTCCTTATCCTTCAATTCCTCGATTTTTTCCTTCAGTTTATTTTCCCTTTCCGCAACTTTATTCTTCAGCGCCTCCTCCTTCGATATGTCTTTTGCCACTTCCCGGATTACATACTCGCCTTCTCTCCTGATTATTCTTGCATCGATTTCGGCAGGCACCAGCCGCTTGTTTCTTGTTACGAAAATATCTTCAAAGCTGGCATTATCGCCGTTTTTCAGTTTTTTCAGCGCTTTTGAAAAAATCTTTTCCTTGTTTGCACGGAGCTTTGAAACATTCATGCCGAGCAGTTCTTTTTTCTTATAGCCCGTCATTTCGGCTGCTTTTTTATTCGCATCGATGATTCTACCATCAAGACCGTAGACAAGAATGGCATCGTTGGACTGCTCGGACAGCGTCCTGAGCCTTGTTTCAATCTCTTCTGCAGTTTCTTTTTTCTTCATCAGCTTTCCCCTGCGATTTTCTTCAGTCTTGCAATCTCCTTCTTCAGCTCAATCATCTTCAGCTCCCTGCCCACCGCAAGCTGGTTGATTTCCTCAAGCTCCTTTACCTTGCCTTCCAATTGTTTTCCTGCTTCCTCGAGCTCTGCCGTTCTCTTTTTTACAATCTCTTCAACCTCTGTCTTCGCCTTTTCAAGCTGTTCTGTCCTCTGTTTTACCTTTTTCTCAACGCTTTTCTTTTCCGCAGCCAGCTGTCTGCTCTTTTTAATCAACTCTTTCGAAGTAGTGCGCAGTTCCTCATTGACAGACCGCAGTTCCTCGTTTGCGTCCCTTTGTTTTTCCTCGGATTTTTTCAGCTTCTTAAGCGCCTGTTCTAGCGCCGCAGTCCTTTTCCTCACTTTTGCGTCAACCTCTGCCTTGGCTTTCCTTAACTCTTCCGTAGTTGATTCCAATTCCTCGTTCGTGGCCTGAAGCTCCTCATTGGACGACCTCAGCTCCTCTTCCGCGGCCCTCGTCTTTTCATATGCATCCTTCAGTTTTTTTTCAGCTTCTTTGTCTTGTGTAATATCCCAGAAGATTCCGAGAATGCCTATAACCTTGCCTTTTTCATCCCTGACGGGGGTCTTTATTGTATGCACCCAGTATTCCTTTCCTTTCGAAATATATTTCTCTTCGATATCCACCGTCTTTCCTGCCTTCATTATCCTCTTGTCATCAGCCCGGTATTTCTGTGCGAGCTTTTTCGGGAAAAAATCAAAATCATTCTTTCCCCTGAACTCGGAAACCTTTATTCCCAGGTCTTTTGCAAAATCCTCATTGCATGAAACATAAACAGAATCCTTATCCTTCATGAATATTTTCTGCGGAATGTTTTCAACAAGGGTCCTGTAGTTTCTTTCGCTTCTTTTCAGCGCTTCAGCCGCCTTCTTGCGCTCGGTGATGTCGCGGGAGAATACCAGAACGCCTTCGGGCACGGGTTCGATGCTGAGCTCAAACCACCCCCTGCTGCCGTCCGGAAAGATAAATTCGTTTTCCATATGGTGCGGCTTCCTCTTTTTCATGCAGCGTTCGACACAGGCGAACATCTCGGTTTTTTCGATGTCCGGATATGTCTCCATCATCGTACGGCCCAGGAGTTCCTTTTTACTGCGGCGTCCGTGTTTCGTAGCCGCATCATTAACGTAGATATACTTCCAGTCAAAGCCTATGATCTGGCAGCCTTCGAGCATACTGTCCAGAGTATGCCGGTAGCGCTCCCTGATATTGAGTTCCGCCTCCATTGCACGGCGGTAATCCGCCCGCGCCCGCAGCGCGCTTATGCCGTAGGCAAGATTGTTCGCCATCTCCATAATCAGCGCAATCTCTTCTTTATTGAATGCATCCGGCTTGGCAGAGTAGATGTTTAGTGCGCCAAAGACATCGTCGTCTATCTTAAGCGGCAATGCGATGGATGAACAGTATCCGCGCTTGACTGCCGCAGTGCGCCAGGGCCTGAAATCCGGGCTAGTTGCGATGTTTCTTGCGATAACGTGTTTTCCGGTGCGTATGGCCGTTCCAGTGGGCCCTCTGCCGCGCGCTTTGTTTGCCCAGGTTATTCGGACAGTATCCAGGTAATTCTTCTCAAAACCGTATTGCGCGACCGGCTGCACGCTCTTTTCCCGGTTCTGCAGTGCAAAACCCACCCATGCCATCCTGTAGCCGCCGTCTTTGACTATAAGCCTGCATATGTCCTGCAGAAGCTCGAGCTCGTCCTCGGCGTGAATCAACTTCTGATTGCACTCGCTTAGCAGCTGCAGCGAACGGTTTACCGTGCGCAGCTTTTTTTCCGTTTTGTGCCGTTCTGTTACATCCCGGAAAAATCCTACCAGATATTCCTTGCCGTTCATTTTTACTTTTGCGGAGCTCACATCGCAGTAAACAATTTTTTTGTTCTTCCCCAGGACCGGAATGTCTTTTGCGACGACTACCTTCCCCTTTGCCTGTTTGTCGAATTGGTTCAATACATATTTGAGATCCTTTTTCGGGTGTATCGCCAGCACATCCATTTTCAGAAGTTCTTTTTCCGGATAACCGATTATTCCGGTTGCGGCAGGGTTTGCAAGCATGAATTTTTTTGTTTTGATATCGGCTACAAGTATCCCGTCCTGCGCGCCGTCAAAAACGGCCGCGAATCTCCTTCGGTTTTCATCAGCCCTTTCCTCCATCTTCTTCTGCTCGGTAATATCCTGCAGTGTTTCCAGAGCCCCGGTGATTTTTCCATTCGCATTCCTAAGCGGCGCTGACGTGAATAAGAGCCATTTGCCTGATCTTGGAAAGAAGTCCTCCACTTCGTATGCTCCTGTTATAAGTTTGGACTTGCGGTATTTGTCTTTGTAATATCTTCTTATTGTTGATTCTGAAGCGTTGTCCACCACAAAGTCGGCCATGACAGGTCTTTTCTTCGGATAGAATGCTTTCCACTGGTTCTTCGTCCCTATCATCCTGGCTGCTGAAAGTCCTGTAAGCCTGCTGCATGCCCTGTTCATGTGCGTTACGACATGATTCTCATCGATTACGAAAGCAGGAATACTGCTGCCCTCGATTATCTGCGAAATCCTTTCCCGGCTGATTTTCAGTTCCTCCATTGCGCTTTGAAGCTCCTCATTTGACGCCTGAAGCTCCTCGTTCGATGCTTTCAGCTCCTCTTCGGAAGCCCTCAGCTCCTCGTTCATTGCATTCATTTCCCCGCTTTTTCTTTTCACCGCCTCCACTATCAGGTCCGTATCTTCGCTGATGCCGTGCATTTCGCCGAGATCTTTTTCAAGTGCAGTAACCAGTTCATCAAAGCTTTCGAGCTTCCTTCTTTTCATTGTTTTCTTCTGTTTTTTGAGCTTCTTCAGCTTCTCGGCAATCTGTTTTTCCCCTTCCTCAAGCTCCTTCTCCTTCATTTTCATTTCTTCCTTTTTCTTCTTCAGCCTTTCTATCTTTTCAGCAAGAGTCTCTCTCATAAGCAACACCTTGAAACAGCAAGCAGATACATCAAACCTTTTTATTGTTTGCGATTTGAATAAGTTTTCTCGGAATATTATCATCTCCCACAGTGTAGAAGCATTCCCCGGTTTTGACATCGAAAATGATGCTTCTCCTCTCTCCGCCCCCGGTTTCCTTTGCAGCGATTTTTATTTTTTCCTTCCTCAGTTTTCTCAGCGTGCTCTTAATATTTTCCTCGCCGATCGTTTCATCCTCGAATTTCGCACCGCCTATCACTATCGCCCTTATATTCTCCTTTACCGCGCCCAGGCCGAGCATCCTTTTCAGCATTATGTCGATTGCGCTGTCCGCATATTTCACAAGCTCTGCCCTTTTCAGGTAGCTTCTGGAATTCGGCAATAGTATATGCGCCATCCCCGCGATCCCTTTATATCTGTCGTACAGGACCAGCCCGATGCATGAACCCAGAACAAGGCTTTGCATGATAACCGGCTTGCGCGTTACCTTTATTTCCCCCACGCCGATTGTAATACTAGGCACTTCCGTCACCCTTTTTAACGAAAACATGCGCCTTCTTGTCGAATTCCTTGAACAGCCCGTAGTTTGCCTGCTCGGATGTTCCGACAACAAGGAAGCCATCTTTCTTCAATGCTTTATACAATTTCTTATTGATTTTCTCCTGCAGTTCCGGTGTAAAATATATCAGTAAATTCCTGCAGAAAATCATATCAAATCCTTTCGGGATCTTTCCTTCGATTATGTCATGCTTTTTGAATTTCACAATCCTCAGGAAATCCCTTACGATATATTTTGTGGATTCCCCCCTCCTGCGGACTTTCACGAAATATTCCTCGCGCAGTCTTCTGCTTAAGCCTTTGACATCCGAGGCGCCGTATACTCCTGCCTTGGCTTTCCCGATAGCTTCCTTGTCCACGTCGGTTCCCATGATTGAAACCCTGAAGCCGTAATAGCGCAATCCAAGAGCTTCATAGAATAATATTGCAACCGAATAAGGCTCCTGCCCCGCTGCACATCCTACTGACCAGATTCTGATGTGGGTTTCCCCTTTCTTCAGCTTGTTTGAAATCAGCTTCGGCAGGACTTTTCTCTTAAGAAAATCGAAAACGAACTTGTCCCTGTAAAAATCGCTAACTTTTATGGTTAAAGTATCGATGAATTTCTGTGCCTCGCCATGGTTTTTTTTCAAAAGACGCAGATAATCGGAATATGTTTTGCAGTCGGTTTCGAACATACGCTTGTGAATACGCCTGTGCAGGGTCGAACTTTTATAATTGCTTGCATCAAAACCGATTATCCTGTAAACCATCTTCAGGATTTTCTTCAGTTCTTTTTCGTTTTTCACTTTAAATTCCACATCTTTAAAGTTTAAAACATTTCCGATAAACAATAATTGCCACCCCCTCCTGTGAGTAAAATTTATAAACGTTTGAGTAAATATATTACTCATGTTGGAAGCGCTGATAACATCAAAAGTGAAGAGAAAACTGCTTGCATTGTTCTTTACCAACCCGGAGAATGAGTTTTATATCCGGCAGTTGTCCAGGAAGCTTGATGAGGAAACCAATGCAATAAGGAGAGAATTACAGATGCTCGAAAATGCGGGAATCCTTACCTCGCGTGCTGAAGGTAATCTCAAGCTTTATAGAATTAACAGAAATTCCCCGGTTTTCAATGAACTCAAGGGCCTGATTCTGAAAACGGAAGGCCTTGGAACAATCCTTCGGCAGGAACTGAAAGGCAGGGGAATCCTTTTTGCTTTCATATACGGTTCATACGCGGAAGGCAGGGAAAGAAAAGGAAGCGATATAGACCTTATGGTAATCGGCGATGTTCCCGTGGATAAATTTAATTCAGTCATATCCGGCCTGGAAAGAAAAATAGGCAGGGATGTCAATTATATTATCTATCCGGAAAGAGAATTTATCGAAAAACTTTCGAGCGGTTTCATACGGGATGTTGCTGATGGAAAGAAAATAATGATAATCGGTGATGAAGATGAATTTAAGCGATTTATTAAGAGAAGATAGAATAAGAAAAGTCTCGGAAGACAAAAAACAGGCCGAAGAAAATCTTAAGGCTGCCGAACGTGATTTGAAAGTGGCCTCCAAAACTATTAAGGTTGACTGCGACTGGGCCTTTATCATGGCTTATAATGCGATGCTGCACGCGGCGAGGGCACTTATGTTTGCCGATGGGTATGAACCTGCAGGGGAGGAAAAACACAAAGCTGCCGTTGATTATGCCGATGTAAAATTGGGGTCCAAATACAAGGACAAGATAAATTTATTTGACAGGATGAGGAAAAGAAGACATGCCGTATTATATGAAAAAATAGGCGCAGTATCCGGGCATGAAGCTGATTTTGCAATTAAAACTGCAGCAGAATTCGTTGAAAAAATAAAAGAGAAGATAAAATAGTGGGGGAACTGAGATTTCCACTCCGCGCGGCTCCGTGAAAAATTCAAACTGATGAAGATTTGAACTCAGGCCATAAATTTTGTTTGTATTAAATTATACATAATTTGTATAAAAATATACAACTATTGTAAAAAAACACACATTTAAATAGTTTTCAGTTCCTATCAATGCATGGAGATAAGAACAAAGGGCCTGATGGATTTTCTATCGGAATTCAACAGGTATCTTCCGAGAAAAATGAGAATATTCGCTTTGGGCGGTACAGCACTCACGCTTCTCGGAAAAAAGGCAAGCACCAGGGACATCGACATATGCTTCGTCAATGAAAACGAGAGAAAAGCGTTTATAAAAACCCTGCAAACGCTTGGATACGAATTGAATGTTCCGAATAAATTGGTCGGGCATGGAATCGCAATAGATGTCTATTCTGACGGATATATTTTTTGTGTCCAGCTGCCCTCGGATTATGCAGAAAAAGCAAAGAAAATCAGGGAAATGGGTAAAATAGAGCTTTATGTCCTGAGCCCGATTGACCTCATAATAACGAAAGCCGCAAGATTCAACGACCGGGACAGGGAAGACCTTGCAATATTGTTTGAAAATTATGAAATAGACCAGAAAGAACTATTGCGCCGATGGATAGACGTGATGGAAAATTCAATGGTAAAAGATGCAAAGGAAAATATCCTCCTGCTTTTTTCATTGCTGGAAAAATACCAAACCATAGACGGCGATGCGTTGAAAGAAGCCAGGAGGTGGGCAAATGACTGATTTCAAAAAGATTTTCTCGAAATACGGGTATTCGCTGTTCGAACCCGAATCCATAGAAGATGCGGTAATAGATGCTTTGAAAAGCGGGGAAATCCGTTATATCCTGGGAATCCCCATAATTCTGGAAAATTCGGATGTGGATTTCGAAGACCTGATATCCAAGGCGAAAAAGAATAAAATACTGGACGGCTTGCTGGATATTTTTTATATAAGCTCCATGATAATAAAAAACAAGAAGAAAATATCCGCCTTGAAAAAATTGATAAAAAACAAAAGCTTCAGAAAAAAATTCGATAAAAACGAATTCAGGGAAATTTACGACCAATATTCCAAAACAAAGGCCGGCCATACTTTTTCGTCTTCAACGTATTATCACCTCTCATTTATATTTACAGCAAAACAAATTGAAATCCTCTACAAAATTAAAAATGGAGAAGCATTGACCAAGACAGAAAAAGAATATTACAGCAGAGTAATCAAAAAGCGCCTGGTTGCAATAAAAGAATTATCATCATTTGTTCGGGACTTTGTTTAAACAAATGGGGGAACTGAGATTTAAACTCAGGTCACCAGCTCCCAAAGCTGGCAGCATACCAGGTTAGCCCATTCCCCCGTCAGTTATGAATCTTTTTCTCAAGGGTGTAAACCGTTCCGAATTTTTTGACAATAAATCCGTAATTCTCATAAAGCCTTACTGCAGGATTAAGGCTTTTCACTTTAAGATATATCTTCTTGCTTGTGGAATCTGAAATCTGGCTTAATTTTTCCATAAGAGCGGTTCCTGCGCCCTGGTTTCTCCGGGTTTCATCAACACCCAGCCCCTTAAGAACGAAAAAATCCTCTGTTTCAACCAGATGCATGAATCCTACGATGTTGCTGTCCACGGTTGCAACATAGAATAAATCATCATCGTCAAAATCAAGCGCTGCATTGGGAAATATTTTTTTAATCAATGGTATGAGTTCTTTCAGCTCCTCTTCAAATATTTCCCTTACGTAAACCATTTCCTCACCCTAAATCAATGAACTTTGATGTTATTCTTTTATTTTCTATTTCAACAGCGCATGCCCTGAATCTGTTTGCAGCAGGAACTTTTATTATATTAGTGCCTTCTATCCTGCCCATCCCCTCTTCTTCATGAATATGCCCGAAAAATACAACCAAAGGTTTTTTCTCCTCTATTATCCTCAGCACCGATGAACTTCCGGCATGCTTTCCCCTTGCAGAATCAAAATGCCCTTTCGGAGGGCAGTGCAGTAATAATACAGTATTATTGTCTATTTCCAGTTTATTCATCCTTTCATAAATCTCCTCTTCCGAAAGTTCTCCATAAGTTCCGAACGGAGTAATATTACTATAACCGAAGCCAACAAGATTCAATCCATCCTCAAGCTCAACTCTTCTCTCATTCACGGAATTCTTGTTCCCTGCAATGAATTCATTTTCCTTTTCTCCTTCCCAGTTCCCGGGTATGAAATAAAATCTTGGAAATGAACCGATAACCTCTTCAAGAAATGATACACTCCTTGAATTGTCCCCGCAGCTCAGAACGTAGTCGAATCCGTCTGCAGCTCCCCTTAATTTTTCAAGGGCTGCCTCCTCCTGGTGCAAATCAGAAAAAACTAGGAATTTCATTTCTTTCCCTTTTTGTATCCTTCCATTATTTCCCTGAATCTTTTTTCAAAATCCTCTTTCAGCCCGTCTGCAATATATCTTTTTGTAAATGCATCGGCCCTTGCAGCCAGAGCGATTTTATTCGCAAGCGCGCGTGCAATCTTTCCTCTCACTGCTTTGGGCGAACTGGAAATCTTCGCATGCTGGAATATTATCCCGTGCTTCGGAGGAGCGATTTTCTTGTTTTTCAGATGTTTGAACAATGCCTTCTCTGCGCCGATAATCTGTATTGTACTCGATGGAAGTATCCCGAGTCTTTTAAGCGAACCCACATGTGCAACAAGCTTTGCTGCAATATCAGGGCCTGCAACAGTTGAAACATTCGGGCATAATTCTCTTGCAAGCGTATTCTGGTATTCCTCGTATCCTTCTGCAAGTCCGTAAAGCTCGAGTATTGATTCTGCCAGCGTATAAATCTGCTTCATATCCCTGTCTTCAAGCTCTGCACCAAGGCTCTTCCCTGCTTTCCCGACTATCTCATCCGCCTTTTTCTCCCCGAGAACTTCCGCAAGCTTTTTGACATCCAGGTTCTTCCTGTTTATTATAAGCACTGCCTGGACGAATTTCTTCCTGTCTTCCGGAGGCCTGAATTCTGGGAAATAAACAGAGTACCAGTCTTCCAGTTTTTCAGTAAGCTGGTTTATGACCTTGTCTATGGTCTCTATGCTCTTTGCTGCACCGCCGAGAAGCATGTCCCTGCTCTTTAAAGCTTCCTCAACACTTTCCTTGGTTTTCTTTAGGAATTTCTCCCTCTTTGATCCTGTTCTGAAACCTCGTTCAAAACGCCTTTTGTCTTTCATGTTTTGAACTTTGCATCGAGGTATTTAAAAACCTGAAGTTTCTATTGATATTATCTATTATTATGGGTGTTCGGCTTTAGACGTAGTAATTTTACGTTAAATGTCTGATTTTTATCTGGAATCTATAAACTGGAGTTTAGGTTTAGGCTTAATCTTTATAAATATTCCGTTGCACTCTCTCTCAGAACGCAAGAGAGGTTTTACCATCTCTTGTTCCGGAGGATATTTTTCTTCGGAGTTTTGGACCGTTTCCTTCCGTAAGATTATGGAAGGCAAAAAGGGTCAACCGCCGTTAATTATTTTTTGTACGGTCCGAAAGGCGGTTGAAAAATCGAGGTGAATAAATGAAAATAAACCTTAAGAAAATCGGCGCGATTGTTGCCGGTGCTACCATCCTGGCAAGCACAGCAGCATTTGCAGGTCTCTGGTTTGGAGACACGATGCTGGTAGACGACAACGGAGCACCTACCACCAAGGTCGTTATCCCGGAAATGGGAGCAATGTCTGATGGTGTAGCAGGATCCATTGTTGCAGGTAAGATTGTAGGAGAGTCCTACAAGACTGAGGAACTGAGTGCAAGTGTTGTTGGAACCGCAACCTGTTCTGGTGAAGATGATACCGAAGGCGGAACATGCGCAGTAACCAACGAGAAAGTCCAGTTGGAAATCCATGTCCCGGGCGGAGTCGCAGAGGGTGTATACACAGTAAACAACCTCATCGGTGACTACCTAAACAGGAGATTGGGTGACAGAATAGACAACGCTGCAGGAGACACTGCCACAGAATATCCGATCGGAGGCTCTGACATTTCAGACAACGCAAACCCGTTTACGGATGCTGCAAGTGGAAACATCGGACCTTCTGAAACATTTATGTTCAGAATCGACGGTGGAATGTTCTCTCCATTTGCAACCCAGTCAATTACAGATGACACTGCTGCAAAAACATACTCAGAGCAGCAGGACATGTGGATTGAGGGAAGCAGCTATTACTCTGACTCAGACAACGATGTAGTAGGTGACCTTAGTTTCCTTGCATACACCTTGAAATTCAAGGGCAGCTCGGACGACTTCGGTATCCCGGTGTGTACAACACCAGACGGAACCGACTACACATACTGTAAGAGTGGTGCATTGGACGCAAACTTTGACTATGCAACAGAAACACACAAAGTCAGAGTTGGTTTCCTTGGGGAGCCCTGGATTATCAGTGAAATGGACCCCCCGACCTGGATGGCACTACCTGCACAGTCAGAGAGTCAGGTATATGCCGGTGGTTCAGTAAAGCTGGCAAAAGAATCAGTCAGCGGAATTATCAACCAGGGAGAATCACTTCCTGTAGATGATTTGAAATTCCACCTGGACGACCTGGAAGCACACGGCAACGTTGTTTCAGCCATTGTATCAGTACTCGATGCAAACGACAACATCCTTAAAAAGGACAGAGTCGTTCCTGGTACAACCCAGGAATTCAACATCGGAGGAAAGATCTACAGATTCCACGTATACAAAGTAGCTCCTGGTTATACCTTCGGAGCAAAGTGGGCTGATGTAGCAATCTTTGCCAAAGAGCTGAAGATTGAAGATGGTCAGCACCTTGACCCAGACTACGATACAAATGAAGAGTATCAGGCAGCAGTAGGCTGGAAAAACAAGGGAGCACAAGTTGGTGTTGATGAACAGCTCGACCATTTGAGGACGATTGTTCTGTACTCTGACGATATATCTGCATTGTCAAGCAGCGGTGAGGACAGATTGGAAGAAAATGATTACCTTCCTATTGTTCAGGACCCTGTAGCATGGAAGCTGACATATGCCGGATTGAGCATTACCAGCTCAGACAGAGACAGCCTCAAATACAGACTCGAGAGGACTGGTGACCAGACAATTTCGTCAACCAAAGGTCCTTGGGAATCAACCGGTTCAGACAGAGTAGCCTGTACAATCTTTGCACCATACGTAAGAGTTCAGTCATCAAAGAGCGGAAACGTCTTTGAGATTACTGATACTGGAGGTATGAATGCAAACGACGGTACTGGTGGAACAACTCTTTCAGATAAAGAATTCTTTATCGCAACCGCTCTGCACCCTGTCTGTGATAACACAATCGGTGACACCGGAACATGTGCATTCCACGGTTTCAATTACGGAATGGCTGGTTTCTACTGTGACTCAGCAGCACTCAACTGTCCTGACGGCATGGAACTGACAGACCTTGACCTTGATGACGACGGCGTATACGACGTAACAGACGTCTGTGTAGCTGTTGATGCAAGTGCTGCATGCTGGACTGGCGCTGGTTTTGATTGTCCTGCAGGTGCGGGTACAATCTTTATGAGGCTTTCCTCAACCAACCAGCACTACGGTTACGAAATCTACCCGTGGACTTGGGCATTCGATGCAGCCCCACCATGGCCGACCAACTCGCTCTGGGTTAACTACGAAACAGTAGGTGACGGAGACACTGACTGGGATACCGGTGGTTTGTTTGAAGTTGCATTCTACGAAAACGCAGTCAACATCGCTGAATCATTCATGGGTGATGACTATGGTCTTGGTACAGTCGGTCCGTTCGCAGACTCCTGTTTCGACCCAGCAGTCGGAAGCCCGGCTTGTTTCGGACAGGACGGTGGTGGTGCACCAAGACTTGCAGCAGCAGGCCCAATCATTCCTGACTGGTACCTCGCTTTCTCAGAAAAAGCAGGTGAAGACACCTCAAACGAATTCGCAGACTATGCACTCAACGGTCTTTACGTTGGTGAAGGATGGTCTGGCGGAGACCCGGGTGATGCAACATTCAACTGGGACACACAAAATGGTGCCGGCGAATACGTAACCAGAGAGGACTATACCCTGTACATGTATGCAGGTCCTGTTGAGCCAAGAGGCAGAGTATCAACCCTTGAAGAGGGTGGTGTAACCGAAAGAGGTTCTGTCTTCAGTTCAATAGACGACACTTCTGTAACCTACTACATGGCAAACCAACTTGCATATTCGCAGTTTGTTCTTGCCTCTGCAGAAGGTACATCAAGTGCAACTGGAACATGTATAAGAACCATTGGCGAAGGTGAAACAACCGAACCCTGTAACGGTGTTACTGTAACAGCACTCGAGATAACCGAAGATGTTGGTCCATGCTCTGCAGCAGGTGGTTCTGCAGCATGTGTAGCCAGCATGGAAGGAGTCTCAGCAGTAATTCTGCCTGACAACACAGCAACGGTATCACAGGTTGTTCCGTATGCAAATGCATACAGCGGACTTGTCATCCTTGACAGAGATGCAGTTGGTGTAAACACACTCGTTGCAATCGGAGGAGACAAGGTTAACACTGTAACTGCTCAGCTTCTTGAGGGTGCAGCTGTTGACTGGACAACTGAAACCGTAGTGGTCAGAGAAGTCGTAAAGGGCTCGAAGATTGTTGTTGCAGGTGCAGAAGCAGCAGACACCCTGACAGCAGCAAACCAATTCGTCAGCGAAGTCAGAAGGGCATAAAGTCTTTCTTTCTTTTTTTCTTTTTCTCTCTACTTTTTTCTAATCAATCAGAATTAGTAAGCATCGACGTTAATATTCACATTTACACGTAAATCAGTTGCAGAATAAACACTCAAAGTTACATCAAATCCATGTTCTGAAACATTTACAGGAACAGCATCAAGTATTGGAACAGTCACATCGGTTCTTACAGGAACATCATCACATAAAATATCGAAAACAGCATTGTCATCGCCGTCAAGACCTTTATAGTGCACTCCGATGTTTCCGATAATTCCGGTACTGTCAATATTAATCCATACTGTTCTTATCTGGTCTGAAGCTTCACAATGAGCTACAGCATCCTCTTCAACTACATCTTCCCCAACAATATCTTCATCAACAGGATCAACTATCCTGTCTTCAGGAACATCCCCGGTCGTCTCATTAACATCAGGTATATCAACAGTATCATTTGCATCAGCTGCATCATTATCAGTATCTGCCTCAATTTCAACATCAATATCTTTCGCATTAAAATTAGTAGTGCATGCGGTCAAAGCAACCGCTGCAATCGTTTCGACCATAAGCTTTTTTGCAAGTGTTTTTTTTCCTTCGGGTTTTTTCTCATCTGACTTCTTTTCATCAGCTCTGTTTTTTCTGCCCTCAGGTTCTTTTTCCTTCATGTAAAACCACTTATTATAATATATAAAATAGTATTTATAAATCTTTCTGCCACACCTTTTGACACAATTCAGTAGTCATCGACGTTAATATTCACATTGGTGCGCGTACTGTCTGCAGAATAAGGAGTCAAAGTAATTCTGAACGTATGCTCTGTAACATCAAGAACTGTGCTGCTGCCCACAGGAGCAGTAATATCGCTTCTCACAGCAATTCCTCCGCATAAAATATCGAATATCGCATCACCGCTGGTATCGGTTCCCTTGTATTTTGTTTCAACGCCACCAATTGAAGCAACACTTCCATCATAAATCCATACTGTTCTTATCTGGTCAAATGCAGAACAGACAATCACGATTTCTTCTTCAGCAGTATCTTCTTCTGGCATATCTTCCTCAATAACATCCCCGCTGACATCTTCATGCCCTGGGTCTGCAACAACATCTTCATCTGTTGCATCGCTAATCTCATCTTCGTGAATATCAACACTTATATCCTCATCAATAATGTCTTCTGCGGCGGGATCTTCTTCAACAATGTCCTCAACAGCAGTATCCTCTTCCTCGACATCTTCTACGGCAATATCTTCAACTACAATGTCTTCCTCATCAACATCCTCTTCAATTACATCCTCATCCATTACATCAGTATCCCAACTGATGTCTTCTATTGGGTCAAAACCAGCATCTTCATCCTCAATAATATCCCTGATATCTTCACCAGGGATATCTTCAGCAATATCCCTCTCACCCTCGGAATCCTGGACTTCTTCAACATCAGAATTTCCATCAAATTTCTTTACCATCTCATTTACAATCCAGGTGCATCCGCTGGAAACCGTGGCAAAAGTAAAAGCAGCAACTACCCCTTCGACGAGAAGGTTGGATTTTTTTCCGAATTCTTTTTTCTTTTCCGCTTTTTCCTCTGACTTATTGCGTGGATTTTCTTTTCTTGCGGAATTCTGTTCATTCATATTAATCCATTAAATATAATAAGACAAATAATTTATAAATGGATTTAATTCCAAAAATAAGAAAATTAAAAAGAAAAAAATTAGTAAGCATCAACGTTGATGTTGGTCTGTGCTCTTGTGCTGTCTGCAGAATAAACAGTCAAAGTTACATCAAATCCATGTTCAGAAACAATAACTGTTTCGCTGCCCCCTATAGGAACAGTCACATCGGTTCTTACAGGAACACCGCCACAAAGAATGTCGTATGTTACTTCCCCGCTTAAATTAAGGCCGGTGTATTTTGTTTCAATGCCGCCGATCGGAGCAACACCTCCGTTGCTGATCCAGACTGTTCTTATCTGGTCTATAGGCGTACAGACGGCTTCAACTACCTCTTCCTCTTCAACATCTTCCTCTACAGGGTCGCCGATGACATCCTCTTCAACAACGTCCTCTTCTTCAACGTCTTCCTCAACAGGATCTTCAACAGCATCTTCTGTGGGGTCTTCGGTGACGTCTTCATCTACTGTATCAAGAACATCTTCTGCAGAATCTTCAACAGCATCTTCTACAGTGTCTTCATTAACATCTTCAACATCAGCATCTGTTTCGCTGTCCATCTCGCCTTTGGTGTTTGGTGCTCCACCACAGCCAGCTGCAATAAGCGCTGAGGCTGCTACAGCAACAATACCTTCAAGCATAAGTGTTTTTTTACCAAGCTTTCCTTTTTCTGATTTCTCAGACCTATCTTCATCTGCCCTTTTTGCAGATTTCTTCTCTTTTTCTCCGCCTTCTCTTTTTTCAACATTCATTTAAGACCACCAATTATAATATATACATAAATATTTAAAAACCTTTCCATTACAGTTTTTCCCACCATTCATTTAAAAAATAAAAAATAATGATGCCTTCAGTAAGCATCAACGTTGATGTTGGTCTGTGCTCTCACCGTGTCTGCATAATACGGCGTAAGAACCACTTCGAAATAGTGCTCTGAAACATCGACTGTGACAGCCGTAAGTATCGGAACACGTATATCGCTCCTTATAACAACGTCTTCACAGAGAATGTCGTAGGTCACGTTTCCGCCAGAAACTCCTTTGTACTTTACTCCAATACCGCCGATTACAGCAGTACTTCCGTTGTTAATCCATATTGTTCTTATCTGGTCGGATGCAGAACATACAACCGAGCCTCCACCGTCTCCTATAACATCACTGCCCCCCTCATCAGGAGTTCTCATCTGTGTTACAATGACTGTAGAGGTCGTACCATGTGTTTCTACGGCGTGCCCGATTATCTCTACTCTCATGTCTTCTTCAAGAACATCAAGCACCTTGTGTTCGCTAAGAGAAACCCTGATATCGCTTCTTATTGTTGTGCCTGCACATTCAATGTCAAAGCTTCCTTCACTGCCTACCATTCCGTTGTATATTACCCTGATTCCACCGACATCAACATGGTCTCCGTCTTCAATCCATGAAGTCAGACTGTCATCGAAAGCAGTACAGTATCCGCCTGGTCCGACTTCTTCAGTCAGATCAGAAGAAACATCGAACTCGTCAACAACATCCTCATCAGGTACGTCAAACACTACAGTATCACTGCCACCCATGTCTTCTTCCTCAACATCCAGGGTCGTATCAGCGCCCGTATCTGTTGTCAGGTCAGAAACAATATCCTCTTCACAGGTGTCTTCAATCAGATCACTAACCGTATCCATACCAGTATCCATACCAGGATCCCCGGCAGTATCCGTAGTACCGGCATCACCGCTTGTATCCTCTACTGTATCATATCCGCCCGTGTCCTCATCAACAGTATCTACACCGTCAAATCCACCGGTATCACCTGCAGTATCATATGTACCAGTATCTTCATCAACAGTATCTACACTGTCAAATCCAGGATCAACCGACGTATCCTCAATAGTATCATAACTGACATCATCTTCAGTGTCAACAGTTATATCTTCGCTTGTATCTCCGAAAACGTCATCTTCTTCGGTATCTGTGGTTACATCTTCTTCAACATCTGGAACAGTATCTCCATCGACATCAGTAAGTGTATCCTCCTCAACGATGTCCTCATCAACCACATCTGTTTCAACAGAATCCTCGTCAAGGTCTGAATGGAAATCTTCCTCAACATCAACCCCTTCAGTGGTTCCGGAATCTTCACTGACATTCTGAAGTCTTGTTCTGCCGTCAGAACCTGCATCTTCATTAGTGGCCGGAGCGCTTCCACAACCGGCAATAATTGCTGTAAGAAAAGTTGCTACTGTGCCTTCAACAAGCAGCTTTTCAGGATTAGCATATTTACTCATATTTCTCTCGTCAGTCTTTTCAGACCTCTTATCATTCCTTCTTCCAATCTCCTTCTCATTCAAATTCATTATAACCCACCGACTATAATATATATCAAATCCTTTATAAAACTTTCTATTACAATTTTTCCCACTTCAAAATAAGAAAATTAATAAAAAGAAAAAAATTAGTGAGCATTAACCACAATGTTGGTCTGTGCTCTGGTGCTGTCTGCATAGTATGTTGTTAGAGTAACATCAAATCCATGCTCTGAAACATCCACAGGTGTGCTGCTTCCGCCTACAGAAACAACTACGCCGCTTCTTACTACAGTGGTTCCGCACAGAATATCATATGTTGCTTCTCCCATCAAATTGACTCCGGTGTACTTTGTTCCGATACCGCCGATCGGAGCAACACTTCCATTGTAAACCCATACGGTTCTTATCTGGTCGACCGGACTGCATACAACAGTTACGTCTTCCTCAGCAACATCCTCTTCTACAGGGTCGCTGATGACATCTTCGTGTCCAGGGTCGGTAACAGTATCTTCCTCAGCAACATCCTCTTCTACAGGGTCGCTGATGACATCTTCGTGTCCAGGGTCAACTGAAGTATCTCCTATAGTATCTGTACTTACATCTTCCTCAACTGTATCAAGAACAGGATCCTCTTCAGCTACATCCTCTTCAACAGGGTCAACTGAAGTATCTCCTACAGTATCCTCAGAAACATCTTCTACAGTATCTTCAGCAACGTCCTCTTCAACTACATCTTCTACGACGTCTTCATCAATAACATCAAGAACATCTTCCATTGAGTCGGTTTCAACATCTGCTTCAACATCCTCTTCATGAGAAGGGTCTCCCCCTACATTGTCGAGCTGTTCAGCATCGGTTGAACTATCTGAATTTTTTGCAGAATAAGGATTACCCGAACATCCTACGCCTACACCAAGCATTAAACCTGCAACCAGGGCTGCTTTGGCGACAAAACCAGATTTTTTCTGGACTTCCTTCTCGGCAGGCTTCTCTTCGCCTCTCTTTTCCTTTCCTTTTTCTTCCTTCCCAACAGATTTATCGACTATCATATTTAACCACTTAATATAATTAGCATGAAAACATTTATAAAACCATATGTCACCTGAATTTACCCCACCTTTGTTAAAAAATCTTGCAGGAGAATAGGGATTATGGATAAACTTTCCTATTTGTCAAAACAGGACGGAATAAAAGGTTCAATCAAGGATTCCCCAGAGGATTTCATGGTCGAGGAAATAGGAACTGACGGAACTGTTTTTGAAATCGGAAAAGAAATCGAGCATGAGGATGAAGAAGGCGATTATACGCATTTTATTCTGCAAAAAAGAGAATGGACCACAGAAGGCGCAATAAGAAGAATGGCAAAATATTTCAAAACAGGGAAAAAGAGGTTCAATTATGCCGGAAACAAGGATAAAATCGCAGTATCAACACAGATCGCCTCAGCATTCGGAATAGATAAGGAAAAACTTCTTTCACTGGACCTGAAGGACATAAAAATAAACGGCGCATGGAATGCAAAGGAAAAAATAAAATTAGGGGAACTTATTGGAAACAGATTCACGATTAGAGTGAATGATTACGAAGACGGAAATAAGGTCGAAATAATTTACAAAGAGCTTGAAGGAAAGTTCCCGAATTATTTCGGGGAGCAGAGATTCGGGACAACAAGAAAAAACACCCATAAAACAGGAGAGCAGATGCTGAGGGGAAGATATGACAAGGCAGTCATGATATTCCTTGCAGACACCGAAGGGGAAATAAACGAGGATGCGAAAAATGCGCGTAAGAATCTTGAGGAAACAAAAGATTTCACGGCTGCATTGAAGGAATTCCCGAAATATCTCAGGCTTGAAAGAAGCATGCTTGAAAAACTTTCAAAGAATCCGAATGATTATGTCGGTGCGCTGCGTGCTCTGCCGAGAGGAACATTATTGATGTTCATACATGCTTTCCAGTCATATCTTTTCAACAGGATTCTTTCGGAAAGAATCTCGGAAGAAAACCTTAAGCCTGAAGAAGGGGAATACTTCTGCGGGGAGAATTTCTACGGTTTTCCTGACATTGAAAAGAAAGCAGAAAACGGGTGGATTGCAGGAAAGCTTATCGGCTATGAAACAGAACTGAATGAACGGGAAAAGAATCTGCTTGAAGAGCTTGACATAAGGAAGAATGATTTCAAGGTAAAAGGAATTCCTGAGTTGTCTTCAAAAGGAAATTACAGGACACTGCTTTCACCCTTGAAAGATTTTTCCTTTGATGAAGGAATATTCAGGTTCTCGCTTCCTGCCGGGAGCTATGCAACCGTTGCACTTAAAGAGTTTCTGGACGTGAAAAATGCATGATTGAAGAGGGAATTGAGTTTTCGCCGGGAAAAAACGTATTCTATAATCCTGAAATGACATTCTGCAGGAGCATGACTTCGCTTGCAGTGGGCGCAACCGGAAAAAAGCTTGATGTCTGCGACAGCTTCTGCGCCTCGGGAATAAGAGGAATAAGATATGCGAAGGAAAACAGGAACGTAAAGCATGTTACTTTTGTCGATATAGAAAAATCAGCGATAAAAAGCACTGAAAAAAATGCAAAAAAAGCAAAAATAAAATTCAAGGCGGTTCATGGGAATATCTCAAGGCTTGTTTTTGACATTGCAGCTGATTTTCTTGAAATAGACCCGTTCGGAACACCGGCTCCATATCTTTATGACGGATTCAGGGTGTTCAATCCGAAGAAAAAAGCATATCTGTCGGTAACTGCTACGGATGTTGCTGTTCTATGCGGAGGAAAAACAAAAGCGTGCATGAAAAATTACCATTCAAGGCCTCTGAACAACGAGTTCACGCATGAAAACGGATTAAGAATCCTGATAAAAAGAATTGCGGAAACAGGAGCAGAATTCAACATGGGAATAAAGCCGTTAATCTCTTTTTCAGACAGGCATTACCTGAAAACAATCCTTGAAGTGGAAAGAAGCGCCGAGCTTGCATATGAGAGCATGAATTCCCTGGGGTACATAGAATACTGCCCTTCCTGCGGTTTCAGGGATGCAGTGAAATTCCCGAAGGGAAAATGCGAGATATGCAGAAAAAGAACGGATTATGCAGGGCCGTTGTGGCTGAAAGACATACATGATTCAAAATTCCTGGATTCAATGAAAAAACTTAATGCAAAAAGAAATTATTCGGATAATATAGAAAAAATACTGGAGCTTCTGAAAGGGGAAGTCGGAATGCCTCCCTACTATTATAATATACATATATTATCCAAACGTTTCAGCAGGGGATTTGTTCCAAAGATGGATGCAATAACCAAATTTAAAAAAACATCACGGACTCATTTTTCTCCGGTGTCGATAAAAACAGACGCATCTTATCCTGAAATAAAAAAATTATTTTCAAAATTTCATAAGCATTAGCATTTCTTTGCTCGGGTAGGAATGGGTTGCCTGGGGTTTTGAAATCACATGCCTGAAGCCCAGCTGGTACGCCTCCCTCTCATAGAATTCAAAAGTATCTCTTGGAACATATTCAAGAACCCTGAGATGATTCTTGCTGGGCCTCATGTACTGCCCCATAACCATAATATCTGCACCTGCTTTCTTGATATTCCTCAAGGCTCCGAGAACCTCATATCTTGTTTCCCTGAACCCAAGCATCAATGATGATTTGATTATGATATTTTTCGAAAGATTCCTTATCATTCTTATGACTCTCAATGATTCCCGGTATCCTGATTTTCTGTCTCTTACAACGGGCTGAAGCCTTCTTACGGTGTCCACGCTGTGCCCGATAATATCCGGCCTTGCGTTCATTACCTTTTTGATGAGGTCTTTTCGTCCTCCGAAATCAGGTATGAACACTTCGATCAGGGTATTCGGATTCCATATCCTTACTTCGCGCACGCAGTTTGCAAAATGGTCTGCACCGAAATCCTTCATATCATCTCTTGAGACCGCAGTTAAAACAACATGCCTTAAACCAAGCGACCTGACGGCAGCTGCGAGCCTGTGCGGTTCGTTCATGTCGGGCCTTTTGGGTTTTTTATGATGTTTTACAGAGCAGAATTTGCAGTTCCTTGTGCAGTGAGGGCCGGTTACGGTAAATGCAGCACTTCCGACAATTGAGCATCTTGTAAAATTATGGCAGGATTCGCACGGGGTTTTGAGACCGTTTCTTCTGATTATGTCCTTGGTAACCGTCTTTATACTTTCTCTGTCTGCTCGCATACGTGGAGGGGGGTTTCTGGCCATCGAATCCAAATGGGAAGAATACGCTTAAAATACTTACGCGCCGACCACCATTCTCAACACATCCCTTATTCCGGGCGCAAAACCTATTATCATAAGCACAAGCGCAATGTAATTCTTTTCATTGCTGTCAATTTTTTCCTTTGAAAGTACGTATGCTGCCCCGAATGCAACTATGATTTTAACAAGGAAAAATGCGAAGAAATTCCCGCTCAGTATTCCTATGGCTCCTGAAAAAACATGCTGCTCCGAATAATATATTCCCGTAAATTTCGGAAAAATCTCAATTGCAAAGAATGTTGCAGCCCCGTCAAGCGCATGACCTCCTACAATTCCGGTCATTATCCAGTTTTTGAAATATCTGTAGGCAAAATACACTGGTATTCCTGCAAGTATGAGCACCGGTATTGCATAAATCCAGTACTGCATGAAAGGAACAAGAAGAAGCAGGTTAAATGCTGCAAGCACCATTCCGACATTGGACAGCAGCTCCATCCTTTTTATCCGGTGTAATACTGCTATCGATACGAAAAGAATGAATGCGGTTACGATGTATACTCCGGGAGATACTGTCAGATATCCGTAATCATAGATATGGCTGTCAAGAATCCATGCATGCAAAGGGGTTACCGCTTTGAAAACCCCGCTGTCTATCGAATCGGTAACCGTCCTCATCGAGGCTCCCAGCAGTACAAACCATAATACCGCGCATACGAATTTTTCATCGATTTTTATCCTTTTTTCCAGTATCCTGAATATTGCATAAACGGCTATCAGCGCTATGGCTGCGTACGTCACTGTATTCACAATATTATACCCGCTATGACTCCAAATCGGGTCGATAAAATATTGATTAATAAAGTTTTCCATCGAACCAACTACATGGAACATAGGCGAAAAAAGATTATAAAGCAGAGCGTCAGAGATACGGTCAAAAAACTCCTTGACGAGGCCCACATAGAATACCGCCGTGGAAACAAGGAACGCTCTCAGCAGCACGTAAAAATGGCCATGTACCATATCAAAAAGCACAAGGTTCTTCTTCCGAAAGAATACAAAAACTCTTTCTGCAGGAAATGCCATATTGTCTGGATTCCCGGAAAAACCGCAAAGGTTTATTTTGACAAAAAGCACAACTGCCTAAGAATAGAATGCAAGACATGCAAATTCGGAAAAAGGCTTTGATTTTTAAAGCTTGTATCTTAAAGATTTAAACACTTATTTTCAGGTGAAAAAATGGCTGTATTAGACGAAAACACAAAAAATGAGGTAACAAAGAGGTTGGAAGGACTGAAAGCAGAGGTTACGCTTGTTTATTTTGACAAGAAAACCGAAATAAACGAGCAGATAAAGCAAATCTTTACAGAACTGAGCGAGTTATCCCCGAAGATAAAGCTTAAAGTGCATGAACTCGGAAGCGAAGAAGCGAAAAAGCATGATGTAACCGACGGACCGGTAGTGCTCTTCAAAAGCGAGCATATCAAAGGGGACGCAAGATATTACGGAATTCCTTCAGGACATGAATTCGCAACTCTTTTGGAAATAATCAGGCTTGCAGGAGGAGAACTGAAGCCGAATGCGGAAATCAAAAAATTCCTTGATTCAACAAAAGGACTGAAACTTGAAGTGTTCGTTACCCCCCAATGCCCGCACTGCCCTGCATCAGCTTATGTTGCGCTGAAATTTGCAATGATGAGCGAAAAGGTAAAGGGTTATGCATATGAGGCAATGGAGTTCCGCGAACTTGCACAGAAATACCAGGTCATGAGCGTTCCGAAAACAGTAATCAATGAAGGAAAAGGAGAATTCGTGGGAGGATATCCTGAAGATGTTGCTTTCCTTCAGATAAAAAAAGCGCTGGAATCCTAGATTTTGTCTATTCTCTGGTTTGGAAGGGGCTTCAAATCCCCTGTTTTTCTTCTTTTGTACAAAACTTCCCCGGCATATGCAATCATGGCTCCGTTATCCCGGTTGAGTTCGTCAGGAGCAACCCCGAATTCAACATTATCTTCCCTGCACATTGTTTTCAGCATGTTCTGAAGTCTTCTGTTCTGCGCAACCCCTCCGCAGACAACAAGTGATTTTTTCCTTGTTAAAAACAATGCTCTTTCGGTGGCTTCGCAGGTCATTGCAAAAGAAGTTTCCATCAGTGAAAATGCAATATCCTTTTTGCTCTCTGTTTTTGCAAGCTTTTCCGCGCTGGTTAACAGTCCTGAAAACACGAGGTTCATTCCTTTTACCGTATAAGGCAGTTCAACGTATTTCCCTCCATGCGCAAGCTTCTCAAGCTCTGCACCGTGCGCATGCTTCATTCCCATGGACCTTGCAAAACTGTCGAAAAGATTTCCTATTCCTATGTCAAGGGTTTCTCCCAGTACATGATATTTCCCGTTTCTTTCGATTATTATCTGGCTGTTTCCCCCGGAGATATAGAGTATCAATGGATTTTCCATGCCCGTAAGATGCTCGCTTATCTTCACATGGGCATAGCAGTGGTTTACGCCTATTATCTCTTTTTTGTATCTTGCAGCAAGGTATTTTGCAGCACCGCATCCGACAGCAAGCGCAGAACCTATCCCCGGCCCCTGTGAAAATGCGATAACATCAACCTTTCCCATGTCTGTCTTCGCATCTTTCAGCGCTTTTTCAAGAACATCTGCAAAAACATCTGCATGGTGGTCTGCAAGCTTTCTGGGTATAAGCCCCTCGCCTTTTGGAGGTTTGTAAGTGTCAATTGCATTCGAAAGCACCTTTCCGTTTTTCGTAATCCCTATCGACAAAGTATGGGCAGTGCTTTCTATTCCGAGAACCATCATCCGAATCCCAACATAACTGATATTGCAATCAGGTTATATCCCATGTGTATTGCAATCGGTGGAACAATGCTTTTCGAATGCTTGTAGATCAGTGCAAGAATAAGTCCTATTGAAAATGCCCCTATCAGTTCTATTACAGAGCCGTAGCTTATATGCAGTAATGCAAAAACCACCGAAGAGCCGAGCACCCCTATTTTGGATACAAGAAACGCCCTGAAGAATATTTCCTCGCTTATCGGCGCAAACAGGACCGCCATTATCAGAATATACAAAGGCAGCTGCTGGACTATATCCACTACAGCGCTCTGGTCGTTTATCTCCAGATAATTCGCTATTATGTTTATTGCAAAAAGCGTAATTATTATCGAAAAGAATCCTGCACATATGAATTTTACATTATTCCAGAACTTCCCCGGAATTCCCAATGATTTTATCGTGGTTTTCAGGTTCCTTTTCCAGAGGAAATACATTGCAGCAGAAAAGAATCCCAGGTGCACCGGAATTTCATACAGATAGGTTTCCCCGATAAAAAAGAACAGATAAAAGAATCCGATTATGCAAAGGATGAAAACCCCGATGAAAAATTTCTTCACGTCCATGTTACTTCTTCTCGAAGTAGCCGCATTTTCCGCATGCCCTTCTGTCCTTGTGCTCTGCAAGTCTTACTCCGGGCCCGCATTTCGGACAGTTTTTGTGGGCTGTGTATGGTTTGGTGGGCTGTTTTCTTTTGGTTTTCTTTTTCTTCCCTTTCTTCTCTTTTTTCTTTCCTGCCATTGAACATCACCTTATTTCTTTTCCTCTTTGGGAGCCTCCTTTTTCTCTTCAGGTTTCTTCTCTTCTTTCTTTTCAGGAGGCTTTTCCTCTTTCTTCTCTTCTTTTTTAGGTTCTTCTTTCGGCTTTTCCTCCTTCTTAGGTTCTTCCTTTTTCTCAGGAGGCTTTTCCTCTTTCTTCTCTTCTTTCTTTTCAGGAGCTTTTTCTTCAGCCTTCGGAGTTTCTTCTTCCTTGGGCTTCTCTTCCTTAGGTTTCTCCACCCCTATGCCGTCTCTTTTTCTGAGATATTCAGGTTCCACTTCCTTTAGTTTTTTGATATCCTTGTATGCATGCGCCAGAACCCGTATTTTCCTTGCACCAAATTCATTTACAATGCTGTTAAGAATAGTAAAATCCGGATTAAGACCGAGTTTTGTGCTTATTGCTTCCCTTATCTCCTTTCTGTTCGGAGTTGCACCGTCGAAACTGACAGATGCGTTTATCTCTTTTCTGTCAAGCAGTTTATTGTCTGTTGTAGAAATTACTTCAACATTCATCCTCTTCACCTTACCCTTTCGATTTTTCTTTTTCCCATAGCCTCGAGTATTTCAACTTCTTTTCCGGATTCGACTCCGGTTATGTCTTCAGGAACTTCAATATCATACATTTCATAAGTCTTGCTGTCCATCACCTGTGCGGTGTTTCCGCTTATAGACATGACCTGCGCGGTTTTCCTTTCAATAATAGGAACTTCAACATCCGCATCTCCGGGAGTCAGCATGGTTTTTTTCTGCCCGCTGAATATTCCCACCGCAGTTATCCTCATTTTTGCGGACCCGTGTTTTCCGGGCTTTGAGCTTTCTATACCGACTACCCTGCACGGGATGTCGTCTATAAGCAAATATTTTCCTACCTTTAAATCCTTGGCTACAGCAAAAATCTTCTCAACCATTTTTACACCTATGATTCGACATTTACTTCATAGAACCGAAGGGTATATTATAAAACCTTAGTATTTTTAAATATGGTCATGAGCACTCTCGTAGATTCCCACTGCCATCTTTTCGATATAAAACAGTACAAGCCGTCAAAGGATTTGATTGTTGTTTCATCCGGCTATTCACATGCGACAAATGTGAAAAACGCCGAACTCTCAAAAAAACTCAACATTCCTTTCTCGCTCGGAATAGCGCCCCAGTCCGTTATAGGGGACAGGGACCTGACTCCTTTGGACGAATGGGCTGATTTCATAAAAAAGAGCAAACCCAATGCGATAGGTGAAATAGGCCTTGATTACCACTGGGCAAAGGGAGAGGAGGACGTTAAAAAAGAGGAGCTTGTTTTCAGAAGAATGCTCGACCTTGCCGAAGAAATGAAGCTCCCCGTAGTAATCCACGGAAGAAAGGCAACATCCGATATACTTGATACTTTTAAAATGAGGAATTTTGAGCTTCCGATAATGATGCATTTTTTCGCTGGAAATGTTTCGGAAGCGGAATGGGTTGCGGAAAAAGGAGGCTATATCTCCATACCGCCTTTGCATTCAAAGGAAAGAAGGAATGTAATAAAGGAAATCCAGCTTGAAAATCTTCTTGTTGAAAGCGATGCCCCTTATGTAGTGAGAAAGCCTGAACAGGTAAAGGATGCCGTTTCCTACATTGCAGAAGTGAAAGAGCTTGATTTCGACATTGTAGCAGAGCAGACCACAAAAAACGCACATAGCTTTTTTAAGTTTTAACCAGTTATCTCTCTGATTACAATTATTTCAGGTGACTTTGATGTTTGATTCTATCAGAAAAGCCCTAAGGAAGGGCTCAAATGTGGCACTTTTGGTTGACGGACCCAATACCCTCCGAAAAGCATTCCATCTTGATATAAGACAGATAAAAGAGGAGGTAGCAAAATACGGCAGAATAAGAATTGCCAAAATATATCTTGACCAGTATGCGTCAGACAAGCTTATCGAAGCGATGATTAACCAGGGTTTTGATGTTGAAATAACCACGGGAGATGTTGATGTCACCATGGCCATTGAGGCGATGGAATATGCACTCGACCCCAATATCGATATAGTGGCTTTGATGACAAGGGATACCGATTACAGGCCCGTTCTTGTGAAATCAAAAGCAAGGGGAAAGAAAACAATAATAGTTGCCACGGACGTTGCGTTCAGCGCTGCTTTGAAAAATACGGCGGACATAGTCCTTATTTTCAAAGGGAAAGACAATGTGCAGACAATCCTGAACAAGTAATCGTTTTATAAAACCTATTAGTAATGATAAGAAGTTTGTTTTTGTTTTTTGAGGTGAAATAAATGGCGGAGAGAAGACCGTTTGATGTCTTGAACAATGCATTGAACAATACAGTAATTGTTGGAATGAAAGGTGGATACGAATTCAGGGGCGTTATGGTAGCTTACGACGTCCACATGAATCTGGTGCTTGAAAAAGCAGAGCAGCTGCAGGGCGGAGAAGTCAAGAGAGGAGTAGGAACAGTCCTCGTAAGAGGAGATTCGGTAACCTTCATTTCTCCTTCGTAAATTCATTTATTTGAGTTTACTTCTTAGTGTTAGATAGGTAAATGTTAGTGGACTAGGAGGGATTTGAACCCCCGGCCCCCTCCATGCCAAGGAGGTGATCTACCGGTCTGATCTACTAGCCCGTAATTTCAACCAGTTATCAAACTCATATATGCTCTTGCATAATTTGTCTACATGTCTTATATAAATCTTTCCGACTTTATTGAGCCTTGGTTTGGCATCCGCTGCAACTCCTACGACATTGATGCTCTTATTGCAGAACATTTTTAATCCAAAAGCGCTCCCTACGATGTCTTCCAGGGAAGTTGATGTTACCACTATAGCCGTATTTAATTCAGGAATGAAGTTATCGACCACCAGGGCAGTCCCATATCTTGTTTTAATTATTTTTTTGCCAAGTGGTTGAAATCCATGCTTTTTTATCACACGTTGTACCTTCATTTCTAATTCATTCATTACGGTGTTCTTTTGGGCATTCAAACCTCTTGAAAAGTTGCGGTTTTGCACTTCTCTCCTGCAAAAAATTTCAAGTTTATTTTTGTTTTCACTTGTTATTTTTCCTTTTCTGATTAATGAAACTCTTGCTTTTCTAAAAATATCAATATCCATGAATATCGGAACAGCGATGTCATTATCCAGCATCCATATGGCAGCTTCCAAAGGAAATCTCTCTATTTTATTTTTGTATTTATTCTCATAACGTGCAGTGACAATGAATGGCCGTTCTACCCTCAATATCTTATCATATATTTTGGCAAGTTCGAAATAGACCAAGCTTTTCTTCTTTCTTGCACCCATGACTTCTTCGATTACAATTATTTTTCCTTTTTCATTATAATACGCAAAATCAACATTACTTTTGTTTATCGTAAAATGCATCTTGAAAGAAACGTTTTTTGGCAGTTGTTTATTTAATCCGATGATTTGCATTTCCATTTCGGTAGTATGTCCTTTTTCCGCGCTTCTCAGGCCAATTTTGTTAAAGAATGTATCCCCATATTTCCTAAGAACTGTTTTAACAGCTTTCTGTCTGCTCTTGCGAGTATTCATTTTTGCGGCTCTTTCAAGCATTAACTTTTCTAATTTCTCTGGATTGCTTTTCCAGGTTACAAATCCCCATTTCATATCTGTTAGCTCATAGCTAAGCTCCGTCCTATCCAATCCGCTAATTATCAAAAGCCTTTCAAATTGGCCATAAGGAATAGATACGATTCCACGCTTCCATTTCTGCAATGTTCCGTATGGCATGTCGTATTTTCTAGAAATGTCCTGCAGTGTGCCATTTTCCAGAATTTTTTCGAACAATATTTCACGACCTTTGCCCTTCAATTCTACTCTTTTAAGCGCTTTTGTTTTATCCATATCTATTCTACTATGACTAGTTTTTAATAACTTCCGATTTAACACTCTACCCAAGACGGAGGACACGAAACATGAGACAAATCTACCCGTCCGGTCCATTCCCATTACTTTTGACTTTAGTTTTACTCATATCGAAAGCTTTTTATAGATTGGTCTATAATGTATCTATAGTGAGTTATATGGGATATACTTCAATACAAATCAACCCGAAAACAAGGGAAAGGCTGGCCAAGCTCAAGAGTTATGAGAGAGAGACATACGATGAACTAATAAATGCTCTTCTTGAACTCGTTCCTACCGGAGACGACGAAGGTGAATATACAGACGAATTCAGGGCATCCCTTCTAAGGTCATTGTCGGATATAAAGCACGGAAGAACTTACTCTATGGACGAGGTAAAGAAAAAGCTCGGGATTGAGTAGATGGCATTCAAACTGGTTTTTTCCGAAGAGGCATTATACCAGCTTAAAAAACTGGATAATAAAACCGCAAAAAGGATACTGGATAAATTACAATCCTCAGCAAAAAATCCCGTTCATTTTTTTGAACGTCTTTCAGGCAGGGAAGAATATAAACTCAAAATAGGCGATTATCGGGTAATAGCCAATATCCTGCAAAATGAAAATACTGTATTTATACGTTCACTGGGCCACAGGAAGAATATTTATAAGAAATAACCGCGTTTTCTAACTATGAAAAAGATTGTTGCGCTGTGTTTTATTCTGCTTCTGTCAGGCTGTGTTGAGCAAAAAGAAGAACCAGTCAACATCACTGAAAATACCTCTGTTATTGAGGAATCTGAGAATATACCAGAACCAGAAATCGAAACAATAAATGAAACAATAAACGAATCAGCGCCTTTAAACGAAACAGAAATATATGATGAAAACGGAAGATTGACCGATTATGCGCGCTCTTTCAGGCCTGAAATGTTTTCTTTGGATTTTAATGAACTTGAAACGCTTTATCCTGAAGAATACGGTAGCAATTATTACGAGCCTGGAAATTACACAATAAGAACAGGGGATGGTTTCGGGAAAGGCGATTTCCTTATAAAGTTTGTTGAATTCATTCCGCAGAACGAATCGATTGAAGGGCAGATCAGGTTTGAGGTTTTCAGAAAGGAAAACGACGGGAACTATTATCATTATCCGACCGAGGAAAATGCGATTATCAGATACGGCTATACTGACATCTACGGAATTACAATGGAAAGTCCTGCATATTCCTGGGAAATAAACACTGAAGAAAATAATCTTGTTTATCATCCTGACTGCACTGTTTATTTTGACGGTTCCGGCGACTGCTCTGGAAGATGCGATTTTGATGCGCTTCCGGAAGAAACAAAAGTTCAGAATGGAAAATTCTCCGCGATTTATCCTGAAGAATATAATGATACTGCTTCATTTTCCGCAGACCTTCTTGAACAGTGCTATTACAGCAATGTTGATTTCCTGGGCTATGATACTGAAAAACCAAGGGTCGGAATCAAAGTATGCATGTCCGATTATTTGAGCAGATTAAACGGAGGGGATGAAGCAATTACCCTAAAGGCAAACAAATCCTATCTTGACTGGATGCAGATGAATCTTGAGCCTGTATCCGGATGCACCAATTATCTGCGTGTCAGCCATGAGCTCACTCATATAATGACAAAAGAAGTTCTTGGAAAAAATTTCGGTTTTATCGAGGGGCTGGCAGAGTTTGTTGAATTCCATAACAACGGCTCTGAACTGATGTATATCTGCGAAGACAACGGATGGCATTATAAAAACGGTGAAATCACGCCCTATGCCAATCTTTCATACACAATCAGGGATGATGTCTATGACCCGCCCGGAAATCATTATGCCACCGGATTCTGCTTCTGGAAGGATTTTACTGATGAATACGGATATCCGAAATTCGTTCTGCTGATGCAGGAACTGCAGCAGAAAGGAAGAGGGGCTGAAAATTATTATGTTATGCATGTTATGGAAGAAATAACCGGCGAACCTTTATCAGAAGAAATAACAGAAAGATACTCATTGACCAGGGATTCCACTTATGCTGAAATCTGCCATAATTGTGAACTTATTTTCTCTTAGCAACCCATTTTACGAAATTTTCCAGTACTTTTATGTTCGCATCAGATGATACCCTGTGCGGAGGCCTCCTGTTCGATTCATCAGGATGTACATGCATCATTATCTTGACATCCCTTGCAAGCCTTTCAGGGTGGAACTGCACTGCAAAAGTCGTTTCCCCTCTGCAGAAAGCAGGGGCCTGGTCAGGGATATCAGGGCTTGTTGCAAGAAGTTTTGAGCCGAAAGGAAGTGATGATTTGTATATTGCCCATCTGTGGAAAAATGCACCATAGAATTCATTGGGCACTCCCTGAAACAAAGGGCTTTTGTACTGCTCATTGACAATAACCTTCCTGAACCCGCTTTCGAATTCAGCAAGTTCGAATGCCTTTGCACCAAATGCCACTGAAATCATCTGGTGTCCGAAACATATTCCAAGCAGAGGCCTTCTGTCCTGATGGGTCTGCCTGATAAATGAAAGAAGCTTTCTCATCCATTCGTATTTTGCGATAGAGCCCCTGTCAGGGTTGAAATGCGACCCTGATATGACATATCCGTCGTAGTCTTCAAGCGGAAACTCATCCTCGAATACGTCAAATGCATCGGTTTCCACTTTTGAAAAAGACTTTATTCTGACGGCCAGCAGTTCGGCTTCATCCACATTCCTGCCATTGAAATTAAACATACTGTGCTTTATGTCGTAGCAGTTCAATATGCCTATCCTGGGTGCCATCGCATGAATTTCGTAGTTAAGATAATAAAATGATTGGCTCCCTCGCCTCGGCCGAAATAACTTTTATATACCTTATCTGTTTATGCTCTATATGGCAGTCGACATTTTGAATTCAGTAGTTATAGGAGCAGGAGCTTTTGCAGCGTCCTTCATCATACTATATATAGCATGGAGCGTATTTCTGAGACTTACACAGTCTTTCTTCGCAAAATCAAAACTTTACTTCATACCAAAGCTTCTGAAAGAGATAGGAAGATCCGTAATCGTGGTTATACTCCTGGTAAGCATATATTTCGGCATACATTTCTACGACCCTGCACTGCTTGACGGTACTCTTGTCAAGGTATGGGGAATTCTTCTTATACTTGTAGTGACCGAAATAGTTGCAAAAATACTCCTCAGCACAATGGATGTCTACAGGGCAAAATTGAGGGGAGCACCTACATTTATTTCGAACCGTATTCCTCTCCTGAAAAGAATAGTCGGCCTCCTTATTTACGGGGTTGCCATTCTGGTGGTAATAAACTACCTGAGCGCTGAAATCGGTTCTGTAATAATGATTATCGGAGTTCTTTTCCTCATCTTCGTGTTCGTAATGTATTTCGAGCCTGTCAAGAACATAGTGGCCGGACTCGAGCTTACGGACAGGATGCAGGAAGGGGATTATATCGAATTTGAAGGAAAATCCGGTTTTGTCGAAAAAGTGATGGACCAGTATACTATCGTGAGGGACCTTGACGGGAAGGATATAACTGTTCCCAATTCAAGATTTGTCGTCAACATAATCAGAAACAATTTCTTCTCGGAAGGCAATCTTATCTCCCTCAGGGTGGTTCTGAAAGCAAACGGAAAAACAAAGGAAATGCTTACCGGTGTATGCGGAAAGACCGGCCTCAAGCTCGAAGAGGTATTCAACGATTATAACCCAAAGGTATTCCTTTCGAGTGTTGAAAACGGGGTAAGCGTCTATTCTGTGAAATTCATAATAGTGCGCAATGCTGATTTAAGGAAAATACTTGATACTTTCAACACTGCGATAAAGGATGAGTTCAAAAGCAGTCTGATTGAAGTCAGAATGGAATGATGCTATTCCTCATCAATAGCCTGAAGCAGAACTCTCATTGTTTTTGAATGCCTATTCTTTGAAGCAAGGGAAAACGCACTTCTTCCGTGCTCGTCTTTTGCATGTTTGTCTGCGCCCATCTTCAGCAGTCTTCTTACTTCGCTTATTCTTCCGTCTTCAGCAGCATTAAGGAGACCGGAATTCAGCTTTTTCTGTACGATGCTGCGCTCTTCCTCTTTGCCCTTTTCTTTCCCCCAGATTGACGCCAGTTTATTTCCTATGGAAGTTAATATCTTCTGCTTCACTTTTCATCCCGCTTAAACAGGAAAGACATCATTTTTTATTATTTATCTCCGATTTAGCAGCATATGCCCGTGCAGAGAAAGTCAATGGTAGGCCTTGAGGTTGAATTCTTTGTCCTGAATGACAAAGGCAGGCCTGTCAACGAATCAGACAGAATACTCAAGCATTTCGAGGGAAAAAGGCTGCACAAATACCTCAAGCCTGAAATCTCAAAAGGAATGCTCGAGCTTATTGCCAGTCCGAACAGAAGCATAAAAGACTGCGCACTGGCATTCATGGAAAACGTTTCAGAACTTACCGAAGGCGTGGACAAACTAGGATTAAAGCTTCTTCCCGTAGGCGCGCATCCGGGAAAAGACAATCCTGCCTTAAGGGAAACTTTATGGTATAATGCAAAAAAGACGGTTCTTGGAATAGAAGATACAAAAAGAGAGGGAAAAATCTGCGGGTTCCATTTCCATTACACTCTCCCTGAAGGAATAATCGCAAAAGACACCCAAAGAATAAAAGGACTTAAGCGTTCAAAAGCAAGAGAAATATTCCTCCAGCAGTATAATTTCCTTGTTGCTGCAGACCCGGCAATACTTACGTTCTGCCAGTCCTCCCCGATATGGGACGGATTCTATTATGCAAAAGATACGAGAGTGCTTATTTACAGGGACATGCAGTTAAGAAGAGGCACGAGAGACATCCACGGCCTGCATTATTATCTTCCGATGTTCGGCTCGCTCCCCAAATACGAATTCACCCTCAATGACCTGAGGGTAATGGCGGACATGAGAAAAAACGAATGGCTGAGGCTTCTTGAAAGCAAGCATTTTCCTACAAACGAAATAGCAGCTTACCCTACCCTGAAATTCATGTGGGGTCCTATAAGAGTGAACAAGATAGGGACATTCGAATACCGCGGTCCTGACATGAACCATCCGCTTTACATTTTTTCGGTAATGAGCCTTTTGAGATATGCGCTGGAGGCAATAGAAAAACATGAATATGGAGTGATGCCTTCTGACATAGGGATAGATGAGCCGTTTGTTCTTGAAGATGATGTAATCTATCTTCCTCCGCACACAAAACTGAAATATCTTGAATACAGGAGCATAACCGAAGGCTTTGAGAGTTCTGCAGTTCATAAATATGCATCAGAGCTTTTGGACCTGACTTCAAAAATATCAGAAAACGGAAAAACGAAAAATCTTGATTTAATCAAAAAAATACTGAAAAGCAGAAAAACCATTTCCGATGAAATGATGGAGCTTGTAAAGAAAAACGGCTATTCGCTTGATGAGGAGCTCCCCGAAGACATCCTGAATTATGTTGCATTATACCAGGCTGAAAAATTCTCATCAGAAATAGACAAAACAATAAAAACCCTGAAAAAATTCGGGGACTAAATATAACTTATTTTTAATCCAGGCATGGTTTTCAATGCTGATTCCGCATATTCCTTGTGCTTCGGTTCTCCGGTAAAAACAAGCTCTTCAACCATGCCGAGTTTTTCCTCTTTTTCCAGTCTTCTCAGAACACCCGGTATATGTCCTGCTCCTGTTGCAGTGATAATAAGGTCTGCATTTTCATGCTCAAGCATTCTGTTGACATGGAGCCCTGAACGCATTCCGAAAGTACTGTGCATTTTTGAAAACAGCATGAGGATATCGTCCAGAACCTTGGGTGGGACATTGGCAAGTATCTTTCCTATGTTCTCTATTTCTTCAGGTGTTAATCTGAGAATATCAATCCCGGGTACAGGTTTTTCAAGCTCATTCAGCCTGCTTCTTATCTCCAGCGACAATGCGGCTATTTCCCTGTATTCGTTCAGGATAAGATGCTCCTGCATGAATTCCTTTTCCCATCTCAGATTGATAACATTTATCATGGCTGTCAATGTTCCAAGATATTTTTTTTCATAAACATCAATCTTTTCCAGTACTCCGAAATTGGCTGCCTGCGGAAGAATTATGAAAACAGGTGATTCTATATTTTCTATTATTTCCCTGTAGTCCTGCAAATCCCTCATTTCAAGATAAAGTTTTTCCTCTTTTTCCTTTTCACTGTCGAATTTTTCTCCCTTGATAACCTGTAAAAATTTCCATATCGGTTCGGTCGGTATAAGGGGCAGGTCGACCTCCAGGACTGCTTTTTCAAGAGGAAGCATGAACGGCCCTTCCACAAGCAGAGCGAATCTAGAAGGTTTGTGTTTTTCCACTCTCTCCTTAACCGCTCTGCCTATGCCTTTCATTTTTTTTGAAGTATGCTCCTCCCCAACCATCACTAACTTTGCCATTATTTTATTTATATTATAACAATTTATAAATCTATTTGAGAATCAGAGATGCGCAAGCTTGTCAAGCTCTATTTTTGTAATTGATATGTTCCCTTTGACGGCAACCTCGTAAAAATCAGTTCCTTTCTCAATCTCCGGGTCTTTCCCCCCAAGCCAGAAATAAGGGTTTCCGTAAACATCATTCCTCCTTTCAATAATCGGGGCGGTTCTTTTCATCTGTATTCTTTTCGGAAATACTATTTCAGAACGGTCGAGCTTGAAAGGCGAAGGGAAATTAACAACAAAAAACACGCCCGGCTTCATTTCAGGACCTATCTTCCTCCATACTCTTGCCAGTGCTTTTTTCATCCCTTCAGGATTCTGCCAGTTCTTCTTGTCCATCCATCCTAATCTGTCAACACTGTGCTGTTTCTGGTAGATTGAAAATGCGACTGAAGGAACGCCGTGGATTGCAGCCTTCCAGACAGCGCCGATCGTCCCCGAACTTATCAAAGGACTTAATCCTGTATTGTCGCCCCAGTTTATTCCTGAAAAAAGAATATCCGGTGTTGCCAGCTCTTCAGCATAAATTGAAAAAATAGCGCAGTCCGCAGGAGTACCGCTCAGGGTGTATATCTCCCGGTTCAGTTCTATTTTATTAAGCCTCAACGGTTTGTGCAGTGTTATTGCGGCAGATACGGCGCTCCTCTGCCTTTCAGGAACAACCGCATATGTTTTCCCCATCTTCTTTGCAAAATCAAGCAGTATGTTTATGCCTTCGGTATACCCGTCATCATTGGTTATCGCTATCGTTTTCATCTTATTGGAACTTCGTTCCAATTCTGAAAAATTTTTCCCTAAATTTTTCATGGTGAAAGCCTCATCCTGTCTCTCGGGAACAGCATACACTCCCTTATGTTTTCGCGGTTGCATACTTTCATTGCAAATCTTTCAAGGCCTATACTCCAGCCCGAATGCGGAGGCGCGCCCATCCTGAAAGCATTAAGATAGAATTCAAAGTTTGCAGGGTCCATTCCCCTCTTCTTCAGCTGTTTTTCAAGAAGGCTCACAAGATGAATACGTTTTGCACCGCTTGCTATCTCAAGGCCCCTGTAAACAAAATCAAATGCATGGCATATCTCCTCATTTTTGTCATCAGGCATTGAATAGAATGCCCTTACCGATGTCGGCCAGTCGTATACGAAATAAAGTTCTTCGCCAAGCACTTCCGTTATCTTCTTTTCAGCCTCTTTTGAAAAATCATCCCCGAATTCTATTTCGAACTTTTCTGATTTCAGTTTGTCTATCAGGTCGCTGTAGGCATAGCGGGGCACTTTTTTCGGAACAACCAATTCTGCCCCGAAAGTTTCCTCTATCTGGCCTCCGAATTCCTTCTTCACTTTTCCGAGCATGTGCAGGGTAACTCCTTCAAGAATATCCATCACATCATTATGGTCTGCGAATCCCATTTCAATGTCTATCTGGGTTATCTCGTTAAGATGCGTTGTCGTGCTGTGCTTCTCTGCACGGAACACAGGCATGGTTATCATCACCCTGTCAAGCCCTCCTATCACCGCAAGCTGTTTATACAATTGGGGGGACTGCACAAGATATGCCTGTGTCTCGAAATATTTCAGCGGAAATACTTCTGTTCCGCCTTCGGTTGCAGCGCCGGTAATTGCAGAAGGATGAATTTCAACGAATTTCCTTTCGACAAGGTATTCCCTGAATGAGGTTGCAAGAAGGGATTTTACCCTGAACGCCAGAGTGACATCCTTTTTCCTTAAATCGATATACCTGTAGTCAAGCCTTGTATCAAGGTCGGACGGAACATGTCCTGTCGGGTCTACCGGAAGCTTTCTCTCAACCTTGTTAAGCAGTTCGAATTCATCAGGAACGATCTCAACACCGTCGGGGGCTATCTTATTGTCCTTGACTTCCCCTCCGAATGAAACAACATCTTCCTTGTTAACGTCAACCGATTCAAGAAGTTTATCATCTACTGTTCCTTTTTTCATGGTTACCTGGATTATGCCTGTCTTGTCCCTGACATGAACGAATTTTAATTTGCCCAGGTCACGGAAGTCATGCACCCATCCGGCTATCTTCACTTTCTTTCCAATGTTGTTTTTGGCTTCCGAAACGTAATGACTTCTATTCATTGAGAATCACCAGATGGAAATATTAGCTAATGCAACATTTTTATAACTAACAGGACTATAATTCTTTGGTTAAAATGGGTTTTCCACTGCCCTTACTGATAATTCTACAGGTACTTCCACAAGCGGCTACAGGGATGATAGCAGGTTCACTGATGTTCGCTGTTATCATTACCGCTCTCTTTTTCCTTCTCGCAGCTTTTTTCCAGTCTCCAAACCTGAAAGCTGTTGCTAATGAGGAGCTTGCAGCACTGATATTCACTGCATTCATAATCATGTTCTGGGTTACTTCCGAAGGGGTGCTGAACGGAATAACCAACGGCATCGTAGGCATAACAGTATCAACACCCGGAACAGCCCCGCATCCCTTTTCAGTCACGCATGTCGACCTTGCGATAATAGCCACGGATATATTCAGGGCAAAGATGCAGAACCTGTACATCAATCTCTATCTCTATGAAGTGCTTATCGGTTTCCTGTCGACAATCAGTTTTCCGATAGGAACCATTTTCCCCGGAGCAACAATGATATCGTTCTCGCTTATGCCGTTCATCTCACTGAGCATGCTGAGCGCAGCGCACACCTCTGTCGTTGAAGCGATAGGTCTGGTAATGGCGATGATATGGGCAAAGGAATTCATACTGCTGTTCTGCCGGGATATCATTCCCCTGATTCTTCTTCCCATAGGTATAGTACTCAGGGCATTCCCTCTTTCAAGAACAACGGGCTCGAGTATAATCGCAGTGTGCTTTGTAGGTTATTTTGTTTTTCCGCTTGCATCGCTTTTCTCCTATTACCTGATATTCGATATCTATGAGCCAGTCGAAGAGATACACGTTCCTTCAACAATATCGCTTTTCAAATCCCAGTTCGGTGAAGGGGATGCGCAGGGCACGCTTGATTCTGCAAGAGCAGAGAGCGAGAAGAGGGAAGAGATGTTCGGCGAGGATGCAATTGCGGACCGGGCGATGTCGGGCACGCCGTGCGAAGGGCAGAACAGATTCCTGTGCAGTCTTGAGAATATTGCCAAATGGGGATATGATATGGCAAAAACTGCGATAAACGTATTCAAATCAATATGGATGTTCATGATGGGCCTGATGGGCGATTTCCACCAGAATCTTTTCGTCAATCCGCTGCTACCTTCAAACGTTGCTTCAGGTCTTTATTATTTCATAATCAAGGAAGTCACCCACGTATCCCAGTATCTTGTTGCGGTCGTATTCACATCAATAATCGAGATAATAATATCGATAACAATGTACAGGAACATATCCTGGATTATCGGCGGTGAGATGGAGCTCGCGGGAATAACGAAAATAGTTTAGGTGAAATTTTGAAACGCAAAAATATATTTTCATTGTTTGTCCTTTTTCTGCTGCTGTCAGCCTCATTCCCGACCAGCCCTGCGGAAATACTTGGAGAGGTTGAGGGGGAAACAGGGCTATACTACACGGTGCAGTCCATTCTTGTCCTGATAATGATTACCTTTGCAGTAATTGCCATTGCCGGATATCTTATAGGGCAGATGTTCGGTGCAGAAACAAGGGCGCGCATAACCGTATGGTCCACAGGCCTTCTTTCAGCAGTGGGTGTTGCAGCACTCGTAATAATTCTTTTTGCGTTTTTTGTGCCGTTTTTCGAAGGAAGGGGAGCCTCTGAAGCAGATTTAACCCAGCTGCTCCGGGACCTCCATACGATCACAAAACAATCCCTCATATTCCTGATATTCACTCTTCTTATCGTTGCTGCAGCCGTCTATCTTGCAGGGCAGGCATTCGGGGCTGAAACAAGGGCAAAAGCCAATGTATGGTCCCAGGTATTGCTGGGTTCAACGATAGTGGCAGCCATAATCTATGTGATTCTTTTCGAAGTTCTTACGAATGTCATTATCGGAATGGACATAAGCTATGAAGTCGGGGGCAGAATAGTTCCGCTTAACATCTACATGGAAATAATCATACTTGTTGTTTTCATTATTTCGGCAATTGTCCTTATCACATATCTTGCAGCAAAAATATTCAAGGTTCCCGAATGGGAGGCATACCTTAATGTCGAGCTTTCAAATCTTATGAATTCATTCCTGCTTCTTATTTTCATAGCAGGATTTTTCGCAGTGAGTGCGCTTGTTTCAATATCCATAGTCGGTGAATCATCGCCGCCCCTTGCAGGAGTTAAAGTTGTCCAGGGAATAACCGACAATGTTCTTGAGGGTGTTCTTGATGTTTATACAATACAGGCATGCACTTCAGTTCTTGCAACTTTCCACAGAAGAATAGGTGAAGCTGTTCTTACCCCGACTTTCAGGGTATTTCCGGGAATAGACACTTTTGTTTCAATTTCAAACGTGCTTGCCATCGGTTTTGTCATGGTTTACGGAAGCCTTTCAGCGCAGATAGTGCTGCTCAATATAGTGGACGCTGTAATGGTTCCTTTCATCCTACCGGCAGGTCTGATACTGCGTTTCTTTCCCCCGACAAGAGAAGCCGGTGCGTTCCTGATAGCGTTAGCCTTCGGCTTCCAGATAATATTCCCGACTGTATATGTAATCAACAGCATGGCCCTCGAGGATATTCAGCTTACGAAATACGATACTGCCGCCTCTCCCGCAAGCTTCCTGTGCGGTCTTGGTTATGCATATGCAAGCATTCCTCCGATAATAGGAGACCTGATACTGCCTTTCAACCTGATGTCCAAACTGATGCCTCTTTTCAGCGAAGGAGTAGTGCATGCTTTAAGCATGGCCATGTTTATTCCTGTACTGAAAGCTCTTTCATCGGTTTCACTGCTTGCGCTTTTCGCTCCTGCGGTTGCAATGATACTTACGGTTGCGTCAATAAACGCGATGACAAAATTCATAGTAATGAAGGGATGATATGCCTGCTGACCTGATAGCAACATTATTCGCTGACTGGGCCTGGGTTGCAGCTGCTGCAATCGGCATCATGATAGCCCTGGTCGCAGGAGTATATGCGGTTGGCTCCATTCTCATGAATGAAAAAATAAAAACATGGGCAAAGATGGAGCTGGTCGAAGTATTCTATTCCGCAATAATAATCATGCTTGGAATAACTTCCCTCCCTCTGATAGACAGCGTGGTGCAGAGCGCCATCGGAGTTACGGATTTAGGCGGGCATTCGATGACAACAACCTGGCTTAGGGACCCGGGTGCAGGAATATTCACAGAACAGCTGGTTGACATATGCAGCGATGACATGATTGAGCATCCTGATTCCGTATATCACAAGGTTCCGGCCTGCCATATGCGCATCGGCGTTTATTACCTAAGGAATATTTTTTCAGAAGCCACTGATTTTGCCTATGGTGTTTACAAGAGCTATATCTGGTCTTCGATGGCTGCAGAATTCTCAATCAATGTTGAGGTTGCTTTCGAGCAGGCTGGTTTCTTTACATGGACTCCCTGGCGTGGCTTCTTCACAATGGGAAATGTTGTAAAAGAACTTTCATTCGACTGGTCGATGAAGATAATGCAGATAACCAAATTCCAGGAGGACATGCTGATACTGATATCATCCGCAATATTCCCCGGTCTTTTCGTGGTCGGTGCAATACTCAGGACATTTGCATTTACAAGAAGGCTTGGAGGACTTATGCTCGGCCTTGCAATCACCCTTTATTTCATATTCCCTGCCTTCTATGCTTTCGGGGGTTTAGTTACACTTTCGCTTAAGGAACAGGCAAGGGATATCTGGATAGGCAGTGAAGCGAACGTACATGGAACGATGGACCCGCCGATAGCAAATACAATCTACGTTACAGGAAACGTTTCACTTCCGAGCGGAGACATGGATTTGAAACAATATGATGATGATTTAGCGAATTTCGAGAGCATGAGCGATGAGGAATTTGCGGATTATGTTGAGAATTCGGACGGCCTTACGCCCCAGATAGATTTATCAAAACGCACTGAAATGACTCCTGCTGAACAGGAGGCTGCATTCGAAAGGTCCAATGCAGGCTTCAGCAGCTGGTTCGGTTCTGTTTCAAGAAAAAACATGTGGGATGTTTTCCTTCCGTCATACTGGGGTCCGAACGGATTCATTGATGTTCTTGCCAGGCTTGCATTCTTTTCACTGTTCTTCGCGCTTTTCGGGATTTTGGGAACAATCGCGGCAGTAAGGTCGCTTTCAATGACTTTCGGAGGAGACATAGAAATCGCAGGACTTACGAGGTTAATATGATGAAAAAAATGTATGTGTTGTTTGCTCTGCTTGCGCTTCTGTCAGTGGCACACGCATACGAAGGCGAGGAGGATTCAAAGGTCAGCCAGTTCTTCAATGAAACTCTGAAGCCTACAGCAGTGGATTTCAATGATGGTGTTACCAGTGAAGCGGAGGATTTCATAGATGCTTTTGAAAGTGCAGGGGGAACAGTGCCTTCAGTGTTCAAGTCTGTTTTCTCAGCATTCGATCCGGGCTACTGCGGACCCGAATGGGTGCTTACAAATCCCGGAGCAATACTAAGCGCATGGCTTGCTCCTGCAATCTTCGTAACCATAGTGATCTTCTTTGCGCTTGCCCTGCTTTACATGGCAGGCCAGCTTTTCCAGTCCCCTCAGATTATCGCAATAGTAAAGGATGAATTCTACCAGAACATAGTAACAATAATCCGTGTTGTTTTCATAATGGGCACAATAATGACTGCAAACCTCTGGTACAGTGTTTTAAAAGTCCCGACAGACCCGATTTATTCGACCAGCGACGACCTTTTCGATGCTGCAATGGGATTCTCAAGGCTTATGGTCGTGGACATGATTGACAACTACAGCCTTCTTGTAATGTACAACATGGTGGTGCACACAATCTATTCATCAACGATGTGGGTCGGTGTAAGCTTCAGGGCAATGTATAATTTCAACCTAGGCCCTGTGCTGAAGCCCATAATAGATATAGTAGGTTCGAGCCTGCAGTATCTTTCGCTTGCAATCAGCGAATGGATGGTGCACATAGTCATCTTATGCTTCATAAAACGGTGGATGTGGGGCCTCTTCATACCGTTAGGCATGCTTCTCAGGGCGGTTCCGTATACGCGTAATGCAGGGGAAGCGGTGCTGATGCTTATGTTTGCGCTCGGAACCCTTTACCCATTCATGTTCATCTTTGATTATGAAGCGCATAAGATACTTGAAAATAATCTGGTTGACGGAAGGTCTATGCTTTCGTCTTTCATAGCAAAAAGCGGAATATTCAAGATAACCGGAGCTCTTGTTGCTCTTGCGCTTTTTGCAGGAGGAGTGATATTCCCGTTCTTCTTGGGAGGCGCCGTAACGGTCGCTTTCGAGCTTATACGGTCTAGTGTATACTATATCGTTATGATGGGAATGCTGCTGCCGTTCCTTAACATCTTTGTTACGTTGACGCTGGCCAGGGAATGGGCCAAAACATTCGGTGTAACCGTTAATTTCCTTTCATTCCTGAAGATAATATGATGTGATAAATATGGTTGTCTCTGTGACGGACATACTGGCCGATCCTGAAGGTGGATTCTGGGCATGGACCGCACTTTCAGGCGCAGCCATAGCCGCCGCCGGGGCAATACTCGCATTCCTTTACGCATGGGGGACACTGTTCAGGAACAATGAAATGACCTCTTACGTAAAACTTGAAATTTACGAACTGATAGTAAGCGCATTGATAGTTCTGATAGTTCTCGGAATAGCCGGTTCGCTGGACACTCTTCAGATAGGAGGACTGATGCCGGCCGCGCTTATCCCGCCCGGCGTGAGCCATGCAGCAACAATCTATGAATTGACCGAAGTATATTTCCTGCAGGTTGAAAGCGATTTCTCATCATGGCTCAACATGAATTATGTTCTGAACATGTACGTTGACATGGCAGCATCGATTACACCATATGCAAGGCCTCTTGGTATCGGTCTTATATCATCTCCGCTTGCAGGTCTTGCCTCGCCCCTCAAACAGCTGCTTTACAATGCAACCACTGCGCTTACCATCGCCTATGTCGTCAATATGGCCCAGTACTATGTTTTTGTTTTTGCTGTCGACGCCTTCCTGTTCTATTATCTTCCGGTAGGGATTTTCCTCCGCTGCTTTACTCCGACAAGAAGAATGGGCGGAACAATAATAGGAATATGTCTTGGATTCCTGCTGATATTCCCGTTCCTTACTACGCTTTCATATTTTGTTTTCTACAATCCGACAGGACCGATGGAAACTTTCAGAAGCTTTACAACGTATTATTTCAGGGACTATATGTTCGAAGGAGGGACTTTCGGAGACATGATGTCAACATATCTTGACCCGAACAAATACGAGGGATTCGCAACGTTTTTGACAGGAGTGCTCGGAGGATTCGGAGACATGCTCCAGAATGTTTTCGGAGGGATATTCCTGGCAGTGATGATGTTCCCGATATCGGTGATAGGAAGGGCATTCGTGATAGGCTACGTGATACCTGCGTTCAACGTAATGTTATTCACGCAGGCAACGATATCCTTAAGCAAGAGTCTTGGAGAAGAGGTTGATATAGGAGCATTGACGAGGATGATATGATGTTTCGCTACGCTTCACATCATGTTTCAAACCTTCGGTTTGAACTGTCCAGAATGATTCGTCATTCTGAACATAATACCCCTTTCGCGTTGCTTCGGAGGGTGATATGATATGGCATTGATATCAGGATTTTATGCGGACTGGAAGACAATCGCGTTTGCAGCCGCAGGCATATCGGTCTTCGTTTCAGCAATGCTCATCATCCTTTCACGATTCCTTAATCTCAGAAATCTTGAACAGACCGCAAAAATGGAATTCGTTTATGCAGCATCAACGGTTTTCATAGTTCTTATGGCCATCGGTCTTCTTGTTACCGGAGAAAATCTGCTTACTAATCTTACAAGATGCATCTATCTCCAGAGCTTTGGCTTAGGCTGCGACTGTCCGGTCGTTCCTGCACCAGACCTTATAGGTTATATGAAACTTTACATGGCAACTCCTGTAAAATGCGCACAGGATTCATTAGCGTTTCTCTATGTTGCAAGCATACCGGTAGAAAGTGCTGCCTCTGTTTATATGGAATCCTTCATGAGCGAGCCTGCAACAGGATTCGGTATCAAGGCATTTGCAGAAAGAATAAAGAACACAACAAATATGCTGACCTTCTACATATGGATATATTACCTGCTTGTCCATGCATTGAATTTCATAAACTATTATGCAGGATTCTTTTTCGCGGTAGGCGTTGCCCTGCGCGCATTCCCGCCGACAAGAGGCGCAGGAGCATATCTTATGGCCGCAGCCGTAGGTTTCTATCTCGTGCTTCCGTTCAGCTACATACTTGTTGCCAGCATAGCGCTTCCGCATGCACAGGGCGAACTGGTTACTGTCGCAGGCGGTTGTGCTGCCGCAGAACTCGACGGCTCGCCGTATTACATCTGCAAGCTTCCGGAAGTTCCGCCGAATGTTGAAAATCTTGCCTGCGGTTCATCAAGCTTTGCAAAACTTGAGGAGGCATCAGTTATTCTTGAGGCTTATCGCGATGATTTGGTTAAATTCTTTGACTACAGGATAGGTTTCATAGGAAAATTGATGAAGAACATGATTTCCTCAATATGTCTCGGCCCTCTCATAGCAGTCATACTTACGATGACCTTTATCCTGAACACCACCAATCTTTTCGGAGGAAACATACCTGAAATAGGAAGAGGTTTAGTGAAGCTGATCTAGCATTTCTTTTACCATGTCAGGATTAAGAATCGGTTTTCCGAATGCTTCAATATCATCAGCTATTCTTGGGCATGCGGTATTCACATAGCATTCAAATCCAAAATTTGCAAGACTCAAAGGGGAAAATTCATTTGCAACTATTATTACGGCTTCTTTTCCCTTTGCTTCAAGTTCTTTTTTCAGTTTTTCAGCCAGTTCCGGTTTGAACTGTCCCGGTTTTGTGCTCAACAGCACTGCGAATTTACTGCATTCGAAAGCCTTTGCAATAGAGCCTTTCCTTCTTTTTTTCATTTTTTCTATCTCTTTTTCAAGATTTCTTATTATTCCGCTCTTCGGCTGGATAACATAAACAGGCTTGTCGGTTTCAAGTCCTATCGCATGGAACAATCCGTCCCCTACAATGACAATTGCATCAGCTTCACTGTTTGTAACCGCATGATGGTCGCACCCGAGCACCTGCCCCTCATAATGCGCAAGCATTCCCTTTCCTATGAATACTTTCTTTCCGGAATCCTCGAAAATTTTCTTGATTTCATTGAGCTGATGAATATGCTGCACCGTTGTTCCCAAAGCAATTTTCCCTTCCTTAATCTCTTTTACAGCCTTTTTTATGCCGTCAAGATTTACATCAATATGATATTCAACATATTCAACAGGAACAGGACTTTTTTTCAGGAAAGGAGCATGCCCGAAGTGGATTATTTTTTCCGCATTAACAGCCCTGGCCTCGTCCAAAGCAAGGTCGCATGCACCATAGCATGCGCTGCCCGAAACAAATGCCTCATGGCCTTCTTTCCCGTATTTTTCAGCATATCCCAGGGCCTCTTTTTTGAGGCCTTCCGGAAACTGAAGCAGAATTTTCATTACCCAACCCTCATATGTAAATATCCTCTGGACTCTTTTAAATCCTTGTGGAAATCCTTTTCATATCCGTATTTTTTCAGCTCCTTTCCTTTTTCCATGATTTCCTCTTCATTGAAATAGCGCAGTCTGTCGGTTTCAACTTCATGAAGTTTTTCCCCCAAAACCCTTTCCACGAATTCAAGCTGTGTTTCTGTTTCCTCCTTAGAAAGGTAATCGAAATTCACATCCGTTGTAATCTGCCCCTGAAATTCCCTTATTATGGAATTATTCCACATCTCGGCAGGCATTCCGGTTATCTCTTTTTTCCTGAACCCGTAATCAAAAACGTCAATCCATCCTTTTATCCTTGAAATGCAGAAATCAAGATGCTTTTTTGCAGTAATATTAACAGGAATATGGTATCCTTCGGGCATGCCCATCATATATCTCCTTATTTCATCCTCACCCTCGAATTTTCTCAGCCCTTTCTCCTCCATCACAAGCTCCATTACCTCTTTTCCATCCCTCACAAGAATCTTTGCAGGAAGGTCGTCATAGAATTCGCTCATAAGTATGTAATCCGGTTCAACAAGAAAGTCAGGATCTTTTTCCACCGCATCATAAACTATTCCGTCAACATTGAATCCGAAAGAATCAGCTCTTTTTGTCGCGTTCTTCACCAGCTTCCCGGAAAAATCGCAGAAATGATATATCGTGTTCTCGGCCAGGTTCTCGCTCAGCCTGCGCAGTTCGAGCATAAATCTTACTCCAAGGCCTCCATCCCCGATTCCGAATTCGTAAACTTTCACCTTTTCCTTTTTCATCCTTTTATGAAAATCAACTGCAAGCGCCCTGGCAAATCTGGAATCGGCTGCAAAAGTCTTGAATTCGATTTCCCTGTTTTTATAGAATTCCTCGTTTTTCCTTCTCTGGTATTCGTCAAAGGCTACAGACATAAAACCAATTTCGCAACGAAAGGTTTTAATTCTGCTATGCGATTAGTGTAGCATGCCCGAGAGAAAGTTTGTCATAGATACTTCATTATTCGTCAATCCTGCCTCCAGAAAAAAATTCGGCAAAACACCAAAGGCAGCGGTAAAATCATTCGTCAAGAAAACAAAAAACACCAATGCTGAATTCTACATTCCCCCGATGGTATTCAAGGAGCTTCTTAATTTCATAGACGAAAAAACAGCCAATGAACTTGAAATCCACATAAAGAAAAGGGCTCCGAACATGCATGCCATTTATCTTCCTGCGGCTGTTTTCGACAGCTTTGTTGAAGACGTGCGCATGAGAATGAGCAAAGGCCTCAGGCTTGCAGAGGAATTTGCAAGGGACAACAGGCCTGACAATGAAGTAAAATTAAGAAAACTAAGGGAAAAATACCGCTCTGCACTAAGAACAGGAATAGTTGACAGCAGGGAGGATTTCGAGCTTCTTCTTCTTGCAAAAGAGCTTGAGGCAACAGTTGTGACATCTGATGAAGGAGTAATAAAATTTGCAGAAAAAATAGGATGCGAATACCTCAATGCAGGGAGATTCCACGATCTTCTTAAAAGATTAAAGAAAAAATAATATCAACTTCCGTACTTCTTTGCTTTTTCAATAAGATTCAGTATTATCGGCATTACATCTTTTCCGTTTATATGTCCTAAACCGCCTTCCATACAGCTCATTTCATCGAATTTGCTTACCTTGTCTTTTCTTTCGTCCTTTCCGTAAACAAGTATCGGAACTTCATGGCCGGAGTGCCCTTTCCTTGAAACAGGAGTTGAATGGTCTCCGGTTATTACAAGATAAGCTCCTGTTTTCATAAGCACAGGAATAAGCTCTTTGTCAATCTTTTCGAGTATCTTCTTTTTTCCTTCGAAATTTCCGTCATGTCCGTAATTGTCCGGTGCTTTTACATGCAGGAATATGAATTCATAGGTTTCGATTGCTTTTTTCACTGCCTTTATTTTTGATTTCATCATTTCAGGGCCTGAAGACGGGTCCCCTATTACAAGATAAACATCCATTCCTACGTATGCGGCTACACCCTTGTAAAGCGCTCCTCCTGCTACACATACTGCATTAACGTCAAATCTTTCTATCATGCTCGGAATCTTTCTGTATACTCCTGCTCCTCTCAGAAGAAGTGCATTAGCCTCAGGAAGTCCTCTTTTCTCCCTGTCCCTGTTTTCAGGAGCTTCGGATAATTTTTCCCTTGCAAATTTCGTGTATTCGTTTACTATTCTTGCTGTTTTCTTTGCCTCCTCGCTTTCATCAAGGGCATGGCAGCTCATAAGTTTTGCTTTTTCATGCGGGTCTGTGTCAGATACAAGCGGACTCAGCCCTTTTCCGCGGAGAACAACAGCTCCCCTATGCTGAACAGAATGCTTGTAGATTATTTCAACATCCTCTATTTTTGTGCTCAGATATTTTTCAAATTCCCTTGCATCAGCAGTATCTATCCTTCCTGCTCTTCTGTCAACAACTATATCCTCTTCAACCGTCGCGAAATTCGTTCTGAAGGCAACATCGTCCTCTTCCATCTGTATGCCGATTCCAAGCGCTTCCAGAGGACCTCTTCCGCAGTAGAAAATGTTTGCATCATACCCAAGTATATTCAGATGTCCAGTATCGCTTCCGGGAACAATTCCTCTTCCGCAAGGACTCAATAAGCCGGTTATTCCGTTTTTTGCAAGCTTGTCAAGATTAGGAGTTTTTGCAGCCTGCAGCGGAGTTTTCGGAGTAGGCAAATCCCCGACTCCGTCCATAATAAGAAGAATTGCTTTTTTCATGCTACCGCCTGTTTGGTATCTACAGCAGCGCCCCTATACGCTTTCAGCACTGCCATCATTACTGAAGGATGCATGTTCTCAAGCATAAGTTCAGAAGGCTTAAGTTCTGAAGCATTTGAATTCATTTTTTTCACACTTTCCAGCGCACCTTTGTCCTCAAGCACCTTCTGCACTTCATTAAGCTCCTTTTTCAGGTGCTTTTCAAATATTTTTTCATCAACTTCTTTATCTCCAAGTTCTTCCTTTGCTTTTCTTGCAGCTTCAATCTCTTCAACTGCTGCCTTCTTTTCCTCATCGCTCATTCCTTTTTCGTTGAGCATTTTCTCTGATTTTGCCATATATTCCTTGAAATATTTGTCTATGTTTTCAATAAGCTTTTGTGCGTATTCCGCTGCTTTTTTAACTATCTTTTCAGGTACAAGCTGTTTGATCATCAAGGGCATTTTCAGCTTGCTCAGTGCTTCCCATCCTTCCCTTGCTTTTTCCTGTACTCTTCCTATTGCAGCAGCTATATCAGTCATTCCAAGCTCTATCAATTTTGATTTATTTTTCTGCAACAGTTCATCTGTTTCTTCTTTATCCTTAAGGCCGTACATCCCATCTATTACAACCTGAATTTTCTGTGAGCCTTTTTCATCCCCTACCTTATCGCATTTATTTTTCTCTTCCATAAGTCCATGTAGTTTAGTATTCCAGTCAGTACTGTCACCAATTATTTCTGCAGCTAATCTTTCAGGACTTGCAGATTCCGGTGCCTTATACTCTTTTACTAGTTTGTTATATTCATTAGGATTATTGACTTGTACTTGCTGCAGACAATTGCTCAGTTCCTTCTGAAGCAGCTGATAATTCTCCATTGTAGAATCTTTGGTAAAATTATCGTGTGCATTTGTTACTTTTTCCCTTGTCCCTATATCTGCATAATGTAAAATCGGTTCATAATGCTCTTTTTTTGTTTCAGTAACTGCCTGCTGTTGTAATGCACTCGCTTCTAATACTGTATGTTTTTTTTCTTTTGGAGTTTCACTAATTTCTACCATGGTTGAAGAATTAGAAGAAAAGAAATAAAAACGCTTCTTACTTCTTGGCTACGATTCCATCCTTACTTCCACTCTCGAGGGATGCAGTGACGAAGCCGGTGTATCCCGCTGATTCGTATTTTTCACCATCAGGATTAAGTTTTATCTTTACTATCTCTATTGGCATTTCGCTCTCAATAGTGCCATTCTCTACGTACTTTTTCGAGCTCGCAGGTATTATGTAAAACTGTACATATTCGTCTTTGCCTTCGCCGCCTTGTTCTACTACAACATGGAAGTGCTCAAATTCTTTTCCAGTCATCTCCTTGTACTCTTTTCTAAGGTCTTCAAGGTCAGGGGCCCATCCATATTCAAGCGTTTTCGTCTTTACGTCGAATAATCTTATGAAAATATTTGATGCGTCTGTACCACCCTTTTTGAGACTTTCCTCGTCGTTCGATACCCTGGCAGTTACTACCAGCGCCTTTTTGCCATCTGCGATATAAATCGGTTTTTTCACCGCGATCTTCAAGAAGAAGCCGAATTCATGCTCTTTAACGTCTTCATATCTATTGCCGTTTTTCTCCTTGAATTTCAATTGATATCCATTCAATTCAGTGACCTGAATCTCTGTTTTTTTACTCTCTTTTGCTTCGTCTTTAACTTTGGTAGGTCCCTGCTTGTCCGGAGTTACTATTACTTCCTTTTTCTCCTCTACCTTGGCACCCTTGTCCTTTGGATTTTTGGGATTTTTACTGTCTGCAGTATAAGCTATACAGGATACCGTAAGGAAAGTTGCTACTCCGGCATACAATGCTACAGTCTTAACCGGCTCGATTAAATGTTTACTAAGAACAGATCTAACTGAACGTGAAGTATCCGCAGGAGCTTTCTTCTGCGCTCTTTCGTGTTGGAGTTTATTGCCCTTCACATTCATCACGCAATACTATTAGGCATAAAACCATATATAAAGCTTGTTATTTGTGTAGTTTTATGTTAAAATATGCATAATATAACGTCGTAAAAAATTCTCATAAAAAGACACAAAATCATCAAAATTTGCTTAGGTTTACTGTATCAGTAACAAAACCAATCTTCATTACGAGATCGTAGGGCCAGGTGGGACTTCTAGGAACTCTATTGAGTTAATAATCTCCCTGATTGTCTCATCATCGATAGTAGAGCCTCCAAATGCTAGTGTATAGACGTAGAAACAATTTGAAGGATGCACAAAATGGATTCTAGGCAGATCTCCAAATTCTTCTGAACATCCCCAAGTCCCAGGGACTATCTCTTCATTTAGTTCACATAACATTAAACAACCCATTTCATCAACAGGATAAACATCGGCCATAAACCAGTATACGCCGTTTGGCATACCAGAGTCTGAAGAATAAAGTTCAAGGTGTTCAAATTCATCAAACTTTTCCTCTATCGGAGAACCAAGAGAGTCTGGAAATGATATTTTTATACCAAAATCAGGATAAGAATATGTTGAAAAACTAGAACTTTCATTCTCAGGAATAATGATTTCTTTTCCCTTGGGTTCAGGGATAGAATATTCTGGTAATTCAACCCCCCAGCTGGTTCTTGATGTTCCATGGAAGAATCCAGAGATTCTGCATCGAATGGTGCAGGAGATTGCCCATCCATTTTTTCTTCTACATCCGAAGAAGTGATGTCATATGAAGTAAGAACAGTCTCTTCAGTCTCTGGAGTAAAAAACGAAAGAATAGCATTAATCAATCCTTCCACAAAAGAAACGACAGCATCAATTATTGAATCTATGATTGATGTTGTAGGTCCACCTGCGCCGGAACAAGTGTAAGTGCACCCAGTTGTTCCCTCATCATTCCAGTTTTCTGTCAAATCACAAATATTTTCAGTAGCTGAGTTATCCATCCAATTCAGCCACGGAGCATCAAGTTCAATTATGTAAATATCTATTTTATTATTGCATATTTTATTTTTGACTAGGGTAGTTATTATAGAATAAGAGCCCATATACAAACCATACTCAGAATTATTAAGCGCAGTATTGCTGGTAAGCGTACTAGATTCTATATGTTTGAAGAAAAAACCATTTTTATTATTGTAAACAGTGTTATTAGTTAGGATATTTGTATCTGTAGTGGTAAAATAGAAACCACTTTCGGCATTATTGTACGCCTCATTATTTATGAAACTATTAGTATGTGCTGAATTTAGATCGAATCCACTTTCAGAGTTGTCATATGCGATGTTCTCTTTTAACATATTATTCTCTCCTTCGATATAAAAACCGTGTTGTTGGTTATTGTATGCGATGTTGCCATTAATATTGTTATAATCAATATTCAAATAGAAACCGTGCTGGAGATTGTTGTATGCAATATTATTGGTCAGAATACTGTTTTTATTATAATCAACATAGAAACCACTTTCGGAGTTGCCATGCGCAGTGTTGTCAATTAGAGTATTCTCATTACCAGAAAAAACATAAAAACCAAATCCGAAATTTTCATATGCAGTGTTATTTGTTATGATGGTATTGGACGAAAAAATCGAAAAAGCGTCTTCATTTCCATAAGCGATATTATCTGTAAGAATAATGTCATTAACAGTTTCGTCTAATGAAAAGCCTATATCAAACTCAGTTACCACACATCTTTTAATAGTATTATTATTTTTTGATGTTAATTTTTCTTGTCTAACGATCTCCCATTCATCCCACACAGCGACTCCAATAGAATTCTCAAAAGGATCAAGGTCTATTCCGTGACCTATGATCTTATGTCCTTGACAATCAAAAACTTTATTAGTAAAATTCTCTGGTGCGGGTATACAGAACCTAGCATTCTCAGAAAGACTGATGTCATTCTCCAGATAAACTATTTGATACCTATTGTCATTCAGAGCAGCAGTACAATCTTCACAGCTATTACAGTAAAAGGCATTCCCAGAAGATGTATATGCATTTGCAAAACCTACTAGAAATATAAGTAAAATAATAGATTTTGAAATATTCATATGATATAACCTCGTTGATTATACACATTAAAAACAAAAAATATTGTTGAATGTAACATTTATCTCCCAATTCACTATGATGATAAACATTTAAAAGGTTAATCTGGTTTCTTCCAAGTCCTGAAAATCTTTATATTTCTTTACACAGTAAGCTAATGCATGATTGAGTATTTCTTCATAATCGGAATAATACTCATAATAGGGTTCCTGGCGACCATCCTCTTCGAGCGTACGAGGATATCGACAGTCCTTATACTGATGGCCTTTGGTTTCTTCCTTGGGCCGGTATTCGGAATAGTCGATGCAACAGAAGAGTCGTTAATCGCCCAGATATCCTCTTTCATAGCGACGTTAGCCTTAATCATACTTCTTTTTGACGGAGGAATGATGCTCGAAATCAGAAGCGTCCTGAAAGCGGTTCCGAAAAGCACGTTTTTCACATTCCTTGTTTTCGTAGTTACGCTTATCCTTGTTACGCTGTTCTGTACCTTAATCGGATGGGACCCTCTGCTGGGAGCACTCCTGGGAGCCATCGTAGGGGGCACGAGTTCTGCAATAGTAATAGCAATGGCTGAAAAATCAGGAATAACAAGGGAAGCAAAAGCATTTCTGACAATAGAATCAACGATAACCGATGCTCTTTGTATTATCAGTGCAATGATTGTCGTGGAAGTAATCGTAAGCGCGACCATAGTGGCAGGAGACATAGGCCACATGTTCCTTGCAGCATTTCTCATAGCCCTTTTCACAGGCGCAGTTGCGGCAATAGTCTGGCTGTTTGCAATAGAAAAGCTGAGAATTGAAAAATATTATTACATGCTTACTCTTGCAGTCGCTTTCATAGTATATTCTCTGACAGAAGGGATAAGCGCGAGCGGAGGCTTTGCAGTATTCATATTCGGTCTTACACTGGGAAATGCAAAATCAATAATACGCAATCTTTCCATGAGTCCTGAACTTGCAATGGCCAGCACAAGCACCCTGAAAAGATTCCAGGAAGAGGTTACCTTCTTCGTAAGGACATTCTTCTTCGTTTATGCAGGACTTCTCCTTATGCCGAATTATTTTGCATTCGGGGTGTTGGGTGTTGCTTTCGTAGTAACGCTTCTCGCCCTTGCGGGAAGAATGCTAAGCCAGAAGGTGGTTATGGGCGGAAATGAATTCACACAACAGGACAAGAGAATAGTCGCAACAACAATGCCCAGAGGTCTTGCTGCAGCGGTTCTTGCAACCACTCCCGCAGTGCTAGCTGTCACAGGTCCTGAAATACCTGATTTCGCACCAATAGTATTCGGGGTGATTGTATTTTCAAACATAGTTGCAACTTTTGGTGTCTTCCTCTTCAGCGGAAAGAAGCCGTGGGGAGAGAAGATTTACCGTTATGTTTCCTATATCTGGGACAAGCTGAATGCTCCGGATGATGAGCTGGTGCAGATAGAAAAGAAGGAGAAAGAGGAAATTGAGCACGAGCTGGAAGAAAAAAAGAAAAAAGAAGAGAGAAGAAAGAAAAAATACGAGAAAAAGAAGAAAAAGGTAGTTCTGGAAGAGCTTGAATATGAGGTAAAGGAAGAAGAAAAAGAACTCGAGGAACTGAAAAAGAAAATAGAAGAAAAAAAAGAAGAACCCCATTAGGATTTGGTGATTACCTCTATTCCTTCAGGAGTTTTGTTGACATTCCCGACTTTTATTCCAACCAGGGTCTTCACATTCTGTTTTGCAGCAAGGTCGACAAGCCTCTGGGTTATTATCCCGTCGAATATTATCGCATTCAAATCCCTGCTTTCACTGAGTTTCTTTATCACATCCCTGACAGGAACTTCGGCAACCCGCTCGTAATGCTCATTGTAAAACCTTGCATTCAGCGTATTCTCAAGCTCGTCAAGCTCTGCAAGGAAATTCTCCTTGCTGGGAACTATTTTCGGAAGTTTCACAGTCTCTTTGGGTGGTGGAGGCGCCTCTTTCTTTGGAGCTTCCACATACCTCGGAGGCGGCTGCGGCGGCCTCTGCCTCGGCGGATATTCCTTCTTCCTCCTGAATTCCTCAGTTCTGGGAGGTCTTCTTTCCGAACCTGATTTTGCAACATCTCCTCCCTGCTCGAAAGGCACCTTGTTTCTTATGCACTTTATGAGCTCTTTTCTTGTGAGCTCTTCAACTTCCATTCCTGTAGGTGCTCTGGCAATGAAGTCTATGTCAATTCCGCCCTGAACAAGCTCATTCAAAATAATATCCCCGCCCCGGTCTCCATCCAGGAACAAAGTAACCTCTTTCTTCCTTGAAAGTTCAATAAGGCTCGGAGGGACCTTTGCACCCTGAATCGCAACTACATTGGTAATATTGTTTTTCAGAAGATTTATCACATCGGCTCTTCCCTCAACAATTACTATGTCATTGCTTGAGTATATTCCGGGTCCTGCAGGAAGCTTGTCACTTCCGTATTCGATTATCTCAGCAATTTTTACTTCGTCCCTCACCATCTCGGATATTTCCCTGCTTTCAGGTATCTCGGTTGTAACAAGCTTTCTGAGAAGTTCTTTCGCCCTTCCGAGAAGAGCCTTTCTCTTAACGCTTCGAGTGTCTTCAACCTTCGTGACCTTCATATTCGCCTCGCACGGTCCGACCCTGTCAACTGTTTCCAAAGCTGCTGCAATTATACAGGTCTCAACCATGTCAAGACTGCTCGGTATTTTTATCATTCCCGTTGTCTTTCCGTCTTTTCCTCTGAGTTCAACCTCGATTCTTCCTATCCTTCCGTTTTTCTGGAGATCTCTTAAATCAAGCTCATCTCCAAGAAGACCTTCCGTCTGTCCGAATATTGCACCTACAACATCCGGTTTTTCAACAAGGCCGTCTATTTCAACATCCGTATATACAAGATATTTTACCGTGTCTATGTATGTTTTTGCCATGTATAAAACCTCCATGTTTTAACTGTCAAAATTTTCAATTTTGCCATATTTCTCACCTCAATGCTTCCTCCATAAATTCATCGTATTTTCTTTTAACATCTTCAAAATATTTCATCTTCAGTATTCTTGCCAACAGTACGCGGCTTTCATTATCCGCCCTTATTGAATATCTTTCAAGCTCTTCCCTTAATGCTCTTGCCATTTCATTTCCCCTTCTGTCAAGGTCGGTAGCTATTATGACATCCCTTTTCTCATCAGAAAGACTTTCACAGGCGCCTCTTATCCTGCCCGATGCGGTTACTGCTTCAATACCCAGCATTCCGAAGGCATTCTTGTCCCTTTTGCCTTCTACAATAACAACGCCCTTCTTCATTTTGGCGAGCAGTCTGTCAAGCTTCCTGTGCTTTTCCCTTACCTCTTTTCTGTTTCCGTATTTCACTTCACTTACCTAAGGGTCAGACAAAATTAGTAGGAGAGTAATGAGCTGTGCATTGTTGACCAGACCCTCATAACTTAAAGTTCAGGCGGCCATCCGTGCACAGCGTGAGTATCATCTCATGACTGATTTTTCTTCAATTAAATCTATTACAAGTGGAAATATTTTCATTATGTCTCCTTCGCTCACGAGCCCCACAAGTTCATTGTCGCTGCTTACTACCGGCAGTCTCTTTATCTTGTTGTCTCTCATTGCATTGGCAGCATCTTCCACTGAAGTTTCTGCTTTTATGACTCTAAGCGGTTTTGACATTACTTCTTCCACTTTGGTTTTGTACGGGTCTTTCCCTTTTAACAGGACTTTGTGCATCACATCTCTCTCTGTTATTATTCCCCTGGCCCGCTTGCTCTTGGAATCTTCTACCACGATAACCGAGCCGATTTCATGTTTTTTCATAATTTTTGCTACGTCCTGCATGGTTTTCCCGTATGGGATGATTATGACCTTTCTAGTCATTATGTCTCCTACCTTCAAATCTGAACCCATATCTATATTTGAGCAAGCGCAGTTTTTAAATCTTTCTGGACCTATCTAATTCAGACGAAAAAACACGAGGTAAATTCACAAATTTTTTCTCGTTTAAGGTGATTAAAATAAAGAAGATATTGATAACTTCGGCTTTGCCGTATGTAAACAATATCCCTCATCTGGGCAATGTAATAGGCAGTGTCCTTTCTGCGGATGTTTTTTCAAGATACTGCAGGCTGAGAGAATATGATTCAATGTATATCTGCGGTACTGACGAATACGGAACTGCTACAGAGATTAAAGCGCTTGAGGAAAAGACAAGCCCTCAGGAAATATGCGACAAATATTACAAAATCCACAAGGAAATCTACGAATGGTTCGGCATAAAATTCGATTATTTCGGAAGGACTTCAACACCTGAGCATACCAAAATAACTCAGGAGATAATACTGAAATTATACAAGAACGGATATATCAAGGAAGCGGAAATCGAGCAGTTGTATGATGAAAAAGCCAAAATGTTCCTTGCAGACAGATATATCGAGGGAACCTGCCCCTACTGCGGATACAACAAGGCAAGAGGGGACCAGTGCGACAAGTGCGGAAAACTGCTTCATCCTACTGAATTGGGGGACCCGATAAGCGCAGTGACAAAAACAAAGCCTGTTTTGAAAAAATCAAAGCATCTTTTCATAGATTTGCCCGAATTGCAGGATGAAGTTGAAAAATGGGTTGAAAAACGCTCTGAAGAAGGATTCTGGTCTGTCAATGCGACTTCAATAGCAAAATCATGGCTGAAAGAAGGATTAAGGAAAAGAGATATCACAAGGGATTTGAAATGGGGCGTGAAAATACCTGTAAAAGGCTATGAAGACAAAGTCACCTATGTCTGGTTCGAAGCACCTATCGGTTATATCTCAATAACCGCGAATTACATTGATGACTGGGAAAAATGGTGGAAAAATGATGACGTTCTTCTTTACCAGTTCATGGGCAAGGACAACGTTCCTTTCCATACGATAATCTTTCCCGCTACTTTAATGGGGACAAAAGAACCCTGGACAATGCTTTATCACATCAGCACAACCGATTATCTTAATTACGAAGGCGGAAAATTCTCAAAATCGCGAAATGTGGGGATATTCGGCGATGGAGCCATGAAATCAGGAGTGCCTGCAGATGTCTGGAGGTATTATCTTCTTGCAAACAGGCCTGAAAGGGCGGATACCAATTTCACATGGGAGGACTTCCAGGAAAAAACAAACAGCGAACTGATTGCAAACCTTGGAAATCTTGTCAATCGTACATTGGTTTTCATTGCAAACAATTTCGATTCGAAAATACCTGAAGCAAAGAACCTTACTGATGAAGACCTGAAATTCATGGAACTGCAGAAAGACGTAATAGCAAAGATAGAGTCAGAGCTTGACAATGTTTCAATAAGGGAAGGGCTTCATCTTATTGTCGGCAATTTCGCAAAGAATGCAAACAAGTATTTCCAGGACAACAAACCCTGGGAGCTTGTAAAAACAGACAGGGAAAGAGCAGGAACAGTGCTGAATGTTCTTGCAAACCAGATTCGGGATGCAGGAATCCTGATTGAGCCTTATCTTCCTGCAACAAGCGATGAAATATTCAATCAGCTTAATCTTGATGTTTCAGAGAAGAAGTGGAGCAATCTTGAAAAGCCTCTTGAAGCCGGGCATAAGATGGGAAAGCCGAAAATACTTTTCGGAAAACTGGAAAACAAGGAAATTGAAAAACTGAAAAAGAAATTCGGAGGAGACCAAAAGGAAATACCCACTTTTGAGGATGTTGACCTCGAAATAGGGCAGATAACAGAAGTGAAAAAACATCCTGATGCGGAAAAATTGTACATTGAAAAAATAAAGATGAAGGAAGGCGAGAGGCAGGTAGTCTCAGGATTAGTGCCTTATTACGCAGCAGACGAACTTCTTGACAAAAAAGTAATCATAGTGAAGAACCTCATGCCTGCAGAACTTAGGGGAGTGGAATCACAGGGAATGCTTCTGGTAGCCGAAGACAAGGATGAAAATGTTGAACTTCTTTCATCCTCAGACTGGAATATCGGAGATAAAGTTTCTTTGGAAATTGAAGGGCATCCGAAGCCGCATATTTCATTCAAGGAATTTTCAAAAATAAAATTAGAGGTAAAAGACAACAAAGTGCTTGCGGACGGGGACCAGCTTTACGTAAACGGAAAAGAATTAAAAACAAAAAACGTGAAAGAAGGCAAGGTGACCTGATGAAAATCCAGTATGCTCTTTCACTCGTGCTTATTCTCATTGCTTTTACTGTAGGAATCTATTTTTATGAGGAGCTTCCGGACAGGATGCCCTCCCACTGGAATGCTGAAGGCGAGGTGGATGCTTATACTGAAAAAAATCTAGGTATTTTCCTCTTACCCATCATTTCGTTGTTTCTTTTGGGTTTGTTCGTTCTAATCCCGAAAATAGACCCTTTGAAGAAAAACATAGAGAAATTCAGAAGCTATTATGACTGGTTCATACTGCTGATGGTTCTGTTCTTTGTGTACATCTATTTTGCCACTCTGGCATGGGGGCTTGGATACCAGTTCAGCATGACCGTGGCAATCATCCCCCCGATTGCATTATTGTTCTTTTTTGCAGGAACCCTTTGTGAAAAATCAAAAAGGAACTGGTTCATAGGAGTAAGAACCCCATGGACATTAAGCAGTGATATAGTCTGGGAAAAAACCAACAATCTTGCAGGAAAGCTGTTCAAGGTGCTTGCAGTCATTCTGTTGATAGGAGTTCTTTTTCCAGCAGAATTTTTCTTTTATCTGGTCGTGCTTATCATTGTCGTTGCTCTGGTCCCAATAGTTTATTCCTATTTCGAATACCAGAAACAGATGAAGCCTTAGACAAGGGAATCGGTGCACATTCTCCTTCTGGATTCCAGCGGAGTCGGCATCGGCCCTTCTTCACGCGGGTCTTTTGCTTTCTTTTCCGGAACAGGCATCTTTATTTTTCCGTTTTCATGCCTGTAAGAGCCCAGCATAGGCAGATGTCCGCCCATCAATTCCTTGAATAAAGGAGCAATTACCTTTCCTTCATGCCCGCCATTTCTCTGTTCTTTGGTTCTCGTTCTAGGGTTCATAGTGTCACCTCGTAAGAATTGCATACTCTCCAGACTGTCATCCTGGAAACATTGAAAATCCGACCCAGCTCACGCAGGGAAATATTTTCTTCATAATACAAAGAGAGAAGTTTTTCAACTTCGGATTCATCCAGCTTATTAGGACGCCCAACATTCTTTCTGACCACACCGCATCTGTCTTCAGCCGGTGATTTCATACCACCTCGGTTTCATAATTTTTCACCTCGATTTTTGTGTATTGTTTGTTAATTTGGAAGAAAAAGATTTATAAATAAGCGTCACAAAAAACCGCTAAACCAGGACACCATTCACTATTCCGTCCTGGCCTATCCTGTTCGTAACCTTTACCTTGCCCATATCGGTTTCAAGAACAGCGCCTTTCGTGATTATGTTCATACGGACATATTCCGGATTATGGCTTTCTATAATTCGGATTACTTTTGCCTTTTTCGCCTTTCCTTCTTTGGTAATAACATTGACAAATGAAGCTTTCTTGAGTTTTATTCTTGTTTTTCCGCCTCTTTTCCTTTTCTTTGTCCTTTTTTCCTTGTCTGCTATCTTTGTGGAAGTGAACTCTCCGCCCACGTGCGCAAGCTTCTTGTCTCTTGCCTTCTCCCTTCTGCCGCCTGTTCCGCTGCCTACTCTTTTACCGTGTGGTCTGTGATATTCTTTCATTAATACTCACCCATGAGAAATCTATTTATGAGAGCATGGTTTTTAAATGATTCTCTCTCCTGCTTCTTCTATGAAAATTTTCAGGATTTCCGCAGGGAGCGTAAAAGAGCTGGAGGATGCACTCCTTCTGAATCCGGACATTGTAAAATCATCGGAAGAGCTGGAACTTGCAAAAAAGCTTGCGGATGACTCTTTTTCAAAGAAAAACATCGCAAAAAAATTCAAATATGAATTCCTTTTATGGCTCACCGGAAAAACAGACATAAAAAGTGCGATGAAATCATCCTACCCTGAAAATCCGAAAAACATGCTATTGGTTGTTTTCAAAGGAAGTCCTGAAAAAATAATCAAAACCCTGAAAGCAGCTAAAAAACCCCTTAAACTGAAAAAAAATGCAGAGCCTCTTGATATTGAAAGAATATCGTTGAGCAGAATTTAGACAATCCCAAGCTGTCTTGCCAGAACATCCCTGTCCAGAGGCAGTTCTATTCCAAGAACCTCGTGAATAAACAGGAACATGTCTATTACTTTTGGATAATCCTTGGTTACCTTCTCAGCCATCTGTTTTATCGTAAGGTCTTTTCCTATGAGTTCGTAGAGCATCAGCCCTTCCCTTCCGTATTTTTTGTAAACAGTATATCCGTCGTCCCCGTATCTCTTCTTCACTTCGTTCCTTGTTATGGGCTTCATTACTATCATATCATTTTCCATCATGTAGGAAAGCATGTCATACAGCTGGTGAAGCGGAATGTCGAATTTGAGCGCAAGTTCTATCACGTCTCTTTTGCCGTCAATCTTCTCGAATACTTTTCCTCCCTTGTCCTTGAACTTGAGCATGACCCTTGCCTTCATCTGGACCGATTTTACAATATCCATCGGTGATTTTACAGGTATCTCAACCGGATGCGGAATCGTTACAATGTTCGGTCCTTCCTTTTCCTCCATCATCGGTCCGAAACTGCTCGGCTCCTCTTTTTTCTCCTCAGCAGCGGGCGCAGCCGCCTTTTCCTTTGCTTTCGGATAATCGAGTTTAATTATTCCCTGCTCATCCATGAAATCAAGTATTTCAATAAGCTTTGATTCACTTAGTCCTGTTTCATTCATTATCTCTTCCGCAGTCTTCTGTCCATCTATAAGAGTATAAACCTGCAGACCAATATCACCGTATTTATCCTTGATTATCTTTTCTATCGGAGTAAGTCCTTCCTCCTCTTCCGGCTCTTCCTCAGCTTCCCCGAATTCAAGGGCTTCAGGCTCCTCTTCAATTTCCTCCTCCTCTTCCGGCTCAGCCTCTTCCTCTTCTTCAGGCTCCTTCTCCTCTTCTATGGGCTCTATTCCGATTGGTTTTATCTCTTCCTCCTCTTCAGCCGGAGCTTCCTCCTCTATCTTTATTTCCGGTTCCTCAATCTCTATCTCCTCTTCCCCTTCTACTTCTTCCTCTACTTCCTCGGGGGCCAATTCCTCGACTTTCTCTTCTTCCGGAACTTCCTCAGCCGGTTTTTTCTCTTTTTTCTTTTCTTCGCCGGCAGGAGCCACCTCAACCATTCCGGCCTCCTGCAGGTAATTTATGACTTCATCGAAAATATCCTTCTTGATATCAAGGTCTTTCTGGAGTTCTGCAACAGTTCTTTTTCCGGTTATGGCCCTGTATATCTTTAGCCCTACTTCCCCGTATTTTTTGAGAATCAGGTTCTGGTTTTTGAATCTCTGTAGAGGACCTTTTTCAAGTTTTTTAATGTTGTAATCGCTTCCCTTTTTCATTAAGACCACACGTTATTTTTCTTCACTACACTTCTGCTTTTAATCATTGCTATTTTCCAATCCAGCCCTTTTCAATCATCGCATCCCTTACTCTTTGTTCTGCGATTTCCAGCGCTGCTTTTCTCGTATCTTTTCCATCAACATTATCAGCATGTTCAAGCATAACCTTCGTATTGTTGCTTACTTTTTCCTCAACAATCTTGAACATCCTGTCCGCATCCCATCCTTCTGTCTCGCACCAGGAGCTTATCACTCCACCCGCATTTGCAACAAAGTCAGGAATTACGGTAACATCTTTTTTCATAAGCACCATTTCCGTTTCATAAGGGATAGGCAGGTTTGCGGCTTCTGAAACAATCTTTGCCTTGACATTCCCGACATTCTCATTCGTTATTACATTTGGTCTTGCGCCCGGAACAAGAATGTCAACAGGCAGTTCAAACAGTTCTTTTGTACCCAGAACTTTTCCCTTGTCATGCGCAGTAACCGTTCTTTTCTCGCTTTTCGTTTTCATTAATGATTCGTAATCCAGTCCTTCAGTATCGTAAATGGTTCCTTTTGAATCTGAAACAGCAACAACCCTGACTCCTATTTCATTGAGGAATTTCATGGTAAATGTCCCAACATTCCCGAATCCTTCTATAGCAGCAGTAAGACTGTTCGGGTCAAGACCCAGATGTTCTATCGCAACCTTTGTGGAAACAAAAACACCATAACCAGTGCTTCCCAATTCGTGAGGTAATCCGCCCATATCGGTCGGTTTTCCTGTAGTCACTTTCGGATTTTTAAGTTCATCTGCAATCTGGGCCATCTCAACCTCGGTCATGTTCATGTCAGGCCCTGCGATATACTGGTCAGGCATAAGTTCAGCAATCTTTCTTGCAAATGCCCTTACAACAGCTTCCTTCTGTTCAGGAGTCATTTCCTTGTCATTCGCCTTTATTCCTGATTTCGCTCCTCCGAAAGGAATATCTGCCATCGCATTTTTCCAGGTCATTGCTTTTGCAAGCCCCATGACCTCTTCAGTAGTAACATCAGGAACCATTCTTATTCCGCCTTTTCCAAGTCCTCTTGCTGTGTTGTGTATGACGCATACTCCCTGCATTCCTGTCTTTTCATCATAGACCTCGACTATCTTTTCGAATCCGTATTCGTCTTCTTTCCTCATGTACTTCATCTCCTATAAGTAGTTCTAAAACGCCTCTTGCTAAGATTACGGCGTAATATTTTATAAAACATAATGCTCTCCGAATGAGCCTTTTCATAGCGTTTTTGCATCAAATACATGCCTTTTTATACCTTTTACCACATATAATTATCTATGAAGAAGGAGGATTTAGAGGCAGTAGTAGCCAAGGCGCTGGAGGAACATCCAGAGATTTTTCCAAGCGGACCTCAAATTGCAGAATTGCTTAAGCAGTATGGGTTTACTTATTCTCCATCTTGGGCAGGGAGTAAATTTGATCTTTCTCAACTTCAAAAAAGATGGCTGGAATCTTGCGAAGATGAGGTATTTCTTGAAAATTTCAATAAACATAGATTTAACGTTTTTAATAAGAACATACAGGAATTAGTAGATGCAAAATTCAGAGAAATAGTCAAAAGAAAACTTGAAGAGAATCCAGATGTATTTCCAGGAGGTCGCCAAATATCAACCTTGCTTCAAGATAAGATTAAAACCGGGAAAACGACAATACAAAGAAAAATAGATATTGCAGCTCTTCAGTCTGATTGGATAGAAAAATGCAGTGATGAAATTTTTCTGGAAAATTTTAGTGCGGGAAGATTTGTTAATTGTAGCGAAGAAATCAAAAACGCAATCGATAAAAGGATCAAGAAAATCATTACTGAGAAGCTTGAAAAGTACCAAGAATTATTTCCTGGCAGTACGCAAATCATGGACATGTTGATGGAGGAATACGGAATTCGTTTGAGTCATAGAACAGTGCTTAGACTTACTAATCTAACACCTATTCAGATGAAATGGATAAAAGAATGCGATACAAGAATTTTTTTAGAAAATTTGAGCGGAAAAAGATTCACGCAGATGGAAGAGAAAGGAAGGTTCGAGGTTAAAAAAAGATTAATAAAAATAATTAATGGGCTGCTTAGAGAATATCCAATTGCTTTTCCTACAAGTATGAAAATTGCGGAGTTAATCAAACATACTTACGGGGTAGAAATCTCTTACGCTGCTATATCAGAAAATATCGACCTGCCTAACTTACAGGAAAAATGGGTTAAGGACTGTTCAGATGAGGTATTTTTAAACCGTCTAAGTGATTGGAGCTATGGCGGGCTAGACAAAAACATAAGAACTGCAGTTAAGGAGAGATTTGAAAAATTGGTAGAAAAATTACTCGATGAAAACCCAGAAATATTTCCAGGTAGCCACCAGATACCTCAACTTTTGAAAAGATGTGGTCTGGAGTCAGCCTCTGCTCAATTATGTAAAAATTTGGATCTACCGATTTTACAGGAAAAATGGGTTAGGAATTGCAACGACAGTGTATTTTTAGAAAATCTGATTAAGGGAAGATTTAGCAGTGCGTCAAAAAAAGTAAAAAATGCTTCTAAAGAAAAATTTAGGAAGATTGTTACAGATGCTCTTGATTCGAATCCCAGTACGTTCCCGTCGACCACTCGAATAGCGACACTGTTAAAAAAGCAGTACGAAATAAAAATCACTGCGAACTGTGTGGGTAAAAATATTCATTTGATCAATCTTCAATTAGCATGGGTAGATGGATGTTCAGAGGAGATATTTCTGAAAAATTTAAGTAAGACGACATTTACCAATTGGAGGATAAATAAAAGGTTAGAAAGTCCGGTAAATAAAAGGATGCATGGTATTCTGCTTTCTCATATTGAAAATTTGGACGGTCTACCAATAAGCAAAAAAACTTTGGAAAATTACCTCAAAAAATTCCCAGACCTTGCTTTCCTACTTTCTACAGAAGAGCATAGATTTACTCTTGACCAGAGAACGGTCCTTGCTATGCACGTGTGGAAAGAAACTAGAAGCGCAGACCTCCATAAATTAATTGAAGAAAGATTGGAGCAGTTATGGGGGTTCAGAGAACTTTTTGCCCTGATGAAAGATGGAAGGTGTCTTGATGCGGATATAATCTCCATGTTCCATGAAAGCCTGCCAGAAAGGATCAGAAATTATATTTCTGAATCAGCAGTAACACATTCATTCGTTGATAATCTGAGGTCAGGGGATTTCAAGGCAGGAAAAGGAAAAGACGTTCTTCTGCTTTCATTTATGCACTGGTTAACTGATAAACAAAGCGCAGAAATAATGCTCAGGCTGAATCAATCAGTAGGAACAGGTAATGCAATTTACATGACATCTCCGAATGGATTGGAATATGCCGACAATCTTATTGCTTCAATGAATACTTTTGGTTTTGTTCCTGAAAAAGTCGGAAGTCTCTATCTTCTTCCTCCCAGCGAAAGTGGAGAAGATGAGCAGAGAAAGCTTTTGACCAAGGGAAAGGTTCTTCAGTTCAGGAAAATGCAGGATGTGGATAGAACACCGGAAGAACTCCAACTGTTCTCAAATGAAAAGAAAAAGAAAGGCGGAGTAAGGCCTCAGCCAAAAGCGGATATTATATCCTATGATGAAAAAACTCTGAAAAAATCATTGCCCCTTATAACGATGAAAGATGTTGGCGTAATCTTCACGGAAGAAATTCCTGAAGTAAGGAAAGTCGAAGTTGAAGGTGACCGTGCGATTCTTACTCTTAAGGGCGGAGCGGTTCTTGGATTTAATGTGGAGCCTGAACATCCATATTCTATAGAAATCGAAGGAAAAAAAATACCGAAAGGAACAGATAATGCTATTCTTGATGTAACTAACGGAAAAGAAGGCTTTGAACTGGGTAAAGGATTGAAGAAAAAATACAATGAATTCATGAAGCTGATACGAGATAAAAGAAAACAAATAGGTCCAGTGAAGAAAAAAATATTGAAACGTTAGTTGTCGTTCACAGCCGATTAAAACCAGGTTCCAGGAATGTAAGTCCCCTGAAAATATCCGAATAGTCAATCTGTGCTGAATGCTCCATCACGAACATGGTCTTCCTATCATGCATCATTATCATGTCAGAATTGAAAATAACCGGCAAAGTCTCCATTCCATTCCCGTCAATTGCTTTTACTGCCACGAATCTCTTAAAGAAGCACATCTCGGCAAAATCTATGAAATCCTCTGATTCAAGAAATCTTTTTTCAGGCTTTATTACTTCCAGCTCAACACCCAACTTTTCGGCAGCTTTCTCAAGCGCGGCCACCACCCTGAATGCTTTCCATTCCGCATTTCCCTCTGCTATTGCCTTGATCTGGAATCTCATTAGTTCACTCATATGCTCCATTAATTCTAGGTTATCCCTTTTCAGATGAATCATTACTCTAGCCAAACTTTCCTCCTTAAAAATTCTGGTGAATTTTCTGCGCATGCTTTTTGTCTTCTCTTCCTTGGCAATTTCTCTATGCTGAAGTTTTCTTGCAAGTTCCATGTGATTAAGTGGTTATGAATGTTTTTTAAAACTTAATGTCCCCGGCAATCCTATAAAAAAACTTTCCTTCGAAAGGTATGAGCATGGATATTTCTAAGCTGGACAAGAAATGGAGAGACAGATGGAAAAAGGAAAAGGCATTCGAAGCAGATGTAGAGCCGAAAAGGAAAAAGAAATACATAACTGCCGCTTTTCCCTATCCTAATTCTCCCCAGCACATAGGGCATGGAAGAACCTATACGACTACTGACATCCATGCGCGTTATCTGCGTCTGAAAGGATACAATGTTCTTTTCCCTATGGCATTTCATGTTACAGGAACCCCGATTATTGCAATGGCGCACAGGATTTCTGAACGCGACCCAACAGTATTGAAGGTTTTCACTGAAATTTACGGAATTCCTGAGAAAAAAGCACTTTCACTTACAGACCCTGAAGAACTGGTAACCTATTTCTCAAAGGAAATAGAAGAAGGAATGAAGGAAATGGGCTACAGCATAGACTGGAGAAGAAAATTCTATTCATATGACGCGAAATTCAATGCCTTTATCCAGTGGCAGTTCAGAAAACTTAAGGAACTGGGCTATCTTGTGAAAGGAGAGTATCCGATTGCATGGTGTCCTAATGACAGGCAGGCGGTAAGCGCTCATGATACCAAAGGAGATGTTGACCCTGAGCTTGAGCAGGTAACAGTGATTAAATATATGGCAGAGGACGAGTCTGCCTATTTCATTGCGACCACTTACAGGCCTGAAACAGTTTACGGTGTTACGAACATATGGATAAATCCCGAAGTCGTTTATGTGAAGGCAAAATTAAACGGTGAAAACGTTTACATGTCAAAAAAAGCAGCAGAACTTATGAGCTACCAGGTTGATATAGAGGTTCTTGAAGAAGTTCCTGCTGAAAAACTGCTGAAAATGAAAGCGAAGAATCCTGTTAATGACAAGCTTGTTCCTCTTTATCCTGCGAGCTTTGTAAGCGAGGAGGTAGGAACAGGAGTCGTGATGTGTGTTCCCGCGCACGCCCCTTACGATTATCTTGCTTTGCGTGATTTGGGAAAAGAAATCGAGATGCCCCAGGTTATTGAACTTCCGGGCTATGGAAAGAATCCTGCAAAGGAAGAAGTAGAAAAACTAAAAGTGAAGGACCAGAACGACCCTCTTGCGGAAAAAGCAACAAAGGAAATCTACACGAAGGAAGCGCATGAGGGAAAAATGATAATAAGCAGGTACAAGGGAATGCCGGTTATGCAGGCAAAAGAGCAGGTTGCGGAAGACCTTGCCGCAGAAGACAAGGGATTCCAGATTTATGCGCTTGCAAATTCGCCTGTTCACTGCAGATGCGGTGAAGAAGTTGTTGTTAACATCCTGAAAGACCAGTGGTTCATAGATTACGGGAATATGGAATGGACTGAAAAGGCAAAGGAATGCATAAGTTCGATGAGCACTATTCCTGAAGAAACAAGGCAGGTCCTTCTTTATACTGCTGACTGGCTGAAAACAAGGCCCTGCACGCGTGCAAAAGGTCTTGGAACAAAATTCCCGTTTGATGAAGGAAAAATGATTGAGGCGCTTGCTGATTCAACAATTTACATGGCATTCTATACTATTTCCAATATGCTTGATGAAAAAGAGCTCGACGAGAAATTCTTTGATTATGTTTTTCTTGGAAAAGGGGAAGGAAATGCGAAAATGAAAAAATTAAGGGAGAGCTTCCTTTACTGGTATCCTCTTGATTCAAGGCACAGTGCAGGGGATTTGCTCAGGAATCATCTTACTCTTTTCATATTCAATCATGTTGCAATATTCCCCGAAGATCTCTGGCCCAAGCAGATAGTCACCAACGGATTTGTTCTTATGGACGGAACAAAGATGAGCAAGAGCATAGGAAACATTCTTCCGTTAAGGAAAGCAATTGCAGAATATGGGGCGGATGTGATAAGATTCTCGGTTGTCTGCGGCGCGGATTTATTGCATGATACTGATTTCAATAAAACAGTTGCAGAGGGAATCAAAAGCAGGCTTGCATTCATGGAAGAGCTGCTCAATGAATCGCTCAAGGAAAAAGGCAAAGAAGGAAGAGCTGAGAAATGGCTTCTTTCAAGATTTAACAGGAAACTGAAAAATGCTGAAGGGCTTTATGAGAAATTCGATTTGCGCGGAATCTCGATGGAGCTTTTCTATGACATGGTTTCTGATCTGAAATGGTACATGAAAAGGACAAAGAAGAAAAACCTGAAAGGATTCTTTGAGAAATGGACCATCGCCATATCCCCTTTCATGCCGCACATTGCAAATGAATTCTGGGAGAAATTAGGACACAAGAAACTGATTGACTTTGAGAAATTCCCGAAGGCCGATGAAAAGGCGATTGATGATGGAATAGAGAAAGCAGAGGAGTTCATAAAGCAGACAAGGGAGGACCTGGAAAAAATAACGACACTTGTTGAAAAGAAGACGGGAAAGAAAGCGGAAAAAATAACAATCTATGTTGCAGGAGACTGGAAAAGGAAGGCATATGAAATTCTCAGAAAGGAAAAATCAATTGACAAAGTCATGAAGGCAGCCAAAGAAAATGCAGAACTCAAAACACATGTGAAAGATATTCCTGCAATGGTAAAACCTTTGATGAAAAACATCCGTGCGCTTCCTGAAGTTAAAATGAATGAAAAACAGGAGCTGGAAATACTCAAGGATGCTAAAGATTTCTTCGGAGATGAATTTTCCTGCAAGGTTGATGTTCTTCCCGATTCAAAGCCGAAGCATGAAAAGGCAAAAAATGCAATGCCGAACAAACCGGCAATAGTTATTGAGTGATTCATATGGTCAATAAACAACAAATCAGACAGCGTGCTGAAAAACAAGAAAAAAAATTTCCGAAAAAACCGCCGATGGTTGACAACGGAATAGGTGATGCGTCATTTGTTTTGTCTATGGCATTGGCAGGCGCTTTCCTCAAGCCGAAAGAAACAAAATCACAAACCGAAATCCTGGTTACTCCTAAAGAGGAAATCGTAGAAAAGCAGAATCCAGCAAGCATTGAAATTGCCGGACTCGCGATCACGATAGCAATACTGGGAACTGCATTTTCATTCTCAAGATTTATAGCAAAGCATTTCGGAGACCATCACGGCTGGGGTGTCAGAAAAAGCTCAGTAGAACCCGAGAAGCATTCCAAGCAGGAAAAAGATGAACATTCCAAAAACTAAAGGAGGCAGTGCGGGCAATACTATTCTCTTTTTCCATACAAGCATCAGGAATACTGCAAGAGAAACCAATGCTCCGATGAAAACGAAAATGGTTGCAGTGAACGGCATGTAGGCAAGGGTTGAAACCTCGAATATTATGGGTGCAATCAGGTCCCCTGTTCCCAAGTCAATCCTTCTTTCCTTTCCTGCAATGACCGCTTTTGATGTTACAGTGAATGCAAGCTCTTTTTTCACTATGAAATCAGCAAATTCGACCATATGCTTTGTCTTGAAAACGGAAATATAATCATAAATAGAAAGGAAAAGCAGGAAAAGTATTACAGGAAGAGGAGCAAGGGAGATTCCGAATATTACCCCTACGCCTGCAGTTGCAAATACTGCCGCAAGATTCTTCAGTCCGGGAAGTAAGACTTTGGCGCCTGCAAATGCAAGCCCCAGGAATATTCCTCCGAACGTGCTTATGTCATAATTGAAAAATATACGCAGGAATGAGTAGAAAACTATTGATGATGCCGTTGAAATAAGGAAGAATTCAAGCACCTGGAAAATAATCAGATGTAATCCTAATTTTCTTATCAGTACAATCATCAATCCAGCGCCGATAAGCACGTACAGCATGAAAACAAGCACATTTGCCGGGCTTTCCGCATCGGTCGTAACAGTAATCGCATTGACATAAGGATTGCTGTGGAAATCCTCTATTATCACATAGCCGGTGTAAATTCCGAGAATCTGGGCTATTATAAACAATGCAACAAGCGTGAATACGAGTTTGCTCACTTTTTCACCTTACTATCTTGATATGACCCGGCTCATTTTCGTAAAGTTCTCCCCTTCTGAGAAGTTCTGATATTATCCTTCTTGCCTCATCATCGTCTATTTCATAACTTGCCGCATCTTTCACTACTTCATCTATATCCGCACTGTCGGCATGCTTGAGATGCTCCTTGACTATCTCCCTGACAGTATCGACTTTCTGCAGCCTGTCCCTTTTTGATTTCGGTTTTCCTGTAGTGACAACATCAACATCGAAAAGTCCTGTTTCCCTGTCAATCATGATTTGTTTCATAACATAATTAAACAGGTTGATTGCAGCTTCCGCATCCTCCTCTTCAACAACATCGTTAAGTCTAATTTTTGCATTTGCTTCTGCAAGACGCACAAGACCCTCAAGATATCTTGGTGTTATTGCAACAGAACCGGCATCCCTGCTTTTTCCCCTGAGTTCAACATAAAATTCCCTTATCTTTTCAGAAGCTTCTTTGCTGAGTTTTGGGAATACCTTTCTTCTTGCATATGATACGTATTTTCTGAGAAGCTCCCTGCCGACAACCTCAGGACCCTCACCAAGAACCTCCTCTCCCCTATGGGTTGTAAGTATATGTTCTGCCAGTTTCGAATCCTTTTCTTCATCAAGAATATCCACAATCGGGAATATCAAATCAAAACGTGAAAGCAGTGTCGGCGGAACATCAAACTGGTCCGCAAGATTTTTGTTCTGGTCGAATCTTCCGTATTTCGGGTTTGCAGCTGCGAGCACTGATGTTTTTGACTTGAATTTTGCGACTATTCCTGCCTTTGCAACAGAAATGGTATTGTGCAGCACGGTACACTCCGAAATGAAGGCGCGGCTTGGTTCGACAGTTACGTCATAGACCCATTTATCTCCCTTATTCTGAACTCTTTCAACTTTTTTAACTGCAACGAATCCTATGTCACCGAATGCTAGTCTTTCAAGTTTGACAAGCTCATTTTCACAGGATAGCATTTTTCGAATAGCGGTTTCAAGGCCGGCGGAATATTTCTCCCCGAATATCATCTTTCTTTCCCAATATGATACTGTTGCTCGTGATACTCTGCAGGCAGATGCCATGTCTTCCTGTGAAATTTTAAGTTTTGTCCGCATGTTCAAAAGTTCTTCAAAACTTGATGATGCAATATTACGGAGCACATCTTCCAGCATATTGGTTTTTTCCCGCATTTTCATGCACAGAGAACTAAAATTGCGCCTTGTAAAACAGCATCCTTTCTTCTGTGAATGAAGGCCATAGCCAAATGTTTCATTCTCGTGAATTTTTAATTTTTTGAGCAGCTCTAAAATTTTTGCAGAACATCCCGGAATAATGTCAGTAGTATTCCTATATATGCTGTCTTTCTGCAGGTAAGTCGCCAGCTTTGCCCTTTTTTTCTTAGACAGAAACCCTATGCTGCTTTGATATTGTTTGAGATTTTCCTTCCCGGTTATGGAAAGCCTGAACACATTTCCATCTTTGAATATACGGCTTCTTATACCGAATCTTAACAGAAGAAGCTGCACCTGCCCGATAAATACCTTGTTTTCACCTACAAGAGCGATGGAGTGACCTGTAAATGTTCCGTCTCCGTCAAATGCTGCTCTCAGCATAGGTGCAATAAATTCTTCAGGAGCGCAAAGCAGGTCTGGAGGTATGTGTTTCTCCCTTCCGTTTCCGATCAATGGCGGATGTATCTCCTCCAAATGCCTTAGAAGTGGCATGGAACTTATACGTTCAGCAATTACTCCATTTGAGGGATTTTTTCTGGAATAAATATGGACATCAAAAACGTTTTTAACTGCATCATGATAATCCTCAATCAAGTCGGAATCCTTATTGTAAAAGTTTATTCCGTTTTTAATGCCGCGGTTCAATTCGTATCCTCCGTCTGTTATATGGTACCCCATAAATTTGAAAAATTCGGGTTCCAATTTTGGCTGTGAAATTCTGAGTGGCAGTCTTAATGGCATCAGAGTATAATCCTTTTCAGTAAGTTCTTCGGCTTCTTTGGTTTTTATTTCTCCGTTTTCTACAATCCAGAAAGGATGTTCAGGAGTTACGAGTAGCTCTCTCCCCGTCTGAAGAACCACTTTTATATAATGGTCTGGTGCGATATGCTTGCTTATCTGCGCCGGAGTTGTTTCTCTTATATTTTCGAAATCGGTAGTGAGCAGCTTTATATTTTTTATACCTTCACGCAGAATAAGGCAATTCCGCCCTCTTATTATTTTTTCTTTATTTTCTGCCATATAGGATTCGACGAGTTCTCCGATTGGTATTTCCTGCCCGTCTGAAAACATAAGTTTTGTCGAATAATGGTAACTCTGTGTTTCCATAGCTTCATGCAGTGCTGACCTGTCATCCTCTGCAATCTTATCGAATTCGTCTATCTGGACAGAACCTCCGCTTGCAAGAACGATTGCGCCTGCCTTCAATGTCCATCCGCCTTCACCCAGTTCGTCCTTTTCAGCGCTTACAGTAAGTCCTGCGCCTGAAACAGATTTACCGCTTACATAAACGCTTTTCGGCGCAATTTCATTAACACTCAAAAGGAATCTTGTTTTTGCGATACCCGGGTCACCTATCAGAAGAATATGAATATCATCCCTTATCGATGCGCCTCCTTTCATTATTTTGCCTTTTGTTCCTCCGAACAACTGCAGTGCAAGCGCTCTTTTCACTTCATCATGCCCGTAAATCGAAGGGGCAATCGATTTTACCACATATTCGATTATATTCGGGTCTTTCGCAAGCTCTTTTATCCTTGCTTCATCCTCTTTTGTTATTTCTATTTCCTCAAAATCCCTTTTCAGACTCTGCGCACTGTTCACCTGTATGTATCTGCTGTAAACAAGCTCCTGTTTCTGCCTCATTTTCATGGGAGCCTTTAATCTCATTGTTCCGCTTATCTCTATGTTGTCGCCGGGCACTATGGTATTCACAATGTCGTCTTCTAGAAGCAGTTCAACATGTGCTGCAGGCGCTCCCCCTCTTACCCTTTCAAGAAGCTCCTGCACTTCTGCTCTTTGAATATCAACAAAATCGCTTTTTTCTTCGACCTGCCTCATTGTTCCTATTTTTTTGCATTCATCGCATTTTTTTGGAGGGATAAATCCTCTGTCAACGAAATATTTGACTTCCGAGTTGCACATTGCGCATTGGTATACCGCAATCCTCACCTTGTGCATTACATCCGCCCTTCTCGTTACAACCCCCTTGAATGCAACCATTTCATTGATGTTTGTCGAGCCGAGATGCTCTATTAAGAAAGTGTCTGCAGGCAGATTGACAAAACGGACATTGGGCTCGAATTTTACACCACCGGGGATATAAGGCTTCAGTCCCTCCAAAGCCTCTTCCGCTGCCTCGACAACCATTTCAGGTTTTTTAAGAAGAAGGTCCGCGATTTCAATATATTTGCTCTCTAATTTTCTGTAGTCAACATAAAGGCTCTTCTGATCAGGATACGCAAGCTTCAGTTCATTTACTTTTTCCTTGTAGTCATCCGTGAAGAAATCATGAAAGATGGATACCACAGAGGAAATATCTTCTTTTTCCAAAATCCCACCCGCAGAGCAATATGAATAGAGACTGCAATAGGTCTTATGTAATAATGAATTTAATAAATGTTTTGGCTGATTGTATTACGGAGGTTAGGTAATTGGAACTGTATAAATCTATTGCTCCAGAGCTTTCGAAAGTAGAGAAAGAAATGGAAAAGATGCTTAAGGACGAGCCCAAGGAAGTCTACGGCATGCTCCATCCTTTCATAAAGCTGGGAGGAAAGAGAATAAGGCCCGCGCTTGCAATCCTTTCATACAAGGCCGTCGGAGGGAAGGGCGATGAAGTAATCCGTCCTGCAGCACTCATAGAAATGTTCCATAATTTCACGCTTATCCATGATGATATAGAGGACGATTCACAGTTCAGGAGAGGGGAGCCTACACTGCATAAGAAATACGGGGTGCCCATGGCCCTGAATTCAGGAGATGCATTATATACACTGATATGGGAACAACTTGCCAATCTTGATGTTGACATAGAAAAATTCAGGAAACTTGAAAGAATGTTCTCCTATGATTTCAAGAGAGTTGTTGAAGGACAGGGCATAGAGCTTGACTGGGAGCATTTTGAAAAATTCGATATAAGCGAAAAGCAGTATTTTGAGATGATTCAGAAGAAGACTGCAGCGCTTATGGGGCTGTCCTGCGAAGCCGGTGCATTCCTTGGCAATGCTGATAAAAAAACAGCAGATGCACTGAAGAAATTCGGTGAGGCTCTGGGCATTGCATTCCAGATAAGGGATGATGTTCTCAATGTCACAGGGGATTTCGGAAAATACCAGAAAGAGATAGGAGGGGACATCACCGAAGGAAAAAGAACCCTGATGGTTATACACTGCCTGAAAAATGCAAGTGAAAAGAAAAAACTGATTTCCCTTCTTTCGGCGCACACGGACAAGAAAGAGGATATTGAGTATGTTATCGAACTTCTGAAGAAATACGGCTCAATTGATTATGCAAAAGAACATGCTGAAAAAATAATAGAGGATTCCAGAAAACAGCTTGAATCCATAGAGGAGTCCGAGCATAAGAATACATTATTATCGATTGCTGATTTTGTGGTAAAGCGTGAGAAATAAGAAGAATATATTTAAATATATACGTATTTAATACCTACAACATGATGCGACCACACCTGAATACGGTTTTACTTATAGTGCTCTTGCTCTCGGGGCTAGTTTTCCCTTTTACTGCCTCCAATTATTTTTATGGTTCTGAAACCGATGTTACTGTTACATCCGATGACTTTACGATGGATGGAACCGATTATTCCATAATCTATTTCGACGGGGACCCCATTTTCCTTGTGAAAGACGGGGAAATAGTTGAAAATGATACCGTGATTTCAGAAAAAATCTATGATTATTATATAACTAATTACTATCCTTCTGATGAAGACATAGATGAGATGCTTTCTCTGATAGAAGCATATAACGTAAGCAGAAACGACGGTTATGACTGGAGGGACAAGGAGGAGTACATCTGCAGAGAAATAATGTTCACGGATAAAAGAATAGAGGTGTACATTGAAGGGGAAATGCAGAAACTCTGGTGCCATGACGATGCTTCCTGCGACATAAACGCAAAGCTCCTTTTCCAGGCGTATCATGAATATACCGGATGGAACTCATTTGAAAGTGCACTCGAACCTCTTGAACAATTCGCATATGCAAGCTATGGAACTGATTTTATACTTGAAAACATGACCAATGACCTTAACAACATGGATGAAGAGTCGATTGTCGATACCATATTGTATATCCAGGAGTCGGTTCCGATACTGAGAGAATATGTTGTGGATATAGAATCGACAATATTCAGAACCCCGAGACTGGACGATGATATTGACAGGGATGACTGCTATCTGAAATGTTATGCATTGTGCCCCTCATTCGACCTTGATGAAAACCTCCTTGATGATATTGAGGATAAGGCAGATGAGCTTTATGGAAAAATAGGGCCTCTTGCAACCTTTGAGGAAACATCCGCTTCACTCCGCAGCAATACTGCGGAAAGACTTGCATATTATGAAAATGTAACCACTGCCCAGGGACATGATGCTGTTTTCGCACCAATCGAGTCAAAGGGTCTTGAAGTGGAAAATTTTGCAAAGAACGTATCATCTCTTGTTGCAAACACTTCATTCAGCATGAAAGTCGACAGGCTTTCCGAATTGAGAATGTCGATAAGAGCAGACATCGATACAATGCAGTTTGACGGGCTTGAAGAAGACATAGATGAATATGAAGACCTTGTTGAATCCGTCAATGAATCCGCACACGGGCTTTATGCTATTTATAACGAAACCATGATTGCAAAACAGAGTGCTGAGAGAGTTCTTTTTGAAGTCGGCACCAAAGACCTCGGACCGGTTGAACTTGAAAAATACGAAGAACTTAAATTAGAGATGGACGAGCTTAGCGATGACTTTGGCACAGGACTGACACCTGCCGCTTATGAAGAGATGGAAGAAAATTACAGCGAGATAACAACCGATGCACTTGCCATTCTTGGAAGCACCGAATCCCATGGGGTTTCAAAGGCAATGGTTTATTTCAGGGGTTTTGCAAGAAAAGTTAACACCGGACTTGCTGATTTTGCTACAAACACCAATATAACCAACGTGGAGGAAATTCCGGAAAACAAATATGTTACTTTCGGAGGTTTCAGCTTATTGGTTTTCCTTTGTCTCAGCTCAATCCTGCTGCTCTGGTTCCTTTATCTAGTAAAAGTCCATAATTATTCAAGAATAAAATATGTAGTTGCATCTGCGTTTATTCTTGGAATACTTGTGGTGGGCCTGTTCTCGGTATTCCTTTTTGTTTTCATGCAGAAAACATCCATGGATGCGACGATGGATGAATTCCTTGTTGATTTTGATGATAGGGAAACGATTGCGCTGATTATCGACCAGTCGACAGCAACATCATCCGAAACCTCTGCAATGATGTCATGCGCATCAGATATAACCACATCAATAGAGGAGAACAACAAGACAGTAACCCTGTATTACCTTCTGGCCGGAGGCGGATGCAATAAGGTTGTGGGTTCATCACAAACAGCTCTTGGCGAAGAGGCTTGTCTTTCAGATATCAATGGAATGGATTCTGCGATATACCTCATTCCGTCAGGAACGGTTGAGGAGCCGCATCTTTATACAACCTATTTCAGTAAAGCGGAGATTTATGGAACATCGGATTATTATGCTTCATGCCCGCTTTCATCAATATTTGAATAAAGGTGAATGCTGATGAAACTATCCAATAATGCGAAAAATGCAACTGTAATCGTAATAGTACTGCTTGTAGCCCTTGCAGTTTATGTTACTCTTTATAATCCCCCCGAGCCTGTTGTCTTTGACAAAGGATCCGAGATAAACGGGGAGACCTTTATCCAGCTTTTCGGGGATGCTTCAAAAATCTACATAGTCATGGACCTGAAAGACAGTTCCAGTAATCTCGTAAGCACCAACATCCTCCAGTGCGGTGTTGATTTTGCAGGAAGCATGGCTCTTGCCGGAAAAAACGTAACCTATATCTCAATGGATGAAAAGGAATGCTATGTCGGCGATATAGTCAATGGAGGAAGCGGCGGATATACAACAGCCGAATGCATAAGGATGCTTGACAATGGAATAACTTTCTACATCCATGAGGGGGATACTACGAAATATTATACAAAAGCAGCGGATATAGGGGTAAACCAGTATTATATGATAGGAACCTGTGCAATTACAGTAAGCTGAATTATCTTATTTTATATCTGAGCATCGCTCCTATGCCGCCGAATCCTGTAAGAAACTGTGCGCCTTCAGTCGTATTTGTCGATATTATTTCAACTTCTATCGCATTTTCCCTTGCAAGGTCCTCCAAATCATCAATTAAAGATTTTTGATTTTCAAGACGCATTTCGGATTTGCATTTCGGGCACTCTATCCTTTCATCAGGATTTTCTTTGAATATTTTTCTTTCAGTGCTTTCGCATGACGGGCATTTGTATTCCGCGGATATGTATTCAAGATCTTCGGAAAGAAGCACTTTTTCAGCCTGTTTTGACAGGATTGCTTCCCTCACCTGTTTTTCCCCGTAAACAGCAAGCCCGTCGCTTACTACTTCCTTCACGAACCTGTCAACAAGTATCTTTTCCTTTACTGCTTCCTGTTCTGCGAGTATTTTATCTGATTTTTCAAGAACTTCCCTAATTCCGTACTCATCAGTATATCCTGTATCAACAACACCCATTATTTTTATCTGGTAGTTGAAATGTTTTGCCTTAAGGAAGAACTCTTTCGTAGGTCCGGGCCCGCCAACAATAACGCCCTTTACTTTTCCAAGATAAGCCTTGTCCATTGAATTTGCAACCCTCTGGTAGTACTTGTCTATGCTTTCCTCAATTAGTCTCTGGTATCGTGCAGCACTGTTATGAACAATAAAACCGTTTGCTATGAAGTTGGAATGCACAGGAATTGTAATGTCATAGAAATTTTCGTGATTTTCAACCATTTGTTTTGACCTAATCGATGCTACTGTGAAATCCGAGTGGTAAATCCTATCCAAATATCCCAAGATTTCCTTTCCTTTTTCATTATCCGCATATTTTCTAAAAACAGAAAGAATATTTTTTGCAAATGCTTCCCTTCCCAGTGGTTTTTTATTCCTGAAGAAACAGCTTGCCGCATGGAAATCACTTGTTTTCAATCCTATTTCTTTTGCAAGTTTGAAGACTTCTCTTCCATCAACCGGAATCTGGTCAGTACATTGCTGTCTTATCTTACACCTACATGCCTTTTCCAATTTTTCTTTTTTGTCGCTGCGCGTGAAACCGACGTCGTTCCTGAAGCGCAGAAGAGAACCCTTATCAGTTATCGAAATATACCATTGTTTATTTCCTTTGACTTTCTTTTCTGAAAATGAGGATATTATTCCGAACCGCAGGAGGAGAAGTTGTATTTTCTGCATGAGCCTTCTACTAGTCATTGCTATATCCACACGATTTCCATGCATGTATCCTTCAGCATCATATAGGCCTGATAAAAATGCTGCTACAATACTGTTTTCGCACTTTGTAATCACTTCAGGAATATCACGCTTTTTCTGTAATATTTCCGGTGCGATCCGTGTAACTGCATCAACAAATTCAAGCGAATAAATTCTTACTTCATAGTAGGATTTTTTTGCAAAACTTCCTCTTTGTCTTGTTTTATCAACAATCCGCACAACCGGTTCAACATCTATCGTCTTCTTTATCAATCTACAGTAATTATCAACAATTTCCTTACTGCCTTCGTATATTATTATCCTGTTTCCATCTTCGCTGCCATCTCCGCATATTATTCCCAAAAGCCTCGCAAGGTTTTCATTCCAACACTCCGGCAAAGCAAGGGTTTTTTTTGCAAGCCTGTTTTCATCTAGAGGAAGCCCGTACATGGCATATATTTTGCGCAGATTCTCATCAGAAGGCGTTTGTTTCCCCCTTTCCAGATAGGATATGATCATTTGGGTGACGCCAATCTTTTCCGCAGCTTTTTTCTGCGAAATACCCAGCTTTATTCTTGCATCGCGCAGTTTTTTTCTTTCATTATCATCCAAGGCAATGCGCTTGTTCGGTTCAAAAACTATCCTAGGCCTTCCTCCGTTACAATTAATCTTTTTGGCCACTAATATCCTATCGTTTTCATCCAAATCCTTTGCAAATTTCTCCTTTATCCCATGTTCACTTATCACGAAAAAACGATGATATGGAGTTGCACGTATTTCACATATTGGACTCCTGGTCCTTATTATTATTGAATGTTTTGCAGGTGTTATGAAAAAATCCGATGCCACATGACCGGAGGTTTTTGATTTTGAAAAATCCAATCCTACTGCTTTCGTCCCTGCCTTGAAATCTTCTACATTTATTACTCCCCCATCATCCATTACAAGAAGACTTCCTGTAGCAAGGCATTGCCCACCCTTCCTGATCTTGGCATGCGCTGTTGAATGAAGCTTGTCCAATACCCTTATTTCAGTGCCTTTCACTGTTGCAACGATTGCATCCCTTCCGTCAAGCACAAGGATTCCGTATGCATCCTTTGTCTCCATCATGTTCTGGAGAGGCTCAAGATAGAACCGTGAATCGCATCTGTATGCCCCTACTTTCAGTGTTTCAGGAGGCTCAAGCGAAAACAGCTGTATGTCTGTTTTTGCCGGATTGTCTGATATGTTCCCTGCAAATACTGCAATTCCTCTTGGCGGAGTCTGTTTGAATAATTTCAGATGGTTTATTATCCTTTCCAAAGCACCGGTAACATTGGTTTTTGTCTGCTTTGATTTGATGTTCGAAGCCTGGCTCATCTCCTCCCTTAGTTTATTGCTCATCTCATGTATGGGTGAGCCTGCAGGGATATAGACTGATATAAGCTGCGTTCCGCTGCCTACATATTTGGAAAGGGTTTTCACCCATTTCCTCAATTCGTAAAGCTTTTCACTTTTTGTCTTTTCAGCCATGTTTCAAAAACCTCTAGTTTTTGAACAGTCAAAATTGCTTTTGCAATTTTGCCATTTACTCCACTACTTTTACCTCACCTGTTTCCAGATGGTATTTCATAACAACTATCTTAGTTTTTCCTTCATCCACTGCTTTTTTAACAACAGGACTTCTTGCAAGAATATCCTGAACAACATCCTTTGCGTTTTGATCTATCGCAGCAATAACTTCATTTCCCGCTTTTTCCGCAGCAGGTTTTATTTTACCAATTACTTTTCCTAGGTTTCCTTCAACCTCTCCTCCCTGGCATGTTGCTGTCACCGCACCGCATTTACTGTGTGCAAGGACAATCAGCAGAGGGGTGTTCAAATGCCCAATCCCGTATTCAATGCTGCCGAGAGTTATATCGCCCACTATGTTTCCTGCAGTTTCTATAAGGAAAATCTCGCCCAGACTAGTGTCAAATATACACTCCGGACATACCCTGGAATCAGAACATGCGATCATCGTCACAAATGGCTGCTGTCCTTCAACCAGCTCTTTTCTCCTTGCAGGGAAATCATGTGCTGTCATCTTTCCCTCAACATATCTCTTATTCCCTTCAGTCAATCTGTTCATTGCCTCTTCTGCATTCATAGTTTTCACCTATAAATCGGCTTTTCCTGTTACCCTTTTCGTTCTTTGGTTTTGAAGTGTAAATTTGATAATTTACACTACAGACAAAGTTTTGTGGAACTTTGTCTTTAAATATTTAGTGTCGGAGCGGACAAATCCGTTATATATTTAAATTGTTGTTTAAAGCATAATTAAGTTGTCCTCAAACAACATAAAAAGATATGTTTAAAAACAGTTTTATACATTATATATAACATAATAATTCTATAAAACAAGGTGTAAAAATGAAAAAATTGAACATCCCGAGAGGAAAAGTTTGTGAAGAGAAAATGGCTCCCTGGAGGAGAGCCAACCTCGATAGGAAAATACTCGATAAAATAGCAAAACAGGAACCGCTCAGTGCAGGCATAATAAAAGAACATTACACTCAGGCAAACCGTCTTTTCGTCGAAAGAGTAAATAAGCACGAAGAGAAGCACGGGAGGCTTGCAGACCCGAAACCCGGCGAATACATAATAGCCATAAAGAGATGCACTGATGCAAGGCAGGCTACCGGAAGCCTTGAGCTCTATTTCGAGGTTCCGGTTATACATGAACATACTGCAGGAAGCATAGTAAGGGGAGGACACGTATTCAAGGTCCTTGCTCCGGAAGGCTTCGGAATCGTCGAAGGACATTTCGAATGCGGTGCAGTAAACGTAGCCCATCTTCTTCATGCAGACAAATTCAAAGGAGAGCGCAACGAGAATGTTCTCAGGATATTGAATTCGATTCCTGCAGCGGTTGCGGCCCACGAAGACTCTTCGGTAAGAGATAGGAGAAACGCAATCCACCAGGCTGCAATGGCAAGATACTGTCTGGAAGATGCGGATATGAGACAGCCCGTTTATCCTACATTCTTCACTTGGGAGAACGGAATCGATTATCAGTGGCTTAACGGAATGCCGATAAGGACGCTTCCCTCGAAGATTGAGAATGAAATCAGGAAACTCATTGATTATGCGCTTGCTGAGGGCAGAGAGTTCAATCCCCAGTATTCGACAATGGCGGTTATGTATGACCCTTACAGGCTCGGAAGATACAACGACCCGAGGATAATCATGGACGCGCTCATGAACGAGTTCTTCTCGATAACCTTCGATTTCAGGAGGGTTCTCAACGGAGAGAGGAAACCGCTTTCAAGGACCGGAATGGGTTCGCTCATATATTCGAACTTCCATGACAATAAAGGGCATGTGAAAGGAGTCGGAGGCGAGGGCGGCACCGGAATAATCGGAATCGTAGACCCGAGCGAGGGCGTTCTCGAAAGAGTCAAGGATGAGCTTCTCCAGAATCCACAGATAAGGGAGATGACAAGAGACGGAGAAACCATCCTGCCGATAAAATACGATGTGGATGCCCGCCTGATAAAATTCGTTGACTGATTTTTATTTTTCTTTTAATTTTTCCTATTCCAGAACTCTTTAAATAAATATACTTTCGAAGTTTATTCCTATTATTCGGTGATTAAACTGTGCGGGATTATAGGCTATATAGGCACTCAAAATGCTTCAGAAATACTTGTGAAAGGCCTGAAGCACCTCGAATACAGGGGCTATGATTCGGTAGGCGTTGCTACGGCTACAGAGGAAGGGATAGACCTCAGAAAAGACGAGGGAATGATTGAAAACGTTGCCATAGACCTTGGATTCACCTCAATGAACGGCCATATCGGCATAGGGCATTGCCTTCATCCCAATACTCGCGTACAGCTTTCGGACGGCACGGTCTGCAGGATAAAGGAAGTGAAAAACAACGATATCGTTTCAACTCTGGATTTCGGTTCTTTAAAATTTTCAGGCAGGTCATGCGCGATAATGAGGCATCCAAGCCCGCCGGAATTATACGAAATAAGGACTTCTGCAAATTCGCTGGTTTGCACAGGAGGGCACAAGATGTTCGTTGCGAACGGAGGCGCCGTTGCCGAGAAAATGGTAAGCCAACTCCAAAAGGGAGACCTGCTTATCTGCTCATCTGCTATACGGATTACTGGCGTTCCGCAGAAGCTTGCCGATGTTTCTGCGAGAAGATATTACGCATATGATAAAAGCATCGTGGAGGATTTCAGGCAGTTTTTGAAGAAAAATGGCTGGGGGCGGAGAGAGGCGGCCTGTTTGATAGGGGTCAGCGAAGCTGTTGTAGACCATTTTTTGAATATGGACCGGAATCTCGAAGAGAGATATCTGAACAAAATATGCACTTTCAGCGGCATAAAAAGAGAGAGGTTCAGGCCTGTAGATTCGATCCATGGCAAAAATATTCATTTTCCCGGACAAACCAGTGAGGAACTACTCCAATTTATCGGTTACTTTGCTGGTGACGGCTATGCTGGAAAGAGGCATATCCGCTTTAAAGACACGAGAAAGGATGTTTTGGAGAAATACTCGAGGTTGGCAAAGAAATTGTTTAACCTTAACAGCAGGATTATCAAGCTTAAGGAAGCCGATGCATATCTTCTTGAAATGAACAGCAAATTTATATGCGACTGGGTACGGTTAAATTTTTCAGAAATATGTAAAAGAGGAAGGAAGAAATCAATTCCGTTGTGGCTGGGGAGAGTTCCAGACGAACATTTGAGGGGCTTTATAAAAGGCCTTTTTGACGCCGAATGCGCCTGTGGAATGCACTCCCATCAGCTTTCACTCAGAATGACTAATAAAGACATCATTCAAACTATGCAATTTTTCCTGCTGCGGTTTGGAATATTGTCCTCTTTCAGAAGATCCGAAACAAAATGGGGACCATCTTATTCACTAAGCATAAACACAGCCGATGATCTCTCAAAATTTATAGAACACGTGGGCCTTTCTAGCATGGAGAAAAGGGCAAAGCTGCAGCAAATGCTTTCTAAAATGAAACCGGGTATCTCTTATACTTATAAACCTCTTCCTATGCGAAAAGGGGAAATTAGGCAGGCATATGGGATAAAAAGCGGACTTTTGGGCGGTGGCCAATCATATTTGACGAATATGACTGCGCATGCACTCATGGTGGAGTTAGGGGAAGAAAATAGTGAAATAGCCGCGAAACTCAAGCGTTATCTTGATTCCGATGTGATCTTTCAGGAAATGACTGACATAAGAAAAATCCCGAGCGATACCGAATTCGTATACGACATCGAGGTTCCTGGAACCAAAAACTTCGTCGCCAATTGTCTTATAAGCCACAATTCGCGCTGGGCAACCCACGGAGCTCCATGCAAAGTCAATGCCCATCCCCACTTCGATACTGACAAGAGCATAGTTCTCGTTCACAACGGAGTAGTAGAGAATTACCTCGAAATCAAGGAGGAACTGGCTGCAAAGGGCCATAAATTCGTTTCTGACACTGATTCAGAGGTAATTGCCCATCTTATGGAAGAGCAGCTGAAGACTGACAAGCCGTTCTATGCGTTCATCAAGTCCCTGAGAAGGCTGAAGGGCTCCTACGGCTTAGTAGTGATGTTCAAGGATGACAAGGAGCACCTCTACATAGCAAGAAAAGGAAGCCCGCTTATCATCGGCGTAGGGAAAGGGGAGATGTTCTGCGCTTCTGACATTCCGGCAATGCTCAATTACACGAAAACATTCGTTCCCCTTGAGGATGGGGATGTAGCAACTATTTCTAAGAACGGATATAAGATTTCAGATATTGACGGAAAGCCTGTTGAAAGAAAATCCATTACGGTTGACTGGAACATGGAAATGGCAGAAAAAGGAGGATACAACCATTTCATGCTCAAGGAGATAAACGACCAGAGGCATTTTATCAATGAAACATTAGCTACAGATATTTCTGCTGCAAAGGAATTGGTCGACAAATATAACAGAATACATATTATTGCATGCGGAACTTCCTATCATGCAGGCCTTCTTCTCAGTTATCTGCTCATGAGAAAAGGCAAGGAAGCGCGCGCATTCATAGCAAGCGATTACCAGTTCATAGCAAATCCTGATGAAAATACTCTTGTGATTGCAATAACCCAGAGCGGAGAGACTGCAGACGTTCTCCAGGCATTGAAATTCGCAAAAGAAAAGAAGGTGAAAATAGCAGGAATAACGAATGTAGTCGGTTCAAGCATTACAAGGATTGCGGATGCAGTGGTTTATCTCAACGTAGGCCCTGAAATAGGGGTTGCTGCTACAAAAACATTCATGGCACAGCTCGTAGTTGCCTACATGCTTGTTTATCCTAAGGAAAAACTGGCAATACTGCCCACAATAATATCGAATATGCTTGAGAAAGAGAATGAAATCAAGGAAATAGCTGCAAAACTGAAGGATGCTCATGATGTTTTCTTTATAGGAAGAGGTTTGAGTGTTCCTATTGCATATGAAGGCTCGCTGAAATTCAAGGAAATTTCATATATTCATTCTGAAGCTTATCCGGGAGGGGAATTGAAGCACGGCACACTTAGTCTTATCGAAAAAGGAATTCCGTTGATTGCAATTGCTCCGGATGATGAGACTGCCCCCAAAATGTTCGGAAATCTGAAAGAAACAAAATCAAGAGGCGCCATGGTAGTAAGCATAACCGATAATGCTGAAATAAAGAAGGAAAGCGATTATGTTATTGAACTTCCGAAAATTGATAAAGACCTTTATCCTTTTGCAGAAATAGTTCCTTTGCAGCTTTTAGCCTATCATGTCAGCGTTTTGAAAGGCAATAATCCTGATAAACCAAGAAACTTAGCAAAATCAGTTACAGTTGAATAATCAGGCTACTTCTTTTATTTCTCTTACTTCTTTGCTTAAATCAGGAAGGCTCTTGGTCTCTTCATCACGCTCGATTCTTCTTCCAAGTTCCCTGATATATCTTGCATTCTCATCTGGCTCTTTTTTCGGAGTGGGTGCGGGTTTTTCATTGAGAACAAGAAGTCTTTCGAATTTATTCCTTTCAAATAGCGGGTTCCTGGTTACAACTGTTGATGCACTGTAAAAGTCATCCGGATGTTTTCTAGTATCTCTCCTGGATGGTGGTTGCCTGGTTTGAACGAAATCTGTTGCACTTGCCATTTTATCACGCATGGGATTTTGGGAGACATCTATCGCCAATAATGTTTATAAATGTTTTCTTGATTTTTATCCAAATCTGAACATTTTTTACGAAAACCAATCTTTTAAAAGAAATCACATTTAATAGAGAGTGAGAAAATCAATTTCTAAGGTAGATGAACATGGAAAAAACAATTAATGCAATAGTTGACGGTGGAAAGGCAACAGCAGGCCCGCCTTTGGGGCCGGCACTAGGACCTCTTGGAGTCAATGCAGGCCAGGTAATAGCAAAGATAAACGAGGCAACAAAGGGTTTTGCGGGAATGAAGGTTCCTGTCAAGGTAGTAGTCGATACTGAAACAAAGGAATTTACTGTGGAGGTAGGAACACCGCCAACGGCAGAAATCATAAAGAAAGAAGCCGGAATCGAGAAAGGAGCAGGCGACAGGACGGCTCCTGCAGGAGATATTTCAATTGAAAAGGCTGTTAAGATAGCCCAGTCAAAAAAGAATTCATTGGGAAAGGACCTGAAAGCAACACTCAAGGAAATATGCGGTACATGTGTAAGTCTTGGAGTAACGGTAGGCGGAAAAAATCCGAGAGACGTGATAAAGGAAATCGATGACGGAAAGCATGATTCTCTGCTAAAGGGTTGAATACATGAAAAAAATATTTTTTGCCCTGGTTCTTCTTGTTTCTCTTTCTTTTGCATCTCTTTTATGGCAGTCCAGCACTAACGGCGAAATAACGACAAAACCCGTTTATTTCCTGAATGATGTGGCTGTTGGTTCTGCTGACGGAAATGTTTATGCATTTGCGCCTGATAACGGAGCTGTTTCCTGGAAAACCGAAGTCGGAACCAGGATAATTGATTTTACCCTTTTTGATGGAGACATTGTAGCTGCAACAACAGAAGGAAAAATAACAAAACTCGAGAGCGGAGGAGCTGTCCACTGGACTGCAGACCTGAAAAATCTCTACAATGTTTCATACATTTATGCTATAGGTTCAAACTCCAATTATCTTTATGCAGCAACTGCAGAAGGAATTTACAGGATTACGAAAAGCGGTGATTCGACCAGGATATATGAAACTGCATATCCGCCTACTGCTCTTGCTGTGGGCCCCACCTATCTTATCATAGGAGCAGGCAATTCGATAACAAGAATAAACGAGGAAGGGCAGAAACAATGGGAAAGTTATCTTGATTCTGATAATTTCTGGAATTCCAATCCGGCCATAAGCGACGCAGATGCTTCGGTGTATATCGGTGCGCTTGACAATAAGCTCCATGCCTACCATCTTACCGGGGGATACGAGAAATGGGCCGTAATTACCAAAGGATGGGTTATTACCACCCCTCTTATAGCAGACAGCATGGTATTTTTCGGAAGCAATGACGGAAATATTTATGCGGTAAATGCGGCAAACGGAAATATAGCATGGAAAACACAGCTTCCGCTTGCGGTTATTTCCGAACCTGAGAAAGGAATAATGGGCGGTGCTGAAGTAATATTCGCGGGAGGCACTGATTCGGCTGTTTATGCGCTTGACATGAACAATGGAAAAATAGTCTGGAAAGGTTCTGCAGGCGGACGTGTCGGTTCCCCTCTTTATTACCAGAAGAAAGTCATTTTCGGTTCTTCGGACGGAACGGTTTATGCCTATACCACCGAAAGAGCATGTTCAATAGATTCTCCAATGGACGGAGAATTCGTAGCCCATAAGGAAGTTGTTATAAGCGGCCAGTCTGTTTCAGAAGCAGGTTCCCAGAAAGTCTACGTGAATCTGAACGGAATGGGATGGCAGGAGACGAATACAAGCCAGGACGGAGCATGGGAGCTTATCATAGACCCGTCCCAGCTGAAGGACGGGCTTAACTCAATATCATGCAGGGTTGTTGATGCAATGGGCGAGGAAAGCGGAGAGTCTTTCACCACAGTAAGCGTAATAAAGGATTTGTCGATTCCGCTTGCTGATTTCACTGTTACAACCTCCCAGCCTTTAATTGAAGGAGAGCCGTTTACGGTATATGTCAACAGCAAGGAGGATGGTTCACCTGTTGACAGATGCACACTGGAAATAGACGGGCAAACCCATGCTGTCAACAAGAACATAACACTTACACTTCCGGCAGGTTCGTACACCCTGTCCGTAAGCAAGCAGGGATTCAATACTGCGACCCTGACACTGCCTGTTTCTTCCCTGGGAATAGACCCTCTCTACATCGGTGTTGGAATAGTAATCCTCCTTATTATCGTCTGGATTATCTATACCAGATTCATAAAAAAGCCCAAAATAGAGGAATAGCAAACTTTTTTAATTTTTAAAAGAGATACTCTTTGGTGTTCTCGTGTTTAATCAAAACAAGTTCAACAGATTTGTGCTGGATAATTATGTGGTCGGATTTTTCAAAACTCCCGTAACACTGAAGTCCGGGAGAGAGTCGCACTGGTATGTGAACTGGCGGACTGTCACCGAAGATGTCTATCTTACGGACAAACTTACTGATTTTCTGCTTGCATTTATTGAGCATGAAAAGCTGAAGCCTGACTGTTTCTTCGGTGTTCCTGAAGGCGCAACAAAGCTTGCAGTAATAACACAGTACAAATATGCGAAAGAGCAGGATGACTACGGGCCGGACAATTATCCTCTTGCAATGGGCCGCGGAAAACCGAAAGAGCACGGAGACCCGAAAGACAGGTATTTCCTCGGAATGCCTGAAGGGAATACGATTGTGCTTGAAGACGTGACAACAACAGGAGGCTCGCTTCTTACAATGATTAAAGCCCTGAAAGGTGCAGGCGTAAATGTGATCGCTGCAATCGGACTGACCAACCGGATGGAGAAAAGGGATGATGGAAAATCAGTAGGGGATGCGGTTGCGGAATTAGGAGTAAAATATTATGCGATGAGTGATGCGACCGAATTACTGCCCCTTGCTTATGAACAGCTTTCACCCGGGGAGGAGATAGGAGCCAAAGTAGAGGAATATTTCAAAAAATACGGAACAAAGGAGGTTGTTTTATGAAGCTTGAAATTGCAAAGAAAAACAAATCAATCCTATGTTTCGGAATTGACCCGACAGGAGAGGAAAAAGACGTATACAAATATTATTCATCAATAGCCGATGAGCTTATCGACAAAAAACTTGTTTCTGCAATAAAACCGAATTATGCATATTTTTCTGCGATGGGATTTGCAGGACTGAAAATACTGAAAAAAATAATAGACAGATACAGGAAGAAAACATTCGTCATAGTTGATGCAAAAAGAGGAGATATAGGAAGAAGCAGCGAAGCATATTCACAGGAAGTCTTTGATTTCTGGGAGGCTGATGCCGTAACCGTTTCTCCCTACATGGGGGAGGATTCGGTAAAGCCTTTTCTGCAGAATGATAAAGTTGTTTATGTGCTTGGACGGACAAGCAATCCCGGCGCAAAGGATTTCCAGGAGCTTAAACTTGAAAACGGAAAACATCTCTATGAGGAAGTATGCAGGAAAGCAGCATCCTGGGGGGCAGGACTTGTTGTCGGCGCTACCTCATCAACAGCACTCGGAAATGTTGTCAGGATTGTCGGAAAAGATACACCGCTGCTCATTCCGGGAATAGGAAGGCAGGGAGGCTCTTTTGATGTTCTTGAAGCCCTGAAACACAATCCGTTCATCCACCGCGTCAATTCTTCCTCAGGAATCGCGCAGGCCTGGAGAAAGAGAAGAGGAAATCCGGTTGATGCTGCAGTAAAAGAAGCAGAATTTCTAGCTGAGGAAATCAACAAAAGAATATTTTAGAATTCATCAAGCTCTTTTCCGCCCATTATTGCTTTTTTCCAGGAAATTCCGAAGCTTTTTTCGCTTTCATTGAATAATGATAATGGGATGAATCTCCATTGTTTTCCCCGCTTTCTCCATGCAACATAGCAGGTTATCCCGGTATTTTTCTCCCATTCCTGCATGTTGGCGAACTGATCCCTGCCAATATTCAGGTTGTTTTTTTCTATTGCCTTTGATTCGAAAGCATACTGCATTCCTCTCCTGAATGCAAGCAGGTCAGGACTCAGTGAATTTACTCCGCTCCCTGCAGCCCTTATTACAGAATATCCTCTGGTTGAAAAATAGTCTATCAGTTCTCTTTCAGCACGGGAGCCTTTCCTGTAAGTTAGCACCATGGATATTATTCTCGGATTAGAATTAAAAACTAATCATCCGGAGAGAAGGTTCCCCTGTCCTCTTCAATATTCTTTGTAAGCTTCGCAAGCCTGCTCAGCATTATCTTCTGCTCAGCGCTCTGGACTATTCTCCTTGTCCTTCCGATTGCATCAGGATTCACTGAAATGCTCGTAATTCCGAATTCAACAAGCTTTTCTGCAAATTCAGGATAGACGCTCGGAGCCTGTCCGCACAATGAGCATGTTAATCCGTGTTCATTACATGTTGTAATTACCCTTTTCAATGCTCTTATCACAGCTTCATTCCTCTCATCGAATTCCCTTGCAATGGTTGCGTTGTCCCTGTCAAGTCCCAGTATAAGCTGGGTTAAATCATTCGTTCCTATGGAGACTCCGTCTATTCCCTCTTCACAGAATTTGTCTATCAGGAATACTGTGCTCGGAACCTCAACCATTATCCATAGTTTGAAATCCCTTGTTCTGTAAACTCCTACTTCATGCATGTACTGCTTGATTGCCCTCAGTTCACCGACTTTTCTTACGAACGGAATCATCAGCCACAAATTCCTGAGATTGAATTCCTCCCTTACTTTCTTGAGTGCCTTTAATTCCATTTTGAAAACATCAGGCTCATTCAGATATCTTGAAGCTCCCCGGTATCCCATCATCGGGTTCTCTTCATGGGGCTCGTACTTTTCTCCGCCCGGAAGATTCCTGTATTCATTAGTCTTGAAGTCGGTTGCCCGGTAAATAACAGGCCTCGGATAGAAAGCAGCGGCAAATCTCCTCAAATCCGCTGCTAATTTATCAATAAATTCATCTTCTTTTCCATCCTCAAGCATTTTTCTCGGATGCTCCCCTATCCCTGCAATCATGAATTCTGCTCTCAACAAACCAACACCGTCAGCAGGCAGCGCGGCAACCCTTTCTGCCTGGTCAACGTCTGCAAGGTTAACATAAATCTTTGTTCCTGTTATCGGCGCATACTGTCCTGCAGCTCCGGCAGGCCCTTTCTTTTGTTTCGGGGCAGAAATCATTCCTTCATAAACCATACCGTGTGTTCCGTCAACGCTTACCGTATCCCCTTCCTTCAGGAGTTTTGTTGCCTCCTGGGTTCCTACAATACACGGAACACCCAGTTCCCTCGAAACTATTGCAGCATGAGAAGTCATTCCTCCGGTATCGGTGACAATTGCGGAAGCCTTTTTCATTGCAGGAACGAAATCAGGAGTAGTCATCTCTGTAACAAGCACTTCCCCTCCTTCCATTCTCTTGATTTCCTTTGCGGATTTGATTATTTTTACCGGTCCAACACCGATTCCTGGTGATGCACCCAATCCCTGTACAAGCACTTTTGCCTCAGATACACTTTTAGCCTCCATTTTTTCACCTCCTTTTTCTTCTTTGGTCAAGGTAGTAATCGGCCTTGACTGGACTATGTAGAGATTGCCTTTTTCAAATGCATATTCAATATCCTGCGGAAATGCGTAATGCTGTTCTATCTTTGCGCATATTTTCGCCAAATCCTTGATTTCCAAATCCGATAATTTCTGGTTCCCCTGCATTTCCTCTTTGATTTCAGCATGTTCGTTTTTACCTTCTATTTTAACAAGCATCCACGGCTGTTTCACAACATATTTTTTAACAATCTTGAAATTATTCTTGTCCACATTGTATGTGTCAGGAGTAATCGAACCGCTGACAACAACTTCCCCCAGTCCGTATGCCGCCTCAATAGAAATAGTATTCTTGTCCTGCGAAATAGGGTCAACAGTGAAAACAACACCAGCCTTCTCGCTCTGCACCATCATCTGCACAACTGCAGACAATCCGACTTTCATATGCTCGAAGTTGTTCTGAACCCTGTAGAATATAGCTCTCGGCTCAAAAAGAGAAGCCCAGCAGTCTTTGACCGCCTTGACAACTCCCTCATCACCGAAAATATTAAGATAAGTGGACTGCTGACCTGCAAATGATGCGGTCGGGAGATCTTCTGCCGAAGCACTCGAACGAACAGCAACAAACACTTCTCTTCCTATGCGCTCATTGAGTTTTTTGTAAGCATCAACAATATCCTTCTGGATATCTCTCGGAATCTTTCCATCTATTATAAGCTTTTTTATCTCGGCAGATGCCTTGTTAAGAGAATCCGAATCATTTACATCCAGCCCCTCAAGTATCTTGGATATGGGTTCTCTCAGATTATTCGCATCAAGATGCTTGAAATACGCTTCGGTTGTTACTGCAAAACCCGGAGGAACTGGAAATCCAGCTTCCGTCATGAGCCCTAAATTAAGGCCTTTCCCGCCTGTTAACAATAAGTCATCTTTCTTTATGTTTTCAAACCATTTGATATTAACCATTCATATCTACCCCATTAATATTTTTCTGTATTCTGAACAAATTTTCCTTGATTGATATGTCACTTGAAGAATATTTAAATCTAATTAGACCTTTTAAAAATCTGTGTTTTCTTTCTTTATGCAAATCGAATAAACCATATTCGTATATTTTAAAAAAATTCTTACGATTAAAAATTCTTACAGCATTCTTGTCGCCTTTGGAAAAACTTGATTCGATTCCTATATTTTTAAGATAAGAAACTATCACTTTCTTCTCTTTTAATTCAATTGCTCCTATGTTAACATTATCTATGCTTCCGGTTGGAGTAAATTTCAAACTCCCATCACCGGCAATCAATCCTTGAAGAAAATAGGTCGTTTTTTCCGCATCAATAAACAGTTCATTAATCCTACTCAAAATTTCTAAAATAAATTGATATAAGATAATGTTGGAATGACATATCACTAAGGTCCCACTTCTAACAGTCTCTTTGTCAAAGTTTTTGTATTTTTTATTTCCTCCATATAACATGAATTTATTTCTTTTACTACCAAGATTTATGTTCGTGTTCTTCAGCCAATATCTTAAAGATTTTCTCTCTCTTTTTTGTGTGTCGCTTAGATTTTCAAAGTTTTTTAGTTTGTAATTAAACGTAATGTTCCATGACCAGTCATCGTCGTGAATTCCAAATCTTTTAAAAAAATCCATAACAAGAGTAATTAATGCAGGATTACTGTTTGTAAAAATAATGGATGAAGCACGTTTAGTATGTTTTGTCATTTCTGCTTGCAGCAACCCAAGAGCATTAAGAGTAATCTTATCCAAGGGCAGTTTTTCTGGCATTATAAAATATTTGTAACGTGATCCTTTGTTCACATCCGAACTTTGATTTCTTCCAGCAGGCCATCTATACCGGATACATAAACTATTATGGGGTACAGTGATATATTTTCTTCTGTAAAAGCTTTTGTGTTTGTCTTTGGTATTGGCAACTAATACCTTTTGATTAGACTTATTGATTTGCAAGGAATACTCTTTATTTCCGCTCTTAGTCTCTATTTTCTTAGGAACAAATTCTTGCAACTCTATGTCTTTCATCTTCCACCAACCTCTAAAAGAAAAGCTGATTACATTACAGAGATTAGGTTTAAAATACTAAGCGCCGACAACAATACATGAAAACGATAGTTATGTGTTTGGTGGTGTTCTCTCTTGTTCTTTGTGGTTGTATAGAGCAGCCTCCCGCAATACAAGACTGTGACACGGATATGGATTGTTTTATAGAAGCGACTGAAGATTGCAGTTTAGCGAAAGTTGACTGGACCATGACAATTGAGATGTTTGGCGTGCAGCAGACAACCACAACTTATATGGAAACAAAAGGAATGGAAGAAGACAATTGTATTTTATACTTAGAAACAAAGAGTATCGAAGTTATTTTCCCGGAAGGTGTGCCTGAAGCGCAGAAAGAACAGGCAGAAAGCATGTATAGAGAGCTTGAAGGAAAAAACGGAACATGCAAAATTCCTCCTGCTGACCTTACTGCCATGTTGACAAGGTGGAATGAAGGTACGCTGTCCACAGAGGATTTAGAAGGTTATGAATGTGAAGGAGAATACTTTGGAGAAGCACCACCTGATGAAGAAGTGCCAGAAGAACCTGAAGAAATTCCAGAGGAGATACCTGAAGAAGTGCCTGAGGAAGTAGGCTGTGCATATGATAATCCACCCTGTGAAGAGAATTACACCTGCACAAACAACGAATGCGTGCTGAAATCAGGTTGCGCATATAATAATCCTCCCTGCGGCGCGGATTACGATTGTATAGACAATACATGTGTTCTGAAGTCAGGATGCATCTATGATAATCCTCCCTGTGAAGAAGGTTATGTATGCGACCAATATCTGGAAGAATGTATAGAGCCTGGTTACTACGCAAGACCTCCTGAAGATCCTGAAATTACTTATGAAAATGAGAATGTTATAATCAAAGACGGAGACTTTACATATATCACTCCTGAGAGATATGAAGAACCGGGATTGTGGGATTTAGGATGGCATGAAGCCTGCTATGATAAAGTCAAGAAGATAATGGGAATAACTCCTCCAGCCGAACCAGTCGAAATATTGATTGAGAAAACTTATAGAAAAGAACGTTATGAAATATCGAATGAAAGCGGAGTATTAATAATTCACGAATTCGTTGAATGGCATTCTATCGATGCTTATTATAATCCTGATGGGGGACAGGGAGTGAATGCAACAACAAGGCCATGTGCAAGGGCAAAGTATGAAACAACTGCTCGTACAGGGGCAGACCTATTGCCGCTTTCATTTTCTGCAGACAGAATACCTCTGGAAAAGGGGTTGGCATTATGGGTGACCGGAAAGGCTGTTGATTCAGAATACTACGATTGTCAGGATGAAGGCTATGCTTACACAATTCCTGCGTTTGAGGGCACGTATCAGAGCTATCCTGCGTCTGAGAAATATTATGACTATTGCAAGGTAGGTACAATCTGCGATTCCACAGTAAGCGAAGTCACCGAACACTGCATCTGGCAAATAATTGAAAACGAATATGGTACAGACACCGTAAGAAATATATTAGAAGATACTGTAGAACTATCTGAGTCCGGAGATGTTGACATGAATACGTTCTTTACTGAAGCTGTGATACCAAATACAGAGGAAAGTTTCGAAAATATATTAATAAACAAATTCGGGTTTGATCCGGAATATTTCGAATAAGATTGATTTTCAGACAGATTCTCCCAGCCTTACCTTTACGTAGTTGAATATCTTCAGAGGAACATTGATTTTGGTCGCTTTTTCAAATCCCCTGAACTGCGGGGCTGAGTTTACCTCACATATCTTGTAGCTGTCCCCGTCAAAAAGAAGGTCTACTCCTGCTATTTCCAAATCAAGCAGTTTTGCGGATTCTACAGCAAGCCATTCCATTGCAGGATTAAGCTTCAGAAGTTCAACGCTTCCTCCAGCAGAATAATTTGCCTTGAATTTGCCTTCCTGCGCTTTCCTGAGCATGGCACCTATTGCTCTTCCGCCAATAACGATAATTCTTATATCCTTGCCTGAACTCGATGAAATGAATTCCTGTATCACGACGTTTATTGCAGGATTTTTTGATATCTCAATAAGGCCTCCAAGGTCCTCTAATTGAGCCCTGTCCTTGCACAGGAAAATACCCTTTCCGAAAGTTCCTGAAATGGTTTTTACAATTAGCGGATATTCAAATTCCTTTTCGATCATATCAATATTAAGAGGGAATTTTGCAAGCATCGTTTTTGGAGTCGGAATATTGTTTGAGACAAGAATCTGTGCGGTTGCAAGCTTGTCCTTTGAATGTTCTATGCTGTGGCTCTGGTTAAGGACAAAAACCCCGAGTCTTTCAAGATGCCTTATTACTGCAAGAGCGAAATAAGTAGTCCCAGAGCCCATCCTCGGAAGAAGACAGTCAGGAAGCTCAACATATTCTCCTTTATGAAGAATACTTTTCTCCCCCTCCTTTGTAGTGATAATCTCGAAATCCTCAGGAGCAACGCTCTCTATTTCAAAATCGAGCTTTTTTGCCTCTTCGTGAAATCTCTTGTTTTCGTAGCATTCGAAATTTTCCTTTTTCTTAAGAACCCATATTTTCATTGAACGCCTCTTCAATCTATTTTTCATAGATATAAATAAAAAGCAGATTATTTGCCGAACTCATAACCCTTTTCCAAATCTTTTCTGAATTCATCAGGGCCGGGTTTTCCTTTTCCCCATTCGTACCTGAATCTCTCTACAGAAAGTTCAAGATTTCTTTTCGGCTGTACCGGAGCAACAATAACAGTAGGCCTGAAAGGATTGGCATCTGCTAAAAATTCATTTACTTTAGCCCTGCTTTTTGCAGTAACAACTTTCACTGCATTTCTAACTACTTCAGGTCCTTGATTAACAATTGCTCTGAATTTAGTCATATTAACGCTCTTGATAACAAATGAATAAAAAGCTATTTCTGGTCTTTCAGATATGAGTAAGCTCCTCCAATCCATAACCACCGATATTTTCTTCAGGTAAATAATCACGTGCTATTTTTATCAGCTGGCCTGCCCCCTCGTAAACCTCTGATGTACTTCCCAGAGAAGTATGTTCCTTTATTGAAAGTTCTCTCAACACATCGTATTCTGCTGCAATTTCCTGTTCCAGCTCTCTTCCGGTAGCACGGATATACGATTTTCTGATGCTTTCATCCGATACCAGCTCATCATACCATGGAGTTCCTATCAAGGGCATTCCCAAAGAGATATATGCTCTTTGAATTCCTCTGTTGCCATAGGTTTGCATCAATTCTCTGAAAGCAGACTGCGTGGTTTGCAGTGAAGAACTGTTTTCTCCTGGAAGCCCTACAATAAGTGAGATGGTAGTTCCAATTCCAACACTTCTGAGTATCTCTATCGCCCTCATTAAATCTTTGGCCTCAAATGAATCTTTATTTGCCAGACGATTTACTTCATGGCTGAAGTTCTCTATCCCAAAGAATACATTGTAAACTCCGATTTCCCTAAGCTTTTCAACCAAAAAACTTCCGCCTTTCCAAACTATGTCTGTTGGATAGGAATAAATCCTCATCTTCAATGGTTCGCAGTCCCTTTCCTTTGCCTCAGCAATTCTCTTAACATATCTTAAAGAAAGTGTAAAAACATTATCAGAACAATAGGCATCAGTTATTCCATGGACCTCCTGAAGTCTTTTTCTTTGTTTCCAGAAAATTTCAGGCGGCAGGATTCTGATATCTGTTCCACCGATATTACTGCTGCAGAAAATGCACGGCTCTCTTCTGTTTGCCTTCGGGCATCCACGGTTGCTGAATATTCCTATCATACTCTGTTCATTTTTCCCTAGATCTCTATGCTGCTCAAGTAATTTTTCATAATCAACTGTATCAGTAAAATCCCATAACGGCATTCGTGAAAGGTCTGTGCTTTGATGAAATGTGAATTTTACTCCATCATCTCTATACCACACATTAGGAATGCTTTGAACAGGTCTTGCTTCAACTATGCCGGTAAATGCTTCCTCCCCATCTCCTTCTACGATTAAGTCAACACTCTGATGTTTTCCTAATATTAATCCTGCTATCCTTGGATTAGAAACTCCTGGCCCACCAAGTACTATTTTGATTTCAGGATTCTCTTTTTTTATTTCCTGACTTAAAGAGAGCGCATTTTCCAGATTATGATACCAGCAAGTAATACCAACAATATCAGAATCTTTTGAAAAATCTGTCAATTCTTTCGGGCTTCTGTCTTCGAATCCTCTACTTGTTGGTTTTTGGTCCGACATAGACTCGACTAAGACTTCTTTTTTTGAATGCTTCCTTAGCCAGGCCGGAAGTACTGCGTGAGCTGTCTGGGGAGGCATCGATCTTTTACTGTACCCTGTTTTTCTTCCTTTATACCTCCTGTCGGATGGGGGGAATAGTAGTTTGACCCTCATTCCTCTCCTTTCTCTTACCATATGACATTATTTAACACACTTTCTCCTTTTAAGAATTTGTTTGTTAATTTTATCCAAAATAATAAATTTTTAAATATTTTTATTCATATGTTAAAATATGCTTGAAAAACTAGATGTTTTAGATAAAAAATTACTGGTTCAGCTGGATATAAACTCAAGAAGGTCTACTGCACAAATCGCAAAAAAACTGAAAACCTCGAAAAGCGTCGTGAACTATCGTTTAAACCGGCTTAGAAAACTGGGTGTTATCCAGGGTTATTATACCGTGATAGATACTGTCAGGCTTGGATACTATAATTTCAGGATTTATATTAAGTTAAGAGAAACTAACACAGAGGAACGAAAAGAGATAATAAAAGATTTAACAGATGAGAAAAGCACCTGGTGGGTATCCCAAATTAGTTCTCCATGGGATATTGCAGTCATCTTATTGGCAAAAAAGCTGCATAATGCCAAAAAAATAACAGATAACATTCTTGAAAAACACAAGGACAAAATCCATGAATATCTTTTTGTTCCATACGTTGAGCTAAAACATTTTCCAAAAACTTATCTTGCCAAAGTTGAAGAGCGACCGAGTTTTACTCTCGGAAGTGAAGAAACAATTGCAGTAACCGATGTGGAAATAAAGATACTTAAGGAATTATCAGAAAATGCAAGAATAGGGACAGTCGAACTTGCTAAAAAAATAAAGTCGACTCCCATGGTTGTGAGGTATGCGATTAAGAAACTCATCAAAAGCAAAATTATCCTGGGTTTCAGAGTGCTATTGGATTATGATAAAATCGATTACGAATATTATTGGATTCATCTGAATGTTTCGTCTGATAAATCAAAATTATCTTCTTTCCTGCAATCCCTGCCGAACACAGTCTATTTTGATGAAACTATCGGAGGATGGGATGTCGATTTTGCTTTACATATAAGCAAGAAGGATAAAATTGACAATTGGCTGAATAAGATAAATGAGAAGTTTGGAGATTCAATAACAGAACATACATATTTCAGAGTAATAAAAAATGAAAAAGTCAGCTATATGCCCCAGGATTGAAAAAAGAAAAGAGTGAAGAATGTGGAAAAAGAGATAACAGATAAGAAGAAACCCATTTGAGAGAAGTGGGTTCTGAAATAGGCCTTTAGTAACCACATGCTGAAAACCTCGCTTGCGCTTAGTTCTTACACACTGGTCCTATCAAACGGATCTGCTATCCGCGGCATTTGCTTCCTCGTTTTGAGAGCTGCTTCGACCTTAGATGCTTTCAGGTCTTATCAACATGGCGCGTAGTTGCCCGGCAGTGCCATTTGACAACCGGTAAGCCAGAGGCGCCGGATCTCCGTTCCTCTCGTACTCAAAGATCCTTACTCTCAAGAAGCAACACTTCCAGAAGATACTACCGTACTGTCTCGCGACGTACTGAACCCAGCTCATGTGGGATTTTGATGGATGAACAACCCAACCCTTGGTGGCTCCTGCACCACCAGGATATCCCAAGCCGACAGCGATGTACCAAACCGCGGGGTCGATTTATACTCTGGCCTGAGCGTAGCTAATGCTCATGACCTTTTTAGATAAAACTTTGCACAAACGAGAAAAACACAAACAAAGTCTTTGTGTACTCTCGCCCGCGACAAGCCTGTTACCTCCAGGGTAGCTTGTCTGACAGCTTGAACCCTCATCAATGGGGTATCAAGGTTCGCTAAGCCCGGCTTTCGCCTCTGTGTTTCACGCTTTTAGGAACACAGTCAGCCCTGCATTTGTCTTTCACCCTCTACAGCGGATTTCTGACCCGCCTGAGCAGAGCATTGGGCGCCCTTGTTTCCTTATCGAGGGCGTACCGCCCCAGCCGAACCATCTACCTGACGCTGTTCCCTTGCGGGTAAGCAATAAAGAACTTATTAAGTGGTGTTACACTTTCGCCTCCGCAGTCCCCGGAAGGACTGCTTCTAAGGCTCCCACTTACTCTCGGTAACAAATCCCGTATCACAACATCAGGCTATGGTAAAGCTCCATGGAGTCTTCGTTTCCCTCTGGAAGTCCCCGGCATCTTCACCGGGCAGTGATTTCACCAGGTCCCAGACAGGGACAGTAGGAGAGACGTTACGCCATTCATGCAAGCCGCCAATTAAGCGGCGAGGTATTACGCTACCTCTCTCTCTATCCGGTTCGAAAACCGGAGGTTAAGAGGGTCAGAGTTACCCCCGCTCTTTACCAGCCCTTCTTCAGATTGAAATCCGCGTTCAGGTACTGGCAGTGAGCAGGCGTCAGCCATCATACACGGCCTTTCGGCTTTGCGATGACCTGTGTTTTTGGTAAACAGTCGCTCTCCCCTTGTTACTGCGACCTCCACATTACTCATGCGAAGGCACCCCTTCTACCAAGGATACAGGGCTAATATGCCGAGTTCCCTTGCCTGGGTTATCCTGTCACACCTTAGCCTTCTAAGCTAGAGCACCTGTACTGGTTCTCGGTACGATTGTAAAGGATCGATCCATTCTCACTTTGTGCCACTTACGTTCCCATATGTCGGGTCCGCTTCGTGTTTTCACGGTTCCCTGGACTTGATAAAGTTACCCCTACGGGTTTCGTCTGCTTCTCCTCACAATAAGACTCCACAGACTTACTCCCTTCAGACGGCCGTAGCCGCTTCACCTATCCAAAGAAGTCAAAGAATGGCTTGCGTTGCCGCACCTACCTCTACAGGTCCGGAATATTAACCGGATTCCCTAATTTCGGACTTCCGGAGTTACCTTGGTCCTTAGGATCGCCTAACCCTCAGCTGAAAAACGTGGCTGAGGAAACCTTGCTCTATAAGGTGTCTGGAATTCTCGTCCAGATATGCTGCTACTAACGCCAGGATGTTCGTAACAGGCTGCTCCATAGGACGTTACCGACCTACTTCTGTGCAACCCGTTCGCCCCCCTACTCCAAGACTTTTGGTCTGGGTAAGGTATCGGAATCTGGTTTAGCCCCGTGAATCTTCAGAAACTGCACTCTCGACCGGTCCGCTATTACGCGTTGTTTGAAGGGTGGCTGCTTCTAAGCCTACCTCCCGGGTGTCTTTGAATAGAGCTTCCTTTACAGATTAACACTTAACCAGAATTTAGGGCCCTTAGCCTTACGTACGGTCAATCCCGTATAGGTCAACAGACTTACTCCGCCAACCCCACTGCTTCCTTCTCAGAAGATATGGCATTCGGAGTTTGAGGAGACAGTGACCCCTCTCGGGGCCGCTCTGCCTGATCAGTGCTCTACCACCATATCATTCTCTAGAAACGCTGTGCTAAGACACATTTTGGAGGGAACCCGCTATTGCCATGTTCGACAGGACTATCACCCCTACACCCAAATCACCTAAGGAGAATATACTACCACTAGTTGCGGACTTCCACCAACCGTCAGGTTGGCT